>OGGM01000002.1_pt1 | contig 402005 bp, 370 predicted proteins | sample 1571251 | NCBI WGS metagenome assembly OGGM01 (sample SAMEA2582076, study PRJEB24529) | metagenome | biome: Human gut stool | place: China | collected 2011 | reverse complement strand
ATTGCCCGCTTATCTTAAACGCATTGAGGCTGTCATAGTTTCGGTTCCTCCTAAATTCTTATTTGTATCATCGTATATTTTAACACAAAAAGATGATATGTTCAATACAAGAATACAATTATAAACAAAACTGTGGAATGCGTCTCATACTCCAATTTCAATGCCTGATTTAAAGCATACTACAAAGTGGTCATCATACACCGTAACATTTTGGATGATCTTCCTTACAAGGGTATCATCATATAGTAAAGTCCGATATTTGTTGGTACGGATAAATTCTATCAGTTCGTTGATCCGCTCATTCTCACCACTTAAGGATGCATCTTCCACAAGAAGGGTCTGACGCTTTTCACGTAACTCTTCAATCTCATCTGCAAGGGATTCAAAATCTTTTCCCTTATTAGCAAGGCTGATTAGTTCCTTCTGCTTTTCTTCAAGCATGGTGTTAATCTCTGAAATCTTATATTCCGTGGTATCACCGATTATCGCATGTATATTCTCTTCCAGTATTCTTATCATGTTGTCCCCACCGGCAAGCAATCTGTTAATGGCAGTCATTACTGCATCATATAATTCAGCTTCTTTTACCGTTCGGTTCTTACACACCTCAGGGCCTTGCTCAATTCTTGTAACGCATCGCCAAACAAATTCTTTTCTACCGTGAATATTCCAATAGACCCGTCTGTATATGTCACCACAATCTCCACAGAAGGTTATGGTACTCAAAGCGTATTTACTACTATAAATTCTTTTATTCTTGTCTGCACCTGTGTAAATATTACTTCTGCGATGAAGCTCTTCCTGAGTCTGTAAAAAAAGTTCCTTTGGTATGATCGCCTCATGGCTATTTTCAACATAATACTGCGGGACATGACCTTCATTCTTGACTCGTTTCTTTGTAAGAAAATCCACTGTGAAAGTCTTCTGCAACAGGGCATCGCCGATGTATTTCTCGTTTAGAAGAATCTTCTTTATGGTTTCTGGTCTCCATCTTGGTTTTCCCGCTGCTGTAAAAATACCATCCTTTTCAAGGCCTCGACCAATGCCCACTAGACTCTGACCTTCAAGGTATTCTCGGTAGATGCGTTTGATAATCTCAGCTTCTTCGGGGACAATGATTAAATTTCCATCTTCATCTTTGGTGTAGCCCATAAATCGCTTATGGTTGACCTGCACCTTTCCTTGTTGGTATCGGTACTGTAGCCCAAGCTTAACGTTTTGTGAAAGGCTCTGGCTTTCCTGTTGTGCCAAAGATGCCATAATAGTCAGCAAAACCTCACCTTTGGCATCCATGGTGTTGATATTCTCTTTTTCAAAATAGACGGATATGTTCTTATCCTTGAGCTGTCTAATATATTGAAGGCAGTCTAGGGTGTTACGTGCAAATCTGCTGATGGATTTAGTAATAACCATGTCGATGTTACCATCCATACACTCTGCAATCATACGATTAAATTCGTCACGCTTTTTAGTGTTCGTACCGGAGATACCATCATCTGCAAAGATGCCAGCAAACTCCCACTCAGTATTCTTCTTTATAAACTCTGTATAGTGTGCGACCTGAACCTCATAACTAGAATTTTGTTCTTCCGTTTCTGTAGAAACACGGCAATAGGCAGCAACACGAAGTTTCTTTATCTTTTCTTTTGCGGCTGTACTTCCTACCCTTTTACGAGCAGGAATAACCATTATATTTTTCTCTGTCACTTTATTCCTCGCTTTCTATCAGACTATATAAGTATTCTGCTCGTTCAAAAGGATCCACTGGCATTTTATTATCTGCCTTTCTCATTTTAAATCGTTCTTTGGGAGGGGGAGAGGTGAAAGCGGCAAGCTCTACCACTCGTCCTAAATCCTTTGCACGCTTATCTCTAACTTCTTCAGCTTTATCAAATATCTCTTTATCAATGATCGCTGGATACGTATCATTTCCAAGGTAGTTGACGTTTTTCAAAATGCGTCCCATCACAGAGTGTGTCTTATCAATACCTGCCTGTTCGCCAGCCACTGTAAGGGATAGTCCTGATATGTATTTCTTAAAGAATACCTTTACTTGACCTGCTGCCTTTTCATCGACAATAACCACTCCGTCTTGAATTTTGTATCCATATGGAATATATGCCATTTATCTCACCACCTTTTCTTTCAGGGAAAGACCGCATTTCAAATTGAATGTCAGCTCATCCCTGGAATTTACAATGATGTTCTCTACAAATTCTTCAAATAGTTCTTCCGTGTAGTCACCATTAAAATTATCTGCTGACACGTAATCAATGAGGTCCTTTATCTCGTTTGCTCGTAAAATCCCACTCGCGGAATTTGATACAAGGTTTGTTTTTTCAGTTGAAAGATTTTTCATCTCACTATCTAAAACATTTCGTTCCTGATTAAAAAGAGCTGGCTCAAGGAAACCTTTGGCCATCAGTGTAATAAGGGTGTTGCGTTCTTCCATGAGTTGCTCCATTCGCTTATCAATAGCGTCCATTCTTTCACGGTCGCTTTCTTCATCGATTTGGCTAATTGATTTGAAAAGTGGCTCTAGGATTAGCTTGTTACTGAAAGCAAGCTTATTCATCATGGTTGTAAATGTGGCTTTGATTTCCCCATCTCGCAAGAACAACATGGAGCAACTCTCTTTGTCTTCGATATGACCGATGCAACTCCAAGCAATGTAACTCCTACCAGCTGAGTAGTTTGTCTTTCTCCTAAAATTGCGACCACATTCTCCACAGACGATCTTGCCACTTAAAGCATATCGATTAAGATAAACGTTCTTTTTCACGCCCTTACACTTCATCTTGGCTCTTTCATCAATGAGATCTTGTGCCTTAGCAAAGTCTTCTTTACTAATAATAGGTTCATGATTATCCTTGTAGTAATACTGGTCTTTTTCGCCTGTATTTGGATGGCGATTGTAGTTACTATCGGTGTAAGTCTTTTGTAGTAGGACATCACCCATATATTTTTCGTTTCGAAGCATGTCTATCACCGTGCCTGCACTCCAGTGATTACCTCGTCTTGCTGGGATTTTGTCTTTGTTCAAACCTCTTGCTATAGTACCTCCACCTTTCCCTGAAAGGCACTCAGCAAAAATACGTTTGATGATTTCTGCTTCTTCCGGGACGATTACCATTTCACCATCTGTATTGGTGTAGCCGTAGGGTGGAGTACCAACATAACTGCCATTTTGAAATCTCTTTTGAATGGACCATGTTGAGTTTTGTGAAATAGATGCAGACTCTTCTGCGGCAAATCCTGAAAGAATAGAAAGCATCAGCTCACTTTCCATATCACCCGTATTTAGATTCTCTTTTTCAAAATAAATGTAAACACCGATATCAATCAGCTTTCTTACTAACTCTAGGCAATCTACTGTATTACGAGCAAAGCGGCTGATTGATTTGGTGATAATAAAATCTATCCGACCTTGCTTACAATCTCGTATCATGCGGAGCAGTTCAGTCCGTTTCTCCATCTTGGTGCCGGAGATCCCTTCGTCATAATAAAGACCAGCAAACTCCCATTCAGGATTAGACTTAATATAGCGCTCATAGTGTTCACGCTGTGCTTTAAGGCTTTCAAGCTGTTCATCACTATCGGTTGAGACTCTAGCATAGGCGGCAACCCTAAGTTTCGTATTAGGTACTTGTCCCTGCGGCAGTTCATCTATTTTGGTTATTTTTTTCATCATCTCACCTCGCTTTCGCCCATTACATACATCACTCTAAAAGCTATTAATAGCAAGCTTTTTAGGACATAATCTCGGCTAAACGGGGAGAGAATTTCTGCCTGTTCAAGGCTGATATTTTGTGTAATTCATCCACTGTGATTTTGCCTTCTTTATATAGGTTTGCGACAATGCTCTCTGCTATGTGAAAATCATATTCCTTTTGTAATTCTTCCTCTGTCATCTGCTCGGTCTTACCCTTTAACGGACAACCATCTTTTACTTCAAAAATGTTCATAGAAAAACACCTCCTACCTAGTAGCCACGACAGGAGGTGAAATCTGATGATTTCTTTAATCTTTTTGATAAAAGTCACATTCATAGCCATCGGCGTCAAGAAGCAGCCCTTTTGCCCAAGGTGGCACTTGACTCATCTGTTTACATACTTCAGTAAACGCTATTTGAGGATTCGCTTCAATAATTACTTCATCATGGACATGAGCCACAATACGATAAGTACTAAGCATCTTCATTGAATACATTAAAATATCACGGGAGATGGCTTGAACAATATTCTCTACAAACTTAGGACCGTAACTTTCAAGACGCTCCCATTTCTTTGTTCCGCCTACTCCTTCATAGGTAACAGACTCACCACCAAACTGATTCTCACCAATTCGAGGTTTTACATAGGCAAGCCTTCTGCCAGAGGGAAGAACGATAAAAAGCATGCCACTAAAACAATGAAACTCGATGCCATGGGTTTCTTGTGATTTGTTTTCCTTCACGCATTGTTTAGCCGCCCGATCTACATCCCACCAGAACTGTGTGATGTTGGGATTAGACATTCTCCAGGCATTCACAAGCGGTTTTAATTCTTCCTCTTCAAGCCCCATCTCTAATGCACCCATGGCTTTTAGCGCACCAACAGAACCACCATATCCAAGTGCCAATTCAGCAATTTTACCCTTCTGTCTCAAGTGACCGTTCACACCATGCTTTTCAACGGGAACACTGAACATCTGGGAGGCAGATGCACAGTAGATATCACCACCACTAGCAAATACCTTTGTTCGCCATGTTTCGCCTGCAAGCCATGAAAGCACACGAGCCTCAATGGCTGAGAAGTCAGACACAATAAACTTATGACCAACTCTAGGTACAAAGGCTGTACGAATCAGTTGTGATAGGGTATCTGGTATATCTTCATAGAGCAGTTCTAGTGTTTCAACATCACCATTTCTGACAATATTACGCGCCTCTTTTAAGTCTGGCATATGGTTTTGAGGGAGGTTTTGTAATTGCACAAGCCTACCGGCAAAGCGTCCGGTTCTGTTAGCTCCATAAAACTGAAACATCCCTCTGGCACGAGAATCACTACAGACCGCATTTTCCATTGCTGTATATTTCTTTACTGAGGATTTTGCCAGTTGCTGACGAAGTGAAAGAACTTCATTTAGTTCACCATCGGTTTCCTTAAGTTTCTCAGCGACAGCTTTTTTACCGAGAGTCTCCATCTCTAGACCATTTTCACAAAGCCAGCTTTTCATCTGTTGTACAGAGTTTGGGTTATCGAGATTTGTTATCTGCTGCATGGCAGTTAGTAGTTTTTCATGAGATATGTCATCCATGGCAATGGCCTGCTTAACAAAATCCATATCCACCTTTATGCCTCGATCGTTGATTTCTTGGTCGAGATGATACTCATCCCAGATGTCCTCTGGCACTGGAAACTTGATCAATCTTTGTTGTATCTGTATTTCTGCCTCCACATCACGCTTGTTATATACTTTAAACTGCTGCCATTTATCGATTTCATCAGTGGGTAGGTTACGGGTTCTACCACCATTTATTTTTGTTGGAGTACATGGAAGACAAAAATATCGTATCAAGTCTTTACCCTCTGTCAGCTTTTGTTTTTCAAGTCCTAGCACTGCACCTACACCTTCTAAAGAAAGAGGAAGTCCCATATAGGCAGACCAAACCATGGAACATTTCCATGAGGAAGGATTTAGATAAGTTCCAGTGGGGTAGCCCAAATAACGTGAAAGGCAGACTCGCTCAAACTGAGCATTAAATGCCCACTTCGTAATGGTTTCATCGGTTAAGGCATCTAGGATTTCTTTTGGAATCTTTTCTCCATTCATCAAATCAACGACCTTAACTTCACTACCATCAACCGCATAACCAAACAGCATCACCTCAAAATCATCTGCTTCTACGTAACGATAGACACCACTTTTTTGTAGATTGGTAGATGAATAGGTTTCGATATCAATTTCTAAGTTCTTCATAGCTACCACCTTTCCTAAATGAAAAAAGGTGGCAGAGGGAATACCTCCACCACCGTCAAGTTTTCTATTCCTTTTAGGCAAGGAAGTCATCATCGACAAGAGTCGTAAAATCATCTACTGCAGAAGTCTTACCGCCTAGAGGTTCTCCGTCTCTAATTTTTTGAATGTTACCAAGACCACAAGCTACACCTTTATTACCATTTGAGTTGAAGGCATAGAAGTTAAGTGAAACCCTGCCATAACAACCGCTGTACACCTCACTGCGATCCAGTATCGGCTTAACACTTTTATCTACAATCTGTGGCGCTGTCTTGCTATTTGCATTGATGAAGTAATGGCCTTTATAAGCCTCATCATCACGCTCTACATCTCCATCACGCAGTGGTAGTTTAATAGCAGCTTTATTAGGTTTCTTACCTCCAAACTTTGCGATACCTTCCTCTATGGCAGCATCAACCGCTGCATGGATGGCATTAATGGTTTCCTTATCATCCTTTGGAATAAGAACAGATACACTGTACTTTTCTACACCACCATTAATGGATACAGGCTCCCAACCGTGGAAGTAAGAAAATCTTGAGTTTACACCTGTGATAACTTTTGTTTTGTTTTGCATATTTGCCATAATATTTAATCCTCCATAATTTCGTTAAATTCGTTTTTAGCATCTGCTACGTTCATAGCCGGTCTTTTATCTGAGTTTGGAACAAGAGTCGGCTTACCCGGTGGTTTGTAAATGAGGTCACCGAGGAGTTCCTCAAATTTGGATTTACCCATCAGTTTTTGCATCTCTGTCAGTGGAATAAGGCTCTTTCTGTAAATGTCCTTATATCCACCTGCTACAGCTTTTTCTGCGATGGCTTCTTCATCTTTATACTTACGAACCGAGCGACCTTCCACAACTTTAAAACCGTTCCACTCTTTACCGTGATTGACCGCTGCATCAGTGGCATAGGCAGTTATTTCATTCGCCCACTTGGTAAGGTCGGGAAGAACAAGTAAGATTTCTTCTATTTCTGTGTCCGTCAGTAACGGCGGCATCTTGAATTCTTTCTCTGCAAGTTTTAATTTTTCTTCGGCTCTAGCTCGACATCTGTTTGCCGCTTTACAGAACGTACACCATGGACCAGGAATGTACTCACCCTCACCGTTAAAGGCCTTGACAGCTCTAGACTTTAGTTCCTCTTCAGCCCAGTCTTTTAGTTCTTCCACCGGTATTGTCCAGGTGCTGACATTCTCTCTTCTAGGCTGAAAGATCGTCATGGACACTTCTTTAATGTCGTACAGGTGATCATAGATTCCAAGTGCTCCTAGGGCATACAGTTTCATCTGTGGATTGTCCACTGCATCGACTAGCACTCCCAGCCCATACTTAAAGTCTACGATGTGAAGTCTGTCATCCGCGATAATCACACAATCTCCTGTTCCAAAGCCGTCTGGAACATAACAAGAGAAGTCAAGACGTTGTTCAATAAGAACGATAGGATCTGTGCAAGACTTTCTTGCAAGTTCCACCTGCTCCATAACAAAGTCCACGTAAGCATCTGTACATTCCTCCATCTCATCAGAGTTATACTCAGAGATAGGTCGCTGACTTCTCATATGAAGTGCCTTTTTTAGTTTGTGTTCACACAGGTCATGAGCCGCTGTGCCTTCTTTTGCTGCCTCACCACTTTGGTCTTCAAACTCCAGTTCAAGTCTTGCAGAGGGTAGGCAGTTAAGCCACCTGTGGGATGAGGATGCAGATAATATTGCATGATTACCCATTTCCAAGACCCTCCGCATCTTTCAAGATGTCAGAATAATACGCCTTATCAACAGCACTTAACTTGTCTGCACCATACTTCTGAATGAGTCCTCGCACTTCGGCAGTAAACCCAATCTGGCTCTTTTCAGCAAGTACCATACGCACTTTTTCAAGTGGGATATCCGGCTCTTTTACTGGTTCTTGTTCAGTTGCAGCTTTTGCACTTGGAGCAGGATCTCCTTCTGTCATCGCATCGCAAACTGCCTGTATGCTGTCAGCAAGACTTCGCATATCATTGACCACTTCAAGCAGTAATTTTATTTTGCTCAAGGTCAGTTCCTCCTTTCGTCATTTCACAGATAGAGAGTTCCTCGATGCTATCTCCAGGAATCACAATCGTTACACGCTGTTTACTCCCTAAAAGAAAGCGAAGAATTCGTTCCCTTACGGACACATTACGGTAGGTAACAAGTCCGCCTGTCTGTGGTTTCTTAGAAACACTAATTTTGAGATTGTGTTTCATATCCATCACCTCTTTTCAAAGGGCGATTTATTTGTTGCCCTCTACCTAGTAGCCACGGGAGGTAATAGAATCTGACGGTTTAGAAAAAAAGAATGCCTACCAAAGAGAAATACTCCTTGATAGGCAATCTTACTAGTTCTTATTTCAAGAGTTCATTGACCCTTTTTTGTACCGAAATGTAGTCATAACCGGCATTTGTAAGTTTGTTTTTTCGATCTTGTCCGTTACCCCAATCGCCACGAATGACTTCCTTTGCGATGGCATCAATAGACTTTTTACTAGATAGCATTTCATTGACCTTTGATTGCACTGCCACATAATCATAGCCTGCATCCGTTAAGCGTTTCTTTCGTTCTTCACCATTACCCCACAACCCTTGAATGACTTCCTTGGCCAGCAGCTCGACCGATTTCTTTTCTGTAGGAGTAGGTGCATTTTCTTCTTTGCCAAGATGATTAAGCCCTGCACTTTTGATAATCGCTTTGTAATCTTTATAGGCATAGTTCATGTCTAAGTTTCCTGAGTAACCACTTAGTTTACCTTTGCTTGAGTACTGCCAGATACCATGACGAAGTGTCGGTTCTTTATTAGACCACTGAGCGACCCAGAAATCATAAGGTGCTAGACGATCCAGTTCTGTTAAATCTTGAAACCAAGAACTAGACGCATAGATACCGGCATAATAGCCAGCATTTTCTATGGTTTCACAAAAGCCTACTAAAGCATCGGTAATGGCTTTCTTGCCACTTGGTCGCTGGTGATAATTATCCTCTGTATCAATAAATACAGGGTAGGAGATGGTCTTGCCTTTGATAATTTCTAGGCATTTCTTCGCTTCTGCTACGCCTTTGGCATTAGTATTCGCACAGCTGTACCAGTAAACACCGATAGGAATACCTCTCTCGTGAAAGGCTTTGTAGTGTTTTTCAAAGGCATCATCTTTGTGTAAACTCACTCCTGTACCGTGACCGGTGTATCCTGCACGTAGAATGACAAAATCAACCTCTTTTGCAAGTTGGTCGTAGTTTATCTGACTTGGTTTTTGCCACGTGCTGATATCGATTCCTTTAGTTTTCATGATTATTCCTCCTCGTCGCTCTTGTTATGAAGCTGTTCTAATACATCTTTTAGTTTTTCTGGGATAGGTAGTCCAAGGTGAGCTGAATTTTCTAAAAGCGAAATTCCCTCATTTGATAGATAGAAGAAAACAATCGCTGTTCTTAGTACGCTCCCATCACCAATCACATAAACGTCTAAAATATTGGCTACACCCACTAAAACAAAAATCAGCACTTTACGGCTGATTCCGATAAATCCCACTTCACTTGATAGGGTCTTATCAGCGATTGCACATAAGACACCTGTTAGATAGTCGATGACTACAAAGACTAGTAGCGCATATAAAAATCCGTCTGCTCCTCCTAAAAACCATCCGAAGAATCCACCAATTGCTGTTATCACAACTTGGATCCAGTTCCATATTTCTTTCATTTAAAATTCCTCCTTTTGATGAAATAAAAAGAACACCTACTTTTGCAGATGTTCCTTTGATTACTCTATTTGTTTTGGTAGCCACTCCCAGAGTCTTAAATCCTCCTGGCCTAGTGACCACATACACATGCCTCGAAGTTTCCACCGATAAGCTGCTTCATTTGCCCAGTACACAAGGCTATCCACATCCTGATAATAAAGAATGGAAAATCCGTCACCATCACCTAAGAAAAGACGAGATATCCAGATGTTAATATCCCTTGGAATGATGGTGACACTGTAGTCCTTTCCGCACTGGATGGATGGCATCATATCTGAATGAAAAAAATCATAATCTAGGGAGATGCTTTCACTTCTTGTGGCTGATTCTTCAAGGTCTGCTGTTAAAGTAAACACTTGAAACTCATCATCCCAAGAACAGTTACTTCTTGATAGCCGACCATAAGTTTTAAATGTTCCACCTGGCATAAGCACGTCAAAGCGTTCATAAGGCTCATAGGTCCAAGCATCGCCTAAGCGAAGCAACTGGCAATGGACCTTATTATCCGAACGAATACCTGCATACCCTGTCACATCCGAGCAAGTGGCTGTAAAGCGCAGTGTATTGGATGCAGAGGAATAGACCCGCACTTGATTGCCACGCTTTCGAATTTCTAGAGTGTAAAAGCTTGGATTCGATCGAATGTTTGCGGCCAATGTTTTTGAAAAGCTAGTGGCATAACTACCTTTTAAAGTAGAACCTTCATACAGTTCAATACGCTGGTTATCATAATTAAAGCAACAATAAATCGTTCCAATAAAAACACCTGCCTTGCCACTAAAGGTCTCAGGAAAAATAATCTGCGCCCTTAAATGGATATCTGAAAAATTGTTGTAGTTCCATGCTAACTGCCCCTTACCCTCCAGTTGGGAATAGGGTCTATTCATCGAACTGCTTGTATCTTGCCAAACACTCCATTCGCCTGATAATGTTGTCCAGTAGCTTTGGGGGAGAGGGTTATCATCTCTAAAATCCTCATACCACACAAGGGCAGAATCTGCTTTTCTTCTAAGTATTTCAAGCGTCAACTTAAAACCAGTTGCAGGTCCTACCATATCACCATTTACATCCTTGAAATGTCTAGGAGCTAGGGTATATTCTGCTTCACCAACTGTTGGCTCCTCAGAAAATGAAGAACAGACTCTAAATCCATAAAACTGTACACCCTTTGCCCCAAGCGAAATGGTGATGGTGTGTGTTCCTGCAGAAAGGCTCACTCCTTTTTTAAGCACCGCCCAGAAAGTCGTTCTCCAATAAGGCCACCACAGTCTGTTTTCAAAAAAATCTACTTCATTTCCATCAAGGGAGATATGAATATTATTCTTATCCCAAAATGGAAAGCCTAGCTTTACTGCTACATCATAAGTACCTGCCTGAGCAAGCGTAAAATGATAGGTTGCCGCACCTTCATCCCCCAGTGTTGTGACGCTATTAGAAACAGAAACAACACCAGAATAACTATCCGGCATGGCATCATGATCTACATAAACAGTTCCAAAGGCTAACTTTTGTTGTTTGCCATAGGCTGTCAGATACTGTCTGCCATTGTAGCTTGCAGATAAGAGTGGATAGCTATAGCGAGCGGCATCTCTTCCTTCCATATAATCGTAGACATGCGGCAATGCCCAGGGCACTTTATTCTCATCATCCCAGTAAGCCACGATGGGAATAAACGGTTGAGGAGGCGCATCGTCTGTGAAATTATAGACTCCTGTCATCCAGTATTTTGCCGCATAGTAGGTATGAGACGTTCCCCTATAGGCTTTACCTAGGTTTTCTGGTGTGTCATAGATTTGCCAGTTCCATCCATAAGCAGGCATCCCAAAGAAAATCTTATCGGGATTCATCACTGTAACGGCATAATCATAAATCCCTTCAAGCCAGCTCCTTGGAGATACAGGTCCCGGTGCAGAACCTGACCAAGCCATACCATAACTCATAATTGATGCGGTATCGCAATAAGGGTCTAGGTCACCATAGACGCACCAGTTCTCACCACCTACAGAGCCATTGACACTGGTCATACCTGGAAGGCAAATGTTCATCAGTTTACTTGAATCATAGGCTTTGATGGTGTTGTAAATATTTTTAAACATGGTCGTTGACTCAGCATGAGTGGAATAGTCATCGCCTCTTTCTAGGTCAATATCAATACCATCGCACCAAGGATACTTTTTCATAATACGAATAAGCTCGGATAGAAACAGTTCCTGAGCGCCATTCGTGTTATCTCTCAATGCTCTGAAAATACTATTTGCTCCATCATTGGCAATGGTAAGTAACCATTTGATGTGACGATAACGGTTAATGTAGGGGAGCATACTACTGATGGTGACACCACTCTCAACAATTTCACCTGTAGCTCGTACCTTAAAAGAAAAAAGACCGATGGTATCAATCCGGTCTCCATATTTCTCTAAAGCTTCATACATCCGTGCATTTCCCATAAAAGTCCACACCATGATTTTCTTGCCTTTTAGTCGTTCCATTAGAATGGTTCACCTCCGTCTTGCATTTCCTGCATGGTAAACAGCACCCTTGCAGATTTCCCTTTTTCAAGGGTCACTTTGTGCTTTGAGTCCCAGGCAGCACTGTATTGATAGAACCCCTCTTTGGGTTCGCTTGCTCCGTTTTTGGTACATGCTCGTGTAGATGCTAGGAGCGCCAAATCAACATCTTTTCCAATGGTTCCAGGGAAGGAGACCTGTTGCCCTCCTATACCTTGGCTTAGTTTCACTGTTCCAGCAGACATAGAAAGCTTTGGATAGATATGAATATCAAGTCCTGCAGAGGTTTCACCAACATTAAATAAAATAATGGTTTCCTCTGAACGGACCACACCGTTAAACCAAACAGGATTCTTGATGCTGCCATCTTCCTTTAGTTTTTCTAACCTGCTTTCTGTATGAGGCGCATAACCATTTAGAACAGGTCCTTCTTGTAACTGGATGTCCGTAAACCAAATCATGCCAGTGCAATCATAGAGGGTAGGTTTTATGCTTACACTCATGACACGCTTATCTTGTTTTTTATTTATGACTTCTGCCAACCTTATAAATTTAACCTTAGCCATCTAACGTCCACCTTATTTCACAGGGATGACCTACCCATCCCGTGACCACTGACCCTGCTTGTAAAAAGAGATCCGTAATATAAAAAGTGCCTGTGCAATTTGTGACACAGACACGGATGTTGATAGATTTTACTTTTGAGGAATGGCTTTCTGGAAGTATCTTTTCTGATGTTCTTGAAAAATAGGCCACCAATCCACCTCCTTAATACAAATCAATAAACCTTGTTTCTGTCGTCCCATCTTCATATTCAAGAACCACTTCGATGCCAACCTGTGAGTTACTACTCAGCTTTTCAAGGTTTTCAGATGCGATTTGTGCCGAGAGCGTGTAGCTAGAGCGATTAGCCGGATAGATGGTCTGAGCCATACTCTTTGTCATATTGGCTATACCCATTGCCTTAAAGGATGTCGACCCACTTACACCGTTATCACCATCTACTTCAAAGCCTGAGTTAACCCAGTAAGCCATTCCATCATCAGCACGAGAATTTCGCAACAGATTAAAAGGCACCATTTCCCGGATATCATTGTTTGTCACCATACTTGTGCCTTCAAGAGAATCTGCCACGTTATCCCACTGGCTTGCAGAACTACCCAGATTTTTAAGGGTAGTGGATAGTTCTAATACTGTATTCCATGGTTCTTGTAAGTTATATTCTCTTCGTATAACACGAGTTGTCACCGACAGTCCTAAATCTTTATCTTCTACATGAACATAATCGCCAAGCGACCATGCCTCATGCTCATAACCCGTTAACACCGATAAATCCATTGCGTTTAAAACATAAGAGATGTTTGGTTTTGAATACTGAGCAAGCCTCATCTCGGTATATTCTTTCATCTGATAGGGATTGGTAAAGGAAGAACAATCAAGCGTTGATATTCGAATATCAGACGAATAAGTATAGTCCTCCACATATGCCTTTCCTCCATTGATGTCTGCAAAGGTAAGACCATCGCTGCCAATGGCATAGAGCCTTGTTACAAGACTTCTGGTATCAACGACTCTTTTAATGCTCTTCATATTTTTCTTATAGGCGAACAATGCACCACTATCCGTACCATAGACCGTTAAGAGATGGACCAGTCTATTCGGGCAATCAAAGACAAGGTCTCCACCGTGTAAGTCAGCAACCATGCGAAGGATGGAAAGTGCATTCTTTTCTGTACTCGTCCAGGTTCTTTTGGTTCGTACATTAACTGTGCCTACGCTCCATTCCGTTCCTTCTAAGGCATAAGCCATAGAGACTTCAGCAGTTTCTGCATCAAATTTATGCTCTTCTTTTCGCACTGAAAAAGTCAGGTCATAAAACTCTGCCTCAGCATACACTTCAGTCGCTAGATTTCCTTCGCTGTCTTTTGTATCTGTTAAAGTCCTTACTTTATAGATGTCATCAACAATCTGAATTTTCTTTTCGCTATCAATAAATCCCCGCTTGGGATCACGGTAGGGGATCATAAAGGAGAGCGTATCCTCGCCATTAATTTCACTGGTTACCACAATGTTATAAGCATTTTCTAACACAGCCTCCCAAGCCCCATTTGAATCCAGTACGACCGGTCTTGAAAAACCAATCCTCTCATAAGGTGACTTTGGAATGTCATATAGCCTGATATCAATAATTCGAGGGGTCTTACTCGTATCTGTGGTAGTAAGTGTGACCTTAAAACGAATGTATGCCTTATTTGGAGATACCAGTTTTCCATCAAGTGCGATGGCTACCCAATCACTCCAATGAACTAGGTCATCGCTTGTTGAGGTTTCTATCGGCCCAACTGCAGTTACCCCAGAGATATATTCACTGGTAACGGAGACCCGACCTGTGCCAGATAGATTGCACGTTGCCGGAGCCGTATATAGTGTTCCTTCCGTTGGATAGACACCTTCTGTTTCCCTTAAGCTCACCACTCCCGGTACGCTAAGAGCATCAACAGCACCGCCCATATCACCACCGTTAGTCAAAAGAGACCCATTGAAATAATCAATCAAATCATCCACTGTAAGACTTGAATCCATATCAAAAAACCAGTCATCAAATCTTCCAGCATACCAATAGGCATCTGCATGCATGCCCATAATGATGTCGGCCGTGCAAGAAGGATTTAGTGTGCCTGTAAAGGAATAAGTCGGTGACACCCAGCTTGTTCCGCTCGTCTTATCTCCTAGTACAATCCATGCATTTTTATTGTTTGGTTCTATGACCGTGCAAATAAAATACACACCACCATTGATGAGTGAAAAAGGCGGTGTGGTTGTTTGGTCGAGTATGAGAGAACCACTAGCGTTATAAAGCATGATTCTAGGTCTGCCTGCAAAGAGCGACAGGTAAAAGATAGGCTGACCAGGACCATAGCGCGTATTTAATATGGGGCAATAGGTATTTCCTACCGAATAAGTAGTCGGTATCATCCAACCGCCAACAAGGATTCGTTCTCCCATCTCCGAAAAGAAAGTACCATCATTAGCCACTTTAAGATAAGTCTTTTCCGTAGCGGGATTGTTGATGTTGATTCGGATTTGTCTCCCTTTTTGCCCACTTTGAAGGCTTGCAGTTGTTCCTAGATAATTTACAAGCTCTATTTTTCTGTCTAACCCAGAAGAGTCTGCAAGATAGCCATATTCATCAACTGATACATCATTAAATCGCCACAGTCCGGATTTTGCATATTCGACTGGGAACTCTCCCGTAAAATCTGTCTGTTTATTTAATATTGTTTTTAGTGCCACTGGATCACCTCCATCTACTGCGAGCCTTTATTTCAAGTGCTGTAAACACAGCATTATTCGTTGTTATTGCTAGGGTATTCGTGCCCACATGAAGACTTGGAAAATCTATCTCCTCTAGGTAAGGCAAAGCGTTTCTTAAGATTATCCCGTTTTCGTCTTCCACATAAGCCGTCATCTTATCTGTATCAATGACAAGTGTTTCTTCTGCCAAAAGTACAGCATTCACTATTTTCATTTCCAAGCCATTGGTTGTGACAGAAATAGAATTATTTACACCAGAAGTTATGATTCCCTTCAAACGATACATAGGATTGGAATCAACATTGCCGGTCAGTCTTGTAACCGTGTGGTCGCCTTCGCTTTCTATTAAATAATTTTCATCCGTAATGGCATAAGCAAAAGGGTCAGGACAGAAAAACTTCAAGTTGAAACTTCCTGCAAAACGAATGAGTCGTTCACAGTCCACTTTCTCATTCAGCCTCGCCATGAAATACCTGTCTGGTACATCATCAAAAACAAGTTCTTTTAAACCTTGCATGGGATCAAGCCATGTTGAAAGTTCGTCAAGGGTACTCACCAGAGAAGAAAAGCTATGCTTCGGATAAATATTACAAGCTACACTGATTTCTTTGTAATCAAAATCAGCTCCAAAGTCTGTCACCCCATACTTTCCAGGTACGGTGGTGATGAAATTTCGCATTCCTCCACAGACCTGCCAGGAAGTGAGCCTGGCTTTTAGTCCCATGCTTTTTGAAGAAATATCGTCATATGAAAAACCCATCGGCACACCTCCTTACGTTGTAGAAAACCGACCCTGAGCACGAGAGCCTGTCTGAATTAAGTTATAAAGTTCCTGAGATACCCTTCTGATATCATCTTCACTTCGTACAATCATCTGCTGTACAGTAACTAGCGACCCACTGACACCACCTAGGGAAGAGGTCGCTGCATTTGAAATCATGCCGCCTACAGAAGTATCCACTGAAAAGTCTGTAGGCAAGGATGTACTCATATCACTGGCAAGACTGGTCATCACATCGTTGATATCCTCGCTCATCATTTCAGCTGCTTTTACAGCCTCATCACCGTTATCTTGGATAGAACCTGCAAGACCTTTCACAAGCATCTCGCCGACCCAACCCATCTGTTTCGAGGGTGATTTGATACCGAAGAAATCCTTGATACCCGTCCAAATGCCACTAATCCAACCACTCACTTTATTCCATAACCAAGAAGCAAGGGATTGAATACCCTGCCATAACCCTTTTACAATGTTGCCACCCACCGTCACGATGGAACCCATGGAGTTTGTAAATGCTCTGACGATGCCGCCAATAATCTGAGGCACTGCTTTTACGATCTCTACCACAATGGTTGGTAAATTCTGAATGAGTGCTACAAATAGCTGAACCCCTGCCATAATGATCTTGTCGATGTTTCCAATTAAGGCATTTACGATACTTGAAATGATTTGAGGGATTGCCACCACAATGGTGGTAATAATGGTCGGTAGATTTTGAATCAGTGCAACAAGTAAGTCGACACCCGCTTGTATGAGTTGTGGAATCGAACTTAAAATCCCATTTAATATTCCATCAATTATCTGTGGAATCGCCTCTACAATAGCCGTAATAATTTCAGGCAAGGCTGTAACCAGCGATGATAATAGCTGAATACCTGCATCTATAATCTGAGGAATTGCGCTTATAATAAAATCAACGATTGCCAAAATAATCGTAGGGAGAGCCTCAATTAGTTGCGGGATCGCCTCGAGAAGCCCCTGAGCCAAACCAAGTATTAACTGCAGTGCTGCGTCGAGCAGCATGGGTAGATTATCCACCAAACCTTGCACAATCGTAGTAATTGCATTAACTGCCGCAGGAATAAGTTCTGGGAGAGCCTGCCCAAGACCATCCACTAAAGCTGCAATTAACTGAACGGCCGCATCCACTAGCAGTGGTAAGTTTTCAATCAACGCATTCACAATCGTGAGAATGGAATCAACTGCTACCGGTATTAAGGTAGGTAGTAGGTTCATCAGTGCGTTTAGTACCTGAGTAAACAAATCGGTCACCGTAACAAGCAATGTCGGTAACAAATCTGAGATGGCATCTAGCAATGCTTCAATGGCTATAGGTAGTGCTTTTACGATATTTTCAATCACTGGAGTAATGTTTTTTACCACAGACTGAAAGGCATCCACCATGTTTTTACTGAGTTGTTCCATATCCGCATCGGCATTTCCAAAACCAACTAAAAGATTTTGTAAAGCAGATTCAAAAGCATTCAAGGACCCTGAAATAGTCTCCTCTGCCTCAAGAGCAGTCGTACCAGCAATGCCCATGCTTTCTTGAATGACATGGATGGCAGAAACCACATCGGCATAAGAAGAAACATCGTACTCAATGCCAGAGATAGCCTCGGCATCGGCAAGGAGTCGCTCCATTTCACTTTTTGTACCACCATATCCAAGTTTAAGGTTGTCTAGCATGGTGTAATTTTGCTTAGCAAAACCCTGATAGGCATTTTGAATGGATTCCATGTCTGTACCCATTTTATTGGCATTGTCAGACATATCAGTAATTGCCATATCCGCATATTCAACAGCTTTTTCAGTATCTCCTCCAAGAGAAGAAATAAGGCTTGCAGAAAACGAAGTGACGGTTTCCATGTAGTCATTCGCAGAAAGACCTGCTGTCTTATAGGCATTCGATGCGTAGTCTTGTAATTGCTGAGAATTCTCTTTAAAAAGCGTATCCACACCACCTACTAATTGTTCGTAATCGGCATAAGCGGAAATAACTTCTTTACCAAGTTTGACAGCCGCCGCACCTGCTGCAACAGCAACAGCTCCCATCGCAATGCCGATTGATTTTAGAGTTGTACCTAAGCCTTTAAACTTAGATTCGGATTTTTCAGCAGAGTCAGCCGCCTCATCAATCTCTTTTCCCATGTCATCTGCACTGTCGGTGACATCGTTCATTTCACGGTTCACGTCATCGAGAGCATCTTCGGCATCATCATAATTGGAGTTTGCCTCTTCAAGAGCAGCGTTATTGCTACTTAACTCTCGCTCCATACCGTTTAGAGCAGCCTCTGCGTTATTTAGCTGAATCTGCCAATTTTGAGTCCTTCTATCGGTTTCTCCAAAGGAAGTGGCCGCATTTTCTAGAGCAGACCGCAGAGTTTCAATTTTGCTTTTTTGAGTTTCTATTTCTTTATTGAGTACAGAGTTTCTGGCGGAAAGAGCCTGGACAGACTTATCATTTTTATCAAACTCTGAGGCTACTAGTTTCATTTCAGAACCTAGTACTTTGAAGGAACGATTGATATCTGTTAAAGCCTTTTTAAATTCCTTCTCGCCTTCAAGACCAATTTTCAAGCCAAAATTATCTGCCATGCTTTCCACCTCCTTTGTCAGATTCCATCAGGGATAATGTCATCGATAAACATCTCTCTTTTTGGTTTTGCCAGCCCTTGATACTGTTTGTGACATTCCCATAGATCTAGTAGCAAACCAAACGGCATCAGCCAAAATTCATCCATGGTCAGATGTAATACGCTGATGCCGTAATATAAGAGCCTCGTAAATAACTCTTCGTCACTTACGGGGCTACTGCGTTTTTTGGGCTTTCCTCACTGACTACATTTCTTTTTGCACCCTTGTAAAGGGCATTCATTATTGCCTCTTTGTACTCTGCCAAATCAATCGGGCTTGTGAGAATTTCCACTTCATCTTCTGTCAGTAATTCCTTAGGTACATCCTTATGCTTGATGTTATAGACAAGGGTACTTTGATTGGCCAGTAAGGTAATCAGCCACACAATCTCTGAAAGTGCCATCTCCACATTCTCAGACTTCATTAGCTTATCGCCTAGGTTTTCAAGACCACCATATCGTCCTGCGATTTCCTTTGTTGCCTTTGTAGTAAGTAGTAGCACATATTCATCGCCACCAATACGAATGCTTGCTGTTCGTTCGTTATCCATGAATTATCCCTCCTTATACTGTGTAATCCGGTTCATAGACTTCTGTATACCAACCGCTGATAACCGATGCCGGTACATCCTTATCGCCTTCGGTCACTTCCGCTTTCCATGGATGTTTACCACTTGTATCCGGCTTGTTTCTTCGGAGAACCGTACCTTCAATTGTTGGTGTTGAAAATGTAATACTGTCACCTTTTGTTGCTAGGTTGGTGGCAGGAATACCGAATTTCACTCGGTAGAGCCAGTAGTATTTATACTTGCCATTGGATTTCTTTGCTCTAAAACCAACAGCCACAGGATTACCGCCATCTTCACTGTTAGAAACCACAACATTGTTCTTATCAACAGTGACACCCGTTAAGGCGGCTGCAGTAGTCGAGCCAATATCATCCACTCCAAGAGAGATAGTGCCATTTTTAAATTCTTTAACGATTTCTGCCGCACCATCATCTGCATAGAGGGTTGCCTCAGCCAGTTCAACAGATAGCTCTGCTGAGATTGCTTTTGCCAGCTGAGTGGGTGTGCCATAGATTTCTTCGCCATTTTCATCATCTGTGATGGTCGCATAATAAAGTTTATCCAGACCAATTGTTGCCATTTTTAATTACCTCCTATTTCATAATGTTTGGCTACATCCACGTTGTAGTGGTAATAGCCCGTATCATCTTCAAAGCCGATGTAGCTCCGTGCGGTTATGGTAAAACTGGAAGCCAACAATAACTGCACCACTTGATTTTTTAACGCTGTATAACTGCCTTTGCTATAAATTGAAATCCGTGCCTCTTGAACATCGATGCATGGTAGATTATCCGAATGAAGGTCAAAGCTATCGTTCATCGGAACAATCACCATGTACTTACCAGGGGCAGTATCCGAAAACACACCTGTTTCTATTGGTACATCTAGTGATTCTAAAGCGACTTGTAAGTCTGCTAGAATGCTCATATCTTTTTGACCTCCTCTTCAAAAGTGCTTTTCATTGTCGAGATACACTCAGACTTTGATGCACTTTTAGCTGGTTTCAAAAAAGGTTTTGCAGGCTGACCGTGTTTGCCGTATTCAAGGATATTTGCTAGTTTTGCATTACTCTCTCCATCAGACCTTGGTTCAGAAAAACCTATTTTAATATTGTGGTTTCCGTTCCTATCTAGCCTGACTGAAGTGACACCGAGTGCCTTTTCTAATTCACCCGTTGATCGTGATTCATGCTTTGTACCTTTACCGATTACAGCAGAAAGATTGCTCTTCGTTCGTTTGAAAACGACTTCGCCACCTGCTTTTAGCACCTTTTCGGCAACAGGGTCAAAGTCAGATCCAAGCTTTGAAATCTTGAGCAAAAAATCATCGGGCATCTTAATATCAACTTTTGCCAATACTGCTCACCACCTTCTTTGCCAAAACTTCTGTATACATACCTCGACCTTTTACGTTTTCTACCGAGGTAATATCAAAACGTTCTCCATCACATTCAATAAAGTGTTCTGTCGTAACCTCAACTTCTGGAATAGCACGAAACCTGAATAAATCCGTAGCCTCTGAAAAAGTAGCCAGGTTAGCCCAGCGCTCACTACCATGACGCCCTTCCCGGTAGACTCGAATCGAAGCAATCACGGTTTCTGATGTTGTCGCAAATCCTTCACTGTCTTTTGTTTTTGTGATTTCCTTAATATCAGCAAATCCATTCATTTTTCCGAAACTCACAATTGAAACCTCGCTTTCAATTTTTACACCTTCCAATCCCGATCGAGTCTTAATAGTAGGTTGACCGTATTCCAAACCTGCTGACCTGCCTGCACATTATCTGCAAAGAAGCCACCTGTACTGCCATCTCTGCTTTCATAAAAATGAGAAGAAAGCATAATAATGGCTTGCTCAGTAGTCGGTGGCATGGGGTGATTGGTGTAGTAGTTTTCTGGTACATGTTGATAACTCTCGGCATAACTGACAGCAGCGGTGATGAACATCTCTAAGAGTTCGTCATCGGCGTCATGCTCTAAAATCAAGTTTGCCTTTACCTTTTGAATCAGTGTCATACCGCTACCATCCTTTTCTTTTTTAATCCGTTTCCATGAGTCCTGCTGTTTGAAGCTTTAGAAGCAAGGCATTAAAATCAGCAACTAAACTTGCTATATCTTCTGCCGTACTAGCCGCTTGGTTTTCTGCAGGAGTAAAAGAATAAGGGAGACCTGTCACGGTTGCTCCCTCCTTAATCTCTAGCGTTCCACCGATAACGGTTTTGTTACCGCCTTGTTCGGTATAGTTTTTAGCTGAATAACTCATCGTGCCACCTCACTAGGCTTTCTGCTGAAGCACTTTTATGGCTTCAGGCAAGACAAGTTTGCCGTCTACACGTTCTTTCGCAACAAAACCGACCATGCCATTACCAGCAAACAACTCACGAAGTTCTGCAAAGGAACGAGAACCACGATCTCCAATGTTGTAATAAGACAAATCGCCAAAGATAATGGTCTTAGCACCTGCCTCAATGGTAGGCATATAAGCAGATGTATAAACAGGATAGCCAAGTAGTTTATCTGGTTCACCTGCAACAAGAGCTGCTTGCCACATATAGGCACCGTTACCGTCCTTTAGTTTTCTAAGGGCTGCAATGGTCTGGTCATTTAAAATGAACACGGCATTTTTACGGTAAGGACGCTTCAGTGAATACACCAGGTTAATCACTTCGTCAGCAGTAATCGCCGTTGCAGATGCTGTGGTCACTCCTACTTCAGCTCCACCACTTGCAGCTAGAATACCCAGTGGTTTCCCTGTACCATTACCATTAATAAAGGCATCTTCTTCGGCATTGGCCAGAGCCTTATAAAACTCCTCAATGATGTAGTTCTCCAGTTGGAAGGCATTGTCATAGAGCAGTTCCTCGGTCACCTTTACAGCTACGTGAAGTTTGTGAGCATCCAGATTAATTTGAGAGAAGGTTGCATCACTAAAGGTCAGTGCCTCGCCCTCATCAATCCATGCAGCTGCAGGTTTTGTAGCTGCAATATTGATTTTTCGCTCACCTGATGTGGTAATTCTGTGACCCAGCTTACGAATGATATTCTCTTCTTCCAGACCATCAATCAATCTGCTGTCGTATTCTTCGGGTACGAGATAGCCACCATCTGCGTCTACCCCTTCTTGTAGAACATTGGATACATTACGGAAGTTTGAACGAAGAGCTGAAAGCATAGCAGTCTTATAAGAATCAGCTGCTCGGCCAGTTTTAATTTCACTGTTATCCAGTCGACCATTCATCGGATTTTCAATGATTGGCTTGCTGACAGGCTTTTCAAGTTCAGCCTCGATTGCTTCACGTCTTTCCATGCGATGGATTTCATTCGTGAGTTCAGTGATCTCATCTTCCATGGTTTTGTAGGTTTTATCATCTTCTCCGGATAATGTGCCATTCTTGGTTTTATGAGTGTCCAAGAACCCGTCCATCGTTTCAATAAGCTTTTTGCGCTTGTTACGCATTTCTGTAATCGTCATAGTAAAATTCCTCCATTTACATATATTTTTTGATAATTAAAAGTCGCTCCTTGAGTTCATCAATTGAGCGCCCTTGGGGTTTGGCAGATTCCTCCGCCTGAATTGGTTTATTCTTTTCTGCCATTTTGTTAAGTAGGTTAGTTGCCACTGCTTTTCTAGAAAACGCATAGGCAGAAAAATTGTGTTCGGATTGTTTCTCATCCTTTAGCACATCGTCTGCAAATCCAAGTTCAATCGCTTTGTTGGCATTCATCCAGGTTTCAGCATCCATGAGATGGGATAGTTTGATGCGAGATACTCCAGTCTTAATCTCATAGGCGTTAATAATGCTTTCTTTCACCTCATCTAACATCTCTATCGCTCGTTTCATGTCTTCATGATCGCCCATCGTGATGGTTGCTGGGTTATGAATCATCATGAGCGCTGTAGGAGCCATCAGTACCTTTGTTCCTGCCATGGCAATGACAGAAGCGGCTGATGCTGCAATTCCATCAATCTTGACAGTTACCTCATCTGGGTAATCCATCAACATGGCATAAATCTGACTTGCAGCAATGCAATCTCCACCCGGTGAGTTAATCCATAGAGTGATGGGTCCTTTTCCGCTAAAGAGTTCATTTCTAAACATCTGCGGGGTCACATCATCATCAAACCAGCTTTCTTCAGCGATTGTTCCATAAAGCTCAAGAACTCGTTCTTCTTGTTCGCTTGCTTGGTTCTTCCATCGCCAAAACATCTTGTTCTTCATCCAAGTCTTCCTCCTTTCCATCCTCGTTTGTATTTGCGAATGCACCTGCCTTTGTAAGAGGGAGCATATTACCGTTGACAAGGTACATGTCACCGCCATCCTCTGAAGGGATACGGTCTAGGTTTTCAAGTTCCCTAATATCATTTGCACTCATCCAACCGTTCTGCCTTGCTGTGGCATACCCGCTCATGCGACTAACATAATCCCCTCTAAGCAGACCTTCCACATTGAATCTAAAGAAGTATTTTTTCTTTTCTTCCGGTGTAAAAAGGGTGCGGGCTAGGGTTTGCTCCCAACGCACTACCCACGGGTCTAAGGTGTATTTCACAAACTCAAGGGATTGTTGCTCAATATTAGAAAAGCTCGACTTCTCAAGGTCGCCTACCATGTGAGGAGGGACTCTAAAAATCCGAGCAATTTCATTGATTTGAAACTTCCTTGTTTCAAGGAATTGTGCTTGTTCTGGTGAAATGGAAATCGGTGTATATTTCATTCCTTCTTCCAGCACGGCTATTTTATTGGAATTGGCACTGCCACCAAATTGTGACTGCCAAGCCTCTCTGACTTTCCCAGGTTCTTTAATCGTTCCTGGATGTTCAAGCACACCACTTGGAGCAGCACCGTTAGCAAAGAACTTGGCTCCATATTCCTCTGTTGCAATGGCTAGACCAATCGCATTTTTAGCCATCGCAATCGGGGAGTAGCCAACCAGTCCATCAAACCCGAGTCCGGGAATATGAAGTACATCGGAGGTACTAAGTTTTACTGTCATACCCTTTGTGCTGTTCACATCATCTGCACCTCTGGTATATAAGTAATAGAGCTGCCCACTCTCATCTCGATGAACTGACATTCTATTTGGCATCAAGGGGTAGAGCGCGACAACTTCACCTTTACCATTACGAATAATCTGTGCATAACAATTCCCCCATAATAAAAGATGAGTCATCATTGTTTCTCGAAACACAAAGGAACTCATCTCAGCATTTGGTTCATCGTGCAAAAGTCGATACAAGGAGTGGTCAATTGCTTTTTCCTTGCCACCATCATCTGTATAACGATAAAGGTGCAGAGGAAGCCCTGCTACTGCTTCAGCTAATATTCGAACACAAGAGTATACAGCCGTCATTTGAAGTGCCGACCGTTCGGTCACTGTTTTACCTGCTGTGGTTGATCCCATTAAAAATGTATAGTTGGAACTCACAGCTCTATCAGTAGGCTTATCTCTTGCCTTAAAAATGGATGATAAAAATCCCAAAATCAATCACCTCCTCATATAAAGAGAATGCCTCGGTTGTCATAAACCGAAGCACTCGTATCGTTGCCACAACGAATCGCTCGATCAAGAGCCATAATCGTTGCCACTGCACCATCAATTTTTTCTGATGATTTTTCCTTGTCTGGCTTGATGTTGCCTGCCGGGTCTGTTCGAACAAAAATGTTATCCATCATCCAACGAAGCACTGGATGCCCGCCATGAGCGACCTTTTCTTCTAGCGTTAGTTTCATCAGTTCCTTAGTCGGTGGACTCATATCCTTAAATCCTTGACCAAAGGGGACAACAGTAAAACCCATGCCTTCTAGGTTTTGAACCATTTGTACGGCTCCCCAACGGTCAAAGGCAATTTCACGAATATTGTACTTTTCGCCAAGTTCTTCAATAAACTTCTCAATAAAACCGTAATGAACTACATTGCCTTCCGTTGTTTTAAGCTGTCCTTGCTTTTCCCAGACATCATAGGGAACATGGTCACGGTTGACCCTGGCACTTAGAGTTTCTTCTGGCAGCCAAAAGTAGGGAAGAATGATGTATTTATCATCCTCATCTAGGGGAGGAAACACCAATACAAAGGCAGTAATATCAATGGAGCTAGAAAGGTCTAGTCCGCCATAGCATACCCTTCCAAGTAAATCCTCTTCATTTACAGCAAAGGCGCATTTATCCCATTTATCCATTGGCATCCAGCGAACCGCTTGTTTGACCCACTGATTAAGCCTTAGCTGTCTAAAGGCATTCTCTTCTGCAGGGTTTTGCTTGGCTGATTCACAGGCGGCTTTTACCTTATCAATCCCTACCGTTATGCCAAGGCTTGGATTCGCTTTTTTCCACACCTTTGGACTGGTCCAATCATCTGACTCATCTGCTCCATAAATAACCGGATAAAAAGTAGGGTCAATCTTTCTTTTCTCCATGAGGTCTTTGGCTTTCTGATGGGTTTCATAGCAGATTGATTTTGTATCAGATCCTGCCGTGGTGATAAGAAAATATAGAGGCTGCGTTCTGGCATCACCAGAACCTTTGGTCATGACATCAAAGAGTTTTCTATTGGGCTGAGTATGCAGCTCATCAAAAACAACACCATGAATATTAAAACCATGCTTTGAATAAGCCTCTGCTGAAAGCACTTGATAAAAACTATTAGTCGGTTGGAAAATGATCCGCTTTGTTGCCGATAAGATTTTAACTCGTTTACTTAGAGCCGGACTCATACGTACCATATCAGCAGCCACCTCAAAAACAATGGACGCCTGTTGCCTGTCTGCAGCGCATCCATAAACCTCGGCTCTTTCTTCGCCATCACCACAAGTAAGCAGTAATGCGACAGCTGCCGCTAATTCAGATTTCCCCATTTTCTTAGGAATCTCAATATAGGCTGTATTAAACTGCCGATAACCATCTGGTTTCAGTGTTCCAAAGAGATCTCTGATAATTTGTTCTTGCCAATCAATCAGTTCAAATGGCTTTCCAGACCATTTCCCTTTGGTGTGACTTAAGCATTCAATAAAGTTGACCGCATAATCTGCAGCATCTTTATCGTAGTTAGAGTCCTTTGCCATAAAAGGAGTCGGTTTATATTTCTTGAGCTTTCTAATTGCGGTCACCTCCCTTCAAAATGAGCATAAAAAATACAGCCTTAAGCTGTATGACGAGAGAAAGAGCGTCTGCACGCTCAAACCCCTATACTATTGAATTATTTATGATTTAATCTTCATCACCGTTTAAAATGAACTTCACATACTTGGTTTTTTCTTCTTCAAGAAAAATGACCAGCTCATAAAATTCCATCTCATCTGCGATTCTTTGGACTGCGTTTACATCAAACATATTAGTAAGGCCTGTATCTCGAATGGCAAGAATCTGCTCTTTTATCTTATCTGTCATCGTCAATCCTCCTGCAAAGGTCTTCTCCATAAACAACGGATAAACTAGACCCCGTGTCCCAAGACACCATGATTGAACCAATATCATCTACGCCTATTACTGTTCCTTTTGTTCCAATAACTGGTGCTTGAAAGTCATCCATCCTTAAAAGTTCTACACGGCATCCAACAGGATACTTTTCACGAAGATGATGTAGTCTTTCCTTACTGATTATCATCATTTTTAGCTCCTCCTTTAAATGCCGATGAACCTGTTAGGTTTCTAAGCAGTATTTTTCGTTCTTCCTTATATTCTTTTCCGATAAAGCCAAGGCGCAGTAAAAAGCATCGAAATGCATATTTCTCATTCGGAGTTTCCTTTTCTTTTGCCATGATGCGTTTTTGATTCCTTGCCATCTCACAAAGAGCTGAAATAAAGTGGGTATACGCTTGTACCTCTTCTGGTGAAGGCATTTCTTCAAACCAAGGAAATGAGACTTCCTCTTCTGAAATCTTAATCGGTAAATCGTCTAGCCGCAAAGCATGACGAATCAGTTCGCCTTTTACCTGAATGATTGCTTTTACGTTTTCTAATGCTGTATCAGTAAAGCTGTTTCTTGGCATGGAGATACAAAGACCAAACATTCCGCTGTCCGCCGTTTGTGCGGCCTCTGTGCCCTTAGTTTCTTCCATTGGGGTAAAGCCCTCACTTAATAAATGCTCGGCCACACTTTCGATTTCTTCGCTATCTGCCTTGCCACCTTGTTCAAGTGTTCCATTCTTGTCGATGATAAAATCCCCCACCTCATAAGCCATGCTAGGCATTCCTAGATACTTTGCTTTCACACCTGTAATTTTGCTCAGTGTTGTAACTAGCCTTTTTCGGTCTGCTCCTGTTACGTTATATTTAATGACCATGTACAAAACCTCCTTTGTTTTGGTATGTACATATATCACTCTAAAACACTACTATAGCAAGCTATTTCTCGCTTTTTAGGTGTAGAAATGAGACTTAATATTTCACCTCTAATTGTGTAAACCAAACAATGCCCGATAGGACAAAACATACATTGGGCAGGGCTACTCCATTACCCCACATCTTATATTCTGCAGAATCTGAATGAGGGTTTTTAAGCCACTTCGTGATTTGCTTCAGTGTCTTAGGTTTGGTGTAAGCTCCCGTTGCTTTACGGAATGTTTCAAAAATGTCATACCAAATCCGAAGGTCATCCATCGTTGGGGTCTCTATGCCTAAATCACTGCACCACCAATCTGGAAAACCTTGCAGTCTTGCACACTCAGATGGAGTTAGTCTTCTCACCGTATAATCTATCCCGTCATTATCATTGATAAGTGGCGGATCTTTGTAGTCGGTAGCAACTAGTGTATTGGCCAGTTCCTCTTTGGCATCTGTAAAAAACGATGCCTTACTGGATGAATAGGTAGGAGTTGCAACAGCACTGGGACCTTGTGCCTTCAGTGTTGAATTAATTCCATCTTCAGTAATTCCAAGGTTTCTAGCATAGTTTTGACCGCAGTTAAATGACTCTCTATCAATGGCATAGACCACAGCGTGTTTATCTACTGTATTTAAAGTAAAGCTAAGCTCTTCATTCACACCATCACCTTGAGGTCCATTCTTATCTGCCCTTCCTATCATAGAACCTTGTAAACCATAAGATTCCACCACTGCAATACCACCTTGATTGCTGTCCGGTGCATTACCCGACGTATCAATCGTTCTTGCCGTATCACTTTCGTAAACATTGGAACGGGCATTTACAGTTCCTTCCGAGGTAAATCGCACATCATAAGTCTTAGAATTCTCTACAACAAATGGTTGGTTGTTGCCGCCTGTTCCATAGGTCGCTGAAATCGTAGGAGCAACATCAATCGGCCCACTAAAACGAGTATCCTTTCCGTGATTATCAAAAACAGCTGTATCCATAACACAAGGTGGATGATTTGACTTAGCACGTAGGGTACAAGTAATATCCTCTGTCACATCCATACGATTGCCGCCCTGGTCATTTAAGCAGATTGTGCCTGCCTCTCCAGTGCTGTCTGCAATATAGCTGGTAGCACCTTGCCACGAGCGGATGCTCTCCTTAGAATACCCAGACAAGCCTTCTGACTTAAATAGTATTTCTCCGGCACCCCCACCTGCAAAATCTGCGACAAGGAAGATTCGTTTTCTTCGTTGGGGAACTCCCCAGTATTGAGCGTCAAGCACTCGCCAGGCAAGGGAAAAATGGTCTCCCACAATAGTTCCTGCCTGTTTCCACTTATCAATCTTAGGAACTGATAAGGTTTCATCCTTGATGTGGCAGATGCCTTCAAGGACACATCTGAAATCTTCTCCTTTGTTTGATGAGAAGGCTCCAGGGACGTTTTCCCAGACAATATATCTTGGTTTTTTGCCATCTGTAGCACACCTCATTTCTTTTACAATTCGGATGGCCTCATAAAAAAGACTTGAACGTTTACCATCCAAGCCATCACGCTTACCTGCTATGGATAAATCCTGACAAGGTGAGCCAAAAGTAATAATATCTACCGGTTCTATCTTACTGCCATCCATGGTTGAGATATCGCCGTAATGTTTTATAAAAGGCAGCCTTTTCGTTGTCACCCTAATAGGAAACGGTTCAATCTCCGATGCCCATACTGGGGTAATACCAGAAATTAAACCGCCTAAAGGAAAACCACCTGAACCATCAAAAAGACTGCCAAGGGTTAGATTAACCATCAGCAACCTCCAGTTCATCATAGTTGTAGCTCAGCCCATCCCTTTGAACGCTCACGTCTTTGGAAGTCCCGACCTGTTCAATGTAGCGTTTGATAATGACATCGCAAAACTTTTCATCTAATTCTGCCGTGTAGCAAATGCGCTCTGATTGTTCACAAGCAATTAAGGTACTACCACTGCCGCCAAAAGGATCTAGCACAATGGTGTTAGTCATCGAGGAGTTCAAAACCGGATAGGCGAGCAGAGGGATAGGTTTCATCGTAGGATGGTCTCCATTTCTCTTCGGCTTATCAAATTCCCAGATGGTGGTTTCTTTCCTGCCCGTATACCACTGATGCTTGCCTTTCTTTTTCCAGCCAAACAGCACAGGTTCGTGCTGCCATTGATAAGGAGAACGCCCCAGTACAAGGGAGTCCTTTTTCCAGATACAACAGCCAGACAAATAAAAACCGGCATCCGAGAAAGCTTTTCTAAAATTAAATCCTTCGGTGTCGGCATGAAATACATAGATGGAGGCATCGTCTGCCAGAACTTCTTCGATGTTGATAAAGGCATCTAAGAGGAACTGGTAGAAGGCATCATTTCCCATATGGTCATTTTTAATCTTTCCTGCAGCACCTTCATAATTCACATTGTAGGGAGGATCTGTTACGCACAAGTTTGCCTTTTTTTTATTCATCAGCAGATCATAGGTTTCTTCCTTGGTGGAATCACCACAGATAAGCCTGTGTCTACCAAGCGTCCATATGTCACCAAGCTTGCTGATGGCAGGCTTTTTTAGTTCTGTCTCCACATCAAAGTCATCATCGTGGATCCCCTCTTTCAATGTGTCCTTAAATAAGTCATCCAGTTCTTTAGGGTCAAATCCAGTAAGAGAAACATCAAAATCTACACCTTGTAAATCTGCAATTAAAAGGGCTAGTTTATCCTTGTCCCAATCACCGCTGATTTTATTGAGTGCGATGTTAAGTGCTTTCTCTTTATCTTCGTCCATGTCGATAACAACACACTCAACTTCTGTGATGCCCATATCCATGAGAATCTTCAGTCTTTGATGCCCACCAACAACATGGCCGGTCACCTTATTCCAGATAACCGGCTCTACATAACCAAATTGTTCAATGGATCGTTTTAATTTATCGTATTCTGCATCTCCTGGTTTCAAATCTTTACGAGGATTGTATGTTGCAGGGATTAGGTCTTTTGTGTTCTTCTTTTCAATCAACATATTTATTTACCGCCTCCCTTAGTTCTGTATAGCAATCTAAAAATTCCCACGAGCTTAATCCATATCTGAAATGGCCGTAAGTAGCTGTATCTGCATAAATGACATCCGTCAGTTTTAGCTTTTCGATTATGGCTGCAGGTCTTAGATTGAATACATCTAACACAGCACGGCAAAGGATACTTTCCTCAACCGTCCCTGTTCCAAAGGTATCAATCTCAAGAGCAACCGGATCTGCTTTTCCAATGGCATAAGAAATTCCTACCTGGCATCGCTTAGCAAAACCACATCGAACAATATTCTTTGCAATCGCCCTTGCCATATAGGCACCACTGCGGTCAACTTTTGTCGGGTCTTTTCCTGAAAACGCACCGCCACCATGAGCGGCGAGTCCGCCATAGGTATCAACCATGATTTTTCTTCCCGTAAGACCGGTATCAGCTGCTGGTCCTCCTTCAACAAATCGTCCACTAGGATTAATGAGGATCTCAGTCTCATCGTCAAAGGGGTATTTTTCAAAGACAGGCCAAAGCACCTGTGAGATGACTTCATTTCTTAAAACATCTAGATCTTTATCTGCACCGTGTTGAACGGAGACAACGATGGTCTTAATTCGTTTTGGTTTGTCACCTTCATATTCCACCGTCACTTGAGCCTTACCATCTGGGCCAATGTCTTTGATTACACCATTCTTCATCACCTTATCCAGCTTTTCGCAAATGGCATGGGATAAGACTAAGGGGAGAGGTAGTTTCTCACTAGTTTCATTGGTGGCATAGCCATAAACGGTGCCTTGGTCACCCGCTCCTAACATGGAATACCATGACGTATCACCCTCACGAGATTCCAAGGCCCTATCTACACCACCTGCGATATCTTTACTTTGTTGATGGACGTAGACAAAGACTAAAAACTTTCTAGGATTGTAGCCCACATCCGTCAGAACACTGCGAACAACACCCCTGATATCAATTCTCTTTGAGCAGGTGATCTCACCAGCAACAATGATGTGACCTTTGGTAGCTATCACCTCGCAAGCAACACGAGAAGATTTATCTTTTCTTAAACACGCATCTAAAATGCTATCTGAAATAAGGTCACATAGTTTATCGGGATGACCTTTACATACACTTTCACACGTTCTATATTTTTTCATTTTATTTTCCTTTCCGAGCAGATAATAAGCGCTCCATCAAATCATCTTGTGGACTTCTGCCACCGAACTCCACAGAGCAGTTTTCTTTTACAATTTGGTAAATCTGATACCAACACTGGTTGACCTGTTTCATGTATTCACGGCTCATCGCAACGTAAGGTGATGCGATGGCAGCGGAAGTGGTTGGATGCTTTGCAAGAAATCCATATTCTGAAATACATTCCTCGCACTGAATCCAACGAGAAACGCTCATGGCATACTGCTCGATTAACTGGTTGTTTACTAACATTTCGCAGCTACGATCTTTTAACCATTTATAGGTTTCTATATAAATATCTTCTGCGCAGAGGTCTTTGCCATTTTTCTGAGTAGCCTTTAAATAATCTTTTACAGCCGGCACATCTGCACCTTCTATTTCCGTTGGCTCTGGCAGGATCATGGCACCATTTAATCTGCCGTCAGCAATTTTATCGGTTAGAGCCTTTGATTTTCTTCCTGAACCCACACGCTGACCGCCTCTTGCTGTACCGTCTTTCGCCATGTTTTTCACCCCACTTTCCTAAAAGTCTTTAATACCCCCTTTGATTTCTGATTTTTACACGCGAAGCCCCAGGCCGTTGTCCGCCATAAGAGGTCTAGAGATTTGACCTCCCCCTTGGCTCAGCTACGAATCTGTCTATCACCGAGTTCTAAATGAATCTTGTTGTGACAGGATTTACATAAGGACATCAAATTGTTTCTATCGTGTGTACCACCTTGAGAAACAGGGAGGATGTGATGTACTTCTTCGGTAGGAGTAAGTCGTCCTTTCTCTGTACACATCTCACATAAAGGATGTTCCTGTGCATAACGGTCACGGATTCTTTTCCAAGCTCTACCGTACTTTTTATTGACATCTTTTGAACGTTGGTACTTGTCATAGCGTCTTCGTTCTACTACTCTATGATCTTCACAGTATTGTCCATCAGTTAGATTAGGACATCCTGGGGTACTGCATGGTCGCTTAGGTCTTTTCGGCATTGTTTCACCTCGCTTTCTGGGCATAGAAAAAGCCCTGCAGGGCATGACCCACAAGGCTTGGTAAGTATTCTATCTTGCTGATTATAATGTAACATAAAGATGAGGTGCTTATCTCTGCTTAAAAGTGCTCATTGCTGTTCAACTTTTGAATAATAATTGGATTTTCAGGTACTACAACATGATTTAAGGCATTACCATGCCATCTGCGAATAGTACTCTTATCCGCATTCAGCTCATCACCGATTTGCTCCCAGGTAAAGTTATGAACGTAGCGGTAACGTAACACCATGCGTTCATCGATATCCATTACTTCATTAATCACATCTCTAATCTCAGCTTTAAGTGCTACAAGATGATCCACCTCATCATTAATCTTGATTTGTAATTCTTCAATTCGCTCCAGGTATCTGACAAACAAAGCATCGGTGTGCCTTTGTGTTTGTATTCTCTCACCCCAGCTGGGGGAGGAAACACTGGTCGATAATTCCCTCAGCCTTTCCATTTCCTCAATGTTTGATTGGATTCGTTTGTCTAGCCTGTAGGCTTGGTGTAAATATTCTTTTGCTTTCATTGTTCGCTCACCTCCGCTTGTAGCTTTTTGATTAGGATTTCTCCATCAACAGAGGTAAGTTCTCTATACCAATCAGAGCGGAAGAACCTCTCCACCTCGTTTTTCAAATCTTGTGCAGGTCCATACTTTGGACGTTTCTTTAGTTTCTTTAAGGCATCTCTATAATCCTTAACAGCCATCAAAATAATGGCATTGGCTAAATCTTGATAAGGTTCTGTCATCGCATCACCTCTAAATTCGCCTTTACCGCATCAATCAAGGCATCTTGAGTTTTCTCCTTTTTTGTGAGTGCAAGCAGTACGTCTTCATCGATGGTGTTTTTGGTGATAATGTGGTGAACAATAACTGTATTCTTTTGACCCTGCCTATATAGTCTTGCATTGGTTTGCTGATACAGCTCTAGTGACCAGGTCAGACCAAACCAGATAAGCGTTGAACCTCCGCTTTGAAGATTAAGACCATGACCTGCACTAGCTGGATGAATAACAGCAATGGGTATCTTGCCATCATTCCAATTCTCAATATCCTTTGATGACTGAATTTGCCTTACCGGAAATCGCTCTTTAATCCGTTCTAAATCATGCTTATACCAATAAGCAACAAGGACCGGTTTCCCATTTGCTCCTTCGATTAAATCTTCCAAGGCATCTAGCTTTTTTTCATGAATCACATGGGCCTTATTCCCGCTATCGTATACAGCACCATTTGCCATCTGTAGCAGTTTCCCAGAAAGGACGGCTGCATTAACTGCATCAATCTCTTCATCACCTAAGTTAGCAACCATTTCTTCCTTAAATTCCGAATAAACCTTCCACTCCTTATCACTTAAAGTAACGAACACCTCATTGCTGACATATTTAGGCATCTTGAGATAATCAGTAGATTTCATAGAAATGGTGATGTCTGATATTTGTTTGTAGATTTCCTCTTCAGCGCCTTGCAGTGGTTTATAAGAAAATATAATCTGTGCGTTTCTCTTATCTGGCTTAAAATAGGTGTTTCGGTAATGGCTAATGTAGCGTCCCAGCCTTTGACCTAAATCAAGAATTCGAAATTCAGCCCATAAATCCATCAATCCATTACTGGAGGGAGTTCCGGTAAGGCCGACTATTCTTTTTACAGAGGGTCTTACTTTAAGTAGACTCTTAAACCGCTTTGCACCATAAGACTTAAAGGATGATAGCTCATCAATGACCACCATATCGAAATGAAAAGGAATACCACTTTTATGAACCAACCAATCCACATTCTCACGGTTGATGATGTATAACGTTGATTGTTTCTTGAGGGCATCGATTCTTTCTTTTTCTGTTCCCACTGCCACCGAATAAGAGAGTCCTTTTAGATGATCCCACTTTTTAATTTCAGCAGGCCATGTATCCCTTGCGACTCTTAAAGGAGCAATGACTAAGACCTTGCAAACAAGGAAACTATCCAAGCACAAATCAAATATGGCGGATAAGGTAATCACACTTTTACCTAAACCCATTTCAAGAAATACAGCCGATATGGGATGGGATAAAATGAATTCAGTGGCATAGCTTTGGTATTCATGTGGCTTGTATTTCACTAAGTATCCCTCCAATCTGTTCTATATCATCAAGGCAATAGACTAGAAAGCCTAATGCCTCTAATTGCTTCATTCTTTTATTTTGTAAAGGTCGCATCTTTTTTCCTGTTGCCTTACATTCGACAAAGGCGATTCTTCCCATGGGAAGTAACACAATCCGATCAGGCATTCCATCTATTCCAGGACTTACAAACTTCGGTGCCATACCTCCCATGCTTTTTACTGCTGCTACCAGTTTTTGTTCTATATATTTTTCTTGCATAAATGACCTCCATAAATTAATTAGGAACAACAAGCACAACTTTTAACGTTTTTTCCTATACGCGCGCATACACACGCTCACGATGCCTTACTACTACTATTTATTAATTTATTACTAAGTAGTAAAACTCTTGTTCCACTCATTCCAGTAAAACCAAAATGTCGGTAATGACTGGGTTTTTAAGAGGACAAGCATAAGGAACAACTAAGGAACAAGGAACGACCTTACTCATTCTTCTCGTAACAACGTTGTCTACCGTAAATGGGAAAATTACTTGTTCCGTTCTTGTTCCCTTGGTACTTGTTCCACCCATTAATCTTTTTCATAATGCCTGCAATGGCATAGGAGTCCGCAGGTTTCATGGCAGAGGCATCCCTCCCAAAGCATTCACACCAAATTTCCATATTACAAACAAGCGTACGTTCAACCGTACCGACACGAGATTCCCCACCAAATTCACTACCGTTAAGGTAATTTCTTCGTTCGTATAAGGACAGGGCATTCCAATCATCGGGTAACAGCGTATCGAGGTAAGTGCGAACAAGGCCTTCTCGCTCATCACTTTCCATGGCATCTGCTTGCTCATTCGTTGCTAACTCTACATCACTGCCTTCTAAATAGAGCTTTTCACCTTGGCTATACAGCACCAAAGTTTCTGCCCAAATCTGCTCTACATCATAAATAGACATCTGCCATGCTTTTCTTTTACCATCACCACTAATACGCACTGGCCAGAATCTTCGGTTACCCGTGATGTCTCGCAAAAATCCACTTTCTGCATTAGTTGAACCGACAATGATACATTGACGTGGGTGGCTTTCAACATTCACCCCATAACTAGCACGGTATTTATCATCGGATCTTGAAATAAAGGATTTTACAACTTCCACATCGGTTTTTCGCATTCCAGCTAGTTCGCCCAGTTCTAATATCCAATACCCTTGAAGTTTTTCAGGACCTGCTTTGTCTTTCATATCGGTGAGCGTTAAACTGTCGGAAAACCAATCGCCTGCAAGCTTGGCAAAGAAGGTGGACTTACCGATACCTTGTGGTCCATTTAGAATTAAAACACTATCGAATTTCGTACCAGGATGAACAATTCTAGCGACTGCTGCTACCATCATTTTTCTGGTAACAGCTCTGGTATAGGAATTATCTGTTGCATTGAAGTAATCAATCAGCAAGGTTTCGACACGGTCGATTCCGTCCCACTCCGGTAAATGATCCAGGTATTCCTTAATGGGATGATAGGATCGTTCTGCTGCGACTGCTAATATTGCGTCCTTTGTTTTGGTTGGGGAGTAGATGCCGTACTTGTTGGATAGATATACCTTAAGGGCTGCATTGTCTGAATCATTCCAGCCACCCTTCATCTGTTCCCAAGGCAGTCCTTCTCTAGCATCGATTCCATCACGGTGCTTATTAAAAGCAATGGATTCTAGTTCTGAATCGTTACGGATGATGAGAACAATATTATCCAAGGTGTCCTTAATCTTTCCTTGCTTATCCAATTCAAGGGCTGTCTGCCAGTTGTCTTCAGTAAAATCGATTGTTGCCTGTTCCATCCGCTCTTTCGTAAACTGTGCTTTTACTTCATCGTCTTGGATGGCAAATTCACACATGTTGATAAAGGATGGTAGTTTACTTGGTGGCGTACTTTCTGTTGCCCTATCATCTAAATGACCAAATCGATGGATGCGAACAAGGTCAAAAGCATTAAGCAGTCTCCCACTTGCAGGATCTGTTGCGTGATGGGAATAGGAAAACTTATCATCATAGAGTATGACCCCGGCACTAGAATCAGCCGGGATATAATCATAGCGACCAGTCATTGCTGAAGGCTCGTATATATCCTTTAAGAACCTATCGATTGCACTACTTACTGAGTAAGTACGGCAAAAAGTACCGATGACACCTTCCTTAGAAAGCGGATCGGCTTGTTCTTTTAATGAGCGGTCAAGGACTTCTGACTGCCTAGAGGATACTGGCCAAGTACTGGTATCTCGCCAATCATCGTATTTATTTAGAAACACATCAGGGTCTAAGAGAGAACCATCTTTTTCCTCATACACAAAAATACCGTTTCTTGAAGTAGACGGCCAATACATTAATCGTTCAGGTTCATAGGTCGTATCATCAAAAAGGTCGATGCCTATTTCTTTTGCGACCATCCGACTTACGGCTGCATACTCTTCCTCTCCAACATCACGTAATAGAGGAATAATTAGCCTTAGTCTTGGATTTTCTGGAGTATGCTTATGAGTAGAATAGATACAACACTGATAAGGGAAGAAGGTAGAGATTTCTTCCCAGATAGTACTTGTGCCATAATCCATATCAAGGGTGAGCATGGATCGTGATAGAACATTCCCTTTTTTACGTCTACCATCTTTTAAATGACCGCCTACAAAACCTCCCACATCTTTAATGGAATCTTGGCCACCTTTTCTTATTTTTCGATATTCTTCTACGGTTTCAGTAGTACGCTGTGTGGTCTTAACACGGGAACAGAAATCTTCCCAGTTAATATCGCTGTTTTTCCACTTTTTATCCATTCGGCTGTTGCCGTATGCAATTTTCATAGAGACTCTACCTCCTTGAAATCTTTATTAAAGTATCTGACCGGCTGTCTGCGTTTCTTTGCTTTTTCGATTTCAATACTCATACCTCTTGAAATTACATCACCTAAAACCCAGACTTCTTGACATTTGCCCATCAGGATAATGTCCATGAAAATAGCAAGGTCACGTTCCTGCTCATTGCTGTCATCCATAAACTGTGGAAATAGAAGGTGAGGGGCAAGCGGGATATTGCCCTTATCTAAAGCATAACGACAAAATGCTCGTGTTCGCTTATTGTTGTTTTCAATATCGCCACTAAATGGAGAGCAAATATAGACAAGGGGCTTAAAGGCAGCTTTTGCTGCTGCCTTTTCCTCACGGGTGATATTGCTAAGTGCTTTATGGGGAGTTGGGTCATGATAACCTTCTGCATTTTTCATATTGATTCCCATATCACACCTCCATCTCAATCTGCGGATAAATACCATCCGCCTTTAGCTGTTCATAGATAAAGAGTCTGCCTTTTTGTGTCCACTTGGTATGCACTTTCGTATGTTGGATACCTTTGCTATCTTCATAAATGTGAGTGTTAGTCTTGGTATATCCATTTGGAGCATACTTTTGATAAAGAAGCCAAATGTCACCTTGCTTAAACTGAATGCCTTTGTCATGAAGGTATTCGTTCATACGCATAGCACTCCAGCCATAATCTTTGGCAATCACAGAAATGTTGACCGCATCCCTGCATTTAAGCACTACATCATAATAGGTAGCCTTGGGTTTCATCTCAGCAATTTGCTGTTGACCAATCGCAACAGCTACCATCAATTCCTTGTTCTTTTCTCGTTCCACTTTCAATGCAGTAAATGCAGCAATGGCAAGGTCTGGATTTGCGATTAAATCATCTGTTGCATAAAGTCCGTGTTTGCGAATAGCAGGGAGTACTTCACTTGTCACCCAGCGTTTGAACTTTTTAGCATTTGGCATTTTGCTTGAGAGGATGAGGCTATACAGCCCGGATTCATTGATGATAATCAAATCCTGTTTTCCACCAAGGGTGTCACATTTCGTTACCCCCTTGTCCTCTTCATCAACATGATCAATTAATGCTTTGCGAGTATTTGCATAACCAAGAATGCTTGCTACATCCTTGCCAACAAAATATGGTTGCCCGCCAATAGTTGTAGTACGTACAGAGCCAAACTCTGCATTTTTGTAAACTTGTAATTCCATTCGAATTACCTCCTTGTGTTTTTTTGGAGGTCTTAACCTCCTACCTAGTAGCCTTGGGAGAAGGTCAAATCTGACGGTTTTTATATTCTTGTTCTAATTTCTTTGTTGCCCGCTTTAATTTCTGAGTAATGTTGTTTTCACTTACACCGATGGAGCTGGCATATTCTCGAATCGACATACCTTCCATACGAACTGCGATAAACATATCTGCCCAATCTTGCTTTTTACCAAGAGTGGTGCGTATCCATTGACAGACATCTTCATATTCATTTTGATAGGCTCGTTCGAGCTCATCTTTTCTAAAAACTCTATCATCGGCTACTTCTTTCATTAGAGGTTCTGAAGTATCACATTCCAGACCATCTGCATTTGGTTTGGCTATTGAATATCCCTTGTGCCTATCAAATTTGTGCCAGTTATTGTATTCGGGCTTATTAAATTTTTCATTGAAGGCATCTTGAATTAACCGTTCTTTGTCAGAGTTTGGAAGCTCATCACCTTCGAGTGATAAACTAATCCACATTTCCTCGGTTTCTTTTTCATTTAGTTCGATAATCTGAAATTTGTTGTCGTATCTTACTGATAATCTCATTAGACTCTCCTATCCCGTCCTAGAAGGCGGCGGAGAACTAATGAATCTTTGAAAAAATGACCAACAGAATTACTTCCTAAAATTACATATAGGAAATAAAACGGAGGATCACAAATTTTCTAATAACCTGTTATTGGCTATCTTAGAATCATTTATGAATCCGCCGTCTTCTGCTGGCCAGCTTTAGACGCATTTAATTTTTGTAAGCTTGTACCTTACATTTATAAATATAATAGGTTTCAAAATTTCACGACCAACTCGTTGAGTTGGGCCAAATTTGCCTATTTATCAGCCTTTACTAAATTTGGGCATAAAAAAAGAACCCCTTTCGGGGTCCTAAACCAACTCATCGAGTTATCAACTTTTTTATTCTTTTATTTCACTACCTAGTTCCTGAATACCACATTGCTCTAGAATACCATTGAAATCATCAAGCGAAAGACCTGGCATAGTATCCATAATACGAATATAAGTCTTATCGGGATCTTTATAATAATCTAGTTTATTATTTGATTTATCAAACAGCTTTTGCGTAATCCTCGTGCATAACTGCATACCAACACAGATGGCCATCAACACGTTCGTTGTCATATTGTTGGCTTTATCATTTTTTATTCTACCATGGTAATTTTTGTGGATTCCTGTCTCTTCATTAAATTTATCAGGATAATTCCACTTTCTATTTTCCATCAAAAACCACAGACAATTACATAGTGTTTTGGTAGGGTCACCAAGCAACTTAATGAGTTCAATTTCTTCCTCCTCATTATAAGAAGCTAGCTGTTGAGAAAATGCTTGATATGTTTCTTCAGGTTCATTCAGTAAAGGGGATTGGTACTTAGGATGAAACGTAAGAAGTCTACTATCAATGCCTTCAACCTTCTTAAGGACCGTATACCCAAGCAAGTCTTTATAAGTATTAGTGTATGTTACAAAATTCTGTTCACGAATATTGATAACACATTTAGAGAGATTTTTCTTTGCCTTTGGCGTTAAAAAGAGTTTTCCATCTTTTTGTGTAACATATTGGCTGTTGGCAAGTACAAAGTATCCGTCAGCGTATACAAAATGTCTCTCTGTTATCCAGTTCTGTAGAGTTGAATCTGAATCAATTATTTTCAATGCTTCAACTGGAGTTAATCTAACAAAATCTTGATTACTATTGATTTCTTCATAGACATCATTGTAATCAGAGAATTCTGATATGATATCCTCTAAACCAACTTCAATCAATCTATACTTTACTGATAGCCTTGACGTTATAAAGAAGCTGCTTAAATCCTCAATCAAGGTGTCACAAGAGTATATCGTATTTTCACCAGATGCTTTATACTGCTCAATAAACTCTAACGCTTTCCTTTTGAAGCAATTTTTGGGCATCAGGACTCTAGGAGTTAATCTATGTGCTTGCCATTCCAACCATCGAACTTCATTTTCTTTTGTGTTCTTACCCTCTGGTGGTGTAAAGAAAGTCTCGGATTGTCGGCATAAAATTGGATATAATTTTTCAGATTCATTTTTATTTTTAACCTTAAGAATTTGAAAATATGTCTTATCTTTTTCCCAGTGTAGTGCTTCATGAATGAGCGTATTTCTTTTCGAGCCTTCACCATATAAAGACTCGGACGAAGGGTCAATTAATACTGTTCCAGCACTGAAGGAAGTTGATAAATATTTACCTGTTTCCCTGTCATATATATCAACATCTGCATCCAAAAGTAAACAACATCCAAAAACATCTAGGTCGCTTGATAAATGAACTTCTTGAACAGTAAGCCCCATATCCTTAAGAATGTCATCAACCGGAAGAGGCATCGGTTCAACCAATGCCTGTTTACAGTATTTAGTCAGAAATTTTGTAGCATAGTCATCAAGGCGATTCTTTCCAAGAATTAGAGCACCTGATTTTTTATTGATATCGAATACATCACTTGGAGTTATCTTCCTCTTCATAATCTACCTGTTCTCCTTTTTCAATATGATCCAAAGGCAACTCTGACAATAACTTTCTTGCCTCTTTCCAGGTAGGGTAGAACTCCTCCACAAGTGAATTGAATCTATGGGTGTGATTCTTTTCTAACAAGTGTACCAGTTCATGGATAACAACATATTCAAGACATTCTATTGGTTTCTTGGCTAGCTGTAGATTAATCCATATTCTTTTTTTATCAATATTGCATGTACCCCACTTAGTTTTCATATTCTTAATTTTGTACTCATTAGCATGGAGGTTTGTTTTTGTTTCACACCTTGAAACAACCCCATCCAACACTCGTTTAAGTTCTTCTCTGTACCATTCATTGAATGCCCTCTCCCTTGATTCTTTAGTTGATCTTTCGGGAGCAGTCAATATTATCTTGTTTGGTAGTTTTGAAATTTCGTATTTGTTTCCTTCATAGACAACTTGTAGCCGATATGGCTTTCCCCACAGGAAATGGGATTCTCCTGAAACATATTCTCTCTCAGTTTGACGCGCCTGTGACAGCATCCTGTCTCTTACCTTAGTGATTTCTGGCATTTTCTTTAATACAAAGAGCCTTATCTCTTCATCAGGATAATCGCTAGGAGTACTAACTGTCACACTGCCTTCTGGTGGATTCACCCTGATATAGAGATTTTTAAGATTTTTCTTTTTTATAATTTCTATCGGCAACCCACCAATTATTTCTTCATTACACATCGTATTCTGCCTGCCTTTCAGCTATTTCGAAGACCGTAGCAGTTTCCTGCGTTGCTTCATCTTCGTCATAACCATATACCAATAAATTTTCATATATAGCAAGCCTTATGTTTTGTTGTTTTTGAAAATTCCTTTTCCAATCAGGACGTAATGCACTATGGACAGCACTATCAATATTTACTGCTAAAGTCTCGTCTTTATTAAAATAATCAAAGAAAGCTCTTCTAGCTTCACTAGTCTTAACGGTATCAGGATAATCCAAGCTGTCTTCAGGGTGCAAAATCGCTTGGGCCAACTCAACAACTTGCCGTAAATATTCCTCGTAACTCATAGCCTCTATCCGTCTCTGGTCGATTAGTACTTGGAGCATTTCTGATAACTTACCATAATAAACTTGGTTAGATGACATCTTCTTTACAATTTCATGCTGCAAGTTATTTTCGATGATTTCTGCTTTAGCATTTTCATTACCTGGAAGACCTTGTACCAGGGCATCTATTGGTGTTGTTGAAGTGTTTTCAAGTAACAATTCCACCAACGACATATTCCCGAGTTCACTTACAACTGTAGAATCTTCTGCACGTATGTAAGTATCAAGGACATATCGCATATCAGCCTCATATGGTTTTAAATCGATATAATCACAGCTTGCTAGTTTAACCATTTCTTTTATTTTGTTATAGCTTGAAATATCACTCCTTAGCCTGCTAACTTGCCCCTCTGAATAGCCATAATCACTCACAAGTTTATCACTGCAGTTAGCAAAAGAGCGTGTTAGCGAGGCTGTAAGAGTATATAAAATATCTCTGCGACCAGTGTTTTCATCATCTTCACTGTTTTCACCACAAAAATACTCAATATAATCCGTATCGTCTTTAGGATCGCTTACATTTTCTAATAGATCTTTCAGCGATGCAATTGCACCCACCATCTCAGATTTAGCTTCGTCATAGCGATTCTTTATAAGTCCCTCAACATCTTCCTTATCAAAGCTATCGAAAGCTTCAGCAGTATAATCAGCCACTGCAAGCTGAACATTACGAAACAAGTCCATGTAATCTACGATATAGCCATAGTCCTTATCTTCGCCATCTGGTCTATTAACTCGGCAGATAGCCTGGAAAAGGTCATGATCCCTCATAGATTTATCAATATATAGATATGTCGCTGTTGGAGCGTCAAATCCTGTTAAAAGTTTATCTACCACGATAAGAAGTTTCATCTTAGCAGGTTCTTTTTTGAACTGCTCTTTTACTTCCTTCTCAAATTCAGACAATTTTTTGCCCTTAAGCATACGCTCATAAATAGACTTCTTATATTCTTCTTCGCCCTCTTGACTTAAATCACTCGTAGCTGTTCTAACACTCGCGGTTGAAGGCTCAAAGGAAGTTACAACAGCACACTTGTTAAAGCCGTTGCTAGTAAAAATATCCCAGTATCTGCAAGCCTCATATATACTGTTGGCCACAAGCATGGCAGTACCACGCTCATTTTTTAGACGAGGTTTTAAGTTCATATCGAAAATGATATCGCTAGCTATTTTCTCAAGTCTTTGTTTTGAACTATATAATTTGTTGATTGAAGTCCAACTTTGTTTCAGCTGTATCTTTGCTCTATCTGTAAGACCTAAGGTTTTATTGTCAAACCATAAATCGACCTTGTCTTTACTAGATAAGTCTTGGTCAACATCTCTTGCTTCATAACGTAAATCAAGAACAACACCATCTTGAACACCTTCATCAAATTTATAAGTATGGATGTAAGGTCCAAAAGTCTCAAGGCTCGTTACTTTATCTTTTTTGAGTAGTGGAGTACCTGTAAAACCAATAAGTGATGCTTCAGGCATCAGTACTTTTACAGCCTCATGCAATTTTCCCGAGTTAGTACGATGGCACTCGTCAATAAAAGCTATAATATTTCCTTTTGCTTTAAAGTCGGCAGGAAGGTCTTTTATCAATTCTTTACGGTATTGATCCACGTCAGATTGTTTACCTGCATTATGTCCGTATTTATGAATCAAAGAGCAGATAATAGAATCATCATTTTTATTCAGAATCTCTCTTAAATCAGCGCTGCTTTTTGTTCTTCGTACTTTTTCATTTACATCAATAAACAGGCTTTCAATTTGGTCATCAAGCTCATCTCGGTCGGTGATGATTACCACTCGGCTATCTGCTACATTCTCAATAACCCACTTAGTAAGCCATACCATAATTAAGGACTTACCTGAACCTTGCGTATTCCAGATTATTCCACCTTCGCCTGCAAGAATTCTTTTCCTAGCAGCAATATTAGCAAAATACTGATTATGTCTTGCAATCTTTTTCACTCCAGCATCAAAAATAATAAAGTCGTGGATTAGTGAAAGAAACCTCTCTTTATGACAAAGAGAAATTACACCATCTCTCAGCTTATTTCTGTCCCTAGATTGAATACCTTTAATAGTCACAGAAAGTTCGTCCGTAGCTTTAATATCTTCCTTCCAGTTCAGGTAATACTTCTCAGGAGTTTCGATTGTTCCATATTTCAGTCCTTCTGCTTCGTTACCTGCAAAGAGAAACTGCGTAGTGCTAAAGAAGTTCTGAATATACTCTTTTTTCTGGTTTGTGAGATTCTGGCGAATTCCCTCACCAATACTCACACATGAACGCTTTAACTCAAATATGCCAAGAGCAATGCCGTTTATATACAGCACCACATCAGGGCGTTTTCTTTCTATTTGATTAAAGCAAAGAACACTTACTTCCTCAGCAACATAAAAATCATTGTTATCGACATTGTTCCAGTCGATATAATGTACTGTTTGACGATTCTTATTTTCATCTTTAACACCTTGCTTGCCATAGCGAAGTAGGGAATAGACCTCTTTATTGATTTGGTAAAGACTATCTACTTGATTATTCGCTTTTGAAACAAGCTCAGTTACAGCTTTAGAAATCTGGTCTTTGGTATAACCTCGTTTTTCAAGATTCTTCTTTAACAAATCTTCTTTGATAGGTTTGTTATTCTGATCCTCTAGATTTCCAAGATACGTATAACCAAGACCACCGTCTTCCTCTTTATCTATTAACCAGTGAAGGACCTTGTTTTGCAATATTCTTTCTAAATCAACAGACATAGCCTTTACCTCCTCATACATTAAGACGCACACGGCCTGTTAAGAGGTCGTCCATTGCACCTTCTTTAATTTGTATCATTTTTTCTTTTTCTATTTTGAGAGATTCTATTTCTTCATCCATTGCAGATATGATCTGAGCAATAGCTTTTTGCTCAGTAATATCTCTAGGCATAAGTATTACGGTTTTTCTGAAAATATCCATACCTACAAGATTTTTCATTGCTCCACCTTGCGTGTTATCAATGATACTATCCTGAAATTTATCCCATTCAAAATACTTGTAAAAATAATTTAAGTTGCATTTTGTCTGATCAATTGAAATTTTTAATAATGCTTGATTTATGATTCCTCTTTTGTATTGCTTAGGAATTTTAAATATCTTCCCAATTGTCCCAGAACAACTGACAATAAAATCATCTGCTTTTACTGCAAATCTAGAAAGTTCGTTATACTTTCCGTTTGATATATAATAATCACCAATTCTTACTGACTTATATATTGCATTTCTTTGCTCATATACCTTGTTCCCTTTACTAACAAACATTTCTTTTTTTAATGAGCCACCAAAAGGGCCTCTAACAAGTCCATTTGGCACACAAATATCTTCTAATGCCATTTCAACCCACTCACCATTAAACCCATCAACTCTTGTTCTCCCACTGACCAAGTCATCCAAAGCACCTTCACGAATTGCTTTTTTCTTTTCAATTAATTCAGATAGATTGTCGATATGCTCGTGAAAATCTGATAGCACTGAAGCGATAGTTTGTTGTTCTTTAAGGCGTTCTGGCAAAGTCACTTCGATATTCTTTAAAGTTTTTCCATTTAATTTGGCTCTCGTTCCACCAACAAGAACAGCGGAAAAGTCGACTGTTTTAAGTAGATATGCTAAAAATCTAGTATCTGCTTTCGAATTGACTCCCGCTAGAACATGAGCGTGATTATTAACCCATATCTTTCCGCTAGTATATGTTACTGGATAGTTCTGGAGATCATTCGCCCCGTCTTCAGCAATCAGAACAAACTCTCCATCATGTGTATACCCACTTACATAATCTTGAATTCCGTTTGCTCCATAGTAGGGGATATTGCCTGCTTTTCTTTGATTTTTAGTTACAGGAATTCGCAGATTATCAAAAATATCAGCTACATCATTAATTTTATATTCTTTCCAGTCAGAAGGATAAGTTACCATATGTATCCCATCCTTTCTAAAGCGGACTTCACCTTGGCTTTTGACTGAGCTGTCTTTTCTTCAATCTCGCCTAATGTGTGCTCATAACGTTTGGCAATCAAAACAACCTTAGAGGCAAGAGAATTCAGCACCTGGTCAATCGCATCAATTATGTCGTTTCCGAGTCTTGCCATCCACTTTTTGTCAAAGAGTAAATACTTTACTTCATCAATTGTTAGTTCCCCGTATTTAGCAAGCACTAAATCATCTAGTTCTTTTTGAGCTTCTTTAATCGCTTTATCAGCCTCTTCTTTTTCATTTAACTTAGCTTGATAAGAAAGAAGAGCATTATATTCCTCGACATATGTTTCAGGCATTATTGCATTGTCATTTGCTTCTTTTAATGCATTTTTAAGCTTAGCCTTTCCAAATGAACCGTTCTTATTTCTAAGCTCATATGTCTTCAGCTTACTATTGGCTTTGACGATTTTCTCCATCTCTGAAGTACTGCCTGCATCAAATAATTCAATAAGTTTCGTAATGTCATCTATCACTTCAGAAGTCTTTTTACTTTCAAGTTCTTTTATCTGTTTATTCAGATTTGCTTTAGGTATTCCGTCCCCTTTTTCATTCAAAGCATTTACAAGCAAACCTTCGTCACCTGATTCTTCTTCTCTCATTCCATCCAATTCTGATTCAAGTAATGCAGACTTTTCGATTAGCTCATTAAGAGACATTAACTCAGTTTTAAAATACTCCCGTTCAATAATGTCTCTCGAAATTAAGGCACCTTCAAAAGACTTCATTTTTGAAGTATCGTCGACTTTTATTTCTTCTCCATTTTCATCTTTAGCTTTCTTTTGAGCGTATACATATTCAATCTCACGTCCCGCATCATATCCGCTCGCTTTTATTACATATACATCATCTTGCATTTTCTCATTCCAATAGTTAAGCAAGAAGTCATACACATCGTAATTGTCTAGAAGTTTTGCCGATTCAAAATCCCTCAAAATTTCAATGCCCAAGCTTCGAATTATTTCTTTTGGATTTGTATCTGTATTAATGTTGAGTAATGAATCTTTTACTTTATTTTTCCACGTCTCGAATAGAGAACCGTATTCAGTTTCCTTTTCAACCTTTATATTTTTATCTTCAGAAATGACTGTTTCGATTTCATTTGGTTTTATAGCAAGATTATAGACATCATGTTCTTCATCGACACAAGTAAATATCTCTTCTCTTAACTGTGGCGATATTTTCCAGAGTCTCTCTAAAGAGTTAATATCGACTTCTGGAATACCGCCCTTAAGATGAGATGCAATGTTTTGAGGTAATGTGTCATCTATTTTTTGGATATAACGAGGCACATTAAGGTTTCCTTCGTTCTCTTCTAAAATCTCCTTATAGGTAATAAAGCGGGAGTACCCCTCAACCTTTTCTTGGTGAATAAAGGTTTGCACAATTTTCTCAATATCCTGTTCACGAAGACGGTTCTTATTTCCATCTTTCTTAAACCCATCGCTCGCATCAATCATAAAGATACCTTCACGTTTATCAGCGTTTTCTTTATCGATTATGATGATACTAGCTGGGATTCCTGTACCATAAAATAAGTTTGCTGGCAGACCAACAATCCCCTTAATGTATCGCTTCTCAAGAACAGCTTTTCTAATGGTTTCTTCTGAGTTTCCTCTAAAGAGAACACCGTGTGGCAGAATAATCCCTGCCTTACCATTGCTATCCAATGCTTTTAGAACATGTAGAAACCAAGCATAATCACCATTCTTTTCTGGTGGAATGCCATAACCATCAAACCGCTTATATTTATCTTCAGATGGTTTAATTCCATCAGTCCAGTCCTTATCAGAAAATGGTGGATTCATGACAATAAAATCGAATTTTCTAAGTCCACCAAAATCATCAGTATATTGTGGATTGGCTAATGTATTTCCACTTTTAATTTCACCTGTACCTTTGTTATGTAAGATGAAGTTCATCTTTGCTAAACCAGCAGTATCAGGATATTTTTCTTGTCCAAATATTGTAACTATGGAATCGCCATTATCATCAGTTGGTGCTTCATCTGCTGAACGAATAAGTAATGATCCACTCCCCGCCGCAGGATCATGGAGAGTCCATTTCTTTCCTGTCTCTTGTTTAATATTGCCAATACCAATAAGTCTAGCAATAATACGTGACACCTCACTAGGTGTATAAAACTGTCCCTTACTCTTACCAGACTCCTGAGCGAATTTCATCATGAAGTATTCATATGCATCCCCAATGATGTCATCTCCACTGGCTCTGTTGCTTTTAAAGTCAATAGCTGGGTTTTGGAATATAGCAATTAGACCAGAGACTTTATCTACGAGCTCCTTACCAGAACCTAGTTCATCCGGATTATTAAAGCTAACATCAGGAAGCGCTCCCACTAGCTTATTATCCTCGAGAAACTTTTGAAGAATTACATCAACTCTTTCACCAACATCTGGTTTACCTTTTGCAGCAATCAAGTCGTCAAATGAGGCACCTTCATTTACTGTAAATTCAGCAAAACGTTGCCCTTTATATCTGTCTGATACATACTTGAAGAATAACAATACAAGTACATAATCTTTATACCTTGAAGGTTCTACTCCACCTCTTAATTTATTACAAGCCTCCCATAATAGGGAATACAATTCTGATTTTTTCACAGCCATTCATTTAACCTCTCTCATCTATTTAAGTGTTTTATATTTAGTATTCAGTAATATCTATACCTGCTTTTAATAATCTTTCATATCTCTCGTGGGAGATAAGAACTGCTACAGGTTTTCCATTTTTCAAAACAAAAGCTGTTTTATCTTCATCTGATAAACCAGTAATTAATTTTGATGATTGTCCTCTAAGAAAATCTGACATGTTATAGAATTCCATCGGTTCCTTTTGGACTTTATCTTCCTTATCCATACCTAAATCCACCTTTTCTTTTTATCATAACATTTTACTACTCTTATTTCAACCTTTATATGTACTTGAAAAGTAATTACTTTATAAGTGCATTTCAATCTTGTTTCTCTATTCAAGCCAATAGCCATCTTGTCAACTCACCACATTTTTGCCAGCAATCTTTTCAACTCACCAAGCCTATATTCAAATTCGTAAATCCGGTGAGTAATCCACCACTCTTGGATATCTTCCCACAAAGCAAAAATCCGTGATTATCCTTCCGGCTTAGAACCAGACCTCAAACCACGGAAAGCCTTTATTTACTTGCTTTTTTACACTCTTATTTATTAACCCTTGACATCAATACAACCGTCTCAACATGGCTAGTATGAGGGAACATGTCAACCGGATACATTACCTCACCACGATAGCCAATTTTTGCAAAATACTTGATGTCCCTTACCTGAGTACTTGGATCACAAGAAATATAAACAACTTGTTTAGGATTCAAGATTTTTACAGCATCCATAAATTCCTGCGTACTGCCACTGCGTGGGGGATCCATAATTACACAATCAACTTTTTGCTTCTGTTTAGCTAATTTAATCATAAAAGCAGAAGCATCATCATTAATAAATTTAATATTTTCAATCTTATTCATTTTAGCATTATTGATGGCATCTTTAACTGCATCTTTATTTAATTCCACACCAGTAACTTCCTTAGTTCTATTAGCTACAATCATTCCAATTGTCCCAATTCCACAATAAGCATCTATAATTCTTTCTTGACCTGTTAAATTCAATAAATCTAGAGCTTTAGAATACAGTAATTCACACTGTTGATGATTAATTTGATAAAATGATTTTGGCGAAATCTTAAACTTCAAACCACACAATTCATCAACTATAAATCCCTTACCATAAAGAATCTTTTCTTCATTACCTAAAACCACACTCGTTTTACGTTTATTTACATTTAATACAACCGTCTTAATACTTGGAAAATTTTTAATCAACTCATTACAAAAATTTTTGGATCCTTTAAATACATTATCATTGCAAACTAGTACTACCATTGTCTGATCAGTAACAAGAGCACGTCGAATTAATACATGACGCAATAATCCGCGATTACGATTTTCATCATAAATACTAACTCGATATCGTTTTAATAAGCTTTGAATCTTCTTAATAATCATATCACTGAGTTCTTCATGAAGAAGACAACGATCATAAGGAATAATCTTATGACTATCCTCTTCATAAAAGCCAAATTCATATCTATGATTAAAAGCAACAATTATTTTATTACGGTATTCATAAGGATGCCCCATTTCAATAGTATCCTTGACTTCATACATGTCTAATTTATTATCTTTTAACAGCTTCTTACAATAATCTGTTTTAATCTTTAATTGTCTCTGGTAATCAGTATTAATGTATTTACAGCTACCACATTTCTTCTCTATTAAACATTTCATTTTATCACCTAGCAACAGTATAACATAACTAAAGCAAAATACTAATCAATTCCTTCTCTCATTATTATTTCTTCATAAATAAAAACAAGGTATAGTTTGTTACCAAACTATACCTACTATTAATCTTCAGATATCTCTTCTTCAATGTGCCCTACTACTTGAAATGACTTATCAGTATACTGCATAATTTCAAATTTATTACCATCAGGATCATGCACCCACATTTGATAGGTATGTGATGGACCTTTAGAAATAGGTGTATCTATTGCAACTCCACATTCAACTAGTTCTCGATAAGTTTTTTCTATATCCTCAACCAATAAAGCAAAGTGTGAATACCCCAGCCTCTGGTTCCACTCATCATGTGGCGCTTGTCCTTCATCCTTTGGAAATAGTTCAATAAACTGTCCAGGGGCAATTTCAATATAAACAATGATAATTCTGTTTGGATCAACTTCAGCTACTTCACTATATTTACCACGATTTAGTCCTTTATAAAGTCCCGCCCTTGTTACAATTTTAACTTTTAATCCTAACTTATTTTCATAAAAGTCTCTCATCACATCCATTTGATCAGTGAAAAAAGATACATGCATCAAGCTTTTAAATTCCATTTGTCTTCTCCTTTAATTATCATTTGTAAATACTATTTTTTCTTGATTTCTTGCCTCATTCATGACTTTAGCTACTATTAAACTTAATTCCAGCATCTTTTTAGCAAAATCATAATCATTATTATCAATGATTCTAATAAATTCAATAAATTCATAATATAAGCGATGTTCACAATCATCAACTCGATAAATTTCTTCAGTGCCATCGTTAAAAATAATTTGATATCCGGTCATCTGATTAACAGGTTTATCAATTTTAATAACCCCTTTATCACCTTGAATCGTTGAAATAATCGGTGCTTTGCAATCTTTAGCCCCTATACTTATCCCCTTAAACGAACCATAATCGTACATTAGAATACCACTTGTATCAATTTGATTCTCAATATTTGCCATATACCCAATACTTACTGGTTGACCAAATAAACTTATTATTGCATTAACATTATAAACATTGATATCCATCAAAGCTCCACCTGATTTATGATAATCAAATGCCGGTAAAATTGTTCCTTGTTTAAAAGCATCATATCGTGAAGAATATTGACTATAATTAAAATTCATGATTTTAATATTTCCAATTCTCTTTATATCTTCTTTCAATTTTTTAAAAGCAGGTAAATAATGGATATTAACTGCTTCTAAAATAATTAGATCGTTTTCTTGAGCAATTTCTTTTAATTCTTCCAATTCCTTAACATTTGAAGTAATAGGTTTTTCCATTATTACATGCTTACCTTTTAATAAAGCTTTTTTAGCAAAACTAAAATGTAAATGATTTGGCAAGGCAACATACACTGTATCGATTTCACTTCGCAACATTTCATCATAGTCATAATAACAATGATCTAGATGATATTGCTTAGCGAGAATAGTAGTCTCTTTCTTAGTTTGTTCAGTCCCTAAAATCGAAATTGATTCAATCTTCAACTTATTTATAGTTGTTAATAAGTCTTTAACAATCATCCCTGTTCCTAAAATACCTAATTTCATTTAATTTGCCTCCCTAATTATTTCTGTTAATTCCAATATCCTTTTTGTATCTTCCAAACTATGAAGTGCACTCTCAGTTTTATGAGCTCGTACATCATCAATAAAGCACTGAATCTCCATAGTCATATCATCTCCAATAATTGGATAATTGCGTTCAACCACAGTACCATCATTTTTTATGATTTTATAATCAATAATACGATTAAACATTGGAATCTCTATTTTTCCAAATTCACCTTCGATAATTGCTAAACGCTCTTTATTACGATCAATTGCCCCTTCCACAATCGCAGTACATTCATTATTAAAATTAATTTTTGCTTTAAAATACCATTCAACTCCAGCAACAATATCAATCTGTGAATTAACATTCTTTATATCTGAATCCACCAAAGCTAATACAAAACCAAGCAAATAACTTCCTACGTCATTCAGTGCCCCACCTTGATCAACGTTAAATAAATATGAGGTAGTTTGGTGAGCAGTAGCATCAAAACAAAAATTAGCTTCAATTTGTTTGATTTTACCAATCAATGATAAATCCTGTTTTAAATGTTCTAAACCAATATTAAATTTAGTCTTTAATGCTTCTAAGCAATATCCTTTTTCCGTATATACTTTTGTTTTAATCTCCTCAATATCTGCAACTGTCAATACCATTGGTTTTTCTGATAATACCGCAATATGATTATCAAGTGCTTTTAAGATCCATTCCTTATGATATTTATGAGGTAAGGCAATGTATACAGCATCAAGTTCTCGATCCTGTAATAATTCGTCATAATCTTGATATATTTTAACTTCTGGGTGAGCCTTTACATATTCATCATCACTTGTTAAGGAATGAGATGCAATTGCATAAATCTTTCCTTCGTCAGTGTATTCAATACTTTTAACAAATTTTCTTGCAATATTCCCAAATCCAATAATTCCAAAATTCATTGATTTTGCCTCCTTTTCCTTGTTATAACATAACTATTTATTATTTAAATATATTTATAATATTCTGGAAACAAAGTACTAAGAAAATAAAAAAAATACTGTGATTTTTGTACTTTTAGTACAATCACAATACTTTTATATAACCGTCATAATATAATTGACCCATAACCAGCTAATTGGCATAACAATAACCATTGCAGGAATCATATCCGCAATTGGAAATTCTTTAACCTTGATCATTCTAAATCCTGTAGCAATCATTAAAAAGCCACCACAAGCTTTAAAATCATTGATCATTGCTGGTGTAGTCAATGGAAAAATAAACTTTGCTGATAAAAATAAAATAAAAAAGATTACAAACTGCGGAATGGCAATTACAGATACCACATACCCTAAATTACAAGCAAAAATCGCAGCAGTAAAAAAATCAAGAATTGATTTAGAAATCAAAACTCCATTATCACCCGTCATTCCTGAAGTTAAGGAGCCATAAATTCCTGTTCCACTAGCACAAAATAACACAATAATAGTAATTAAAGTAGATTGAAACTCTTCCGAACTTAAATCACTACCATTATTTTTAAATATTTTGGCAATTGGCTTTTGCATTAAAATTGCTCCCTTATTGATCCAATCACTAAAGTGCAGTGATAATCCCACAATAGTTCCAATAATTATTGAAAAGATTACTGCCGGCATATTTTCCATTAATCCAATTGCATTGATTCCCATAGCCATAGCACAAATCCCAAAAATCAAGGTTATTTCTGTCTTAAGTCTATGACTTAATTTATGACCTAATAATGCACCAAATATTCCCCCTAATACAATTGATAAACTATTAATAATGACTCCTGTTGGCATTATTTTTCCCCCTTTATAATTTGAAAATTATTTCTCTAAAAGATTCCATTCACTCTCTTTATAAAGAATATCATTTTTATTAGATAATTGCCAATTAAAATAGTTTCTTGTCTTATTAAGAAAAAAAAGGACATAATTCTATAGGCTACAATATTTGAACCATAAAATACATGATGTTATAATATAAAGACAAAAAGGAGATGAACTATATGACAAAAGTAGATATTATATCTGGTTTCCTTGGAGCTGGTAAAACTACATTCATAAAAAAATTAATTAGTGATGTATATCCAGGAGAACAAATTGTCTTAATTGAAAATGAATTTGGTGAAATTGGAATTGATGGAACTTTTATGAATAATGCTGGAATTGAAGTAACTGAAATTAATTCAGGGTGTATTTGTTGCAGTCTAGTTGGTGACTTTGAAGCTTCATTAAAAGAAGTATTAGAAACATATCATCCTGATCGAATTATCATCGAACCTTCTGGTGTTGGAAAATTGTCAGATGTAATTAAAGCTGTTAGTGATGTACATAGTCATGAATTAGAACTTGATAATTATATTGCTGTTATCGATGCTAAAAAATGTCGATTATACACAAAGAATTTTGGAGAGTTTTTTAATAATCAAATCGAGTACGCCTCACTTATTATTTTAAGCCGAACTCAAGATATAACAGAATTTCAGCTAGATGAGTGTTTAAAAATTATTAAAGAACATAATAATCAAGCTAATGTCATTACAACCCCATGGGATCAGCTTACCAAAGAAATACTAATTAATGCCTTTAGTAATAGTGATAATCTTCGTGATGAATTGTTGGAACAATTAGATATTTGTCCTATATGTGCCCATCATCATGATCATCACCACAATCATGAACATCATCATGATCACGAACATCATCATGATCATAATTGTGAGTGTGGTCATGAGCACCATCATGCTGATGAAGTTTTCACCAGTTGGGGTAAACAGACACCTAAAAAATATTCTAAATCTCAATTAGAAAAAATCTTAAAAGAACTAAGTGACAGTTCCGCCTATGGAAATATTTTAAGAGCTAAAGGATATGTCGATAGTATTGAAGGTGATTGGTGGTATTTTGATTTAGTCCCTGGAGAATATGAAATTCGTATAGGAAAACCTGACTTTACAGGTCGAATTTGTGTCATTGGCGAAAAATTAGATAAAATAAAATTAGATAGATTATTCGATGAGGTCGCTTAATGGAAACAAGAGTATATATTTTCGCAGGCTTTCTAGATAGTGGTAAAACCTCATTTATTAATGATACTTTAATGAATCCTGATTTTTATAGTGAAGAAGACACCTTATTAATTAGTTTTGAAGAAGGTGAAGTTGCCTATAATGATATTTATTTAAAAAAATCTAATACTTCATTGGTAACATTAGATTTTGAAAATTTTACCACCTATGATCTAAAACATTTAGAATTAGAATATCGTCCTACTCAAATCATGATTGAAGCTAATGGAATGATGGACCTGAATATTTTTGTAAAAGAAACGATTCCTGAAAACTGGAAAGTGGTCCAAGTATTAACAACTTTTGATACTACTACTTTTTCAATGTATTTAAATAATATGCGTTCTCTTGTATATAGTCAGGTTGTCTTTAGTGATCTTGTTATTTTTAATCGCTACGATCCAAATATTAAAAAATCCATGTTAAGAAATAATATTAAAGCGATTAACAGTAATGCTCAAATCATTTATGAATTAGCTAACGGCACTATAGATACAATGAATCCTGAAGAAGAATTACCATTTGATATTAATAAAGAACATTTAGATATACAAGATCATGATTTTGGAATCTTTTGTATGGACGCTATGGATCATCCTGATAAATATAATGGTAAAACAGTCAAAATTAAAGGTAAGTTTATCGGTCTAGATCGTGTCATTGAAGATGGTTTTGTCCTAGGGCGTCAAGCTATGGTATGCTGTGAAGAAGATACCTCATTGATTGGGCTTGTCTGTATTAGTAAGCTAGCAAATAAATTGATTCCTGAAGAATGGATCGTTGTTGAAGGAAAAATTACAGTTGATTATGATCCGGAATATCAAATGAATGTTCCTATATTAACAGTGGAGCACCTCGATGTAGTCCCTCCATTAAAAAACCAATATGTGACATTTGATTAAAAATAAAGATGCCTGCTTTATTATAAAAAAGCAGACATCTTTATTATTTTCCAAGTTTTTCAACTATTTGAACTACTAATTCTTGACCATTCATCTGACCATAAACGAATGGATCAATTACTTCGATCGGTTTTTCTGGCAATAATTCCTTAACTCGATACAAATCATGTTTTATTTGAGGAGCAATAAAAATATAATCAGCATATTTCCCCAATTCATTAATTTTTAAGATTGGATAAGCATATACTTCATAATTATACCCCTCTTGACTAATATACCTTTTCATACAATTAACTAAAATACTTGTTGAAACTCCCTGTGCACAAAAGATATATATCCGCTTCATTATTCAGCCTGCAAATTATTTTCTTCATCAAGACATTTCTTATCGTATACTTTGATGAATGGATACCAAATAAGGCCAGATACAATGAACATTACAACAAAGATAAGCACCGCACGCCAATCTAAAGTACACAAGTATTGGAAGAACGGCATCGGAATATTAGAACTAGCAGCAATTACAGCTTTACCCATAATGCCAAAATTCATACAGCACCAAATTATTCCCATATTGATTGTGTAAAAAGCAATCCATGGAATTCCTAAAATTGGATTAAACATAATTGGAGCTCCATATTGAATTGGTTCCGCAATATTAAAAATTGCTGGAACAATCGATATTTTCCCCATTGATCTTAATCGCTCACTTTTACATTTTAAGAATAATAGAGGAATTATGTAACAAAATACTCCAGACATTTGGAACATTGGTAAAGTGAATATTTTTGTAGCAGTTTCTCCGGCTGCATAAGCAGCAGCATTAGCACCTGTATTGGCAATCAATAACGGAAGAATTATTCCAGATACAACATTAAACCCATGTACTCCCAAGAATTGTAAAAATGCAATAATAAATGCCATCAACATACAGAACCATAATGATTCAGAACCTTGAATCGCCGGTGTTAATAAACTCATTATCCAAGATGGTAATAGCATCCCTGTAAAATTTTGACAAAGTAAAGATAATCCATAGAAACCAGCAACGATCAAGCACATCGGAATAATCGCATCAAATGAAGCAGCTACTGCTGGAGGAACACTATCAGGTAATTTAATTTGAATATTATGTCTCTTTAGTAATTGCATGATTTCCACGGTTACCAAAGCAACAAAAATTGCTAAAAAGATTCCTTGTGATCCTAGATAAGTTGCATCCATATTATTATCAACAATTGGTGCTGCCAAAACAATAAATGATAACAGCGATACAATCGGCGCTTGTAATAAATCAAGTTTATATGTTCGTGCATGGTAATAAGCGATAGCGCATACTGCAATGACTCCAAATAAACCGAAAACCATATTATACGGGAATAAAATTGCATCCTTTATCGTCTCACTATAACTAGGTATGAATGGAAATATATCTGGTAATGCTGAAATAAGCTGGAAAATACTCCCAAAAATCGTTAATGGCATTATTGCCATTAATCCAAAACTAATCGATTGCAAATGCCTTTGTGTTGCTAACTTATTGCCCACTTCAATAAGTTTATCTTGTAATTTTTTCATTTTATTTTCCTCCTATATATTTGCTGCAATAAAATACGCATCATTAGTTGCTCCAACTACTTGTCCTAACTTTTCACAATCACCAAACATCATCGTTTCATCAGCTATTCCATACAATTTAAAAGCTTCCTCACGATTTGGTTTCATTCCAACAGCAATTATGGCATTATCACATTTAATAATAGATTCGCCATTTTTATTTATTATTTTAACTCCGCTTTCACTAAATCCTAAGCATTGACTATTTATTAAAATGGTCAACTGTTTTTCAAATCGTTTTAACAAACGCCTTAATCCTGCTCGATATAAAATATGCCCTTGACTAGCTATTTGGTCAGTCATTTCTATTACTGTTACTAATTTTCCACGTTCTAATAACTCTACTGCTAACTCTATTCCAACTTGTCCTCCGCCGACAATACAAACATTATCTTTTAAAGAATCCAATTTAGGATAAACGTTTTCAAAATAATCAACATATTCTAATTGTTCCCCTGGGAAATGGAGGCGAATTGGTGAAGCTCCAATGGCAACAAGCACCACATCACCATTTAGTTGCTCTAATAAGTTTTTAGTAGCGGTCGTTTTATACATAACTTGAATATCTCGCTTGTTAATTTGGTTTTCTAGATAATCTCGATATGCTTTTAATTCCTGTTTATGCATTTCATGTTGGGCCAAATTTAATTGTCCCCCCAATTTATCACGTTGTTCAATCAAAATAACTTGATGTCCCCGATCATGTGCAGTTATTGCAGCTTTACAACCAGCAGGACCACCACCAACGACAATCACTTTTTTAATAATCTCACTTTTTTCTAACTTTAATGGTACCCGATGTTCCCGACGATATCGAGGGTTTACAGAGCATTGTACATTTGTATGTTCTGTAGCACTATGATAGCATTGTAAACAGCGAATACATGGTACAATATCATCGCTTTGCCCCTGCATTGCCTTTCGTGGTAAAAATGGATCTGCGACTAGAGGTCTACCCATTGAAATAATATCAACTACACCTTCTTGTAATAATTGCTCAGCTTCTTTTGGCGTCATTATTGAACCAATTACACCGACTAGTTTATTAGGAAAGTTTTGTTTAACTAATTTTGCCCAATGAACATTAGTTAGATGCGGTTCAAAAATACTTTGACAATGTTTCCCATTAACACTATACCAAGCTTCCAATCCTAATTCAGGCTCTATTATTTGATCTTCTGGAAAATATCCTGGAATCATATCCATCCCAGCTGATACATTGATCAAATCAACATCATCTTCGATTCTTTTTAATAATTCCAACATTTCTTCAAATTGATAAGACCCTTTTAAATAATCACTCGCTCCTAACAATATAACAATTGGAAAGTCTGTGCCAACAGCATTACGAATCGTTTTAACGTGCTCTATTGTAAAGCGCATACGATTTTCTAGCGAACCCCCATATTCATCTGTTCTTTTATTAAATACTGGAGATAAAAACTGGGTTGTTAATTCTTCATATCCAACGTACAAATAGATAAAATCAAAACCAAATCGTTTGATTGCCAATGCATCATTTCTTGCCTGTTTCATAATTCCCTGAATATCTTCAAGCGTTAATTCAACTGCACGAGCGCCACTTCTTGTTAAATATGGTGATGGTGCTAAAACCTGCTTACCATCATAATGAGCTCGAATATCATTAGCTGCATCTTGTTTTAGTCGTGGTACACACCAAGTTCCAACCTTAGCCCCATACTGACGGGCTACTGAAATAGATTCACGAATACCATCGCGATCATGTTTTGGAAATTCACCATTGTCATTAGCCGCAGATTCAATTGATACAAAAGTCATTGCTGCTCCACCTACAGACTTATCTATAATACTAACATTTCCATAGTGAGTCGTAGATAATAATTCATGGCTCTTGGGAATCCCCATCGTTGATGCAATAATTCTATTTTTCAACATCATTGTATTAACTCTTAATGGTTGAAATAAATATGGATAATACTGATTCATTTTCCAACTCCTCCTTGCTCTCTTATTGTATGTCAAATAGCTTTTGCATCCAAACCAGCTTTTGCCACGATCATGGCAAAAGCTGAATCACAATTTTAAGATTTCTATCAAGAAGTTTGTTATAATATGATAAAGGAGTGATTATTTTGCTTGAACTTACCTCTAGACAATTTTTAATTATTCGTCTATTACAAAAAAATACCGTTCCACTAAGTGCTAATACGCTATCAAGATTACTAGATATTAGTCCTAGAACACTTAGAAACGATATTTTTCAAATTAATAAAAATATTGAGGATTTTCATATTTCTTCATCCAAAAATGGCTATCAATTAACTTTATTAAGCGAAAATGCCCATATGCTTATAAATGATATTAAAATATCCGAACAATCAAAGTCTACCAATATAATTTTACAATATCTGCTTAATCACCCATCATGTCACTTATTAGAGTTATCAGAAAATTGTTATATGAGTGAATCCAGTGTTGCTCGCTGTATTAAAACAATCAAACCGCTTTTAAACAAATATCATCTAACAGTTGAACGAAAAAATGATATTTTTTCGTTACATGGTAGTGAATATGATAAAAGAGCTCTTTTTGCTCATTTAATTGGGATTGAAGCTTCACAACCAATAACTAGCCTACAACACTTTCAACAGTATTTTCAAGATTTTCATCTTTCTGAAGTAGAAGCTATAATCGACTCTGTTTTAAAGAAATATAATATTCGAGTTGACGATATTCACTATCAAAATCTTGTGATGAATACATCTATCACGCTTCAAAGAATTTTTGTTGGAAGCGACATCGAACCCCTGCCGTTTTCATACTCCTTATCAAATGACGAAATTATTTGCCAGCTGTCCAAAGACCTATGTCATAACCTAGAAGAATATTTTAATCTTCATTTTGCTCAAACAGATAATGAATATATGCAAGTCCTTTGTATTGGCTCGATTAAAATAAACGAAGAAAATTATGAAACCCAAATTTTATATAATGATTATAGTTTTGTTTATAAAATTAAAGAAATTCTCGATGATCTTGTTGAACACTTTTCATTGCAACTTAATTATCAAATGTCTTTAAATCATTTTGCTTTACATATTCATCGTTTATTTTTTAGAAATCATTCTTCGCTTTACTTTCAAAATGACTTCCATAATAACCTTAAAAATACCCATCCTTTCATTTATGAGTTAGCTGTTTATTTTGCCTATAAATTTCAAGAAAGTTTCAATATTACAGTGAATATTAACGAAATTGGCCTATTGGCAATTCATTTAGGTTTAATGATTCAATCCAATGAAGAAAATAAACAATATTTAAAAGCACTATGTATTTGTCCAGAGTATAATGATTTACGAAAGCATTTTGCCAATCAATTTTTATTAAACTTTGGTGATAATGTACAATTAATTAGTTTTATTTCTTCTAAAAAGAATATTCAAGACTATCATTTTGATTTTTTGATTTCTACTATTAATGACTATGAAAGCCCCGATTGTATGGTAATCAGCCCCTTGCTATTATCACAAGATATTGATAAATTGAATCTTAAAATCAATCTATTAAAAGAGAAAAAGAAAAAAGATCTGCTAAAAAAGGAATTATCTAAATACATTGATCCTAAACTCTTTTTTAGAAATGTTGATTTTACATGTAAAAAGGATGCTATTTTATTTTTATGCAGTCAAATGTTAAAACATGGTGATGCTAAAACAGATTTTGTTGATAGTGTATTTGAACGCGAAAAAATATCAACAACTTCATTTTTTAATAAATTTGCAGTTCCTCATGCAATTCATTTTGGTGATGTAAAAACCCGAATTACTTTTTTATTGAATGACAAAGCAATTCCTTGGGGTGATACCTCCGTTCATTTAGTCATGCTTATTTCAATAAATGAAAAAGACATAATGACTTTCAATACAATCTATTCTTCAATTATTGATCTTTTATTAGATGATGAGTCTTTTGATGAAATGTTGAAAATCAAAACATTTGATGAATTATCAGTTTATTTAGAAAATCATGTTTAAAAAAGTTGTAATGCTTTATTCATTACAACTTTTTAATCTTTATGCAAAGATATTTCATTTATTAAAATATTATGTTCCCGATGATTTGAATCCACAAAATTAACTGTACCATTTTCATTCAACTTAGTAAATGTAACTAAACCATAATCTTGAAATTCAACCTGTTTATCCTTTAAATAAGCAATATCATTAGCATAATCAAGAATTTTATCATACGAACCTTGCTGATAAAGACTATAGTATATCTTAAAATATGTTAACATTGCTATCATTAGTGATTTAACTTGATATGTCTGGCCAGTTTTCATCTTCATTGAAGCATAATCACCGTTTATTGAATTAACATTTAATCCAACTCCAACTACAACCCCTTCTAAATCAGTTTGATAGATTGCCTCTACTAAGATTCCACAAATCTTTAAATCATCAACATAAATATCATTGGGCCACTTAATTTTAGCTTTTATTCCATAACGATCTAGTAACCCCGCCACACTACAAGCAACTAGCTGTGTCATTTTATGAAGGTCTTGAGGTTTTTTAAAATCTTTTACCAAAATACTCATCAGCAAGTCATCACCATTCTTACTTTGCCAAACGTGTCCATTCCGACCCCGACCATTTGTTTGATAATTACAACGAACTACACTTAGATTAGGAAGTTTATTTAAATTACGTTTTACGTAATCATTTGTAGAATCGACTTCGTCTAATTCAATATAACTCATAATATCACCCCATTACTATACTTCTATTATATTAGAAATTTAGGAAAACAACAAATATTTATTATAAAGTTTTATTCTAATGCACCCTTTACTTTTTTTCTAGTGAAACAACGATCTTGACGATTAGCTAAAGCGCTAACCCGGGCTTCTAGCAGTATTTTTCTACCACTTTCATTACGAGTATAAATAACCTGATAATTACCAATAAACGGCTTCATATAGCCAGCAAATATATGCGCATCTTCTTTTCTTTTAGCAAAACTATCAGGAATTGCAAAATAACAATCTAATTTATTTTTTCGTTTAGGATTATAAAGAATATAACGTTGATTATCAATAGATGCAAAAAATTCATTGATGCATTTGGCAAACAAAGCCTTATCATGCCCTGTTCCCCCTAATAAATATATTGCATGTATCGCATTAAAAGAATCTGTTTCAACGCGACTATTCAAAGAATCCAGCTGATTGGTTTTTTCTAACGCATTTCTAATTCCTTTGCCAAATATTTCTAAACGACCTAAAGGATTTGCTAATGTATAAAGTTTTTTGATGCTCAAAAGAATACTCATAACAAATATTCCAACATAAATTATCACCACTAGATATTCTAAAATATCTATCAAGGTCAATGATTTTAGAAATGGTATTCCAATGACAGCACCAATAATCCCACTAAAAACAATTATCAGTAAAGTTCTTAAAGCATCCATAAACATAACGACAGTTATAAATTCTTCTTTAACTTCAGTTTCTTCAACAATTTCAATTTTGTCATAGACAGCTAACGAATCTTCCCATCTTTTCTTTAATTGACTACGCTTTGAAGATAGTTTAAGCATATCTTTATTAATTTTTTTTATATTTCCTGGACTAAATGGCAATTTAATTGCGCTAAGTCGCAAGATTCCATTTTCAATTATATCCTGCTGATAATGCAACCCTAAAAAATGTTCCATTCTCCTTGCAAGCGTTTGAAAATCTTCACTACCGCCATCATCATAATGACCTGTTAACTTTTCTTTTGGTCTAACACAAACTAAATGCCAAATATTACTTGTTTTATTGGGCGTTTTCTCAAAAACTCTAATAGCTCGTCCACGCATTTGATTACTTAACATATATGAGCCTACAAAGCTAGCCAAAATAAGCGAATTAACACACGGTGAATCCCAACCTTCTCCAAGTAAAGATTTAGTTCCTATCAAAACTTGCATATAACCCTGCGCAAATACCTCACTAATTACCCCTGTTATAAAATTACGGTTTCCACTAATTTCAACTTTTACATAATCATCTAATTTTCCAATTTGATGGAAGCTGATTTTACTAGGTTCTTCAACTAATTCTATTAATGCTGTTTGAGCATCCTTGGGGATAATAATCATTGTGCCACATAAAACACCAAATTTAATTGCTGTCTTATTTTTAGCACTATCACGCCTTAGTTGTTCAAAAAATGGTAAAACGCCTAAATTATTCACATCTTTGCTTTCATCACCTAATGCCCGTTCGTATTCTTTTCGAATATAATCAGTAAGAATCAAAAGCCGTAATTCTTGTTTCATCGTTTTATATTCATAATTAACAATTTCTTTAATGCTTTCACATTTACCAACCGAATTTATTAGCATTTTTTCAATTGCTTGATTTAAACACAAAGAAACTTTTCGTTTTTCGATTAAACCTTTAGACTTCAATTCACGAATCAATTCATCACGGTATTGTTCTTCAACTCGATATGAAGCAATATCATCATATAAAAAGCCTTGCAGTAAAATTTCTAACCATTTAAGTGATAAGGGTTCTAACGATTTATATCCTAAAAGCTTTTGATACTTATTCGCACTGCACACTCCCTTAGTATTTAAAAAAATTATCATTGCTGATAAATAGCTCGGATCATCTAATAGCTCATCATCACTTACTTCCTCAGTAAAAAAGCGATGACTCATAATAGCCTTACAAAAATATTCATCTTGTATTAGCTGCTCCAAAATACTTTGACTATTTTCCTCAAAGATACTTAATTTTTGTTTTTCTTGAGAGGCCGGATAATTGAAATAAACATAATCTTGATGTGGACATAAAGTACCATCTTTAACTAATTCTGGAACTGTTATCTCTTCATCAATATCACCACACATATCCATATACCTAGTCCACATGCTTAGATTAGAATCATATGGCGGAGTTGCTGTTAGAGCCACTGTGAAAATATTATTAAATGCTTTTTTAAATTCTTCTAATGATTTCCACCACTCACTTCGAAGATGATGACATTCATCTAGACATAAAGTTCCTAATTGGCATTCTTTAAAATTACTGATTACATCAAAATTATGATAATCAACTTCTTCAACTGTTTTAAATTCATCATTAGTCTCTACTAGTTCACCACAATAATGACTCATCGCACTATGTAGTGCCTGATATGTCACGACAGTAATTAATTTTGGTTTTTTTAAATCTTGAGAAAGATATTGATCGCGATTTTCTTGTTTAACTAAAAAAGCTTCACAAATACGCTCTACCCATTGTTCACGAATCGTTATTGATGGGACTAAGATTAAAGCCGAGTAATCGATTCTTTTTATTAATTCAATTCCCAAAGTTGTTTTTCCTGAACCAGGTGCAGCAACAATATGAATTTTACGATCTTGACTATAACGGTCATATTTATCAAGAACACGTTGTTGATAACTGCGCCAAGTGCCCTTGAAATGCAAAATTTGTTCTAACATCCAATCCCTCCTATTACCTTTATTTATACATATCAACCTTAAAACATCAATACAAATCAACTTAATTTTATGATAAAAATTCTCCTTCCACTAAAAAAGTAGTACAATAATAATCAAAGGTGGTGTAATTATGACGATGTATATTCAAACCCAAAATCAATATACCCAATTCCAAAGTGATGAGTTAACTGATTTACTTGGTAAGATTAGTTTTACTATCAATAAATTTGGACTTTGGCAAAGTAATCACGATACTAGAGCAAATTATATTACTGATGATATTGAAATTGTCTATTATCGAGAAGGTGGGTCTATTACAACCATTGGCAATAAAAAATACACCTGCCCACCCCACAGCTTTCTCATCATCGAACCCTATAAGCTCAACACTTCAATAAATACTGGAAATACTAACTACAGCTATTATTTTTTTCATTTTGATATTGAACTCCTATCATTGCGCCAACAATTTATTACTCTCTTAACAAAACACGGGCATTTAATATATAAAGAAGAAATAAAAGACTTCAAAGAAATGCTAGAACGTTTATTAATCGAAGCTAGTGAAAAAGAAATTGGCTATTCAAGCATTATAACCTCTGCTTTGATTCGAGTTGTTGTAGAGATAATCCGCGCTCAGCTTAAAAGGAATAATGACCATATTTCACAAATAACAGATTTACCACATATCGAATTAGTTAATGATGCCATTAAGTATATTCATGACCATCTTCATGAACCAATTAAACTAACCGCAATGGCTTTACAACTAGGTGTTTCAACAAGTATGTTATATAAATCTTTTATTGCAATTTTAGCAATTCCTCCACTAACTTATATTCATCAACAAAAAGTTCTCTATGCTCAAAGAATGCTGGCTCATGGTAAAAGTGTTACAATGATTGCAAATGACCTGGGATATTCATCAGCCTATCATCTATCTAAAACTTTTAAACAAATCACAGGGGTCAGTCCACGTGAATATAAGAAAAATATTAAGTTATTATAAGCATATACGAAAATGTATATGTTTTTTAATTGATACAATATGTTTTATATATATGTAAGTGCTATCATATCTTTATAAGGGAGGTATGAATTTGGAAAATAAATATCAAAAACTCTTTCAACCAATAAAAATTAATCAGCTGGAAGTAAAAAATCGAATTTTTATGTCGCCAATGTCAACAAACTTTGCAACAAAAGATGGGTATGTTACTGATGAAATGATCTATTACTATAGCAGAAGAGCAAAAGGTGGCGTTGGTCTGATTGTAACTGAAGTAACAATGATTGAGCCAACCTACAAATATATTGCTCATACTTTATCAATTCAAGATGATTCCTATCTTGAAGGATGGCAAAAATTAGCTAATGAAATTCATAAGTATGATAGTAAGGTCGTAGCCCAACTACTGCACCCAGCATATATGGCAATTCCTTTCCCGGAAACACCACAATTAGTTGGTCCAAGTGAGGTTGGTCCATACTATGCTAAAACTCCTCCGCGACCTTTGACAAAAGAAGAAATCAGTATAATTGTTGAACAATTTGGTGATGGTGCCTTACGGTTAAAAAAAGCAGGAATAGATGGTGTTGAAATTCATGCTGCACACGCACATGCATTACTAGGAGGATTTTTATCTCCACTCTATAATAAACGAATTGATGAATACGGTGGTGACATAACTCATCGCATTCGTCTACTTTTAGAAGTAATTGCAAATGTTCGAAAAAAATGTGGGCGTGATTTCGCTATTATTGTTCGTATCAGCGGTGATGATTATGAAGCCGGCGGACAATCATTACACGAAGGATGTTATATTGCTAAAAGATTAGAAGCTGCTCAAGTTGATATGATCCATGTTGGTCAAGCCAATCATACTGGAAATATGAATGATACCATTCCTGCAATGGGAACTCAACCATACTGTTTTATGAATAAATATACAAAACAAATTAAAGATGTTGTTACGATTCCAGTGTCTTCTGTTGGACGAATCCTTACTCCCCAAAATGGTGAATCCTTAATTGATAACGGGATTTGTGACATTATTGGTTTAGGTCGTTCATTATTAGCTGATCCTGATTATGTTAAAAAATTAAAAAATAATGAAGCTGCTCGAATTCGTCATTGTATGATGTGTAATAAAGGCTGTACCGATGCAATCCAAAATAGACAATTTTTAAGCTGTGTTTTAAATGCTGAAAATGGTTATGAATACAAACGAATAATTACCCCAGCAGCAACAAAGAAAAAAATTGTAGTTGTTGGAGGGGGAGCAGCAGGTTTAGAAGCTGCTCGGGTAGCAAAAACAAAAGGACATGATGTTATTTTATTTGAACAAGACACTAGATTAGGTGGTCAACTTAATATTGCAGCGATTCCACCACGTAAAGCTGAAATGAATCGGGCTATCAATTACTTATCAAATGAAATGAAAATATTGAATGTTGATTTAAGATTAGGTAAAAAAGCAACTAGTACAGATATATTAAACGAACATCCTGATAGTGTTATCATCGCTGTTGGTGCCAATAATGCTTCCCTACCAATTCCTGGCAGTGATTTAACTCATGTGTTAGATGCTTGGAAAGTTCTTAACTATGAACAATTCCCTAGTGGCCATGTAGCGATTATTGGCGGTGGTCTAGTCGGAGCGGAAACTGCAGAATTTTTAGCACAAATGGGCTTGGACGTTACTGTCATAGAAATGCTTGAAGAAATTGCAAAAGAAGAATCATCAACTGTAAAGCCAGTAATGTTTGAAGATTTTGAAAAACATCAAGTTAAATTATTGACTAAAACAAAGGTAATTGAAATTAAAAACGATTGTATCAAAGCTGCTAATGGCGATGGTGAATTAACGATTCCATGTGATTATGTTATTTTAGCTACTGGAGCTAAACCTAATCCATTTGATGTCAGTGAATTAACAGCTCACAATATTGATATTCATCTTGTTGGTGACTGCAATGAAAAAGCTGCTGATATTAATAATGCCATTACTCAAGGTTATTTAGCAGCCAACAGTATTTAAAACTCTTATTATCTAGACTAAAAAGAATTAATCATAACATTTAAATGTTTAAGATTAATTCTTTTTTATTCTTATTAACTATCTACTATTACTAGCCATTCTAAACCACGTATAATTTTTTCCTTTGATTGATACTGATAATTGATAAATATTTTCTGGCCAAGTACATCCGCCAAAGCCTCCATCCCCGATAGCATGAATATCACATCCGGTTTGTTTCATTAAAAGGGCAACCTGCCGAATTGTATCCTCATCGGCACATTCGACCGAACTATTTAAAAAACTCATGGCTAAAGTACCTGGTTTATAGCGATGAATATATTCTACTAATTCTCTAATCATATCTACTGTGATTCCTGCTCTAGTCCCTGGAGCTGGTAAATCGATACAGTCAGCACCAGCATCAATAAGTCTTTTAATAACATCTTTGGTATCATATGCTGCTAAAGGATCACCTAGTACCTTTTCTTCGATACCATCTTCCCACTTGCCAGCAAACAAGAAAATATCATCTCCACATATTTCTTTTACTAATTTGGTTGCTTCAATTACATCTTCAATCGATGTTCCAGAACCTGGATTACCACCCAATACAATAAAATCCACTCCTAAAGCAACTGCTTTTAAAATATGTTCTTTTGTTGCTAACATTCCAGCCAATCGGTAAAGTGTTTTTTCATCAGAACGCTTTTCTCCCTTCTTAGGACACCCTAAATAAACACCAATTGGACAATTGCATTTTTCTTTAAGCTCTTTGATAGTTAAGCCGCACAATCCTGGATTATTTTCAAAATTATCTAAATCTATAGTATTAAGCATAACCATATCTGCACCAAACGAACAAAGCAATTCAGCATTTGTCACACCCATTACCGTCCCTGGGCCAGCAAAAATTAAATGTTGTCCCATGATAACTCGACCTTCCGATTTATAGATAGATTCTTTTAATTCTAAAGGACCCATTTTGTTTATCTCACTCTTTGAAGCATTAATCAATCTTTTTACGTTGCTCATAATTTTTCCTCATTTCTAGATTTTGTTTTCTTCAAGTGTTTTTTCTTGATTACTTTTTTTCTCTGCTTCTAAAGCCTGATTGTCACAAATCTTAAAAAATGGGTAATAAATTATACATGATAACAAGCACATAATTACAATCATGATTCCTAAACTAATTCCCCCACCTAAAATAAATCCCGCAATTGGACCTGGAATTGTCATTACACTTAACATTAAGGCGGGAATATTCACAACACCTGTAACCATCAACAAATAACCAATAATCATAAATACAAGTGGTGTTAAAATAAACGGAATAAACATAATTGGATTTAATACGATTGGAAAACCAAAAATAACAGGCTCTACGATATTAAACATCCCCGGAACAAAACACACTTTTCCAAACGCTTTAAAACGTTCGCTTTTAGCAAATATTGCCATATCGCAAGTAAGCCCAAATAAACATCCTGGTCCACCAATAAACTGACAAAAAACAAAGAAAAACATATAAGTTGTGACTAAGGTTACAGGTTCTCCGGCCATATAATTATTTAAATTTGTAATTGCTGGTTCCATCCAAATTACCATCATGACAGAAAGTACAACTGAAGTACCATGAATTCCAACCCACCATAACAGCAATAATATTAACATACTAATCAACATGGCTGGAAAACTATTACCTAAACTTACTAAAGGCGCTTGAACCATAGTATAAATAAAATTTTGAATATTTCCATAAGATGTTACAGCAAATCCAGACCTTACCAATAAAAACAAGGCTGATACTAAAAATGCTGGAACAACAGCTTCAAATGGTTTAGAAACCATTTCCGGTACCGAATCTGGTAATTTTATTTTCCAATTATGATTAACGGCAAAAGCAAAAACATATGCCCCAATAATCCCACATAACATGGCAGTGAAGATACCACTAGCACCTAAGTTATCAACTGGGATAACATTTTTTATCAATGTTACAGCTCCATTTGTATTATCAACATTGTTATAAGAAAATGGTGTAACCAACAATAGTGATAATAACGAAACAATTGCTGTTTGAAATGGATTAACATTAAACTTTTCACCTAAATTATAACCTAAAGCAAAAATGAAATATAATGCTGTTAAATTACAAACAGCAACCCCTACAGCTAAAGCATCAGATATTCCAGTAGACGATAAAAAATTTGTATACCAGTCTCCCAATGGTAAACCCTGAAATAATGAAAATACAGCTCCTCCTAATAACGCTGGCATCACTTTCATAAATGCGCCACTTATTGCACTTAAAATAAAATTGTTTTCAATCTTCTGTGCAAAAGGTATAACTTTATTTTGGATAAAATCATTCATAATTTTTCCTCCTCCTAACTTTATAACTACATTTTATCTAGAAGTATAATCATTTAAGAGTACATAAAACTTTTCATTAGTCCAAAATAAAAACCAATAAAAAAAATAAGTGCTAAGGTTTCATTTTTTGAAACTTTAATACTTATCCTTGGTTATTTAATCTTGCTAATAAGCTTTCAATAATCTTCATTAATTCAAATTTCTTCTTAATCTCTGGCTGTTCGTGTATCTCTAAAAAACGTTTATGAGTATACGAGCTCTTTAAAGATATGATATAATTATTTTCGTCATTTAAATGTCTATAAATATTCCTGATCAAAGCATTGGATATATTATAATCATAGTATTTTTCTAAACTTATCTGAAGATGACTATAAAAATATAACGTATGTTCATCCATATTAATAGCTAAATTGTTATCTTCTTCATTAATTATATAAATATCATAACCTAATACATAAAAATATTTCAAATACATTTTCCAAATCAACATTGCTTCTCGCTCACCAAATAAAATAATTTGATGACAATGATTACATGCTATAACTAAATCATCAAGTTTATCACGATCATCGAGCAAATAAATAAAATCACAAATCACAGCATTAAATTCTCTTACAAAAGTCTTTTTAAAATCCGTGAAATGACTAGTTTTTATACTTTTACAAAATCTAATGATTGATGATTTAGATAGACCGGTATCATAAATAACATCCTCTAAAGATAGTTCTATTAGCTTTTCCCTTTGGTTTAAAAAATATTTAACAAGAATTTGATCCGTATTATTAATTTTTGCATTCATTGATAAATCTAAAAGTATATCGATCATTTTATCACTGCTCCTGATAAATAATCTCGTGATAATAAAATTTAATCAAATCAAAATAATACAACAACAAATACTCAGTCTCAAACATTTCATTATTAGATAATATATTAATTACCTCAAAAACATTGTAATGAAAATTTATTTTTGTTTCGCCTGAAAAAATAATAACTTTATTAGCTTTATTTCCTAAAATCGACACTAAATTATCATCAGATAAAAAAAGTCTACCAGTACCTGAAATCAATATAATTAAATCATTATCCTCTATTTCAATAGAATTATCTTTTAATAAAGACGACATTATCACTGTCTTCCCCATTGAAATCATATCAATTTGAAAATTAAAAAGAATTGGAGTTATCGTAGGGGAAGCAACAATAATAACTCTCTGACTTTGAGCTATTTCTTTAATGATCAACTTTAATTTCATTTTATCATTGAATTCTAATGGATAATCAACTAAATGTGAAACCGCTACAGCTAATCGTTTTTTGTTAAAAATCTTATAACCTCGATATATTTGATCTTTACGAACATCCAATTCACTTTCTAATCTTTCTTTAAAAATCGAATAATTAGAATAACCAAATTTTTTTAAAAACTGTTTTACTGTTGGGACTGAAACAAAACAGCCATCAGCCACATCTTGTAAAGTAATACTTCCTATATGATTAATATTTTCTATAATATATTTGGCAATATAATAATTTAAATCTTTATTATTAGAGTTATTAACAATTGATAAAAAATAAGCTAAGCACATAAACATATTATCTTCCTCCACTCATTATTACCATTATATAATATTAATTAAATTTATTCATTTAAAAATTAGCTTTCTTGTACCAGCAAAAAGCTCCAATCAAATTTGCATCATTATAATAATGACACACTTTGATCTCTGGTGGAGTTACCGGAACTGGGATGCAATCAAATAAATCACTCACTTCTTTCTTTAACATTGTTAATAATAACGGCTGAGTACTAATCCCTCCACCAATACTAATATTCTCTAAATCTAATAACATTTGCATATTAAAAATATATCTTGCAAGATTTTTAGTATAATCCCGTAGTATTTCTAAACTAGCAATATCATTATGATTAGCCTTGTTAAAAAAGGCTAATCCATCGATTGAATTTCGCTCTAATGCAAATCGTTTTTCATAATTTCTCGTTAAATAACCTACACCGCCAATCAATCCAAATGTATTTTGCCAATCAAAGTCATGTTTAGAATCAATTAAAGAAAACGTAGCTGCTCCAGCAAAATAATTACACCCACGATATAATTCCCCGTTAATAATAATTGCGCATCCAACTCCAGTACCCAATACTAGTACTGCCCCATTACTCGTTTCTTTTAATGAGCCTCTATACAATTCTGCTAATGCCGCACAATTACCATCATTTTCAATCGAAACTGGTACGTGGCATTTACTCCAAAGGATTTGTTTAATATTTTTATTATCATTAAATCTATAACTACCACCATTTTTTATTAAACCTGTAAAGGGATTCATTTCCCCACAATAACTAATCGCAATTCCGGATAATTTCATGTGTATAGTTTTAAATAAATCCACTACCCAGGTAATCATTTCATCATGACTTTGAAATATTTTATTTTCTTTATTTACATCATATAACTGAAAGTTTTCATCAATAATTGCATATTTAACTCCGGTGCCACCAAAATCTAAACATAAATATTTCATTATTTAATCCCTCATTTCTTAACACTTTAAAGTTATCATAGTTAAAAAAAATATAAATACTATATAATTTTTGGTTGTGTCAAAAAATGAAACATAGAAATCTAATATGAACTGTTAGCTATGATTATTGTATTGCAGCAAATAAATCTTTATCTTTGTTAATATCTTCTTGAATGACTTTTTTGATATATAAAGCTAACATATATGGCATTTTTTCTTCAAATGTATCTAACTGGCAATTTAATAATTCCTTGACTTTAGTCATTCTATAATTAATCGTATTTCGGTGCATATATAAATTTTTGGCCATCGCTACTTGACTGCCATCATGAATCAGGTAATAGAACAATGTCTTTTCTAATTCACTATGATGTTTTTGATCATAATCTATTAAAGGCTTTAATAAATGCTGATACATTCCTGATAAAATTTGTTTATCCTCGATTGAAAATAAGATTTGATAAACTCCCATCTCTTCAAAAAGAATCATCGGATATTTAAATTGTTCTGCCATTGCAACTGCAGCTCGAGCTCGTTTATAACTTAAGATTACTTGTCTAAAATCTGTCATTGGCGTTCCAATACCTAAGTGAATAAATCTTGAAGGCATTCGCTTCTTTGTTCTTTTATACATTTTATCAGTAATTTTCTCTAATGAATCCGGATCTAAATTATTTACAATTAATACAAAATATCCATCAAACCAAAAAAATGTATATGGGCTTTGTATTTTTTCAAAACATAATTCCAATTGAAAAGAAACTCTACGTCGTTCAATTGCATCAAACTGATCAGAATCTTCAATTCCAATTAAAACAACTTGAAAAAAACCATCCACATCAAATGCACCTAACAATTGCTGCCGAACCTCCTCAACAACTTGAGGAGTTGTAAAAACATTCTGAAATAATTTTGAAATCTGATTGTCTTCTCGTTGTGAATATAAACAGCGCATACTAAAATCCTTAATTAAATCTGCCATGTGTACTTCCCAGGGTGTCGTTAACAGCGGAAAATCCTGCTCATTACAATAGTCAATTATATCTTGAGGAATTTCAAATATATATTTACCTGTATTGATAACTAATCCAACACTATGGTATTTAACCAAACACTTGATAAAATCAAATAACGAATCGTGACTTTGAAATCCTAAACCTGTTGTAACTGCCAATTCTTTTCCCCATAATTGTTGAATAATTGTCGTATCCTCAATCATGTGAACCCAACTCATCGCATTTGAACAGCCCTCACGACCAGCTAACAATTTTAAATGATATTGCTCTTGAGTTTGTACTAACGCATCTTCAATCGTAAATCCCATTTTACTCACTTCCTTTATATTTATTTTACCATTATTTGTGCATGATGCACAAATAAATCTTATTTTTTTATTATTTCTGTCTCTATAATTATTAAAATATTAATATATAATATAATTGTATTAAAAATAGAACATCTAGGAGGGACATAACATGAACATTTCTTATGGATATTACGTACTAACTGACAACTTTGATACTTGCCCAACTTGGGTTCGTGATGAAGGATATTTCAATTGTGAAAACTTTTCAAAATTCTTTAAGTTTTTTAAAAAGAAATAAATAATAATGAGCATTCATAACGAATGCTCTTTTTCTTTTAAGATTTAAATTATGCTATTAGATAATTATTTTATATTTAAAGCAGCTTCATAACCTTCTTTAACTGCTGGTAAAGCATTACCTGCCTTAATTGCGCCACCTACTACTTGAACATCTTCACATAATTCATTTGCAATTTTTTCTAACGGATTATAGGCTTTATATCCAAATGCTAAGACAACTAAGTCAGCAGAAATAACTTCTTTTTCTCCCTGTTCATTAATAAATGCCACTCCATCATCTAAAATTTCTGTCACAGTACAATTAGCTCTGGCAGTTACTCCTGATTCATTCATAATTGGTAATAGACAGCTCATATTAATGGGATCCATATCAGTCAAAACAGCTGGTTTCATTTCTAGAACTGTTACATGACGATGCGTTTGAGCAATAAATGTGGCAGTTTCACAACCAACTTCGCCCCCTCCGCAAACAACGATATGCTCAACTTTTGTAGCGATTTTTCCTAATAACACATCTTCAGCATTGACTACATTTTCTTTATCGTTACCTTTGATTGCCGGCACCAGCGGTCTTGCTCCAGTAGCCAAAATAATAGCATCCGGGTTTTCTTGTTCAATCATCTCTTTTGTTACTAAAGTATTTAAATGTACTTTTACATGCAGATCCTCTAAATTCTTTTTAAATACAGATATTAATGTTGTTAATTCTCCTTTACCAATTGGATAAGCTGCAGATCTAAATTGACCGCCAACTTCTTCCTGAGCCTCATAAACAGTTACATTGTGACCTATCATTGCCGCAGTTTCAGCCGCCTGCAGACCAGCAGGTCCCCCTCCAACAATCATTACTTTTTTTGCTTTTTCTACAATGTTCATTGAATTTTCATATTCACGTCCTACCCGTGGATTAACTAAGCAAGTGACTTCTTGATTAAAAAATAATGGCATTTCACATCCTTGTAGACACCCGATACACATTTTAATATTCCCATATTTTTCTGCCTTTGCTTTATTAGGTAAATCTGGATCAGTCAATGAACCACGCCCCATTCCAATAAAATCAGCTTTATCCATGTTAATTAATGTATCTGCCATTTGCGGATCGTTAATTCGATTAGTTACAATTACTGGTAAATCAACCAATTTCTTTACTTGTGCTGATATCTCCATATTCAATGCATGTTCCGTAAACATTGGAGCAATTACTGCTCTATTTCCAGGTGAAGCATAAGAGCCATTAGAAATATGAATACCATCAAAACCTAATTCTTCAAAAATCGTACATAATTCATAAGTTTCTGCTTCAGTTCTTCCACCATGAACATATTCATTACCAGAAAGACGGACGATAATTGGAAAATCATCACCAACTTGTTTTCTCATTTCTAAATAAATTTCAGCAACTATTCGTACTCTATTTTGTAGACAACCACCATAGTTATCAACTCGCTTATTGACAAATGGTGATAAAAATTCCGCTAATAAATAACCATGGGCACAGTGTAGCTCAATTCCATCAAAACCAGCTTCTTTAACGCGTTTAGCAGCACTACCAAAATCTTTTACTAATTGATTGATTTCAGCAACTGTGATATCTCTTGGTTGTTCTTGACATAAGGGACATTCAATTGCTGAAGGAGCAACTGGCATATGATCTTCATTAGCAATTCTAGTAGTTTGTCTACCTGGATGATACATTTGACAAAAGATTTTTGATTCATACTTATGAACCATCGTTGTTAATTGTTTATTTCCTTCAATCAATTCATCTTTATATAAACCGGGAATTCTTTGATATCCTTTACCATATTGTTGAACTGCATAATCCTCAGTAATAATCAAACCCCAGCCGCCTTTAGCCTTTTCTTCAATATATTTCATATAACGCTCAGTAATTTTACCTTCAATCGTACAATAATTTGTCACCATTGCCGGAACTACTAAACGATTAGGAATTTTTACAGTTCCTATTTGATAAGGGGTAAATAATTTTTTTAAAGCCATTTTAATATCCTCCAATCCTTTTATAACTTTATTTTACAGTATCAAATGATTTGAAGGTCAACTCTAATTTATTATATGTGATATTATTCACATATTCTTTTTTAATCACATATATTTTACTAAAACAACATAAAAAACTCTCAAGCTATTTGAGAGTTTTTTATAATCGGAATTTGTATTTCTAAATACCGTTTAAAACGATCACCTTCATATCCACGCCCCCTAATAATCCCCCGTATTGGTAACTGTACATGATAACCTTTATCTTGAGCATACATTACTGCTGCTTCATAACACTCATGACTAAACTGTCCTAACGGTCCCATTTCTATTACCGTGCATAAACAATAATGAGCCGGAATAATTGTATACTTCTTTTTATAAGAAATACTTAATCCATTAAAATATTCCTCATCAATAGCAAAATACCATTCATCTTTATCTTTATTAAAACAAACATAACTATCAATAAAATTAATATATTTATCATTTAATAAAAATCGAATATTATCTTCACTAGTATTAACTTTATCATAATCATCACCAATTCCATCTACAAAATCAAAAGCATATTTTTTATTAATTTTCTTTACCCAATAATTTGATAAATTTAAATCAGCTACCTCCAGTTGCATTGCCAACTCTGTGACTCGTTTTTTCAACATGACTTTATAATCAATCTCTTTATTTAGTCGCCTTTGGAAAATATGTAACTGATTTTGAAGCTTTTCTCTATAATTAAAATTAATAAAATTAGGAATTTCTTTTATTTTCATTCCTAAATTCTGATACTGTAAACATTCTAATAAAATATATATGTCAAAAATACTATAATAGCGATACCCATTCTTTTCATCTCTTATAGGATCAATAATTCCCATTTTTTCATAATATCTAATCATTTCACTTGATAAATTAAACAATCGTGAAATATCCCCTATTTTATACTGGCTATTCATAATATCAGCTCCTTTACAAATAATTTTATCACTTAATCTTCCTATTTAAAAAATAATTTTATTATTAGTTTTTATAAATCAACTATTGGTAGATTTATAAATTAATTAAAACTCGTTATAATCAAAATATAAAGGAGAAATCAATAGATGGATTGTATTAAAATTGGAAAATTTATTGCGACATGCTGTAAAGAAAAAACTTAACCCAGATTGAAAAACTAAATGTAACAAATAAAGCTATATCAAAATGGTCGAAATTTTATCGATGCTTCATTTTATCACGATTTTCGCAATATCTTAGGCATTACTATTAACGAATTATTAGCTGGTGAACATCTCAATACTCAAGATAATCAATATTGCTATGAAATGAATCTTCACAATCGTATTAACAGTTACAATAACATAAATCGAAAAAATAAAATAATTATTTTCATGATTTTTAGTACATTGATTTTTTAGTCATTACGTATTTACAAATAAAAACTATATGGATTTTTATCATGGATTCAATACATCTAAAAATCATTATTTAGAAAAGCTAATTCTTGATCTATTTCATTCTTTATCAGTCCCTGGCAACACACATCCAAACTTTGATGAACTTTATTATTGGAAAATATTTGAACAGTCTGATAGTAGTAAAATGTACTAATACTAAGCAATATTATTTTATTGAAAATATATTCTAAACAAAATAAAAGGTATCACGAATTATATGGGAGAGGGTCCGTGATACCTTATATGACTATTATAGCATATTTAAAAAAATAAGCATTTAATCTGATTAAACTTTAATTAGTTTCTCCAAAAGAAATCTAGATTTCAAGTATTTTAGTCTAAATATATTATACTTTTAATCTCTATTACAAAGATTTAGAAATCTTTATCAAATCAACTAAAACAAATCTATTCTACATTTCAGTTAGAGCATTGTTTTTTATAATAAATCATTTTTACAAGTCATATACCTAACTAACCACTATACCAATAATTACTTTAATAATATTTCAAGAAATTGATACTTAAAATATTAATATTCAATTTCTTCAAGTGCATTTTTCAATTGATTCAAAGCTTGTCTTAAATATGCTCTTGGGCAAGCAATGTTAATTCTTTGAAACCCTTTTCCTTCTTTTCCAAACATCGTTCCACTATCTAGCCATAATCGAGCATGTTCAATCAATAAATCATTTAATTCTTTATCTGAAATTTGTAATCTTCTAAAATCAAGCCAAAGCAAATAAGTTCCCTCCGGGATAATCAACTTTATCAATGGTATGTGTTCTTTCAAATATTCATCTACAAACCGTGTATTTTCAAATAAATATTGCTTTAAATCTTCAAGCCAGCTTGAACACGATTCATAAGCTGTCTGGCAAGCTGCTAATCCAAACAAATTACACTGGCTATAACCAGTACTGGCAATAGCTTTTTTAAATTGTAATCTCAATTTTTCATCGGCAATAAAAATATTTGAAATTTGTAATCCGGCCAAATTAAAAGTTTTAGTAGGAGCCGTACAGGTTATTGTAATATTCTGTAATTCTGTCTTTAATGATGCAAAAACATGATGCTGATGCCCCGGATAAATAAAATCACTATGGATTTCATCACTAATAATTTTAACATCATTTTTAAGGCAGATTTGCCCTAATTTTAATAGCTCATCTTTTTTCCAAACTCGACCAACTGGATTATGTGGCGAACATAAAATAAACAATTTTACTTTTTCTTTCCTAATCTTCTCTTCAAAATCATCAAAGTCTATTTCATAATGAGCGTTTTTTAAAACTAAAGAATTTGTTATAACACGTCTTCCGTTATCAATAATTACTTCTTTAAAAGGATAATATACTGGTGTTTGAATAATTACTCCATCACCCAATTTAGTAAATGCCCGCACTGCTTGTGCTAAAGCAAATACAACACCAGGCGTCTTAACTATCCATTCCTTTTTTATTTCGTAATTAAATTTTGACCGATACCAACTATAAATAGCTTGATAATAACCATCCTTACTATCACTATATCCATAAATACCATGATTTACCACATCATATAATCGTTGTTGTATTTCTGGAGCAACGATAAAATCCATATCTGCCACCCATAACGGTAAAATATCATCAGGACGTTCTCTTTCACTAGTGAAATCATACTTTAAGGAGTTTGTATTAGTACGGTTTATTATTGAATCAAAATTAGATTTCATCATTATCACCAAAAGCCTGCCTCAAATCAGCTAATAAATCATCAATATTTTCTATTCCTACTGATAATCGCAAAAAATTATCTGTAATTCCTAATTTAGCTCTAATTTCTGCTGGAACATCACCATGGGTTTGAATCATTGGATAAGTAATCAATGACTCCACACCTCCAAGACTTTCTGCATAAGTAATTAATTGTACATTTTCTAAAATCTTTTTTGCTAAAAAATGATTTTCAACACTAAAGGCTATCATGCTGCCAAAGCCGCGGGCTTGATTTCTATTGATTTCATATCCTGGATGCTCTATTAAACCAGGATAATAAACTTTGCTAACCCGCGGATGCCGATTTAACCAGTTTGAAATTTTCAGCGCATTTTCTTGTTGCGATTTTTGTCTGATTGCCAGCGTCTTGATCCCCCGAATCAATAAATAACAATCTAGTGGTGACAAGCTATTTCCAACTGTCTTTGAAACTTCTCTAATCCTTTTAGCTAGTTTATGATCACCAGTCGAAATACTTCCAGCAATAATATCATTATGCCCACTTAGAAACTTAGTAGCACTATGAATTACAATATCAGCACCTAATAATAATGGATTTTGAAAATATGGTGAAAGGAAGGTATTATCAACAATTAGTAACAGCTTGTGGGCTTGACACAAGGCACTAATTTTTTTTAAATCACTTATTTGCATTGTTGGGTTACTCGGCGTTTCAATAAAAACAGCTTTTGTTTGAGGACGAATATACTGCTTAAAACTCTTTAAATTAGTTGTATCAACATAACTGAATTTTAAACCTTTATTTTGCTGCAAAGTAAATAGTCGAGTTGAACCGCCATATAAATCATTTGAACATATCAAATGATCACCACTACTAAAAAGTTCTAGTACCAATGAAATTGCTGCCATTCCACTAGAACAAGCAACTGTATCAACTGCGCCCTCTAAATTGGAAATAATCTCTTCTAAATAAGCTCTTGTTGGATTACTTTCACGAGAGTAGTTATGCCCTCTGCTTTCCCCAATCCCAGGATGAGAAAAAATTGCTGTTTGGTATATTGGAATTGAAACAGCACCATAAGGATGCTGTTTCAATTCTAAATTTGCAGGATGAATACAACGAGTTTCAAATTCATATTTCATACTTTTCTCCATTTCCCCACGCTAAGCGCATGGACACAAATATTTCTTGAAAGACATTCTGATTCCTTCTACTCTACTACCCCCTGCTATAATGAAAGGGAGGTAGTATACTACAGAGCACGAGAAGTAGAGTAGGTAATTCTACTCGTTAGAATATCTTGTATAATTATAAGTCGCCGTCATCTTTTCGAGCACAAATAATTAGGACTCAGAGCCTGGACACTTATTATTGATATATTACCAATTTGGTCATATTGCTAGATGACAGTCAGTACCACTTCTTCTTTCTTTGAAAGGAGGTTTTATTTTTTGTAGCGGCCATCGCTGCTTCTGGTGATAATAATGTCACGACCTATATTCAAAAGCAGTTTTCTACTTTTAACTCTGATTTGTTGAATCTTTTAAACTGGCTTAAATCAAACAACTGTTTTGATGTTTGCATGGAATCTACCAGTAAGTACTGGATTCCTGTCTTTAATATCCTTGAATCTGAACTCAATATTTTTCTTACTCATCCTAAATACGTGAAGGTGATTAGAAGTAAGAAAACCGATAAGAAAGATTCAAAATGGATTGCTAACATCTTTAAACAAGATCTTCTCAAGTACTCTTTTATTCCACCTAAAAACATTAGAGAACTTAGAAAAATATCACATTATCGCATTAAACTTGTCAATAAGCGCTCTTCTGAACGCAATCGTTATCAAAACTGTATGACTGTTTCTAATATTGCCTTAGCTTCTGTCTCTACTGATCATTTAGGAAAGAATTGTAAAGCTGCCATGGATGAGATTCTCAAAAGTGATATTATCACTGAAGACAATCTTAAGAAAATTCTCAAGGGTTCTGTTTCAAAGAAATCTGATCAAATTTTTCAAGCCATTCAGAATTCTCACATTGAATCTGACCAAAGATTCAAAATCAACTGCACTATAAAACACATGAATAATCTTGACGAATATATTCAAAACTGGTTAGTATTTGAAACCACTTCTTGTTCAATGTGCTCTTTCGGCTATCAAGAGTGAAAAAGAAACATATTTCAGAATCAAGTATAATCGTATTAAGAAACGACGTGGTCATAAGAAAGCTATTATAGCGACCGCTAGAATGATTCTTATTTCTATATACCATATGACAAAAACTGGTGAAAACTTCAATCCATCTGATTATGAATCATTAAAAAATCCAAAACCAGGCAACCAGAAGATAACCACTCATCAAGCATTAGAATTATTGAAATCCATGGATATTGATATAAGCCAAATCAATTTATCTTCTATTCAACAAACGAGTTCATCATGAATTTTTAATTTTTTAGGTCGGCTTTTTTTATAAATTTCTTTCACACTTATCCCCTTTTAATTATAGCTAGGTACATACCATAAACCATTATTATTTTTATCTAAATATTCTTTAAATTCTTTTGAACGATAAGCTTCAACAATTGCTTTAGCCCATTTTGTATCTTTATTTTTTTCTTTTACAACTACTTGTAACAATAAATGTTCTAAAACATCCTCCTGTAATAACGCACTCGAAGCATCAATTCCTGCATTATAAACTATGCTGCCGGTGATTACAGCATAATCAAACTCATCTAAAGCTTGAGGAATCATTGTTGAATCCATTTCTGTAAACTCTATTTCATAAGGATTTTTAATAATATCATCTTTTGTCACGGAACTAATATCCACATCTGGATCTAAAGTAATATACTTTGCTTTTTGTAATAAAACATATGCTCTAGATGTATTTGAAGCATCGTTTGGTACAGCAATCTTAGCGCCCTTTTTAATTTCCTCTAAGCTTTTATGAGTATTTGAGAAAATTCCTGCAGGTACAGTTGGAATTGCTGTCAAAGCTACTAAATCACCATCTTGTGATTCATTAAAATTTTTCATGTAAGCTGTATGCTGCTCAACATTGACATCTATCTCGCCTTCATTTAAGGCTGTATCATTTTGCAATAAATCTGAAAATTCGATGCATTTAAATTGATAACCTTCTTTTTTCAAAATTGGAATAATGGCATCTTCAAATAAGACTGTATATGGCCCCGCTGCCTTACCATAGATAATTGTTGTCTTATCTTCACTTTTATCACTACTACTTTGGCATCCGGCCAAAACAAAAACCATCACTAATAATAAACTCAATATTCTCTTTTTCATTTTTCTTCCCCTATTCATGTGTTCTAATTTTTTTAGATAAATGATTTCCCAATGTTTGAATTAATTGTACAAAGATAATTAAAATGATTACGGTAACAAACATTAGAGTATTATTAAAACGCTGATAACCATAAGTTAATGCTAAATCACCAACACCACCGCCGCCGATTGTTCCAGCCATAGCAGTTGCCCCCAATAAACCGATCGTTCCAGTAGTAAGTGCTAAAACTAACGAAGCTTTCGCCTCTGGTAATAAAAAATAACGAATGATTTCCAAAGTATTTGCCCCCATTGCTTTAGCAGCTTCTAAAATTCCCGGTTGAACTTCTAATATAGAACTTTCTATCAAACGAGCCAAATATGGTGCAATATAAAATACTAATGGAACAATTGCAGCCTTTGTTCCTATTCTTGTTCCAACCAGCACTTTTGTTAGCGGAGCAATAAATACTAATAAGATTACAAATGGCACAGATCTAACAATATTTACTAACCCACTCACAAGAAAATGAATTGTATGATTGGCTTTAACTCCATTTTTTCTAGTAAGGACTAAAAGTAAGCCTAGCGGTATTCCTATCAAGGTTCCAAAAAATAATGATATTCCCAACATATAAATTGTCTGGCCTGCCGCTTCAAGTAATTTATCAGCAGGTATATTTAAATAATTTTCAATCATAATTCAATTCCACCCTCTCTATCTTCACATCTTGTTTTTGAATATAATTTATCGCTCGAATAACTTCATCCTGTTCACCTTTTAACTGAATTGTTAAAATTCCTAAAATATCTTCTCCTACTTCATTAACTGAAGCAAATAAAATTGTTGTTATAATTTTAAAATGCTTATTAATTTTAGAAATTACATCATGCTTTGTACTTTCACCAAAAAAAGTAAGTTTTAAAACCGGATACCGATAATCTAATTCTTTTAAAAGTGTGGTTGGAATTACATTGCTAATAACTGTTTCAACAAATCTCTTTGTCATTTCTTGTTGTGGATTACTAAAAACCTCTAAAGTATCACCTTTCTCAATGATTTTACCAGATTTCATTACCGCTACTTTATTACAAATTTTCTTGATTACATTCATCTCATGAGTTATTAACAAAATTGTTATCCCAAGTTCACAATTAATTTTTTTAAGCAGCAATAAAATTGCTTCTGTTGTCTGTGGATCTAAAGCACTAGTTGCCTCATCACAGAGTAAAATCTTAGGTTCTGTAGCTAATGCTCTAGCAATACCAATTCTTTGTTTTTGACCCCCAGACAGTTGTGATACATAAGTATTACGCTTATCTTCCAATTCCACAAAAGATAATAATTGTTTAACTCTTACTTCAATAGCTTTTTTATCCAGTTTTGAAAGAATCAATGGGATAGCAATGTTTTGATAGACTGTTTGTGATTCTAATAAATTAAACTGTTGAAAAATCATACCTATATCTTTTCGTAAAATATTTAATTCTCGTTCTTTTAAATCTATAATATTTTGATTATTAATATAGATTGCCCCATTTTCAGGACGTTCCAATAAATTTACCATTCGTAATAACGTTGATTTACCAGCCCCAGAATAACCGATTACACCGTAAATATCACCCGCTTCTACTTCTAGAGAGACATCTTGCAATGCTGGAACTTCACCACTTTTAGTTGTAAAAGTCTTATTTACGTGTTCAATTTTAATCATTCTCATCTGCCTCCAATTTTAAAAGAGCCTGTTTCGCCAATTGGCTAAGATATTTTGCAGCTAACGATAAAGCTGCAGGATTTACCTTAAACTTCGGATGATGATTAGGATAGGTCTTTCCAGTTCCGATTTTAATAAATGTTCCCCTGATTTTTTCAAGATAAAATGCAAAATCTTCGCCTCCTAAAGTTGCTTCGGGTATCCCTATAGCAATTTTTTCTGCTTGAGCAATTGCTTTAGCAAAATTACTCCATTCTTCATCATTGACGGTTGCAGGAGGCCCCGCTATCCACTCAATTTCTGTATCAAGATCATAGGCTTGGCTAATCCCATAAGTTATTTCCTTTAATCGTTTTCCAAACAGCTCCCTCTCCTCGCTAGTCAGCGTTCTAACAGTCCCTTCAATTAAGGCTTGTTCAGGAATAACATTCCACGTATTCCCTGCTTGAAGATGTGTAATACTTAAAACACTACTATTAAAAGGATCCATATTTCGACTAACGATCGTTTGTAAGCTGTTAACTAATGCAGCAGCTGCAACGATTGGATCTTTAGCCATTTGTGGATGGGCTGCATGGCTTCCAAAGCCCTTCAAATTAATTTTAAATCGATCAACAGCAGCTGAAACTGTCCCCGCTTTAATTCCAATTGTTCCCACTTCAAACTGCGAAGTACTATGAATTCCAAAAATTGCATTAACATCATCTAAAACCCCTGTCTCAATAATTTTTAGAGCTCCTAATGAAGACTCTTCAGCCGGTTGAAATAATAATTTTACTGTTCCATGTAATTGAGCAGCATTTTCATTTAACAATAAAGCAACACCATAAATCGTTGTTAAATGAAAATCATGACCACAAGCATGCATCTTTCCTTCAATCTCTGACTTATAGCTTAATGTCGTTTCCTCATTAACTGGTAAAGCATCAATATCACTTCGTAAAGCAATTACTTTACCAGGGTATCCACCTCTAATAACTGCAACTAATCCAGTTTTTAATGGTAAATCTAAAACTTCAATATCATGCTCTTGTAATAATGTTTTAATTCTTTTAGTAGTTTCATATTCCTCATAAGATAATTCCGGATTACGATGAAACCACTCAAATTGATATTCTAATTCTTTTTGTAAACTGTCGTCTTCCATTCTAATTCCCCCTTTTTAATAACAAAAGTGGGATGTTTATGTAAACATCCCACTACCCCATTTAATATAGTATTAAGAATATTTGCATACACGAAAATGTACCCTATACTTTTGTATACAGCTGCACATACACATATACATCATATCTCTTCTGCTTTTTAACATCATCGTTCGCTCCTCTTCTTTTCCTACTATATCGATAGGTTTGCTATGTAAAGTATCTTAACACACTATAAATACTCCGTCAAGCAAAAAAATAAATGTCAATATGTTTGCATAAAAAAAATAGCTAATTAGCTATTCTTCGTTGATATAAATAAACTCCTAAAGCAGCACCAATAATAATGATATATCCAACTATGCTCCATATATCAGGAATTTGATTTAAGAAAATAAATCCTAATATCGCTGCAAATAATATTTGACTATAATCATAGATTGAAATATCCTTGCCAGCTGCATTATTATACGCCGCAGTAATTGCAAATTGACCACCAGCTGCCATTAACCCTGCACCTAGTAAGATTAAAAACTGTTCTAAACTCATCGGCTGATAATCAATTATTAAATATGGTAACACACTGAGACAAGAAAAGCATGAAAAGAAAAATACAATTTTTGCACCATTTACCCCCTGCTTGCCTAGCTTCCGCACACAAGTATAAGCTATTCCTGCTCCTAATGCCCCCAAAACACCAATAATTGAATCCACATTATTTAAAAGATTAAAAGATGGTTTGATTACAAACAAGCTTCCAATGAAAGCTACGATAATTGATATTTTTTGTATTCTTGTCGCTTTTTCTTTTAAAAACAAAGAGGAACAAATAATTACAAAAAATGGTGATAATTTATTAAGCATCGAAGCATCACTAACTAAAAGATGATCAACTGCATAAAAATTACAAAGAATTCCCAACGTTCCAAAGACTGAGCGTAATAAAAGCATCGGTAAATCTTTTTGTTTATATGTAAATCCCTGTTTACTTTTTAATAGGATAAAAAAAGCAAATAAAGCAGCTACCAAATTTCTAAAAAAACTTTTTTGAATTGATGGTAAATCGCCAGCTAATTTTACAAATACATTCATTGCTGCAAAAAAGAAAGCGGCTAAAATTATACACATCATCCCTTTACGGATATTATTCATAAGCACCTCCAGATACTATAATGATTATATCTATTATAACCATTACGTCAATTAATATGATTTACAACAAAAAAGGATAACTTTCGTTATCCAATTAATTATTATTGAACAGCAAATATAAGTTCAGCTTTACAAACTACCTTACCATTTACCTTAGCAACAGCATCACCAATTCCAATTGGTCCTTTTTGTTTAGTTAGAGTACATTCCATTTCTAAAACATCACCAGGCGTTACTTGACCTTTAAACTTACACTTATTAATGCCCCCAAAGAAAGCAATTTTACCTTTATTTTCTTCTTTAGAAAGAATTGCAATACACCCAACTTGAGCTAATGCCTCAACAATCAATACTCCTGGCATAACATGATGCTCAGGAAAATGACCACAAAAATGCATTTCATTAACACTGACACATTTAATTCCTTTTGCCCACTGTCCAGGCTGGTAATCAGTAATTCGATCTACTAAAGCAAAAGGATAACGGTGCGGATTGATTTCTTGAATTTGATTACTATTTAGTTCCATTTTCTTATTCTCCATATTTCTTAAAGATGATAGTCGCATTATGACCACCAAATCCTAATGAATTTGACATAGCTACATTAACATCTTGATTTCTACCAGTATTTGGAACGATATCTAAATCACATAATGGATCTGGTTTTTGATAATTAATCGTAGCTGGAATAAATCCCTCTTCGATTGCTTTAACACAAATTACCCCCTCGATTCCCCCGGCAGCACCTAAACAATGCCCCGTATTTCCTTTCGTCGAAGAAATAGCAACCTTTTTAGCAGCTTCACCTAAAGCAGATTTAATTGCCATTGTTTCACCTTTATCATTTAAAGGGGTACTAGTTCCATGTGCATTAATATAAGTTACGTCTTCAGCTACTAAACCAGCATCCTTGATTGCATTGATCATCGCTTTAGCCCCACCAGAGCCATCTTCTAAAGGTGCAGTAATATGATGAGCATCACAACTGACACCATATCCGACCATTTCACAATAGATATGAGCGCCACGAGCTTTAGCATGTTCTAATTCTTCAAGTACAACAATTCCAGCACCCTCACCCATAACAAATCCACAACGTTCCTCGTCAAAAGGAATTGACGCCCGTTTCGGATCATTATTATCACAAAGAGCTTTCATTGATGAAAAGCCTCCAATACCAAGTGGAGTAATACTAGCTTCTGCCCCACCAGCAACCATAATTTCTTGATAACCATCACGGATATTTCTAAACGCATCACCAATCGCATTAGTTCCACCAGCGCAAGCTGTGACCGGACAAGTACATAATCCTTTTGCCCCTAATTCAATTGCAATATTTCCCGCTGCCAAATTTGTAATTGACATTGGCACAAAGAATGGCGAAACACGATCATAACCTTTTTCTAACCCCTTAGTATGATCTTTCTCAATTGTTGCAAGCCCTCCAATTCCGCTTGACACAACTACACCAAAACGGTCAGCATCAATCTCTTCAATCTTTAAACCAGCATCCTTAAAAGCCTCTTTAGCAGCAATTACACCAAATTGAGTAAAGCGATCCATTTTTCGAACTGCTTTTTTATCTAAATAATCAGCAGCATTAAAATTTTTTACTTCACCTGCAATTTTTACTTTTGTTAATTCTTTATCATAGTTTGTGATTTCGTCAATTCCACAAACACCTTCTTTAATACTTTTCCAAGTTTCTTCAACATTATGACCAATTGCATTAATTGCTCCAAGCCCTGTTACTACAACTCTTCTTCTTTCCATTGTCTCTCTCCTTACATTGCCATTCCGCCATCAACATGGATAGTTTGACCAGTAATGTATCTAGCATCATCACTTGCTAAAAATACTACCGTATTAGCGATATCTCTTACTTGTCCAAAAGTTCCTAAAGGAATTTGTTTAGCCATACTTTCTTTAATATCTTCAGGTAAAACATCAGTCATTGCAGTTTGAATAAAACCTGGTGCTACCGCATTCACAGTAATTCCCCGACTACCAACTTCGCGCGCTAATGACATTGTCATTCCAATAATTCCAGCTTTACTTGCTGAATAATTTACTTGACCAGCATTTCCCATTACCCCAACTACTGATGACATTGAAATAATACGACCATAACGTTGTTTCATCATAATTTTAGTCGCATGTTTCATACAATTCCATGTTCCTTTTAAATTAACATCAATAACTGCATCAAAATCATTCTCTTTCATTCGCATCAACAATCCATCTTTAGTAATTCCAGCATTATTTACAAGAACATCGATTCGACCAAATTCTTTAATGATTTCTTTAAACATTGTTTCTGTTTCTTCAAACGAAGCAACATTAGCTTGAGCTAACATAACAGTCGCACCGATTGCTTCTAATTCTGATTTAGTTGCTTCAGCAATTTTTTTATTATCACCAAAATTAACATAATTTACAATGATCTTAGCACCTTCACGAGCACAAGTTAAACAAATTTCTTTACCAATTCCTTGGGCTCCACCAGTTACTAAAACTACTTTATCTTTTAATTTCATCTTATTCTCCTTTTAATCCCGCTAATGTTTTTTCTAATGATGCTTGATCTTCAACTTGATAAGTTTTAATTGTCTTATCAATCTTACGAATAAATCCACTTAAAACTTTACCAGGACCGATTTCAATAATTGTATCAACCCCGTTTTCTAACATATAACGAATACTATCTTCAAAATATACTGAAGACATTACTTGCTTCTCTAACATTTGAGCAATACTAACTCCAGACTCAAGTTCTTTAGCCGAACTATTGAATATTACAGGAACTTGCATTTCATTAAAATTAACACTTACAAACTTTTCTTTAAGTTCATTACTAGCTGGTGCTAATAATTCTGTATGGAAAGGTCCACTTGTATTTAAAGGAATTGCCCGACGAGCACCTTTTTCTAATGCTAATTCGCTAGCCTTAGTAACTGCCTCAGCCTCACCACCAATTACTAATTGTCCTGGACAATTATAGTTAGCAATTGAAACAACTCCCAAAGCCCTAGCTTCTTTAACTGCTTCATTTAATAATTCGCGATCTAAGCCAATAATTGCAATCATTTTGCTTTCAATTCCTGCTGCCGCTCTTTCCATCGCTTGACCACGGAAACGTACTAAATTAATTGCTGTTTGATCATCTAAAACACCTGCTGCATTTAAAGCTGAATATTCACCAAGACTTAATCCTGCTACATAATCTGGAGCAATTCCATTTTCTTTTAATAGCTTAGTTGCTACTACAGCAACAGCAACCATACATGGTTGTGTATTTCTTGTTAAAGAAAGTTCTTCAAGGGGACCTTCAAAGCATAATTTCTTTACATCAATATCTAAGTCAATGTTATCAAAAACATCTTTAGCAATTTGATAGTTATCATAGAATGATTGACCCATTCCAACTACCTGACTACCTTGACCAGCATATACAAATCCAATCTTACCCATTATTTTAGTCCTCTCTTTAATTCATCCATTAATTCTTTTACTGAAATAATTTTATCATTACGATATCCATTGCTTCCACTAAATACTAATCCCTCATCCAAATTACCTTTAGCAGCATTGATCAATGCACCACTAATACAATAAGGCGTAGTTTTAACATCACAAGGAATTAAGCAATTATAACAGCGTTTTACTGGAATCCTTTCATCTTGTTTAAGTCTTTTTGTCAACTTCGTCATGATGGCTCTTCCCGGCATTCCAACTGGTGATTTAACAATCTCGATATCTCCTTTTTTAGCATTTATAAATGCTTGTTTATATTTAATATCTGCATCACATTCCTCAGTACAAATAAACCGTGTTGCCATTTGAACACCATCAGCACCTAAATCTAAATACTTTTGAATATCCTCACTATCATAAACACCACCAGCTACAAAAATAGGAATATCCTTTTGATATTTTTCAACAAATGGTTGAACAGTCTCTTTTACTTCTTTAAAAATATCTACTAATTTAGCCGTTGTTTTATTTAACACATCTTCTTTATGAAAGCCTAGATGACCACCAGCTTCACTTCCTTCAATGACAACAAAGTCTGGAGCTACCTTAAATTTACGATCCCAAGTTTTACAAATCAATTTAGCGGCTTTACCACTTGATACAATTGGGGCAATTTTAACTTTTGTTCCTTGAACAAAACTTGGTAAGTTCATAGGTAATCCAGCACCCGAAATAATTGCATCTATTTTACTTTTTACAGCTACTTCAACTAAAGCTGCATAGTCAGTAATTGCGACCATTGCATTAATTGCAACCATCCCTTTACCTTTAGCAATCTCTTTAGCTTTCTTTATTTCATTAGCTAGCTCACGTTTATTAGCTTCTAGCGGATTTTTTTCAAAATCATCAGCACGATAACCAGGATGAGCAGTTGAAATAACACCCATACCACCATTTAAAGCAACATTTCCAGCCAAATTTCCAAGTGAAATACCAACTCCCATGCCACCTTGTATGATTGGTACATCAAGAGTCATATCTCCGATATTTACCTTTTTCATAATTAAAACTCGCTTTCTAATTTCTTAAATGCCTTATCACAATCATCAAATAATTCTTTAATAATTACTTTTAGAGGTCTAATTTCATTGATCATTCCGACTACTTGGCCAGCCATTAATGAACCGGTATCGGCGTCACCTTCTAAAACTGCTCTACGTAGTGAACCTAATGTATATTTTTCAAGTTCCATCATGTCAGCACCTTCTTTTTCACGCTTAACATACTCTTTAGCCATTTTATTTTTTATTACCCGTACTGGTGTTCCTGCGATTCTTCCAGTTACTGTAGTGCTTGTATCTTTAGCTTTGATTACAGCTTGTTTATAATTTTCATGAATCGGACACTCTTCGCTTGCAAGCAGACAAGTTCCTACCTGTACTCCACAAGCCCCTAGAGCATACGCTGCCAATACCTGTTTTCCACTCGCAATTCCCCCAGCTGCTATAACAGGAACACTAACTGCTTCAACTACTTGAGGTACTAATGCCATTGTAGTTAATTCACCTATATGACCACCTGCCTCAGTTCCTTCAACAATAATTGCATCAACGTTATATTTTTCAAGGCGCTTTGCTAAAGCTACACTTGGAACAACTGGCAATACTTTAATTCCTGCTGCTTTCCATGCAGCAACATATTTACCAGGATTTCCTGCTCCAGTTGTTACGACCGGCACTTTTTCATCAATTACTAATTGTGCCATCTCATCAGCACAAGGATTAATCAACATGATATTGACACCAAAAGGTTTATCAGTTAAATTACGGCAAATTTCAATATTCTTTTTTAATGTAGCAGTGTCCATTCCACCGGCACCAATTAAACCAAGTGCGCCAGCATTAGATACACTAGCTGCAAATTCACCGGTAGCGATATTTGCCATTCCTCCTTGAATCAAAGGATATTCAATATTTAATAATTTATTTAATTTCATCTTCTAACTCCATTCCATTAATGTTGCGCCCCAAGTAAGACCACCACCAAAACCAACACAAATAATTTTGTCACCTGGTCTTAACATTCCTTTTTCATTCATTTCACCTAAAGCCAAAGGAATGCTAGCTGCTGATGTATTCCCATATTCTTGCAAATTCATATAAAACTTATCTTCTGAAGACTTCATCTTCTTATATACATTTTTAATAATTCGATAATTTGCTTGATGACAGACAACGTAATCAATCTCATCAAGAGTTAAATTTGTTTTTTCTAAGATTGCATTAATACTTTCAGGAATTACTTTTATTGCAAACTTAAACACTTCCTGCCCAGCCATCGTTAAATAATGATCCTGATTAGATTTACTGATTGCCGGGGCCTTTAATGCTTCTAAATTTCCCGCTGAATTACTGTAGCTAGCAAAAATACCATCACCATTTCCAACTACAAGGGCTCCAGCCCCATCACCAAACAAAACACAAGTATTGCGATCTTTGAAATCCATTATTTTGGAAATTTCTTCACTTCCAATGACTAAAGCATATTTATCTTCCATGTTTTGTAATAATGCCTGGGCTACCGTTAAGGCATACACAAAGCCGCTACAAGCAGCATTTAAATCAAAGCACATTACTTCTTGATCATTCAAACCTAATCTTTCTTGAATCAAACAAGCAGTGCTGGGAGCAAAATAATCGGGTGTCATTGTTGCACAGATAATCAATCCAATCTTACTTTTATCTATTTTTTCAACTGCCTTTAAAGCTGCTTGATACCCAAGTTCTACGCAACTTTCATTTTCAGCAATATGTCTTCTTTTTATCCCGGTTCTAGAGACGATCCACTCATCTGATGTTTCAACCACTTTTTCAAGATCGAAATTATCAAGTACTTTTTGTGGTGCATAATAACCAGTTGATAATATTTTTAATCCACTCATATAATCTCCTAATATTTTTCTTTGATATCTTCAAAGAAATACAATAACTGTTGTAATGATTTAATCAATAACTCATCATCAAGAACATGACTATCTTCACAGACACGACTTACCATCTCTTCATGAAAGTCTCGATGTACTTTGCAAACACGATTACCTTTAGCTGTCAGCTCTACACGAATAATGCGTCGATCATTATCATCTTTACGACGTTTTACGTATCCCTTAGCTTCGAGCTTTTTTATTGCTGTCGTAATTGTTCCATTAGTTAAAGTCGCCTGAGAAGCAATTGTTGACATCGTGGGATTTGAAAGCGAACTGATTGCATCGATAATATGCAGTTCTGATAAACTTAAATCTTCCACTCCATGTCCTACCATATATTGGGTTTCAATATCCAAAATTTGATTAAACAGTCTTACAAACAGTTGATTAATTAATTCTCGATTTAAAATATCGCGATTAGTCATTCGTAATTCGACCCATTTCTCTAAATTTATTGTAACGTTTATTTACTAATGATGTTTTTGATAATTTCATCAATTCTTCAAGAGTATTTCGAAGATAGATTCTTAAACGTTTGTATACATATTCGCGGTTCTTTGTAATTCCACCTCGAGGTTCTTTGATGATCTTATCAATGATCTTCATTTCATATAAATCATTTGCAGTCAATTTCATTAGCTCTGCAGCTTCATGAACTCTTGAACCATCTTTATCTTTCCATAAGATTGATGCAAAGCCTTCTGGTGATAAAACCGAATAAACACTATTTTCAAGCATTACCATACGATCTCCAACACTTAGTGCCAAAGCTCCACCACTGCCGCCTTCACCGATTACAATCACAATAATAGGCACCGTCAGCTGTGACATTTCCATTAGATTACGCGCAATTGCTTCACCGATTCCATGTTTTTCAGCTTTTAAACCCGGATAAGCACCTGGTGTATCTACAAATGTAACAATTGGTCGATTAAATTTTTCCGCCTGTTTCATCAAACGCATCGCTTTACGATACCCTTCTGGTGAAGACATTCCAAAATTACAGTGTAGATTTTCCTCTAAAGTTCGTCCTTTTAAATGTCCAATTACAGTACAGGGAATATTATTAAACATTGCTAATCCACCGACAATTGAACCATCATCTTTGTAAAGACGGTCCCCATGTAATTCAATAAAATCATCAAATAAATTATCAATATATTCACGGACATTAGGACGGTCAGCTTTACGAGCAAGATAAACTCGATCATAAGCACTAATATCCTGATATGCTTCAGCTTCAATTTTTGCTTTTGTATTTTCTAAATCTTGAATTTGTAAAGTGTGGTCAATCTCTTGGTCATCCTTTAATTTTAATAACTCTAATTCTATTTCTTTAATTTTTATTTCTTTTTCTTGCAGCGACATTATTGCGCCCCCCTGCTATGCATTTTTAATAATTTGATAATCGTTTCACGCATTTTAGAACGTTCTACGATCATATCAATAAATCCTTGATCTTGCATAAACTCGGTTCTTTGAAAACCTTCGGGTAATTTTTGTTTAATTGTTGATTCAATTACTCTTGGTCCCGCAAATCCGATTAATGCTTTAGGTTCCCCAATAATAATGTCCCCAAGCATGGCAAAAGAAGCAGTAACTCCACCAGTAGTAGGATGAGTAATATACGAAATATATAACAATCCGGCTTCATGATGTTTGGCTAGAGCAGCACTAGTTTTAGCCATTTGCATTAGTGAAATAATTCCCTCTTGCATTCTAGCTCCCCCAGAAGTTGTAAAAATAATGATTGGACATTTGCGTTTTGTCGCATGTTCAATTGCTCTAGTAATCTTTTCTCCGACAGCACCTGACATACTCCCCATTAAAAAACGAGAATCCATCACACAAACAACAACTTTTCTTCCATCAATTCTTCCTGTAGCACAAACAACCGCTTCGTCAAGATTTGTTGTTTCTTCTAATTTTACTAATTTTTCTTTATAACCAGGAAACATTAATGGATCATTTGATTTAATACTTTTATATAATTCTTTATATTTTCCCCCATCATACAAAAGATTTAATCGCGTGTATGCCCGCATCTTTAAATGTGCTCCACATTTAGGACAAACATAATAACTTTCTTTCAAATCTTCACTTAAAATCGACTCTCCGCAAGAATCACACTTTGTATATAAACCATCGGGTACATCAATTCTTTTTTTATCTTGCATTTTATTACGAATAGATTTAAATAAATTCAATTTTTCTTTTCGTGCCTTAAATAACTCTTCCATTTATTATCCCACCAACTTATCTAAGTTATTTTCAATAAAACTTGTATCAAAATTTCCTTTTACATACTCTCCCGTATGTAAAATCAAATATTGTAATTCTTGGTTAGTATCAATTCCGTCAATAACTAATTCAGCTAAAACTCTACGCATTCTTCTAATTGCTTCTAAGCGATTAGAACCATGAACAATAACTTTAGCAATCATGGAATCATAATGTGATGAAACTTTATACCCCTGATATAAAGTTGTATCAATTCTCACCCCTAAACCTCCTGGTAAATGAACACTATTAACAGTTCCCGGACACGGTCTGAATCCCTCACGTGGATTTTCAGCATTGATTCGGCATTCAATCGCATGTCCATTTAAATGAATATCACTTTGTTTATAAGTTAATTTTTGATTTGCAGCAATTCTAATCTGTTCCCTAATTAAATCTACCCCGGTCACCATTTCAGTAATTGGATGCTCAACTTGAATTCGAGTATTCATTTCAATAAAATAATAATTTCCATCTTGATCTAAAACATATTCAATCGTTCCTGCATTGCGATAACCTGCTCCTTTAGCCGCTTTAACTGCATCTTCCCCCATTTTTTGTCGGAGCAGCGGTGTTAAGGCTTTACTTGGTGCCTCTTCAATCATCTTCTGATTGCGTCGTTGAATAGAACAATCGCGTTCTCCTAAATGAATAACATTTCCATAATTATCGGCTAAAATTTGAAATTCAATATGTTTAGGATTTAAAATTAATTTTTCTAAATACATATCATCATCACCAAAACATGCTTTAGCTTCTGCTTTAGCAGTTAAATAAGCATCATCAAATTCTTCTTCGCTAAAGGCTTTTCGCATTCCACGACCACCACCACCTGCTGAGGCTTTAATTAAAACTGGATAACCAATTTGATTTGCAACTTCTTTAGCTTCTTGTAAAGTATTTACACTTCCATCACTCCCAGGAACTACCGGCACACCTGCTTCAATCATTTTTTGACGGGCCATACTTTTATTTCCCATCATATCAATAACATCGCCACTAGGCCCAATAAAAGTTATTCCACATTCTTCTACTAAACGAGCAAAAGTTGAGTTTTCTGATAAAAAGCCAAATCCTGGATGAATTGCATCACAACCTAGTGCAGTCGCTACACTTAAAATATTTTTCATATTTAAATAACTATCCGCTGCCTTGGCAGGACCTATACATACCGCATGATCAGCCAATTGCACATGCAATGAAGTACTATCAACATTTGAATAAACAGCAACTGCTTCAATTCCTAATTCTTGGCATGTTCGAATTATTCTTACCGCGATTTCGCCACGGTTGGCAATTAAAATTCGCTTAAACATCTTAACTACCCTTCAATGATCATTAACACTTGATCAAATTCAACTAAATCTTCAGTATTTGCCATGATTGATGTTACTGTTCCATCAATTGGAGCTTTAATTTCATTCATTACCTTCATTGCTTCAACAATACACAACACCTGTCCTGCTTTTACTTTAGTGCCTACTTCTACATACGGTTTAGCAGTTGGTGAACTAGATGCATAATAAACCCCAACAATTGGTGATTTAACCGGTGTTCCGGTGATTGCTGGTTCATTAGCTGCTACTTGCTCCACTGGCGCTAAAGTAGGCGTTGGAGCAGAAACTACCGGTGTACTTACAACATTTACCGGTGCTACTGGCGTTTTTTCTAATTCTAATTTAATATCATCTATCTCTACTTTCATTTTAAAAACTTCTGAGTTTTCAAATTCATTTATAAGTTGCTTTACTAAATCTATTTTCATAAATACTCTCCTTTATTTTGAATATCAAAGTAATTTTTTAAAAAAATTATTACCCAGCTATTCTGGGTAATAAAAATCAGCATTTATTATGCATTTTCTTTGATATAATCTACGATATCTTGAACTGTTTTAATTTCAGCTGCTTTATCATCAGGGATTTCAATATCAAATTCTTCTTCAACTGCCATGATTAATTCAACTGCATCTAATGAATCTGCATCTAAGTCTTCTTTTAAGTTAGCTTCTAAAGTTACTGCATCTTCATCACAGCTTAAAGAATCAACAATTATTTCTTTTACTTTTTCAAATTCCACGTTATATTCCTCCTCGTGTATATTACGGTCACATTATAACAAAATCAAAACATTTGTAAATAGTTTGATGTTCAAAACTTTTATCGAAGACTGTCGAATTAACCCAAAACCTAGTAAAATCAAGGTGTTTCAAGTAATATTTTTTTTCGTTTTTTTTATGTTTTAATCGTCATTTTTTTATGTTATAGTCTTTTTTAGGAGGGCACAATTAATGAAAATACCCGAAATAAAAGCTAAGACAATCATTCAAAACAAAGCCGATAAAAATCATTTTTGGTTTGGTTTTGACTACAACATGAATCTCTACCAAGGATGTCATCACGGTTGTATTTATTGTGACAGTCGTAGTGATTGTTATCAAATCTCAAACTTTGATCAAATTAAAGTAAAACATAACGTACTCACCCTACTTTCTAAAGAACTTTGTTCTAAAAAAAGAAAAGGGGTGATTGCAATTGGAGCCATGTCTGATCCCTATAATCATTATGAACAACAATTAAAGATAACTCATCAAGCTTTAAAAATAATAAAGCAAACCAATTTTGGTGTAATGATAACGACTAAAAGTCATACGCTCATTAACGATCTTGAACTCATAAAACAAATTAATGATAAACAATCTGTCCTAATTTGTATGACCATTACTTGTGGTGATGATTCATTAGCAAAATTGATCGAACCAAATGTTTCAATTTCATCAAAACGATTTGAAACAATTAAACAATTACGCCAACACAATATTTATGCTGGGGTTTTAATGACACCGATTTTGCCATTTATTAACGATACCCCTGAAAATATTCGAGAAATCATCTATCGCGCACATTTAGCTAATGCCAGCTTTGTTTATCCTATGTTTGGTGTGACTTTACGAGATCATCAACGTGATTATTTCTATACGCAGCTAGATCATTTATTTCCCGGCTGTAAGGAACGCTATATAAAACAATTCGGTAATACTTATTTATGCAACAGCCCACGACTTTATGAATTAAAAAATATATTTATTGAAGAATGTCACAAATATAATATCATTTATAAGATGGAAGATATTATAAATGGTTATAAACAAACTGCATCATCGGAACAATTGAGTTTATTTTAAAAAATAGTCCAGAAGATCTTCTGGACTATTTAGCATGTTCATATGTATAATTCATTACCACTTAATAGATAATACTCATCTTTTTTTAGTATCAATGTTTTGATAGTCTAAACGTTTATACAAATTATCAATATATTGGTGTTTTAAAACCTCTTGAAAACTATATTTAAAATTCAAATCAAATACAAATACTAAATGTGGTAACCAAATATCTAAATCATTTTGCCGACAGCTGCTTAAAATCATTTCATGATTTAAAAATGACTGGTACACTGCTCTCACTAATCAATTGTTTTTCTATTTCTTCTTTTCCCTTATAATAAATTGTTTCTAGCGGGAGAGTAGATTAATTTCCAGCTTATCGATTTTGTTAGCATCACGGATAATCTTTGCATGCAGTAATTCATGAGTATCTAATCCCATTCAAATCACATATTTATTGTGCTTTATGATTGCTTTATAAATAATTTGCTCATTATTATAAATATCACTAAATTTTTCAATCAACCTATCTTAAAATAATAAAGAGACATCGAAATCATATTCACTGACATAAGTATTAAATTCTTTATATGCATCCTCTATTTTTATCATTAACTTACCTCAAAAAAGTGATCTTAATTATTAAGATCACTCTTTTCTTTTAAATATTTATTAGCATGGTTCATTATATTTAACATCTTCTTAAAAGTATCACTATTTTGATAATTAAGTCGTTTAACTAATTTTGTAATATAATCTTGTTGATAAACATAATTACAACTATACTGATAATTCAAATCAAATATCAAGGCCAAAAAGGATACCCAGCGATCCAAGTCAGTTTTACGAGTGGTACTAAGAATTGATTCACTATTCATAAATGTTTCATATATCGATTCAGTAATGATGTCATTCTCTAAAATCTCTTGTCCAGCATCCAAAAATGCTTCGAACGTTTCTAACAAACCTGTTTTAAAGATATCGATTTTGTCAGCATCACGAATTATTTTACAGTGGAGCATCTCATGTTCACTTAATCCCTCAGCAATTTTATATTTATTATGATTAAAAATAGCTTTGTAGATCAGTGGATAATCTTTTTGATCAATATCAAATTTACTAATTAAATTATCATCAAATAAAATTTGAACACCTAATAATGCATGATCAATTGTTTTACTATCAATAAAACAATTATAACGTTTTAATTGTTCAAATCTCCCAATATCATGTAATAATCCAATTAATGATGCTAAGTCTATTTCATCTTGATCTAACCCGAGACTCACTGCAACATTTTTTGAGGCCTCCATAACACGATAAGTATGTTCTATCTTTAAGGCAACTTTAGGATTATCTTTATCATAATTCGCTACATATTCATCAAACAATCTTTTAGCATTTTTTAAATCTATCATCTAACCACCTCCAGCTATCATTATATGCTCTTTAACAGCATTTCTCTACTATTTTCTAAATAGTAATTTCTATTTTTATATGGTTATGTTATATTAATAAACAAGGATGTGATTAGATGAAATTAAGATTAACTACTACTAATGATTTAACCGCTGTCATGACAATTATCAATCAAGCTAAAGTATATTTTAAAGAGCAAGGAATCAACCAATGGCAAGATGGTTATCCTGATGAATTAACTATTATTAATGATATTAGCCGCCATGAAGCTTATGTGCTTGAAGATAACGGAGAAATAGTCGCAACTGCGATGATCTCTAAAGAGCTTGAACCTAGTTATAATTATATAGAAGGGAAATGGCTTCAAGATAATGCATACATTGTAGTTCATCGCATCGCGATACGAAATGATCAAAAAGGTAAAGGCTTGGCAAAAATCATTATTGATGAAGGATTAAAACTTTATCCTAAAAAACCAAGTATCCGTATGGATACTCATGATGATAATCTTTCGATGCAGCGTTTCTTGATTAAATATGGATTTGAATATTGTGGCACTATTTATTTAGAAAATAAAGAAACTCGACGAGCATATGAAAAAATTCTTTAACCTGCATTACAAAGTGCAGGTTTTATTGTTCAATAAAATCAATCAATACTTGATTAAAACGTTCTCGTTCATCATAAAAAATCCCATGTCCACTATATTCAAACTTGCATAAAATCGAATCTTCTATACATTCATGCATGATTAAAGCAAACGAAAAAGGACAAATTTTATCAAGCACTCCATGCATGATCAAAGTAGTGACCTTAATCTCAAACAAATCTTGATACACATCTTCATCTCGTAAAGAAATTGCTGTTTGGATCGTTCCTATTCCTGATCCCTTTAAACAAATTGATGTAAACCAGTTCATAAATTCACTGCCATGATTTAATGCAAAAACATTTTGTCCGAAATCATGAACCATTTTAGGTCGATTAGTATAACACTGCTCAATCAGTTGATTTACCGCATCGATACTTTGTCCTTCGGGATTATGAATTGTACGAGTATATGAAGGCACTGCAGCACCAGCCAAAACTAGTTTACTTACTCGTTCTTTTCCAAATTTACTCATATAACGAACACAAATCGCCCCACCCATTGAAAATCCTACTAATGTCACATTATGGACATTTAAGGTTATTAAAACACTATGCAGATCTATCGCTAATTGGTCATAATCATAGCCCCTGCCCATAACTTGTGACATTCCTAATCCACGAATATCATAACTAATGATGCGGTATCGACAATCGTTTAAAATATCTTTTTGATATTCATACATTTCTTGGCAAATTGGCCAGCCATGCACTAAAACTACTGTCTTTTGATGAGCTGGATTAATATCCTCTACCGCTAATTTGGCATTATCTGATGATTTTAGATAAAACACATAATCCCCCCTCATCATATTCTATGTAAGCTCAATAATATTATAACCTTATTTTAATTATTAATTTTTGTATACCAGCAGTCGATTAAGTTAATCAATATTTACTATGATTCGCTATCATTAATTTTGATAAATTATATTGTGATATTGGAGTGAGAATATTAATATATATCATCAGTGCAATTATTATCTATGGGTATAGTTGTTATTATTTTACCAGTACTATCGCTAATCTTTTAATTGCATTAATAGCCTTATGAGTATTTGGTATATTTATCATCGGATTAATTTTCTTAAGGAATGTCCGCATAAAAAATAATTATAGTGGTCTCTTGTAAGTTGAAACATTCCTTATTCTCAGCTTGTTTTTAAATGATTTTAATAGCTTGAGCGACTATAACCCCATTATTCTTTTTACTAACAGAAATATTACTATGACATATAATATTTCTGTTAGTAACTTGATAATTACAATAATTTTGACTATTATCTTAGTTATTTTCAATATTTATATCTTTAAGTGTAAAAATTATTTCATTTGTATTCATATCTTATTGTATTCAGCATATTTTTATATGAGGTGAAGAACATGGATACTAAAGTAAATAAGCCTTACCCCGAAATAAAAGTAACTGTGCCAAATGAAACTTATGGTTTAATGATCCTTGATAATGTCGGTGGGATGAATTCTGAAACATCTGCAATTTGTCAATATATTTATAACCATAGTATTGCTGGCGAAGATTTTTTAGAACTAAAAAAAACATTTTTAAATATTTCTATGGTCGAGATGCATCATTTAGACATCTTCATGACCCTTGCCTTAGAATTAGGTTTAGACCCCCGCTGGTGGAGCTGTCTAAATGATCAATGTACTTATTGGTCACCATCATATTTAAATTATCCTAATTCACTAGAGGAAGTACTAAAAACAGCAATAGACGCTGAATATCAGGCAATTGATAAGTATATGTATCAAGCTAGCATCATCAAAGATCCCTATATTGTTGCGATTTTAAATCGAATCATTGAAGATGAAGAACTGCATATCAAGGTTTTAAAAGAATGGGAAACTAAATTAGTTAGATAATCTAACTAATTAGTTTTCCTTCTTTTAATAATTGCAATAATTGTAAATTTTGCGCCGCACTACCTACATAATTAGTAATTCCATTAAGTTTTGCTAAATGTTGACGATTTTCAAAACTTGTATCAACATTAATTTGCTGAAGGGCTCCAACTAAACTATCTCCAACATAATTAGGATTTGATAAATAGCTTACCCTACCTTCAATTACCTGGTCATTGACCCAGCCTTGATCATTACCTATTAAATAAGGATTTCGAGTATTTTTTACAATTCGAGTTATCTTTCCAACATTACGATATGGCCGTAACGGATTAGAAGATTCACTAGTTAAAAAGACATAGCTAAATCTTACTGTATCACCTAATTTATATTGTTCCACTGCTGTATCAATATCAAAATTATTCTTACCTGCACGTTTAATAATAGCTGGAAAATCAGCATAACAATAATTCATATCAACAATTGTTGGTACCCCTTGAACCCATCCAGTCGAACTATATTGCCACATATCATACGGTTTATCATAATTTAAGTCAGCAGCATAGTTAGCAACCCACCGTGTATAATTATCAAAAATCGGATCCGTTAATTTAGTGTTCCACCAGTATAGTGAAGCATACATCCCAACATAATATCCATTGGCTTCTAATTCATCAGCAAATGTTTTAGCGATATTTGCAATCACATCATTTGATTGCTTTCCAGTCGTATTATTATCTTCTAAATCATAATACACTGGATATGCCATCTTATAGTTTTTCACTAGACGTAAAACATGTTGTGCTTCCCCTCTAGCATCACTACTATTTTTAGCATATGAATATAAGTAAACACCAAACGGTATTCCTAATCGTGTACACTCGTCTGCATTTCTTTTAAACAAACGATCATCTTGATCTGTTCGATCTTGACCAAAACCACATCTAAGAATTGCAAAATCAACTCGATCTTGAACAATTTCCCAATCAATTACCCCCTGATATTGTGAGACATCAATTCCATGTGTCGTCATTCTTCCACCTCCATTAATAATATATGAGCAATTGTCAAAAATGTGTGACTTTCTAGACTTTTTTATCATTTTAATGCGAAACAATGAATATTATGTTATAATCACATTGGTATGGATTAAATACGCCATCTTTAAAACTGAATATAAAACTAAATAATATATATAAATTGGAGGTCGATGAAATGAAAAAAGTATTCGTCACTGCCTTAGGAGTCTGTACAATGCTTTCATTAGTAACTATTCCCACTCCTGTTCAGGCAACTGATTTTTCCGGGCAAGAAGATAAGTACATGAAATTATGCTCATCTTCAAATCTTTCAACTAATAACTTGAACACTTGTAAAGAATTCAATACATACTTGAAAAATAAAAATAAAGAATTGAAATCTCAAGTAAGTGATTCAAAAAGCAAAGTATCTGATACTCAAAATAGTTTGAATAGTATCTCAAGTGAAATTAGTGCATTAAATGATCAAATTGCTGAAAAACAAAAAGAAATTGAATATTTACAAACTTCAATTTCAAATTTAGAAGCAAGTATAGCTAAAAAAGAAGAAGAAGTAAAAGAACGTATGTATTCAATGCAATCATACAATAACAATAATTCATATATTGACTTTATCTTCGGGGCTTCTAGCTTCACTGATATGTTTGCCCGAATTGACAGCGTTAATGAAATAACATCGTATGATGATGAATTAGTTGCACAACTAGCTGATGAAAAAGAACAAGTAGAAACACAAAAAGCTACGGTTGTTACTGCCAAAGCTAATATTGAAAGTCAAAAATCATCAAAGCAGGCACTACAACAAGAATATCAAGCTCTATTTGAAAAACAAAACGCTGATTTGATTGCGCAAGAAAAAGCAGCTGCTCAAGCGGCCGATTCAAGTCAAAAAATCACTGATAATATCGCTGCACTATTAGCTGCTACTGAAAAATCACAAGTTTCTGGCGGAAGCGTTGTTTCTGGTGATTCTGCAGTTGGAAACGCAATTGCACAAAAGGCTTTAACTCGCGTTGGTTATATGTATGTATGGGGTGGATGTCACAGCATGTCTGAAATCGCTAATCCAAACCACACTGCATTTGACTGCTCAGGTTTAGTCAACTGGGCTTATTATCAATCAGGTGTCAACATTGGTTCTAATAATACCAAATCGCTAGCTAGTAAAGGGGTATCTGTTTCTCGTAATAACATGCAGGCCGGAGATATCATCTTATTTAGCAGTAATGGAAGTACCAGCGGAATTCACCATGTCGGTATTTATATCGGTGGTGGTAACATGGTTCATGCTCCACAAACAGGTAAACCTGTTCAAGTAGCGGATCTTGGTTATTCATATTGGCAAAAAGAATGGTATGACGTTCGTAGATTGTATTAATACAATTAGATGAGCAAGCTTGCTCATCTTTTTTATCACATATATATGAAATTCATAAATTAATTTCATTATTTCCATAACAAATGTGATATTTTTTAGAAAATTAGCTTTATATCCTTAGAAAAAATCTAAATTAGTATTTACTTATTAAGAAAAATATAGGATAATTACTATGTATCGAGGTGATTGTATGAAAATAAAAAAAGTTATATCTACAGCTTTAACGCTGACAATAGTAACAAGTGCATGTTATTATGCAGCCCCTGTGGCAGCCGATGAATTTGATGGTAATGAAAGTAAATATATGACATTATGCTCATCTTCAAATTTATCTAGTAGTAACAAATCAACTTGTGAAGCATTCAACAAGTATCTTAAAACTAAAAATTCTGAATTAACTAAAAAATTGGCCGAACAAAAAGAGGCTGCTAGTGACACTAAAACAACACTAGAAAGCGTTCAAAAACAATTAGATGAAGTTAATAAACAAATCAGCGATAAAGAAGCTGAAATTGAGTATTTAAATACAACTATTGCCAATCTTCAAGCAAGTATTGAAAAGAATACTCAATTATTAAAAGATCGTATGTATGCAATGCAATCTTATGCAAATGAAAATACATATATTAACTTTATTTTTGGTGCAAGCAACTTCACGGAAATGTTCTCAAGAATCGACGGTTATAACGAACTTACACAAAGTGATAAAGAGTTGATTGAAGAACTTAATAAACAAAGAAAAGAAGTTGAACAACAACAAACTATTTTAGAAGAAGCTAAAGCCACTTTAGTTATTCAGCAAGAAGAACAAAAAACATTAAAAACAAAATATACAGCTTTGTTAGAGGAACAAAACAAATCAATTGCATCTACTCAAAACACGATTTATGATTATGGTGAAATGACTGAAACCCTGGATGCTGCAATTAAAAAATTTAATGAAGAAGCATATGAAACTCCAACTCCTACACCACCGCCTCCAAAACCTGATAATGGTGGAAACAATAATAATTCCGGTGGTAACAACAACAATAACAACAACAACAATAATAACAATAGCGATTCTGGAAATAACAACAATGGCGGAAACAATAATAATGATTCTAGCACATCAGATAATCTTGGTGAAAAAATCTATGCTGCTGCTTATGCTAAATTAGGATCGCGTTATTGGTGGGGAGCTCAAGGTCCCACATACTTTGACTGTTCTGGTTTAGTATATTGGTCATTAAAACAAGCAGGTGTTAGTGGTGGTCGAGATACTGCTGCTGGTTACTCCAGAAAATGGTCAGCTGTAAGTTTTGCAAACTCTAAAACTGGTGATTTAGTATGTTTTGGTAGTCCAGCTTATCATATTGGAATCATTGTTGTAAACAGCGATGGTTCAAGATCAATGGTTCATGCCGGTGGTGGTGATTCATCAACACACGGTGATAATCCAAAAGCTTATGTTAAAGTATCTTCAATTGAACCAGGATCATATTACTATAGTAGAATAAGTACAATTAGACGTGTTAGTAAATAATAGATATTTTAAAGGACAAATTTTGTAGTTCACTACAATACTTGTCCTTTTTTATTTTAGGCGATAATTATCCAAATAATATATGATCGTTATGTTATATTTATATCCTATTTAAAATTTACTATGCTATAATTAAAGTTAGAAAACAAAGGAGGGAAATGAGCATGAAAGCAAAGATAATATCCCTCTTTCATTACTTATTAGTCTTTTTATTAATAATTTTTAATACCAGCTGTCAAGCTAAATCAATAAATATTGTTGATACAAATAATAATGATCAGATTGAACTAAATTTTTATGGATATAAAACGGAAGCAATTAATGTTGTTGCAATCGAAGAAATTTTACAAGCTTATATGGATAAAAATCCCAATATTACCATTACCTATGAAAGTGTGAAAGGAACTGAGTATTATGAGATACTAAAAAAACGTTTGGCCTCTAATAACTATGATGACATTTTTATGATCGATGAAGATAATTTACAGCAATTAACTAATTATAATTATTTTGAAGATTTATCAAAGCTAAAAACAATAAAAAACTTTAACACAAACTCATTGGAACAAATGGTGCAACCAGATAATACGATCCCCTATATTCCAACTTCTATTTCAGCATTTGGATTATATTGCAATCTTGATTTACTAGAAAAACATCATCAGTCAGTTCCTAAAAATAATCAAGAATTTATGGCTGTTTGTCAATATTTTATTGAGCAAGGAATTACTCCGATCATCGCTAATAATGATATTTCTCTAAAAACAATTGCTCTTGCTAAAGGTCTTTATCCCATCTATCAATCACCTGAAAAGGATAGAATAATCGCTTCACTAAATCAAGATCCTAGCATTCTTTGTAATTATCTTAAAGAAGGATATCAATATGTTAAACAGTTAATCGACAATAAATTCATTGATGCAGCCACAACTTTAAAAACAGAAAAAACTGCAGACGATCTAATACAGTTTGAAGAAAATAAAAACCCTTTTATGTTAACTGGTGCCTGGGCCTCTGTTCGAGTTGAAAAAAGTTCACCAGATTTAAATTTTAAAGTTTACCCTTATCCAATTTTAGACGATGGAGCAATTCTAGTTTCAAATATTGATACCCGTGTATGTATTAATGCTAAAGGTCCACATATTACTGAAGCAAAAAAATTTATTGAATATTTAAGTCAAGAAGATGTGATGTGGAAATTTGTAAATAGTCAGTCCTCTTTTAGTCCTCTGAAAGAACAACGTATTGCTGATGATCCTAAGATTCAAGAATTAAGCCCTTATTTAACCTCAGAGAAAACAATTCTAGGCAGTGATTCAAATATAAATCTTCCCCTTTGGTCACTTACCCATGACGGAATCACCCAATTATTAACAGGAAACAGTATTGATAGTGCTTTAGAAATAATCAAAAATTATGAACAGTGAGGATGATTCCAATGAAAAATAAAAAAATATCATTAATGATTGTCGGGGGAATTAGTGCTGTGATTTTTGTTGTTTTTTCCATGTTCATTTATGTTAATTATGTTCAAGATTCTCTTTGGGATAAGTCAATCAATGATATTTTAGAAACAACCTCTCAGGAGGAAAAAGCCTTTAATGTCTATATGACTAAAGAAATGACTAACTCCCAAAACATCCTTACTAATATTGCCTATCTACAAACTAAGATTCCGCAGTATCTCCAGCATCTATCTAATCGTGAAGAAGCTAAATATTTATATATCGACTATACCAATGACTGCTACTATGATGAAAATGGTAATTATCCGTTAGGTGATGAACAGTTGTTTCAGCAAATAAAAGCTGATAATAATTCACAAGGATTTTTAGAGCCCTATCTTAATTCAAAAACAGGTATTAAGACTTTTGCAACTTATGTAAAAACAAGCGATAGTCAAAGTGTCATTGTCAAAGAAACTCAATTAAGTTTTATTATTGAAAACTTCTCACTTTCGTTTTATAACGATTTAGGTTTTTCATATATTGTTAAAGATAATGGTGAAATTTTAATTCGTTCCAAACATCGTAACTCAAATCGTACTTTTAAAAACTTATTTGATTTAATCGATCTGTCTGGTAATGATGCAAAAACCATTGAATCATTTAAAGCATCTTTATCTAAAAGAGATAAAGGTGTTGCCTTATTTAATTATCAAGATAGTTCCAATGTATTTTGCTATGTTCCATTACAACAAAACAATCACTGGTTTATTATTTCAATTATTCCTAATAATGTAATCATGAAGCAGGCCAATAACATTATTATTTCCTCCATAATTCTATGTAGTGGTATTGCTGGTGCAATCAGCTGTGTTGTTTTGCTATATATCCGTGATAACCGTAAACACAAAAGAATGTTAGAGAACTTAGCTTTTTATGATCATTTGACCATGCTCTATAATTATCAAAAGTTTAAAACAGAGGGGGAAAAATTATTTTTGGAACGTAATCATACCCTTCTTGCAGTTCTGTATTTAGATATTAATGACTTTAAAATAATTAATGAATTATATGGTTATAAATATGGTGATAAGATCTTAACGCAGCTGGCAAATATTTTAAAAAAATTGGTCATAGCCCCAGGACTTACGTGCCGAGTAAATGCCGATAATTTTTTAATCATGCAGTCATATCATGATAGAACCGAACTGGAAAACTTATGCCAAGAAATCAATCAAAAATTTTGTAATCTTTTAGAATCACTTGATAATAAAAATAATACTATAGTTAAAATTGGTATATGCTGCTATGAAGATGATCAAACAATCTCAGGTATTGATGGTCTAATTGACTGTAGTCACCTCGCTTTAAATGCATATATACCTGGCCAAACCAATAACTATTACTTCTATAATTCTAAAATGCATGATCAAATGATTAGAAAAGTAGAGATTGAAAATAACATGGAGTCCGCTTTACTGAATAACGAATTTACATTCTATCTACAACCAAAGTATGCGCCAAATGGACAAGTCATGTTAGGAGCTGAAGCTCTAGTTCGTTGGCTTGAGCCATCAGGAAATCTCATTATGCCTGGTGAATTCATTCCAATCTTTGAACAAAATGGCTTTATTCTTAAAATGGATGAATATATATTTGAAAGTGTTTGTAAGTTTCTCTATCAACGAATTATCGAAAACCTGCCAAATGTTCCTATATCGATTAATATTTCTAGATTACATCTTTATCAAGATGACTTTATTGAACGCTACAGTAAAATAAAAAATAAATATAGTTTACCTGATAAATTAGTTGAATTAGAAATAACCGAAAACATTTTACTTGATAATATTGAAAGAATTAGAAACATTATCATTGAACTACAAAATAATGGCTTTACTTGTTCAATCGACGATTTTGGTTCAGGTTACTCATCATTAAATTCTTTAAAAGACTTACCATTTGAAGTCATAAAATTAGACCGGCTTTTCTTAATCAACAGTTATGATATTCAAAGAAGTCAAGAAATCATCAAAGCTATTGTTGAAATGGCTAAAACTATTAATATTAAAACAGTTGCTGAAGGTGTCGAAACCCCAAGCCAATTGGAATTTTTAAAAATGATTGATTGTGATATGATCCAAGGATATATCTTTTCTAAGCCACGACCAATCAAAGAATTTGAACAACTGCTTATAAATCAAGAAAAATAACTTTTTAATTAGATTCCTATTTTTAGAGTTGCAGACTCGAAAGTAGGAATTTTTTAACATTTTCTTAGATATGCACCCAAAAACAGCGTATTATCTTTATTTATTGAGTTAGCAATATCTCGCTAAATATCATATAACAATTATTCTTTCCATAGAAACATTTTTTCAAAAAACGATCAATAATACTCTTTATCTAATAATATTCTAAAATTTGATAGTACAAAGAAAACTTGTTTTCAAAATTATTATCCCTTCATTATAATTATAAAAGGTTTACTACATCATAATATCATCAAATCAATCTAATAAAATATTCGTTATTCATATCAATACCATCTTTTTCATCAAACTGTATACTTTTCTATAACTATAACGTCAATAATTTTTAATATTTATATTAAATAGTCTTTAAAATTAGCAGCTTTTAAAGACCAGATATTTTTTATTTTAATTGAAAACGATAACATTGATATTAGAGATTTAATAATTTTTATTTTAGTGCTATAATCTACAAGAAAAGAGGGATAGTGTGAAGTATGTACATCAATTTTTAATTATTATGACAATCTCATTTATTGGGGAATTGTTGGGATTGTTATTGCCATTGCCAATACCGGCAAGCGTTTATGGTTTAGCAATAATGCTAATTTGTTTATTTACTAGAGTAATTAAATTAAATCAAATCGAGGAAGTAGCTGATTGGCTGATCTTAATCATGCCCGTTTTATTTGTTCCTTCTGCTGTTAGTCTAATCAACGTTGGTAATGCTATTATTAAAGATCTCCTAGTTATTGGAATTGTCACTTTAATTAGTACCATCGTTGTTATGATCGTTACAGGAAAAGTTGCACAAGTAATCATTGAACGAAAGGAGGATAATGATAATGGATAGTTTTTTGCTTGAAACAGTATATTTTGGGATTGTTATCAGTCTATTATCATATTGGATTGCAGTTCAAATAAGAAAATTATTGCCTTACCCAATTTTTAATCCTTTATTGATCAGTGCTGTTATTTCAATTGGTATATTAATCATTTTTGATATTGATTTTGATACATATAATAAGGGAGCTCAATTCATTACTTTTTTATTGACCCCAGCTACTGTTTGTTTGGCGGTACCACTTTATAAACAAGTGCAAATATTAATTAAACATTTAGATGCTATTTTAATCAGTTTATTTAGTGGTTGTCTTGCCGGAATTGTTTCCATTTTTATAATGTGTTTAATTATGAAAGCCGATCCTGTAATTTATTATTCACTTTTACCAAAATCAATTACAACAGCAATCGCAATTGGTGTTTCTGATAAACTAGGCGGTAATTCAACCATTACAGTTGGAATTGTTATTATTACTGGTATCCTTGGTGCTATCATTGCTAAAAGTATTTGTAAATTATTTAAAATTAAGCATCCTGTTGCAATCGGTTTAGCCCTTGGTAATAGTGCCCATGCGATTGGAACATCAAAAGCTTTAGAATTTGGAGAAATTGAAGGAGCTATGAGTAGTTTATCAATTGTTATTGCTGGATTATTAACCGTGATCATTGCACCATTAATGGCAAATTTATTATAAAAAATAACCCTTTATTCAAATAAAATGATATGTACTGGATAATCCATATCAAAACGAGTAAAGGGATTTCTTTTTATTATATCTGACTATATGTCTCTGGACTTTCTAAGCGCTCAACCAAACGCCGTAATGATTGCTCAAACCGATCAGTAAATGGTTCATCAAAATAAAGATAACCATTTTCATAGTCCTCATCTACAGCTGTTTCAACAACTACAGTAAGACTTTGATAAACGCTACTAAGATTTTCTTTTATATATTTTAATTCCTGATGATTGTATTCTTCAATAAAAATATAATGATCACAAACCTCTAATGCATATTTAAGTTCATCATTAAAATTATCTTTAATAATTTCATGATTAAGAATTCCAACTTGAAACCCACGAATCTCTAATTCTAAAGCAAATTCATTTATCCACATTATGTTACTTGTATTAGTTAATAAAGTAATATTTTTTTCTTTATTTTTTAAAGTTAGATTTTTTAAATCAAAAAAAACTTGAAGTAAATGCCGAACCAAATTACATTCAGTAATTATACTTGTATGTTCAGCTGTATATTTCTTTATTTTAGGGTGTGCACGTAAATCAATTGCTTTTAAGGCTTGGGAAAGTTCAAAATATCGATCGACTAAATCCTGTTTTGTAATATTGTTAGTAATGCTATTGACGCTAAAAAAATGATAATTAGTATATGGTAAAATATCAGTATCATAACCAAAAGCCACTTTTGCTTTAACCCCTTTTTCATCCCAGCCAATAAACCTTCCAATTCGTCTTGCTGCTTGTCCTGAGACGATTTTAACATATCCAAATTTAGCCATAATTAATACTCCTCTTTCTTTATAATTTCTTAGCAGCATTAAATATTCATTTTAATAACTATTTTCAATGCCCCTTATTCGCTTATATAAAAATTCATTTGTTGGTACTTTTAGTTTATGCTTTGATGCCAAAGAAATTACTGTTCCAGCAAACATTTCAACTTTACTGTAACGACGTACTTTTGCATCTTGAGCCATTGATGGTAAACCCAGAGGAGCCAAAGTCCTAATTATCTCAATATAATGCTTCAAATCCGTTTCAGTTAGATCAACTCCCTCGTAATGTGACAACTCAATAATTTCCTTCATTGCTGCAATCAAGGTATCATTTGCTTCCCCCGGCATTAAAGCACCACTATAATTGGTATTATATGCCATACAAGTCTGATTTATCCCAACATTCAACATGAATTTAGCCCACATACTATGTAAAATATCGCCTTTAACTTCATAATTAATTTTTGTTTGATCGAAGAAGCTAGTAAGCTTATCCAACTTATCTTTTTGCTTGAAATCAGTGATTCCCAATAAGAGCTGTCCTTCTTTAGTGTACTTTAGAGATGTTCCAAACTTCATTGCATCCATTCCCTGAGCAACCGCATAAATTACTTTTTCTCTCCCATAGTATTCACTAATAACCTTTTAACTGTCAATCCCATTTAAAACAGAAATTATTGTTGTATTTTTATCAACACATTTTTTAATTTCCTTTATTGCTTCTTCTAAAGCAGTCCCTTTTACTGCTATGATTATTAAATCAAATGGAACGGCATTAAAATACTCAACTAAATTAAATAAAACTTTCTCACCATTTATTGTAAATACAGTTTCCTGATATGCTTTTTTCCTTTTTTCATCAACTATAAATGTCACTGCTTCTCTAGTAATGTTTTTTGCAATAAAATCTCCATATAACATTCCTAAAGCACTCATCCCAATAATTCCAACTCGTTTGATCACAATAATATCCTCCATAAGAAAAAAGCTGATCAATGACCAGCTTTTGCATCAAGTTTCAATTAATTATTTAGATAATTCAGCGAAATATTTGATTGTTCTAACCATGTTAGAAGTATATGAATTTTCATTATCATACCAAGCAACTGTTTGAACTTCAGTAGTTCCGTTGTCCATTGGTTTAACCATAGTTTGAGTTGCATCAAATAATGAACCATAGTTAATTCCAATAATATCAGAAGAAACTAATTGTTCTTCAGTATATCCAAATGATGGAGTAGCTGCTGCTTTCATAGCTGCATTTACTTCTTCAACTGTAACTTCACCTTCAACAACTGAAGTTAAGATTGTAGTTGATCCAGTAGGAACAGGTACACGTTGAGCAGAACCAATTAATTTTCCGTTTAATTCAGGGATAACTAATCCGATAGCTTTTGCTGCACCAGTTGAGTTAGGTACGATATTTACTGCAGCTGCACGAGCTCTTCTTAAGTCACCTTTTCTATGAGGTCCGTCTAATACCATTTGGTCACCTGTGTAAGCATGTACTGTTAACATGATACCAGATTTAATTTTAGCTAAGTTATTTAAAGCGTTAGCCATTGGTGCTAAACAGTTAGTTGTACAAGATGCTGCAGAGATGATTGTATCATCAGCAGTTAAGATATTTTCGTTTACTCCGAATACAACTGTTGGTAAGTCATTTCCTGCTGGTGCAGAGATAACAACTTTTTTAGCTCCTGCATCAATATGAGCTTGAGATTTAGCTTTAGATACATAGAAACCAGTACATTCTAATACTACATCTACACCGATTTCACCCCAAGGTAATTTAGAAGCATCTGCTTCACTATAGATTTTAATTTCTTTTCCATCAACAGTGATTGAATTTTCACCAGCTTCAACTTTATCAGCTAATGCATATCTACCTTGTGCTGAATCATATTTTAATAAATGTGCTAACATTTTAGGATCAGTTAAATCGTTGATTGCTACAACTTCATATCCTTCAGCACCAAACATTTGTCTGAATGCAAGACGTCCGATACGTCCAAATCCGTTAATTGCTACTTTTACTGCCATTCTTTATATTCCTCCTTGAATGTTCTTTATGCTCATATTATATTCCAGAAAGGCAAGAAAAGCAACTAATGTAACGGGTTTCATTGAAAAAAATTAAATATTTCACAAAAGATTCATAAATTTAACTTTAATGGAACAAAATCTAACATTATTCTTTTATAATATAAATTTAGTGACTTTTATAAGCCTAGTTTTACCGCAATCTTTCTTGCCTTTTATAGGCTTAAATGAATAATTATTATTTTAATTACTATACTTAAATGTGGAGGTAAGATAATGCATTTAGTTCCTACAGTAATTGAAAAAACAAACCAACGTGAATATGCTTATGATATATATTCACGACTATTAGAAGACCGGATCATCTTATTAACCGGTACTATTGATGATAAGATGTCCAGCAGTATTGTTGGTCAGCTTCTCTATTTAGAATCATTAGATAACAATGCTGATATTTTTATGTATATTAATTCCCCAGGTGGCAGTATCAATGCGGGAATGGCAATCTATGATACAATGAACTTTATCAAATGTGACGTTTCAACAATCGTAATTGGGATGGCTGCTAGTATGGCTGCCTTTTTACTCAGTGCCGGAGCTAAAGGTAAGCGTTGTAGTTTACCTAATAGTGAAATTATGATTCATCAGCCATTAGGAGCTTTTGAAGGACAAGCGAGTGATATTGAAATTAGTGCCAAACGAATCTTAAAACAAAAGGAAAAATTAAATTTAATTCTTAGTAAAAATACAAATCAGCCCATAGATAAAATTGTTATCGATACTGATCGTGATCACTTTTTAGAACCTGATGAAGCGCTTGAATACGGCTTAATTGATGAAGTTATTTAAAACGACCAACTTATGAAGTGAACCCTTCTAGTTGGTTGTGATGTGTACCCAGTTTTCTGGACACGTTTAAATTTAGTTTTAAAAAAATTATGCCATGGATGCTAATCTGTACAAAACAGGTGGCATCCATTTTGTTTTTTCTGTATTCTTTTATTGCAGTAGAAAACTATGAAAATGAATACAATTCATTTTCATACCCATAATAGACTTCATTTTTTAATCGGCCAAAGAAAGTTTCCGTTACCGAATTATCATAACAGTTTCCTTTTCTAGACATTGATTGTATTATACTGTGTTTTTTTAATGAATTGATATAATGAGCATGTTGATATTTCCATCCCTGATCTGAGTGGAAAATCAATCCTTCAAGGATGGAAAACTTTTCATATGCCTGAGTCAGCATATTTGTAATTTGTTTAAGATTAGGATGCGGTGATAAATCATAGGAAATAATCTCATTTGTAAACCTATCTAATATTGGAGAAATATAACATTTTCCCCATGCAAAATTGAATTGAGATACATCAGTAGTCCATTTTTGTAATGGTCTACTCGCATTAAAATTTCTATTAATAATATTATCTGCTACATTCCCTTTATAAGAATGGTATCTCTCTTTAGGACGTTTACCTAATAATCCCATATTATGTATAAGTCGTTGCACTCTCTTATGATTTACCAGATAACCGCGATTTAGAAGCTCTCTATGAACTCGACGAACTCCATAGCGTCCCCTTATTTTGATCAAAGATTTCTTTTATCAGTTTCATCATCTCATGCCTTTAGAAGATGCTTTAATCGATATCCTTTTTCACGAATTTCTTTAACGATTGCTGCTCTTAAACGTATTAGTTCTTCTTTCTCAGGAGGAGTAAGTTCACTTGATATTATAGATTTTTTCAGAGGCTGCTCCTTACTATGTCGTCCCTTCTTTAAATCGAGACCATTATATCCATATATTTTATATCGTTTTACCCAGTTTGACAGTTGACTGTGATTAATATTAGCACTTATTGCAACACTTTTTTTGAGATTCTCCAGCTAGAACCCTGGCAACTAAAGCGTATCTTTCTTCCACAGTATACTCAGTGCAGGTGGTAGGATGTTTTAAAGCATCTATTCCATGTAAGTCAGCGATTTTGACCCATGTAGTAATTCCTTTTTTAAAGTTTTTTTGTCCAATTCCTTCTGGGGTTTCATGCCATCGACCATTTTTATATAGTTCAACACAATTCAACTTAAATCCATAATCATATTTAATATAAAAACCCTCCTTACTGGTTTGTCCAGTAAAGAGGGTACGCATCATTGCCCAAACAGAGGGGTTCACTACATATTAGGAGGATGTTTTTATATTAATTTTATTTTTCTTCAGTAATAAACATTTTGTAAATAGCACGAATTGCATTTTTGAAATGAATATTTTTTACACCAACAATAATATTTAATTCTGATGAACCTTGATCAATCATTTTTATGTTAATATTTTCTTGAGCCAGGGCTGTGAAGATTTTAGCAGCAGTTCCACGACCATCTTTCATTCCGCGCCCAACAATTGCAATTAATGCTAGATCAGATTCTAATTCAATTGAATCTGGTTGAACTGCACGATGAATACCGGCTAAAATTTCCTGCTCTTTATCAATAAAAGATTCAGTCTCAACGACAATTGTCATTGTATCAATTCCTGAAGGAGTATGTTCAAATGATAAATCATTATCTTCTAATACTTGTAGTACTTTACGACCAAAACCAATTTCACTATTCATCATATCTTTTTCAATCATGATTGTAGCAAATCCCTTTTTACCGGCGATTCCGGTAATAACATGATCTGGTTTATGACAAGTTGTTTCAACGATCAATGTTCCTTCATCTTCAGGACGATTAGTATTTTTTATTTGAATTGGAATTCCTTCATTACGAATTGGGAAAATAGAATTCTCATGAAGAACACTTGCTCCCATATAAGATAATTCACGTAATTCTTTGTATGTAATTGTACCAATAGTATCAGGATCTTTAACAATTCGCGGATCAGCAATCAAGAAACCAGAAACATCAGTCCAGTTTTCATATAAATCAACATGACCATTTCTTGCAACGATTGAACCAGTTACATCACTTCCTCCACGGGAAAATGTTTTGATTGTTTTGCTGCCATCATTAGCAGAACCATAAAAACCTGGAATAACGGCATTTTTAACGTTACTTAAACGTTTAGATAAAACTGGATCAGTCATTTCTTGATCATAATTACCATGTTCATCAATAAAGATAACTTCACTAGCATCAATAAATTCAAAACCAAGATAGTTAGCTAATACAATTCCATTTAAGTATTCCCCACGGCTAGCGGCATAATCAATTCCAATTTTATCTTGAAAAGCTTTCTTAATAATTTCAAATTCTTTTTCTAAAGAACAATTTAATTTTAATTCGTCAATAATATCTTGATAACGAGCTTTAATTAATTTAAATGTTTCTTCAAAAGTCTTATTATCTTTAGCATTATAAGCTTGATATAATAGGTCAGTCACTTTGATATCATCTTTAAATCTTTTTCCCGGTGCGGATGGTACCACGAAACGACGAGATTTATCACTTTTGATAATATTAGCTACTTTTTTAAATTGAGTTGCATCAGCTAAAGATGAACCCCCAAATTTAACAATTTTATTCATACTGTTCCCCTTTATATAAATGTTTAATAAAAAAATACCATTTTTTAGTGGTTACATCAAGAAATATTTAAGAAAATGATAAAATAAATGAACTTGTCAAAGTATTTTCATGAATTGAAATATTTTTCAGATGATGAAAGGACTAATTAGAGATAAGGATGATACGGTATAATGATAAATATATTAAGGAGGAATAAGAAAAAATGAGTTTTCCTAAAGGATTTTTATGGGGTGGCGCAACAGCTGCCAATCAATTTGAAGGTGCATATAATGAAGATGGTAAAGGACTAAGTACTGCTGATGTAATGACTAATGGAACGCATCAAGAAGCTCGTAGAATTACATACACGATGCCTGATGGAAGTAAACATAGTCAAGCAGTAATGCCATTTAAATCACTTCCTGATGGTGCGGTATTAGAATGTCATGAAGGTGAATATTATCCTTCACATCAAGCAATTGATTTTTATCATCATTATCAAGAAGATATTAAATTATTTGCTGAAATGGGTTTTAACTGTTTTAGATTATCAATCAACTGGGGAAGAATCTTTCCTAATGGTGATGATGAAACACCAAATGAAAAAGGACTAGAATTTTATGATCGAGTTTTTGATGAATGTTTAAAATATGGAATTGAACCGGTAGTAACAATTTCTCATTATGAAACACCATTAAATTTAGCAAATAAATATGGTGGATGGTTAGATCGTCGCTTAGTAGGCTTTTTTGAAAAATATTGTGAAACTATTTTTAAGCGTTATAAAGATAAAGTTAAATATTGGATGACTTTTAATGAAATTAATATTATGGATTTTATGCCACCGTTTGCAGGTGGAGTCTTAAAAAATGATCCACAAAGCCGTGCTCAAGCCGTGTATCATCAATTTATCGCAAGTGCAAAGGTTGTAATCATGGGGCACAAAATTAATCCTGATTTCAAGATTGGGATGATGACAGCTTATGGATCAACATATGCCTTAACATGTAATCCTGATGATGAATTAAAATTAATGTTATCTGACCAACAAAGACATTTCTTTAGTGATGTTCAATGTCGTGGTTTTTATCCAGCTTATAAATTAAAAGAATTTGAGCGTGATGGAGTTAAATTGATTAAAGAACCTGGTGATGATGAGATTTTAAAAGAAGGAACAGTTGACTATATTGGATTTTCATATTATTCAAGCTCTGTAGTCACTACTGATGAAAGTAAAAAAGTAACGGATGGAAACATGTCTACTTCAGTACTTAATCCTTATTTAAAGGCAAGTGATTGGGGTTGGCAAATTGATCCAACTGGCTTAAGATTAGCTTTAAACAGGTTACAAGAACGCTATAACTTACCTTTATTTATTGTTGAAAATGGGTTGGGAGCTATTGATAAAGTTGAAGCAGACGGCTCAATCAATGATGATTATCGTATTGATTATTTAGCTAAACATATTGCTGCAATGAAAGATGCGATTGAATATGATGGTGTTAATTTAATGGGCTTTACTCCATGGGGATGTATTGATTTAGTTTCAGCTGGAACTGGAGAAATGCGCAAGCGTTATGGTTTCATCTATGTTGATAAGGATGATGATGGTAAAGGACCACTAACAAGAATGAAAAAGAAAAGTTTTTATTGGTATCAAAAAGTAATTAAATCAAATGGAGAAGATTTAAGTAATCAATAATTTAATAATTCTTGGTATTGTGTTACATTTGTAACATATACCAAGGATTTTTTAAAATTAATTTTTCATTTAAAATGATAAATAATAAATGAGCAGATTGGAATTTATTATAGTTATAAAATTATGAGGGTGATTTAAAAGCTATATTAATTATGCTGTTCATAATTTAAAAGCACTGATGTCTTCTATGTAGGATTATTGGATACCGGGATTGCCCAAAAAATGTATTGAAACACCTAGTATAGTGATGAAATAGAGGTAACTTCTATCCTTAATCAAAAAATATTCTTTACAATTGACTTATATAAATAAAAGGGAATGATAATGATTATATTTCATTATCATTCCCTTTTAGTATTTTTGGCTACTTTTATATTTTAACATATTCGGCAAACAAAAACATTAAATATTTAATGTTTTCTTTTTGTGCAAAAAATATTTTTTGTATAGACAAAAGTGGTATGATATTAATAAAGAAGTCATAACATAAGGAGGATAAAAAGTTATGAAGAAGTTAGGGAAAGCGATACTTGGCTTAGCTTTAGCACTGTCGATGTGCTTTAGTATGTTCATTCCAGTGTATGCTGAAGGGGAAACAGTAGATACACTAGTTGGCAGTTTAATCGGTTATTATCGAGATGGTGCTAGAACAGACGTTTTGAGAACTTTGGATACTTTAAAAGAGGTTTCTAAAGATGATTATGATCAATGGCAATCAATCATTGATTATTGGGACTGGATTGAAAACGATATGGTCGAAAATATTGGTGTAGCTCCTGATGGTCTACCAAATGATAATACCCATGCTTTTGTTGTACTAGGTTTTGCATTAAAGAGTGATGGAACAATGCAGCCAGAATTAGTAGGACGATTAGAGACTGCTTTGGCCAGTGCTCAAAAATATCCTAATTCATATATTTTAGTAACTGGTGGTGTAAAGAAAAACGGTTGGACTGAAGGGGACCGGATGCACGACTGGTTAGTTGAACATGGTGTAGCAGATAATCGAATTCTAGTTGAAAATAAATCAGCTAATACAGCACAGAATGCTGAATTTAGTTTTGATATTCTTTATAATCATCCAACAATTAAGAGTATTTCTATGATTACTAGCCAATATCATTTAAAACGTGGAACAATCTTATACTATGCGGAATCATTAATTCGAGCACGTGAGTTAGGGAAGACGCCAATTAAATTAAATGGTAATGCAGGATGGTACCGGGAAGATAAAACTAGTGAAACATTATCACAAAAAGCTAGCAGTTTATCACAAATTGCTGGAGTTTCTATTCCTTATGGTGAAAAATTACCAAAATCTAAATTAACAGGAATTGAAGTTACTGGTAAAAAAACTTATACTGTTGGAGATGCATTAGATATCATAGTTACTTCAACTTATGATACTGAATATAGTCGTGATGTTACAGGTCTTGCTAAAATTATTGGATTTGATGCTAATAAAGTCGGTAAACAAAATGTAGTTGTAGTTTATACGGAAACTTTACATCATTCTACAAGTAGTTCTGAAGATGTAACTATGACAGCTGAATTTGAAGTTGAGGTAAAAACAGCTCCAATTACAGTTCCAGTAAACCCACAGCCAACCCCAGATAAACCTGTAAATGCAGTAAATACTGGAGATAACAGCCCATTGGCAATAATGACGATGGTAGCAGGGTTAGCAGCTGCTGGAATGTTTTTAGCAAAAAGAAAAGAAAATTAATAGCTATAGTGAAAGCTGGATCGCAAAATGATTCAGCTTTTTTTAGTATATCAATGATAATGGAATTAAGTTTTATTTATTGAATAATATTTGTTTGACCGTAATCTTAAAATATTGTAAGATTATATTAATAAGACGGGAACTGCCCGTCATTTTCTTTAGGTTAGAGGTTATAATTATGAAAGATAAAAAATTAACAATGAGTGATATTGCAAAAATGGCTGGTGTTGGCAAGAGTACAGTATCACGGTATTTTAATGGTGGTTATATCAAAGAAGAAACGCGTTTAAAATTAAAAAAAGTAATTGATGAAAATAATTATGAACCGAGCACATTAGCGCAATCATTGAAAGCAAAATATACTAAGGTAATTGGTATTGTAGTACCTTGTCTTGATTCAATTACAACATCTCGTGTTTTGATGACGATGGATCAGTATTTAAAAGATCATGGTTATACAACTTTAATAATAAATACCAATCATGATGAAATGCGAGAATTAACTTCGATTGAACAGTTATGGCGAATGAATGTTGATGGAATTATTTTAATGGCAACGGCAGTAACGATGGCACATCAAAATATTGCTGCAAAATTAGATATTCCACTATTATTTGTGGCACAGCGTTATGGAGCAGGAGTCTCTATCATTAATGATGATTATAGTGCTGGATATGAAGTTGGAAAATATGCAGCATATATGGGGCATCGTAAGATTTGTTATATCGGTGTAAGTGGTAAGGATGAGGCTGTAGGAATTTATCGTAAAGATGGTGTGATCAATGGTTTAAGGGACAACGGAGTAAGCAGCATTGATTTATTAGAAACTGATTTTTCATTAGAAAAGGCTCATCTTATTGCTCTTGATTATCTAAAAAAGAAACAGCCAACTCTATTTATCGGAGCAACTGATAATATCGCTTTGGGGTGTTTAAAAGCAATTAATGAGTTAAAATTAAAGATGCCTGATGACATTTCTTTAATTGGTTTTGGGGGTTATGAGACTTCTCAATTTATTAATCCCAGTCTTTCGACAGTTAGATTTAATAATGAAGAAACTGGAATTAAAGCAGGTCAAACAATCATTGATTTAATTGAAGGGAATGTTGTTGATAATTTACAGTTAATTGGATATACCTTAATTAAGGGACAAAGTGTCAAAGATTTAAATAAATAAAAGTGATGATGTTTTAATAAAAAACATCTTTTTTTATTAAAAATGTGGTATCGGTTTCAGTTTTTTGTTAAAAAGTATTGACAGGGTCACAACAATCGCTTATAGTATATTTGTGGAACCGATACCATAGAGGAGGATAAAACATGGATTATAACAAAATTGCCAAAGAAATAATTAATTGTGTTGGTGGTAAAGAAAACATTACGGGGGCAATGCATTGTGCAACTAGGCTACGTTTAAATCTAGTTGATGAAAGCAAGGTTGATGAAGAATCATTAACTGATATTGATGTTGTGAAGGGAACTTTTTTAGCTAAAGGGCAATATCAAATTATTTTAGGACCAGGTCTAGTTAATTTGGTATGTGACGAAGTAACAAATATTTTAGGAATTAAAACTGATAGTACGCTCCAAGTAGAAAAAGTAGAAGAAAAAGGAAACTTATTACAACGTGCAGTTCAGTTATTAAGTGATATTTTTGTTCCAATTATTCCTGCCATCGTTGCTGGCGGATTGTTAATGGGAATTAATAATATTTTAACAGCTCAAGGACTATTTTTTGCTAATAAAAGTTTGATTGAAGCATATCCGCAATGGGCTGATTTAGCATCAATGATTAATTTATTTTCAAACGCTGCATTTACTTTTTTACCAGTGTTAATTGGATTTAGTGCTACTAAAAAGTTTGGTGGGGATCCATATTTAGGTGCAGCTTTAGGAATGATCATGGTTCATCCGGATCTACTAAATGCTTATTCGTATGGTAAAGCAGGAGTAGAAGTACCAGTATGGAATATTTTTGGACTATCAATTGAAGCAGTAGGGTATCAAGGAACGGTTTTACCTGTATTAGGGGTATCTTGGATCTTAGCTAACATTGAAAAACGTTTACACAAAGTGACACCAACTTGGCTGGACAATCTTACAACACCATTATTAGCAACGTTAATTACTGGTTTTATTACTTTTATTTTAGTTGGCCCATTATTAAGAGAAGCCGGGGTCTTATTATCTGATGGAATATCATGGATGTATAATACGCTAGGATTATTCGGAGGTGCAATCTTTGGATTTTTCTATGCACCAATTTGTTTAACAGGAATGCATCATAGTTTTATTGCAGTTGAAACACAATTATTGGCATCGATCAAGACAACAGGTGGATCATTCATTTTTCCAACTGCATCAATGTCAAATGTTGCTCAAGGGGCAGCAGTTATTGCAATTTTATTAGTAACTAAAGACAAAAAATTAAAAAGTATTTGTTCAGCTTCAGGTATTTCAGCGTTATTAGGAATTACTGAGCCTGCAATGTTTGGAGTAACTTTAAAACTTAAATATCCATTTATTGCAGCTATGGTAGGTTCAGCAGTTGGAAGTGCTTATTTAGCGGCAACAAAAACACTTGCTAATGCTTTAGGGGCAGCAGGTATACCAGGTTTCTTATCAATCGATCCTAAGAATTATTTGAATTTTGCAATTGGGATGGTCTTAAGTATTGCAGTGTCATTTGTTTTAACAATTATATTATATAAACGTGATATGGCTAAACAACCTACTCAAGATAGTGAACTGCCAACTGAAGCTAAAGAAGTAAAAACAAACATTATCACTGCACCGCTAGCTGGGAAAGTAGCTTCAATAACGGAAGCACCAGATGAGATTTTTGCACAAAAAATGATGGGTGATGGGGTAGTTATCTTTCCTACAGAAAATATTTTAGCAGCTCCGATTGATGGTGAAATTACAATGATCTTTCCTACAAAGCATGCTTTAGGAATTAAAAGTAATGATGGAATTGAAATTCTTATTCATGTAGGTTTGGATACTGTAAAACTTGAAGGAAAACCATTTAATTTATTTGTTACTGAAGGTCAAAAAGTAAAACAAGGTGATAAATTAATGGAAATTGATTTTGCGATGGTTGAAGCAGCAGGATGTCCAATTGCGACACCATTAGTTATTACAAGTCAAAATCAATTTGAAATTATTAATCTTGGAACATGTAGTTTAAATCAAGATATAATCAAATTAGACTAGGAGAAATAGTTATGACCTGTTTAAATAATGAACAAATCAAAAAATTAGAAAAACAAGCAAGTAATGATGAATATCGCCTTAATTATCATTTAATGCCACCTACTGGATGGTTAAATGATCCTAATGGATTATGTCAGTTTGAAGGGATTTATCATCTTTACTATCAATATGCACCAGACGATTGCTTTGGAGGTGATAAATATTGGGGACATTATAGTACAAAGGATTTTATTACTTTTAAAAATGAACCTGTTGCCCTGTTTCCTGATTGTTCTTTAGATGCTGGAGGTGCTTATTCTGGCTCAACAATAATCAAGGATAATAAAATGTATGTTTACTATACCGGTAACGTAAAATATCCTGGGAAACATGATTATATTCATACTGGTCGTGACCATAATACAATTATGGTTATAAGTGATGATGGAATTAATTTTGGTGAAAAAGTATGTCTAATGAAAAATGACGATTATCCAGATGACTTGACTTTGCATGTTCGAGATCCGCAAATTATTAAAAGTGGTGATCATTATTATATGATTTTAGGAGCTAGAACAAATCAAGATGTTGGCTGTTGTTTATTATATCGAAGTGATGATCTGGTTAATTACAAACTAGTTAATCGCATTATTTCTAATGAACCATTTGGCTATATGTGGGAATGCCCTAATCTAGTTAAATTTGATGAGCAGATGATTTTATTTTGCTGTCCGCAAGGAGTAGAAACAGCAGGTTATGATTATGAGAATCTATATCAGAACGGTTATTATTTAATCAACGGTGATCTTGAAAAAGATTATAGATTAAGTGAATTTATTGAATTTGATCATGGCTTTGATTATTATGCTCCACAATTATTTATTGATGAGCAAGGAAGAACTATTATTATTGGCTGGATGGGGATGCCCGATGTCCCTTATACGAATCCAACAACCAAATATAATTGGCAACACGCTTTTACGCTTCCACGTGAGCTAACCTTTAAAAATAATAAAGTATATCAATTACCAATAAGTGAAACTAAATCGTTGAGAAAAGCTAAAGAAATAATTAATTTGTCTAATCATGAAAAAATATCTTGTAAAGGCAATATATATGAGTTATATTTACCGATAAATAATCGTGATTTTACTCTAACATTACGAAATGATGCAGTTATTGATTATCACAATAATTTGTTGACATTTTCAATGGGTGCAAGTGGTTATGGTCGTGATTCACGACATATCGTTATTGATGATCTATCAAATATGACGATTTATAGTGATACTTCATCATTAGAAATATTTTTCAATGATGGAGAATATGCACTTACAACACGTATATATGATCATAGTAGCAACCTTGAAATATCTATTGACACAGAAATTCAATGTACTTACTATGAGCTAAATAGTTATCAGATAGTTTAGGTATCTGAAGAGGTCGTGACCAGGTTACGACTTTTTTATTTTCTTAGTATGACATTTGTCACTTTAAAATTGTGATGAAAGCAGTTACTATATAATTACAAATGTAATGTATAAAGAAATAGGGGGAATTTATGGAAATCAAAAATAATCAAAAAACAATTGTTAAAATGATGGTATTTCTTTGCCTCTGTATTACGTTGATGATTTTTGGATTTTATAGTTATCCAGATTTTAAAGCAACAGTAGGACAACAGCGTTTTGGGGCAACCTATATGACGATGAATAATCCATTTTTTGAAGTGATTAATAATGAGATAAAAAAAGCGGTTGAAGCGAATGGAGATGTCTTGATTACACTTGATCCAATTTTAGATGTTGATAAGCAGAATGAACAAATATTAGATTTGATTGACCAGCGTGTTGATGCGATTTTTGTTAATCCGATTGATGCTAAAAAAATAGAAATTGGATTAAAAGCAGCAAAAAAAGCTAAGATTCCGGTTATTGTAGTTGATGCCCCTATTTATGATGAGTCATTAGTAAATTGTTCAATTGCTTCTAACAATTATGATGCAGGTGTTTTATGTGCAAAAGATATGATGAGTAAACGAGATCATGCTAAGATTATTTTATTAGAGCATGCTACTGCAAAGTCTGCGGTAGAACGTATTCAGGGATTTCTTGATACTATTGCTAGTAATGCTAATTATCAAGTTATAAATCGTGCTGACTGTGATGGTCAAATTGAGATTGCAATGCCAACGATGAAACAGATGCTAAAAGAAACTCCTGCTGTAGATGTTGTTATGGCATTAAATGATCGTAGTGCTTTAGGAGCATTGGCAGCGATTGAATCAATGGAAATAGATAATGTTTTAGTTTATGGAGTCGATGGTTCGCCTGATGTTAAAGAATTGATCAATACTGGACTGATTCAGGCAACAGCAGCTCAATCACCTGTCAAAATGGGACAGTTAGCTTATCAAAAAGCGAAAGCGTTATTAGAAAATAAGAAGATTGAAAAGAAAATAGAAGTACCAGTAGAGTTGATTAGCCGTGATAATATTTCTAACTTTGAGTTAACGGGGTGGCAATGATGCAATACAGTGAGTATCGATCTGTATCGTCAATTAAAAATATGATGATCATAATCAATTTTATTATTATTTTATTTGAAGCTAGTATTATTTTATTTTCAACAAAATATGTTTGTAATAATTTGATGGGGCGCGATTTTTTAGATACATTAGCATATTTACCAAAGAATCCGACTAAAGTATTTATTTATTCAATTATAGGATTTGCATTGTTGGTAATGATTATGTTCATTAGAAAATCTGAGAATTTTCAAGTTCGAAATGGACGAGTCATTTGTAATGGATTAGAAATAATTTTATGTTTCTGGATTATTTATAATCTTTATATGGGCTATAATGGAATAGCTTTATTAGTGTTTGCAGATATAATTTTTAATACCAAAAATGGGCGCAATACAATGGTTATTATCGGGTTTATTTTAATTATTTTTTTGTTATCTAACTATGACATTATTTCTAATATAATTCCAATGGTTTCTTTAGACAGCTATATACAGGTTTATGATGCCGCGACGAAAACTGCGATTTTAATAGCTAAAAATATTCTTGAATCAACAAACCTAGTCTTGTTTATTATGTTTTTAATTGTCTATATTGCAAATCAAATTAGAGAAAATGAGAATATTTCAAAAGAACTTTCTATGATCAACGAAGTTAATAAACAACTGAAGGATTATGCTGCGGTGACAGAAAAAATTGGCGAGAGTAATGAAAGAAAACGACTGGCACGAGAAATTCATGATACACTCGGTCATGCTTTGACAGGAATTGCAGCTGGAATTGATGCATGTATTGCAATGATTGATATCGATCCTAATGTAACTAAACAACAGCTTTTAGTTGTTTCTAAGGTTGTCCGTGAGGGGATTAGTGATGTCCGGCGGTCACTTAATAAACTGCGGCCTGGAGCTTTAGAAGAGCACACATTAAAAGAAGCAATTCAAAAAATGATTAAAGAATTTAGCGATGTTTCAGAGGTTGAGATTATGCTTGATTATCAGTTAGATAAAGTTGATTTTGAAAATACTAAAGAAGATATTATTTTTAGAATTGTTCAAGAAAGTATTACAAATGCATTAAGACATGGACGAGCTAAAAAGGTTGAAATCAATATTTACCAAAGGGTATCTGATTTAGAAATTGTTATTGCAGATAATGGAGTTGGCTGCGATGATCTAAAATTAGGTTATGGGTTAAAACAAATGCAAGAACGGGCTGCTATTTTAAATGGACGTTTAGAATACTATAGTAAAGAAGGTTTTACAGTTAAGGTTACAATTCCAATGAAAGAGGGGGAACGATATGATTAAGGTATTAATCGCTGATGATCAAGAATTAATTAGGGAATCATTGAAAATTGTTTTAAATACACACGAAGATTTACAAGTGATCGATACAGTAGAAGATGGTTTTGGTGTATTAGACAGTCTAAAACGAAATATTCCAGATGTTATTCTAATGGATATTAGAATGCCAAGAATGGATGGGGTATATTGCACAAAGATGGTTAAAGAAGCCTATCCGGATGTTAAAATAATTATTTTGACAACATTTGATGATGATGATTTTGTTTTTAGTGCATTAAAATTTGGAGCTAGTGGATACCTTTTAAAAGGAGTATCAATGGATGGATTGTATCAGGCTATTTTAACTGTTGTTTCTGGAGGTGCAATGATCAATCCGGATATTGCGACAAAAGTATTTAGACTTTTTTCGAAGATGGCAAATACTAATTATGCAATCAATGTTAATGATGATAATGTTAGGGAATTAAATAAACCAGAATGGAAAGTAATTCAACAAGTTGGTTTTGGTTTATCAAATAAGGAAATTGCTCAAAAATTATTTTTATCTGAAGGAACCGTTCGAAATTATTTAAGCTCTATTTTATCAAAGCTAGAACTTCGTGATCGTACTCAGTTAGCTATCTGGGCAGTCCAAACAGGTCAAACAACAAAGGATCTTGACGATGATTAAAAAGAATAAAATAATGATTATTGTCTTAGTTTTAGTTATGGGAATCGGGTTAATATATTACCACAATCAAAAGAAAGTTCTAACAATCGGAATATTTGCGGGAAGTAATTGGGATGTTCCTACGTTCGATTATTATGAAATGATTGATAAAATAATTGTCCGTTTTGAAAAAGAGCATCCCAATGTTGAAGTTCAATATAAAAGTGGAATTCTTAAGGAAGATTATTCTTTATGGTTATCAAATCAGTTATTAATTGGTGCTGAGCCTGATTTATACATGATTTTAAATGAAGATTTTAATTCCCTATCAGCATTAGGCGCATTAAAAAATTTAGACTCGATCATTACTGATGATCAAGATTTTAATAGTGATGAATTTTATCAAAGTACTTATCAGGCAGGACAGTATCAAGGTAAACAATATGCTTTGCCTTATGAAGTAAATCCTACTTTAATGTTTGTAAATAAAACTTTGCTACAACAAGAAGGAATCAGTCTTCCAAAGGACAATTGGTCGCTAGAAGAATTTTATAATGTCTGTCGACAATTGACTAAAGATAGTAATAATGACGGAATTATCGATCAATACGGCTGTTATAATTATGAATGGATCAACGCTATTTATGCTAGTGGAATAGAGTTATTTAATGAAACTGGAACGACCTGTGATTTTAATAATCACGAAGTAAAAAGTGCTATTCAATTTATTGAAAAACTGAATGCTTTAAATCGCGGCTTTAATATTACTTCCAATGATTTCGATCAAGGCAAAGTAGCTTTTGCACCAATGCAGTTTTCTCAATATCGAACATATAAGCCTTATCCTTATCGAGTAAGTAAATATTCTACATTTGAATGGGATGTGATTGAAATGCCTCAAAGTTCTGAGCAACATTTAACACAATTATCATCTTTAATGATGGGGATGTCGATGCGAACTAGTGCTCCTGAGTTGGCTTGGCAACTATTAAAAGAATTTACTTATAGTCAAGCTTCACAGCAGGATATTTATGAATATAGTCAAGGGGTATCTCCATTAAAAGAGGTGACCGAATCTAAACAGGTTTTGAAATTGTTAGAGGAAGATACGCTTGGTGATAGTAAAATTGATATGCGGGTATTAAGCCAGGTAATGGAGTATCCAACCACAAATACGCGATTTAGAAAATATGAGGCAGCAATGAAGATTGCTGATAATCAGATTAATCAAGCACTTCAAAACAATCTGGATTTAGATACTTCATTAACTGCTTTACAAAAAGAAATAACTAATTATTTAAACGAGTAGCAAGTATGACTATTCGTTTTTTATTATGACAAATGTCATTAAAAAAATGACATTTGTTTATGAAAAGAAATGACAATGCTCAGATGTATTGAAAGGGGTTACTTGATAAGATATAGATGTCAAAAGAAAGGGAGGCTAAAAATGAAATATGTAATATTAGTTAGTCATGGGAACTTCGCTGAAGGGTTACTAGATTCTTTAAAAATGCTTACAGGTAATCATGATGATGTAATTGCAATAGGATTAAAAGATGGAATTACAGCTGATCAGTTTGCTATAGACTTTACTGAGATGATCACTAAAATTCCTAAAGAAAGTGAAATTATTGTTTTAGCTGATATCATAGGTGGTTCACCTTTATCAACTGCAATGAATGTATTGGCACAATCAGGATTGATTGATAAAACGACAGTACTTGGGGGAATGAATTTACCATTAGCTTTAACAACAATATTAATGAAAGATGTTTTAGATACTGATGCTTTAATTACAAATGTGACGAGTGAGGCAACAGGTGCAATTAAACAATTTGTTTTAGAAACAAATGATGAAGATGATGATATTTAGGAGGAGAAGATTATGTCAGTTTCATTTGTAAGAATTGATGATCGGATGATTCATGGTCAAACTTGTACGCGTTGGGCTAGAGAATATCCTTGTGATGGATTAATTGCTGTAAATGATAAAGCAGCAACTAATGATGTTTTAAAAGCTGCCTATAAAGCAGCAAGTGGTAAGAAAACATTTGTTTGGACATTAGCAGATTTCGCAAAAAAATCACAAAAAGTTTTAGATAGTGACACAAAATATTTCTTGATTGCTAAAAATCCAATTGATATGTGTACGATTTTAGTAGATCAGGGATTTGATCCTGGTGTTAAAACTGTTATTGTAGGACCTTGTAATGATCGTGAAGGGGCTACTAAATTAGGTAATAACCAGTCAATTACTCAAGCGGAGGCTGATGCGTTTGAACGTATCCATAAAGCTGGTTATACAATAAAATTTGCTTTATTACCAGACGTTTCGATTGGGACATGGGATGATTTCAAAAGTAAATTTGGTTATTAAAATATAAATGTAAAGGGGATTTTTATTATGGAAATAAGTTGGATTCAAGCCGCCTTACTTGGATTATTTGCTTGCTTATCAAGTATGCCAGGTTTAGGGGGAACATCATTTGGTAACTACACATTAGGTCGACCTTTAGTTGGTGGTTTAGTTTGTGGAATTATTTTAGGTGATATTCAAACTGGAATTTTAGTAGGGATTGCAATGCAAGTAGTTTATATCGCTCTTGTTACTCCAGGGGGAACAGTTTCGGCTGATGTACGGGCAGTAAGTTATATAGGGATTCCACTTGCTATGATTGCAATTAAAAGCTATGGTCTAGATGCTGCCTCAAGTGACGGAGCTGCACTTGCAACATCATTTGGAACAATGGTTGGAACTTTAGGAACAGTTTTATTCTATGGTACTGCAACGATTAATCTAGCATGGCAGCATATTGGCTGGCGGGCAGTAGAAAATGGAGATTATAAAAAATTATATATAGTAGATATGGTATTACCTTGGATTTCTCATATTTTATGTTCATTTATTCCTGCGATGATCATGTGTAAAATGGGAGCTCCGATGGTTGACTTGATAAAAACCTATTTACCAATGGATGGGGTTGCAATGAAAACATTATTTACAGTCGGTTCATTATTACCATGTGTCGGAATTGCAATCTTATTAAAACAAATCGTTACTAAAGCAATTGATTTTATTCCATTTTTCTTTGGTTTTACTTTAGCAGCTGCTTTAGGAATTAACTTAGTTTCTGCAACTGTTGTTGCGGGAATGTTCGCATTGATCAATTATCGAATTAAAATGTTGACACTTGGTAAAGTCGCAGTTGCTGTAGTTGATGATGACGAGGAGGATATATAAGATGGAAAAGAAATTATCAAAAAAGACCCTAACCAAATCTTTTCATAATTGGTATTATGGGAATTTAACATGTTTTTCTCAAGAACATATGCAAACATTTGGCTATTTGTGTTCAATGTTACCAATTGTTGAAGAATTGTATGATAAAAAAGATGCTCGGGCAAAAGCCATTAAAACGTATACTGCCTTTTTTAACACCGAACCGCAAGTAGGTTCCGTGATCGTTGGAATGACAGCGGGGTTAGAGGAGGCTCGTGCTAATGGTGCTGAAGATGTAGATGATGAAACAATAAATGGATTACGTGCAGGATTGATGGGACCGTTAGCAGGAATAGGAGATTCTTTAGTAGTTGGAACGATAATTCCTATTTTATTAGGGGTTGCAATGGGAATGTCTACAGGTGGTTCACCATTAGGGGCTATTTTCTATATTATTGTTTGGAATTTATTTGCTTATTTTGGAATGAAGTTATTATATTTTAAAGGTTATGAATTGGGTGGTAAAGCTGTAGATTTTCTAGTTGGACCTCAAGGAGAAGCTTTACGAGAATCAATTACAATGTTAGGTGGTATTGTGATTGGGGCAGTAGCAGCTACATGGGTTAGTGTAAAAACAAGTTTTTCGATGACTGCTGCTGGAGCTAAAGAACCGTTTTTAGATTTACAAAAGACGTTAGATGGTGTTTATCCTGGATTTTTAACTGCTTTATTCGTGTTATTATGTTGGTATTTATTGTCTAAAAAGAAAATGTCACCAATCAAAGTAATGTTATTATTAGTGGTTATTGCTCTTATTGGAGTATTGGTTGGATTCTTTAACCCGGGATTAACATATTAAAAAGGAGAACTTAAAATGGATCAAAGAGTAAAAAAAGCATATTTTGAAGAAATAGAATATCAGACTAAACAAATTAATCGATTAAAAATATGGCTAAAAAATTTATTAATTATTTCCTCTCTTATTATAGCTATCATATTTTTTGTAGATAAAATAAGTATGATTATTACTGTGATTTCATACATTGCTTTAATAATAATCATAATTTCTTTGATTATTATTAACTTGGCGATTCGTAATGGTTCAATGAATGTAAACAATATTATTATTAAAATGGAACATATTAAATAATAAATTAAACAAGCCCCTAAAGGAGTATTTATGGTTTAGTAAAAAAGGGGCTCTGATGATTTTAATAGAGCTTATATTAGCTGGAAACTAGGAAATTTTAAAATTTCCTAGTTTTTTTCGAAACATTTGTTTTTAGTTTGACACACTATTAAATCTTGAGTAACATAAGTACATTGGAGGTGTACTATGCTGTTAATAAATAAAACATTAATTAGAATGTCCGAAGGAATTAGAGGTTGGATTGCAATAATTACCGGACTTAAAATATTAACATTAGTAGGAACAGTAATGTTTGCTAAAACTATTTCATCCTTTTTAAGTGATTTATATCATCCGAAAATGTCACAAGAGCAGTTGCTGGCAGCAATAATCAGTGCATTGATTGCTTCATGTTTGATTTTAATAGCTGATCTATTAACTGGAGAAGCCGAATATCGCTGTGGGGCCAAAGCACGGATTAATTTGCGTAAAGAGATTTTTGAAAAAATGCTTCAATTAGATGTTGGTAAAATTGAAAGGATTGGAGCAAGTAATACAATTAGTAGTGTTGGCGATGGAGTGGAGCTAATGCAGGTTTATTACACTAAGTATTTACCAAGTTTGCTGTATTGTTTCTTTGCGCCAGTTTATTTATTTTTTCAGTTAAAAGATACTTCGCTGCTAGTAGCGACAATACTACTGATTATTTCATTAAGTTTACCGTTAGTAAATAATTATTTTAGAAAAATGATTGATCAATTAAAGAAAGAATATTGGACTAGTTTTCAAGATTTAACAAATTATTATTTAGAAAGCTTAAAAAGTTTGGTTACTTTGAAATTATTTAATCAAGATCGACGTAGACATGATAATTTGAGGCGAAAAGCGGATACATTTAATCAAAGTACAATGTCGATTATGAAAATGAACTTTTCATCATTTTTGGTTTCAGATGGATTAATTTATTTAGGTGTTATTCTGGCAGTAGTAATTGGCTGTTCACAATTGGCTAAAGGAACGATTGATTTAGCACAGGCAGTTTTATTGTTAATGTTGTCATATAGTTTTTTTAGTTCAATTAGACAATTGATGTCTGCGACTCATGATGCTTTATCAGGGATTGCGGCAACAATAAAAGTAGATGAAATATTAAATTTAGATGCTTCAAGAATTCATAAGAGTGAGGCTGAAACAGCTCACGAAATAGCGGTTAAATACAGTCAGGATACTTTAGCTTATTTGCAGGATTATTCGGGGATCATAGTAAAAGATATTGTTTTTAATTATCATCAAAGGCGCCAAGTTTTAAAGCAGTTAAGTATTGAAATACCAAAAGGTAAAACAACTGCAATTGTAGGTAAGAGTGGTTGTGGAAAAAGTACGTTGGCAAGTATGCTAATGCGTTTTATTGACCCAGATCAAGGCTATTTATTTCTTGATGGTCAAAGTTATTTTAGTTTAACGCCTGAAGAAGTTAGAAAAAATATTGTTATGGTACCACAACGGGTTAGTATTTTTAGTGGTTCATTAGAAGAAAATTTGAAACTGGCTGCACCAAATGCTTCAACAAGTGAATTATTAAACGTTTTAAAACAAGTGCATTTATATCAATGGTTGCAAAGTTTGCCAGAAGGCTTATCGACAGATTTGGGTGATAGTGGTGCTAAATTATCTGGCGGGCAGCGTCAAAAGATTGGAATCGCCAGAGCTCTATTAAGTGGTGCTCCATATTTAATTTTTGATGAAGCAACTTCAAGTGTTGATCGTGATAGTGAAGATGAGATTTGGCAATGTATTAATGAGCTTGGTTTAACTAGAACATTAATTATTATTTCTCACCGCTTATCGACAATTCAACGTGCTGATAATATCATTGTGTTAAATCAAGGAAGATTAGTTGAACAAGGGAATCATCAAGCATTATTAAAATATCATGGTGAATATTATCAGTTGGTAAAAGAACAAGAAGCTTTAGAAGCTGCGGGAAAGGTAGGATAGATTATGGAACATAAACAATCATTATTAACCTTAACCAAACGATTATTGAAAATTGCTGCCACATTAAAAAAATTCTTTGTTATTTCTACAATTGTCAGTATAATTGGAAATATTGCTCAAATGGGGCTAATGGGATTTGGAGCTGCTTTTATTTTGAGTGTTGCCGGAAAGTTAAAATATGCCAATAGCGTCACATATTGTATTTTAATGATTATGAGTGGAATTTTAATTGTTACTTGTCGTTATCTTGAAGGATATTTTTCACATGCTGGTTCGTATGAATTATTAGCTAAAATGCGAGTTGACATGTTTGGAACTTTACGCAAGTTGGCACCAGGGAGTTTGATTGGACGGAATAATGGCGATATCATGGCAATTGCAATTGCTGATATCGAAAGTATTGAATTTTTCTTTGCACATACGATTGGGCCATTATTTACCGTTATTTTACTTCCGTTAGTGACTTTGATTATTGCAGGAAGTATTGATATGCTCTTTGTCTATGCACTGTTACCAATCTATTTAATTATTAGTGTTATTATTCCTATTTTAGCCATTAAACTGGGTCGTAATATAGGAATTGGTTATCGTCAAAAGTTAGGAGAATTAAAAATATTTTTATTAGATAGTGTATATGGATTATCAGAAATTCAAATTTTTGATTATGGAAAACGTCGTAATGAAGAATTAGAAGCTGTTAATCGCAATATAAATCGTTCAATTCATCAACTTGCTTATCACCGCCAATTAGTTGTTTCCACGCCAACGTTTTTCATTTATCTTGCTCGAATTGCTGTAATTGCAGTAGCTTCATATCTTGCTTTAAAAGGAAATATTGATACAACCGGAATTATTATCTTATCATTTTTAGTTTCGGCTTCATTTTCATCGACGCAATCATTAACGACTGTAGTTTCAAGTTTACTTGAAACTTATGCGGCGGCACAACGCTATTTTGATTTGGAAGATATGGTTCCCGTCGTAAATGAAATTGTTGAGCCTAAAGAATTGAAAAATATCGACAAAATTGAATTTATTAATGTAAGTTTTAGCTATCCTGAAATTAATAGAAAAATTATTGAAAATATGAATCTTACCATTAATTTTAAAGATAAAATTGGTCTTGTTGGAGAAAGTGGAATTGGCAAATCAACTTTGATTAGATTGTTATTACGTTTTTATGATGTTACAAGTGGTCAAATTTTAATTAATGGTATAGATATCAAAGAATACTCTTTGCAAGATTTACGTCAACGAATTGGAACACTTGAACAAGACACTTTTCTTTTTAATGATTCTATTGCTGCTAATATTGCTTTAGGAAAACCAAAGGCGACAAAAGAAGAAATCGTAAAGGCTGCTCAAATGGCAGGAATTCATGAATTGATTATTAGTTTACCAGAACAATACGATACTATGATGGGAGAACTTCAGAATCGATTGTCAGGTGGTGAGAAGCAAAGAATTGGAATTGCACGGGTTTTATTAGTTGATCCTGATTTTTTAGTCATGGATGAACCAACAAGTAGTTTAGATGTTATTAATGAAAAAGGTTTATTGAAGACATTGGCTGAACAATTTGAAAATAAGACATGGTTAATTGTGTCACATCGACCTTCTTCATTGACGGGATGTGATCGGGTGATTAAATTAGAAAATAAACAAATTTATGAATTAGGAGGAAAAGCTTAAGGCTTTTCTTTTTTTATATGCTAAAATATGTTCAGGAGGAAATAAGTGTGAAAGAAAATATGAAATATTTAACTAACCATTATCAGTTAAGAGAATTTACTTTAATAAGAATGTTAGAAATTATTAATCAAAATAAAAATATAACTCCTGGAGGAACTGTTTTTTATGGGGATTCAATTACTGAGTATTGTGATCTGGACAAGTATTATCCTGAGATAGAGACTAAATATAATTGTGGAATAGCGGGGATTACTTCAGGAATGCTTTTAAATTTCATCGACGAAGGGGTTATCAAATATCAACCTAAAAACGTGGTTTTGATGATTGGAACAAATGATCTTGGTAATACGGTCATGGAGAGCCCCCGTGATATTGCTTTAAATGTTAAAGAAACAATCGAAATTATTCATTATAATTGTTTGGATACTAAAATTTATCTTGTAGCACCATTACCATGTTTAGAAATGCTTCATGGTTATAAAGCAACAAAGCAAGGATTACGCAGTAATGATACCTTAAAGATGGTCTTTAAAGAGTATAAAAATATTATTCCGTATGATTATGTTACTTTGATTAATCCTTTTATGGCACTTTGCAATAAAAAGGGCCAACCAGTTGAAAATTATTATCTTGATGGTCTTCACATTAATGATGATGGATATCGGGCCTATACAGGGGTAATCAAAGAAAAACTGATAGATTGAATTAGAAAATGGGGATAGCTAATAGATTGTTTAATTACAACAATGATGCTAGAATACTACTAATGGTTGATTTGGGGAGGAAGATATTATGGATACAATTATCATCGTTATAAAAGATAGTGATGATTGTTTAAGATTAAAGGAGTTTTTAAGTAGTGACTATCATATTGTTATATGTAGTGAACTTGAAAATATTATTGATAACCTTAATGATAATCGAATCGTTGCTATTATTATGGACTTAGATGATGCGACTGAAGTTAATGTCGCAAAGTATTCTAGTTATAAAAATATTGATAATATTTAAATCCCTTTAATCGTAGGTGGGAACTTTACGGGAAATCTTCTTAATTTATTAAATTTAGGAGTTAGTGAGGTAATTGTTAAGCCTTATAATGAAGCAATTATTAAATTACGAATCAATAATGCAATTCGTCGGGCCGAAGATAATGAATATAGAATAATGGCTGATTTTGATACTTTAACCAAGATCTATAACCGTACTGCTTTTTATCGCGAAGCTAAAAAATTAATTACGCAAAACCAAGATATTAATTATGATCTTGCTTGTTTTGATATTGATCGATTTAAGATTATTAATGATATTTATGGTAGTAGTGTCGGTGATGAACTATTGATTTATATTGCTAACACGGGAGTTAAGCGGATGAAGAAACTTGGCGGATTAATTGGACGTTTAAGTGGGGATTTATTTGCAATCGTAGTTCCTCATCAAGCGAATATTGAAGACCTGTTGCTTCAACAAATGAATGAAGACATTGGTAACTTTGATCTTGGAATCAAGGTTGTAGTCAGTTTTGGTTATTATAATATTGATGATCTATCATTACCAGTCAATAATATGTGTGATCGGGCAATGATGGCGATAAAAAAAGTAAAAGATAAATACAATACCAGCTATGCAACTTATGATGATGAACTTCGAGATCAAGTTTTAGAAGAACAGAGAATTATTGATGAAATGGATCGTGCATTTGAAAATGATGAATTTATTCCTTATTATCAACCCAAATTTAATATGGTAACGAGGACATATATTGGTTATGAGGCATTGATGCGTTGGCAGAGTCCGACTCGAGGAATGGTGTTACCAAGTACCTTTATTCCAGTTTTTGAAAAGAATGGTTTTATTTCTAAAGCAGATCGGGTAATTTGGCGTAAAGTATGTCAAGATATGGTTATTGCCCGCCAAAAAGGACATGTCTTATTACCTGTATCTGTAAATGTTTCTCGAATTGAATTATATGATCCGGAATTAGGAAATACTATCTTAAAACTTTTAGCGGAATATGAGCTGTCGATTGAGTTATTTCAATTAGAAATTACTGAAACGGCATATATGCAGGATAGTAATCAAATGATTGAGGCTGTAGTAAAGTTAAAGGAACTTGGCTTCACTATTTTAATGGATGATTTTGGTAGTGGTTTTTCATCGTTGAATATCTTAAAGGAATTGCCGTTTGATATAATTAAAATTGATTTGGCGTTTTTGGAACATTTTGATAAAAATAATAAAGCTGAAAAGATTTTAAAATCAGTGATTCAAATGGCGAAACGCCTTAATATGGAAGTAATTGCTGAAGGAGTAGAAACCAAACGCCAAGAAGATTTTTTAGTAGAACTAGGTTGTAATCGTGCTCAAGGGTATCGTTTTGCTAAACCAGCTAGTGCTTCAAAAATTGCTTATATGGTTGAAAATGGTGTCATCGGAGTAGGTGATACTAAAGATGAGGATAGTGCAATAGTTAATATTGATGATATTTTAACGACTGTTTATCAGCAAGGGGAAGTAGATTGGTATCGACAGGCACTATTAGAATTAAATGCTCAAGTTTTCGAATATGATTTTAAGCGTGATAATATGATTGTTTTTGATACTCCAACAAAGGAAAATGGTTCTAATTTAGCTAAGATGGAAATTCCCAATTATCTTTACAATGTAAGTATTGGTAGAATCGTACATTCAAAAGATGTAAAAAGATATCAGACTGTTTTCAATGGTAATCAGGAATTTAAGGTTATCTATCGACGTTTTATGATTAACCATGGTTCTGGTTATACTTGGGTTAAAGATACAGGAAGAATAATTTATGATGAAGATAACAAACCAAAAATATGTATTGGTGTAAGTCGTGTTATTTCAGATGAAAAGCTTAATGAACAAATGATGAATGTTTTATCAGTAATGGAGCAGTCAACTGATTTTGATTCATCAATCAACCATATTTTGGCAGAGATCGGGGATGATTTTTTACTTGATCGGATTACGTTATTACTAGAAGAAGGAAACAATTATCGTTCTGTCTATGCATGGCAAGATGAGTCGATTGAGCTTGAGATTAGTGATACTTTCCCAATAGTGAGGACAGAGCTTCAAGAAATAGTCACATATTTTAAGGAGCATCAAATAATTGTTATTAATAAAAATGAAGGTAATCAATTTAGTAAACAAATTAATAAAAATTTCTTTGATAATCAAGTAAAGACACTTGTTATCATTAGTCTAAACGATGATATTGGTGAATTTATCGGGTGTATTGTTTTTACAATGATAAATGATTATCGACAATGGCGCGATGATGAACTTTGGGCATTACAAGAATTAGTAAAGGGGATAAATGTCTATTTAAATAAAGAGAAAATTTTTAATCGTTTAGATAGCATATTATTAACATATAATCGTGTTATGGAAAAATTGAATGATGGAATATTGATGTTTACATATGAGTCTCAGCCCCAGCTGCTATTTATTAATGAAGCATACCGTAAGATATTAAATATTGATGATATAAATGTTACTAATTTTCTTAGTACGTACTATCGGAGCGTCGATTTGGATGTTCAAAAGCAAATTCATCAGGCAATTGAAAAGTGTGTTGAAACTGGGGAAGAACAGACGCTTTATCATCCACTTAAAACTTGTGAAAAGCAGATTATTAAGGCTAAAACTATTTATAATCTTTCGCCAGTTAAAGAAAATGGTAAATTGGTAATTATTAGCATTACTACGAAACAGTGCACTTAAGCGCTATTATTTTATACTTGTGTATAATTGTATCTAGGAGGTCATAATAATGGCAGAAATATTGATTATTGAAGACGAAGTTAAATTGCGCCAAGAACTGGAAGTATATTTAAATAATAATGGATATTTGACTAAAGTAATTGAGTCTTTTGAAAATACTTTAGAACAAATGAATCAGTTTGATGGGGATTTAATTTTATTGGATATTAATCTTCCCAATGTAAATGGACAGTTTTTATGCAAAGAATATCGTAAGAATTCAAGTAAACCAATTATTATTGTAACTAGTCGCAACAATGAGATGGATGAATTGATGTGTATTAATTATGGTGCTGATGATTTTGTCACGAAACCGTATAATCCATTAATTTTATTGGCCCGAATCGAAGCGGTCTTAAAACGAACACAGCCTACAAGTGATGTTTTGATTAGTTATGAAAAGATAAAATTAGATGTATCTAAAAGTAGTATTATTGATAAAAATAAAGTGATTGAATTATCAAAAAATGAGTTAAAAATATTTTACTTTTTATTACTGCACCGTGGGAAAATTAAATCTCGAGAAGAATTAATGGCATATTTATGGGATAGTGATATGTTTGTGGATGATAATACATTGACTGTTAATATTAATCGCTTACGTAAAAAGTTAGAGGATATTGGTTTAAATGATGTAATTCATACTAGACGTGGTCAGGGGTATATCATTTTATGAGATTATTTGATTATTTAAAAGATGAAATCATTACGGTTACAGTAATGATTTCTGTGACTTGTTTGGTAATGTTGATTTTGGCAGTTTTTAATTGTCCAACTTTTTTAGTAGTCTACATTCCACTTCTGCTCATTAGCTCATTTGTAGTAGTATTAATGTATGATTTTTTTCGGCGTAGAAATTTTTATAATAATTTGATAGGAATCTTAGATCATCTTGATGAAAAGTATCTTATTACTGAATTGATTGGAAATCCTCATTTTCTAGATGGTAAAATTATGGTTAACTGTATTTATGAAATTGATAAATCAATGAAAGAACATTTAAATGATGCAATTTATCGACAAAGTGAACTCAAAGAGTATATTGAGATGTGGTGTCATGAAGTAAAAACACCTGTAGCTACAAGTCAAATGATTATTGAAAATAATCTAAATTCAGTTAATGAGAGTATTAAAGAAGAACTCATAAAGATAGATAATTATGTTGAACAAGTACTCTTTTATGCTCGAAGTGAGAATGTTGAAAAAGACTATTTAATTAAAGATGTTAAACTTAGTGAATTGGTTAATTCAGTAATTAAACGTAATAAAAAAGATTTAATCAATAAACATGTTAAAATTGAATTAGAGAATCTTGAAATAGATGTTGCTAGTGATAAAAAATGGTTAGAGTTCATTTTAAATCAGATTATTAATAATGCAATTAAATATGTTGATGAAACACCAATAATTAAACTATTTGCAAAACAATATAAAGATCGTGTTGAATTAATGATAAAAGATAATGGAATTGGAATTTTAGAAAATGAATTGAATCGTGTTTTTGATAAAGGATTTACGGGAACAACGGGACGAACTAAACAAAAGAGTACGGGAATTGGTTTATATTTATGTAAAAAATTATGTTATCGATTAAATCATGAAATTAAAATAGATTCAAATTCACATGGTACGGTAGTAACTTTGGTTTTTCCGTACAGCTCACACATAACCTTACAATAATGTAAGGTTATGTTATTTTATTCGATGGTAGAAATTATTATGACGGCTATAATAGTTGTTGAGGTGAAGAGAAATGGAAAAAATTTTAAGAATTGAAAAAATTGAAAAATATTATGGAAATAAAAACAACATTACAAAGGCTGTCGATAATATTAGTTTCGATGTTAACGGTGGTGAGTTTGTAGCCATTATGGGGGCTAGTGGTAGTGGGAAAAGTACTTTACTAAATTGTATTTCAACGATTGATAAAGTTACTAGTGGTCATATTTATTTAAAGGATGCTGACATTACTAAACTAAAGGGATATAAATTAACAAAGTTTAGAAGGGATTCGTTAGGCTTTATCTTTCAAGATTTTAATCTTTTAGATACATTGACTTCATTTGAAAATATTGCTTTGGCTTTAACGATTCAAAAATCAGATTATAAAAAAGTAGATGAGAAAGTAAACAAGGTTGCAGCAGCTTTAGGAATCAAAGAAATTTTATCAAAGTATCCATATGAATTATCTGGTGGTCAAAAACAAAGAGTTGCTTGTGCTAGAGCTATCGTTACTAATCCTGATTTGATTTTAGCGGATGAACCAACTGGAGCTCTTGATAGTAAATCAGCAAGAATGTTATTAGATAGTTTGAATGCGTTAAATGAAAAATTGAATGCAACAATTTTGATGGTTACTCATGATTCATTTACAGCTAGTTATGCTGATCGAGTAATCTTTATCAAAGATGGTAAAATCTTTAACGAAATTGTTAAAGGTGATAATTCTCGTAAAATGTTCTTTAATAGTATTATGGATGTTCAAACATTATTAGGTGGTGAACTAAATGAAGTTATTTAGTTTAGCACTTAGAAATATTAAAAAGAGTATAAAAGATTACTCAATTTATTTTATTACACTAGTTATTGCTGTTGCTATATTTTATATCTTTAATTCGATTGATAGTCAAACAGCAATGATGTCAATTAGCAAATCAACAATGGAAATTGTGCAGTCTTTAGTAAATGTTTTATCATATATTTCGGTTTTTGTTTCGGTAGTTTTAGGATTTTTAATTGTTTATGCAAATAATTTCTTAATTAAACGCCGAAAAAAAGAAATCGGTATTTATATGACTTTAGGAATGTCAAAGTTAAAAGTATCTACGATTTTAGTACTTGAAACAGTTATTGTTGGAGTGATTTCATTAGGAATCGGTTTACTCTTAGGAATTGGCTTATCTCAATTGTTATCAATTTTTACTGCAAAATTGTTTGAAGCTGATATGACCAAATTTACATTTGTTTTTTCTAGTGGAGCACTTTTATCAGCGATTATTAATTTTGGATTTATTTATATTATTGTAATGATTTTCAATATTATCACACTAAATCGATTTAAGTTGATTGATTTATTATATGCAAATCGCAAAAATGAAAAGGTTAAAATAAAAAATGGCTGGTTAATTTTTATTATTTTTATTATCTCTATTGTTTTGATTGGGTACGCATATAAGTTATTGTATGATGGCGCTTTATATGTTGTGGGTTCTGATTTTTTGATCATGATTATTCTGGGGACGATTGGAACTTTCTTGTTTTTCTTATCAGTATCAGGTTTTTTATTAAAAGTTGTTCAAATGCGCAAAAAGACTTATTATAATGGTCTGAATATGTTTGTATTAAAACAAGTAAATAATAAGATCAATACACATGTTATTTCTACAACAGTTATTTCCTTAATGTTATTGTTAACGATCGGGATATTATCATCGTCTTTAGCGATGGCCTCAGCAATGAACACTACTTATGAGGGAAATAGCCCAAGTGATGTTACTGTATTTTCTAGTAATACTGAAATTATTGAAAGATTTAAACAGGAACCGGTGTATCAACAAATCATCAAAGAGGATTATCAGTTCAATTATCTTAATTTACAAGGATTAAAACAAGGTATTTTTATTGATTCAAAAGATAATGCTTATACTAATATAGAAGCAGTAAAAAATCAACCGATGCGTGTAATCAAAGAAAGTGATTTTAATAAAATCATGGAATTAAATGGTAAAGAAGATCAAAAAATACAATTGGCTAATAATCAATATGAATTAGTGGCAACTTATCCTGTAGCACTTGAATATTATAATAAGTTTCTAGCTGGCGATAGTACAATCAAAATAGGAGATACTACGCTTCAAAGTAATACGGATCAAGCAGTAGAATTGGCAATTACTAACGATAGCGGCAATGAAGGGTTTGTTGTTGTAAATGACCAGATTGCAAATAAATATGTGGAAGAACAAGAAAGTTATTTAACTTATCTAGTGGCAGACTATCAAGGTGATAAGGAAGAATGTGAGGAACAATTCCAAGATTTGCTTAAATCTTTTAATGAACAGTTAAGGACTGAAAGCAGTCCAACAGTTATTAGTTTTACCCGGATTGGATTAGGGCAATCGGGAATTGGAACGAGTGCTTTGTTTACTTTTGTTGGACTGTATTTAGGAATTGTATTTGCACTTGCAAGTGGTACTGTGTTAGCAATTGAACAATTATCAGAATCTTCTGATAATAAAGAACGTTATCGTATCTTAGGACAGTTAGGTGCAAGTAAACCAATGGTAAATAGAAGCCTTTTAGTTCAAATTGGAATCACATTTATGTTTCCATTAATCGTAGCTTTAATTCATAGTTTTGTTGCACTAAAAGAAATAAATTATATTATTAGTTTGATGGTCAGCATTAATATCGCTGATAACATCTTGGTTACGACGATCTTTATTGTAATTGTATATGGAGGTTATTATTTAGCGACTTATTTAGCTAGTAATCGAATCATTAATGAATAAAAAACCCGTTATGGGTTTTTTAGTTTAAGAGCGTATGCGGAAGTTCGTAGATTATATCGTCATGGCTGTATGTACGAATTTGTTTATGAGGTAAAATAGACTGGCGATCTTCTAACAATCCATCAAATACAATCTTGTGTCGATAGGGGAGCAGTGCTAAATTACAGACCTGGGGCAAAGTTGAATTAGGATAAATTTCTTTAAGATGATTAACAAGCCCATAAATAGCATAAACACCAGTTTCATTACTAACGAGCGTATAGTCATCAAGATTTGTTAAAATTAAAAAGTCATCAATAAAGCCAGCTTTAAAATCATTAATAATAGTCAGTTCATAATTGGTTAGGTGCTCAGGATTTTCACTGATATAGTGGTCGATTATATTTGGATTATCAAATAGTAAGGTTCGAATTTGAGAAAAATCATCTTGCTCAATATAATCAAGATTTTTCATTGAAATATCTGTAATTTTAAAAACTTGGTTAGTATACTCTAATAAACTTAAATACAGCTGATAAAAGGTAGAACTCTCTTGCTCACTGAAATAAGAATCTTTGTTGATTGTCAAATAGTAATCATACGGGGATAATCCATAAAAAGCAGCACTATGAATTAAAGGAACTGCAGCACGTAAATTCTTTTCAAGATGTTCAATAACTTGATTATTTGTAATTTTTAATTCATTAATCATATAAATCAAATCGTTAAGGTCACCATGAATTTGACAAAAAAGCATAATACTATCTCTAAATAATTCTCTTACAAAAAGATTATCAATTTGTTCGACTGCTTCATAGAGGTTAGTGATGGCTGGTTCACTTAAGTCAAAGCCGTATTTAGCGATCGTTCTTAATTGTTTGGCGGTATAAGCCGCAGGAGTTTTTTTTACTAATGTTTGGAGCTGTTCAATTTTTTGGATAATCGGCCGATATGGCTCATAAGCTAATAATAATTCAGTTTCCCCTTGATAAATAAAGTAATGCTGAAATAGATAGTGATTTGTATCTAAATGAGTGTTTACTTCATTACGTGAAAGTGAAGGATCATAACTATGATAAATATTTACTAATTCTTGTGGTTCAATAATACCTCTAATGGCTAGAATACCAATCAATAATTCATTGATTTGATCTATTTGAATGACCTTGTCAATATCCGCTTGTTCTACAGCATTAATAACATTTATCTTTATGTCTTTAGGGATTTCTAAATAGTTATTATTATTAGGATTTTTAATTAGTAAGCATTTGTTGATCAATGTATTGATTGTAGGAATATCTTTACGATAACTTTTGGTTTTTTCAAAATTTTGTAAGAAAACGATTTCGTCATAACATAAAATATCTAAAACATTTTGAATACTGCCATTGTAGTATGCTACGATCTCTTGATAAATCTGTTTTGAGGTAATTTGATGCGGTGGTTTAGGGGTGGCAACAATCTTAAAATAACGCTGGTAAATATGCTGACATTCAGGTGTTGTAATTAATTCAACTAGTTTCATTAAACCACCTCCTTATACTTATAGGATACTACAATTTGCTGGGAGTTTAAAATGATATACAAAGAATCTTTACAATAAAGATAAGCTATGCTTATAATAATCAGGTGAGGTGTAAGATGAAAAGAAGAGAGCCGGTAATTCATGATTTAAATAAGTGTTCATTTCATGAAATAGAAGATAATTATTATCAGTGTTTATTTAATGAAAATCCTCAACAAGTTATTCCAATTAAAAATTTAACGATTGAGGAATGTAAATTTATTAAGATTGATTTTAATATGATCGAATTAGTTAATACTCATATAACAGATTGTATTTTTGAAAACTGTGATTTATCAAATTTAGAATTTAATAAGGTTAGTATCCATCGTTGTCACTTTATTAACTGTAAGATGACAGGGCTAAATTTTATTGACTGTTCTTTACAAGATCTTTTATTTGAGGGAGTACAAGGACGCTATATGAATATTAGTCTTGGAAATATTCGTTGTGTTGAGTTTAATGATAGTACATTAGATGAAAGTAGTTTTATGGAAGTGAATGTTAAAAATCTTGTTTTTAAACAAGTTAGTTTTATTGCTGGAGAGGTATTTAAAACAAGCTTAAAAGGGATGGACTTTAAGACCACTAATATTGAGGGAATTAGAATCGATGATTATAGTTTAAAAGGAATCCATGTTGATATGTATCAGGCAATCGCTTTAGCTAGTTTATTGGGAATCATCGTTGATTGAATTCAATGACAAAAAATGAAATTAAGGGCTATTTAAGCCCATTTTTATATCAATTAAAAAAAATAATGACAAAATACAATTCTGTGATATAATGATGAAGTTATAAGAGAGGTTGAGTAAATGAAGATAAGAAATATTGCGATTATTGCCCATGTCGATCACGGTAAAACAACACTTGTAGATCAATTATTAAAATTATCGGGTACATTTAGAGATAATGAACAAATAGCAGAACGTGCAATGGATAGTAATGCTATTGAACGTGAGCGTGGAATTACTATATTGGCTAAAAATACAGCCATCAATTATAAGGATTATCGCATCAATATTATGGATACTCCTGGTCATGCCGATTTCGGTGGTGAAGTTGAAAGAATCATGAATATGGTTGATGGGGTATTATTAGTGGTCGATGCTTATGAGGGAACAATGCCTCAAACACGTTTTGTTTTAAAGAAAGCATTAGCAGCTAAAGTAAAACCAATCGTAGTAATTAATAAAGTAGATCGTCCAGTAGTAAGAATTCAGGAAGTAATGGATGAAGTATTAGAATTATTTATGGAATTAGGAGCTGATGATGATCAGTTAGAATTCCCGACTGTCTATGCTTCAGCATTACAAGGAACTTCTAGTTTGGACCCTGATTTATCAACTCAAGAACCAAGTATGGACTGTTTGTTTGATATGATCATTGATGAGATTCCAGAACCATTAGTTGATGAAGAAGGACCATTACAATTCCAGCCGGCTTTATTAGATTATAATGATTATGTGGGAAGAATCGGTGTTGGACGAATTCAACGTGGTAAAATACGAGTTAATGAAAGCGTAACTTGTGTTCGTGCTGATGGTTCACACAGTCAATTTAGAATCCAAAAATTATTTGGTTTTATTGGCTTGCATCGAATTGAAATTGAAGAAGCAGGGGCTGGAGATATTGTGGCGATTGCTGGTTTAGCTGATATCGGTGTTGGTGAGACTGTATGTACTACGGGAAAAGAAGAAGCTTTACCATTATTAAAAGTAGATGAACCAACTATTCAAATGGTTTTTGGTACTAATACTTCGCCATTTGCAGGTCAAGATGGAAAATTTGTAACAGCTCGTCAAATTGAAGAACGTTTATTTAAAGAAACTAACCGTGATGTATCTTTAAAGATTGAAAGAATTCCTAACAGTGAAGAATGGATCGTTTCTGGACGGGGAGAGTTGCATTTGTCGATATTAATTGAAAATATGCGTCGCGAAGGATATGAACTTCAAGTTTCTAAACCAAAAGTAATTATTAAAGAGATTGACGGTGTACTTTGTGAACCATATGAAGAAGTTAATATTGAAGCACCCGATGACTGTATTGGTAATGTTATAGAATCATTAGGATATCGTCGAGGTGTACTTGAAAATATGGTTAGTAATGAAGGACAAACAAGTGTCACATATACAATTCCTTCAAGAGGGATGATTGGTTTTATGACAAACTTTTTAACAATGACAAAAGGTTATGGAATTATTTCTCATTCATTCTTAGAATATCGCCCAATGGAAGGTGAATCAGTTGGAGAAAGATCACTTGGTGTTTTAGTTTCGATAGATAATGGTCAAACTACAGCCTATGCTTTAGGTGGGGTTGAAGATCGTGGAGTTATGTTTATTGGTCCTGGTGTTGATGTTTATGAAGGGATGATCGTTGGTGAACATAGTCGTGACAATGATTTAGTAGTTAATGTTACAAAAGGTAAACAACTAACAAATACCCGTTCTTCATCAAAAGACTCAACAGTTGTTTTAAAAAGACCTCGGACATTTAACTTAGAAGCTTGCTTAGATTATATTAATGATGATGAATTAGTTGAAGTAACACCTGAAAACATTCGTTTGAGAAAACGTTATTTAACAGAACAAGCACGTAAACAACAAAACCGTTTAAAACAAAATAATTCATAAAGCAGGAAATTTCGATTTTCTGTTTTTTCTTTTTTATTCAATTTTGTTAGACAAACTTTGTAGGAATTTTCTAAAAAAAGATAATATTTTTATCGTTAATTCTTAAAAAATGATGATTAACACTATAAAATTTGCATATTTGGCTTGAATATGATATTATTGATTCAAGAAGAAACGGGGGAATTATTTAAAGATGAAAGCAATCGTAGAAGTACAATATCATGGGAAAAACGTAACAGCAACTGATATTGAAAAATTGGTAAAAGAGGACGTTAAATCACAGGGAGTTAAAATTTCAACTGTTGATACGTTGCAAATATATTATACACCAGAAACTTCATCAGTTTATTACGTTGCGACTACAAAAGATGGTAAATCTGTAAATAACGAAGAACCATTAGTTATTGAGTAGTCTTAATATAATATCCAAAAATATATCCAAAGCAAGAAACGATAATTTAGATTATCGTTTTTTGTTTTATTATCATCAAAGGTTTGTGGTTTATCGACAAAAAACATGCTATAATTATTTTGTTTTGAAGGAGTGAAAAAAATGAAAAAAATTACAGCTGGTTTATTAGCATTTTTAATGCTAACAGGATGTTCAAATATAGATAACGATCAAACATTGTTTGTAGCTAATAATAAAGAAAAATATGCGCTTATGGATTATGAAGGTGATAAGCAGACTGAATTTATTTATGATAAGTATGAAGAAGTTGGAAGTTCTGGTTATATTGTAATTAAGGATAAAAAGTATGGATATCTTCTTCATGATGGTGAAGAAGCAATCAAATTAGGAAAATATGATAAACTAGAATCAATTGGAAATATGATTGTTGGTTATGATAAGAATGAAAAAATTAGTATTTTAGATGGTGAAGGAAAAGAATTATACAAGGAAGATAAAAAGACAGAGATTTCTTTATTCGGGTTACCGGTTATTTATCAAGGTAAAGAATATATTGTTTTATATAATGATGGTGAGGTATTAAAAAAGAGTAAGGAGAAGATTATAAGTGCATATACAGTTGATAGTGATTATGCGGTTATTAATTTTGAAAAGACCTCATCTATTTACAATTTAGTTAATGAAAAGCATATTGAAGGAATCAAGATTGGTGGCAATAATCAGTTGATGGATCATAGTAGTAAAAAAGGTTATTTGCTTTATAATCGTAAAACTCATGAGATCAATGCATTGGATTTAGAAGGAAAAATAATTTTTACTACAACACTTGAATTAGATGATTTATATTATGATAATTCAAAAAATATTATTGGAGTAAAAAATCAAACTACATATTTATTTAACAAAGATGGTGAAACAGTAACATCAAACAGTTACTATCGTAACTATAAAAATTATGTTGTAAAGAATAAAGAAATGATTTACGGACCACATAAATTCGTTAATGACGGTAAAGAAATAGAGGTAAATGGGATTCAGTTAGACCCAATGGCATCATTTACAAAGAGTAAGATTTTCCCGGTGTATGTGCGTGATGAAGGTTACCAATATTATGGTTTTGATGGTAAGGAAGCAATAAAGGAATCTTATAAGAGTGCTGAAGCTTTTGATGAAAATAATCTTGCTGTCGTTTCTAAAAAAGAAGATAAATATTATTTAATTAATAATAAAGGCAAAAAAGTATCTGAACAATATGTACGAATTATGTATTTAGGTGAAAAATATTATGCTGGATATACTACTGGCAGTAAGTATGAAGTATTTGATGTAGAAGGAAATAAAGTAATTAATGACTATTTTATGGACGAAGGGACAACCTTTGTGTATAATGATGTAGTTTATGGTATCTTCAACAAGAGTGGAAGCAGTTATATTTATGATATGAATGAAAATGAAGTGGTTTTCTCAGTTGAAGGTGATTTAGAATTCAATGAAAAAGGGTATTTTGTAACAGTTGATGGTGATGCTTATTATTCATTGAAAGGCGAGAAAATTTATAAGAGGTAAAGAAATGGAATATTATATTTACATGCTTATTTCGTTGGCAGTAATGTTGACAGCAATCAAATTGATTTTTTGTGAGTTAGAAGGTAGAACGGCACAAAAGAAAAGTATTTTAAGCTGGTATACTAAATTAAATGAACCGTTTAAGTATACTCGAACAAAAAGTATTATCTTTATGTGTGTGATATGTTATGCTATTGCGTCAGTTCAGGCGATGTTTACAACTGAATGGTTTGTTGAAATGTTAGGATTTATCGCAGTTGGAGTTATTTGTGATGGGATTAGCCAGTATATTGGATTTTATTACAATAAAATCCGTTTTAGGAAGAAAATCAATGAGGCTTTATTGATGAAATCAGAAATTGCCAAAGCGATGAATGAAACAGCTAATGCGCTGGTACAGCAAAGTTTACCAACTTATTCAAGCCATGAGATTGCCGCCCGTTATTTTAATGATGACACTCATTTAGCGACTATCTCATTTGATGGGGGAGAATATGTTGCTGCTTTTGAACATTTACCACCACTTACATATGTTGTAGAAGCTCAATATGAAAAAGCTGAAGAAAAATTAGCTGATCGCAATGTTAAAGTAACAAAATTAACAAATGAAGGGAAATTACCATTTAAAGATGAGCGAATCGATGTCATTGTTAATGAATTATCTAATTATGATAAGTATGATTTGTATCGGGTCGTAAAACCAGGTGGGTATATTATTGTTAATCAAATGGGTAGTGATAATTATAAAGAATTGATCAATATTTTCTTACCTTTTAAGTTACATGGTCGTTGGGATCGTGAGGCTAGTTGTCAGACATTGAGTGACATTGGTTTGGAGATTATTGATAGTGTGGAAGAACATGGGTATGTTCGTTTTGACACGTTGGCATCATTTATTCAGTTCATGAAAGGAATCACTAAAGCTGATATTACTCAAGATCGTTTTATGAATTTTTATAGTCATGTGTTGAAACAGATCAAAGATAAGAAATATTTTGAATTAACGACTCATCGTTTTATGGTAGTGGCAAGAAAAAAAGAGTTATAAGAGTATGGTTAAATTGAAAAAAATTTTCAATTTAACCTTTTTTTATGGAGAAAAATTAATTATTACGGAAAATGATAATTAAACTACCAGACAATTTTTTAGGAGAGTTTTATCTGCGCTATGAACAGAAGGTGTTTATAACGTTGGCAGGGTTGTCTAAGATCATATTGAGATATGTAAGTCCGTGACTAGAAAATTATTGCTTTTTGTAACGATGTTGGTTCACGTATCAGAAATAATATGTACTGCTGTTATGAAGTGGATATTAAGCTGTTTAGAATCTCATTGCCGGAGGAGTAATGGGTAACTGATTATGGGCAAACGCTTAAAAAAATGTCGTAAATTCATATTTAAAATTGTATTAAAGGATTTTTTACAGTATTGATAGAATAAAAAGAGATGGTTTTATGATTGTTAAGAAAAAGGCTTTAAATCTAAAAAGATTTAGGAGCTGATAAGGTAGGTATACTTCCAATCTCGACACTAAAAGAATTGTTAATTAGAATATTATATTATTGAATTTAATATACAACATTAAATTCATGAAGTAACATGGCTAAACAGTAATTAAATCAAATATCAAGCAAGGTTAAGAAAAGTATCACTTGTCACACCGTATGATCAATAAACAAAAGATGCAAGTTATGTAGCTAATACAATGCGGTAAAATTATCAAGATGAGTTATTTAGAGATTATTTAAATTAGATTGAAGAAAATAGTTTATAAAGATGATGAGGTTATTTTTATTCATCCAATAATGCTGGCAGGAGATAATAAAATTAAAGATCTAGTATTTTAAATCAGATCATTAGTCGAAAAATGGAAGTTTAACTTCCATTTTTGATTCTTTATTGTATAATTAAAGTAATTTAATAACGCATATTTAATGGTTGTTGTACATTAATAAGGAATCTTGTTAGAAGCAAGAGCGGTCCCGCCGCCGTAATGAGGAGTTAAGACGATAGACCACTGGTGAAAACTGGGAAGGTGTTAAGACGATGAATCTAAGCCGGAATACTTGCCATTATCTTAGGATACACTTTACGGACGATAGAGTAGTTCTACATAAACGTGATCCTTTTGTGCGCCATTTTTTAGAAAGGGTCTTTTATTATGTCAAAATATTTAAAAATTTCATTAGTATTTATCTTGGTTTTATTGACTGGATGTGGAACAGTAACAAAGGGCAATAATATTGTGAAAACCAAAACAGAATCAACTGAACAACAATGGGCTAATGAGGTGACAGCAACAATTGATGCAGCTGGTAATGTAACAGTCATAAGTGAAAATAGTCAGACAGATAGCGCTACAGATGCTGGTGATGAGCATAATAAGGGAACAAATAGTTCTGCTTTAGATTCTAATCAGACATCTAATGATGGTGCTAATACTGATGCTGGTAATAAAGATAATTCTCCAAATAATAAGCCAGCTGATAATGATAATCAAATGATTAATGTTAGCATTTCAATTGATTGTAAAACAATTTTAAATAATATGAATGATCTAAAAGATGGTTATGAACAATTTATCCCAACTAATGGAATGATTCTTAGTACTGAACAATTTAAAGTTAAAAAAAATACAACCGTAATAGATGTTTTAAAGAAAGCAACAAGTGAAAATGAGATAAAACTGGTTACTGTTTCTTCAGGTTTTGGGCTCTATGTAAAAGGGATTGGTCAAATTGAAGAAAAAATATGCGGTTCATCGAGTGGCTGGATGTATAAAGTTAATGGTAATTTTCCTGAATATGGTGCAAGTTCTTATCGATTAAAAGATGGTGATAAAATAGAATGGCGTTTTACTTGCAAACAAGGGGATGTTTAAATGCTCAGTAAAATTAATATAATAAAAAACAAATTAGTAATCAAACCTTTTAAAAATAGTCATCCAGTAGTATTATTTGCTTATTTTCTTTCAGTTATTACTCTAACAATTATTCAACAAAATTATTATTTAATCATTTTGTCGATAGTTAGTGCGATAATAATTGATTATTATTTTAATTACCTAACTTTTTTTAAAGATATGAAATATACTGTTGTTTTGGTGGTTATTATAATGATTACAAATCCTTTATTTGTAACGGAAGGATTTGATATTTGGTTTCAAAATGACTATGTCACGATTACTAAACAAGCTCTATTTTATGGATTAGTATTTGGCTTGCTGTTATCATGCATGTTATTGTGGTTTCGCATAATGAAAACATGCTTAACAGATAGTCATATTGTTTATTTATTTGGTTCAATATTACCTACCTTAGGGTTAGTTATATCGATGTGTTTGAATATGATTAGTAAATTAAAAAATCAATATCAAAAAATTAGAGAGGCTAATATAAATATGCCCAGTCAAAATAAGTTGGGTTACTACCGAAATATGATAGTTGTATTAGTTACATATGCTTTTGAATCATCGCTTGATATGATGAATTCAATGCAAGCTAGGGGTTATGGACAAGGTAAGCGAACTAGTTTTCATCTGTATAGTTTTAGAAAAGATGATGCTTTAAAATTAATAGTAATAATAGGACTATTTATGATAAGTTTATTAGGATTTTTAATCCGCTATCGTAGTTTTTATTATTTTCCACTTATTCAAGAATTTAGTTTACAGTGGCAAGATGGTTTATTTATGCTAGTTTATATAGGATTAATGTTATTACCAATTTATTTAGGAGGAAAGAAAAATGTATAAAGTAAAAAATGTATGTTTTACTTATCCTGATAATGAAAAAGTGATTGATAACCTTTCCTTTGAAATAAATAAAGGGGATTTTGTTGTTATTTGTGGCGAGAGTGGTTGTGGCAAAACAACATTGTTGAGATTGTTAAAATCAAGTTTACAACCGACAGGAACACTTGAAGGAACAATTGAACTAGACGAACAAATAAAAAAAGATATTCAGATTGGCTTTGTTTTTCAAAACCCTGATGATCAAATTGTTATGGATAAGGTTTGGCATGAAATTGCTTTTGGACTTGAAAATCAGGCAATCCCCTTAAAACAAATGAAACGTCGAGTAGGTGAAATTGTTAATTATTTTAATTTACAAAATATTATTAACAATGATACACAATCATTATCTGGCGGAGAAAAACAACTTGTTAATTTAGCTAGTGTAATGGTAATGAATCCTAGTGTTATCTTACTTGATGAAGCTACGGCTCAGTTAGATCCAGTTAATCGTGATGAATTTATTAGAATTTTAAAACAGCTAAATGATGATTTTGATATTACGATTATTTTAGTTGAACATCAATTAGAAGGCTTGTTGGATGTTGCAAATCGTTTGATTTTGCTTGATCATGGCCAAAAAGTTATTGATGATCAAATTGAAAAGGCAGTAAAAAAGATGTTAACAGAGGATGTTTTTGTAGCTGCTTTACCTAATTATGTACGAGTTTCAACATTAGCTAATGCACTTTGTTTAACTGTAAAACAAGCACGTGAAGCACTAAAAGACTATCATGATTTTGATATTAAGGAGCAGGAGGTTGTCGATACTGGACTTTTATTAAAAATTCGTGATTTGAGCTTTGCCTACGATAGTACGGTTTTAGAAAATCTTGATTTAGATGTTAGACAAAATGAGATATTATCAGTAGTAGGAGCTAACGGTAGTGGAAAATCATCATTTTTGAAATGTATCGCAGGGTTAGTTAAGTATCAAGGTAATATAACTAAAGTAGGAGTTGTAGAAAAAATTGGTTATTTACCCCAGGATCCCACAACATTGTTTATAACCGATAAAGTTATAAATGAATTATTAGTAGTAGAAAATAATTTAAAAACAGTTGAAATTGAAATGGAGAATATTGGAATTAGTAATTTACGAGATATGCACCCGTTTGATTTGAGCGGTGGTCAAAAGCAATTATTGGCATTAGGAAAAGTTTTACTGACAAGACCGCAATTGTTGTTATTAGATGAACCTACTAAAGGAATAGATGCAGTGAGCAAAGATAATTTGGCGAGTTTGATTCGTAGTTTAAGCAAACATATGACGATAATTGTTGTTAGTCATGATTTAGAATTTGTCGCTAAAATAAGTGATCGAGTTGCTATGATTTTTAATGGACAAATGGAATCAGTAGACTCGATGCGAAATTTCTTTAGTAATAATTTATTTTATACTACAACGATTAATAAAATAGTAAGAAATAATAACTCTGAAGTTGTTTTATTAGAGGATTTAGGGTTATGAAAATAAAAAAAAGTATCTTTATTTTAATGGTTATTGTTTTAATAACGATCTTAGGAACTGTTTTATATAAAGGTGAAAAATATAATTTAATTATTATTGCTTCGTTTGCATTATCTTGTTTACCATTTTATTTTAAATATGAAAATAGCAAACCTAAAATAAGGGAAGTTGTGGTTTTGGCAACAATGATTGCCCTAACAGTTGTTTCTAGAACGATTTTTATGTTAACACCCAGTTTTAAACCTGTAACTGCAATGGTTATTATTTGTGGGATAGTTTTTGGTCCGGCATCTGGTTTTATGTGTGGGTCGTTGTCAGCAACATTATCAGACTTTGTTTTTGGAATAGGACCATGGACTCCATTCCAAATGATCGCATGGGGAATAATTGGTTATGGAGCTGGAATTTTTAGTAAAAATTTGTTTAAAAATAAATTTTTATTATATGGATATAGTGCTATTTGTGGACTTGCTTTTTCCATGGTAATGGATTTATGGTCAGTTCTTGCTTTTGAAACAAGTTTTAATTTAACACGATATTTGGCAATAGTATTAACTTCATTACCAACGACGTTAATATATATTGTTTCAAATATAATTTTTATGTTTTTACTTAGTAAGACGATGTTTCAGATCTTACAAAGGGTAAAAATAAAATATGGAATAACGGAGGGAAAAATTGAATGAAAAAATTAATGCGGTTTACTGTGGCGTTAGCGCTTGTTTGTGCTTGCATTGTGCCAATCAATGCGCAATCTTCAACTTTAGCCAAAGCTCAAAGCTATTGGTTGAATAACAATGAATTATCTGGACTGGATGCCGTTTTGGCTGTAGAATCTTTAGGGTTAGATGTTGAAGATGAAAAGAATAATTTTACTTTAAACTATTCTTTTGAAGCACCAACAAATTCTTATGGTGATGAAATTACTTATGAAGAAATGGATGCTGGTTATTTGGCTAAAAATATTATGGCTTTAGCGGCAATAAAATCAGATCCTGCTAAGTTAAAACTAAAAGATGGTTCAACGATTAATCTAATTGATTTATTAAAATCAAAAATTGATGAAAATGGTAATGTTGATTATGGGTCAGCAAATCCAGAATCAAGTACTGCATATACAATGTTTGCCTTAGCTATTGTTGATGAAAGTTATAATCTTGATAAACTAGGATTAAACTTGACTGAGATGCAGCTTAGTGATGGCTCTTGGGGCTATAATGGAGCTTGGGGTGGACCTGATATTACTGGATGGGCATTAGCTGCTCTTTCATTATGCAACAATACATATCAGGCTTCAATTGATAAAGCTTTAGCTTATTTAGCATCAATTCAAATTGATAATGGCGGTTATAGTGGCTTTGGCGTTAATTGTAATAGTCAAGCTTGTGCCGTATGGGGAATTTTAGAATACGATATTCAAGGTGTAAAAAATGGTACTTACAATAAGGGTACAGGCAATCCATATGATCTATTATTACAATTTATGCAAGAAGATGGTTCATTTGGCGCTAGTTTAGATGTAGATTATGGCAATGCTTATGCAACAGTTCAAGCGGCCCTTACTGTTGGGGTATATGAAAATGGTTCCTTAATTGACAATATTAAAGCTCAATATGATGAGATGTTGAATCCTAAAAATGATCAGCCAGAACCAACACCAGCTCCTGCTCCGGTTACACCATCTACACCTGCTGATAAGCCAATTGCATCAGTTAAGACAGGTGATGATGCAGTCATTGCACTAACAGTATCTTCATTGATTATTAGTGGTGGAATGTATTTGTTTATTAGAAAAGAATCTTAAAAAAGTGTAAAATGTAGTGACCCCCAAAATGATATGTACCCTCCTTACTGGTTTGTCCAGTAAAGAAGGTACACATCAAAAAGGAGGTCACTTTTTATACGGAATAGTAAAAAATTTAAATTAAAATATATTTAAAAATATAAGGATGGGAATATCTAAAAGATCTATCGGGTGTATGTCATAAGGATTTTTGACTCAACAAGTGGAATAAAATTAGAACATATAAGCTGACTTTATCCATCGAACAAAAAATGGAACTGATAAATAGAGTTGGAAACAGAAAAAATTATCGGTTAGTAGCTTTAACTGCCAGTATAAGGCGATGTATTAATAAAAAACTCAACATCTTAGTTTGCAATTATTATTTAATCTCAAAAGGATTAATCTTTCATTTAGATCAAGAATGACATTGTCAGCATAAAACCTATCAAAAATGGTTAAGTGATAAAGAAATCAAGTAATTACATTCTCATAAAGAAAATTGCATGAACAATTCAAAGCTGCAATTATTAAATATATCGAGTATTATAATAATGAGAAAATTAATACAAAAAGAAAAGGATTGAGTTCGCTTGCATGTAGACTACAGACCTTTTCAAGATTCAGTTTTAATTTAATATGTCTAACTTTTTGGTGACATTACATAAATATAGCGTTTTATAATATAAATAAGTGAATAAGAGTAAAAGATAAGAAAAAATTTGATATTGGGGTAATTTGTCATTAACCGAAGTATATGTATATAAATATTCAATAATTCATATATATTCTTTGCATAATCCTTGAGAATCAAAGTGATTATTAAATATCATGCAAAATTAGATTTTAGAATGAATAGTAATGTTTTTAAAATAAGTTAGTAAGGAATGTGATGAATATTGGAGTGTCTTTATTGTTTTAAACACATTATGTGAAATATTACTGTTCTAATATATAAATTTATAATAAATATCTTGTAAATAAAAGTGAGTTAAATGATAAGATACCAAATGATTACATTTAGTGCCTTTTTAAAAGTTATGTTTGAAATTCAAATAAGTTATAATATTATAGATAATGATCACTATCATGGATATAACAGGGATTAATCAGAAATTATAAAAAATGATATATTCTACTTAAATTGTAAATTTTGAGTGGTAACATAAAGACTGTTTTTATGGACTAGTATATAAATTAAGTTTTTTTATTATTATAAATTGGTTTGGCTCTACGATTTTTATCGTAGAGTTTTTTTGTATTTGAATTGAGTGTAGAATAGGGCACTTACTATTAAACGCTAGATCATAAAATTTATTTCTTATGCATAAAAGATTCTCATAAAGAAGCCACAACTAATTTCTTATTTCCAATAATTTAATAAAAACAGGCCGAAATAAAGTAATTAAATTTTATTTTTAACCTGTTTTAAAATAAAATTATTTATAAAAAATTATAGTCTGGAAATTTTATTAATTTGTTTCTTTTTAAATTCTAAACTTGAATGTACATAAAGATTAAGCGTGGTTCCTACATTTGAATGACCAAGCATTTCACTAAGTGATTTAGTATCCACTTCGTTCATAACGCAATTAGTAGCATAAGAATGGCGAAGAGTATGGAAGTTAGTATTAAAATCAAACTGTTTACATAATTTGTTAAAACGATACTGAGTTGTTCTGGGATCAGGTATTTTATTATTGCCGGTAATGATAAAAACATTATTATCTTCGATTTGATATCGACTTTTATAATTAACTAAGAATTCATTAAGAAATAATGGAATAGGAACAATTCTTTTAGATGAACTGGTTTTAGGGTTAAGTATCATGAGTGCAGTTTTATTACCGGTGTCCTCCTTGCTTTTTAAACGTTCAACTGTTTTATATACATAAATATAGTTGTCTTCAAAATTAATATCTTCCCATTTTAAAGCACAAATTTCACCAATCCGAAGACCGGTATATAAAGAAATGGCAACAGCTATAGAGATTGGTTGAAAATTATTAAAGCAGTAGTTAGATAAATTGATTTTTTGAGAATTAGACAACGTATTAATTTGTCTTTGTTTCTTGGCAATTTTAATTAGCTCAAAACTACAATTATTAGTTTTATATTTTTGATGAGAATAATTAATAATGGCTCTTAATACATATCGAATACTTAGAAGGGTACTATTGGCATAGTTTTCTTTAGTAGACAGTTTATTAAAATAGGCAATGATAATATCTTCATTAAACTGTTCCATCGTATAATCATTGAATTGATGGGCTAACTGTGTGTCAATAACGACTCTATATTTAGCAATTGTCGGATATTTTACTGATAGCTTTTTTAACTCAATCCATTCATTTGATATTTCTTTAAATTTTTTTGTCTTCATAATTTGCTTTTCTCCTTATTTTTATATTTACTTTTCTATGAATACGTCAATTATTTGACATTAAAAAAGTATAAAGAAAAAATTAATATACAGATAGTGTCAAAAATCATTACAAAAATTTATATTTAGTTTTTTTTAATAAAAAGATAACAGTTATTGCATGGTTTATTTTATTGAATATGGGATAAAGAAGATTAAAGGTATCAAAGATAATATTTACTAGTTTTGCTATTTATAATGCTTTAAAGGTATCATACTGATAGATGATAGGTATTAGACATTATAATATTCCTAATATACAATGTTTTTGTAAAGAAAAAGGGAGGTAGAAACAATGTTTTCTAATAAGACATTAAAAAAACTAATTTTACCACTGATCATTGAACAAATTTTAATCATGGCAGTAGGAGTAGCTGATACTGTAATGGTATCTTATGCAGGTGAGGTGGCTATTTCAGGTGTTGGATTAGTAGATATGTTCAATAATTTAATCATTACTGTACTAGCTGCTATTGATGCTGGTGGAGCGATAATTGTTTCACAATATATTGGAAATAAAGATCGAAAGAATGCTAACAAAGCATCTAGTCAGCTTTTGACGATTACAATAGTAATTGCTACTGTAATTATGCTGGGGTGTCTCGTATTTCATCGTATACTCCTTAGTACATTTTTTGGTGCGATTGAAATGGATGTTATGAAAGCAGCAACGACGTATTTTCTAATTTCAGCTATTTCTTTTCCATTTTTAGGTGTGTATAATTCAGCAGCGGCATTATATAGATCAATGGAAAAAACAAGAACTACGATGTATGTATCAATCTTAATGAATATTATTAATGTTGTTGGAAATTATATTGGGGTATTTATTTTACATGCTGGAGTAGCAGGGGTAGCTGTACCAACATTGATATCAAGGATTGTTGCAGCGATTATTATGTTCGCATTATCACTAAACTCATCTAATTTAGTTTATGTAAAGATTAAAAACGTATTTGCATGGAATCAAGAAATGATTAGTAGAATTTTAAAAATTGCAGTACCTAATGGAATTGAAAATGGATTATTTACGCTTGGTCGGGTGTTAGTAACGAGTATTGTTGCTTTATTTGGGACAAGTCAAATTGCTGCTAATAGCGTTGCTGGAAGTATTGATCAAATTGCAGTTGTTGTTGTAAATGCGATTAATTTGGGTATTGTAGTTGTTGTAGGACAATGTATTGGAGCCAATGATTATGAGCAGGCAAAATACTATATAAAAAAATTAATGAAGATATCCTATATTGTCACAGGAATCATTGGCAGTGCTGTTATATTGTTATTGCCGTGGATCTTGAATCTATATTCTTTATCAAGTGAAGCAAGAAATTTAACTTTTATTTTAGTTATTATGCATAATATCATGGCAACAGCATTACATCCAACTGCTTTTGTTTTACCAAATGGATTACGGGCTGCTGGTGATGTTAAATTTTCAATGGTTGTTGGAATTGTATCGATGATCTTATTTAGACTAGGTGCAGCCGTGTTATTTGGAATTATCTTTAATCTAGGAATTATTGGTGTATGGATTGCAATGGGGTCTGACTGGTTATGTCGTTCAGTTTGTTTTGTAATAAGATTTATAAAAGGTAAATGGCGTCAATTTAAAGTTATTTAATTAATAGTATAAATAAATGAAAACCTATATAATATTGATATAAGTGATTGAAATTGGTATATTGATTGTTTTTTGCCAACTACCTCATTATTATTTAGGTTTTATTTTATCATAATTATAAACGACTATTAAGAAGGTGAAAAAATGGAAATAAGAGTATTGAAATATTTTTTGACAGTAGCAAGAGAAGGAAATATCACTCGTGCAGCAGAATTATTGCATATTACTCAGCCTACTTTAAGCAGGCAATTAATGCAGTTAGAAGATGAACTAGGTGCCGTCCTTTTTATTCGTGGAAAACGCAAGATGGTCTTGACTGAAGAGGGAATGGTTTTGAAAAGACGAGCCGAGGAAATTATTATTTTATCTGAAAAAGCGGAATTAGAAGTTGGCAGTCAAAGTCATGATATCAGTGGAGAAATAGCAATAGGCTGTGGAGTTACAGAAGCTACTCAGACAATGGGAAAATTAATAAAAAAATTTTCAGAAATATATCCCCATGTATCTTTTCGAATAAGAAACGGAAATAGTGATTTTATTTTAGAAAATATTGATAATGGCTTGCTTGATATTGGAGTTGTTTTAGAGCCGGTTGAGCTTGAAAAATTAAATTTTATTCATTTTAACGCTGAAGAAAAATGGGGAATATTAATGAAAAAGAATGCTTCACTGGCAAAAAAAGAATATATAACATCTAAAGATCTAATAGATTTACCTTTAATTGCTTCAGCGCGTAGTGAAGCGCAGACTATATTTTCCAACTGGTACGGAACAGGATATGAAAATCTATCATTTTGTGCAACTTCTGATTTAACGACTACGGCGGCAATATTAGTGAAAAATGATGTAGGTTATGCCGTAGTGGTTGAAGGGTCAATTTGTGATGCGGCAAGTGACGAACTATGCTTTAGACCTCTCTATCCAAGTTTAAATTCACATTCATTATTTGTCTGGAAAAAATATCAGTCATTTAGTTTAACTGTTACAAAATTTATTGATTTTATTTCTAAGGAAATAAAGAAGTTATAGAAAATTATTAAGAGATTGACGATACTAGTCTAAATTATCATTGATTAATTTCTTTTTACTAAGTTCATAAAGAAAAAGATAATAGAGATTAAAAAAATTTTGTTTAATAGCTAAAGATGCGATATAATAGTACTAAACTTATTTTGAAAATAGTAAGCTTAATGAAAGAAGGTATTAGAATATGATTATTGGAATTCCTAAAGAAATAAAAAATAACGAGAATAGAGTATCAATGACGCCGGCTGGAGTATTTGCCTTATGCAAGGCCGGACATCAAGTATATGTTGAAACAATGGCAGGAACTGGCAGTGGTTTTAATGACGATGAATATAAAGAAGCCGGAGCAGTAATCTGTAGTTGTGATGAAGTTTTTGCTAAAGCAGATTTGATCATTAAGGTAAAAGAATATCTAGAAAGTGAATACAAATATTTACGCGAAGATCAAATGATATTTACTTATTTACATATTGCAAATGATCAACCGTTTGCACAAGCATTGATTGATTCAAAAACAACTGCAATTGCTTATGAAACCGTTGAATTAAATCATAATTTGCCACTTTTAACCCCAATGAGTGAAGTGGCTGGACGTATGGCAGTCCAAATAGGGGCTAACATGCTACAAAAAGCAAATGGCGGCAGTGGCCTTTTATTAGGTGGCGTACCTGGAGTAATGCCGGCTAAAGTTGTGGTTATCGGTGGTGGAAAAGTCGGTTTAAATGCTGCTAAAATCGCTTGTGGGTTAGGTGCTAGCGTAAGAGTTTTTGATATTAATGCAGAACGTATGGCATATATCGATGATATTAGTAATGGGGTTATTCATACGATTTATAATAATGAATATAATTTGCGACAAGCTCTAAAAACAGCTGATCTAGTAATTGGAGCGGTATTAATTCCTGGAGCTAAAGCCCCTAAATTAGTAACCGAAGATATGGTTAAAACAATGAAAGAAGGTAGTGCGATTGTCGATGTTGCAATTGACCAAGGTGGGTGTATTGAAACTTGTGATCATATCACTACTCATGATGATCCTGTTTTTATAAAACATGGAGTATTACATTATTCAGTGGCTAATATGCCTGGAGCAGTACCAAGAACTTCAACTATTGCTCTATCAAATGCAACTTTACCATATATTTTAAAACTTGCCGACAAAGGTATAGAGGCGCTTAAAGAAGACGCTGGATTTATGAAAGGATTAAATACTTATAAAGGATATTTTACTTGTAAGCCGGTAGCTCAAGCACTTAATGGTAAATATAAAGAAGTAGAAGAATTACTTTAAATACAAGTCCTTAACGGGACTTGTATTTTTTCTAAAATTGAACAAAATTTGTCGATATTTAAAATATATGGTATGGTTATAATATTAAGATAAAAAATATTGAAGGGAATCTAACGATGGATAAAACAAAAAATTTATATTTAATGGTTTCCAAAACACCAACAAGATTTGGTTACATGATTAGAAAAGTTGGAAGGATTCGCTATAATCATAGTGCCATCGCATTAGATGAAAATCTTCAAGCGTTATATTCATTTGCTCGTCTACAGCATAATTCATTATTTTTAGCCGGGATTGTCCTTGAAACAATTCCTCGCTATACATTAAGAAAAGAAACATTTGTTGATGTTGCAATTATAAAAATTCCGGTTAGTTTAGAACAATATAAATTAGCTAATGAGATTATTGGGGAGTTGTATGGTAATGAAGAATATTTATATAACCTTTTTTCGGTTCTTACTTACCCGGTAACAAAGGGATTTGCTACATATCAATCATATACATGTGTTGAATTTGTTATCCATGTGTTAAGCCAAATCGGTTTTAAATTCAGTGCCCCGGGATATTATTATAAACCCGATGATCTACTTACTATTTTTAAAGACAATATTTATTTTGAGGGGAATCTCTTGGATTATTGCCCAGATGAAAGAATCGATGAACAGTATTTTGCACCAATGAGTTTTGAAGTTGCTAAAAAGAGTGCCAAATGTTTTGGCAAAATAGTTGGACGCAGTATATTTTGTCGAGGTGATGATTATTTTAAAAACAAGGAAATGTTTTGGGATAAAAACAATTTTCACTAAAAGGGTTGACAGTAACCATTTACAATGATAGTATTTAGTTTGTAAAAATTGAAATAGTGTGTAACTGGTAATGCAGGCATCAACTATACTAGATTTATATTAAGATATTTTTTATCTTTATATATTTTTTTAGTATATGTTGATGCCTTTTTTGATGAAAAAGCGCGCGTTCATCTTTATCCTATAGCATACATCTTTTTACAGTTTTATATGGAGGAGAAAATCGATGAGAATGAAAAAAAGAGGTATCATGAAAAAAGGACTGATTTTAGGATTGTCATGCATGATGTTGGGCTCTACAATAACGATTACAAGAGCAGCTGAGAATACAAAACCCCTTACTGATTTTGGAAATGTTTTAGATGTAACTGCCGATCCAAAAGAAAAAATCTACGGGACATATAGTACAAATGAATATAATAACTTTTCAGATATGGGAGCTTGGCATGGTTACTATCTACATCAAAAAACAGCAACAGATCTATATGGGGGATTTGCTGGACCAGTAATCATTGCAGAAGAATATCCAATTAATTTATCTGATTCAATTAATAAAATTAATTTAGAAAAAGTAACAGCACAAGGAAATGAAAAAATTGATTTAACTAAAGCGACTACTAATGAGGTATATTATCCAGGTCGTCTTGAACAAACTTATGATTTGGCTGAGTTAACATTAAAATTAAAATTAATTTTTGGTACTAACCGAAGTGCTTTGATCGAAACAAAAATAATTAATAAAACTAATGATGATTTAAAATTAAATTTATCTTGGGATGGACATTTATTTACTTGGTATACTAGTGAAAATAAAAGTATGGGAACTACTTTGAGTGAAAGTGCAGATGGGGTGAAAGTTAACTTCATTGAAAAAAGAGGCACTTGGGAATATATGACAACAACTGAAAACTCATTTGATGTAGTATTAAGTGAAGATGATATTAAAACAACGGTAAGTGATGATCGGTTATCATATACAATTACCAAAAATGAATCAATAACGATTGGAGCTGATAGCGAATATAATACTTATCAAACACAAAGTTTTACTTTCACAAATGAAGAAAGAGTTTCAGAAAAAACTAAAGTAACTAATTTATTAAAAAATCCTCAAAAATATTTCGAGAAAAATAATTCTCGTTGGCAAGGATATGTAGATACTATTTTTGAAAATGGAGTAGATGCTAATGTTAATTATCAACGGGCTGCAGTAAAATCAATAGAAACATTGATGACTAACTGGTTTTCTGCTGCTGGAGCAATCAAACATGATGGAATCGTTCCATCAATGTCATATAAATGGTTCATCGGTATGTGGGCATGGGATTCTTGGAAACAAGTAGTAGCTACAACATATTTTAATGAAGAATTAGCTAAAGATAATGTTCGTGCTTTATTTGATTATCAAATTAAAAGTGATGATGCAGTACGCCCTCAAGATGCAGGAGCTATCATTGACTGTATTTTCTATAATCAAAATGAAGATCGCGGTGGTGATGGCGGTAACTGGAATGAACGAAATTCTAAACCAGCTTTAGCAGCATGGGCAGTTGAAAATGTTTATCGTCAAACTGGTGATAAAGAGTTTTTAAAAGAAATGTATCCCAAATTAGCTGCTTATCATAACTGGTGGTATACAAATCGTGATATTGATAAAAATGGTATTGCTGAATATGGTGGAATGGTGCATGAAACATGTTATGATTGGCGTAATTATGAATATACAGTTGGTCAGTATGTTGAAGGGTTTGGTACAGTTAATGAAGACGGTTATATTTTAGATGATAATGGGGAACGTATTGTATGCCCAGAAGCTGGAATTGAAGCGGCTGCTTGGGAAAGTGGAATGGATAATGCAACACGTTTTGACCGTGAAGGAAACGGGGCAGATGATAAAGGCATTGAAATTTATACAGTAAGAAATAATCAACATGCGCCAATTGGATATGTTATTAATCAAGAATCAGTGGATTTAAATGCTTATTTATATGCTGAAAAAGGTTTCTTGAAATCAATGGCAGAAGAATTGGGGTATCAAAATGATGTAGTAAAATATACACAAGAGGCACAATATATTCAAGAATATATTAATGATAGAATGTACGATGAAGAAACTGGATTCTATTATGATGTTCAAACAAATGAAGATGGTTCAGAAAAGAAATTATTAGTGAATCGGGGTAAAGGAACTGAAGGATGGATCCCACTATGGGCTAAAGCAGCGACTAAAGATAAAGCTGCACGAGTTGTAGAAAGTATGACAGATGCTAATAAGTTTGATACATTTGTACCTTTCCCAACAGCTTCAAAAGATAATAATAAATATGCACCAGAAAAATATTGGCGTGGACCAGTATGGCTAGATCAAGCTCTATATGCGGTAGAAGCTTTACAAAATTACGGCTATTATGATGAAGCGAAAGTGGCAACAACGAAATTATTTGATCATGCTAAAGGCTTGTTAGGAACAGGACCAATCCATGAAAATTATAACCCTGAAACGGGAGAAGGGCTACATACTAAGAATTTTAGCTGGAGTGCTTCCGCTTTCTATCTGCTATATCAAAATACATTAACTTCTACTAATACAACATCACAAACAGGATTCGATATTCCTAATGTAAATATTGAAGTAAATATAAATAAAGAGTTATTATTAGAAGCTATAAAAAAAGTAGAATTAATCAAAGAATCTGAGTATACTAAAGATTCTTATCAGGGTTTAGTAATTGCTTTAGAAAACGGTAGAGCTGTATATGATGATAAAAATGCAACGCAAGATATGGTTGACATAGCAGCTGCTAAATTAAATGAGGCATTGAATGCACTTGTTAAAATTAAAATAACGGATAATGAAGGCACTAGTCCTAAAACTGGAGATAGCATTGAAACTATAGGCTATGCTGTTTTATTAGGTCTTACAGGAGGTGCATTAGCATTAGCAGGTAAAAGAAAAAAACACAATTAATGCTGTGAGGATAAAAACACACGATTAGATTCGTGTGTTTTTAGAATGTAAAAAATGTTTTTGATTCAATACAATTTATTGACCGAAGGCACTTTCAATGATACCATAGAGAAAGTGGGTTTCGTTGGATTCGGAGGAAAGAATGAAAGAGCGAATTTTTGCGCTGTTACAAAGAATCGAACGAAGTTTTATGTTATCAATAGCAGTTCTACCAGTTACGAGATTGGTGTTAGGATTAGCAATTGCTTTTGCAAATGAAACAATGATCACTTCATATAATTTGTAGAAGATTTTAGGCGAGGTGACGATAATAAATGCTCTACTTGTTATAATGAAAAAAGCGGGTTTAGGAATCATTGATAATCTATCTTTTATTTTTGCAGCTGGAATGGCTTTGGGAATGGCAAAAAGAGAAAGAGCAGTTACGGTTTTATCGTCGGTGATTGCTTTCTTTGTAATGTATGCATTAATTAATGTGTTATTGGTAATTAACGGTCAAATCTTAGCTGATAATTCGATAGTAATAATGTTTTAAAGGGTACGATTACGGTAATATGCGTAATTCCGACTTTAGAAATGGAAATTTTTGGCGGAATAGTTGTTGGAACGACGGTAGCGTACTTGCATAATCATTTTTTTACCGAACTAAGCTTTCTAAATGTGTATCCTGTATTGAAAAATTAAAATTCACACCGATTCTTTCGATTTTTATTATTATGGGAATTATAATGTATGTGATTTGACCGCAGATTTAAAGTATTATTTATACACTGGGAAGTTTGGTAAATGAAACTGGATATTTAGGGACTTTTATTTTTGGTGTAATAAAGCGTTTATTAGTTCCCTTTGGACTGCATCATGTATTTTGTCTACCATTTTGGCAAACTGCAGTAGGCGGGAGTATGCTTATTGATGGTTTATTAGTTCAAGGTGGACAGAATATTTTCTTTGCCCAACTAGCTGATCCTAACATACTTCATTTTAGTGTAGCAGCTACGCGCTATTTTTCAGGAGGGTTTATATTTATGATATTTGGACTACCTGATGTGGCTCTAGCGATATATCAATGTGCCGATTCACAATAAAAAAGTTGGTATGTAGAATATTGCTGACTGCGGCATTAATGTGTATATTAACAGGAATCACAGAATCAATTGAATTTTCTTTTATTTTTATGGCACCAATGTTATTTGGGATGCAAGTATTTTGGCGGAAAGTGCTTATCTTGCTGCACATATTTTGAATATTACAGTAGGATTAACTTGATTTAATTATATTCGGGATATTGCAGGGGAACGCCAAAACAAATTGGCTGCTAATAATTCCAGTGGGGATTATTTATTTTCTTTTATATTATAGTAGTTTTAAATATTTAATTCTAAAATATAACTTAAAAACATTGGGACGTAGTAATAACGGTAAGTTGCTATTGCAGCAAGATGAGAAAAATTTTGATGTTTTAACAGCCAGTAAAGTTATAGATGGTTTTAATCAGCAATTTTATTATATTGTAAAAGGACTGGGTGGAAAGAATAACTTTAAATATTTGGATAGTTGAAATAATAGGTTTGTTAATGATCTTGCAAAGATAGATGAAAATATACTAAAGAAATCAGGTGTTATAGGAATTATTTATCGGGAATTAAATATCCAGCTGGTCTTTGGCCTAAGGCATCAAACCTAAAAATGAAATTAGAAGAATATTTAGAAAAGCTAAATAAGGTTTAATTAGGTAAGAGTAATATAAATCAAGTTAGATTATAGTAAGTTTATAATGGTGATAAACATGTGAAACACAAAATGATTTTGCTGCTTAAGGAAAACGGATAAGATGGGAAGGGATAATCATGTATCGAATAGAAAAAGTGTTAAATAATAATAGTATTTTAGCAAGTAAAGATAATCAGGAAGTAATTTTTTTAGGTAAGGGTATTGGTTTTGGTAAAAAGATAAACGATATTTATATTCCAGGTGATGGAGTTAAAAAGTATAAGATGGAAACAAAAGAACAGGAAAAAAGGTTGCCACACGAGATTATCAGGAATGTTGATCCCGTTTTTATTGAAATCGCATCCGATATAATTAGATTTGCTCAAGAACAATTTGATCACGTAGATACAAAGATTTTATTGCCGTTAGCCGATCATATTGATTTTGCAATTAAAAGAATCCAAGAAAATGTTAATATGTCTAATCCGTTTACCAAAGATATTGAATTACTATTTCCAGAAGAATATAAGGTGGCATTAAAAGGTAAACAATTAATCAATTCAATTACTGGTTTCGAAATAACTGAAGATGAAGTTGGTTATATAACATTACATGTTCATTCAGCCATTAGTACTGATCATGTTGGCGAATCGATGCAGGCAATGGAAATAATTCATGAGAGTATTGATAAATTACGAAAAGAATTGAATATTGGAATTGATCGTAATTCAATCTCTTATATTCGACTGATGAATCACATTAAATATTTATTATTACGTCTTAATACTGAAGAAAAATTACAAATGGATATTAGTGATTTTACCCAAGAAAGATTTCCTTTTGCATATGAACGTTCTAAAGAAATTTGTATTCGTTTATCAAAGGTAATGAAAAAAGAGATTCCACAATCAGAAATTGGTTATTTAGCTTTACATTTAGAAAGAATTTTATCAATTGAACTAAAATAGGGGATATTTTACTATATTTTTTCATAAAATAAACAGTGAATCGTTTTATGTCAAAATTTATTTTTAAATTCTGAAAATTGTAGTAATTTTAATTTCATTGTGATAAAATCGTTTCATATGTAAATGATAAATGTTTATGGAGGTATATTTATGTATAAAATTTTGCTATGCTGTGCATCTGGTTTAACTACTAGTATGCTTGTAAATGCAATGAAAAAAGATGCAAAAGAAAAGAACATAGATGTGATGATTTGGGCAGTTGCTGAAAGCGCAATCGACTTATCTTGGGCTGATGCTGATTGTATTTTAGTTGCTCCTCAAAATGCTGGAGATCTTGAAAAGGTTAAAGGTATCGTTAATAGTTCTATTCCGGTTGCTTCAATTGATGGTGTTAACTTTTCTAAAATGGATGGGCAAGCTGTTTTAGAACAAGCAATTGAAATGATCAATAAATAAGTTATTCGATTGAATAACTTATTTTTTTATATTTTGAAAAAAGAATAAAAAAAGTTTAAAAAGTAGTTATGATTGTCTTATCATATAAAAAGGGGAATAAATATGTTTGATGTGTTAATAAAGGCTTTAGGTTTTGTAATTGTAATAGTTATCGGTTTTTTATTAAAACAATTTAGAATATTAAAAAAGGAAGACGGTTATACTTTGGCAACAATTATTATGAATGTTACATTGCCATGTGCACTTTTTTCTAATGCTAATGGAATTACGATCAATGGTGCTATGATTGTTTTAATTTTAATGGGGATTATTTTAAACGTTTTAATGGTTGCAATTGGGTATTTTGTTAGTAACGGGAAATCGGCACCAACAAGAGCAGCGTATATGATCAATTGTTCGGGCTACAATATTGGTAATTTTGTTTTACCGTTTGTTCAAGCTTTTTTCCCAGGAATGGGTGTAGCTTATTTATGTATGTTTGATGTTGGAAATGCGTTAATGGGATTAGGGGGAACCTTTGCGATTGCTTCAAGTGTTGTTAGTAGTGAACAGAAGTTATCCGTAAGCAATGTAATAAAAAAATTATTTTCATCAATTCCTTTTGATGTATATATTGTTATTTTCTTTTTAGCATTATTTAAAATAAAAATACCAGCTCCAATTTTATCAATCACTGATTTTATTGGCGCTGGAAATGGTTTTTTAGCAATGCTGATGATTGGACTGTTATTAGAAATTAAAATTTCGCATGATGACTTCAAGGATTTAATCTCTATTTTATCATACCGTCTTTTAGGAAATATGTTATTAATGGCTTTGTGCTTCTTCTTATTACCATTGCCGCTGCTTGCTAAAAAGATTTTAATTATTGCTTTAGCTGCACCGATCAGTACAGTATCTGCAGTCTTTACAAGACAGTGTAAATATGAAGGAGAAGTAGCTGCTGTAGCCAATTCTTTATCAATTTTAATTGGGATTGGAGTCTTAGTTGTTTTATTAATGCTTTTTGTATAATAGTAGATATTTTTGTTTAAATAATATACAATGTTCGTGGTGATAATATGACTAAACAAATACCGTTACAACAATTAAAAATAAATACAAATCGTATTGAATTATTAAATAATATGAATATCTATTCAGTTCGCGATCTTGTTTTACATTTCCCTTATCGTTATGAATCGATTGAAGAAACACCTTTAATAGATAACGAAAAAGTTATTATTGAAGGTGTTTTAATTGATGAGCCTAAAATATTTTATAAGGGGCGCTTATCTAGATTATCTTTTCAAATATTATATAAGCAGGAGGTTTATAAAGTAACTTTATTTAATCGTCATTTTTTGAAAAAAAATATGACTAAAGAAATGCCTTTGACCATTATTGGTAAATATAATAGTAAAACAAAAAGTATCACTGCTAGTGATTTACGATTAAAACCACTTGATGAAATCAGTGGGATTACACCAATATACTCATTAAAAGAAGGAATTACTCAAAAATCTTTTCAAGGTTATGTAAAAAAGGCATTAAATTTTTATCATGGTCATATTCAAGACGAGGTTCCTACTAATTTATTAATTAAACATCATTTAATCCATAAAGAATTAGCATTGAATTTAATTCATTTTCCTAGTAATAATGGTGATGTAAAAGAGGCGTTACGTTATCTAAAATATGAGGAATTTTTACGTTTTCAATTAACTATGCAATACATTAAATTATCTAGGAAAGATAATTTGGGAATAAAAAAGCAATTTAATCGCCAAACTCTAGATGAGTTTATTGCCCAATTGCCTTTTGAATTGACTTTTGATCAAGAACAAGCAGCGTTGGAAGTAATTAATGATTTACAAAAAGAAACAATGATGTATCGCTTTGTTCAAGGAGACGTTGGAAGTGGTAAAACAGTGGTTGGAGCAATTGGTTTATATGCAAATTATTTAGCTGGATATCAAGGAGCAATGATGGCGCCAACAGAAATATTAGCTACTCAGCATTATCGTTCATTAATCAAATTATTTAAAAAAATAGATATCAATATTGCTTTGTTAACAGGACATTTATCAAATAAAGAAAAACAAAGAATCTATAATGATTTAGAAAACGGGACTATTGATATTGTGGTTGGAACACATGCGTTATTTCAAGAAAAAGTAATTTATCAAAAACTTGGTTTAGTTATTACAGATGAACAACATCGTTTTGGAGTAAATCAACGTAAAGCACTAAAAGAAAAAGGTAAACAAGTAGATTTTATGGTTATGTCAGCAACTCCGATTCCTCGAACACTGGCCATAAGTATATATGGGGATATGGATGTATCAACTATTAAAACGATGCCAAGTGGAAGAAAACCAGTAATTACAGAAGTTTTTAAGACACATAGTATGAAACCTATTTTAAACCGTTTGAAAGAGTATTTAGCAAGTGGAGGACAATGTTATGTTGTCTGCCCTCTGGTTGAAGAAAGTGAAGCTATCGATAGCAGGGATGCTACGGGAATATATAATGGGATGAAGGCCTATTTCAAAGAACAGTATCAAATTGGTCTGCTTCATGGTAAAATGGACGATGAAACAAAGGATCAAATCATGGCAGCATTTAAAGCTAATGAGATTCAAATCTTAGTTTCAACAACTGTAATTGAGGTTGGGGTAGATGTAAGTAATGCAAATTGGATTGTTATTTACAATGCTGAGCGATTTGGATTGAGTCAGATTCATCAGCTGCGTGGTCGTGTTGGTCGTAGTGATCAGCAGGGATATTGTTTTTTATTAAGTAATTCTTCAAGTCAAGAGGCATTGGAACGTTTAGAATTTTTAAGAAATTGTCATGATGGTTTTGAAGTTTCTTACTATGATTTAAAATTGCGCGGACCGGGGGATATACTTGGAAATCAACAAAGTGGATTACCGGTGTTTAGTGTTGGAAATATTTTCGAAGATGCCAATATTTTAGAAATTTCTAGAAAGGATGCATTAGAACTGCTTGAAAGCAAATCTAATGATTTAATATATTTAAAATTAATAAAAGAAATCGAAGAACAATTAATCAACAATAATAAATATATTGATTAATTTATGTTATAATTATGACTAATATGAGGTGAAGTAGATGAAATTAGGAATTGATGCCATGAGTGGTGATTTAGGAAGCAGAATAGTTGTGGAAGCATGTCTATCATTTTTAGAGAAAAATAAAACAGATGAATTATATGTTGTGGGAAAGATTGAGGAATTAGAAGCATTAAAACCATATGATCAAGTGACTTTGATCGATGCGCGAGAAGTTCTGGAAATGACAGAAAATATTTTAGCCATTCGTCGTAAAAAGGAATCAAGTATGGTTAAAACAATGATGCTGGCTCGTAAGGGCGAAGTTGATGCAGTCTTATCTTGTGGAAATACTGGTGCCTATTATGCAAGTGCAATGTTATTTTTAAAACGTATTGAAGGTGTTGAAAAATCTTGTTTGATGGCAATGATGCCTACTTACAGTGATAATAAAGTAGCAATGCTTGACGTTGGGGCAAATTCAGAAAATACAGCTGAACAGTTGAAATCATTTGCAATCATGGGTAACGCTTATGCTAAAAATGTTTTAAAAATTACCAACCCTAAAATTGCTTTATTAAATATTGGAAGTGAACATCATAAAGGTGATGAGATTCATCAAGAAACATATAAATTGTTAGAAGATATGCAAGAAATTAATTTTGTTGGTAATATTGAAGGTAAAGAGATTTTGGATGGTGAAGTTGATGTTGTCGTAACGGATGGCTTTACAGGTAATGTAGCATTAAAGACAATTGAAGGTGTTGCAAAAGTGCTGGTTAAAAGTTTAAAAGATGGTTTTATGTCATCAACTAGAACCAAGGCAGGAGCGGTTCTTGCTAAGCCGGCTTTAAAACAGTTATTGACTAAATTTGATACTAAGGCAGCAGGTGGTGCTTTAATGATGGGTTTTGTTAAACCGGTTATTAAAGCCCATGGTTCAAGTGATGCAATTGCTTTTGAAAATGCAATTAACTTAGCTTTTGAAATGGTTTCTAGTGACGTTGTGGAAAAAATGAAAGAAGGATTGAATTAACGTGGAATTAGAACAATTTTTACAAAAAATGGAAATACCTTATCAGAATATAGAAATATTTAAGGAAGCTTTTACGCATCCTTCATATGCAAATGAAAATAAAATGAAAAATCATGATTATGAACGGTTGGAGTTTTTAGGTGATGCGGTTTTACAGTATCATGTTTCTCGGCATATCTTTGATTTATACCCGGAATTGCCAGAAGGCCGTCTAACCAAACTTAGAGCAAAACTTGTTCGTGAAGAATCATTAGCACGTTTTGCTAGAGAACTTGATCTAGGCCCGCTTATTTATTTAGGAGCAGGTGAGTTGAATAATGGTGGGCGTGATCGTGATAGTGTTTTAGCCGATATTTTTGAAGCTTTTATGGGTGCGATATGTCATGACTGTGGACCAGAATATGTTGAAAAAATGCTGGATATTACGATCTATAAGCATGTTGAGGATGTTAATTACGATGAAATTACAGATTTTAAAACAAAATTGCAGGAATTGATTCAGGCTGATCAGAGAAAGACGGTAACTTATGATCTAATCTCATCATCAGGACCGTCAAATAATCCAGTATTCGAAATGGCTGTTAAAATGGATGAGATGGTATTAGGGGTTGGAGTAGGTTCTTCGAAGAAAAGAGCAGAGCAACAGGCAGCTAAAGATGCATTAAATAAATTAGCAAGATAACGGACTTTTTTATGAAGTCTGTTTTTTTGCCTATTTATTATTTTTTTATTTGAATAGGTTATGGTAGGAGGGATGTACATGTACGAAGATTACATGGATAATTTGTTTGATCGGCGACCAATGCCAACAGTTGCACCAAAGGTAGGTGATATCTTTCTATATACTGTAAATCGTGGTGATAACGTTTATGCAATTGCACGACGATTTAATACACGAGTTGACTATATTAAAAATATGAATAGCCTAGATGATAAAATGATGATCTATCCTGGGCAACAATTATTAGTTCCAGTACTATTTGAAAAAATGCCACCAATGAAGCCACAGCCGTTACCACAGCCGCAACCACAACCAAGACAGTCTTATGAACTATATTTCTAAAATAACTAGATTTTTATAAGAAAAAAGTTTATTATAATGATAAATATATACAAGGAGAACAATAGATGGATTTACATGCAGGAAGTAAACGTAATTTAACATTGGTAATGGATCTATATGAATTAACAATGTCTTATAATTATTTTAAACAAGGCAATAAAGATGAATATGTGTATTTTGATATGTATTATCGTAAAAATCCAGATAATGGTGGATTCTCAATATTTGCTGGTCTTCAGCAGTTGATTGAATGTATCGAACACCTACATTTTAGTGAGGGAGATATTAAATATCTCCGCTCACTAAATAAGTTTGATGAAGAATTTTTTGATTATTTACGAGATTTTCATTTTACGGGGTCAATATATGCGGTTAAAGAAGGTACACCGGTTTTCCCTAATGAACCTTTAATTACAATTCGTGCAAAATTTATAGAAGCACAATTAATTGAAACTTTATTATTGGTAACTGTAAACCATCAATCATTGATTGCTACAAAAGCTAACCGCATTGTTCGAGAAGCAAAAGGACGACCGGTTTTAGAATTTGGGGCAAGGCGAGCTCAAGGCTATGATAGTGCTACATATGGAGCTCGAGCTGCTTATATTGGTGGAGTTGCCGGGACAGCTACAGTTTCTGCGGGGATGATGTTTAATATTCCTGTAGTAGGAACAATGGCTCATTCATTTGTTCAATCATTTGAAAGTGAATTTGAAGCTTTTAAAGCGTATGCTCTTACATATCCGGATGATTGTGTATTATTAGTTGATACATATGATACATTAAAAAGTGGTGTGCCTAATGCTATAAAAGTAGCAAATGAAGTTTTAGCGCCGTTAGGTAAAAAATTAAAAGGCATCCGCTTAGACAGTGGTGACATTGCTTATTTATCAAAGCGAGCGCGAGTGATGCTTGATGTTGCGGGATTAGTTGATGCTAAGATAACAGCATCAAATTCATTAGATGAATATTTGATTCGTTCTTTATTGGATCAAGGAGCCCAGCTGGATTCATTTGGGGTGGGTGAAAACCTTATTGTTTCACGGAGTGCGCCAGTTTTTGGTGGTGTATATAAGTTAGTGGCTCTGGAAAAAAATGGAAAAATTATTCCTAAAATCAAAATTTCTGAAAATACGGAAAAAATAACGAATCCAGGATATAAAAAAGTATATCGCTTATTCGAAAATGAAACAGGAAAAGCAATTGGTGATGTAATTGCTTTTCATGATGAAGAGATTTCCAGTAGTCACGATTTAACAATATATCATCAATCGAATATTTGGAAATTTAAGACAATAGCTGCTAATACATACAGTGTAGAAGAGTTACAAGTACCAGTCTTTATTAATGGTAAACGGGTATACCCCGAATATACTGTAGAAGAAATTCGTGAATATTCTAATCAACAAAAAGCACGTTTGTGGGATGAAGTGTTCCGCTTAGAATACCCTCATGATTACTATGTTGATTTAACAAAAAAACTGTTAGATTATAAAATTAAGATGTTAGAAGAAAAAAGAAAGTAGTTAATGGAGGAATAAAAGTGGCAAGATTTGATCGTAAGGTTGAAAGACAAAAAAAGGAATTTGATTTTTATCATAAAGAAAAAACTAAAAAATCTAAGATGACTGAATTTAAAGAAAATTTTAGTTTTCGGTGGATAAAGATAAATTTACGAACAGTGATTTATATAGTTTTAGATTTTTTGGCTGTAAGTTTAGCTTTCATTCCTTTATTAATGAAATACTATGATGCTAAAACTGCCTTTATTTTAGGGCATGGGGTATTGACTAGTTTGTTAGTAGTTTTAACATTCTATTTTATCAATAAGGAAGAGAAACCGCCACTAAGCGCTTTGTTTATTCGTTATTGTTTTATGGCATTGCTTTTAGGGGCAACGTCATTGATTGCAGTATTTTTAGTTTAAAGTGTAAGAAATATTATAATTTTATGGAGCTTACTTTTACTGAGAATAATATTACATATAAGGTAAGACCAGATAATTAAATAATCGAGGAGGTCTTTATGATTATTACAGTAGTAGGTCTCGGAGTAGTTGGAGGCAGTTTTGTTAAAGCCTTAAAAGGTCAAGGTCATGAAGTTTATGGGATTGATATCGATGAAAAGACTTTACAAATGGCGAAAAATGAAGGAACTATAATTGAGGGATTTACAGATGGAAAAGAAATTATTGCACAATCTGACTTAACTATTATATGTTTATATCCTTCATTGGTTTTAAAATTTATTAAAGAGAATAAATTTAAAAAAGGAAGTATCATTACTGATGCGGTAGGGATTAAATCTTATTTCTTAGAAGAAGCAATGACAATTATTGATCCTGAAGTTGAATTTGTTAGTGGACATCCAATGGCTGGACGAGAGAAAAAAGGATATGGGTACGCTAGTAAAGAAGTTTTTAAAAATGCTAATTATATACTGATTGAACATCCGGTTAATCAAAAAGAATGCATTAGTTTTATGGAACGTTTTGTTGGAACTTTAGGTTTTAAGAGTGTTAAAATCATGTCGCCACAAGCTCATGATGAAATTATTTCATTTACATCACAGTTGCCACATGCAATTGCAGTGTCTTTGATTAATAGTGATAATGAAAAATATGAAACTGGTAAGTACATAGGAGATTCATACCGTGATTTAACTCGAATTGCAAATATTAATGAAAATTTATGGTCAGAGTTATTTTTACGAAATAGTGATTATTTGTTGGCTTCAATTGAAGCATTTGAAGAACAACTAGACTTAATTAAAGTGGCTTTAAAAGATAATGACGAACGATTACTAAAAGATTTATTTATTAAATCTTCGTTACGACGGGAAAAATTAGAGAAATAATAGGTCTAGGCCTATTATTTTTTTGCTATTAAGTATAATATATTAAACAAATTGTTAAATGATAGTTGCTTTATTGACAAGATTCGTTATAATTAGACTGTTGAAAAGAATAAATGATGGAGGTGTCTTATGGATATCGGGAGTAAGGTAAAAAGATTACGGCAAGCTAATGGTTTAACTTTAGAAGAACTAGCCAATCGCAGTGAATTAACAAAAGGCTTTCTATCGCAATTAGAACGGGATTTGACATCACCTTCGGTTGCTACTTTAGAAGATATTTTAGAAGCTTTGGGAACTAATCTGCAAGAGTTCTTTAGTGAAAAAGAAGCGGAACAACTAGTTTTTAAACAAGATGATTTTTTTGAAAATATTCAAGATGATTATAAAATTTCATATATTATTCCTAACGCTCAAAAAAATGATATGGAACCAATTTTAATTGAATTAGAAAAAGATAAACAGTCAATGATAATTGCTCCTCATGAAGGACAGGAATTTGGGTATGTTGTTCAAGGACGGGTTAAGTTGATTTATGGTGATAATGAATTTGTGTTGAAAAAAGGAGAAACTTTCTATTTGAAGGGATTAGTATCGCATTATTTATTTAATCCTGGGGAAACTAAGGCTAAGGTTATTTGGGTTTCAACACCACCATTATTTTAAAGGAGACATTATGACAAAATTAATTGAATTAGACAATCTAACAAAAGAATATAATGGTCAAGTTGTTTTAAAAGGTATTCATTTAGAAATTAATGAAAAAGAATTTGTAACTTTACTTGGACCAAGTGGTTGCGGTAAGACTACAACTTTAAGAATTATGGGTGGTTTTGAAGAAGCTAATGGTGGAACTGTTTTATTTGATGGTCAAGATATTAGTGGGTTACCGCCGTATAAAAGAGAACTAAATACAGTTTTTCAGAAATATGCGTTATTTCCTCATATGGATGTTTTTGATAATATTGCTTTTGGTTTAAAAATAAAAAAAATGGACAAAGAAACAATTAAGCATAAAGTTAATCGGATGCTTGATTTAGTTGGGTTAGCTGGCTTTGGACAAAGAAATATAAATCAGTTATCAGGTGGACAGCAGCAGCGAGTAGCGATTGCACGAGCTTTAGTAAATGAGCCTAAAGTGTTGTTATTGGATGAACCTTTGGGAGCCTTGGATTTAAAAATGCGTAAAACGATGCAAATAGAATTAAAAAATATTCAGCAGGAAGTAGGAATTACTTTTGTTTATGTTACTCATGATCAAGAGGAAGCTCTAACGATGTCAGATACGATCGTAGTTATGAATGAGGGACAAATTCAACAAATTGGAACACCAATCGATATTTATAATGAACCTGAAAATCGTTTTGTAGCTCAATTTATAGGAGAATCAAATATTATTGAAGGGATTTTTGTAAAAGATTACTTAGTTGAATTTGATGGAAAGCAATTTGAATGTGTTGATAAAGGTTTTGATGATGGTCAAGATGTTGATATTGTTTTGCGACCAGAAGATTTAGATATTGTTGAAGTTGGTAAAGGAAAAATAGAAGGGGTTGTAACTTCTATTGTTTTTAAAGGCGTTCATTACGAGATTATTGTAGAGACAAAAGATCGTGATTATATGGTACACACAACAGATATTAGTGAAGTAGGGAAAAAAGTTAATTTGAATTTTTGGCCTGAAGATATTCATGTTATGGATAAAATGGGTAGCTATTAATGAAACAGTTTCGTAAGTTGGTTGGCCCATATTGTTTTTGGCTGTTTGTTTTGACAGTTGTACCAATGCTTTTAATTATGATCTATGCCTTTGTTCAAAAAGGAAATACGATTACTACATTTAATTTTACATTAGAAAATTTTTCTAAATTTTTTGATCCAATTTTTGTTTCAGTATTAGTCAAATCGTTTGTTTTAGGTGCAATTACAACGGTTTTATGCTTGGCAATTGGATATCCAGTGGCTTATGCAATTTCAAGGTGTAAAGAAAAAACGCAGACACTTCTTATTTTATTGATTACGTTTCCAACTTGGATCAATATGTTGATGCGAACATATGCGTGGATCAATATATTGAGTAGTAAGGGAATCATCAGTAATTTTGTCCAATTTCTAGGATTTGGTGAAGTTAGCTTTTTATATACGGACTTTGCCGTTGTTTTAGGAATGGTTTATGATTTCTTACCATTTATGATTTTACCTATTCATACCGCTTTAACTAAAATGGATAAATCTTTAGTTGAGGCAAGCAATGATCTAGGAGCGAATCCGATTACTACTTTTTGGAAAATTACTTTTAGATTGTCATTAGGTGGAGTATTAACAGGAATTACAATGGTATTTTTACCAGCTATTTCCTCATTTGTAATTCCAAAATTGTTAGGGGGTGGACAGTACTCTCTAATTGGTAATTTTATTGAACAGCAATTTATTAATGTAGGGGATTGGCATTTTGGTAGTGCTGTTTCTTTGATTTTAGCTGTTTTAGTTATTGTCCTCATGGGACTTATTAACCGGGTTGAAAAATATGCGGGGTATCAAGAGGAGGCTAAACGTGAAAAAACTAAAAAACTTTAAGTTTAATTTTAATAGTAGTTTATGGATTGGTTTTGCTTTAGCGTTCTTGTATTTACCGCTTGTGATTATGGCAATTTTTTCGTTCAATGATTCTAAATCACTTTCAAGCTGGAGTGGTTTTTCATTACGCTGGTATCAAGAGTTATTTGTAAATCAACAAATGATCGATGCTATTGTTGTGTCAGTTAGTATCGCAATCCTTTCAACCGTTATTTCAACAGTTTTGGGAACAATCACAGCAATTGGAGTATCAAAGTCAAAACCATTATTACGTAAGTTAGTTTTACAAGTAAATAATTTACCAATAATGAACCCTGATATAGTTACCGGGATATCCTTGATGTTGTTGTTTTCGTTTATTAAAGTAGAAAAGGGCTATTTAACTATGTTATTAGCTCATGTAGCTTTTTGTACTCCATTTGTAATTACAAATGTTTTACCAAAGGTACGACAGTTAGATGTTAATTTAGCCGATGCTGCGATGGATTTGGGGGCAACTCCATTTCAGGCTCTTACAAAAGTAATTATCCCTCAGATCAAACCGGGAATAATTTCAGGGGCTTTATTGGCTTTTACTATGTCATTTGATGATTTTATTATTTCTTATTTTGTTAGCGGGAATGGAATTGAAAATATTTCGATCGTTATTTACAATATGTCAAAGCGAACTAATCCTAGTATTTATGCACTTGCGACTATTATATTAGTTGTTGTATTACTTTTTGTGGCAATTGGAACATTAGTGCCGAAATTCTTTCCAAAAGCGACAAATAAACTATTAAGCAGTAAAACTGCTAAGATAGTTATTGCTGTTTGTCTAGTTTTATCTGTAGTGTGGTCAATTTCTACTGGTGTCAGTCGTAAAACGTTACGAGTGTATAATTGGGGAGAGTATATTGATAAAACAGTTATTAGTGATTTTGAAGATAAGTTCGATTGTCGGATTATTTATGAAACGTTTGATTCAAATGAAATTATGTACACTAAATATATGAGTGGAAATAGTTATGATGTACTAGTTCCTTCAGAATATATGATTGAACGAATGATCAAAGAGGATTTATTACAGCCTGTTGATAAATCATTAATTCCTAATTTGGATAATATTAATGAAGGAATTTTAGGACAGTCATTCGATTTGAGTAATAATTATTGGGTACCGTATTTTTGTGGTAATGTAGGTATTTTATATGATAAAACTGTTGTAGATGAAAAAGATTTAGAAGCAGGATGGAGTATCTTACGGAACACAAAATACAAAAATCAAATTTATATGTATGATTCAGAGCGTGATAGTTTTATGGTTGCTCTCAAAGCTTTAGGATATTCAATGAATACTACAAAAGAACGTGAAATAAATGAAGCTTATCAGTGGCTGTTAGAGCAACGTGAAGAAATGAATCCGGTTTATGTAGGTGATGAGTCAATTGATACAATGATCAGTGGTGTTAAGGCGATGGCGATAATGTATTCTGGTGATGCAGCAGCAGTAATGTCGGAAAATCCTAATATGGGTTACTATATGCCGAAAGAAGGGACTAATGTCTGGTTTGATGGATTTGTTATTTCGAAAGAGTGCAAGCAAACAAAACTTGCAAATGAATTTATTAATTATATGATAAGTGATAAAGTATCTTATAAGAATACTGTCGAAGTAGGATATTTAACTGCAAATGTTAATGCAGCGGCTCAGGCTGAAAAAGAGGAGTTTAAAGATATTAGTGCTTATGGACTGCGCACTGGCCCGAATGATGAAGTATTTGCTTATCAGGATAATGCTGTAAAAGAGATGTATAATTCTCGCTGGACGAAAGTGAAAGCAAAATAGTTAAAACTGTTGATTAAAAATCAGCAGTTTTTTAAAAATATAAATATAAAAATTATTGATAAAATGAATCTTTTTTAGTGTGTTTTTTCTTATATATAAGAAAATGGTAATTTTTTTATAAAAAATACTTGAAATTATTTTCTGTTTAACATATAATAAATGAGCAGTCTGGTGATGACACCGACTGACAAAAACAAGAACAACAAGTTAATGGTTCCATGGCCAAGTTGGTAAGGCAACAGACTGCAACTCTGTTATCATCGGTTCGAGTCCGGTTGGAACCTCCATTAATGTGTTGCCCAGGTGGCGAAACTGGTAGACGCACAGACCTTAAAATCCGTGCCGGTTCGATTCCGGCCCTGGGCACCATTTCTTAAAAGAATAAATCTTGCAAAAGCTAATAAGATGTGTTAATATAGATAGGCGTTGTAAGTGAACGATGCGCTAGTAGCTCAACTGGATAGAGTGCTTGACTACGGATCAAGAGGTTGTGGGTTCGATTCCTGCCTAGCGCGCCATTTGAGTAAAAAAAGAAATAGAACGGGAAGTAGCACAGCTTGGTAGTGCACCTGGTTTGGGACCAGGGGGTCGCAGGTTCAAATCCTGTCTTCCCGACCATTTAAAATAATAATTGGGGCCTTAGCTCAGCTGGGAGAGCACCTGCCTTGCACGCAGGGGGTCAGCGGTTCGATCCCGCTAGGCTCCACCATTAATTATTAAATTATAGCATTGCTGTAGTTGATTACGGCGGGGTAGCTCAGTTGGCTAGAGCAATCGGTTCATACCCGGTGGGTCGGGGGTTCGAATCCCTTCCCCGCTACCAATTTAATAACGGTGCCCGTAAGTCAAGAAACAACAAGGACCCTTAGCTCAGTTGGTTAGAGCTATCGGCTCATAACCGATCGGTCGTTGGTTCGAGTCCAACAGGGTCCACCAATTTAAGAATGCGAGGGATTACCCAAGTCCGGCTGAAGGGATCGGTCTTGAAAACCGACAGGGGATTAACGTCCCGCGGGGGTTCGAATCCCTCATCCCTCGCCATTTAATTTAAAATTCAGCCGAAATAAAATAATGCAAAAAATATCGCGGGATGGAGCAGTCTGGTAGCTCGTCGGGCTCATAACCCGAAGGTCGTTGGTTCAAATCCTTCTCCCGCAACCATTGGTCTGGTAGTTCAGTTGGTTAGAATGCCGCCCTGTCACGGCGGAGGTCGCGGGTTCGAGTCCCGTCCAGACCGCCAATTAGATTGTTTAGTTTCACTTTGGTGAAACTTTTTTTATAAAAACAAATCATTATGATTTGTTTTTATTAATATAAGCATGCAAAATTGCAATCATTGTTTTAGAATCAAAGATTTCGCCATTAACTACTTTGTGATAAGCGGTATCAATATCCATTTTAATTAATTCAATTACTTCATCTTCATCACACTCTAAAGGATTTTCGACTTTGTAAACATCATGAGCTTCGTATACATAAAGCCATTCATCACTATAACCAGGAGTTGGTAAAAACTTAGAAATTAAACTTATCTTTTTAGCACTGTAGCCAGTTTCTTCTTCTAATTCTCGTAAAGCGCATATAGCAGTATCTTCATTTAATTCTAATTTACCCGCAGGAATTTCTAAAGTATCTACAGCATTAGGATACCGATATTGCTTTACTAATAAAATTTTGCCATCAACAATAGCAAGAACGCCAACTCCGCCGTGGTGTCGAACTACTTCTCGAGTTGCGAGATTCCCATTTTCACATTCTACTTTGTCTTTATAAACAGTGATAATTTTTCCATCATAGATTATTTCTGATGATATTTTCTTTTCCATTAGTTTCACCTCATTAAAAGTATAACAAAAAAAGTATGCGGGGGTGCATACTTTTTTCTATTATTTCACGTAAGGGTGATAATAGGGGGTATGTAAAGCGAAATACTTCACTTAACAAAATCAATTATAGCATCAGTTTCATAAAATGTAAAGGGTTACAATAAAAGTATTAGGCGTTTTTAGCAAATTTTGTTATAATGTTTCAAGGTGATATAATGAAAAAATTAAAAATAACAGAAAATGATGCTAATCAAAGAATTGATAAATATTTAAAAAAGTTACTAGTTAATGCTCCAAATAATTTTATATATAAAATGTTTCGAAAAAAAGATATCAAAGTAAATGGGAAAAAAGTGGATGAAAAATATATTTTATCATTAGATGATGAGGTCGAAATGTTTTTATATGATGATAAATTCAAAGAATTTACAGAAACCAAAAGTATCTATGAGGTTAATAGAACGTTTAGTGTTCTTTATGAAGATAAACATGTATTGATTGTTTTTAAACCAGCAGGGCTTTTAGTTCATGAGGATGCAAATGAAAGCATTAATACTTTAACAAATCAGGTTTTAAGTTATCTTGCTTCAAAAAATGAACTAGATCTAAGTCGAGAAAATACTTTTATGCCAGGACCAGTTCATCGTTTAGACAGGAATACTAGTGGAATTGTAATTTTTGGTAAAACTTTGGCAGCTTTGCAAAATCTCAATGAAATGATAAAGCAACGTCATTGCATTGAAAAAAAATATTTAACGATCTGTCGCGGACAATTGAATCATCAGCGAAATTTACACGGATATATGATCAAGTTAGAGAATCAGGCTCAAGTTAAATTAGTAAAGAAAGACTATCCTGGGGCTTTAACGATGGAAACGATTGTTAGGCCGTTAAAATATAATTGTGATTATAGTCTTGTTGAGGTTACATTAATAACTGGACGGATGCACCAGATCAGAGTACATTTATCAAGTATTGAACACCCAATTATTGGTGATCGTAAATATGGAGATTTTGAACTGAATAAATATATTAAGAAGACTTTTGGTTTAAATAATCAATTGCTGCATGCTTATAAAATAAAATTTGTAAAAACCTTTGGTGTACTAAATTATCTTCAAGATAAAGAGATAATTTGCCCTGTGCCGGCTTTGTTTGAAAAAATAGAGAAAAGTTTGTTATAGACACCTTTAAATAAAGAGTTGTTTATTGTATAATTATTTACATAGATTATAGGAGGAAAGATATGAAATACTATATTGGAATTGATTTAGGTGGGACTAATGTTCGTACTTTGCTGGTGGATGAAAATGGTAAAACTTATAGTGAAGTAAAAGATAATACTGAAAGAGAAAATGGTCCTGACTATGTATGTGCTAAAATCATTCGTCAAATTGAAAGTTTAGATACATCAATTTGTGGTGGTTTACAAGGTGTAAGTGGAATTGGTATTGGGGTACCTGGACCTGTTGACACAGTAAAAGGTACAATGATCATGGCAACAAATTTACCTGGATTCGAAAATTATCCAATTTGTGATAAATTAGCAGATCGTTTTAATTTACCAACTTTTATTGATAACGATGCAAATGTTGCTGGATTAGCAGAAGCTTTATTAGGTGCTGGAAAAGATTATCCGACATGTTATTATGTGACTATTTCAACAGGAATTGGGGGAGCCTTTATTGTTGATGGTAAATTAGTTTCTGGTGGTCGAGGACATGCTGGAGAAATTGGGAATATTATTGTTAAAAACAATGGTTATAAATTCGGAGGTTTAAATCCAGGGGCTGCTGAGGGAGAAACTAGTGGTACTGCAATTACTCGTAAAGGTAAAGAACTTTTAGGAGAAGATAGAGTAAATCATGCTGGAGATGTTTTTAGATTGGCTAGCGAAGGTGATTTAAAAGCACAAAGTATAGTTGATGAATGTATTTCAGAATTAGCAACAATGTTTGCTAATATTGCTCACACTGTTGATCCGCACTGTTTTGTAATTGGTGGTGGTGTAATGAAATCTCGTGAATATTTCTATGATCGCTTAGTAGAACAATTTAACTCAAAAATTCATGTAGGAATGCGCGGATATATTCCGTTATTAGGAACAAAATTAGAAGATTGTGGAGCAATCGGAGCAGCAATGTTACCAATGTCAAGATTAGGTTAAGAAAGGATATTTCATCCTTTTTTTTTGATTTAAAGTAGTAGTTTTTTAAATCGAATAATGGTATTATAGTACGGTGAGGTGACGAGAATGTCAAAAAGAGTAGTATTAGGATTAAGTGGTGGTGTCGATTCAGCAGTTGCTGCTTATTTGTTAAAAGAACAAGGATATGATGTTATTGGTGTGTTTATGCGTAATTGGGATAGCCAGTTAAATAATGATATTTTAGGTAATCCTACTAATGATAATGATATCTGTCCACAAGAAGAAGATTATAATGATGCCAAGGCTGTAGCTGAATGTCTTGGGATTCCTATTAAAAGGGTGGATTTTATCAAAGAGTATTGGGATCATGTATTTACATACTTTTTAGATGAATATCGAAAAGGTAGAACACCTAACCCCGATATATTATGTAATAAGCATATTAAATTTAAAGCTTTTTTAGATTTTGCTAAAACTTTAAATGCAGATTATATTGCTACAGGTCACTATGCCCAAGTTAAACATTATCAAGGAGCAGATTCGGTGATGTTAAAAGGCCTTGATAATAATAAGGATCAAACATACTTTCTATGTCAATTAAATCAACAACAGCTACAAAACTCATTATTTCCTTTAGGTGAAATAGATAAAACAGAAGTTCGTCGAATCGCTAGAGAATTGAACTTACCAGTAGCAGATAAAAAAGACAGTACCGGAATTTGTTTTATCGGAGAACGTGATTTTAAAGAGTTTTTACAAAATTATATTCCAGCTCAAGCTGGAAAAATGGTTGATATAGAAACTGGGAACGTGATTGGTGATCATTCAGGAATCATGTACTATACTATTGGTCAGCGTAAAGGATTAGGGATTGGTGGTCCAGGTGATGCATGGTTTGTCGTTGGGAAAGACTATGATAAAAATGTGTTATATATTTGTCAAGGAGATCAAAAAGATTGGTTATATTCAACCGGGGCTCTGATTACTGATGTGAACTGGATTGCTTCAACTAAACCAATAGATAAAATTGCATGTAACGCTAAGTTTAGATATCGTCAGCCAGATAATCCAATTCAACTTGAATTTATTGATGAAGATACTGTTTACTTAACTTTTGATAAACCAATAAAAGCGGTGACTCCAGGCCAAGCTGCAGTCTTTTACGATGGTGATATTTGTCTTGGTGGTGGAACGATTGAAACTGTCTATAAAGATGGGCAGCCAATCAAGTATTTATAATGATTGAATATACAGGTTATATTAAGAAGATTCGTTTTTATAGCGAATCTTCTAATTATATCGTTGCTTTAATTGAAGTTGAGCAGGAAGATAAGTTGATCACAATGAATGGTTATATGAATAATTTTAATGATTATGAAAAATATGCTTTTATTGGTGATTACGAAATTCATCCTAAATATGGTAAACAGTTTAAATTATCAGAATATCGTATCATTTATGCAAAAGAAAGTGAAGAAATTATTAAATATTTATCTAGTCCGCTATTTAAGGGGATTGGTAAAGCTTTGGCAACACAAATAGTAAATACACTTGGTGAAGAGTGTCTTGAAAAGATTAAAGAAGATAAACATAATTTAGATTTGGTTAGAGGAATGACTGAAAAACGGCGGGAAATAATTTATGAAGCATTGACTAATGGTGATTATGATCAAGAAGTAATGCAGTTTTTTATGGGACATGGTATCAGTCTGAAAAACTTGGGCTTGATTCAAGCATATTATCAAGAAAAAACATTAGAAATACTTCAAAACAATCCGTACCAACTAGTAGAGGATATTGATGGGATTGGATTTAAAACAGCTGATGAGTTAGCTTTAAAAACAGGTGGGACACTTGATAATCCTAATCGAATTAAAGCTGGGATTATTTACAGTATTAAGCAATATGGGTTTAATACTGGGAGTACATACTGTTACCTTGATGAAATCAAAATAATGTTTTCTAAAATAATATATAATATTGAAGAAATATCGTTTAATGAATATCTTGATGAATTGATTGATGAAGGATTGATTATTCAACGTGGTGATAAGTATTATTATTTTGAAATGGATGAGGCTGAAAAAAATATAGCTGAATATTTAAAAATACGGATAAATAAACCCGATGAACTTTTTGATGAAAAAGAAGTAGAACGATTGTTGACAAATTATGAAAAGACTCAAGGTATATGTTATGCTGCCAAGCAGAAAGAAGCCCTAAATTATTTTTTAAAGTCTTCTTGCATGATTTTGACAGGCGGACCTGGAACTGGGAAAACGACAATTGTTCAAGCACTTTTAAAAGTGTATTCGGTATTGTACCCAGATGATCGAATTGGTTTAGTTGCGCCAACTGGTCGGGCTGCAAAACGATTGACAGAATTAACTGGAATTTATGCTTGTACGATTCATCGCCTATTAAAATGGGATCTTCATAGTAACACATTTGCTATGAATAAAAGCAATCCATTAGATTTAGATGTTTTGATCATTGATGAGTTTTCAATGGTCGATTGTTTATTGTTGAGTAAACTTTTTGAGGCGGGTCGAGGAATCAATAAAGTATTATTTATCGGTGATTACCATCAATTGCCTTCGGTTGCACCTGGAAATATATTACAGGATTTGATGGAAGCTGGAGTGAAAACGATTGAGCTAGATGAAATCTTCAGACAAGCTAAGGATTCAGGAATTATTCAATTGGCTCATCATATTATTCATAATGAAATTGAAAATATGGATCTTTTTGAGCAATATCGGGATATAAACTTTTTTCCTTGCATAAACTATGATGTCGTAAAAAATGTTAAGATAATAGTAAAAAAAGCAATTGACGAAGGTTATGACACAAATGATATTCAAGTACTAGTACCAATGTATCAGGGAGTGGCTGGAATCGATGCTTTGAATGATGCTTTACAAGATGTTTTTAATCCGATTGATGAATTTAATGATTCATATCAAATTGGCCGCAAGGAATATCGTGTAGGTGACAAAATTTTGCAGTTAAAAAATCGACCTGATGATGATGTTTTTAATGGTGATATTGGAACGCTTGTTGAAATATGTCGAAAAGATAATTTTGAATATTTGCAAGATACACTGATTGTTGATTTTGATGGTAATTTTGTTGAATATACAAGTAATACTTTTAACACAATTACTCATGCTTATTGTATGTCGATTCATAAATCGCAGGGAAATGAATTTAAAATCGTTATTATGGCGGTCTTGTCTGATTATTATATTATGCTACGGCGTAATCTATTATATACAGCGATTACAAGAGCAAAGCAGTCTCTCTTTATTTTAGGAAGCTCTAAAGCTTTTATGCATGGTTTAGCAAATTATCAAGACAGTCGTCGAAAAACAAGCTTAAAAAGTCGTTTTAAAACAATTGAAACCTTAAATGTGTATGATTTTCTTGAATAAAGGTAAACTATACTGAGGTGAGATATATGATGACAAGAAGCAAAATACTAATTGGATTAACAGTTGCATCACTAATGATTTTGTTGAGTGAATGTGAGTGTGTTGAAGATGTGATGTATGAACTCAAAGCAAAGATGTAAAGATATAAATTAATAGTCTTGAAAAATATAATTGGATAGTTTATAATTTGGTAAATCGTTGAAAAAGAAAAGTACTATAAAATAGATCTTTCAGAGAAAGTATGGCTGGTGAAAATACTTATCATTTTATAGGAAAGCTACTTTGGAGAGTAATTAAAGATTACCGTGTAGGCTACGTTACCAGTCAAGTAAGGGCATGAGTTTTCATGAACTAGGATGGTACCGCGATTAAAGTCGTTCCTAGCAATAGGGCGACTTTTTATATTGTAAAGGAGAACAAGATGAAACAATTAACAGGAAATCAAGTTAGAAAAATGTTTTTGGATTTTTTTGAAAGCAAAGGTCATAAAGTTGAACCTAGCCACTCATTAATTCCTAATGACGATCCAACTTTACTATGGATCAATGCTGGAGTAGCAGCAATTAAAAAATATTTTGATGGAACAATAACTCCAGATAATCCACGAATTACAAATGCTCAAAAGTCAATTCGTACTAATGATATTGAAAACGTTGGAAAAACAGCTCGTCATCATACATTTTTTGAAATGTTAGGGAACTTCTCAATTGGTGATTATTTTAAAAAAGATGCAATTGATTTTGCGTGGGAATTATTAACTGATGAAAAATGGTTTGCTTTTGAAAAAGATAAATTATATATTACAGTTCATGATCATGATGAGGAAGCTTATGACTATTGGGTTAATGTCAAAGGTGTTGCTGTTGATCATATGTTAAAAACACCAGGTAACTTTTGGGAAATTGGCGAGGGACCATGTGGACCCGATTCAGAGATTTTTTATGATCGTGGGGAAAAATATGATCCTGATGGTTTAGGAACAAAGTTGTTTTATGAAGAATTAGAAAATGATCGATATATTGAAATTTGGAATTTAGTATTTTCACAATATAACTCACAAGAAGGAGTAGCTCGTGAAGATTATAAAGAGTTGCCACAAAAAAATATCGATACTGGGATGGGATTAGAAAGAATTACTAGTATTATCCAAGGCGGAGAAACAAATTTTGATACTGATTTTTTCTTACCAATTATCCATGAAGTAGAAAAATTAGCCAATGTTTCATATCAAGAAAATAAGATGGCTTATCGAGTTATTGCTGATCATATCCGGACTGTAACATTTGCACTTGCTGATGGAGCATTATTTGATAATGCAGGTCGTGGATATGTTTTGAGGAGAATTTTAAGAAGAGCTGTTCGTTATGGTAAGCAAATTGGAATCGAAAAAGCGTTTATGTATGATTTAGTTGATGTTGTAAGCGAAATTATGAAAGAATTCTATGATTATCTACCAGAAAAAGTAAGTTATATTAGTGACTTAGTAAAAAAAGAGGAAGAAGCTTTTCATAAGACGTTAACAAATGGTGAAAAATTATTAAGTAGTATTATTGCAAAAAATACTGATGGTGTGATTAGTGGAAAGGATGCCTTTAAATTATACGATACTTATGGTTTTCCTTTTGAATTGACTTTGGAAATTGCTGAAGAATCAGATTTAAAAGTTGATGAAGAGGCTTTTAGAGCAGAGCTTAAAGTACAACAAGAAAGATCGCGTGGAGCACGTACTGATAGTGAAAGTATGGCAAGTCAGAAACCTGATTTAATGGCCTTTGATTTACCATCGAATTTTGAATATGATCCAACAAATATCAATAGTGTAGTTATTGGATTATTTAAAGATGGTGTTAAAACAGATCGAATTGATGATTATGGAGAAGTCATTTTTGATACAACAACTTTTTATGCTGAGATGGGTGGTCAATGTGCAGATACTGGGTATGTTTATAATGAAAATTGTCAGGGTGAAGTAATTAATGTGCTAAAAGCACCAAATCAACAGCATTTACATTTCGTTAAATTGAAGACAGGAACGATTCGAGTTGGTGATATTTTAACTTTAGATGTTGATAAAGCTAAGCGAAATAAGATTATTGCTAACCATAGTGCTACTCATATTCTTCAAGCAGCTTTAAAAGAAATTATTGGAAAACATATTAATCAAGCTGGTTCTTATGTTGATGATCATCGTTTAAGATTTGATTTTACTCATTTTGAAAAAATAACAAATGAACAACTTAAATTAATTGAGAATCAGGTTAATAATGTCATTTTTGATGGAGTTACTGTGGATATTGCACACATGACTAAAGATGAAGCCATTAATAGTGGTGCTATGGCGTTGTTTGATGAGAAGTATGGCGATAAGGTTCGGGTTGTTTCAATCGGTGATTATTCAATGGAATTATGTGGTGGATGTCATGTTTCAAACAGTGCAAATATTGGATTATTTAAAATTGAGGCTGAAGAGAGTGTTGGTAGTGGAGTGCGTCGAATTGAGGCGGTTACTGGAAAGACTGCTTATCAAGCGTTAGTTCAAGAAAAAGAAACGGTTGATATTATTAGTAATATTTTAAAACTTAAAAATCGTAAAGAAGTAGTTGCAAAAGTTACTGCATTAACTGAAGAACTTTCCAACACTAAAAAAGAGATTGAAATATTAAGCGGACAATTAAATGCGCTAAATGCAGCAAGTAAAGCCAATGATATTCAAGAAATCAATGGAGTTAAAGTGTTGTTTGTAGAAGAAATGATTGATGCTGCTAAAGCGAAACAACTTGCCTTTGATTTTAGAGATAAAATTGAAGAAGGAATTGTAATTTTAGTAACACAATTTGAGGACAAATGTTCATACTTTGTCGGGGTGACTAAAAATTATGTTGCAACTGGATATAAAGCTGGTGATATTATTAAAAAAATCAATGCAGTTGTTGATGGTCGCGGTGGTGGAAAGCCGGATTTTGCTCAAGGTGGCTGCCCAATTAATGATAAGATTTCCAACATCAAGGGAGAACTTAAAAATTTCTTTTAATTTCTAAGTAATTGGTGTAAAATAATTTTATAGGCAAAGCCTTAAAGGAGGTCGAATAATATGCAAGACTTAACAAAGACAAAAGTATTCAGTTCTGAAGATATGCGTCGTGAGATGATTCGTCAAAATCTTAAAACAGTAATTGATGCATTAAATGAAAGAGGCTATAATGCAGTACATCAAATTGCAGGTTATTTAATCTCTAATGATCCTGCTTATATTTCAAGTCATAAAAATGCTCGAAATATAATCCAGCAAATTGAACGTGATGAAATTATTGAAGAATTAGTCAAATCATATTTGGAGAAGTAGGATGGAACGGATATTAGGGTTGGACTTAGGTTCAAGAACCTGTGGTATTGCAATCAGTGATACTTTAGGCATGTTAGCTCATGGAATTGAGACTTACCGTTTTCGAGATGATGATTATGATAGAGCCGCAAAGCACGTTGTTGCTTTAATTAATGAACATCAGATCAAAACGGTTGTACTTGGGCTACCTAAACATATGAATGGTGATTTGGGTGAGCGTGCACAAATATCAATCATGTTTAAAGAAATGTTAGAAAAAGAAGTACCGGGTCTCAATGTTGTTTTAATTGATGAGCGACTTACAACTAAAGTAGCTCAAGATCAACTTATCTTTGCTGATGTTTCTCGAAAGAAACGGAAGCAGGTAATTGACAAAATGGCTGCAGTAGCGATTTTACAAGGCTACTTAGATGCCCAATAGAAAGGAATTTAAATGGAAGCAAATAAAATCCAAGTGATCGATGATCAAGGTAATGAAAAAGAATTTGAAGTATTATTTACTTTTAATAATGAGGAATTAGGAAAACAATATGTGTTGTATTATGATACAACAGTTGAAGAACCTAGTGTATTTGCATCAATCTATGATGATGCTGGACAATTATTCCCTATAGAAACACCGGAAGAATGGGAAATGGTTGAAGAAGTTTTCCAAAGTTTTATGGCTGAAAGTGAAGAAGGTCATGAATGTTGTGGAAACCATGGAAATGGATGCTGTCATGATAATGATGAAGAACATGAATGTTGCGGTAATCATGGAGACTGTAACTGCGATAACTAATAAAAGCTAAATTATTTAGCTTTTTTCTCTTAAACTAGAAAAGGTGGTATAGAAATGGCTTTAATGGGATTATTTGGAAAAAAAAGAGTTACTGAATCATTTTTTGTCAATTCATATGGAAATGATCAGACACGTGGTATTTATACATTTCAAGTAGATATTGAAAATGGAGAAATACTTTATAAAAAGCATTTTAAAACACCCTCAGACCCTGTCTATAGCTTTAATTATGGGCGCTTTGTGTGTGTTACATATAAAAATAGAACAGGTACAAGTGGTGATGGTGGAATTTGTTCATATGCAGCAACTGCTGATATTTTAGCATTAGTATCGCGAATTAGTGATAAAGGTAAAACATATATGCATGCTTGTGCTAATGGTGATCATGAAACAGCAGATAAATTATATGCTGTTGATTATTATAACGGTGAGATCATGGTGGCAAAAATTGATAAGAAAAAACTAGTTGCACCTATTTTTAATTATAAATTGGAAGGACATAGTATCGATCCAAAACGTCAAAATCAACCACACCCTCATTTTGTCGATTTTACTCCGGATGGAAAACGTTTAATTGTTGTTGACTTAGGATTAGATAAAGTACTGCTCTTTAAAATGGAAGCAAAGGAGATTATTTTGGATGAAGAACATTCATTTGATTTAGAACCAGGATCTGGACCTAAAAAGATTATGTTCAACCAGGCTGGAACAATAGCGTATGTTTTAAATGAATTATCTAATACAATTTGTGTTTACAAATATAATGATTTGAAATTTGAATTAATTCAAACCATCGATACATATCCAAAAGATGAATATGATGAGCCTAGCTTAGCTGGACAAATGCTTTTTAGCGAAAAAGAGGAGCGTATTTTTGTTACTAATCGTGGTCATGATAGTTTAGCATTATTTTTAGTAGATCAAGAAACAGGTTTATTGACTTATAAAGATTTTGTTGATACTTCACCAAATGCTCGTGATATTGCAATCTTTAAAGATCGTTGGATTGTTGCAGTTTGCCAAAAGGGTGGAGTAGTTGAAAGTTATGAATACCGCGATGAAAGAGGCGGAATGCTTTTTGAAACCAAATACTCATATCTAGTCAGTGAGCCGGTTTGCATTACAAAATTTGAGACTATTTATTAGAGATGATTATTCATCTCTTTTTTTGGCATAATATACTGACGAAGCATGTTTTATTATCGGTAGATAAGTTGAATAAGCGCTAAAAATATCATATAATGGTTAAGACGGAGGAGAATATGAAAAAAACTCAGAAAATTATTATTGGAGCAATTGCTGGAATAACGATTGTTGTACTAGCTTTAGTGTTTTTTTATTTCAATGGCCAAGGTGCTGTTTCTTCTAAAAGTGAAGAGGTAGTAGTTGAAATATCTGGATCAACATCTTCGGTCTTAAATCAGCTTGATAAGGCAGGTCTATTAAAAAGCAAAACAGTTGCTAGTATCTATACAAAGTTTAATAGTTATAGTTTTAAAGCGAATGTTTATGTTTTAAATAAAAATATGGATTTAAAGAAGATTCTTACAATTTTGGAAGGAGATAAGGATTATATATCTGCTGCTAAAATTACGATATTAGATGGATACCGTATACCTGAATGTGCTCAACAAGTAGCAAAGGGATTAGAAATCGATAGTACCGAGGTATTAGAGAAATGGACAAATAAAGAATATTTGCAAACTTTAGTGGAAAAATACTGGTTTTTGGATGAAAGTATTTTGGGTGCTGATATTATGTTCCCGTTAGAAGGGTATTTTGGTCCAGAAACATATGTAATTACTTCAAAGAAGACATCGATTGAAGATGTTACAAAGATGATGCTGGATCAAATGGATCGTAATTTAAGTACTTATAAAGACAAAATCAGTAATTTTATGATTAGTGGTAATAAAGTATCGATGCATCAATTTTTATCATTAGCATCAGTTGTACAATGTGAGTCATCTGGCCAAAAAGAAGATCAGGCTAAGATAGCCGGTGTCTTTATGAATCGTTTGGAAAAACCAATGCGTCTGCAAAGTGATGTAACTGTAAATTATGCAAATCAAATTAAAACGGTAGCAGTAACGTATAATCACTTATCAGTCGATTCTAAATATAATACATATAAGTATGAAGGGTTACCAGTCGGTCCAATCAGTACAGTTTCAACAAACATTATTGAAGCATGTCTGAATTATCAAAAGACTGATAATTTGTTCTTCTTTGCTTTGAAAGACGGGTCAGTCATCTATTCAAAAACATATGAAGAACATCAACAAGTAGTAAAGGAAAATAAATGGTATTAAAATGAGATATTATGAAAAAATAGAAGCTGATGCTTTAGCCCGAAATATACCTGTAATGCAGCGTGAAGGGCTTGAATTTATGATTGAAATTTTTAAACATCATAATTGTCATTGTTGTTTAGAGATTGGTAGTGCGATTGGATATTCAGCAATGATGTTGGTAAGTAATATTAATAATTTTAAGGTTGAAACAATTGAATTAAATGAGGAACGATATTTAGAAGCTGTAAAAAATATTGAAGAAAATAATTTAAAAAGTCAAATCATTATTCATCATGGTGATGCTTTATCATTTGATTTAGAGCATTTGAAAATTAAAAAATATGATTGTTTGTTTATTGATGCAGCTAAAGCACAATATCAAAAGTTTTTTGAAAAATATATGCCTTTAGTGGCAGACGAAGGTATTTGTATTGTTGATAATTTAGATTTTCATGGTATGATTTTTGATATTGATAATATAAAGAATCGAAATACAAAACAACTGGTAAAAAAAATAAAGCGTTTTAAAGATTGGATCTTTGATAACGAACTTTATGATGTTGAATATCATCATGTTGGTGATGGTATTTGTGTGATAAGAAAAAGGGTGGCACAATGAAGTTAGTATTATCTTTAAATAGCAAAAAATTTATTTATGATTATGTGGATATTGGTGTTGAATATTTTGTCGTTGGGGCAAAGTATTTTTCATGTCGTCAAGCATTATCGCTTGAGTATGATGAAATCGCCAATTTAAAAAAGGTCCTAGGTAATAAAAAAGTATGGGTTTTAGTAAATGCACTAGTTGAAGAAAAATATATCGATTTCTTAGAAAAGCATTTAATTAGATTGAGTCACATTGGAGTTGATGGAATTTTATTTCAAGATTTTGGTGTTTTACAGATTTGTAATGAGCATAATTTTGATTTTGAGATGATTTATCATCCAGATACATTAAATACTAATCAAGCAACTTTAAATTACTTGGGAACTCAAGGTATTAATGGTGCTTTTTTGGCACGGGAGATACCGCTTGAAGAAAAAAAAATAATTGCTAAAAATGTTAATGTTAAAACAATGATTCAAGTTCATGGTGTTGAATATATGGCATATTCAAAAAGAAAGCTATTGACTAATTATTTTAAGGAAATCAATCAGGATATTCCAATTGGAATATCAGATGATCTGACGATTCAGGCAAATGGTGTAAATTATAGTTGTCATATTTATGAGGATCAATACGGGTGTCATATTTTGAGTAAACAGCAAATGTGTGGCTTAGACATAATGAGTAGTTTTCAAGATTTTGATTACCTCTACATAGAATCTTTATACGTCGATGAATTAAAGTTAGTAGAAATCGTTAATTTATATCAAGATGCTTTAATCAGCGTTGGAAATAGAACTTACGGAAAAGTCGCTAAGGAATTAATATCGCAACTTTATCAACTGGATCCAAATATCGAATATCATCATAGCTTTATGTTTGATGCAACTGTTTATAAGATTGATGATGTAAGAAAGCGGGAAGAAAATGAGAAATGTAAGTAAAGTAATTAACGGAAAAAGGGTAATAATAAAAAAACCTGAGTTATTGGCACCAGCTGGTAACTTAGAAAAGCTAAAGGTTGCCATTCAATATGGTGCTGATGCAGTTTTTGTGGGTGGAAAAGAATTTTCATTACGTTCTGGAGCCTCAAATTTTACACTTGATGATATTAAAGAGGCAGTAACCTTTGCTGATCAGTATGGCGCTGCGGTTCATGTGACATGCAATATTATTCTACATCAAGATAATCTTGATGGGATTGAAGAATATCTGCGGGCTCTTGATCAAGCAGGTGTTAGAGCGATTATTGTGGCTGATCCATATATTATGTCAATTGCTAAAAAGTTGAATTTAAAATTAGAAGTTCATGTTTCAACACAATTATCAACTTTAAATACAAAAGCAATTAAATTTTATCGAAATTTAAAAATGGATCGAGTAGTGCTTGGTCGGGAAGTTTGTTACGATGATTTGAAAACTATTTTAGATAAAACTGATGTAGATATTGAATATTTTATTCATGGTGCCATGTGTATTCATTATTCAGGTCGTTGCATGTTGTCTAATTATTTTTCACGTCGTGATGCTAATCGGGGTGGATGTTCACAATCATGTCGCTGGTACTATGATCTATATCAAGGTAATCAAAAAATTAATCAAGATGGTGTAATTCCTTTTAGCATGTCAAGTAAGGATATGGCATTAATTAATCATATTCCTGAATTGATTGAACTAGGAGTCGATTCTTTTAAAATTGAGGGTCGAATGAAGTCATTGCATTATATTGCAACAATTGTTTCGACCTATCGAAAATTAATTGATGATTATTGTAATGATCCTGATAATTTTGAATTGACTGAGAAATATTATCGTGAAATACAAAAAGCGGCTAATCGTTCCTTATGCACTGGTTTCTTTGATGATCAGGCGGGTAACGATAAGCAGTTATATAATCAACGTGATGAACATCCTACACAAGAATTTTGTGCCCGAGTAATCAGCTATGATCAAGTTAATCAAATAGCTACAATAGAACAACGTAACTATTTTAAAATTGGTGATCAAATTGAGTTTTTTAGCCCATATCACAAAAATGTTGTTGTGCCAGTAACAAAAATTATAAATGCTGATAATGAAGAAGTTGAAGTAGCTAATCATCCAATGGAGATTCTACAAATACCGGTCAGTGTTGAATTACAAAAGGATGATATGGGAAGGAAAGTGATTTGATGAAAAAGCCAGTTATTATTGGTATTGCGGGAGGTAGTGCTTCGGGAAAAACCTCTATTGCACAAGAGCTTTATGACTGTTTTAAAGGACGCCATACAATTAGAATTATTAAATTAGATGACTATTATAAAGATCAAACACATTTATCAATGGATAAAAGAGTCTTAACTAACTATGATCACCCCTTAGCTTTTGATATGGATTTATTGATTGAACATCTTGATTTATTAAAAGAAGGGAAAAGTATTCAAAAACCGACTTATGATTTTGAACAGCATAATCGTAGCAAAATAGTAGAAATAGTTGATTGTCGTGATGTTTTTATTCTTGAAGGGTTATTTGTGTTAAATGAAGTACGAATTAGAGAACGCTGTGATATTCTAGTATATGTTGATACAGATGCAGATATTCGCTTTATTCGTCGGTTGAGACGCGATCTTGAAGAACGAGGGCGGAGTCTAGATTCGGTATGTACACAATATTTAACAACAGTAAGACCAATGCACGAACAATTTGTTGAACCATCGAAAAAATATGCTCATATTATAATTCCCGAAGGAAGCAGCAACACTGTAGCAATTGATTTATTGTTAACAAAAATATCTTCAATAGTTGATTAGTGAAGATATTAGGACTAGATATTTATATAGAATTATGCTATATTAGAGACTACGAGGTGATATTATGGAACACGAAAAAGTATTGTTAACCCAAAGTGGGGTAGAAAAATTAGAACAAGAAAGAGATAACTTGATTAATGTCGAAAGACCTAAAGTTATTGAAGAATTACAATTAGCACGTTCTCAAGGTGACTTATCTGAAAATGCTGACTACGATGCTGCTAGAGAAAAACAAGCACATTTAGAATCAAGAATTAAAGAAATTGACTATATGCTTCAAAATGCTGAAGTTATTTCTGAAGAACAAATGGATCTAAAAGTAGTAAAACCCGGTACTACTGTAACAATCTTAGATTTATCAGAAAAAGATGCTGAACCTGAAAGTTACCAAATCGTTGGATATACTGAAACAGACCCTTTAAATGGAAAGATTTCAAATGAATCTCCATTAGCAAAAGCTGTTTTAGGTCATGGAGTAAATGAAATTGTAACAGTTGGGGTTGCAGATCCTTATGATGTAAAAATTGTTAACATTGAGTTTAAAAACTAGAACTTATAAAATGAACCTACTATTTAGACTGCAAAATAAGTAAGGTTCTTTTTTATAGACAATTTTAATAAGTAGAAATAGAAAAAAATGATTTAATCAGTATTTTGTAAGAACTGTTTAAATCATTCTTTAAGGGAAATTATCTTTGGAAAGATGAAATATTCTATGGATTTGTATATAAAGTTGATTAACTAGATGATTGGTGTATGAGGTAATTAAAGAGATTGCCACCTGTATAATAACATTATCATTACGGATTGATTATGCCAAGATATTAAGCGTCTAATTTTTTTGTATATAATTGTAAAATTAAGGTAGTGATAATTAAAATGATTGGTCTTGAAAGGATATTAATTAGATTAATGTCTTCAATATTTACCATTAATGCGATAATTCCAAAGATCAATCCACATAGTAAAGCGTGAATAATTGCTTTATTTTGAAATATTTTGATTAGCCAAAATGCCCATACAATCATAATGATTCCAGCAATTATATTAATAATACTATGGTAGATAAAATTTGATAAATGAATAAAACTTATAATTCCGGCCATGATAAGACTAGTAATAGTAAAGGTGATAAGGATAAATAAAGCGAATTTTAGGTATATTTTTAAATATGATTTCATATTTCCTCCTTGTTATCTTACTAATATTATATTTAAGGATTGGTGAAATATGAATATCTTCGATGTATTTTTAATTAGTGTTTGCATTTATATTTATTTAAGTATCTTGTTAAGAATTTTTGGTAAAAAAGAATTTAGTCAATTAAATGTATTTGATTTTGTAGTATTTTTAATTATTGCCGAGATCATGACAGATACGATAGGAAACAGCGATTTTACTTTTTATCATGGTGTGGTTGCAACTGTTACATTGATTGTTGTAGATCGACTTGTTTCAATGATAACAATGAAATCAAAAAAACTTCGCGATATTTTTGAAGGACGACCTACATACATTATTTTTAAAGGAAAATTGGATCAAGAAATAATGAAAAAGCAACGATATACTGTTGATGATTTATCACATCATTTACGAGTTAATGATATTGATAGTATTTCTAAAGTTGAATTTGCTTTATTAGAAACAAATGGTTCACTTTCAATTATTCCTAAAGATCAGTGTGTAGTAGAATTACCGGATGCTTTAATCTGTGATGGGATAATTGATGAAGATAATTTAAAATTGCTCAACCGGGATATAAATTGGTTAAAAAAAGAGTTGAAAAAACAAGGTGTAGATAAAATAGAAGATGTTTTTTATTGTGTGCCAGAAAAGGGCCACTTATTAGTAATAAAAAAATAGAGCTGGAATCAGCTCTATCCTAATAGCATGCGATCGTTGTCAAATTCACTACCGCTTGCTTCTTCGAATTTTTTAAGTAAATCATCAACTGTTAATTTGGCTTTTTCTTCACCGTTGACATCATAAATAATACGGCCCTTGTCCATCATAATTAAGCGATTACCGATATTAATAGCATCTTTCATATTATGTGTTACCATTAAAGCAGTTAGCTTTTGTTCAGTGACGATTTCCTCTGTTAAATCAAGAACTTTTTTAGCGGTTCGAGGATCTAATGCTGCAGTATGCTCATCAAGTAAAAGAATTTTGGGTTTTTGAAGTGTTGCCATCAGTAATGTTAAAGCTTGACGTTGTCCTCCTGATAACAAACCAACTTTACTTGACATCCTTGTTTCTAAACCTAAGTCTAAACGTTTTAGTGCTTCATGATATTGTTTTTTTTCTTCTTTGCTGATTCCCCAGCTTAAACCACGACGTTTACCACGACGAAAAGCCATAGCCAGATTTTCTTGAATTTCCATATTAGCTGCTGTTCCCATCATAGGATCTTGGAAAACACGTCCAATAAATTTGGCACGTTTATATTCATCGGCGAGCGAGATGTCTTGATTGTCAATAGTAATATATCCACAGTCAATTGGATAAACCCCAGCAATCATATTTAAAGTCGTACTTTTACCAGCCCCGTTTCCACCGATGATTGTAATAAAATCTCCATCATTAACAGTAAGGTTCAAATCTTGAAGAGCCTTTTTTTCATTAACAGTACCAAGGTTAAAAGTTTTACTTACATGTTCTAATTTAAGCATTCTCTTTCTCCTTTGTTAATTTTTTGTATGTAGCAATTTGTTTTCTTTTACTTACCATAACAGGTACAGTTAATGCTATACCTACTAATAAAGCTGTCAACAGTTTTAAATCATCAGTACTTAGACCCAATTGTAAAACAACTGCAACAATAATACGATACAAAATTGAACCAACAATAATAGCAGTTAAAGTAAACATGAAACCAGGCTTTCTTCCTAGGATTACTTCTCCAATAACGATTGAAGCTAAACCAATAACAATTGCTCCAATTCCCATCTTAATGTCGGCATAACCTTGAGATTGGGTTACTAATGCACCAGACATTGCTATTAAACCATTAGAAATCATTAAACCTAATAATTTAGTTGTATTTGTATTAGCACCAAGTGCTCGAACCATATGTTCATTATTTCCTGTAGCACGGATAGCACTACCAATTTCGGTCCCAAAGAACCAGTAACATATTAAAATAACGATTATAGCACAAATTATTCCGATGATTAAAGTAATCCATGCTTGTGATAGATTGAAAGTATTTGATAAACCTTTGAAGATAGTATCACTTTGAAGTAAAGGTGTATTACTTTTTCCCATGATTCGTAAATTAATTGAATAAAGGCCGATTTGGGTCAAGATACCTGCTAAAATCGCAGGTATTTGACATTTAGTGTGTAATAGACCAGTAATAGCTCCGGCAACAAATCCAGCAATTATAGCTAATAAAACAGCAAGAATAGGGTTTATTCCATTGACAATAGCAACAGCACAAACAGCACCGCCAGTGGCAAAACTACCATCAACTGTTAAATCGGCAAAATCTAATAATCTAAAAGTGATGTAGACCCCTAAAGCCATAATTCCCCAAAGGATTCCTTGTGATGCTGCACCTTGAATAGCTAAGATAAAACTCATTACTTATTCACCATCTTTGCTTTAGATTTAAGATCATCAGGAATTGTAATGTTTAATTTTTTAGCAACTTTCTCATTTATTGTTAATTCACATTCTTCAGCAGGTAAATATTCAATTGCCATATCAGCAGGTTTAGCTTCGCCCTTTAAAATTTTTACAGCCTGAAGACCAGCACGATATCCTAGATTATAATAATCGATACCATAAGTGGCTAATCCCCCATTTTCAACCATCCCACTTTCACCAACAATACATGGTAAATTGTTTTCATTAGCAACTTGAGCAACGGTTGCCATACCTTCGGCTAAGAGATTGTCAGTTGGAATGTAAATAGCATCTACTTTTCCAATTAATGACTCAGTAACTTGTTGTATTTGATTAGAATCAGTAACAGATTTATCAACTACAGTTAAATTACGTTTAGCACATTCTTCTTTAGCAATGTCAGCTTGGAAAATTGAGTTATCTTCGGCATTACAATACATGATCCCGATTGTTTTGGCATCAGGAAGTAATTGTTGTAACAAATCAAATTGATCAGCAACCGGTGTTAAATCACTTGTACCAGTTACATTTCCGCCAGGTTTTTCATTGGTTTTTACTAATTTAGCACTAGCAGGATCTGTTACAGCTGATAAAACAATTGGAATTTCTGTTGTTTTGTTTGCTGCTGCTTGAGCAGTTGGTGTAGCAATTGCGAAAATCAAGTCAACGTTATCGTTAACAAATTTATCAGCAATGGTTGTACAATTTGATCCATCACCTTGAGCATTTTGGTCATCAAATGCAACATTGTCCTCACCATAGCCATTGTCTTCTAATGCTTTCAAAAATCCTTTTTTAGCATTATCTAATGCGGGATGTTCTGCGTATTGAACAATGCCAATATTAACATCCTTACTTCCCCCACAGGCACTTAGAGTTAGTGCCATCATTACAGTTAAAGATGCCTTTAATAATTTTTTCATATTTATTCCCTCCATATTTTCAATTATTAAACAAAAAGTCGCCCTCGATAGAGGACGACAAAGTCGCGGTACCACCCCAAGTTTATTATTAACTCACATTAATAATCTTCATAAGTGTAAAACTTTACTACGATAACGGCTAGCCACCGATGATTACCTACTTATCAGTATCCGACTCCATGATGAATTCAATATTTCTTAACGTATTGTTCGCACCAACCACAATATCTCTGATATCTAAGTCATATTTACTACTTCACTTCACTGTCTTTGTTTAATAGATTGTTACCTAAAATAATACGTTATGAAGTTCTATTTGTCAATATAATAAAACTTGTAAAATTAGGATAAATAGCTTTATTTCTAAAAAAGTATTTTTTGTTTAGGATTTAAACAAATTAAATTACTTTAAATAGTATTTATGATAAAAGAATGTCTAAAGACATCATAATGACAAAACCAATCATGAAACTTATTGTTCCCAAATCAATTCCTTCAGTTGCATTAGCTTCAGGAATTAATTCTTCAATACAGACAAAAAACATGGCACCGGCTGCGAAACAAAGAGCGAATGGTAAAACTCCATTGACTAGAGTGGCAAAAATAAAGCCTAATAATGCTGCTGGGATTTCAACAATAGCAGAAAATTGTCCATACATCATGGCAATAAAACGGCTTTTTCCGCATTGATGCATAGGTAAAGAAATAGCAGTACCTTCAGGAAAATTTTGGATACCAATTCCTAGAGCTAAGATTAAAGCTGGTAAGTAATTTCCATCGTGACATCCTGCAAATGCCACACCAACTGCTAAACCTTCAGGAATATTGTGTAAGGTCATAGCTAACATTAATAGCTTGTTTTTTGAAAAGCGACCTGGATTGATTCCTTCTTGTTCATGTGACATCATGTGTTCATGGGGGAGCAGTTTATCAATCAACATCAATAATGCTACACCACAAATAAAACCAAATGGAATGATTAGTAAATCAAGTTTACCTCCAGCTTCAAGCTGGTCTTTTGCTGGAAGTAATAATGAAAAAAATGAAGCAGCAACCATAATTCCAGCAGAACTGCCAAGAGCAATACAAATGAGTTTTTGACTGGCTTTGCGAACAAATAGAACTAACGATGCTCCAAAGAAGGTCATTAACCAGTTAAATGTTGCTACAATTAATACAATTATAAATGGATTTAACGATAATAAATATTCCATTTTTTCACCTCAATTATTACTATGCATAAAAGCCTATTGCATATGGGCATATAAGTTGCTGATGAAGTAATATTATGATATGATTATTCTTAATGAGGTGGAACAAATGGAAGAAATGTCAATTGCGATGCAAAACTATTTAGAATTAATTTATGAACTTTCATTAGATGGAAAAAAAGCTAGAGTCAGTGATATCGCTAAGCATTTAGGTGTATCTAAACCAAGTGTCAATAATGCAGTTGTGGTTTTGGCTAAAGATGGCTATGTTATATATGAAAAGTATGCGGATGTAAAACTAACGCCTAAAGGGAAAGAAACGGCTGAGTTTATCTGTGGTAAACATCAAACAATTAAACAATTATTTGTTGAAGTTTTGAACATAGACGAAGGAATTGCTGATAAAGACGCTTGTTTAATTGAACATGTGATTTCAAATGAGAGTATTAAAGCAATGCAAGAATTTTTAGATAGACAAAAATAATGGTTATTAGGAAGTTTCCTAATAACCATTATTTAATATCCAAAATCCAGATATTCTTCAGTAGTAATAATTAAAATAGCTTTATTTGTAATTTCGTTTTTCTTGTTGTCAAATGTTTCAATTGGGGTATATTCAACTTTATCACGACGTTGAACATCTTCATCGTAAACATAATCGGCTTGTCTAAAGAAAATACCATCTTCATCATAACGCGAGATAGTCCCAAGACCACGCTGATTATTATAATGAACAACTGTTCCTTCAACACGTTCTACATATTTACCTAAATTATTCATTACTTTTTCATATAATTCATCATATAATTCTTCTGATGTTTGATCGTTATATTTTTCACCATAATCAGCAACTGGAGTATATTCACGATTATTTTCAGCAGTTAATTTTGTTAAGAAAGCATCTACAATTTCAATTAACATCGGGTCTTCAGTACGTTGTGTAGCCTCCATCAAGCGTGTATAAATTCCTAAATGATTAATTGAATATCCATTTTCAAAAAATTCATATAGTAAATAAGCATTTGCTTCTTTAATGTTGCCTGTTTGAGCATTAGTTTTATAAAGAACTTCGTAGAAATTAACATTACGGATTCGGTTATGTAAAGATAAGAATACTTTTTTAGCTTCATCGTATTGTTCTAGTTCGACTAATGAACACGCTCTTTGATAATTAATCCATTGCAATGTATTAAAATGCCATTTTAAAGATAGAGATAGTGCATTGTTAGCAGTATCAACACATTCTTTTGAACGTTTGGCCTCGTATAGAGCTTTTACTTTTAATCGATAGTAGCGTTCTTTTTTAGATTCAAATTCTTTTCCTTCATCATTAGTAAATGGTTTATCATCTAATAGATTAGGATCAAGTAAATCAAGCATTTCAACTAATTTGTTAGGATCTTCAGGTTTTTCACGTTGTAAATATTTAATAGCACGATTTACTGAAGGTTCCATTGGAGAATAACGTTCCTGTTTGCATACAGCTAAAATATCTTTTAAGACACTAAAGAAAAGATCTTCATTATCTCTAATTTTTTCATCATCAATATTGATGAACTTATTATAAAGTGCATACCCATATTGATTCAGATATCCGCGAAGATTTGGACATAATGACATAAATGTCTTTCCAACCTCAATTGCCTCTTCATTGTTGTCGCTTTTCTTCAATAGTTTAATGTAATCATTGGCCTGAAAATCATTGAAGGAAGTTGGGTCTTCTTTAAACTTTTCATTGTATACTTCTAAACTTTTTAATTCATTTTCATTCATAAAATCACCTCTAATCAATATTATAGCATCTTTTTAATCTCTTTTGCAGTAGTTAAGTAATAAATTGTTTTGAAATGCAAATTTATATGTTATAATGGCTAGGATAATAGATGAGGTGAAAGAATGAATAAACAAGTGTTTAGTATGGATTTTTATGGTAAAAATCTAAGTGTGGAAGTAGGAGAATTAGCTAAGCAGGCTAATGGAGCTGTATTGGTAAGATATAATGATACAGTTATTTTATCAACTGTTGTGGCAGGGAAAGAACCAAAAAATGTTGACTTTTTTCCATTGACAGTAACTTATGAAGAAAAATTATATTCAGTTGGAAAGATTCCAGGTGGATTTTTAAAAAGAGAAGGGCGACCTAGTGAACATGGGACATTAACAGCTCGAATGATTGACCGTCCAATTAGACCATTATTTGCAGATGGGTTTAGAAATGAAGTGCAAAGTGTTAACACCGTTTTATCTGTAGATCAAGATGCAACTCCAGAAATGGCGGCTATGTTAGGTGCATCACTGGCTTTATGTGTTTCTGATATACCTTTTAATGGCCCTATTGCAGGGGTCAACGTTGGTTTGGTTGATGGTGAATTCATTGTTAACGGAACACCAGAACAGCTAGAGAATTCTTTAATAAATTTAGAGGTAGCTGGAACCAAAGATGCTATCAATATGGTTGAAGCTGATGCTAAAGAAGTTAGTGAAGAGGTAATGTTGGAAGCATTATTGTTTGGTCATGAAAAAATCAAAGAATTAATTGCTTTCCAAGAAAAAGTAGTTGAGGCTTGTGGAAAAGAAAAAATTGAAATTCCATTATTTGAATTAAATAATGATTTAGTTGAAGAAGTTGCAGTACGTGCTAAAGCCGAAATGGCTGCAGCAGTTTCAATTCCCGGTAAATTAGAGAGATATGGAGCAATTGATGATCTAATCGCTCAAGTGACAGAGGAATATGACAATAGAGAATATGAAAATGAAGAAATAAAAGCTGATGTGATGAAACAAGTTGGAATCATTTTACATGATCTAGAAAAAGATGAAGTACGTCGATTAATTACTGAAGATAAAATAAGACCGGATGGACGCAAAATCGATGAAATCAGGCCATTAGATTCGCAAATTGATTTGTTACCTCGAGTTCATGGGTCAGCGTTATTTACACGTGGTGAAACGCAAGTTTTATCGGTTGCAACATTAGGTGCAATTGGAGAACATCAAAAAATAGATGGATTAGGGTTAGAAGATCAAAAACGTTTTATGCATCATTATAATTTCCCGCCATATTCAGTTGGAGAAACAGGACGAATGGGTGCTCCAGGTCGTCGTGAAATTGGGCATGGCGCTTTAGGCGAAAGAGCTTTAGCACAAGTGATTCCTAGTGAAGAAGCTTTTCCTTATACAATTAGAGTGGTTTCTGAAGTATTGGAATCTAATGGTTCCTCTTCACAGGCTTCTATCTGTGCTTCGACAATGGCCTTAATGGCAGCCGGTGTTCCAATTAAGGCACCAGTAGCTGGAGTAGCTATGGGACTAGTAAAAAAAGGGGATGCATATACTATCTTGACAGATATCCAAGGAATGGAAGATCATTTAGGAGATATGGATTTTAAAGTTGCAGGAACTGATGCGGGTATTTGTGCATTACAAATGGATATTAAGATTGATGGTATTACGAAAGAAATTTTACAAGAGGCTTTAGCTCAAGCTAAAGTAGCTCGTAAACAAATTATGGCAAATATGATGGATGCGATTGCAGCACCACGTGATGAATTATCACCATATGCACCAAAAGTACAAATGATGAAGATTGAACCGGATCAAATCAAAGCGGTTATTGGTCAGGGGGGTAAAACAATCAATGAAATCATTGAACAATCTGATGGTGTTAAGATCGACATTGAACAAGATGGTACAGTTGTTATTTATCATTATGATCAAGCTGCAATCAATAAAGCAGTTGAGCTAATTGAAAAAATTGTTAAAAAAGCGCAAGTTGGCGAAGTTTATGATGGTAAAGTAGTAAGAGTAGAAGATAATTATGCTTTTATTAATTTGTTTGACGGAACAGATGGTTTTTTGCATATCTCTGATTATGCATATGAAAGAACTAAAAAAATGGGTGAAGTGATAAAATTAGGTGATATCATTAAAGTTAAAGTCACTAAGGTTGATGATAAGGGAAAAGTAAATGTTTCACGCAAGGCTTTACTTCCTAAACCAATTAAAAAAGAAGAACCTAAAGAGGAACCAAAGGCAGAATAATGAAAAGGCTTGTTCTTGCTAGTAGTTCACCTAGAAGAAAAGAATTATTAGAATTACATAAGTTTGATTTTATAATCGACTTTCAAGAAATTGAGGAAGTGCTAGATGAAAGTTTGGCACTTCCTTTACGTTTAGAGAAGTTAGCTTATCAAAAAGCAGCACCCATTGCTTTAAAATACCCTAGTGATATTGTTATTGGAGCAGATACTATGGTATGTTTAGAAAATCAGATGCTGGGAAAAGCTGCTGATCGTCAGGCAGCTTATGAAATGTTAAAATTGTTATCTGATCAGACCCAAACTGTTTACTCAGCGGTAGCAATCATTGATAATGGAAAAGTTTCTACTTACCATGATGGAACTAAAGTCACTTTTAAAAAATTATCTGATGAAGAAATTAACGCTTATCTTGATTTAAACGAATGGCCAGGTAAAGCAGGAGCTTATGCAATTCAAGGTGAAGGTAAGGCATTAGTCGCTAAAGTAGAAGGAAACTTAGAGACTGTTATTGGAATGCCAGTTTGGATCATTGAAGAATATTTAAATAATCATAGATAAAAAATATTGAGTGACTAGAATAAAAAAGTATGATTTCTATTATCTGGAAATCATACTTTTTTGTGATGTCATGTAATCGGTTAGATTTATTTTATTTTGGTAAGCTGTTAGGATATTGTCGGGATCTACAATATTGGGAATTTTCTCTGTTAAAATATGTCCAATCAGCTGACTGTCATTATTAAATGTTTCAGGTCCCAATAAAAAATAAGTTTCACCATCACTAAAATAAAGTGTGATATCTACTTCATACATATCTGTGCTTGGGCCTCCAGTACCTAAACTATAAAGAGGGATAAAACGCTGTCTAGTTTGAACGACAAGTTTTTCAATATCTTGGTAGAAATAAAACTTTTGATATTTATAATGCTGATTAATCAAGGCAGAAAGTACATATTTAAAATGGTGAAAAGAATTTTTACGCTTGAAAATTCTTATTCCTTCTTCTAAAAATTCAATAGATTGGTTTCTTGATTTATCGTAAAGATGCATCATAAATTGGAAGTTAGCAAAAATAAAAATTAAAATATTTATTAAAAAGACGACTGCGACAAAATATAAATTTTCTAAATAATACCATTTTTCGCTCCAAATCCAAATATAAATACCGTAAGTAAAAATCGAAGCAATAATTCCTGCAGAAATGACCTGTCGTATTGCCATGGCTCTAGTTAGTGGGCGATTATAAGCTATTGTTTTACTTGTTTTTCGATATCCAAGCCCTTTTTTCTCTGGAACTAATTTAATATTTTCTAATGCAGGAATTAGCGGAATATGCATATCTTTGAATGTTGATATTGTATTTTGAAGATCTTCTAATTCAGAAATTGTTTGATCAATGTTGCGCTTATGAATCTTTAAACAGTCATCTAAACTGCATTTATTATTTAAGATTGCTTTGATATCATCAATTGAAATATCTAAATTACGTAAAAATTTCACAAGTTTTAACGTTTGTAAATCGTCATGGCTGTAGTTACGGTAACCATTATTTGTTCTTTTGGGTCGGATGATTCCCACTTTTTCATAATAAAGTATGGCATGTTTAGTTAAACCTGTGATTTTTTCAACTTCATTTGTTCTCATGGAGACCCCTCCTATAAAGATATTATAACGTAAAGTAGATATTTTTGTTTTTATAATAATAATTTAATTATTGAGTAATTATTTATTGAATCTTTAAAAGTAATGTAGTCATCTTTATAATAAATAGATGTTGTTTATTTAAGGCAGAAGTTAATATTTTTTATAATATTTTGTTGAATTTTATAAATATTGCGTATTTTATGTAAACGGTAACATTTTTATTGAGTTTTATTATAAAAAATCATATAATAAAGTTTATGGAGGGATGTTTATGGCAGACGTAAAAAGAATCGCATTATTATCTGGAGGCGGAGATTGCCCCGGGTTAAATGCTGTTATTAGAGCAGTAACCAAAGCGGCTATTAATGAATACGGGTATGAAGTTATTGGCTATGTTTATGGTTATCGTGGTCTTTATAACAATGATTACATAGAATTGACAGTTGATAAGGTAGAGAATATTTATAAAGAAGGTGGAACTATTTTATATAGTTCTAATAAAGATAACTTATTCGACTATCTTGTTGATGATGGTCATGGCGGAAAGGTAAAAAAAGACGTTTCTGATGTTGGTGTCGAAAACTTAAAAAAAGCTGGTGTCGATGTGCTGGTTGTTTTAGGTGGTGATGGTACTTTAACAAGTGCTCGTGATTTTTCAAGAAAAGGCGTTAATGTAATTGGTATCCCTAAAACAATGGATAATGATTTGCCAGCGACTGATTTAACTTATGGATTTATCAGTGCTTCTTCAGTAGGAACTGAATTTATTGACCGGTTAAATACAACGGCAAAATCACATCATCGAGTTATCTGTTGTGAGCTGATGGGACGAGATGCTGGATGGATTGCGTTATATTCAGGAATGGCAGGAAATGCCTCATGTATCTTAATTCCTGAGATTCCATTTACAATTGATAACATTGTTAAGCACGTTGCAAAACGCGACGCTGAAGGTTATCCATACACTGTAATTGCAGTAGCAGAAGGTGCTAAATATGCTGATGGGACTAAGGTGATTGGAAAAATCGTTGAAGATAGTCCTGATCCAGTTCGTTATTCAGGATTAGCTGCAAAGGTAGCTGATGATCTTGAACAGGCAATTGCTAACCATGAAGTTCGTTCAGTTAATCCAGGACATATCATCCGTGGAGGAGATATCCAAGCATATGATCGTATTTTATCAATTCGTTTTGGTGTAAAAGCACTTGAGCTGATTAAAGAAGGTAAATTTGGTAATGTTGTTACTTTAAAAGGTGAAGAAATGTCTTATACATCTTTAGAGGAAGTAATCGGTGATGCTAAATTTGGAAAACAAAAACATGTAGATCCTAATGGTGAATTAGTAAAAGCTGCAAAAGCGATTGGAATTTGCTTTGGTGATGAATAAGACTGTAAAACAGTCTTATTTTTTATAAAAATGTAAATAATATTATATGAATAAAAACTATTAAGATTATTTTATTACATAAAAAGAATCAAAGATAGTCGAAATGAATAATTCTTATTGCGGTAGATATTAGTCTAGTATAAGAAGTATCATTTGATAATATTTTTTTAAAAATTTTGAATTAAATATTAAAAATAGTACATAATATTATTGAGGTGAATTTATGAAAAAACCAAAACACGGGCAACAGTCAAGTAATGACAATGCTAAAGATCAATTAGGTGATGATGAAATAGTTGTATCAGGAAATCAAGAAGATTCTACAATTAAATATAGATAAGGGAAACTAACTTTAGTTTCCTATTTTTTTACATAATTGAACGATTTTATCCTTAACTATAGTTTGCTATATTTTTTTCAGGAGGTTAAGATATGTTAAAAAATGCATTTCTAAGTATTAAAAAGAATATTGGCAAGACAGTTTTATTATTTGTAATAATGACAGTAATTGCGAACTTGATTATTGCAGGTTTGTCAATCCAGAGTGCTTCGAAAAAATCAATGGAGCAAATTAGAACATCACTTGGCAATGATGTAACATTGACAACAAATATGCAAAATATGATGGGTCAACGTGAAAAAGGGCAAGCAGTTAGTAAAGTAGCAGCAAGTGTTACAATTGCGATGGCTGACCAGTTAAAAGATTTAAAATATGTAAAAAATTATAATTATGCTATTTCAACCACAGCAAGTAGCGATGATATTACAGCTGTTGAATTGACCACAAGTCAAGATAATCAAACAATGGAACGTCCTGATGGACAAGAAAATTTCCAATCAGCAAATCAAGGAGATTTTTCAATCAGTGCAAATACGACGATGGAATATTTAGATAGTTTCACAGAAGAAAGTAGTACTCTAAAACAGGGACGATTATTATCAAGTGATGATGCCGGAACAAATAATTGTGTCATTGAAACAAATTTAGCTACTGATAATGATTTAAATGTAGGTGATACATTTACAGTTTATACTACTATAAATGAAGAAACAGTAACACAACAATTAACTATTGTCGGAATCTACGAGGTGACAGATGCTAAAACAATGGGTGGACCGGGGCAAAGTAATCCGTTTAATACAATTTATACAGATTTATCTATTGGTCAAACATTATCGGGGAGTGAAACAAATATTACATCGGCAACTTATTATTTAGATGACCCTGAGAATATTGAAGCTTTTCAAACCTTAGCACAAAAAAAGAGTGATATCGATTTTGAGACATATACGCTTGATGCAAATGATCGTTTATATCAGCAAAATGTAAGTAGTTTAGAAAATACTCAATCATTTGCAACAATGTTTTTAATCGTTGTAATTGGTGCCGGAAGTGCTATTCTATGCTTGATTTTAATTTTAACAATCAGAAGCAGATATTATGAAATTGGTGTATTTTTATCATTAGGACAAAGTAAAGTGAAAATTATTTTACAACAATTATTTGAGATGCTTTTGATTGCAGCTGTTGCCTTTGTTATTTCACTAGGTACCGGAAAGTTAGTATCAAATGTAGTTGGAAATATGCTAGAATCTGGAACGAACAATAATCAAGTTCAAATGCAGATGCCGGAAATCAGAGATCAAAATAACGATAGCAATAACACTAATTCGACATCCGGTAATGATAAAATGTTCGATCAAGCATTTAATGGACCGGAAAATACAGAATTAGATGTGTCTTTAACAACTACTACAGTAATGCAATTAGCGGGGATTACAATTGCAATTTGTCTTGTTTCAATCGCTATTCCATCTGCTTATGTATTACGATTATCACCACGTGAGATTCTTGTGAAGAAGGAGGGGTAGAGATGGAAACAATTTTGAATTTTGAAGATGTTTCATACCATTATTTAGATGGTTCTAGTAATGTAAGTATTTTGAATAAAGCTAATTATAGTTTTGAAAAAGGAAAAATCTATGCAATTGTTGGCGCTAGCGGTAGCGGGAAGACAACAACTATTGTATTGGCTGGTGGTTTAGATAAGCCAAAAGGTGGAAAAGTTATTTTTAAAGGCCAAGATACTGCAAGGATTGGATTAAATAAATATCGTCGGAATGACATTTCGATTGTGTTTCAATCATATAATTTGATTCATTATATGAATGCTTATGAAAATGTTGCTAATGCAATTGAAATAGCTGGACGGAAGGTCCAAAATAAAAAAGAATATTGCCTGGATATTTTAAAAAAATTAGGGCTTTCAAAAGAACAAAGTTTACGAGATATTCGCAAACTTTCTGGAGGACAGCAACAAAGAATTGCTATTGCTCGTGCAATTGCCAAAGATGTTGATTTAATTTTAGCTGATGAACCTACGGGTAATCTTGATGAAAAGAATTCTAAAGAAATTTTAAAAACATTTATCGATTTAGCTCATCAAGCTAATAAATGTATTATAATTGTTACTCATTCGCCATCATTGGCTCAAAAGTGTGATGTTCAATTAAAAATAGAGGACGGACAAATTGTTGAAATTTAAAAGGCTGCTCAAACAGCCTTTTAATCATTGATGGGACTTTTATAAGGATGACGGTGATCAAATAATTTATCACGATTAATTTTTTCATTAATATAATGATCATAATTCAATCTAAAGATACATGAAAAAATCAAATCAAGCAAATAAGAAATCGATGTTTTGGATGAATAAGGAGCTATCTTAGAAAATATCTTTTCTCGTGATCCTGTATTCATAATATAAGTGCAATATTTTGATAATTGATTATCCCCGATAGAAGTAATACCCAAAAGGGGAACATGCATCTTTTTTAAAAATTTCGCAAGTTCTACCATTTCATTCGTTTCGCCGGAATATGATATAAGAATGGCTACATCATCAGGACTACAAGTATATGATAAGAAACCTTGCTCACCAGCATGAGCTCGCATTTCCACCATTTTACCAATTCGCATCATTTTGTGTTGAAAATCAAAACCAGCTAATAAAGAATTACCATTTCCAAAAAGATAGATGCGTCTTGCTTGATCGAGTAAATTAATAATTTTGTCAAGGTTCTTAAAATCAACTAAGTTTAAGGTGTCTTCAATAGCTTCTTGATGCAGATTGGCAATCCGATATGCAATTTGGCTATTTGAGTCGGTGTTTCCAAAAGGAAAGTTGACGTCAACACGTTTTTTGTTTTTTTTATCAAACTGTAATTCAGCTGAATATTTGATTTTAAAGTCACCATAGCCATTAAGTCCTAATTTACGGCAAAGACGAACAATTGTTGCTGGAGAAGTATAAGTTTGTTTAGCTAATTCTTTTACTGATAAATTCAGAATATCTTCACCATTATCTAATATGTATTTCGCAATTGTTTTTTCAGAACTGGAGAAATCTAATTCAAATTCTAATTGAGTCATAATACTCATAAAATCACCTCTATTTAGTATATCATGAAACATTGTTTCATAAAACTGGTATTTATTAAATAAAATATGAAACTTGATTATAAGGTCAGAAAAACTCATTTACTTATCTTTACAGATTAACTAAAATGGTATATGAAAGAGAGGTATTGTAATGGAAAAGAAATTACCAGATAATTTTTATTGGGGTGGCTCAGTATCAAGTTTTCAAACTGAAGGAGCTCGTAACGAAGGTGGAAAAGGCGTTTGTATTTATGACGTTAGACCAACTGATCCAGAATTTTCTGACTGGTCAGTAGGAATTGATGAATATCATCGTTATGATGAAGATATTGCTTTAATGAAAGATATGGGATTCAATTTTTACCGTTTTTCAATTTGCTGGTCAAGAATTATTCCTGATGGGACTTTAGATGAACCGGTAAATGAAGAAGGAATTAAATTTTACAGTGATCTAATTGATAAATTGATTGCTGCTGGTATAGAACCTATGATAACTTTAGTGCATTTTGATATGCCTTATAAATTAGTAAAAGAACATAATGGTTTTGCATCACGCTATGTTGTTGACTGTTTTGAAAGATATGCTCGTGTATGTATCGAACGATTTGGTAATCGAGTTAAACACTGGATGTCTTTTAATGAACAAAATTTACATGGGATGATGTTGCGTGTATCTAACGCTGAAGAAATTCCTGAAGGTGTGGACCCAGCTAAACATTTATATCAAGTCAATCACAATGTTTTTATTGCTCATTGTAAAGCTGTCAAAGCATTAAGAGAATTACAGCCAGATGCTCAATTCTGCGGTATGAATGCAGTTACTAATATTTATCCATATTCAAATACGCCAAAGAACAATTTATTTGCATGGAAAGCTTATCAATATATGAATGGTTTCCACTGTGATGTTTTTGCTAAAGGGAAATATCCAGATTATATGATAGCATATTTAGAAAACCGTGGATGGATGCCAACATTTGAAGAAGGCGATGATGAATTATTAAAGTATACTGTAGATTATATTGCTTTTAGTTATTATCGCTCTAATACTGTTACTGAAGGTGAATTTGATTATACAAGACCATATCATGAAGTAGTTGGAGAACATACAGTTAAAAATCCACATTGCGAAGCTAATGAATGGGGTTGGGAAATTGATCCTGTTGGTTTTAGATGGACTTTAAATGATTTAGCAACACGTTCTGATTTACCGGTTTTCGTTCTTGAAAACGGAATTGGATGGCGTGAAGATATGACGCAAGAAGAAGTTGATACAATGTTAGCAGCTAATAAAACAATCGAAGATGATTATCGTATTAATTATCATCGTGATCACATAAAAGAAATGAAAAATGCAATGTTTGAAGAAGGCGTTAAATGTCTAGGTTACATTACTTGGGGACCAATTGATATTCTAGCAAGTATGTGTAATATGGATAAACGATATGGTTTTGTTTATGTAAACCGTACTAATAAGGATATTCGTGATTTAAAACGTATTCCTAAAAAATCATATCATTGGGTTAAAAAAGCATTTGAATCAAATGGAGAAGATTTAGACTAAGAAGGAGAAATCCTTCTTTTTTTGCTGATAAAGTTAAAATATCCTAACTTTTTTCTTGGCAACTATTGACTTTTAAGTTAGGCAGGTATAACATAACAGTAGTTAGATAGGACTAACAAGAAAAAGCGAGGAAGTGATGATGATGCCTTTAACTATGGCGACAATTGGTGAAGTACAGACCATAAAAAAAGTCGGAGGAAAACAAGAAGTAAAATTATTTCTTGAATCGCTAGGCTTTACAACAGGAGCGACAGTTACTATTGTAAGTAAGAACCAAGGAAATCTAATTACTAAAATTAAAGAATCAAGAGTAGCGATTAGTCAAGAGATGGCTAATAAAATTATGATTTAACTATTAAAAGGGGGATAATTAATTGAAAACGCTAAGAGATGTAAAATGCGGAACTAGTGCGAGAGTCATGAAACTGCATGGAGATGGAGCTGTAAAAAGAAGAATCATGGATATGGGAATTACTAAGGGGACAGAAGTACTAGTTCGTAAAGTTGCACCATTAGGTGATCCAATTGAGGTTAAAGTACGAGGATATGAACTATCTTTGCGTAAAGCCGATGCAGCAATGATTGAAGTATTATAGTAGTAAAATATATAGGAGGGTGAAAAAATGTCAATTACAATTGCATTAGCGGGGAATCCTAATAGTGGGAAAACAACGCTATTTAATGCTTTGACTGGTTCCAATCAATTTGTTGGAAACTGGCCAGGGGTAACAGTAGAGAAAAAAGAGGGTAAATTAAAAGGTCATAAAGATGTTAAATTAATGGATCTACCTGGTATTTATTCTTTGTCGCCATATACTTTGGAAGAGGTAGTGGCACGTAACTATCTAATTCAAGAAAGACCAGATGCAATTATCAATATTGTTGATGGAACAAACTTAGAAAGAAATCTTTATTTAACTACACAAATTATGGAGTTGGGGATTCCTGTTATTATGGCAATCAATATGATGGATATCGTTGCTAAAAATAATGATAAGATTGATGTAAAAAAATTATCAAAAGAATTGGGGTGCCAAGTTGTTGAAATTTCTGCTCTTAAAGGAAAAGGAATAAAAGAAGCGGCTGATCGTGCTGTTACTTTAGCTAATTCTAAAAGAATAAATGCACCAATTCATAAATTTGATAGTGCTGTTGAAGAAAAATTAGACCAGATTGAAGCAATGTTGCCAAGTGATATTGCAGTGGAACAACGACGTTTTTATGCGATTAAATTATTTGAACGTGATGATAAAATTTCAGGATTAATGAGTAGTGTACCTAATGTTGAAACAATTATTGATCAAAGTGAAAAAGAATTAGATGACGATGCAGAAAGTATTATTACTAATGAACGTTATCAATTTATAACTTCTATTATAGATGATTGTTATAAAAAACATAGTCATGATCAATTATCAGTTTCTGATAAAATTGACCGCATTGTTACAAACCGCTGGTTAGCCTTACCAATCTTTGCAGTAGTAATGTTTGTGGTTTATTATATTTCAGTAACTACTGTTGGTACTTGGGCGACTGATTGGGCAAATGAAGGTGTGTTTGGTGATGGATGGAGTTTATTTGGACTAGCAGTTCCATCAATTCCAAGCTTAATTGAAGGATTATTAGAATCCTTAGGAACTGCGGCCTGGTTAAATGGCTTAATTTTAGATGGTATCGTAGCTGGGGTAGGTGCGGTATTAGGTTTCGTTCCACAAATGTTAGTGTTATTCTTTTTCTTAGCGGTGCTTGAATCATGTGGATACATGGCTCGGGTTGCATTTATTATGGATAGAATTTTTAGAAAATTTGGATTATCAGGTAAATCATTCATTCCAATGTTGATTGGAACTGGATGTGGGGTACCAGGAATTATGGCATCACGTACTATTGAAAATGATCGTGATCGAAAAATGACGATTATTACAACTACGTTTATTCCTTGTGGTGCTAAGTTACCAATTATTGCGTTAATTGCAGGTGCATTATTTGGTGGTGCATCTTGGGTAGCACCGAGTGCATATTTTATTGGAATAGCTGCAATTATTACTTCTGGAATTATTTTAAAGAAAACAAGACGTTTTGCTGGTGAACCAGCACCATTCGTAATGGAGTTACCAGCGTATCATATGCCGACGATTACTAACGTTTTAAGAAGTATGTGGGAAAGAGGATGGTCTTTCATTAAAAAAGCTGGAACGATTATCTTATTATCAAGTATTTTAGTTTGGTTTACTTCATACTTTGGATTTGTCGATGGACAATTTACAATGTTAGAAGATACTCAGTTAGATCATAGTATTTTAGCATCAATTGGTAATGCAATTGCATGGATATTTACACCACTTGGTTGGGGTGATTGGAAAGCTGCAGTAGCTGCGATTACAGGTTTAGTTGCTAAAGAAAACGTTGTTGGTACATTCGGTATTTTATATGGATTTGCAGAGGTTGCTGACGATGGAGCAGAAATCTGGGGAACCTTAGCAGCAAGCTATACACAAATTGCAGCATTTTCATTCTTAATCTTTAACTTATTATGTGCACCATGTTTTGCTGCTATGGGAGCAATTAAAAGAGAAATGAATAATGGTCGCTGGACAGCGTTTGCAATTGTGTATCAAACTGTATTTGCTTATTTAGTAGCATTTAGTGTTTATCAAATTGGAAATTTAGTTATTACTGGAACATTTACATTTGCTACAGTAATTGCTATATTAGTAGTGATTGGTTTTGTTTATCTATTAGTTCGACCATATAAAGAAGACAATCGTTTAAATATCGATTTAAATAAAACTGTAACTGAAAAATAGAAAGGATGATAACAGTGAACTGGCTAATTGAAAATTTATCGACTATCATCGTTAGTGTCATTTTATTATTTGCAGTCCTATTAGCAATCAATTCAATCAGAAAAGATAAAGCTAATGGTAAATCTAGTTGTGGCGGAAATTGTGGTAGTTGTGGTACTGGTTGTCATAGCCGCACTAATAGTTTAGTAGATAGTTATCATCATGATCACGGGAAGTGTTAGTACTTCCCTTTTTCTTTTTTTGTAAAAAGAATACAAATATTCTTTAAAATAGGTATACTTATATAATAAATAATCTTAAGGAGGAATGTTATGGAGAAAAAAGCAATTTTTTTAGATGTTGATGGAACATTGGTTGCTAATCATGGCAAAATGACTGAGCAGGTAAAAAAAGCAATCACTCTAGCCCGTAATCAGGGACATAAAGTATTTATTTGTACAGGAAGAAATAAGATAGGAATTAGAAATGAGTTAGAGGAAGTAAATTTTGATGGTTTTATTGCTAGTGCTGGAAGCTATATCGAAGTTGCTGATGAAGTAGTCCATAGCCGTTATTATGATCGTAAATTAATTGAAAAAGCTTGCGATGTATTTAATCGTAATAATATCGTATATAATTATGAGTGTACCGATATTACATATATGTCACCCAAAATGATGGAATTTTTTGTAGGTGGAAATAATGAGGAAGCGACTAATTCGGAGATGGAACGCTTAAAAGCTGAACAAAGTGATAAATTTAATGTAAGAGATATGAATGAATACGATGGTCGTGGAATTCATAAAATATCCTTTATTGCAATGAGGCAGGAAGATTTCGATCATGCTTTTAAAGAATTGAAAGAGAACTTTAACTTTGTAGTACATGATATGTTTGGCAGTAAAAATATTAATGGTGAAATAATGTCAAAACTTGATAATAAAGGAACAGGAATCAAACGAATTGTTGATTATCTAAATATAGATATGGAAGACACAATTGGATTTGGTGATAGTATGAATGATTATGAAATGATCGATGCAGTCAAATGTGGAGTGGTCATGGACAATGGCAGTGCTCGGCTTAAGGAAATAGCTGATCGAATTTGTAAAAGTGTTGATGAAGACGGAGTCTATTATGAATTTATTGATTTAGGAATAATTTAAGTTAAAAAGATTATAAAATATAAATTGAAATATTATTCTGATATTGGTTGACTTCTTATTGTTGCTGTGATATTATATATGAGTAACGAGCAATGAATATTTAACTTACAGATGTGAAAGTTGTATTTATAAGCAACTTAGCATCTGCTTTTTTTATAGTAATGCTTTTTATAATAAAAATAGGAGGTACGTCTGATGAATACAGGTACAGTAAAATGGTTTAATAGTGAAAAAGGTTTTGGATTTATTACAAAAGATACAGGTGGAGATTTATTTGTTCACTTTTCTGCAATCCAAGGTAGTGGATTCAAATCTTTAGAAGAGGGTGCTAAAGTAAGCTTCGATATCGTTGAATCTGATCGTGGTGAACAAGCAGCAAACGTTGCAGCTTTATAATTAACCAAAAGTCTCAATAGAGACTTTTTATTTTTGACTAATTTAGCACTTTCCTATTGACACTGCTAAATAGTTGTATTAGAATATCTTTAGCACAAATGAATGAGGAGTGCTAATATTTAGAATGGAGATGTGAGTATGGCTGAGAAAAAACAATTTAAAGCAGAATCAAAAAGATTATTAGATTTAATGATTAATTCTATTTATACACATAAAGAAATTTTCTTACGTGAATTGATTTCTAATGCAAGTGATGCAAGTGATAAATTATATTATAAAGCACTTACAGAAAATATTTCTTCAATTAATCGCAATGATTTAAAAATTATGATTGAAATCGATAAAGAAAATCGTGTTTTAACTATTAAAGATAATGGAATTGGGATGGATAAAGATGAATTAGAAACACATCTTGGAACTATTGCTAATAGTGGTTCATTTGAGTTTAAAAATGAAAATGAACATGATGATATTGATATTATCGGACAATTTGGTGTTGGTTTCTATGCAGCTTTCATGGTGGCAAAAAAAGTAGAAGTGATTTCTAAAAAATATGGAACTGAGCAAGGATATACTTGGGTATCTGAAGTTAGTGATGGCTATGAGATTTTTGAAACTAATGTTGCTGATCATGGAACTACAATTAAATTATACTTAAAAGATAATACGGATGATGATAACTATGATGAATATTTAAATCAATATCATATTCGTGATTTAGTTAAAAAATATTCTGATTACGTGCATTATCCAATTAATATGGATATGACAGTTTCAAAGAAAAAAGATGATAGTGATGAATACGAAGATGTTATTGAAAATCAAACATTAAATTCAATGGTACCATTATGGAAACGTAATAAAAAAGATATTACTGATGAAGAATATAATGATTTCTACAAAGATAAATTTAATGATTTTAATGATCCGTTGAAAGTGATTCATAGCCGAGTAGAAGGTAACGTTTCATATGATTCATTATTATTTATTCCTTCAAAACCACCAATGAATTATTATTCAAATGAATATGAAAAAGGGTTACAATTATATTCACGTGGTGTCTTCATCATGGATAAAGCTAGTGAATTAGTTCCTGAACATTTCCGCTTTGTTAAAGGATTGGTTGATTCAGAAGACTTATCATTAAATATTTCAAGAGAAATGTTACAACACGACCGTCAATTAAAAGTAATTGCTGATAAAATTGAAAAGAAAATTCAATCAGAATTAGAAACAATGTTGAAAAAAGATCGTGTAAAATATGAAGAATTCTTTAATAGTTTTGGTTTACAATTAAAGTTTGGTATTTATAATAGCTATGGAATGTTAAAAGAAAAATTACAAGATCTGCTATTATATTATTCTAGTAAAGAAGAAAAACTTATTACCTTAGCGGAATATATTGAACATATGCCTGAAGGTCAAAAGGAAATTTATTTTGCAAGTGGTGAAACTCGTGAAAAGATTGCTACTTTACCACAAGTAGAAGTAGTCAAAGACAAAGGATATGATGTTCTATATTTAACAGATAATGTAGATGAATTCTGTTTCCAAATGATGCGTGATTATAAGGAAAAACCATTTAAGAGTGTAGCTCAAGGTGATTTAGATATCGATAGTGAAGAGGAAAAGAAAGAATTAGAAAAAACTAATGAAGAGAATAAAGACTTATTGACAGCAATCAAAGATTCTCTTGGTGATAAAGTCGTTGACGTAAAAGTATCTTCACGATTAAAATCACATCCTGTTTGTCTAGTTTCTAGTGATGGAGTATCATTTGAAATGGAAAAAGTCTTAAATCAGATGCCTGAAGGTCAAGAAGTAAAAGCAGGTAGAATTTTAGAAATTAATCCTAATCATGATATTTTCAATGCTATGAAAAAGGTTTATGAAAATAATCCTGATAAAGTAAATGATTATGCAAGTATCTTATATGATCAAGCTTTATTGATTGAAGGATTCTCAATCGACAATCCAGTTGATTTTTCAAATAAAATTTGTGATTTGATGATTGAATTGAATAAATAATTGAAGAATTTTAAAGGGTAGATGTTAAGTCTACCTTTTTTTGTACTATTTAGTAAAAAAATTACTAAATACATTAAAAAATTGAGCGATTATGTGTATAATAGACATATATGAAAATAGAGTGAGAGGGTATATATGTTAAATATTTGTGGGATTATTGCTTTTTTTATGATGTACATTTATGATTTGAATTTAATTTATTTAGGTAATAAAATTTTTAAAAAGTTTTTTGCGATTGGGTCAATAATATTAGTATTTGCTACTTTAGCGAATATTATTATTTATTTTCCTAAAAAAATAGATGCACACTTTATTATCTTTTTGGGACTTGCATTACTGGCAGCGATAGGGTTAATCTATACGTTATTTTTTGCGTTAAAATTTGATGATGCATATAAAAATACTGAGAATAAACAGCCGTGTGTAAAAACCGGTGTCTATGCCTTATGTCGTCATCCGGGGGTGCACATGATGATTTTAATGTATTTATGTTTATATCTAGCTTTTCAAAATGAAACTATGTTATTTATGTTGATTGGATTTAATCTATTAAATATTGGGTATGTGATTTTACAAGACATAATTATTTTCCCCAAGCAATTTGTTGATTACGATGAATATAAAAAAATAGTACCATTTCTTGTTCCAACAATTAAAAGTATTAGAAGCTGTATTAGAACATTTGGGGAGGTGTCAAAATGAAATTTGAGGATAAATTAAAAGCACGGAGTCGAGAAGATGTTTGGAATGAATACTGTGGCTTTTTAGATTTATCGATGGATGAATTTGTTCAGATTCAAAATCGTCTGATGGAAGAACAAATTGCCTTATGGTCACGAAGCCCATTAGGGAAAAAAATATTAAAAGGAAGTACACCAAAAAATATTAAGGAGTTTCGTGGACTAGTTCCATTAACTTCTTATGATGATTATGCTAGCGACTTATTACAAAAGAAAAGCGAACTTTTACCAGATGAACCGGTTTTATGGATCCAGACAACTTGGGAGGGTGGTAAACATCCCATCAAGGTGGCTCCTTATACTGAAAGTATGCTGGATACATTTAAACGAAATGTCTGTGCCTGTTTGTTATTGGGAACTTCAACAAAGCGAGGGGATTTTAAAGCCCGTTCGACAGATACGATTTTATATGGTCTAGCACCATTACCTTATGCAACAGGCTTGTTACCATTAGCATTTGAAGAGGAAATCGGTATTGAATTTTTACCGCCTGTTAAGGATGCTGTGAAAATGAGTTTTTCAACTCGAAATAAAGTAGGATTTAAATTAGGATTGTCAAAGGGAATTGACTATTTTTTTGGTTTAGGAAGTGTAACTTATTATGTTAGTTTAAGTTTAGGAAAAATGAGTTCTGGTGGTGGCGGTGCTATTTCTTTATTAAAAAAATCTCCATTACGTTTTGCTAAGATTGTATTAGCAAAATGCAAATGCATAAAAGAAGGACGTGAGTTAAAACCTAAAGATATTTTTAAATTAAAGGGATTTATGGTAGCAGGAACAGATAATGCTTGTTATAAGGATGATTTAGAAGAATTGTGGGGTATTCGTCCAATGGAAATATTTGCTGGAACGGAACCAACTTGTATAGGCACTGAGACGTGGAGCCGAAATGGATTATACTTTTTCCCTGATGCTTGTTTTTATGAGTTTATCCCAAGTGACGAAATGGAGAAAAATCTAGCTGATTCTAGTTATCAGCCTCGAACAGTATTGATAAATGAGGTTGAAGAAGGAATGAGTTATGAATTAGTAATATCTGTTTTAAAAGGCGGAGCCTTTATGCGTTATCGAGTAGGTGATATGTATCAGTGTATTGATCTTAAAAATAAAGATGAGAATATTAAATTACCGCGATTTAAATATCTCGATCGGGTTCCAAATGTCATTGATATTGGCGGGTTTACAAGGATTACTGAAAATTCGATTGATCAAGTTGTCAAATTATCGGGACTTAAAATCACTAATTATATTGCTAAAAAAGAATTTAATCATAATAATCGTCCATATCTGCATCTATATGTTGAAATGGATCCACATGCTCAAATCACCCAAGCTATTTCAATTGAAATACTAAGGGAACAATTAAGCATTTATTTTAAATATGTAGATCAAGATTATCAGGATTTAAAGAAAATTCTAGGTATCGATCCGTTAAAAATAACAATTATAAAAGCTGGAACATTTGCCTATTATGAAAAAAATCATTCTCATAAAATTAAAAAAATTAATCCTCCAACTTTAGAAATTAATGAACTGTTAACGATTCAAGATCAGGATTATCGGGTTGAAATGGGAGGACGACTATATGAATAATTATACATATGTCTCGATTATTGCGCTGTACTGTTATATATTTTTATTTATTTCATTATCGGCTTCAAAGAAAACTAAGTTGATTAAAGCTTTTATGACATTGTTAATGGCGATGATGTTTTGGACTGGTGGTTCTTTCTTTATGCGTTCAATGTTTGGACCATCAGTCAAATTTTGGTATGATATTTCTTTATTGGGTTTATGTCTAGTACCATATGCGTTTATTAGTTTTGTCCATGAATTTTTATTTAATTCACCCCATAAAAAAGATACTATTTGGTTCTTTCTTTTTGTCGGACTTTTCATTATTAATGCTACAACAGAACTCTTGCTGCCAGCACCTGAATATACAATAAGGGCTAGCGGGATTCCAGCATTTTATTATACTTCTAATGTTTATACGTATATTTTTTATTGTTTCTTTCTAGCAAGTATTATTTATTGTGTTTCGTTGATCATAAAAGGCTTTAAAGAAAATCGTAATCAGGTGATCCGGCTAATGCCAATGTTTGCTGGGATTGCATGTTTAATATTTGGAAATACTTGTGTTATGTTGGGGTGGTTTGCTGGTTTTCCAATTGATATTGTTGCTGGGGTTATTAATGCAATATGTATGTTCTATACTTTGTATAAACGACGTTTATTTAGGCTTAATCTTTTAGTTTCACGACGTAGCAGTTATGTAATAGCTGGAATGTTGTCAATTATTTTATTTGCTAATTTAGTTGGTACATTTCAAAATATTTTATTTGAACATTTTGGTTTGATTACTAAAAATTATTATGTATTAGTAATTGCAGTAGCTTTTACGATTGTAACTGCGATAATTTATACAATGTTAAAAAAATTTATTGATGCAATTTTTATAAAAGAAGAAATTCAGCAATCAGATAGTTTAAAAGAGTTTTCTAACTATGTTTCAAAAACTTTGCAAGTAAATGAAATTGTCGGGGCAATGGGTGAAATAATTTTGAAATGTGTCGAAACCAAACAAGTGTATATTTGTCTTTTAGATGACAATGGTGATTATTCAATTGAGTACAGCAGTTCACCGTTAAGAAAAAATAACTATATTATTAATCATGAAAATCCTGTGGTGATTAAATTAATGAATAACGATGATATGATATTTTATAGTGAATTTAGACATTCAATAAATTATCGTTCAATGTGGGACAGTGAGAAACAATTATTTGAAAATCTAAATATTGAAGGAATTATCCCAGTTAAACAAGAGCAATTAATTGGGATGATCCTGCTGGCTCCCAAACCCCGGCGCTCGGGGTATAGTTATGGAGAAATTAGTTTCTTGTCTTCAGTTGCTTCAATTAGTGCCATTGCTTTAATTAATTCAAAAATGTATGAGACAGTTTATAATGAAGCACGTAGTGATGAATTAACTGGACTGTTGAATCGTAAATATTTTTATGAGGCTTTGAATAATGAATATGAAAAATTGGGAGAACGCCAATTATCATTGATTTTAGTAAGTGTAGATGATGTTCGGCTTTATAATCAATTGTATGGTAATAAAGAAGGAGATATTGTCTTAATTAATGTAGCACGAATTATGGATGATTATGTAAATACACAAGGTTATACAGCACGTTTAGGGGGAAAGGAATTTGGAATTATTTTACCAAATTATGGACCTTTAGAAGCAAAAGATCTGGCCGAAAACATTCGCGAGCAAATAATGAATATGAATAAACGAGATAGTGACTATACTTTAAAAGTAGTTACTGCAAGCTTTGGTATTAGTTCTATTCCGGTATCTGCCAATACAATTAAGCAATTATTAGATTATGCAGATCAAGCGCTATATCAGTCAAAGCGACATGGTAAAAATCGTGTATCAGTTTATAATGCAGGAGTGGTTGAAAGTACAAGTGGTGTGACGATTGTTGATGCACATCGAGAAAAACAGAATATTTACTTAGAGTATGCGCCGACAATTTATGCATTGACAGCTGCAATTGATGCAAAAGACCATTATACTTTTACCCATTCTGAAAATGTTGCTTATTATGCTACAAAATTAGCAATCGGATGTGGATATGATAGTGAATTAGTCGAGATTATTAATGAAGCTGCACTTCTTCATGATATTGGTAAAATTGGGATTTCAGAAAATATTTTAAAGAAAACTTCTAAATTAAGTGATGAAGAATACCAAATTATGCAATCGCATGTGGAAGCTTCAGTTAATATTATTCGACATTTACCTTCATTGGACTACGTTATTCCAATTGTCTTAACACATCACGAACGTTATGATGGGCGTGGATATCCAAGAAGAATTTCTGGTGAAGATATCCCGGCCGGAGGAAGAATTATGGCAATAGCGGATTCTTTTGATGCAATGACTTCAAGAAGGAGTTATAAAGAACCATATTCATTAGAGTATGCTCTTAATGAATTAAAGCGTAATCGGGGATTGCAATTTGATCCCGATTTAGTTGATAAGTTTATTGAACTGATAAATTCTGGTATAATTGAAGTAAGAGGTAATCAAAATAATGAGTAAGGAGGAAAAATAATGTCATTAGACCAAATTATTAAGCAGCGCCGAAGTATTAGAAAATATAAAAAGAAGCCTGTTTCTAACGAGCAGATACAATTGCTTATTCAAGCAGCAGTCGAAGCACCATCTTGGAAAAATAGTCAAACAGCTCGATATCATGTTATTACATCACAACCTTTATTGAATGAGTTTAAAGAGAGATGTTTACCGGAGTTTAATCAAGAAAATTGTAAAGATGCACCGGTTTTAATAGTAACATCTTTCCTTCCAAATCGCTCAGGATTTGAACGTGATGGAACGCCTAGTAACGAACTGGCAAATGGCTGGGGCTGTTATGATCTTGGACTTCACAATCAAAATATTCTTTTAAAAGCGACAGAATTAGGATTAGGATCATTGGTCATGGGGATTCGCGATATTGATAAAATCAAGGGATTGTTAGATATTTCTAAAGAAGAAATAATTGTTTCAGTTATTGCTATAGGTATTAGTGATATTGAGCCAGAACGGCCTAAACGTAAAACGGTTGAGGATATTACAAGATTTTATTAACTATTACTTTTGTAATAGTTTTTTTGTGCATTTCTTTTGCATAAAATTTTATTTTGGGATATACTATATCCGTACCCCCTAGGAGGGGGGGAGGAGGTCTTATGAAACGTAAATATAGTGTAAAAGGGATGACTTGTTCAGCTTGTGAAAATCATGTTCATAATAGTGTTTGTAAATTACCGGGAGTTGAACATGTTGAGGTGAATTTATTAACAAATTCAATGAATGTTGAATTTGATGAAACAAAAGTTGATGATAGCATGATTATTAAAGCCGTAAAAGATGGTGGATATCAGGCGAGTAGTTATGATGATGCATTAGTTGATAATGACGACTTAAGTAATTTGAAAAGGAAATTAATTTATTGTTTCATCGCACTTGGATTACTGATGTATGTATCAATGTCATCAATGCTCAGTTATCCAATCCCTAATATTATTAGGGATAATGTTTATTTTAATATCATATTACAAATAATCTTTTTGATTCCAATTTTGATTTTGAAAAAAGATTACTTTGTTAATGGTTTTAAGAATTTGATCCATTTTGATCCAACTATGGATTCGTTGATTGCACTTGGTGCGGGAGCTGCTATTGTCTATAGTATTTATTCAGTTGTTTTAGCTTTAAGCGGATCTTTAATGGAGATGCATTTAGTCCATAATGTTTATTTTGAATCTGCTGGTATGATTGTTACATTGATTAGTTTTGGGAAATATCTTGAGGCTAAATCAAAGAAGAAAACAACTGATGCGATTGGGAAGTTATTAGAATTGGCTCCTGATGTCGCTTGTCGTTTTAATGATGGCAAAGAAGAAATTGTTAAAATTTCCGAATTAAAAATTGATGATCTGGTTCTAGTAAGGGCAAATGAAACAGTGCCAGTCGATGGTAAGATAGTACAAGGATTTAGTTCTATTGATGAATCAATGATTACTGGTGAAAGTCTTCCGATTGAAAAAGAAGTAAGTAGTTTAGTGATTGGGGGAACAAATAATCTCCAAGGTACTTTTATATATACTGTAACAAGAACGGTTGAGGATAGTACATTAGCCAAAATTATTGAATTGGTTGAAGAAGCATCTAGTTCCAAAGCACCAATGACTAGAACTATTGATAAGGTTGTTAAATATTTTGTTCCTACAGTAATCGTAATAGCCCTAATCACTTTTGTAGGATGGTTGATAATGGGAGAAGATTTGAATTTTGCTATTACTAGCGCAATTGCGGTATTAGTTATTTCTTGTCCATGTGCTCTTGGTTTGGCAACTCCAGTAGCAATCATGGTGTCAACAGGAGTTGGAGCAACTAATGGGATCCTAATCAAAAGTGCAGAAGTATTAGAAAATGAAAATAATATTGACGTAGTTGTTTTTGATAAAACAGGGACTCTAACTAAAGGAATGGCTCAAGTTAGTGATATTTATAGTCACAAATTAGAATTAGCACAAGTAATTGCGATCATTGCATCGCTAGAAAAGGGTTCTAGTCATGTTTTAGCGAATGCTTTTATTCAAAAAGCTGCTGAGATGAATTTAGAATTAAAAGAGATTACTGATTTTGAATCATTAAGTGGTTTGGGAATTAGAGGAACAATTGATAATGTTGAATATGCAGTTGGTAATTTAAGGATGATGAAAGAGAGTGGAATTGATTTAAGTCGATATCAAGAAAAAATTGATTTATATTTAATTCAAGGTAAAACATTAGTATTTTTAGCTCATGATCAAGAGCTGATAGGGTTGGTGAGTATTTTTGATGATATCAAAGATACAAGTCGTCAAGCAATTCAGCGTTTAAAAGAAATGAAAATTAAAACAGTTATGCTAACTGGTGATCTAAAAGGTACTGCAAATGCTATTAATAAACAATTAGGTTTAGATGAGGTAATTGCTGAAGTCTTGCCACAAGATAAAGAAAATGTAATCCAACAATTGCAAGCACAGGGCAATAGTGTTTTAATGGTCGGTGATGGAATCAATGATGCTCCTGCGCTAGTTCGTAGTGATGTGGGTGTTGCTATCGGTAAAGGAAATGATATTGCGATAGATGCAGCCGATGTTATCTTGATGAAAGATGATATTCGTGATATAGTGGCATCGATTGAATTATCAAAAAGAACAATTATTAATATTAAAGAAAATTTATTTTGGGCATTTATTTATAATGTGATAGGGATTCCAATTGCAGCCGGTATTTTCTATTATAGTTTTGGATTAAGATTAGATGCCATGGTTGGTTCTTTATGCATGTCATTATCATCAGTTTGTGTTGTTACTAATGCGTTACGATTAAAACGCTTTAAACCATACTATCAAAAGGAGAATAAGAAGATGAAAAAGGAAATTGTAATTGAAGGAATGATGTGTCAACATTGTAAAAAACATGTTGAAGAAGCTTTAAATGGCTTAGCAGGCACAACTGCTGCAGTTGATTTAGAAAATAATCTTGCTCGTGTTGAAACAGTTCAAGATGATAGTATTTTGAAAAATGCTATTGAAAAAGCTGGTTATAAAGTGGTAGGAATTAAAAATGTCTAATGAAAAAGTCTTATTACGTTTAAAGACAGCGCGAGGACAAATTGATGCAGTTATTAAGATGATTGAAGATGAGCGTTACTGTATTGATATTTCGAATCAGTTATTAGCTATTCAATCACTAATTAAAAATGCTAATAATGAGGTATTATCTAATCATCTCAACCATTGTGTTAAAAATGCGATTAATGAGCATGATGCAGATCAGAAAATAGACGAAGTAATCAAATTATTAACTAAATTATAAAAAATCAGTTATTGAACTGATTTAGTAGTTAAATGATATAATTTTTTGATAAGTATTGTTTTCAAGAAGATCTACTGTTGTTTGAACGATGATTAAGCGCTTATTCTTAACAAAAGCAATGCAATTATAAATTGAATCATTTGAAAGCAGATAACCATTGGTTATTTGCTTTTTATTTTTAAAGTTAACACTGTTTAAATAATCGTTCAAAGCATTTTTAGCTTTTTTTTCTGAATTATAGTAATAATAATTAACAATCAAAGCATCATTATCATTTTCTTCATTATAACTTATTGCCTCTTTGATCATTAAACTGCTGCTTTTATTAAAAGTATTATATTCATCATTGTTACTAGATAGACCAAGTGCTGATAATGTAATGATCCTATCATTAAGCGGGAGTGTCTCACGCCCGATAAAATCGATTGAAAATCCAGCAATAATTAAAACAATTGAAACAATTAATAACCAATTTGATATAATAAATGGATATTTGCTAATTTTATTATTTGCTTTTTTATTACTTAAAGTTAGTTTGATCTTTTCAGTAGTGAGATGATGATTGAAGAAACGGATTAGTAATGCTGGGCAAAATAATAAGGGAATATAATGTAAAATTATTGACCCGTTCGTGATAAATTCCATTGGGTTTTGATTAGCAAAAACACTTGGAATCAGTAAAAAAGAAAGCAGCATAGCGACAAAAATAAAAATAATATTGGAGATGGTCTTATTGCGTTTAAAATAAGTTAGCAGCAGCGCTTGATCTGTACCCTTAATATTGGCTGCTTGAGCGGCTTTAAAAACATATATCTTTCGTGATTTACCAATAAATTCATAACCGTGGTTTACATAATTTAATAACCACTGATCACGCTGTTCACGATTGTTTTTAGAAGATTTTTTTTGAGGTACAAAAATATCTGCTTTATAATAGAGACGTTGCTCATCTTTTTTAAAAACTGTAAACATATCAACGCTTTTGCAATTATAGCCTGACTTTGATAAATTATTTAGCATATCTTCAAATTGTTTATACTCACTAGTATCATAATTAGTTAATCTTAATTTCATAATCGACTCCTTATAAATATATTATTAGATTATCATTTTTTATCCAAACAATAAAGAAAAACCGTGTAAAACACGGTTTACTTTGAAAATGCTGATTCTGGTTCTTCGTTAAGATAGGCTGATTCATCTAATAAATACGATTCAGAAATATTTTGACAATGATCGCCCATTCGTTCGAGATTAGCAAGAATATCGACGTAAGTTGAATTAACTAGTGCTGAATTTTCAATTTTACGACCAACTCGTTTGATATGACGCTGTTTAGCTTTTTTGTTGAAGTAATCTAAATCTGCTTCTTTGTCGTCAACATAAACAATATCATCCAAATCATGAGTATCAAAGGCTTTAACTGCGTGATTTAACATATCAATGACCATATCCATCATCGCTTCTAGATCTTCACGAGCTTCTGGTGAAAAATCTTCTTTTTCATCATAGATTGCTTCATAATATTTAACAATGTTAATACATAAATCACCAATTCTTTCAAAATCTTTAATAGTTTTCATATTTGCTAAATAGTCATTAGAATCATGGTCATTTAGAGTTTCATGCGAAATCAAAACTAAGTACTCAGTAATTTTACTGTCTAGTGTATTAATAGCATTTTCCATTTCATAAACACCATCTTTAGCTAATGGGTTTTTAGTTTCAAAATAAGCTCTAATTCCTTCAACTGCTTCAATTGTAATATGACCCATCTCGATTATCTTGTTTTTAGCAATAGCTAAAGCATGACTCGGGAATAACTGAACAACATTTTGATCTAATTCGCTTAAATCCATATTTATTTCTTTTTTACTGCTCGGTAAGATTTTTTTGATAAGTTTTACGATTGCTGGTATTAAAGGAAAAAAGAATGCCGTAGTTACAACGTTAAAGATTCCATGAGCTACTGATAATTGTAGCTCAGGTAAAATATTTAATGCTCCAGCAAGCCATTCTATCAAGAGCGTGAATGGCGATAAGACGATCATAAATAATAGTGATCCAACCACATTGAATAATACATGGAAGAAAGCAGCACGTTTAGCTGGTACTGTTCCACCAAATGAAGCTAATACGGCAGTAATCGTTGTACCGATGTTACTTCCAAAAAGGAATGGTAAAGCGATAGATAAACCGATTGCTCCAGCACCGTACATCTGTTGAGCAATTGCAATTACCGCTGCTGAAGATTGAACTGCTGTTGTTAATAATGTTCCACCCAATAATCCTAACCATGGATTTTGTGATAGATAATTCGCTACTTGTGTAAATTCTGGGACTTTTGAAATATTTGCTAAATTATCTCCCATTAACTCTAAACCATAGAATAAACATCCAAATCCAAAGATGATTTGTCCCATATATTTTGTTTTTTTGTTTTTTGAAAACATTAAAAAAGCTGCCCCAAGGATAATAAAGTATACTGCATATTGAGATACTTTTAACCCTACAAATACGGACGTAATAACTGTTCCGATGTTGGCACCCATAATTATTCCAATTGATTGTTCGAGGGTCATCAAACCAGAACGAATTAAACCAATTGCTAATGCTGTTGTTCCTGAACTTGACTGAATCAAACAAGTTACAAATGCACCTATTACTATACCTTTGAATGGACTAGAAGTATACTTATCGATGATATCTTTCATTTTATCACCTGAGTATCCTTTTAAACCATCGCCCATGTACTCAATTCCAAATAAAAACAATCCTAAACCTGCAAGTATCATCGGCCAATCAATGTCCGCTAACGTCATAAAATCACACTCCTATACACAAACATAATATAGAAATGTTAAGTAATTGTAAATTATTTGTAAAATAAATTAACACAATCTTAACATTTGGATAAAATACTTAAAATTATTGGATAAATATGTTATTATATGGTGAAATAAAGAGTATAGAAGGAGGTTGAATAATGAGTGAGAGATCTAAAAAATTTTTATCGTATTACCGTCCATATTTAAAATTATTTTTAGCAGATATGTTTTGTGCAATGATTGCTGCAGGAATTACATTGGTTTTTCCAATGATTATTCGCTACATTACAGGAACAGTTTTAATAGCTGATAATTTTGAAATGGGCATCATATATAAATTAGGGATTTTTATGGTAGTTTTAGTTATTGTTGAGTATTTATGTAACTATTTTGTGGCATATCAAGGTCATGTGATGGGGGTTTATATGGAGCGTGATCTGCGTAATGAATTATTTCAACATTATCAAAAATTATCATTTAGTTTTTATGATGAACAAAAAACGGGGCAATTAATGTCACGTTTAACAAACGATTTGTTTTCATTAACTGAACTTTATCATCATGGTCCTGAAGACATTGTTATTTCATTTATTAAATTTTTTGGTGCATTTATTATTTTAGCAACAATTAATCTTAAATTAACTTTAATTGTTTTTGCTTTTATTCCAGTGATGGGTGCATTTATTTATTATTACAATCGTAAAATGAAAAGAGCATTTAAGCGAAATAAACAAAGAGTAGGGGATATTAATGCACGAATTGAAGATAATTTATCGGGAATTCGTGTGGTAAAAAGTTTTGGGAATGAAAGTCATGAAATTATTAAGTTTCATGATGAAAATAGTCGTTATGTAAGCAGTAAGAAAAATAGTTATTTTTATATGGGAAAATTTCATTCAGGATTAGGTGCTTTTACTAGTATGGTGACTGTAGCAGCGGTTTTCTTTGGGGCTATTTTTATTTCTAATGATGGATTAAATACAGCTGATTTAATTGCATTCTTGCTTTATATTAATAATCTTATTGATCCAGTTAAAAAGTTTATTAATTTTACTGAGCAATTTCAAGATGGGATTACTGGGTTTGAAAGATTCATGGAAATATTGGAAATTGAACCTGATATTAAGGATAAAAAAGATGCTCATAATTTATTAGATGTTAAAGGAGCCATTGAGTATCGGCATGTCGGGTTTAGATACAATCAAAAAAGTGATTATGTGTTAAAAGACATTGATTTAAAAGTTGCTCCTGGTGAGTATATTGCTTTAGTTGGTTCTTCAGGGGCAGGAAAAACAACCATTTGCTCATTACTGCCACGTTTTTATGAAGTTAGTGAGGGTGATATTTTTATTGACGGACAAAATATTAAAGATATTAAATTAAATTCATTACGTCAAAATATCGGGATTGTCCAACAGGATGTTTATTTATTCGCTGGAACAATTTTAGATAATATTCGTTATGGTCGCTTTGACGCAACAGATGAAGAAGTCATTGAGGCTGCTAAAAAAGCAAATGCTCATGATTTTATAATGGAATTACCAGATGGCTATGATACTGATTGTGGTCAGCGTGGAGTGAAACTATCTGGTGGGCAAAAACAGCGATTAAGTATAGCTCGGGTTTTTTTAAAGAATCCTCCAATTTTAATTTTTGATGAGGCGACAAGTGCATTGGATAATGAAAGTGAACATATTGTTCAGCAATCATTAGAATCACTGGCCAAAAATCGAACAACGTTAGTTATTGCCCATCGTTTATCAACGATAAAAAATGCTAAACGCATTTGTGTATTATCTACAAAAGGAATTGAAGAAGAAGGAACACATGATGAATTATTGGCAAAAAATGGCCAATATGCAACCTTTTATAAAATGCAGTTTAATAAATAGAAGTAGAAGAACTGAAATGAACTCAGTTATTTGGGTCTCCAAATGAAGAATGGTTTATTTCAGAACTTCTATTTTTTTATAACAATTTAAAGATCAGTATAAATAGTTAAAACAAGATTGTGATAATCTTTTTTATATCATTATTGTTGTGTTAAAAAGCTGAGAAGAGTAAACTGTATCTATACGATTAAAGGAGAAATAGGATGGAATTATATAAAATAATTGCCCCTAATAATTGGAAAAGATCAATGTATTGTCAGTTTTTTTGAGATAGTAGTGAACAATGTTTTTGTCTGAACTTAGAAGTAGATACTGCGAATTTAAAAAAGAATTTGAGAGCAAAATTATTCATTCACAATGGTTTTGACCTATGCAGTAAGTAAATATGCAAGTGAGATAGAGGCATGCAGGTACTGATTTTTTGACGGTCAAATCGTTCTATATGATCAAATCGACACAGCCCTTACATATTTAGAGCTAGAGATTGGATTATTTGAAGTAGTCATAGTTGCAATACAGCCAAAGATAGAAGACTATATCCAGTTGGCTACAAAAATGGCAAAAGAACAAACTGAATATTTACTGATTCACTAGGAAATAATGTATTTTAATTTTCATTACAGTCTAGGATACCATATTAACATATATTACACACTAACTTTGGTAAGAAGGATAATGAGACTCTCTTATTCGACTAGAGAAAATATTTCTAATATGATGATGAAATACTTTTACCATTTTTAATTCAAACACATCATCTACTTGTTGATGATCTACATATGGGTAAATGATAAAATATAGTTATCACTTTTTTTAAACTAAATTAAGATGGGAAAATATGAGAGGAATAGTATGATACAGATATTAAAAGATAAACAGTCGATGTATACAATTAATACATCGTTGCATGAGCTGCCTGTAGTAATCAGCTTACCGCATAGTGGAACATATATAACTTCTGAAATGGCTGAAAATTTAATGGACGATGTTATTTTTCCTAATACTGATTGGTATTTACCAAAACTGTATGGCTTTTTAAAAGAATTAGGGTTCACAATTATTATTAATAATATGAACCGGCATTTGATTGATGTGAATCGTGATATTAATGATAAAAAAGGTAGTTCTTATAAGACAAATCTAATTTATACAAAAACCACTCAAGGAGCTTTAATGTATAATCACGAATTATCAGTACAAGAAATTGAAAGACGGATTGCTGATTATTATTTACCTTATCATGAGGCGATTAGACAAGCATTGCTAGAGAAGCAAAAATATTTTAAAAAAGTTTATTTAATTGATTTGCATAGCTTTGGATTGAATTATGGCGCGGATATTATTCTTGGTAATGATAATGGTCGTGCTTGTACTTCTAAAACTACAAATTTCTTTAAAAAAATGATGAAGAAGCAAAATTTTAAAGTGACTGAAAATAATCCTTTTGCAGGAGGCTATATTACTAAATATTATGGAGCCAGTGTTGAAAATTGTGAGGCAATTCAAATTGAATTGTGGTATCAAACATATATAGATAAACGTTCTTTTGGCAATGAGGAGCTGCCGGTAATCAATAGCGAGTTATTTGGTGAGACAAGCCGGAGGATGGAAAACGTGTTTATTGAATTAAAAAAATGGCTAAAGGATGAATAATTTTAATGAAAGAACAAGCTATAGATAGTGCATTGATTTTAAGAAAAAGCTTTGAGCATGGTGAAGCTCTTTCTGAAATAGAAATATCTGAATTATTAAAAGAATCTAAATTAGTTGAAAAATTGACAAGAGATTATGAAGACAGTCCCTTCTTTAATATTTTTAGACTTATTTGTTTATCAGAAATACCATTTATTGAACAATTGCCATATACTCAAAAAATCATTGATTTTATATCTAATAATTTAGCTACTGATGAAGGTTTTTCATATAATGGACAAGGTGATTGCATTGTTCCTTGTTACAATGCAATGCTTTTAGAAGCATATACTCGATTGCAAATGGCAAAGAGTAATGAAGCACAGAATGCTCTAGATTGGATAAAAAGATATCAAGTATTTGAGAGAAATCAAAGAACATCTTGGCGATATGGAGAAATTTGCAAACATGGCGGATGTATGAAAGCTACACCATGTTATATTGGGATTGGTAAAACTGTACGAGCATTGATTACTTATGCTAAATATATTAAAAATGCTGATTCTCATGTCGAACAACTGATTGAACAGGGAATTGTATATATGTTAAAGCACAATATGTATCAGCGCTTATCAAATCAGCAATGCATTAGTAAATATATTGATAAAATCATGTTTCCTCAAGCATATATGTTATCATTGACAGATTTAGTATATATTGTAAATGAACGAAATTTATGGTGGGATCAACGTACGATTCCGTTGAAGAACCTCCTTGAAGAGAAGCAAGTAGGTTCAGGCCAATGGAAAATAGAATATATTTATAGTCATAAGGGATACAAAGCTTTTGAAACTAAAAGAAATTCCTCGAAATGGATAAATTATTTATATAACTTAAATAAGTAGGAAGAAAAATGTGTCAAGAATGTTATGTGGATGAAAGACGCTGTACGTCATTATTAAATTCGCTAGTTTGTTTAGAAAAACATACTCAGTATATTTGTGGAACGTGTGGAAGAAATATCTGTATAGAATGTGATTTAAACGAGGGTTATAAAGGTGGACTTTTCCATTTAAAAGCCTTGAAATTGCTAAGATGTATTTATGTACAGCTGATTATAGTTAAAAAAACATGTGTGATATATCGAATTGAAAATAATAATGGAGAACTTCTTATAAGATTTTTAGTAGTACTGGTTATTTGAAAGAGTATCTAAAGAAAAATAGTGATAAAGTATGAAAGAAATGGCACTAATATTTAAAATGGATAAATATATTAAGTATTCGGGAACTGAAGTGCGTAAATTAACTTTTGCGGAAATAGAAAAATATCTTGATGAAAGGCAATAGAATGTTTTGAAAGTGTAAATTACAAACAGTTTATGTGAAGAGCATGCTTAAATGGAGAAATTAGTGAGAAAAATAATTTTATATGTTGCAATACGCCTTGATGGTTATATTGTTCGTGGAGATGTGGCGTTACATGGGCAAGGTGTTAATTCAGATAATCAAAATAGCAATCAAGAATTTTTAAAGATATAGATACAGTAATTATGGGATGGAATACTTATCATCAAATTGTAACAGAATTGTCACCTAAGATGTGGGTCTATGACAATTTGATTACTCATGTTTTTACACACAAATATTATGAAAATGGAGCTAAAATTAAATTTACTAATGATGATGCTTACGATTTTTTAAATCTTTTAAAATCATAAGTAGGAAAAAATATCTGGATTTATGGAGGCACAAATCTGATTTCACAATTAATTGAAAAAGATTTTATAGATCGTTATCATATGACGATTATTCCTACAATTTTAAGAAAGGAAATTCGTCTTTTTGAAACTACTCATGATTATGAAATAAAACTAAAGTTGATTAAATCACTAAGTTATAATGGAATAAGTGATTGTTTTATGAACGAAGATAACATTTTATTATAAAAGAATTTATATTTTTGTTAAAAATGGTAGTGATGTTATTGATAATATCGCTACCATTTTTAAATTAAAACTAATTAAGTTATTTAATTGAATTATTTAAGAGATAAATTATTTATTATTGATCTTTCCTTGATAACATGAATTACCGACAAGATCATCTTCAATTTTTAATAGACGATTATATTTACAAATACGTTCACTACGAGACATCGAACCAGTCTTGATTTGTCCAATATTTAAACCGACTGCCAAATCACTAATAAAAGTGTCTTCACTTTCACCAGAACGGTGTGAAATAATTGGAGCAATCTGGTTTTTTACAGCCATTTCAATACAATCAATAGTCTCACTTAAAGTACCGATTTGATTTAATTTAATTAAGATACTATTGCTATAGTTTCCTGCGATTCCGGCTTTTAACCGATTGGTATTAGTAACAAATAAATCATCACCAACTAATTGAATTTTAGCTCCTAGTCTACTAGTAAGTTTTTTCCAACCAGTATAATCTTCTTGATCTAAACCGTCTTCAATAGAGATAATAGGGTATTTGCTTACAAGTTGTTCGTAATATTTAATTAATTCATCACTTGTATATTGTTTACCATTAATTGTGTAAATACCATTCTGGTATAGTTCACTGGCAGCTACATCGAGGGCAATTGAAATATCTTTGCCAGGTTCATAATTACATTCTTTAATAGCTTTAATGATTAATTCTAGGGCATCATCATTGGATTCGAGATTAGGCGCAAATCCACCTTCATCACCCACAGAAGTTGCTAGATTACTTCTTTTCAAAATATCTTTTAAAGTATGGAAAACATTTGTTGCCATTTCCATTGCTTGATAGAAAGAATTGGCACTGATTGGCATAATCATGAATTCTTGAAAATCTAGTGAGTTAGTAGCATGGCTTCCGCCATTTACAATATTGATCATCGGGGTTGGTAAGACATGAGCATTGCAACCGCCTAAATAACGGTATAATGGAATTTCAAGATAGTTTGCAGCGCAATTTGCAACCGCCAAAGATACTGCCAGCATGGCATTAGCACCTAATTTTTCTTTATTTTCTGTATTGTCAAAGCGAATCATTGCTAAATCAATTTCTCGTTGTTCTAATACACTTTTTTCTTTAATTAATTTGGCAATAGTCTCATTCACATTGTTTATTGCTTTAAATACACTTTTTCCACGATACCGTGCATCATCGTTATCGCGTAATTCTAAGGCTTCATATTTTCCTGTTGAGGCACCACTTGGAACAATCGCACTTCCAGAAAATCCACTTTCCGTAGTTACTTCAACTTGAATTGTTGGAAAACCTCTTGAATCTAATACTTGTCTTGCATATACATTTGAAATATATGGCATAATTTTATCACTCCTTCATTTTTTATTATGAACGGCTTTAATTTGCTTTAATCAAATATATTATCTTGTTTTTAATAATTATTATACGGTAATAAAGGAGTTTTTTATTAATGATTCATGTAATTGTTAATTCAAAGGTACTTTACAAGATTGGATACAAGTGCTAATATGCAATTAATTTTAGAGATGTTAATCAAGTGCTAGATAAAGGGGAGAACACGAATGAAAATAAATGAAGAAAGAAATTTACCAATTGGATTCATTGATTCTGGTTTAGGGGGATTAAGTGTTTTAAAAGAGGCGATAAAGATAATGCCTCATGAAGATTTTATATACTATGGTGATTCTTTAAATGCTCCTTATGGAACCAAATCAGTAGATGAGATTAGAGATTTAACCTTTGCTATCGTTGATAAATTATTAAAATTAGGGATCAAAGGATTAGCAGTAGCGTGTAATACTGCAACAAGTGCAGCTGTTCGACAGCTTAGAATAATGTATCCTGATTTAACAATAGTTGGAATTGAACCAGCAATTAAACCAGCAGTTGAATCAAACCATGGTGGTGAAATCTTAGTAATGGCAACACCTATGACAATAAAACAAGAAAAGTTTAACCGGCTGCTAGATATCTATAAAGACCGTGCCAAAATAATACCAGTATCATGTAAGGGGTTAATGGAATTTGTAGAACATGGAAATTTGAATGGGAGCTTTTTAGAAGCATATTTTAATGAAACACTTGTCCCTTATTTAAATGATACTACTGAAACAATTGTTTTAGGATGTACGCATTACCCCTTTTTAAGACCGTATTTAAAAGAATTTTTAGGAGAGCGAAGAATACAGATTATTGATGGCAGTCATGGAACTTCATGTGAATTAAAGCGGCAGTTAGCAGGAAAAAAATTATTGCAGAAAGAAAATCATGAAGGGAAAGTAGTAATAAAAAATTCGATGGATGAACCAGAGATGATTGATTTGAGCTGGAAATTATTGAATTTGCCAATCGATTAAGTTACATACAAATTTTAAAAATGGCCGAATTGGCCTTTTTTAGTGTGATACAAAAAATGTTAAATTATGGTTAAATTTTCGTATAAGAGTGCAATAGAGTATACTTATAAATAAAGGTTAGTTTTAAAATATTTAGCGAGTAAAAGAACATGATTAAATTTTGAATGTTCTTTTTATACTGTTGGAAAATATAATATAACTGCTTATAAAGTGTAAAAAGATAATTCTTTGGGAGGATTCCTTTATGCGTAGAAAATTATTTTTAATTGTTCTAACTACGTCACTATTGTTATCTAGTATTATTTCGATTTATGTAATTCATAATCTTCAAGGAAATGCCAGAGTTATCAATTATACTGGTGTTGTTCGTGGTGCAACGCAACGATTGATCAAACAAGAATTAAGTAATAAGCCAAATGACAAATTAGTGAAAAAAAATAGATGATATTATTGATGAACTACAAACTGGACATGGTGAACTTGGTTTGATTCGTTTAGCTTCTGATGATTTCCAAGAAAATATGACTCAAATGAAATTTGATTGGGAGGGGTTAAAAAAAGAAATTTATTTGGTTCGAGAAGGCAGAGATAATGGGAATTTATATTTTTATAGTGAAGCCTTTTTTGAGTTGGCAGATGATACGGTACATTCTGCGGAATTGTATTCTGAAAAGAGCGTGTATTCAGCAGAAGGAACATTAATAATTTTGAATCTAGCGTTAGCAATACTAGTGTTTTTTATTTATAAGTATAATACTAAACAAGAAAAAATACGAAAAAAATTAGAGAAAGAGGAAGAAAATAATAAACAACGTAAAGTATAACTTGCAAGACTGGCTGAAAACATACGCGCTCCCTTAAATGATATTTCTGAACTTTTATATATTGTTGACTTAGAAACTTATGATTTATTATTTATTAATGAAACCGGAATGAAAATATTTGAGGTTGATTCAATCTATGGAAAAAATGTTATAAAGTCTTACAAGGAAGAGATGCGCCTTGTAATTTTGTACTAACTGCTATTTGAAAGAAGAGGAAAATTATACTTGAGAATTTACTAATCCGCTAACTAAACGGCATTACCTGTTAAAAGATCGTTTAATTGAGTGGGATGGTAAGGTTGCAAGAATGGAAATTGCTTTTGATACTACAGAATCTGAGATAGAAAAACAGCAGTTAAAATTTACACTTGAGGCTGAAAAAACGATTACAGAATGTATTGGTATATTATATCGTGAAAATGGCGTTAGTACTGCAATTATTGAAGTGTTGAGAAAGCTTGGGAATTTTTTATCAGCAGAAAGAACATACATAATCTATATTAAAGATGAACTAATGTATAATGACTATGAATGGTGTGCGGAAAATATTATATCACAAAAAAACACCCTACAAGGAATTCCTCTTGCAATGATTGATCGGTGGATTCCTTATTTTAAAAATGATAAATGTGTAATCATTGAAAATTTAGAAGAAATAAAAGAAATTTCATTGGAAGAATATGAAATACTAGACAGTCAGTCAATAACTAGCTTAGTGTAGCTCCGTTGGAACAAAATGGCGAACTGGCAGGTTATTTAGGAGTTGATAATCCACCTCCAGATAAAATTATTAATATTGCTTCATTGCTTCAAACATTATGTTATTTCGTTTCATTAGCATTACAACATGCAGAGAGTCAAAAAAAATTATCATATTTGAGTTATCATGATAATTCAACGACCTTTTATAATCGTAATCGTTATATTAAAGATACTCAAAAACTTTTTAATATGGATACTTCATTGGGAATTATTTATTTAGATGTAAATGGTTTAAAAGATGTAAATGCTCAATTTGGACACGAAGTTGGTGACGCATTATTGGTTGAATGTGCTAGACGTATGAAAATGGTATTTAAAAAAGATGATTTTTATCGTATTGGTGGGGATGAATTTATTATTATTATTTGTCAAAGCATAAAAAAAGAGTCATTTGAAAAACGAGTTAAAGAATTAAGTGAAAGTTTTTCTAAAAAACCAGTTTGTCAAGTAGCGATAGGAACACAATGGACTAATGCAGTAGGTAATATTAATGAGATGATTGCTGAGGCAGATGCAAGGATGTATGAAAATAAAAAAGAATTTTATCATAAGCATATGATTTCCAGACGGTATCGTCACCATAGCGATGAGATGCTGCATCTCACTAATATTGATTATCTAGAATCTGAGATTGAAAACGGTCATTTTGTTGTCTATCTACAACCTAAAATTTTATGTGAAGATCGCTCATGTGTTGTGGCAGAAGCATTGATACGTTACTGTGATAATGCTGGGACATTAATTCCGCTTTCAATAAATTTTTCTATAGAATCACTTCGTGGTAAATCTTTTGTTGAACGTATTTTAGAAACTTGTAAAAAATATCAAATACCTACTAAATATATAGAAATAGAAATAACAGAACGAGTACATGACGAAAAGAATTTTGAAATTAAAACGGTAATATCAAAACTTCGTAGTGCTGGATTTATTGTAGCTATTGATGATTTTGGAACGGAGTATGCCAATTTAGCATTATTATCGGATGCTGAGTTTGATATTCTAAAATTGGATAAGAGCTTAATTAGTAATGTTGCATTAAATCCAAGAACTAAGATAATCATGGAATATATTTCAAAAATTTGTCATCGATTAGGGCTGGATATGATAGCGGAAGGAATTGAATCTGAAGAGCAGTTTTTACGCTGTGTTCATATGGGGTTGAAACAGTTCAAGGTTATTTATTCAGCAAGCCGTTGGCAATAAATGTTTTTGAAGAAAAGTATCTAAGTTAATTTTAAGAAGCTAATTAAAGTTTATTTAAGGTGTTGTATGTGAAGTGTATAAATAATAACATTTATTTGACTTTATTTTTTAGTTGTCATTGACATTGTCTATATAATTATCTAGAATATAAGTATATAGACGTGGTATTACCTTTAAATCAATTATAGCCTAAGTATTAGTATGAGCAATTTTTTTGCTTGCTTTACTTAGGTTTTATTCTTTTAAAAGTAATGAATGTTTACTGATTCAATCAAGTATGACAAAATAGATGGACAAGGAGTGTGAAAAATTAAGGGAAAACAAATATTGTTAGTACTTGGTAATAATCCGCAAGTATCAAATACTTGTTGCAATTTATTTAGGCCTTTGATTTATTTTAGACTAGAGAAGGGTAAAGGAGCAAAAAAATGAAAAGGTTAGGGAAAAGGAGAATCATTTCGCTAATTATGGCTTTATCAATGGCTGTTACAACTGTATTTAGTGCAAACATTTCTAATGTTAGAGCGCTAACCAATGCAGAAAAAGCAAGGGAACTTGTCAGTAAAATGACATTAGAAGAGAAAATCGGGCAAAAGTTAATGTTATCTTTCCGTAGTGGATGGACAATGAGAGATGGAACTAAAATTTCATCGGTTCAAACTATTAACGATGAAATTCATGAGATTATTGGTGAATATGATATAGGGAGTGTTATCTTATTTGCTGCTAACTTTAATTCCGATGCAAAAGTAAATGTAGAATTGACAGATGGTTTACAAAAAGCAGCAATGGACAAAGATTTAGGTAAAAACAGTATTCCTCTATTAATTGCTACTGATCAAGAGGGAGGAATCGTATATCGTTTAACTGGTGGGACGGCCTTACCAGGAAATATGGCTTTAGGTGCTAGCGGTAATACTGAAAATGCTGTTAAAGCAGGTAATATTATTGGTAGTGAATTAAATGCGGTTGGTGTAAATGTTAATTTTGCGCCAGATGCTGACGTAAATAATAACCCTAATAACCCCGTTATTGGATTACGTTCATTCAGTAGTAATCCGCAATTAGCAGCTAAATTTGTTTCTGCTTATATTGAAGGAGTTCAAAGCAATAATGTGGCAACTGCCGCTAAACATTTTCCAGGGCATGGAAATGTAGCTACAGATTCGCATACAGGTTTACCTTCGGTTCCTGCGACTAAAGAAGAATTATATAGAACAGAGTTAGTACCTTTTCAGGCGGCAATTGATGCTGGAACAGATATGGTTATGACTGCTCATATCCAATTTCCGAATATTGTAACAGAAGAAATTTACTCAGATAAAAAAGATGAGCTGATGAGTCCGCCAGCTACATTATCTAGGGAAATTTTAACTGATTTATTAAGAGATGAAATGAAGTTTGACGGTGTCATTGTAACTGATTCTATGACAATGCAAGGTGTGGCTAATTACTTTGATACAAACGAAAGAAACTTATTAGCTGTTAAAGCTGGAGTTGATATTCTAGATATTCCATTTACGGATATTTCTTCTATGAAAGATATGGAATCTAAATTAATTCCACTGATTAATGCATTTGTCGATGCTTATACTAAAGAAGATGGTTATAATGGAATTAAATTATCATTAGAAGAATTGGATAAATCTGTGGAAAGAATTTTAGTTTGTAAATACAACAGAGATGTCATGGATTTAGCAAATGATACAACTACATTAGATGATAAAAAAGCAATCGCTTCGAAAGTGGTTGGTTCTGTTGAAAATCGTGAAACAGAGAGATTAATTTCTGCAAATGCAGTTACTGTTGTTAAAAATGAAAATAATGTATTACCACTTAAATTGACTAAAGATTCAAAAGTAGTATTTGCATCAACTTATTCAAGGAATAATAATCGTTTTATTTTGGCTTGGCAAAGAGCTAAACAGGCGGGAATTATTCCAGAGGGGGCAGATTATAAGATTTTGCAGCACTATAATTGGACAGGATTAAACGATAAGGTAAACAGTGCTATAAATTCTGACGGAACTAATTTTGTTGGGACAAATAAAGATGTGCTAGATTGGGGTACTGTTCTTGTCCATGCCTCAGAAATCAGTAGTGCTAGTGGAATAGATGGATATTTGGTAGCTTGCCCACAATTATTTACTAAGTATTGTAAAGAAAATGGAAAGCAGACGGTTGTTATTTCATTAAATCATCCTTATGATGTTCAAGCCTTCCCAGATGCTGATGGTATTTTAGCAGTGTATGGAACTACTAGTCTTGGGCTGGATATTACGGAATCATTCGGTGGTGGTACAGTTGGAGCAACAGCAGCATTTAGTCCTAACTTGACAGCAGGTACTGAAGTAGCTTTAGGTACATTTGGAGCTTCTGGGAAACTACCGGTAGATATCCCAAAATATGTTCCAAAATCTGGAGTATATTCAACTGACGAAAATGTCTATGAATTAGGATATGGTATAGAATATGATGCAATTGCTAAAGATCCAGATAAAAAAGGACTAGCAGATGCGATTGCACAAGCTAAAGCTATAGATAAAAGTGTATATACTACTGAGTCTTGGGAGGCAGCTGCAGAAGCTTTAAATACTTTAAAAGTCGTATTGCAAACGGCTGAAAATGTTAATTTGACTCATAAATTGGCACAGTCTGTTGTTGATGAAAATGAAACAGATTTACGTGATAAATATAATACGGTTTTATCATTATTAGTATATAAATCTGACAAAAAAGCTTTATCAGATTTGATTGCCGAAGCGAAGAAATTAGATAAAGATCATTATACTATTGAAACTTGGCAAAATTTTGAAAAAGCATTAGAAAATGCTGAATCTATATATGATGGAAATGTACCACAAGATGAAGTTGATTTAGCTAAAGAAGCATTAGAAAAAGCAAAAAATGAGTTACTTGAGAAAAATAAAAAAGAATTATCAGCTGCTCTTGAAATGGCTAAACAAGTAACACCAGAACAGTTAGATAAGGTTGTACCAGCTGTGGTGACTGAATTTAAGGCTGCATTGGAAAATGCTCAAATAATTTTTGATAAAAAGGATGCAAATGAACTTGAAATAAATAAAGCTTTTGAACGCTTATCTAATGTAATGCAAATGTTGGAATTCTATAAGGGCGATAAAACACAATTAAGTGCATTAGTAGAAAAAATTGAAAAATTAAACAAAAATGATTATTTAAGCGCAACATGGAAAAATTTAGAATCCGTCTTAACAACGGCAAAAGATGTTTTGAACAATCCTGATGCTTTAGAAATAGAAGTAAGTGAAACGCATGATCAATTAGTAAGAACCTTTTTACAATTAAGATTAAAGCCAAATAAAGATTTGTTAAGTGAGTTGATCAATAAAGCTGAAAATACAGATCAAACAAAATATACAGCAGTATCATTATTATCGCTTAAGAGCGCATTAGTAGAAGCAAAAGCAGTTCTTGATAATAACGAAGCAACCCAAGATGAAGTAACTGCTGTAGAAATATTATTGAAAACAGCATTAGACAATTTGGTAGTGAAAGAAATTACTCTAGATGATCCAAATGCTCAAACACCACCAGATGCTAAACCAGGTAATGGTGCTATAACTGCGACAAAAACAGGTGATGATTCTATGATGTTAACATTTGCCTTAGCGGGATTATTGGCTTTAGCTGGCAGTGTGATTGTATTGAAGAAAAAAGAAGAATAATTTATACTTAAGCTAAAAAGTCACTGTATATAGTGGCTTTTTTGTTTTGGTTTGTTTTGAGAAACAGGATGATTTATTTAATAAGAAATATGTTATAATATTCCTAATATTATTTTATAGTACATTGGTTTAAACAATATTTATTTAAAATACTAAATAAACTTCACATTTATTAGTTAGAAAGGGGAATTTTTAATGAAGCAGCAAAAATGGAATATTCATACGCATACAACAAGATGTGGGCATGCAACTGGACTAGATATTCAATACATTCAAAGTGCAATTGAGGCTGGATTTACAATGTTAGGATTTAGCGAACATCTGCCTTATCCTGAAATACGGATTTCTGGGGCACGAATGTTTTATGAGCAAAAAGATGAATATATTGCAACGATAAGAAAATTAAAACAAGATTATCAAGATAAGATTGATATTAAAGTTGGCTATGAGGTTGAGTATTTAAAAGATCATTTTAATGATTTGATGAATTTGAAAAAAGAATGTGATTATATGATTTTGGGACAACATTTTAAATATTTAATTTATGACTATGACAGTTATTGTTCTGATGAGGATGTATATGTTTATGCACAGCAAATAGAGGAGGCATTATCTAAAAATTTTATTACATATGTAGCTCATCCTGACTATTTTATGATGGGGAGAAGGAGTTTTTCAAATGCTTGTGTTGATGCGGCGCATCGAATAGCAAAAGCTAGCATCCGTTATGATACACCGTTAGAAATTAATCTAAATGGTTTTGGATATGGAAAAAAACAATATTATATAAACAATGAATTAAAGGCATGTTATCCATATCCGTTTCGTGAATTTTGGGAGATAATTGCTATGTATGGTTGTAAAGTAACTTTTGGATATGATGCTCATTCACCACTTACGTTATTAGAGCGTGAGCGGGAATGTTGGGCTCTAGATATTTTAAGTGATCTACCACTTAATTTTATTGACCATATTGAATTAAAATGAGCTTTATAGATAAAATATTATGCTTAAAAATTATTATTAACTATATTTTTTGATTCAAATAAGATTAGTAATTTAAGAAAAAGGAGATTAGAAATGTTGTACTCAAAGAAGATAAATATGGCAGATATTAGAGCAAGAATATGAGTATGTTTCTAATGTTCTAGAAGACAAAAATGATTTTGAAAATAAAATTTTGCCAGGTTATATTAATTCTTCCAACGGGATTGGACTTCTTGAGGGATGGGTTCCGGAAACAGAAGTGTTTTTATGGAAGATGATCAAATTATTGACTGATTTAGGATTGGACATTACTTGACTGAAAAGTTGGCTCATGGTGCCGGACATATCGGATATGTAATAAAAAAGAATATAGAGGAAACGGGCATACTGTGAAGGATTAAAGGTAACTCTTCAAATAGCTAAAAATATTATTAAAGAGGATAAAATATATCTGTCAGTCCATAAAAATAATCTAGCTTCATTAAAAATCCAATAAAAAAATGGTGCATATATTCATCATGAAGACGATAAGAAATTTTATACACGAATAAAAAATCAGTTTAAAGCTACTCTATAATTAATTAAATACTAGTAAAGCCGGCTAAAAACAATGTACAATAAATAATGGGTTATTTTTAAATACTAATAAATAACTTGAATTAAAAAAATAACTATATTTTAATTTGGAAAGGAAGGTATGCATGCCTGTTAATTGCTAGTTTAGCAAAGCTAGGCAATTGAGATTATTAGTTGCGTACTAAAGGGAGTGGAATTATATATGAGAAAATATTTCTTTTTTGACATTGACGGAACATTAACTAATAGTAATCCTGGGGGAATTATTTTACCCTCAACTTTTGAAACATTAGATAAGTTAAGAAAAAATGGTCATTTTGTTGCAATTGCGACAGGAAGAGCGCACTGGATGGCAATGGATTTTAGTCATGAATCAAAAATTGATAATCTAGTTTGTGATGGGGGAAATGGTTTAGTCATAAATGGAGAATTACTAGGAATTGAACCATTAGATAAAAATATTTGTTTAGAAATAATTGATGAGTGCATAGAAAAGAAATTTCCTTTCGGTGTATCTTTAGGGGATGTTCCTGAACTATATACATGTAATGAGTGGCTAAGTAATTTTAAAATGCATACAAAAATTATTGTAGACCCACAGATTGATTTTCATCGGGTTGATAATATTTATAAGATTTTTATTATGGCTACACACAAGCAGGAAGCTGAGTTGACTGCAATCCATAAACTTGGTTATATGCGATATCATGGTGATCAATTAATTGTTGAGCCGTTGGAAAAATATCGTGGAATTTTGAAAATGATTGAAATACAAGGAGGAAAACCTGAAGATATAGTTGTTTTTGGTGATGGACATAATGATATTTCAATGATGCGACAAGCACCTATTTCAATTGCAATGGGAAATGCAATTGATGAGGTAAAAGAAGTAGCTACATATATAACTAAATCTAATCAAGAAGATGGGATTGAATATGCTTGTAAACATTTTGGATGGATAGATTAGCTAAATGTGGTATACTACTAGTAGGTGATGAAAAATGGAACTAATAAAATGGATTTTAATGATAGCAGGTATTTTGGCTTTTTTAATTATTGGCTGTATGATATTGCTACGTAGTGATGAAAAAAAGCGGAGTCGAACTAAACAGTACCAAGAAAATATTGATATGCTCAACGAAACTAATGAAATGTTAGATACTACATTAATGGAATTAGAATCTTATAATGAACCGCTAAAGAAGATATGTGAACATATTGATAACTTTAATCATAAATTTCTTGGTCAAAAATAACCGAAAACAGTTGACATAAGATTATTTTTTCATATAATACAGGTATATATAAAAACTCGTTGATAAAGAGAGTAATTTAATTAAGTTTCTTAGCGAACTGGCGTTGGTGAAAGGTCAGTAAACAAGATTAAATGAACCGCACTTTGAAGAGGACTGTTTGAACTAATAGTAGGGCAGTCAGTATGTCTACTTTACAGACAAGAGGGGATATAAGACTTTTTATATCAACAAGAGTGGTACCGCGGAAATTTCGTCTCTTAGCTTTTAATTAGCTAAGAGACTTTTATTTTACGCAAGGATAGGAAAGGAAAGGTAAGAAAAATGAAGAAATTATTAAAAGTATTATTAGTATGTACGATGGCATTTACACTTGCTGCCTGCGGCGGAAACAGCGGTAGTGATGGTACGAAAGAAATTTTGATTGGGATTTCTCCAGATTATCCACCATATGAGTCTTTAGAGGGCAAAGATATGGTTGGATTTGATATTGATATGACTAAAGAGTTGTTTAAAATTATGAATGATAACGGTGGTAATTATGAATATAAATTTAAACAAATGTCATTTGATACAATTTCTACAAGTCTGATTTCTGATCAAATTGATTTAGGAATTTCTGGATTTACAATGCATAAAGACTGGGATGTATTATGGTCAGACAAATACAATGATTCTAGACAAGTTGCTTTAGTTGCTAATGATAGTACAATTACTACTAAAGCTGATTTAGAGGGTAAAAATATTGGAGCTCAATTGGCTGCTACTGGTGAAAGTGTAGCTAATGATATTAAAGATGCTAAAGTTAAAGCAGTAAAAGATGTTAAAGTTTTAATTGAAACTTTAAATTCTGGTGGGATTGATGCAATCATCTTAGATGAAGCAGTTGCTAAAAACTATGTAGAACAAGGCGGATATAAGATGTTAGATGAAACTTTATTAGAAGAAGAAAATTTAATCATCGCTAATAAAGGAAGTGAAGATTTAATTAAAGACATCAACAAAGCACTTGCTGAATTCATTAAATCAGATAAATATCAAGAATTAAAAACTAAGTGGGGAGCATAAACGTGGATGCATTAGTTGCTTTTTGCACAGCAGACAATTTGATTTTTTTACTACAAGGGGCTGGTAAATCTTTATTACTAGCCGCTTGTGCTTTGTTTTTTGGCCTTATTCTTGGGGTTTTAGGTGCTGCTGCAAAAATTTCAAAACATAAAATACTAAGACTTATTGGAAATGTTTACGTTGAATTGATCCGTGGAACGCCCATGTTGCTACAAATACTTTTTCTCTATATTGCTTTTCCGTTATTAATGCGTTCGATTACTGGGGAAAGATTTATTCCTGATCCATATGTTTGTGGTGCTATTGCAATGAGTATTAATAGTGGTGCATATTCGACAGAATTGATCCGTAGTGGAATTATGGGAGTTGATAAAGGTCAATGGGAAGCTTGTGAAGTATTAGGACTAAATTATACACAAACAATGAAATTAATCATTTTGCCTCAGGCGTTTAAAAGAATCATTCCTCCAATCGTTAGTGAGTTCATTACTTTAATTAAAGATTCATCACTAATTTCGGTTCTAGGAGCAACTGAATTATTATATTCAGCACAAATTTTGGGGGCGAATACATTTAATTTGATTCCGCCATTATTGGCCTCTGCTGTATTATATTTAATTATGACCTTAACAACATCTTATTTTGCGAGAAAGATAGAAAGGCGGTTATCTGTAAGTGATTAAAGTTGAGCATATTACTAAAAAATTTAACGATTTAAAAGCAGTGAATGATGTCTCTTTAGAAATAAGAAAAGGAGAAATCGTTTGTTTGATCGGACCTAGTGGAAGTGGGAAAAGTACAGTGTTACGTTGTATTAATGGATTAGAAATTCCTGAAGAAGGAACTGTTTTCATAAATGAGCAGCCATTGAATGCTAAAAACCCTCAAGCATTTAAAGAACTTCGTAGCAAAATGGGATTTGTTTTTCAGCATTTTAATCTTTTTCCACATAAAACAGTTTTAGAAAATCTAACATTAGCTCCAATTCAGGTTTTGGGAATGGAACAAGAGGCAGCGAATCAAAAAGCATTAGAGCTGTTAAAACGAGTTGGATTGAGTGATAAAAAAGATGTTTATCCAAATAAATTATCGGGTGGGCAAAAACAGCGTGTTGCTATTGCTAGAGCACTATGTTTAGGACCGGAAGTGATGTTGTTTGATGAGCCGACTAGTGCGTTAGATCCTGAAATGGTTATCGAAGTATTGGAAGTAATGCAGGAATTAGCAAAAGAAGGAATGACAATGGTGGTAGTAACTCATGAAATGGGGTTTGCAAGAACAGTTGGAGATCGTGTGATTTTCTTAGAAAATGGAAAAATTATTGAAGAAGCAAAGTCGGAGGATTTCTTTACACATCCAAAATCAGAGCGTGCAAAAGATTTCTTAAGTAAGGTGATGCATTAATGAAAATTGATTTATTTGATGTTGAAGCTTGGATGACTGAATATGAAACCAACTATCGATATAATTTGGCGGAAACTTGTGTAGCTTCAATGAGTATTAATGATTTATTAGAATTTGTTGAAAATAAAAAAGGAGTCATTGATAATTTATTAAATACTAAATTGGACTATGGACCTATTGTTGGTAGTCAAAGATTGCGGGAAGGGATTGCAAGATTATACCAAAATGGTGATGCCGATAACATTACGATTAGTCATGGCTGTATCAATGCTAATGAGATGGTTTTAATTTCTTTGCTCGAAGCTGGTGATCATTTAATTACGATTACACCGACATACCAACAATTTTATTCTTTTCCAGAATCATTAGGTGTTGAAACTACGCTTATTCCGTTGTTGGAGGAAAATGATTGGTTACCTCGGTTAAGTGATTTCGAAAATGCAATTAAGGATAATACAAAAATGATTTGTCTCGTTAATCCTAATAATCCAACAAGTACAAAATTTTCTAGAGAGTTTCTAGAAAATTTGACTGATTTAGCAAAAGAATACCACTTATATATTCTTTGTGATGAGGTGTATCAAGGATTAGGTGATGGTGAAGTCGCAATCAGTGATTTATATGATAAAGGGATATCTACAGCCTCTTTATCTAAAGTTACATCATTTGCTGGTTTACGGTTAGGCTGGGTAAAAGCTAATTATGAAGTAATTAAACTGATAAATGATCGTCGTGATTATCATATTATTTCAACAGGTTATCTTAACGATTATCTTGGAACTTTAGTTATTGAAAATTATCACAAGATACTTGAACGAAGTAGAAAAATTATTAATACTAATCGACAGATTTTCATTGATTGGTTAGCTCAAGAGCCATTGGTTGATTGCGTTGTTCCTGAAGCTGGAACAATAGCCTTTTTAAAATATCATCTTTCGATAAAGTCTAGGGAACTTTGTGCTAAATTACAACAGGATACAGGAGTATTTTTTGTTCCAGGGGCATGTTTTGATCAAGAATATCATTTACGTTTTGGCTTTGCTAATAACAGTGACGAAATAAAAACAGGATTACAATTATTTTCAAAATGGCTTAAAGAAAATGCTTAATTTTATTCTTTAAGCTTTTTTATTATCGATAAATAGATATTTATAACAAGCGACCATATTAATAAATAGTGCAACGACAATGCCGATTAACATACTGACAGCTATACTGAAAACCCCTAGTGACTGACTAAGAAAATATATTAAAACTATTTCTAAAGTACATTGAATGATGCTGATTGCAAACATTAAACGATTTTTATTCAAAGCTTGAAGCAGTGCACTAAGAGGGGTTTCTAAATAAAAGATAGTGAATGGAATGCACATATATTTTAAATAAGTAGCTCCGCTTGTTGTATCATAAAGGATTTTTAAACAAACTTCTGGATATAAATAAAAAATCAATGTAAACGGTAGACTAATTAAAAAACTACCAATCATAGCAATTAGAATATGATATCTAGCAGCGCTGATTTTATGATAAACTACATCATTAGTGATGATCGGGAGAATCAGGCGATAAATTACGCCATTAAAAAAAGTGGGTGTAACTAATAATGATATGACATAACCGCTTATAATTGCATATTGTTGATGGATCATACTTTCTTTTAAACCGAATTTGGTTAAAACATAGACGAGGATGATTGGCTCTAGAAAGCTAACTAAACATTGATATAAACGTGAACCGGTTAATGGCATAGCGATATTTAACATATCTTTAATTTGCAAATTATTGACAATACTCTGCTTATTAAAGGTTGTAATATGATGGTCCTTGAGACGGGTTGTCAAATAGAGGATGGATGCTAATTCACCAACAGACATTGCCAGTGTTGCAAAACTAACTAGATAGGTATCTGTTAAGAAAGAAAATTGTCTAATCATTAAATAACTAAAACTTAATCGAGCAACTTCTTCGACAAAGCCAGCTTTAGCAACTAAAAAGACATTTTGTTTCGCTAAAAAATAATTTTTAATTATTCCACTAATCCCTACGAGCGGAATAAACAATGCCAGTGACAACAAAGGATAGAAAGCACCCTCATTTTTTAAAAGGTTATGACTAATAAATTTCGATGAAAAAAGTAAGGCACTCATGACAATTATACAAGTAAAAAGACAAATCGTTAAACCGGAGATGACAATTTTTTTATTATTATATTTAGGGTTTGCTACAAGTCGAAAGACTGCTGAAGGAATTCCTAATTGACCTAAGGTAATGCATAATGAAACCGTTGGCATTACTAAGATATATAGTGCCATCGCTTCTTGTCCTAATTGTCGCGCTAAAATCATGCGATTAAGAATACTAAACAATTTTGTGATTGCTGAACTAGCGGAAAGAATGATAAAAGAATTTATTAGTTTTCTTTTCATAAAGCACTTCCTTTCTGGTGAAATTTGTCATATAATATGTAAGTGACTTTTGAATGGAGGGCTGAAAATGGAATCGATTAATGATTTTAAATTTAATAAACGTGACCTAAATTTTTTAATAAAACTGAAAGCCCGTGATTTTAAACAGCAGAATATTCATAATATTTCTGAACAACAAATTAAAGACTACTTATTTGAGCGCAAATGGAAACAAAGAGATGCCGTTCCCATGTGTGAAATAATTGATGATATCATGAATTTAGATTTTTCTGAAATTTTTGATTATCTGAGTTTACAAGTAGTTAAAGAAGCATCTCGTTTGAGTATAAATGATTTTTCGGACTTTATTTCAAAATAGTTGCTAAGGCAACTATTTTTCTTTGAAAGGAGATTATATGGATTGGCGGATTATTAATGATTTAGACTACAACCACTATATGCAAGAATACAAGATTAATGCACTTTTAGCTAAGGTTTTTGCGTATAAACAATATTCATCTCAAGAAATTGAAACAATGTTATCAAGTCGTTTAGTATATCATGATTTTTCTTTATTTTCTGAAGCAGAAATGACATTAGAAAGAATTCATGAGGCAATTGGTAATAAAGAAAAAATCTGTATTTACGGTGATTATGATTGTGATGGGATTTTAGCAACATCAATTTTAGTTGAAGCTTTTAGACAATTAGGAGTGGAAGTGGGATACCATATTCCGAGTCGTTTAGAAGATGGATATGGATTAAATGCAAATCGTGTTGAACAAATGGCAAATAAAGGGTATACATTAATTATTACGGTTGATAATGGAATTAAGGCATATGAGGCAATCGAAAAAGCTAATGAATTGGGAGTGGACGTTATTGTTACTGACCACCATAATTATGATGATGAATTACCAGATGCTTTTTCTATTATTCATACAAAAATCTCACCCGATTATCCTTATAAAGAAATCTCGGGTGGTTTTGTAGCTTATAAATTAGCAAGTGCATTATTAAAAAAGCATGATAAATACTTATTTTCATTGGCAGCTATTACAACAATTTCTGATATGATGCCATTACTTGATGAAAATCGAGCATTGGTAAAAAGAGCATTGGAATTTATGAAAGAAAATAAATATCCTCAATTAGAATTGTTATTGGGGAGTAATCAGACCTATAGTGTTACTAGTATTGGGTTTATCATCGCCCCGAAGATTAATTCATTTGGTCGCTTAAGTGAAATTATTAATCCTAATCATCTCGTTAAATATTTTAGAAGTGATGCTTCAATTGGAATATTAAAAGCAGTTAGTGAAAAAGCAATTGAAGTAAATGCTAAAAGACAAGAATTAACAAATAAACAATATCAAAGCGTTTTAACAATGATTGACCCGAATGAGCAATTTTTATATGCTTATCAAAATGAAATACACGAAGGAATCATTGGTTTAGTGGCAGGAAAATATACTCGACAATATAACCGACCTAGCTTTGTGATGACATTTGATAGTGAAAAAAATCTTTATAAAGGCAGTGCTCGTGGAATTGAAGGGATACCGTTGAATAAAATTTTTGAAAATGTTCAAGATTTGTTAGAAAGTTATGGTGGTCATGCTTTAGCAGGTGGATTTAGTGTAGGTAGTGATAAAGTTGAGGAGCTAAAAGAAAAATTAGAATTGTATTTAAATAAACAATTAAAAGATTATACTCCTCCTTTAGTGGATGTAATTGAAGTTACAGGAAATGAGATTAGTAAAGTTAGTGTAAAACAATTAGAGTTATTAGAGCCACTAGGCAATGGCAATGAAGAAATGCGTTTTTTCATAAAAGATTTACCAGTAAGTAAAGTTACGTCGTTATCGAATGGTAAACATATTCGTTTTGATTTGTCATTACCGCAAGTCAAAGCACAAGCGTTATTTTTTAATCATGGAGATCTTTTTGAACAATTAAAAGATACTAAAATGATCAATGCAGTTGGTAAGTTTAATATTAATGTTTTTAATAATATTGAATCTGTCAACTTAATTATTGAAGATATTAAATAGTTTAAATTAAAGTATAAAAATGTTATAATTAAATATCATAGGATATTATGTGGAGGAAATAGAATGGATTTAACTAAGTATGTTGCAAGTATTGAAAACTTTCCTGAAGATGGTATTATTTTCAGAGATGTAACACCGTTGATGGCTGATAAGGAAGCTTTTAAAGAAACGATTGACCGATTTGTTGAGTGGACTAAAAGTCTGGATACTAATGTTGATATTGTTGCTGGACCAGAAGCTCGAGGTTTTTTATTTGGATGTCCCGTTGCATATAATTTAAATGCAGGGTTTGTTCCGGTTAGAAAACCGGGTAAATTACCTCGTGAAACAGTAAGTGAAACTTATGCTTTAGAATATGGAACTAATGAAGTGCACATGCATGCTGACAGTATTAAACCAGGGCAAAATGTTATTATTGTAGACGACTTATTAGCAACTGGTGGAACAGTTGAAGCAACTGTAAAATTAGTTGAAAAATTAGGTGGAAAGGTAGTAGGAATTGCTTTTCTAATCGAACTTGAAGGATTAAAAGGACGTGATAAACTTCAAGGGTATAATATCTATTCAATATTGAAATACTAAAAAGAGATTAAATCTCTTTTTTAATAATAAGAGGGGGTGACATTATGGCTGAATATAAAGGTGCTGGCGATACAGTTACAATTAATGATGTTCTTGAAGTGTGTGGTAAATATATTACAAATCAAGAAAGTATTGATTTAATTAATCAGGCATACGATTTTATTATGGAGAAGCATGAGGGGCAAAAACGCAAAAGCGGTGAACCGTATACGATTCACCTGATTTGGGTAGCATATATTTTGGCAACGTTACAAACGGGACCCGCTACTATTGCGGCAGGACTTTTGCATGATGTCATGGAAGATTGTGGAGTATCTCGGGAAGAAATGGTAGAACGTTTTGGTGAGGAAATCACTACGTTAGTTGAAGGGGTTACCAAGATTGGTAAAATGCCATTTAAAGATGAATCTGATGTTTATGCTGAAAATCATCGTAAAATTTATATTGCTATGGCAAAGGATATTCGCGTTATTTTGATTAAATTTGCAGATCGACTTCATAATATGCGAACATTACAATTTATGCCACCTCATAAACAAAAAAGAATTTCTCGAGAAACGTTAGAAGTTTATACACCAATTGCTCATCGTTTAGGAATCAATGATATCAAAACAGAGTTAGAGGATTTAAGCCTATCTTATCTTGATCCTGTTGCATATAGCGAGATATCAAAATTATTAGCGACTAAACAAGAAGAACGGAAAGAATCAGTTGCAAAAATGATGGCATCGGTTAAACAAATATTGGATGATAATAGCTATCAGTATCGTATCTTGGGACGGGCTAAATCAATCTATAGTATTTATAAAAAAATGTTTGTAAAAAAGAAACGTTTTGATGAACTTTATGATTTATATGCATTAAGGATCATCACTCAAGATAAGATGGATTGTTATGGAATTTTAGGCTTGATTCACGATCAATATCGCCCGATTCCAGGACGGTTTAAAGATTATATTGCTATGCCAAAACCAAATATGTATCAATCTTTGCATACTTCAGTAATTGGTGAGGATGGAAATACCTTTGAGATTCAGATTAGAACTGAAGAAATGGATGAGCTAGCTGAATTAGGAGTTGCAGCTCATTGGCGCTATAAGGAAAATAAAGGCTATTCATCGAAGAAAGAACAACAAGAAATTGGTGAAAAATTGCAGTGGCTTAGAGAATTTATTTCTCTAAGTGACGATATTAAAGACGGTGATGCTAAAGAGTATTATGATTCATTAAAGCGTGATATCTTTGAGGCCAATGTTTATGTTTTAACACCGCAAGGAAAGATCGTAGAGTTACCGAATGGTTCTACACCAATTGATTTTGCTTACCGAATTCATACGGAAGTTGGACATAAAGCAGTTGGAGCTATCGTTAATAATGTTATGGTGCCTATTGATACTAAATTAAATACTGGTGATGTAGTCGAAATTAAAACTAATAAGCAGTCATTAGGACCTAGTGAAGATTGGCTAAAATTTGTTCGAACTGCAGGTGCGCGTAATAAAATTAGACAATTTATTGCTAATCGTGAGGCAGAAACTAAAAAAGAGACAATTGAAGATGGGCGTAAAATGCTTCGTGATGAATTGAAAAAACGCCAATTAGATGAAAAGAAATATATGGATCCAGATACGTATAAAACATACTTAGGTTCTTTTGGTGCCCGCTCATTTGATGATATCTTATATTTTATTGGTAAAAAAAGTTTACCGGCAATGAATCTGCTGGATCGAGTTGTACCTAAAAAGTCGGGGTTCTTTGACAGTATTTCGAAAATGCTTCAGCGAAATAATCAGGTAAATGAAAAACAGCAGTCTTCGCGTAATAATTCGGGTGTTGTTGTTAAGGGATTAGATGGACTAAGAATTCAACTTTCAAAGTGCTGTAATCCAATTCCTGGAGATGATATTATGGGCTTTGTCTCACAAGGTCAGGGAATTAAAGTACATCGTCGAGACTGCCCGAATATTCAACAGCCTGAAATCAAAGCAAGATTGATAGATGTTTATTGGGATTTTGCATCCATTTCAACGATGAAATTTCAAGCAGATTTAGAAATAGTTGGTTTGGATCGACCTAATTTATTGAATGATGTGGTAACATCATTAGGGCAGATGAAAATTAATATTTTGAATATCCATGCTGATGTTGTAGATATGAAAGCAATCATTAAATTAAAGATTTCAGTTGAAGATGCTAGTCGTTTACAACAAGCAATCGATAATATTGATCGGATTCAGGGAATCTATGAAATTAAACGGGTTATTCATTAGTTATTGCAATTTTATGAAATATTATATATAATCAATTTAATCCAATGAACAAGATTAAGTAGTTAAATCCTTTTATAGAGAGAATACGTCTGGTGAAAGTATTTAAAGGATCATTACGGGACACTTGGGAGGAGTTACTTTGAAATCTAGTAGGAGTAAACGTCTGTCGCGTTAAGACATAAGAGCGTGTTATTTAACACGAATTAAGGTGGTACCGCGTTAACTAACGTCCTTATTTTAAGGGCGTTTTTATATTATCAAGGAGGAAATGAAAGATGATGTATAAAGCACCACGAGGAACAGTGGATATTTTGCCAGAAAAGAGTGCTAAATGGCAAACATTAGAACAACTAATTAGAACAATATGTGCTAATTATAATGTTAAAGAAGTGAGAACTCCTATTTTTGAACACACCGAGTTATTCACTCGTGCAGTTGGCGATACAACTGATGTAGTAAGTAAAGAAATGTATACTTTCGCTGATAAAAAGGGGCGTTCAATTACATTACGACCTGAAGGAACAGCTGGAGTTGCGAGAGCTTATGTAGAAAATAAAATGTTTTCTAATCCTGATAAAATTAGTAAATTATATTATATTGGACCAATGTTTAGATATGAACGTCCTCAAAATGGGCGGCAACGTCAGTTTCACCAATTCGGGGTAGAAATGATTGGTTATGAATCACCATATTTAGATGTTGAATGTATGACAATGGCAGTAACATTAGTCGAGGCTTTAGGGTTACAAGGTGTCAAATTACATATAAATACTCTTGGTGATGGTGATAGTCGTGATGCTTATCGTGAAGCTTTGAAAGCACACTTTGCACCATATTTAGATGATTTATGTCAAGATTGTAAAAATCGTTATGAAGCAAATCCGTTAAGAATTTTAGATTGTAAAGTAGATCATGATCATCCAGCGATGGCAAATGCGCCAAAAACAGTTGATTATTTAAGTGAAGCGGCTAAGGCACATTTTACCAAAGTATGTGAGTTATTAGATGATCTAGAAATTGAATATGTTGTTGATACAAATTTAGTGCGTGGTTTAGATTATTACTGTCATACAGTTTTTGAAGTAATATCTGATGATCCACGCTTAGGTGCAGGAGCCACTGTTGGTGGCGGTGGTCGTTATAATGGCTTAGTACAGGAATTAGGGGGACCAGAAGCACCTGGAGTTGGATTTGCTTTTGGAATGGAACGATTATTGATTGCTATGGATGAAGAATTAGAAGAACCTGAGGGGTTGGATGTGTATGTTATGCCAATGGGAGATGAAGCAAGAGATTTAGCGGTACAGATCACGGCAATGCTACGTGCAAATGGCTTTAGTGTTGATATGGACTATCAAGGTCGTTCTTTAAAAGCACAGTTTAAAACGGTTGATCGTTTGAATAGTCATTTTGCAATGATCATTGGTGATCAAGAAATTGCTGACGAAGTAGTCAATATTAAATGTACACATTCAAAGACACAAGATATTGTACCAATTGAAAATATTGTTGCATATATTGAAAATCATATGGAGGGACATGTACATGAATAGAACTCATAACAATGGTGAATTAAGAATTAGTGATGTTAATAAAATTGTTGAATTAAAAGGCTGGGTTGCTAAAAAAAGAAATTTAGGTTCTTTGGTTTTCATTGATTTAAGAGACCGTTATGGAATCACGCAAATCGTATTAAATGAAGAAATGGAAGCTCTAGGTAAGGATATTAAAAATGAATATGTCCTGCATGTAGTTGGTAAAGTAATTGAAAGAAGTTCTAAAAATCCTAATATGCCAACTGGGGATATTGAAATTGAAGCTGCTCAAATTGATATTATCAATACGGCTAAAGTAACACCTATTTACACAACTGATGATACTGATGCAAGTGAGGATGCAAGAATGCAATATCGTTATCTTGATTTAAGAAGACCGGTAATGCAGAATAAAATAATTATGCGTCATAAAATTACTAGCAGTATTCGAAATTTCTTAGATAATCATGAATTTATTGATATTGAAACGCCCTATTTAAATCGTTCTACTCCTGAGGGAGCAAGAGATTTCTTAGTCCCTTCACGGGTTCATAATGGTTCATTTTATGCTTTACCACAGTCACCACAATTATTTAAGCAATTATTGATGGTTTCAGGATTTGAACGTTATTATCAAATCGCACGCTGTTTTAGAGATGAGGATTTACGATTAGATCGGCAACCGGAATTTACTCAAGTTGATGTTGAAATGAGTTTCATGACTACTGATGAAATTATTAGTATTGGTGAACAGCTGTTAGCACAAGTAATGAAAGATGTTAAAGGAATTGAACTGCAACTGCCATTGCCACGAATGACTTGGCATGAAGCTATGGAAAAATATGGAATTGATAAGCCAGATATTCGTTTTGGATTAGAATTAGTTAATTTAAATGAAGTGGTTAAAGATGTTGAGTTTATGGTTTTTAAGAGCGCGTTAGAAGCTGATGGGCATGTAAAAGGAATTAATGTCAAAGGTGAAGCTGACAATTTTTCTCGTAAAGCAATTGATAAATTGACGGATGTAGTTAAAACATATAAAGCAAAAGGATTAGCATGGTTAAAAGTTAAAGCTGGAAAGGCTGAGGGACCAATTGCTAAATTCTTTAACGAAGAACAAATGACAAAATTATTAAAAGCAATGGATGCAAGTGATAATGACTTATTATTATTTGTTAGCGATGCTAAATATAATGTTGTTTGTGATGCTTTGGCAGCTTTACGTAATCATTTAGGAAAAGAATTAAAATTATTTAACCCTGATGAATTTGCATTTTTATGGGTCGTAGATTTTCCAATGTTTGAATATGATGATGAAACTGAACGTTATTATGCGGTTCATCATCCATTTACTCGACCTAAAGATAGTGATATTGATAAAATTGAAAACGATCCTGCAAATTGTTTAGCTGATGCTTATGACATTGTATTAAACGGTTTTGAATTGGGTGGAGGTTCACAACGTATCTACGAACAAGAATTACAAGAAAGAGCCTTTAGAGCATTAGGTTTTACCCAAGAGAGAATTGATAGTCAATTTGGCTGGTTTGTTGAGGCCTTTCAATACGGTACTCCACCACATGGGGGATTTGCCTTAGGTCTGGATCGTCTAGCAATGTTACTTACTGGTAGTGAAAATATTCGTGAGGTTATTGCTTTTCCAAAAAATGCAAGTGCAGTATGTCCAATGTCAAAAGCACCAAGTGAGGTAGATAATGCTCAATTAGAAGAATTAGGAATCGCGGTGATTGAAGATGAACAAGAATAGAATTGATGCAGTTGTAAATAATATGAAGGAAGCTGGTCTTGATTATTTGTTGATCAGTGAACCTTCTTCAATTGATTATTTGATTGATTATGTAAATAACCCCGGTGAAAGAATGTATGTATTGATGCTTGCAGCAAATGGTGCCCATAAGTTGTTCTTCAATAAATTATTCTTTGTAGAAAATGATCTAGGGATTGAAATTGTTTGGCATAGCGATACTGATGATGCGACAAAAACAATTGCAGATTATGTTGAAAATTCTGGTACAATTGGAGTTGATAAACATTGGAGTGCAAACTTTTTATTAAGTTTAATGGAAAAACTACCAGATGTTAAATTTGTTAATGGCTCATTTTGTGTAGATTTTGTAAGAATGGTTAAAGATGAAAATGAACAGGTTTTAATGATTGAAGCAAGTCGGATCAATGATCAAGCAATTCATGAAGTGATTCATCAAGTATCTTTAGGATTATCAGAACTTGAAGTAGCCGGTAAATTGAGTGGTATTTATAGCAAATTTGGTGGTGATGGCAACAGTTTTGATGCTATCATCGCTTATGGAGCTAATGGTGCTAATCCTCATCATGAAAATGATGATAGCCATTTAAAACCAGGTGACAGTATCATTATTGATATGGGGTGTAAGTATAACGGATATTGCTCAGATATGACAAGAACTGTCTTCTATCAAGAAGTAAGTGAAGAAGCTAAAGAAGTCTATGGTTTGGTTCGTTTGGCTAACGAAACAGCTGAAGCAATGATTAAACCTGGGGTTAGACTTTGTGATATTGATAAGGCTGCTCGTGATATTATTACCGATGCTGGCTATGGCAAAGAATTTAATCATAGGTTGGGTCATTTCATTGGTAAAGATGTTCATGAATTTGGTGATGTTTCTGTTAACTTTGATTTGGAAGTTAAAGAAGGTATGATTTTTTCAATTGAACCGGGAATTTATTTGCCAGGTAAATTTGGGGTGCGGATTGAAGATTTAGTCATGGTTACAAAAGATGGCTGTAAAGTTTTAAATAGTTATCCAAAGGATTTATTTGTAATTTAATGATTAAGGGTTACAGCTCTTAATCATTTTCTTGTCGAATAAAAAAACATACTTTTTAGGGTTCGGTCAATACATTTATCTTAAATTGTGCTAAAATGGTGAAGTGAGGTGACATAAAGAATGTATTATTTTATTGGAATTAAAGGTTCAGGGATGGCGCCATTAGCAGAAATCCTTCATGAACTAGGAAATGAAGTGTGTGGAAGCGATATTGATAAATACATCTTCATTGAAGAGGAATTAAGAAAGAGAAATATCCCAATCTATTCATTTGATGCTAACAACATTAAAGATGGTTATACAGTTATTATTGGAAATGCTTTTGGTGATGATCACACAGAAGTTAAAGCTGCTTTAGCTAATCCGAATGTTAAATGTTATCGATATTTTGAATTTTTGGGAGAGTTTATGGAAAACTTCATCTCAATTAGTATAGCTGGAACTCATGGCAAAACAACGACAACAGGGATGGCTTATCATTTGTTTGAAGAATTTGATAAAACTACAGTTTTAATTGGTGATGGAACTGGTCATGCAGTAAAAGATAGTAAATATTTTATTGCAGAATCATGTGAGTTCCAAGATCATTTTTTACATTATTATCCTAAATATGCGATTATCAATAATATTGAATTAGATCATGTCGATTATTTTGGAAATTTAGAGCGTTATATTGAGTCTTTTGAAAAATTTGCTAATCAAGTAAAAGATACAGTAATTGTTTGGGGGGATGATCCAAACATTAAAAAAATAAATTTTAAAAAAAGAGTTATGAGATTTGGTTTAAATGACTATAATGACGTTAGGGCGGTAAATGTGCTTGAAAACAGTAATGGTTTATCGTTTGATGTATATATTCATAATGAATTATTTGGTCATTTTAATTTACCTTATTTTGGAATGCATATGTTGTATAATTCATTAGCGATCATTACGCTTGGTTATTTAGAAAATATGACTAATGATTATATTCAAAATAGAATGGCAACTTTCGAGGGAACAAAACGACGATACAGTGTAACTGAAGTAGGGAATAATGTTTACGTAGATGACTATGCCCATCATCCCACTGCAATTAAGTATGTAATTGAAGCAACCCGTGTTAGATACCCGAGTAAAAAAATTGTAGCAATTTTTAAACCTGATCGTTTTTCACGTGGCGCTCGTTTTGCCGTTGATTTTGCCAAATCTATGGATTTAGCTGATTATCCATATTTCTGTCCATTTCCCGAAAATGCAGTGAAAGAAGAAGGAATTGACATAGATATTTATGATATCGCTAATAATCTACCAAGAGCAAAAGTTATTGGTGAAGATGAAGAAGCTGCTAAAGAATTAGCTAAGTTCGATAATGTTGTGTTCTTGTTTATGTCTAGCAAAGATATTTATAAACTTGAAGAAAAAGTTATCGCGATAAAAAAATCTATATAAGTATCTAGAATTATGGTATAATTATTTGTAGAAAGTTGAGGTAATGCTATGACTGCAATTGATGTTTGTTACTGTGTTTTAATACTTTCTGGAGCATTTGCCTTAGTTAGCTTAGGAATTTTATTGCTTCGTAGTTCAACCACAGTTAAACAAGTGGGGAACACAGTCGAAATGGCTCAAAGCACAATTAATAAAGCGGATAAAATTATGGATGATATAACTTACAAGTTAGATCTTTTGAATGCGCCAGTAGAAACAATCGCGCGTTTCTTTGATCCAAATCGACCTAAGTTTAATCCTATAAGTGCTATTATTGGATTGTTCAAAAAGAAATTTTAGAAAGGTGAAATAATGATGAAATTAGGAAAATTTATTGCCGGTGTAGGTATCGGTGCAGTAATTGGAATGTTATGTGCTCCTAAAAAAGGTAGTGAGCTAAGAGGTGAATTAAAAGAAAAGTCTCAAGATCTATATGATAAAGCTCAAAACATGACTAAAGATGATGTTGAATCTTTGATCAACAATACTATCGAAGAAATCAAATTAGCAATTGATGAATTTGATGTTGATGAATTTAAAGATACAGCAGGAGAAAAATTAGGAGATATTAAAACTAAATTAGAACAACTAGCAACTTCGGTAAAATCTAGTGATGAATACGCAAGTTTTAAAGAATCGGTTGCTAAAGTTAGTGATGAGGTTACAACAAAATTTAAAGAAATCAAAACAAAAGTTCAAGACAAAGATTTTAATGTGTTACAAGAATTAGATGATGCAATGGATGATATTGAAGATGAATTAGATGTCATCATTGAGGATCTAAAAGATTAATGAAAAAAGTAACTATTTATGATGTCGCAAGAGAAGCTGGTGTTTCTCTTGCGACTGTTTCTCGAGTAATCAACGGTTCAAATGTTGTTCGAGAAAAAACAAAGCAAAAAGTCTTGGATGTTATTGATCGTTTAGATTTCAAACCAAATGATATTGCTAGAGGATTGGCTACTAGCAAAACAACAACAATTGCAATCGTTTTCCCACAATCACTATTTGCTCATGTCAAAGATATGATTGGTGGAATTGGCGATACTGGTAGACATTTAGATTATAATATCAATATGTATACGACTGATGATATTGGTGATGAAAATACAGTTGCTGATGTTACTGAAAGATTAGTAAAGTCACGTGTTGATGGAGTAATCTTATTTAATAATGATAATATTGACGAAACTGTTGAATCGATTGTGAAGTATAATTTACCTATCGTTGTTATCGGAACAAAAATGTCTGGTGAAAACATTGGTTCTATTTATATCGATGTTAAAAAAGCTGCTGAGGAGATTGTTGATAAATATCTAGCTAAAGGTAAAGATGACATAGTCTATATCTTACCAAAACAAAATTTAATTAAAAGTGATGAAATTATTGAAGGAATCAAGGATACATATAAAAAATATAACAAAGAGTTTACTACCGATCAAATTGTTACAAGCTCTAGCCATTATGAAAATACATATCCGAATTTTGTTGAATATTTTAAAAATCACAAACATGATTTAGTATTCTGTGGATATGATAAAGACGGTGTTGCGATTATTAATGCAGCTCAAGAAAATGGAATTAAAATTCCTGAAGAAATGGAAGTAGTAGGAATGCTGAATACAAGTTATTCAATTATGTGTAAACCGACCCTTTCATCAATGAATGTGCCTGTTTATGATATGGGTGCTTTAGCTGTTCGTTTATTAACTAAGTTCCTACAAGATGAAGAAATTACTTCAAAAGAAATTGCAGTACAACATATGTTTATTAAACGCAATTCGACAAATGACTAAGACTTTCATTATGAAGGTCTTTTTTTTTGTCACGATTTATAATTTTCAATTGTTATTTAGATGAAGGGAGGAAATTTAATGGAGGAAGCAATGTTCGAACACCTATTCCAAAAGTATAAAGATATGATATATCGAGTCGCTTTTCTTTATCTAAAAAATGAGGCAGATGCTTTAGATATTGTTCAAAATACATTTATTAAGCTATTAAAGAAAAATGATTTTAACGATGAAGAGCATCTTAAAAGATGGTTATTAAGAGTTTGTATTAATCTTTGTAAAAATAATTTAAAAAGTTATTGGAAAAGAAATGTTAGTGTTTTTGAAGAAGAATTTTATCAATTAGAAAATAGTGATTTAAAATTGCAAGAACTAGTTTTTAAACTGGCTCCTAAATATAAGGGAGTGATTCATTTGTATTATTATGAGGGATATTCAGTGAAGGAAATTTCAGTCATTTTAAAAATTAGTGAAGCCGCTGTTAAGCAAAGGTTAAAGCGAGCTCGTACAAAATTGAAAATAGAACTGGAGGCAGAATCATGAAGAATAATGATTACAAAAAGATTGTCAATGGAATCAAGATACCAGAGCAAAAGCTTGATCTAGTAAAAAATAGTATTTTACAGAAAAAAAGCATCTGTAAATTTAAATATGCTACAGCTTTAATCGTGATAGCAGCTATGATCACGGGAACAATTTATTTTAGAACTTATCCAAGAGGAGATAATGAAACAAAAACATTAATAGATGTTGATTACTTCATTACAAATATTTATGCTAATGATGAAACCTATGAATTAACAGACGATAAAGTTAGTATTGACATGAGTAGTGATATGTTTAGAACAACCTGGAGATGTAATGCTAAACGCTCATGTTTACCATTTGATATTCGTATTGTTGGTGAAAACATTAAGAGTATCAGCTATTCTGTAATTAAGGGGACGAGCTTAGATTTTTATCGGGTTAAATCATTAGATTTATTTCATGATGATTTATCGGAGTTAAATAAAAAAAATGATTTTAGTATCCAATTTAAAATGTTTAACGAATTACGTGATCAAGATAAAGAACTTTTAAAAGAACGCTATCAGTTAACAGAAGAAAATTTAGAATCATACGTTAATGATCATATCATTGATATTATTAAAGATTACCGTGCAGCTTTAGAACAAGCAGGCTATAGTCAGGAAAGCTTAAATATGTATGGCGGACTTTTTTGGATAGAAATTAACCAAGGCGATAGGATGACTGTTCCTTATGATCAGCAAGATCCTCTAAACTATCGAAATATTCTTTATACTGAATTAAATTTAGAAAATAAAGATATTTCAGTAATAGATAACGAACAAATAATCTATCAAACAGTTAAACAGGAATTATTAAGCTATGAAATAAGCATGGTAATAGAGTATAATAATGGTGTTATCAAAGAAAAAATAATTACTTTTGAAGAAGGAACTTGTGAAGAAAGAAATAATGAATGTAGGGATACTATTTATATGAAAATAAAGTAAATCATTAAAATTAAATATGATTAAAATATTTAAATAGTATCAGGAACGATAAGTTTTGACAAAACTATTAGGGTATGTTGACTTATTTAAAAATATAGCATATAATTCTATTACGACGTTGAAGGAAAATAGTAATCAAAATAGGCATTTTAGAGACCTTGTGGCTGGTGTAAACAAGGATGTACTACTGATGAATACACTCTGGAGTTTCTAGGTGAAAAGTCTAGACGGGTAGTTCCGTTATGAATGATGAGTGCATGTATTTTATACATGAATAAAGGTGGTACCGCGAGATTTCGTCCTTTTAGGAAGAAATCTCTTTTTATTTTATAAATGGAGGATAACGGATGAAGATTTATGATGAATTAGTATGGCGTGGATTAATCAAAGATGTTAGTTCACCAGATTTAGAAGAAAAATTAAATAATGGTGGGATGACTTTTTATATTGGGACTGATCCTACTGGTGATAGTCTCCATATTGGACATTTTTCATCATTTTTAATTTCAAAGCGATTAAAAGAAGCGGGACATAATCCAATTTTATTAGTTGGTGGAGCAACCGGATTGATTGGTGATCCTAAACCAGATACTGAAAGACCAATGATTACCAAAGAGACAGTTGAACATAATTTTGCTTGCTTAAAGAAACAAGCACAAGATTTGTTTGGTTTTGAAGTTGTTAATAATTATGATTGGTCAAAGGATCTTAATTTCATTGATTTTTTAAGAGATTATGGAAAATATTTTAATATTAACTATATGTTAAACAAAGATATTGTAAAACGTCGTTTAGATGCAGGGATTACATATACTGAATTTTCATATATGATCATGCAAGCAATGGACTTTGAATGGTTATACAATAACAAAAATTGTGTTATGCAAGTAGCTGGTCAAGATCAATGGGGGAATATTACTGCTGGAATTGAATTGATTCGCAAAAAAGATGGTAAAGAGGCATATGGTTTTACAATGCCATTATTGACTAAAAGTGATGGAACAAAATTTGGAAAAACTAATGGTAAGGCTATTTGGCTAGATAGAGAGAAAACATCACCATATGAAATGTATCAATTTTTTATTAACTCAGAAGATGATAAAGTAATTGATTATTTAAAATTTTTAACTTTCTTAACACCTGAAGAAATTATGGAATTAGAAGAAAAGAATAAAACGCAACCACATTTAAGAGAAGCTCATCAAGCATTAGCGCGTGAAGTAATCACATTCTTGCATGGTGCTGAAGCTTATGAGGAAGCTGTAAATATTTCAAAAATGTTATTTTCGGGACAAATTCAATCACTAACATTAGCACAGGTCAAGGTTTGCTTTGAAGGTGTACCAAGTATTGAAGTTAATGAAGACTTGAATATTTTAGATGCACTAACTACTTGTGGGGCAGCAAAGAGTAAACGAGAAGCGCGCGAATTTGTTAATGGCGGATCCATTTTAATAAATGGTGAACGAATTAAAGATGTTGAGTTCATAGTTACAAAAGCTAATGCATTTGGAAATGAGGCGACTGTAGTTCGTCGCGGCAAGAAAAATTATTTTGTAATTAAGCATATTTAAAAAAGTAAGTTTTATAACTTACTTTTTTCTTGGCGTTTTTTTCCATAACATTGTATTTTCTTCGTTTGTTAAACTGGTAAGGAGATTGCTTTTAGCTTGCGGATATTTTAAATATAGATCATTTAGTAAATGTTTAAATTCTTCTCGTTTAGTATGCTTATCAGCTGGACATGTTGAAGGGACAATAGGAACATGTGCTTCTTCAACAGCACTAACTATATCTGATTCGTAAGCATAAACTAATGGACGAATAAAGTTCATTTCAGTTCTTGTTAAATACATTTTGGGGGTAAAGGTTGCAATCTTACCACCGTAGATCATATTCATAAATAGTGTCTCAACAGCATCATCACCATGATGCGCAAAGGCAACTTTGTTGCATCTGTATTTCTTTGCACCATCGATTACAAGTGCTTTTTTAAATTTAGAACATAATGAACATTGTAGACGACCATCATCGGTCTTATTTAACTTTAAGATTTCATATACATCACTAGGTTCATGATAAAGTTCAATACCATTTTTTTTACAAAAAGCATCAGCTTCACTAAAATCCATATTTGGGAAGCCCATTTCAATATGTACTCCAATAACATCAAATTTTACAGTTGCGAATTTTTTATATAATGATAAGCAGTATAAAAGGAGCATAGAGTCTTTACCACCAGAAACGCCCACACATACTTTATCACCATCTTGAATTAAATTAAATTCTTCATCGGCTTTACGAATACAGCCAAGTACTTTTTTCATTGTCATTTTTATCACCTTGCTATATTCTAACAAAAATATCATTACTAAGCAAAGTTATTTGCAATTTAATGTAAAGATAGGTACAATGTAAAGCGGTGATGAAAATGGATGGAATTATTTTAGTAAACAAACCTAGTGGTATGACAAGCCATGACGTGGTTAATAAATTAAGACGAATATTAAAAACAAAAAAAGTGGGGCATTGCGGAACTTTAGATCCTGATGCAACTGGTGTTTTAGTTGTGTGTGTAAATAAGGCTACAAAAGTTTTGCAGTTTTTAACAAGCGAAAGCAAAGAATATGTTGCAACACTTAGTCTAGGAACAAGTACTGATACATATGATGCTAGTGGTAAAATTATTGAAACAAAAGAGTTCCATGCTCTTGATAATAATGAAATAGTTGCTTGTTTCAATAATTTTATTGGTTCTCAAGAACAAAAGCCCCCAATCTATTCAGCAATTAAAGTAAATGGTAAAAAATTATATGAGTATGCTCGTGCAGGAGAGCAGGTAGAAGTGCCAACACGATCAGTTACAGTTAATCATTTAGAAATATTACAAATCGAAAATAATTTAATTAAATTTAAAGTGGGATGTTCGAAAGGAACATATATTCGTTCTCTATGCTATGATCTTGCGAAGGCTTTAGGTTATCCGGGACATATGAAAGATTTAATTAGAACTAAATCAGGAAATTTTTCGTTAGAAAATTGTTTTACACTTGAACAGATTGAAAATGGTGAATACACAACAGTAAGTTTAGAAGAAGCTTTAAATTCATATCAACAATTAGTTGTAGATGATGAAAAAATAATTTTTCATGGAAAAAAAATCAAATCAGATTTAAATGAACAGGTTGTTATCTTAAATCGGCAGGGGAAAGTTCTTGCAATGTATGGCCCTGATGGAAATGGTTATTTAAAAAGTATTAGAGGTTTATGGTAATGAAAGTAATATATTTGAATGAAGAAAATATGATTGCTTTGGAACCAAGTTGTGTTGCTTTGGGTTTTTTTGATGGCATGCATCTAGGTCATCAAAAATTGATTGATGAAGTATTAAAAGTGTCAAAAATAAAGAATCTAAAAAAAGGGCTATTAACATTTGACGTTCATCCTAAATCATATCTTTTAGATAGTTCTTTTAAATATTTGATGAGTCTCGAAGATAAAATAGAATTTCTAGAAAAATTAAATTTTGACTATTTATTTGTATTACGTTTCAATCATCAATTAGCTAGTAAGGAACCACGACAGTTTATTGACGAATTTATTATTAAACCAAAAATCAAGCATGTTGTTTGTGGTTTTGATTTTCATTTTGGAAATCATGGTAGTGGCGATAGTGTTTATCTAAAAAATAATAGAAATAATGATTATGAAATTTCAATTATTGATAAATTAGAATATGAACAGCATAAAATCTCATCTTCATATTTACGACAAGTTTTAAGTAATGGTCAAGTTGAATTGGCTAGTCAATTGTTAGGTCGGCAATATCAAGTGACTGGAAAAGTTGTTCATGGACGTGAAAACGGTCGTAAAATTGGTTTTCCGACAATTAATGTGGCAGCAATAGATTATGTACTTCCTAAAAATGGAGTGTATGGTGCTAAAGTAATCATCGATGGTAAAGAATATATAGGAATGGCAAATTTAGGCTATAATCCAACCTTTACTGCTTTGAAGCAAGCTTCATTAGAAGTTAATATTTTCGATTTTGATCAGAATGTATATGGAAAACAAGTAAATGTTATGTTTATTAAACATATTCGCAGTGAGAAAAAGTTCCCTTCAATAAACGATTTAATTGAACAGTTAAATAAGGATAAACAGCAGATAATTAATGAAATGATATGATTAGTACATATCATTTTTTTATGTTGCTTTCCTATATTTATTAGTTTTATTTATGAATATCTGGGGAATAATAAATTTGGTGATATGATGTTATATGGATGGTTAATCTTTTCTAGTTTTTTATGGGGTACCAACGTTCTTGTAATGAAATATATGTTAGAAAACACTACAACATATTTTTTAGCTGCTCTAAAAGTACTGTTGTCGGTTATTGCAATTTTTGTAATCATGAAATATAAAAAAATACCTTTTAAATGGTATAAAGGCAGTCTAGGAATAAAGGTATCATTACTTTCGATTACAATTAATTTTATACTTACCTTTGAGGGATTGAATTTAATTACCGGAAGTTCAAATGCAATTGTTAATTCCTTAGCACCGCTAGTGACAATCCTATTGACATGGCTTTTTTATCATACTAAGGTCAATCGTTACCAGTTGATTGCTATGATAATCGCATGCATTGGATTTCTTATTTCTCTAGATTTTAATATTAGTCAGATTTCTCTTGGTCATTTAATGATGATTGGTGGAATTGTGTTATATAGTTATGGTAATTTATTAATGCAGCACCAATGTAAAAAAGAAGACAGTTTGCCTTTTACATTTCAATATTTATGTTTGAGCTTCTTTCAATTAGCGTTAATTACTTTATTTATTCCTAGCAGTAATCATCTTGAAAATATTTCAATAACTTTATGGGTACTTTTCATAATTTTTTCTGGAATTGGATTTGCTATAATTCAATTAACGTATTTTCGAGCTGTTCACGAAATTGGAAGTGTTAAAACAAGTTTTTTATTAGGACTAAATCCAGTGTTTACATATATTGGTTCATTGTTACTACAAGAAAATTTTAATTTTAATAAATTTATGGCGATGATTTTAATGGTTGTAGCCATGGTTATTGCAAACAAAAAAAGATAGTTAGTTCATAACTATCTTTGATAATATTTAATAAGAGCTTGAGTGCCTAAGTTCTCAAATCCGTCGGTTTGTAATTGTTCAAACTGTTGTAAAACAGTATTTAAAACTTCTAAGTCAAGGTTGTTTGTATCATTAACAGCTTTGGCTATTTTCATATCTTTGATATAATGTTTTATGTAAAACCCCGGTGCAAAATCATCAGCAATAATTCGTGGGGCATTATTAGTCATTTGCCATGAACCAGCAGCTCCACTCGAAATACAGTCAAGCATTATTTGAGGGTCCAAATTGACTGCTTTAGCATATGTAAGAGCTTCACAAACTCCAGCCAAAGCTCCGGCTAAAGCAATTTGATTGGCCATTTTTGTATGTTGACCGTTTCCGGCTGAACCAACATAATTAATGTTGCTTCCTAAGACTTCTAACACTGGTTCAATTTGTTTAAAGACATTTTCATCACCGCCAACCATAATTGACAATGTCCCTTTTTTGGCACCAATATCACCGCCTGATACCGGAGCATCAAGACTGGCTAAACTATGTTTTGAAGATTCTTCAAAAATTTTTTTTGCTAACAATGGACTAGACGTAGTGAAATCAATGAGAATACAATCTTTTTTAGCATTAGCAATTATCCCTTTGGAACTAAAGTAGATTTCCTCAACATCTTGAGGAAATCCTACCATAGTCATGACAATGTCTTGATCTTTGACACACTCAGCAACTGAATCGTGCCATATAATTTTATCACTAATAAGATCTTCAACTTTATTTTTTGTTCGCGTATAAATAGATACAGGATATCCTGCTTGACTCAAATTTTGAACCATTGCTTTACCCATTACTCCGACCCCAATAAATGCAATTTTTTTCATTTTTCTTCCTCCAGTAACTCTTTATATAATTTAATTAAACCTGCTTGAATTTTATCATGATTTTTTTCCGGATGCCATTGTACAGCAATAATATTATCTTTTTCAATGCCTTCAATAATTCCATCAGCAGTAATTGCACTGACAACAAAGCCAGGGGCAATATCATCAATTGCCTGGTGATGAAATGAATTGGTCATAAACTCATTTCCTAAATATTTATTTAGTTTTGTATGAGGAATAGTTTTCACGAGATGATGATATCCTTCTAAATTTTCCTGGAGATGATTATCATATTTTTTTGTCTCAGGAATATCCTGAATCAAAGTACCGTTAAATGCAACATTGATAGTTTGAATTCCACGGCAAATCCCTAATATAGGTTTATGAGCTTTTGAAAACTTATGAATCAACTTAATTTCTAATTCTTCCAATTCTGCTTCCTCTTTATTGGTTAGAGGATTTAATACTTGATGGTATAAAACGGGATCAATGTCAAATCCGCCGCTTAATAATAGACCATCACAGTGAGTGACTAAAAAATCTAGTGTATCATCACTGCTTGGTCCAATAATAATAGGATCTAGATTTGCAGTTTGAAGCATTCTAAAATATTCACGGTAAATATAATAAACTCTGCGTTGAGAATAGCTTCGCATTGGCGTTAAGATTTTTTTATTCATAAACTACCTCCTGTATTTATATATTACGCGAAACAAAAATAATGTAAAGAATTATAAAAATAATTTAAAACTGCACAGATATTACTTAGACATCATATGACACTTATGATATACTTTATTAGTAAGATTTATAAAAAAGAGGGATGTAATATAATGGACTTTTTAGATAATATATTAAAAAAATTTGGAACAAAAAATGTAATCATAGTAGGGGTAGTATTAATTGTAACTATTGTGATCTTAATAACATACTGGATGATTAAATTAAGAATATATCGTAAAGAAATTGTGGTTTTAGAAAATGATATGAATGCAATTAAAACTTTGCCAATTCAATACCGCTTAGGGCGGATTAAAGCAATTGGAAAAAACATGCCAGATGTTTTAGAAAAATATGATGATTTTGAACTAGAATTTAATGATTTAGTAAATCTACAAAGTAATGAAATTGCGCCATTGATCAATGATATTGATGAGCGATTGTTTTATCGAAAATTAAAAGGGGTTCGCAGAGATCTAAATAAATTAAGACAAGATATTGATAATTATGAGAAACGTTCTAAGGCGTTGCTTAAAGAAATTGAGGTGATCACTGAAATAGAAAATGTGCAACGTGTAGAAATTATTAAAATTAAAGAGAAGTTCCGTTTAACAAATGATGAATTTGCTGCTGTACGTTTTAAAATAGAAGATTTTGTACCTGCTATTCCTCAAAAATTTGCAGATATTGAAGAACGCTTTGTTCAATTAGAAGCATTGATGAATAGTCAGCGTTTTGATGAAGCTAAAGTATCAGCAGATAAAATTGATAAAGACATTGATTTATTAAGTGCTTATCTTCGTGATTTACCAACTTATATTTCAATTGTTCGAAAATATATTCCTAAGCGATTAGATGAATTATACCGTGTTATTACTGAAATGAAAGAACGTGATTTTTCAATTGAACGTCTTAATACAACAGTTCGCTATAATAAGATCAATGCTGATCTAGAAAATACGATCCAAGCTATTAAAGAGTTAAATCTAGAAAATGTTGGTGCTTCCATTGAAGTAATGACAGAAGATCTAAATTCTTTAACGGCAGACTTTGAAAAAGAGGAAGCTGCATATAGTCGCTATGAGGAATCACGTAATGCTTGTTACAAACATATTGGGCATTTAGATGAAGGCCTTCGAAATACTATTAATTCTTTAGGTGAACTTCAAAGGAATTATTTATTATCTGATTATGAAATTACTGTTAAAGAAGATTATGAGGCTTTTAAAGGGATTTTAGATGAATTAGATCAATTAACAGTAATAATTGAAAGCAATGATTTTTCATATAGTGTCTTGATTGAGCGTTTTGAAGAATTGATTGATCGTTGTAAACCTTTTGATGAATCTTTGAATAAGTATATTGAATTAGAAAATTCTTTGAGATTACAAGAAAAACGTGCTTTAGATGAGTTAGATAATATTAATATTGTCTTACTAGAAATAAAATCGGAGATTAAAAATAAACATTTACCAATGATTAATGAATCTTATAAAGATTATATTGATGATTCTTATCAAAAAGCGGATGAAATTTTGAAATTTATCAGACGTCGACCAATTGATTTAGAGCGTCTCTCAGTTCAAGTTGATGCTGCACGAGATGTAATCTATAAATTATATGATAATGTTCATAATTTGATTGTTACTGCAGAAATGGTTGAAGATGCAATTATTTATGGTAATCGTTATCGTAGTTCTTTTTTAGAAGTTAACACAGAATTAACTAAAGCAGAGCTGTTATTTAGAAATGGTGAATATACTAAAGCTTTGACTACTGCAGTAGATATTATTGAAAAAATCAATCCTGGATCATATGAGATGTTGATTAATAAAAATAGTGCAAAATCATAAGATTTTGCCTTTTTTTATGGGTGAGAGTATAATTATGAAGAATGTACAAGGTATTATAGTTTAAAAGTAATATAATGGGGATATTAAAGCTTATTAATAAAAATAGGAGATAAAAATGAAAAAATTATTAATTTGGGGTGCAGGAGATCAAGGACTTGTGACTCTTGAGTGTGCTTTAGCCATGAATGCATATGAACAAATTGATTTTTTAGAAATCAAAGAAAAAGGAAGTAGAAAAATAATTAATCATACTGTATTTAAAGAAAGTGAATTCGATAAAGTAGTAAAATTATATGATGAGGTTATTGTTGCAACTGGTAGCAATGATTTACGAGAAGAAAAAATAAAAATGTTACTTGCTTTTGGTATTCCTTTAGCAACGATAGTCCATCCAACAGCTTTAATTAGTTCATCTGCAAAGATTGGTAGTGGTACAACGATATTGGCTAATGTAATAATTAATATTAATACAAAGGTCGGGATTGGCTGTATAGTCAATAATGGAGCAATTATTGAACACGATTGTATGGTAGGAAATTATGTTAATATTTGTCCTAAGTTTGCGATGGCAGGTCACAGTTCGATTGGATATAAATCTTATCTGGGAATAGGTAGTACTGTCATTGATGATATTAGAATTGGTAATCGGGTAACAGTTGGTGCTGGAGCGGTAGTTGTTTCAAACATTTCTGATAATATCGTTGCGATTGGTGTTCCAGCTAAGAAAATGCTGGTGGATAAGTAAAAAGTGTTGTGTTAAAATATTTAAGATAATTACAATTTGATGGTTTACGTTGGTTTTATAAAAGTAATTATATAGGAAAATTAAAGTACTTTGGAATTGCAAGTAAGAAAATGATTTTATTTCTTTACTTTCGTAGTAAATATTGTAGAATTATTTAATGTTGTTTGAAAGATATTTTGGTGGAGTCATAAGACTTTGGATTTTTATTGCATATAATAATGTAGGGGGTTACGATGATATATTTAGATTATGTGGCAACAACGCCATTAAATTCAGAAGTATTAAATACTTATCATAATTTATTATCCAATTATTTTTATAATGCTGATTCAATGTATGATAAAGGTATTGAGGTAAATCGTTTGATGGAACATTCACGTAAATTAATTAGTGAGTCCTTCAAAGTTAAAGAAGATGAAATTATTTTTACTAGCTGTGGTAGTGAAGCTAATAATATGGCAATTAAAGGTACAGCCTTTCAATATCAAAATCGTGGTAAACATATTATTACTACAGCTATTGAACATTCATCTGTTTATGAAACTTGTAAAGAGTTAGAAAAGTTTTTTGGATTTGAGGTAACTTATTTAGGGGTTGATCATAAAGGGCGGATTTCTTTAGAAGAATTAGAAAAAAGTATTCGTGATGATACGATTTTAGTATCAATTATGTATGTAAATAATGAAATTGGGGTCATTAATCCTATTGATGAAATTAAAAAAATTGTTAAAAAATACGATAAGGTAAAACTGCATTTTGATATGGTACAGGCTTTAGGAAAATTACCAATCGATTTAAATGATGTGGATTTAGCTTCTTTTTCGGCACATAAAATTTATGGTTTAAAAGGTAGTGGCTTATTATTCAAACGACGTTCAACGACAATTGTTCCTTTAATTAGTGGCGGACAACAAGAATTTAGTTTACGAGGTGGAACTTCTAATGCCTGTACTAATATTGTTTTTGCGAAAACTTTAAGATTAGCATTAGATAATTTTGAACAAAAAAATCAACATATTAAAGATATAAATGATTATTGTCGAAAATGTTTACAGGAGATAGAAGGAATTGTTATTAATAGTGATGAAAATTGCTGTTTACCATCAATTTTGAATTTCTCATGCTTAGGTTATAAACCAGAAGTTATTTTACATGATTTGGAAACAAAAGAAATATATTTATCAACGCGTAGTGCTTGTTCATCAAAAACGAGCAATGTTTCACGAGTCATGGCGCAATTACATTTAGATGAAGCAATTAGTTCTAGTGCGCTTAGAATTAGTTTTGGAGAGCATACTACAAGAGAAGAAATCGATCGGTTTTGTTATTATTTACAAGAAAGTATGCGTAAATTAAAGAAGCAGAGGTAGAATATGGAAGCAAATTATATTTTAGTACGTTTTGGTGAATTAACAACAAAAGGTAAAAACCGTAAATTATTTACGAATCGTCTTTTAAAAAATACTAAGGAGATATTAGCAGAATTTAATCATTTAACATATGATTTACAACATGATCGTATGTATGTAGTTCTAAATGGTACTGATCATGAAGCTGTATGTACGAAATTGAAAACAGTATTTGGAATCTATTCTTTTTCAGTAGCATATAAAATGGAAAAAAATCTCGAATTAGCTAAACAAGCGGTTTTACAAATAATTGAAAACAATGATGGGAATACGTTTAAGATTAATACTAAACGTTCAGATAAGAATTTCCCTGGAAGTTCTCAAGAAATTAATCGTGAAATTGCAGGATATGTATTTCATCACACTACAAAAGAAATAAAAGTTGATGTCCATGCTCCAGCAATTTTAGTAACAGTTGAAATTCGTTATGACGCGATATATGTAATGGATAATATTATTAAAGGAGCAGGTGGGTATCCAGTTGGAGTTGGTGGAAAAGCATTATTGATGATGTCAGGAGGAATTGATTCACCAGTAGCTGGATATTTAACATTAAAACGTGGTGTAGATATTGAGTGCATCCATTTTGCTGCACCACCTTATACTAATGAATTGGCACGAGAAAAAGTTTTTGATTTAGTTGATAAATTACGTCATTATACTCACGGTTCAATTAGAGTTCATGTAATTAATTTTACAAAATTGCAATTAGCTGTTTATGATAATTGTGACGAAAGTTATGCAATGACAGTCATGAGAAGGATGATGTATCGTATTAGTGAAAAAATTGCTAATAAAAATAATTGTCTTGCATTAGTCAATGGTGAAAGCATTGGACAGGTTGCTTCACAAACTTTAAATAGTATGCAGGTAATCAATGAAGTTGTTAAGATTCCAGTACTAAGACCAGTATTATGTCTTGATAAATTAGAAATTATTGATATTGCTGATAGGATCGATACTTATGAAATTTCGATTCGCCCTCATGAAGATTGCTGTACTATTTTTACACCTAAAGCTCCGGCAACTAAGCCTAAGTTATATAAAGCGGAAATATTTGAGTCTGGGTTTGATTTTGAAACTTTGATTGATGAATGTGTAGAAACTGCTGAAATTATTACAGTCGATCACAATTATAAGAAAAACGACGATATTTTTTAAAAATAATTAAAAAAGCGTATATCTTTTTTTGTTTGACACAAGATATTAGTGTCAGGAGGTGAAGATATATGTCACAAAGTAACTCTAGTAGAAACAAATTAGTTGTTCCTGGAGCTAAAAATGCAATCGATCAAATGAAGTATGAGATTGCTAACGAATTTGGCGTTAATTTAGGTCCTGATACAACTGCTCGTGATAACGGTTCAGTAGGTGGCGAAATCACAAAACGATTAGTCGCTATGGGTCAAGCACAAATGAGCTCATCAAACAAATACAATCAATCTAAATAATTATTTTTAAAACCCTAGTTAGCTAGGGTTTTTATCTTTAAAAAATAAATTTAAATTTTTTTATTAAAAATGTATATTTTAAAACAAATGACACAAAATATTACTGTCAGGAGGTGAAAATATATGTCACAAAATAACTCTAGTAGAAACAAATTAGTTGTCCCTGGAGCTCAAAATGCAATCGATCAAATGAAGTATGAGATTGCTAACGAATTTGGCGTTAATTTAGGTCCTGATACAACTGCTCGTGCGAATGGTTCAGTAGGTGGCGAAATCACAAAAAGATTAGTCGAAATGGGTCAATCACAAATGAGTTCATCTAATAACTACAATCAATCTAAATAATTATTTTTAAGACCCTAGTTCAATCTAGGGTTTTAAAATATTCTTAAATATAAAACAAATTTATTCGATAATTCCAATAAATACTTTAATAAATGGTGAAAGTGCTTTCAAAATATATTGAGTTTAGTGTTGAATTTAGGTACAATTAATATATGACATGAAGAAATAGGAGGAATTATAATGGTTAAAGTAATGGCAATCAATGCTGGTAGTTCATCTTTAAAATTCCAGTTGATCAATATGCCTAGTGAAGAAGTAATTACATCAGGGTTAGTCGAAAGAATTGGACTAGACCAAGGTAACTTCGAAATGAAATATAATGGTGAAAAATTTATTAAAGAGTGTCCAATTAAAGACCATAGTGTTGCAGTACAATTATTATTAGATGCTTTAGTTGATCACCATGTTGTTGAAAGTTTAGGTGAAATCGAAGCTTGTGGACATCGAGTTGTCCACGGTGGCGAATATTATAACGACGCGGTTAAAGTCGACGAGGAAGTTGTTGCTCGCGTAGAAGAATTAGCTGAATTAGCGCCACTTCACAATCCAGCACATATTGTTGGATATAATGCATTTAAAGCAGCTTTACCAGAGGTTGAACATGTTTTTGTATTTGATACTGCATTTCATCAAACTCTTGATCGGGAAAGATATTTATATCCTTTACCATATGAATACTACACAGATTTAAAAGTTCGCAAATATGGTGCCCATGGAACAAGTCATAAATATGTATCTCAAGTTGCCATTGATATGTTAGGAAATCCCAAACATTCGCGAGTAATTGTTTGTCATTTAGGAAATGGTGCAAGCATTTCAGCAGTTCAGGATGGTATATGTATTGATACTTCAATGGGATTTACACCACTGGCAGGAGTAATGATGGGAACACGCTGTGGTGATGTTGATCCATCTATTATGCCGTATTTATGTAAAAAATTAAATAAAACACCTGATGAAATTTTAGATATCTATAATAAGAAATCAGGAATGTTAGGAATTTCTGGAATTTCTTCAGATTCCCGTGATATTGAAAATGCATTATTTAAGAACGGTGATGAACGTGCACTTCTTACAGGTTTGTTATATGCACGAATCGTTTCAAAATATATTGGAAGTTATTTTGTTGAAATGGGTGGTGTTGATGCTATTGCCTTTACTGCTGGAGTTGGAGAAAATGCTTCTTATCTTCGTCGTTTGATCATTGATAATGTTTCACGTGCGTTAGGCGTTTTCTTAAATGAAGAAGAAAATGAACGTCGTAGTAAAGAAAATCGTCTAATTTCCCATCAATATTCTAAAGTTGATGTTTATGTAATCCCTACTAACGAGGAAGTAATGATTGCTCGTGATACTGTAAGAATTTTAGGTTTATAAGCTCTGATCAATAATCAGAGCTTTTCTATTTATAAATTTGGGTAAATATGGTATAGTCATCTTATTAAATAGAGGAGTTTTATAATGGAAGAAAAAATAATTGCTAAAATTGAAGAATATGATTATATTGCTATTTACCGTCATGTAAATCCAGATTTTGATGCTTTTGGCAGCCAATTGGGAATGTACGATATGATTAAAGCTACTTATCCAGATAAAAAGGTTTTTTTATGTGGTGATTTCAGTTCGGAATTAGTGAAAAAATATACAGTAGTTTTTGAACATCAAGAAGTTGATTATACTAAAGATATTTTAGGAATTGTTCTTGATACTGCTAATATTGAAAGAATTGATGATCAAAGATATCAACTTTGTAAAGAAATTATTAAAATTGATCATCATTTGGTCGTAGATAGTTATGGCACTTTAAATTACGAAGATAGTAGTGCTAGTTCAGCTAGCCAATTAGTTGGAACAATTTTTAAAGATACGGCTATGAAAATTACTAAAAGTGGTGCAGAAGCTTTGTATTTGGGAATTGTTGGAGATACAGCGCGGTTTATGTATCGAAATACTGATGAACGGACTTTTGCAGTAGCTGAAGCTTTGGTTCAAGAAGGAATTGATATTGTTGAAATCTATAATCGAATTTATATGAAGAAGGCTAAGGATTTACAAATTAATAAATTTATTTTAAATAATCATCAGTTTGATGGTGGTGTTGCTTATTATGTTTTAAGTGATGCAGATTTAAAAATGTTAGAAATTAGTCGTGAAAGAGGTTCGGATTTTGTTAATTTATTATCTGGTGTAGAAGAATATAAAATTTGGATGGCTCTAACTGAAAATGTCGCTGATCATAATTGGCGTGTTAGTTTACGTTCACGTGATTACGCAGTCAATAAGGTGGCTGAAAAATATAATGGTGGTGGTCATATACTGGCAAGTGGCGCAAAGTTAGCTTCATTAGAACAGCTTGGTCAACTGCTTCAAGATTTAAAGGAGATAATCAATGAATAAATTTACTGACATATTTGCAAATTTTATTGAGGGTTTTTCATTTAGACAAGGTTCTCAAGATGTAAAACAAGTAAAAAAAGGTGCCTTTTTAAAGGCGTTTACAATAACTTTAATAATTGGATTGATTGGTGAATATGCTTTTTTGATCCCATTGAATCTTCGTTCACCACAATTTATAATTTATTTTTGTATATTATTATTAATATTTAATGGACTATATTTTATGTTAAGTCAAAGATTTAGTAAGATCACCAAATATAGTCTCATTGTGATTGGAATATTAATTGCATATGTGGCCATTGGGACATTTGTTAGTTCGCCTATCTTTAATGCAGGAAGTTATCAAAAACAATTAAAGTTAGATAAGAAAGCAGACTTCTATGCTGACAATAAAACTATTTCCTATCAATCGATTCCAGTGGTGGATCGAGATAGTGCGATTAAATTAGGTGATCGTAAAATGGGACAGATGGTTGATTATGTATCCCAATTTGAGGTTGATGAGTCGTATGAACAAATAAATTATCAAGATACGCCATATCGTGTGACACCATTAGAATATAGTGACTTGATCAAATGGTTTACTAACCGTAGTGATGGACTGCCCGCATATATCCGAGTAAATATGGTGACGCAAGAATCTGAAGTAGTTAAATTAAAAGAAGGAATGAAATATTCTAAATCAGAACATTTTGGACGTAAAATTGAACGTCATTTGCGCGCTAATTATCCAACTTTAATGTTTGATACATTGGCTTTTGAAATTGATGAAAAGGGGAATCCTTATTGGATTGCACCAGTATATAATTATAAAATCGGTTTATTTGGTGGAAAAGATATAACTGGAGCTGTATTAGTTAATGCAATAAATGGTGATCATGAATATTATGATATTGATAAAGTACCAGAATGGGTTGACCGTGCTTATCCAGCAGAACTGGTTTTAAGTCAATTAGAAAATTATGGTAAATATACAAATGGGTATTTTAATACTTTATTTTCGCAAAAAGGAGTATTACAGCCAACCTCTGGTTACAATTATGTAGCAATCAATGATGATGTCTATTTATATACTGGTTTAACATCGGTATCTAATGATGCTTCTAACGTTGGGTTTGCTATGATTAATTTGCGGACTAAAGATGGAAAGTATTATAATATTTCTGGAGCTGAAGAATATTCTGCAATGTCTTCGGCGGAAGGTCAAGTTCAAAACTTGAAATATACGGCAACTTTTCCGATTTTGATCAATGCGGGAGGGCAGCCAACATATTTCTTATCTTTAAAAGATGATGCTAAACTTGTTAAAAAGTATGCTTTTGTTAGTGTTGAAAATTATCAAATCGTGGCTACCGGTGACAGTGTTGCTCAAGCTGAACAAGCATATTATGCTTTATTAGAAGCTAATGGTAAAAAAACTGACTCAAGTGAATATAAGACTAATGAGTTGACTGGAGCGATTACTGCAATTAATGAAGCTGTCGTTGATGGTAACAGTACTTATTACTTTAAACTTGAAGGTAGTGATACGATTTTCATCGGAGATATCAGTTTATCTAATCAATTCCCATTAGCAAAAGTTGGTGATGTTGTAACCATTGAATATGTTAATAGTAAAGACAATAGCGAGGTAATTACTTCAATTAAATTTGGTTAGTCTTTAATAGAACAAGAAGCTATAACTTATATATAGGTTATGGCTTTTTTATATTTATTATCATCTCTTTAAACTCAAGCTATTTTGCTTTTGTAACTATATATTTAGTTAATAAAATGTGTTATAATCTTACAGTGAATTGAGGTGTAAAGATGAAAGCAAAAGTACTAGTAGTTGATGATGAAAAAGATATTAGGGAATTAATTAATTTTTATTTGAATAAAGAAGGATTTGAAGTTCTGGAAGCTAGCAATGGTGAAGAGGCTTTAGAAATATTCGAAAATGAATATATTGATTTAGGAATCATTGATGTCATGATGCCAGTTATGGATGGTTTTGAACTAGTAGAAAATCTAAAGGAATTTAAAGATGTTCCAGTAATTATGTTAACAGCGAAAGGTGAAAGTAAAGATAAACTTCGCGGTTTTTCTGTTGGTGCTGATGACTATGTAGTTAAGCCATTTGATCCAACTGAATTAATGGCACGAGTGCGAGCAGTTTTAAAAAGATATAGTGTTAATACATCAAATATAATCAAATTAAATGAAGTTGAGTTTGATGGCGATAAATATGAGATACGTTATCAGAGCGAAATCATTCATTTACCGTTAAAACAATTTGAATTAGTTTTTGAGTTAGCAAAGCATCCAGATCAGATTTTTAGTCGTGAACAGTTGATTGAAAAAATTTGGGGAATGGACTATGATGGCTTTGATCGTACTGTAGATGTTCACATTAAGCGAATTAGAGAAAATCTAGGACACTTACCAGGTTTTAAAGTTGTAACGGTGAGAGGACTTGGATACAAGGTTGAAGTCGAATGATGAAATCTATTTATGGCAAGCTGATTTGCGGTTTTTTAATAACTATCGCATTTAGTTTTTCGGTTGCTGGATATGTAGCTTTACGTAATAATTATGATCAAATTGAAGATATGGCTAAGAGTGAGTTGAGTGCAACAAGTGAATATGTTGTAGGTATTTTAAATAGCCTTGATGATGCTAATATTAACGATATTATGAATAAATACGCAATTAGCTCAGAGGTTTATATAACGTTGTATTCACCAGAATTGGACTATTATACATATGGTGAAAACAAAGGATATTTTCCTAGTCGCGAGACAATGATTCAATATTATCATGATGAAAACAAAAACGGGCGTTTCGATGAGCGCAAAAGTGTGCAAACCTATGGCAGCAAGGCAAAGATCAATGGTTCTGATGTATATATATTTATTCAAAAGGATACTAGTTATGAAAAAGGAATTTTTGCTAATTCTGCTGTTTTGATTTTGGGTTGTGTCTTTTTATCAGGAAATCTAGTTTTTTTAGCGATTGCTGATATTATTGTTAAACCAATAACGAGATTAACTAACGCCACTAAAGAATTATCAAAAGGAAATTATAGTGTTCGTGTTAATTATGTGGGTGATGATGAAATTTCTCGATTGAATCAGGGATTTAATCAAATGGCACAGCAGTTAGCGAAACAAGAAGAAACAAGACAAAAGTTCATTTCTGATATTTCGCACGAATTTCAAACTCCATTGACTGCAATTCAAGGCTTTGCCAATATTTTAAAAGAGGAAGATCTTCCTAAAGAGCAGCGTCAAAAGTATGCTGATATAATCTTATTTCATTCAAAAAGGTTATCGACTCTTTCTAAGAATATGCTGCAGCTGACGTTGTTGGAACGAGAAGAGGTTGAGTTAGAATTTACAACATATTCAATTGTTGAGCAATTATCTCGGGTTATTTCTACTCAAGAAAACCAAGCAATTTTAAAGGATATAGAAATTCAATTTGAAAAACCGCGCAAAGATATTATGGTTTATGGCGATGAACAACGATTGGAACAAGTTTGGATCAATCTTATTTCAAATGCAATCAAATATACTGGTGAAGGTGGTCTTATTACAGTAGCTGTTAAAAAGGCTTCTCGTGAAGTTGAAGTATCAATTGAAGATACTGGATACGGAATGTCTAAAGAAGTTGTTTCACATATATTTGAACGTTTTTATCGTGAAGAAAAAGCCCGTTCTGTAGAAGGAAATGGACTAGGGTTATCAATTGTAAAAACAATTGTAGATTTACATCATGGAAATATAGATGTTATTTCCCAGGTTGATGTTGGCTCTACTTTTGTAGTAAAATTACCAAGCGAACGAAAAGTTTTTGATATTAAAGAAAAACTATCGTTTAATAAATAATCGGAGGAATTTATGGAATTACTTAAAGAGAGAATATTAAAAGACGGGATTGTAATTATGCCGGATATATTAAAAGTGGATAGTTTTTTGAATCATCAAATTGATCCTACTTTGTATCGACAAATAGCTCAAGAATTCAAAGCTCGTTTTAAAGACACAAAAATTACTAAAATCTTAACAATTGAAGCTTCGGGAATTGGGATTGCTTTAGCAACAGCTTTTGAATTTGATGATGCACCTGTTGTCTTTGCAAAGAAAGGGACTGCAAAAACAACAAGTACACATTATTATAGTTCTAAAGTACATTCATTTACTAAAGGAATTGATTATGATGCGATTGTCAGTAAAAAATATTTAGATAAAGACGATAATATCTTAATTATCGACGATTTTTTAGCTAATGGTCAAGCTGTATTAGGTTTAGTTGATATTGTTAAACAAGCAGGTGCAAATATTGCTGGTGTTGGAATTGTTGTTGAAAAAGGTTTTCAAACAGGTCGCCAATTAATTGAAGAAAAAGGCTATCGTGTGGAATCGTTAGCAGTAGTAGAAGCATTTAGGGATGGTGCGGTGATCCTGAAATAATGAGAGGAAGAAAGTAATGTATTTAAAAAGAATTGAATTACATGGTTTTAAATCATTTGCTGATAAAGTCAATGTAGAATTTCAACCTGGAATCACAGGAATCGTAGGTCCAAATGGTTGCGGGAAATCAAATATCTCTGATGCTGTACGTTGGGTTTTAGGAGAACAGTCAGTTAAATCGTTGCGTGGTGCAAATATGTCAGATGTTATTTTTGCTGGAAGCGAAGATCGTCGGGCGCAAAATTTAGCTGAAGTTACCTTAGTTTTCGATAACAGTGATCGTTTTATGAAATATGATTATAATGAAGTCGAGATTACACGGCGACTTTATCGTATGAATAATGAAGCGGAGTATTTAATCAATAAACAATCTTGTCGTTTAAAAGATATTATTGATTTGATTATGGATACAGGTCTAGGAAAGGATTCGTTATCAATTATTTCCCAAGGCAATATTTCTTCTTTTGCGGACAATAAACCAGAAGAACGTCGTGGTATTTTTGAAGATGCAGCAGGAGTTTCTAAATATAAAAAAAGAAAATTAGAATCGATTCGTAAATTAGAACGTACTAACGAAAATCTTGAACGAATTGGTGATATCGTAGTAGAACTAGAAAAACAGGTTGGTCCTCTTAAACGTCAAAAAGACAAAGCAGAGAAGTATTTAGCGTTGAAAGAAAAATTAACAGCTATAGAAGTTAATGTTTTAATAAATGAGATAACTGAAGCAAAAAAATCACTAGATGAATTGAGTAAGGTAATCAAGGACTTAAATGAGCGTCAAGCTTCTTTAGAGGCTGATATTTTGCTTAAAGAGAGCAGTAACGATGAAATAAAAAAGAAAATGTTTACTCTCGACCAAGAAATAAATGCTTTACAAAGTAAACTATTAGAGGCAGTATCAAATGTCTCGAAACTAGAGACTGCCAAAGTCGAAGTTGATCAAAAGCGAAAACATGCACTTGAGACCTTAAGTAAAGAAAATTTAAAAGAAAATATCGCTAATATGAAGGCGATTTTAAGTGATGTTGTTAATGAATATAATGATCGTGTGGAACGATTAGATAACACTCAAGAAGAGTTAACCACGATAATTGGACAACAAGAGGAGCGTAATAAAAAATTACTTTTATTAAAAAATGAAATTGATCAATTATCAAACAATATTAATAAAAATAAATCACGAAAAGAGATTTTAATAGATGCGATTGAAAATAAATCAAATTATCATCATGGCATTAAAACAGTTTTAAGTCTTGCTAAAAGTAATAAAAATATTATTGGTGTTTTAGGTGATTTAATTACAACTGATGAAGGATATGAATTAGCGTTGTCTTCAGCTTTAGCAGGAGCAATAGAGTTTATTGTTACAACAGATGATTTAACTGCACGAGATGCAATTAAATTTTTACGTGATAATAAAGCGGGACGAGCTACTTTTTTACCAATCAGTGCTATGAAACCACGACATGTGCGTGAAGAACATTTAGTTGTTTGTCAAACCATGGAAGGATATTTAGGTTTGGCTAGTGATTTTGTAACATATGAAGATGAGATTGCTGCCGTTGTTTTAAATCAACTAGGGAATATTATTGTAGCTAAAGATATTGATAGTGCTAATGAAATCAGCAAAGCAACTTTTTCTCGGTACAAAGTCGTTTCTCTTGAAGGTGATGTTGTTAATGTTGGCGGTTCTTTGACGGGTGGAAGTTTTAATCGTCAAAAATCTTCAATAGTTCAAAAACGTGAACTTGAGCAGGTTGCTGTTACTCTTGAACGACAAGAAAAAGAACTTGGGCTTAAGCGTAATGAACATAATGGATTGGATAATGAAATCAAAGAAGTTTCACATGCTCTATTACAAAAGCAGATGGCATATGCTAAATTGGAAGTTGTTGTTCAAAGCAAGAAAGAAGAGTTAATCAAGGCAAAATCCGAGTATGAATCATTAGCTGATCAAAGTGTTGAATTAGAAGAATTTGCTAGTGGAAAAACAGAAAGTAAATTAGTTAATCAGTTAAATGAAGCGATTAAATATCGTGATAATTTAACTGAAGAAATTAAATCAAAACGTGAACTTAGAATGGCCTATGTTAATCAAAATGAAGCTTTAGATGTTGAATTGCGTGAATATCGTAATGATTTAAAAGAGGTTCAAAGTGAGGTTAATACTAGTGCTATTAATGCAACAAAATTAGAAGCAATGTTAAATAATCATTTAGCTAGATTAAATGATGAATATCGGATGACTTATGAGTATGCTGTCGAGCATTACCTTGATGAAATTGATGTTGAACAAGCTAAATTAGAAGTATACGAATTAAGAACAAATATTAATCGTTTAGGAAACGTTAATGTTGATGCAATTGAAGAATATCAAATAATCAGTGAGCGTTATGAGAACATGAATACTCAGCGTATAGATTTGATTCAAGCCCAAGATAGTATCCTTGAAGCGATTAAAGAGATGGATGAAATTATGGTTGAGCGTTTTTCAGAAACGTTTGAGAAAATCAACGAAGAGTTCAATCATGTCTTTAGGAGTTTATTTGGTGGAGGAAAGGCTAGAATAAAGTATACTGATCCTACAAATATTCTTGAAACTGGAATCGATATTGATGTTCAGCCCCCAGGTAAAGCAGTCCAGAATATTACATTATTTTCAGGTGGGGAAAAGGCCTTGATCGCTATTTCATGTTTATTTGCAATTTTACGGGTACGGCCAATTCCGATGTGTATCTTAGATGAGGTTGAAGCTGCATTAGATATTGCAAATGTTGAACGTTTTGCTAAATATTTAAGAGAATTTTCGGGAACGACGCAATTTATTGTGGTTACCCATCGTGAAGGAACAATGGAAGAATGTGACCTTCTTTATGGAGCAACAATGCAACAAAAGGGAGTTACAAAGTTAGTTAGTGTCAAATTAGAAGAAGCAATAGATTTAACAGATCAAAGTTAGGAGGAATCGTATGGGATTTTTTAGTCAAATAAAAGAAAAATTCGTTGGTAAATCTGCTAAACAAAACGAAAAATATGTAGCTGGATTAGATCGGTCTAATAGTACTTTTTCAGATCGAATCAATGAACTTGCAGCTCGCTTTAGAGAAATCAATGATGAGTATTTTGAAGAATTGGAAAATATTTTGATTATGTCCGATGTTGGAGTTTCGATGGTAATGAAGATAGTTGAAGAAATTAAAAACGAGGTACGTTTGCAAAATATTACTGACCCAAAAGAGATTAATGAGATCATCGTTGATAAAATGTTCGTTATTTATGCAAATGATAGTGTCATGACAACTAAGATTAACTATGCTGAGGAAGGATTAACAGTAATTTTAATGGTTGGAGTAAACGGGGCTGGTAAGACTACAACAATTGGGAAATTAGCTAATCGTATCGTTAATGATGAAGGTAAGAAAGTAATGGTTGCAGCTGGAGATACTTTTAGAGCCGGAGCGATTGATCAGTTAGCAGTTTGGGCACAGCGTGTTGGTGTCGATATTGTTAAAGGTAAAGAGGGCGGTGATCCTTCAGCAGTGGTATTTGATGCTTTAAAACAGGCAAAAGAAAAAAATGTTGATGTTTTAATTTGTGATACTGCTGGTCGTCTTCAAAATAAGGTCAACTTAATGAATGAATTAGAAAAAATGAATCGTATTATTAAACGCGAAGTACCTGATGCACCGCATGAAACACTGTTAGTTATTGATGCAACAACTGGTCAAAATGGTGTTTCACAAGCTGTGGAATTTTCTAAGATCACTGATGTCTCAGGGTTAGTTCTAACCAAAATGGATGGAACTGCTAAGGGGGGGATTGTTCTTTCTATCAAAGATCAATTGAATATACCTGTAAAATTCATTGGTCTAGGAGAAAGTGTTGATGATTTACAAGAATTTGATTTAGACCAGTATATATATGGGTTATGCAAAAACCTAGTTGAGGAATAGTATGGAATCAAGTTTAGAGAAAAAACAACGAGTTAATCTACTAATGGATTGTTATAGTGATTTGTTGACAGAAAAACAGCAAACATATTTAGAATATTACTATCAAGAAGATTACTCTTTATCGGAAATTGCACAAATTTTGGATGTTAGTCGTAATGCTGTATTTGATAATTTAAAAAAAGCAGTTCATAGTTTAGAAAATTATGAAGAAAAACTGCAGTTGTTAAAAAAACATCAAGAAAGGCTTGACTTGATCCAAAGAATTGAAGATGATATATCTAGTGATCATAAAAGTCTAGAAGAATATTTAGAATTATTAAGGAAGATTTAGAAAGGGGTATTTATGGCATTTGATTCATTATCAGAACGTCTGCAAGGGACTTTAAAGAAAGTTTCTGGACAAGGGCGTTTGACTGAAAAAAATATGGAAGAAATGCTTAGCGAAATTCGCTTAGCATTATTAGAGGCAGATGTAAACTTTCAAGTTGTAAAAGAGTTTATTGCTGCAACAAAAGAAAAAGCGTTGGGACAAGATGTTTTAGGTTCATTAAAACCGGGACAGGTTGTTGTAAAAATCGTCCATGACGAACTAGTTTCGTTACTGGGAACAAGTGTTGCGGAAGTTGATTTTGATAAGAAGCCAACTGTTATTATGATGGTTGGACTTCAGGGTTCTGGGAAAACTACAACTTCTGGAAAAATCGCAAAATTAATTACCAAGAAATATGGTAAAAAACCATTGTTGGTTGCTGCAGATATTTATCGCCCAGCTGCTGTGGATCAGTTAAAAACATTAGGTGAACAATTGAATGTTCCTGTCTACGAAAAAGGGACATCACAATCTGCTGAATCAATCGTAGAAGAAGCGATGACATTTGCTCGTGACCATAATAATGACGTAATTATTATCGATACTGCGGGGCGTTTACATATTGACGAACCATTAATGAACGAGCTGGCTAATATTAAAAAGATCGCTCATCCAAGTGAAATTTTACTAGTTGTTGATGCTTTAACTGGACAAGATATTGTTAATGTTGCCAGTTCATTTAATGAACAGTTGAGCATTACTGGGGCTGTTTTAACTAAATTAGATGGTGACTCTCGTGGTGGGGGAGCTCTATCAATTCGTCATATTACAAATGTACCAATTAAATTCATTGGTACTGGTGAAAAATTAGATGCTATCGATTTATTCTATCCTGATCGTATGGCTGATCGTATTTTGGGAATGGGCGATGTTGTATCTTTAGTTGAAAAAGTACAAGATGTATATGATGAAAAAGATACAATGAAAGCCTATAAAAAGATGCAATCGGGACAATTTGGTCTTGATGACATGCTTTCTCAAATGCAGCAGTTAAGGAAATTGGGGCCACTATCAGGAATTATGAAAATGATTCCAGGAATGCCTAAGTTACCAAAAATGAATGATGAGGACTCTGAAAAGAAATTAAAAATGACTGAATCAATTATCTTTTCAATGACCAAAGAGGAACGTCGAGATCCAAGTATTATCACTTTATCTAGAAAAGAGAGAATTGCTAAAGGTTGTGGTAAAGATGTTGCAGCAGTTAATCGCTTGCTAAAACAATTTGAAGAATCTAAAAAAATGATGAAGATGTTAGGTAATGTTGATCCTAATACAGGTATGCCAATGCCAGGGGGACGTGCAAAGAACCCTAATATCGGTAATCCTAATCGTAAAAAAATCCGTCATAAAAAGAAGAAAAAATAGCCTGATAAATTCAGGCTTTTTATTACTAAAGGAGAATATGAATGACTCAAAATAAATATGATGATCCAGCTTTTTTTGAAAAATATAGTCAGATGTCGCGGAGTAAAAATGGATTAGAGGGTGCAGGAGAATGGCATGTATTACAACGAGTTTTACCTGATTTTACAAATAAAACAGTATTGGATTTAGGTTGTGGATATGGCTGGCACTCTATTTATGCGATTGAACACGGTGCAAAAAAAGTTATCGCAAGCGATATTTCTAGCAAAATGATTGAAACAGCAAGAATCAAAAACAATGATCCGCGGATTAAATATGAATGCATTTCGTTTGAAGAAAGTAATTTTGGAGAAGCTGTATTTGATATTGTTATTTGCTCTTTAATGATTCACTATTTACCTTCCTACCAAGATTTTGTAAAAAAAGTAAATAAATGGTTAAAAACAGGTGGATATTTGGTGTTTAATGTTGAACATCCTGTATTTACTGCTAAAGGAGATCAAGACTGGTATTATAATGAAGCTGGTGAAATTGAGCATTTTCCTGTAGATAATTATTATCTTGAAGGAAAACGTGAGGCGGTGTTTTTAGGAGAAAAAGTAATTAAATATCATCGCACATTGACGACTTATTTAAATGAACTGTTAAATGGCGGATTTGAAATAATTCAAGTTAAAGAACCAACGGTAAGTTCAAATGCCCTTATTGCACATCCTGAGTTTAAGGATGAGTTACGCCGCCCGATGATGCTGATTGTTTCTGCTAGAAAAAAATAAACACTGTCAAGTAAAAAAGCTTGACACCTTATCTAGAGTATGATAAATTTAGTGAGTAAATTAATTAGGAGGATATGTATATGGCAGTAAAATTAAGATTATTAAGAATGGGTGCTAAGAAAGCTCCTTTCTATAGAATTGTAGCAGCAGATTCAAGAGCTCCAAGAGATGGACGTTTTATTGAACTATTAGGAACTTATGATCCACGCACTAACCCTGCAAAAGTTACAATTAAAGAAGAAGAAGTATTAAAATGGTTAAACAATGGAGCACAACCATCTGATACAGTTAAAAACTTACTATCTAAAGAAGGAATTATTAAAAAATTTGCTGATTCTAAATCAGGTAAATAATCATGGATTACGCAAAGATTCTTAAAGATATCGCGATTGAATTAGTTGAAGATAAAGACCATTTAGAAGTACGTGAAATGCCGTCGTTAGAAGAAGATGTAGTGGTACTACATGTTTATTCAGCTAAATCGGATATTGCGCGATTGATTGGTCGTAAAGGTATGATGGCTAATTCAATTAGACAGCTTATGTCTGTTGCTGGTCGCATGGCCAATAAAAAATTAGATATTAAGTTTGAATCGTATGAACAATAAAAGATGTGCTGAGCACATCTTTTATTATATGGAGGACTAATGGAAAAACTTAAAATTGGAAAAATAGTAGGAACACATGGCTTAAAGGGAGAACTAAAAATTAGATCAAATAGTGATTTTGCTGATAAAAGATTTAAAAAAGGAAACGAAATTATTATAAGTTATCAAAATCAAGATTTGGTCTATAAAATTATTACATCGCGGATACACAAAGGAAATTATTTAGTATCATTTAGGGATAATCAAGATATTAATTTGGTTGAAAAATATATTGGTTCTTTTGTTTATGGGTATAAAGATGATGAACTCTTAGATGCTGATGAATATTTTTATACAGACTTAATTGGAATGCAGGTTGTTTCTACAGAGGGAACAAAAATTGGTCCAGTTACTTCAATTTATGATAATACTCGTCATGATATTTTAAATATTGATCATAATGGTAAAAATGTTGCAATACCGTATGTTGATGCATTTATTAAAGATGTTGATGTAGAAAAGAAAATTATTGTAGTTATGCTAATAAAGGGGCTTATTGATGAAGATTGATATTTTAACATTGTTTCCAGAAATGTTTACAGGTTTTTTAAATACGTCGATCATCAAAAGAGCGATTGACAAAGGTTTAGTTACTATTGAATTACATGATTTTAGAGAGTTTTCTATTGATAAACATAAGCATGTCGATGATTATCCTTATGGCGGAGGACAAGGGATGGTTTTAATGTGTGCACCAATTGTTGAATGTCTCAAAACAATTGCAACTGATGATAGTTTTATTATCTTAATGTCACCTCAAGGCATTACTTTGAATCATGGTTGTGCTGTAGAATTGTCAGCTAAAAAACATTTAATTATCATTTGTGGTCATTATGAAGGTTTTGATGAACGAATCCGTGATTATGTTGATATGGAATTATCGATTGGTGATTATGTTTTAACTGGTGGTGAACTAGGAAGTATGGTTGTTAGTGATGCAGTGATACGCTTATTAGATGGAGCAATCAAAGAAGACAGTCATATGGATGATTCTTTTAGCCATGGACTGCTTGAGTATCCTCAGTATACTCGCCCACAATGCTATGATGGTAATGAAGTACCTGAGGTACTAATGAGTGGGCATCATGAAAATATTCGCAAATGGCGCAAGTTCCAATCATTAAAAAAGACCTATTTGAAACGACCGGACTTATTGGAATCGTATCAATTTGATGCTGAAAGTATCGAAATGATGAAAAAAATAAAAGAAAATGATTGATTTTTATGATTGATTAGTCTATAATGTAACAGTCGCAAGACTGCAGATGTTCCGCTGGTTAATCGAATGAACGTTTAAGACAAAATTTTGATAAGGAGAAATAGTAATGAATTTACAATTAGTAGAACAAATCACTAAAAAACAAATGAGAAATGATATTCCTGAGTTCAAAGCAGGGGATACATTAAAAGTTTTCGTAAAAATTAAAGAAGGTGAAAAATTCCGTATTCAGTTATTTGAAGGAGTTTGTATCGCCAGAAAAGGTAGTGGAATTTCTGAATCTTTTACAGTAAGAAAAATCTCTTACCAAGTTGGAGTTGAAAGAACTTTCCCTGTCCACACTCCAATTATTGATCATATTGAAGTTGTTAAAGTTGGTAAAGTACGTCGTGCTAAACTTGGATACTTACGTGGATTATCTGGTAAAGCTGCTAGAATTAAAGAAATTAGAAAATAGAAATGGCTCGCCATTTCTTTTTTTTCTAATTTTTTGTATAATAGACATAATGTAGGAGGACTTTTTTATGTCAAAGAAAAAAGAAGTTATCAAGTTTTCACTACAACTATTGGCAATCGTTGCAATTACAACTGTAACCTTTACTAAAATAATTATTCCGGTGAGGGTTGATGGTCAAAGTATGTATCCAACTCTTCATGATGAAGATATTGCAATAGTAAATGCGTTATCACTTGAGCGAAGTGATATAAAACGTTTTGATATAGTTGTATTGAAATGTGAAAAATTGGATAAGGATATTGTTAAACGGGTAATTGGGTTACCTGGTGATACTCTTGTTTATAGAGATGATAAACTATATATTAATGGAACATACTATGATGAAAAGTACTTGAATAAAGATTATATCGCAAAAGCTAAAATAAAATATCAAACGGAACTATTTACTAATGATTTTGAAATCACATTAAATGACGATGAGATCTTTGTATTAGGTGATAATCGGTTACAATCTGCTGATTCTAGAACTTTAGGTACATTTAAATATAGTGACATTATAGGCAAAAAAGGTTTAGTTATTTTCCCGTTAAAAAATATGAATTTAATTAAGTAGGAGGTTTAAAATGGTAAAACAGATTCAATGGTTTCCTGGACATATGGCTAAAGCTCGTCGGGAAATTAGTGAAAAAATGAAATTGATTGATATAGTGATAGAGCTTGTTGATGCTAGGGCTCCACTATCTTCAAAAAATCCAATGTTTAACGAAATTTGTAATAATAAGCCAAGGTTGATCGTAATGACGAAAAAAGATTTAGCGGATTCTAAGGCAACAAGTAAGTGGATTGAGTATTTTAAGGGAAAAGGTATTTATGCAATTTGTGTGAATTTAAAGAATTTTAATGAATATCAGTTGGTCATTGATGTATGCAAAGAAATATTGAAAGAAAAAATGGAACGTGAAGCTAAGCGGGGATTAAAACCACGGGCAATGCGAGCAATGGTTTTAGGAATTCCTAATGTTGGGAAGTCAACTTTTATAAATCGTTTAGCAAAAAGAAAAGCGACAGTAACTGGGAATCGACCTGGGGTTACTAAAGCTCAACAGATTATAAGAGTAGACAAAGATTTTGAATTATTCGATACGCCGGGAGTGTTATGGCCAAAATTTGATGATTTGAATGTTGCTCGAAACATTGCTTTGATCGGGTCAATCAAGCAAGATATCTTACCACTTGATGAATTGTTTATTTATGCTGTTAATTATTTAGAAACCCATTATGCAAACATTGTTTGTAATCGCTACAATATTATAATCGACTTAAATACCGATTGGGTAGAAAAAGCATATGATGATATTGCAAAAAATCGTAAAATCAAACCAGTGCGTGGCTATACTGACTATGATCGGGTTATGGAAGTGTTTTTTAATGATATTTTTGATGGTAATATGGGGAAAATAACTTGGGAGTTGCCAAATGGAACGCTATGAGTATGAAGAAAAGTATTATCAAGCTGGATATGACTATATCATTGGTTTAGATGAAGCTGGTCGTGGTCCGATGGCTGGAGAATTGGTTGTTGCTGGAGTGGTTTTTCCTAAAGGGTTTTATGATGAAAGAATTAATGATTCAAAGCAGTTAAGTGCTAAAAAACGAGAAGTATTGTACGATTTGATTATTGAAAATGCATTATATTATGATATTGAAATTATTAGTGTTGCAGATGTCGATCGTTTGAATGTGTACCAAGCAAGTAAACAGGGGATGGAAAAATGTTTAGAACTACTAAAAAAAGAGAAGATGTTTGCATTAACAGATGCAATGCCGATTGATTATCCTGACCATCTTTCAATCATTAAAGGTGATGCTAAAAGTATCTCGATTGCTGGTGCCAGTATATTGGCTAAAGTGACGCGTGATCGTTTGATGGAAGCTTATGCTTTGGAGTATCCTGAATATGGTTTTGAAAAGCATAAAGGATATGTTACGAAAGCACATAAAGAAGCTCTGGGAAAATATGGAGTTTGTCCAATTCATCGTAAATCTTTTGGACCGGTCCAAAAGATATTATCAAAACAGATGTCATTTGATTTTTAATGACATTTTTTTGATTTTTAAAAGTAATTTTAAGTTTAATGAAGTATATAATAATGAGGTGATAAAAATATGGAAGAAATCTTATTATATTTTTCATTAAAATATGCAGGTGATTTTGATTCGATTTTAAAAGCTTTAGAGTGTAAAGAAAAGATAGATGAAAAATTGAAAAAAGAATTGTTTAAAGATATTACAGCCAATTACACTACTTTGATCTCGCCAGATTATCCAACTGCTTTGAAAGAGATTGCCTGTCCGCCATTCGTTTTATTTTATTATGGTAACTTAGCTTTGGTTAAAAATAAATGTATTAGTGTAATTGGGAAGCGACATCCTAGTACATATGGCGTAGAATGCACAGCAGCACTAGCAGCACAGTTGGTTGAAGCAGGTTACACAATTATAAGCGGTATGGCAATGGGAATCGATACGATTGCACATCAAAGTACAATTACAGCTAATGGTCAAACAATAGCTGTTTTAGGAAGTGGTATTGATTATTGCTATCCACACAGAAATCAACAGCTGTATCAGGTTTTAAAAGATCATCATTTAGTTATCAGTGAGTATCCGGGAAAATTTATACCACAAAAAATAAATTTTCCAAGAAGAAATCGCATAATTTCAGGATTGAGTGAATCTATATTAGTAACTGAAGCAAATCAGCAAAGTGGTACGATGATCACAGTCGGGCACGGTCTAGAACAGGGAAAAGATATATATTGTGTTCCTAGCCGTATCAACGATGCTTTGGGTTGCAATTATTTAATTCAACAGGGTGCTAAATTAGTTATAAATGTGAGCGACATTCTTAATGGATAAAAACAGTTTTAAAAAATTTAGTTGACAAAACTTTAAAAAACACTAATAATTGTGTTAATCGCGTGGAGGAAATGAAATGAGCAAAAAATTAGTTATTGTCGAGTCGCCATCAAAATCCAAAACAATTGAAAAATATTTAGGGAGTGATTATGTAGTCACTTCGTCAAAAGGACATGTTCGGGATTTGGCAACTTCAGGAAAAGAAGGGTTAGGTGTCGATATTGAAAATCAATTCGAACCTAAATATGTTATAAATAAAGACAAAAAAGATGTTGTTAAGGAATTAAAACAACTTGTAAAAGAATCAGATGATGTTTATCTAGCAACTGACCCTGACCGCGAAGGGGAAGCAATTTCATGGCATTTAGCTCAAGTATTAAATGTCGATATGGATAAAGAAAATCGTGTTGTTTTCAATGAGGTTACAAAGGATGCAGTAGTTGATGCACTAAGTCATCCTCGTAAAATTGACCAAAATTTAGTTAAGTCTCAAGAAACAAGAAGGGTTTTAGATCGGATTATTGGATTCAAACTTTCAAAACTGCTACAAAAAAAGATCAAATCTAAAAGTGCAGGTCGTGTTCAGTCTGTTGCGTTAAGATTGATTGTTGAAAGAGAACGTGAGATTGAAGCTTTTGTTCCCGAAGAATATTGGAAAATAAAAGCAGAATTTGAGAAAGACAAAATTGAATTTAGTGGTGAACTAGCTAAATATAATAATAAGAAGATTGAGATAAAAAATGGTGAAGAAGCTACTGCAATTTATGAAGCTTTAAATAAAGAATTTGAAATCGCTAGTGTCAAAAAAACGACTAAACGGCGTGAATCAAAACCACCTTTTATTACTTCGACTTTACAACAAGAAGCATCTTCTAAATTAGGTTTTAAAGCGAGAAGAACAATGTCAATTGCTCAAAAGCTTTATGAAGGGATTACTTTAGAAAATGAGACAGTCGGATTAATTACTTATATGCGTACTGACTCAACTCGTTTATCAGATACCTTTGTCAGTGCAGCTCAAGATTATATTGGTGAAAAATATGGTAAAGAGTATATTGGAAAAGTAAAAGTAGGAAAGAAAAAAGAAAATGTTCAAGACGCTCACGAAGGGATTCGTCCTACGAGTGCATTAAGAACGCCGGAAAGTGTAAAAGAATATTTAAAGCCAGAAGAGTTAAAATTGTATTCATTAATTTACGCTCGAGCAATGGCTTCATTGATGGCTCCAGCAAAATTTGATGCAACTTCAGTATCATTGATGAATAATGGTTATGAGTTTAAGACTAGTGGTTCAGTAATCAAATTTGATGGGTACCTAAGAGTTTACGGCGATTATGAAAAACAAAGTAATGAAATTTTGCCGGAGCTTAAAGAAAAAGAAATGTTATTAAGTAAAAACATTGAAAAAACTCAACATTTTACTAAACCACCAGCTCGTTATAGTGAAGCAAAATTAATTAAAGAGATGGAGGAACTGGGAATTGGTCGTCCTAGTACTTATGCAATGATTATTGATACAATTCAAACTCGTCAATATGTTGAATTGGTTGATAAAGCTTTCAAACCGACAGAATCTGGAATCTTGACAAGTGATCGATTAACAGAATATTTTAATGATATTATCAATGTTGAATATACAGCGAAAATGGAACATGAGCTTGATGATATTGCTGAAGGGCAAGATGAATATGCTCACGCTTTACAAAAGTTCTTAGATTTATTTCAACCGTTGCTTGATAATGCATATGATAAAATGGAAGTGATTGCACCGAAGAAAACTGGAGAAAAATGTCCTGAATGTGGACATGATCTAGTTGAACGTAAAGGACGTTATGGAACTTTTGTTGCCTGCGAAAATTATCCAGAATGCAAATATGTAAAAAAAGACCCTGTAGAGATTGAATATACGGGTGAAGAATGTCCTAAGTGTGGAAGTAAGATGATTTTTAAAAATGGTCGTTTTGGACGTTTTGAAGCATGTTCAAATTATCCTGAGTGTAAGTATATTAAAAACAGCAAGAAAAAAGAACCTGTTATGACGGATGAAGAGTGTCCAAACTGCGGTTCTCCGATTGTAATCAAACAAGGACGTTGGGGTGAGTTCAAAGCTTGTTCAAATTACCCGAAATGTAAGACAATCATAAAGTAGAACGAAAGTTCTACTTTTGTTTTCAAAATAGAAATGATAAAATTAGAAAAGGTGATAAAATGGAAAAAATTGTAAATGTAATTGGAGCAGGTCTGGCTGGTGTGGAAGCCTGTCATCAATTAGTAAAAAGAGGATATAAAGTTCGACTGTATGAAATGCGTCCTAAAAAGATGACCCCAGCTCATCATAGCGGTAATTTTGCAGAACTGGTTTGCTCTAATTCACTTCGTGCTGATGGGACTGGAAATGCGGTCGGTGTTTTAAAGGCAGAGATGGAAATGATGGATAGTCTCATTATTAAATATGCTAGAAAACATCAAGTCCCAGCGGGAGGAGCACTTGCAGTTGACCGTAATAATTTTTCTCAAGCGATAACGGAGTACATTCAGGGTCATCCCTTGATTGAAGTAATTCATGAAGAGGCAAAAGAATTTCCTGCAGGTTACACAATTATCGCATCTGGTCCTTTGACAAGTGATGCTCTTGCAACAGCAATTAAAGAAAAGTTAGGGGAAGATTATTTTTATTTTTTTGATGCAGCAGCACCAATCATTGCAAAAGAAAGCATTGATTTTGCAATTGCGTATTATAAATCTCGCTACGATAAAGGGGATAATGAATATATTAATTGTCCTATGAATGAAGCACAATTCAATGCTTTTTATGATGCCCTAGTCAATGCGGAAGTTGTTAAACCTAAAGATTTTGAAGAAAAATTTTTTGAAGGCTGTATGCCTTTTGAAGAAATGGCTCGCCGTGGAAAACAAACGTTGTTATTTGGACCGATGAAACCAGTTGGACTTACTGCGCCGGATGGGACGCGCCCTTATGCTGTTGTGCAGTTAAGACAAGACAATGTCCAAGCAAGTTTATATAACATTGTTGGTTTTCAAACACATCTAACTTGGCCTGAACAAAAAAGAATTATTCAAATGATTCCAGGACTTGAAAATGCAAGTTTTGTTCGATATGGAGTAATGCATCGAAATAGTTTTATTTGTTCACCAAAACATCTATTAAAGACATACCAGTTAAAAAATTATTCTAATATATTTATGGCAGGTCAAATTACTGGAGTAGAAGGATATGTAGAATCTGCTCAAAGTGGTATGGCTGCCGGAATAAACATGGTCCGGTTATTAGAAGATAAAGAGCCTTTGATTTTTCCGGAGAATACTGTTATGGGAGCGTTGGCTAATTATATAACTAATGCCTCGAAAGAAGATTTTCAACCAATGAAAGCTAATTTTGGAATTTTGCCAGATTTTCCAATACGAATCAAGAAAAAAGAACGTAAAGCTGCTTATGCATCAAGAGCGTTGGAAACAATGAAGGGATTTGTTGATGAAAACAACCTTGGATAACTATTTCCGACAATATCTTGATTATTTACAATATCAGCGTCACTATGCTGATAAAACAATAGAATCGTATAAGCGTCAGATCGATCATTTCAAACAATTTCTTATTGAAGAATCTATTGATGATTATAATGATGTGAGTTATGCAATGCTACGTGGATATCTTACTAAGCTATATGAAAAAAATCTTTCTAAAACAACAATTAATCATAAACTCAGTGCGTTAAGAAGTTTTTTTAACTATTTATTAAAAGAAGAGTTAATAAATGATAATCCTTTTTTGCTGATTGAATCCCAAAAAGTTGCAAAGCGTAATCCGGATTTTCTTTTTCCTGAAGAAATCCTAGGACTATTAGATAGTATTGAAACAAAAGATGATCTGGGAATTCGTAATAAAGCGATGATGGAATTAATGTATGCATCAGGCTTGCGGTGTTCAGAGGTTGTAAATTTACAACTTTCAAATATAGATTTTAATCAAATGGTATTATTTATTCATGGAAAAGGGAATAAAGATCGTTATGTTCCATTTCATGATTATGCTGGAGAATGGTTGATTAAATACATACAAGAAGCTCGTGAAAATTTAATGATAAAAAATGAGGGGCATAATTTCGTCTTTGTTAATAAATTCGGTAATCCTCTAACTAACCGAGGAGTAGAAAACATAGTAGATCGAATAATGCGACTTTATGATTCAACCAAAAAAATTCATCCTCATACAATTCGACATTCCTTTGCTACACATTTATTAAATGCAGGAGCAGATATTAGAACTGTTCAGGAGTTGTTAGGTCATGAAAACTTATCAACCACTCAAATTTATACACATATTTCAAGAGATCATTTAAAAGAGGTATATTTAAAAGCACATCCACGAAATATTGAATAATTCAAGTTAAAATGATGAAAAATATGCTTGTATGATTGAAAAATCTATGATAAAATGTTTCAGGTATGAAAAATACACACATTATGAATTCATTTATCTAGTGCCGTAAGGTGATAAATGTTCGAAATAATGGAGGAAAAAAACAAAAGGAGGAAGTTACAATGTCAGTAATTTCAATGAAAAAATTATTAGAAGTAGGTGTTCATTTTGGACATCAAACAAAAAGATGGAATCCAAAAATGGCTCCATACATTTTCACATCAAGAAACGGGATTTATATTATTGATTTGCAAAAATCATCTAAAAAAATCGATGATGCTTATAAAGCAATGAATGAAATCGCTGCTAAAGGTGGAAAAGTATTATTTGTTGGTACTAAAAAACAAGCTCAAGAAGCTGTTAAAGAAGAAGCTATTCGTTCAGAAAGTTTCTATGTTAACTCTCGTTGGTTAGGAGGAACTTTAACAAACTTCAAAACAATTCAAAAAAGAATTAGAAGATTAATTGAATTAGAAAAAATGGAAGCTGATGGTACTTTTGATTTATTGCCTAAAAAAGAAGTAATCTTACTTAAAAAAGAAGCTGCTAAGTTAGAAAAGAACTTAGGTGGTATCAAAGAAATGAGAAGATTACCAAATGCTTTATTCGTAGTAGACCCTAAAGCTGAACATAATGCTGTAGCAGAAGCTAAAATCTTAGGTATCCCTGTATTCGGTATCGTTGATACTAACTGTGATCCTGATGAAGTTGATTATGTAATCCCAGCTAATGATGATGCAATTAGAGCAGTAAAATTAATTGTTGCTGCAATGGCTGATGCAATTTGTGAAGCTAAAAATGAACCATTAACTGTAGCATATGTTAAAGATGAAGATGATAAAGAAGTATCTATGAACGATGCAATCACTTCAGTTGAAAATAATCAAAGAAGAGCACCTAGAAATAAAGGTGGAAGACCTAATCCTAGAAGAAATAATGCTCCTAGACCAAATAAAGATAACACAGCTGGAACTGAAGGAAAATAATTCTGTAAAATAAGGGAAAGCAAAGCTTTTCCCTTTTTAATAAAAAAAACAAATAAAGGAGAAAATTAAAATGGCAATTACTGCAAGTTTAGTAAAAGAATTACGTGAAAAAACTGGTGCTGGAATGATGGATTGTAAAAAAGCTTTGGAAGCTTGTGATGGTGACATCGAAAAATCATTTGACTGGTTAAGAGAAAAAGGAATCGCAAAAGCTGCTAAAAAAGCTGATCGTATCGCTGCTGAAGGTTTAACTGCTTTCGTATTAGATGGGGATACTGCTGCAATTGTTGAAGTTAACTCAGAAACTGACTTCGTTGCTAAGAACGCTGAATTCCAAGGGTTAGTTAAAAATATCGCTGAAGTTGTTGCTGCTAATAAACCTGTTGATTTAGAAGCTGCATTAAACACTGAAGTAGATGGTAAAAAATTAGAAACTGTTATCGCTGAAGCTAGCGGTAAAATTGGAGAAAAATTAAGTTTCAGAAGATTCGAAGTTTTAACTAAAACTGCTGACGAAGTATTTGGTGCTTATTCTCATATGGGTGGAAAAATGACTGCAATTGTTAAAGTTGCTAATTCTACTGAAGATAAGGCTCGTGACGTGGCTATGCATGTTGCTGCTTCTGATCCTAAATATATTGATAGAACTGCAATTCCTGCTGAAGTTTTAGATCATGAATTATCTGTATTAAAAGCTCAAGCAATGGAAGAAAACGCAGCAGCTGCTAAACCTAAACCAGAAAATATTATTGAAAAAATGGTTGAAGGTAGATTAAATAAAAACTTAAAAGAAATGTGCTTAGTTGATCAAGAATTCATTAAAAATCCGGATGAAACTGTAGCTAAATTCTTAGGTGAAGGTAAAGTAATCAATATGGTTAGATTCCAAGTTGGTGAAGGTATCGAAAAGAAAGAAGAAAACTTTGCTGAAGAAGTTGCTGCTCAAATGAACGCAAAATAATAACTTTTAAAACACTATCATTAGATAGTGTTTTTTCTTTGGATAAGCGTCATTCGACTAGGAATGTACCTTGACTAAACGACGAAAATATGATAAATTTTTTAGAGGAAAAAGTAATCATTATTAGCTGATAATGATGTGCGAATTTAAGCATAAATCTTTTTTTATAAAATATAAATAAGGAGATTAATATGAAGTATAATCGGGTATTATTGAAATTAAGTGGTGAAGCATTGGCTGGAGATGATAAAACTGGTATCAACGCTCATACAGTAGCAGATATCGCTCGTCAAATTAAAGATGCCAAAGATTTAGGAGTTGAGATTGCAATTGTTTGTGGCGGCGGGAACCTATGGCGTGGTAAAACTGGTGCTGATATGGGAATGGATCGTTCAAGTGCTGACTATATGGGAATGCTGGCTACTGTAATGAATGGTTTAGCTGTTCAAAATGCATTGGAGGCCATTGGCGTTCCAACTCGTGTTCTTTCAGCGATTGAAATGCGTCAAGTTGCTGAACCATATATTAGAAGACGAGCAATTCGTCACTTAGAAAAGGGGCGAGTAGTAATATTTGGAGCTGGAACAGGAAGTCCTTTTTTTACAACAGATACAACAGCTGCTTTGAGAGCTGCAGAAATTAACGCAGATGTTATCCTAATGGCTAAAAACGGGGTAGACGGAGTTTATTCAGCTGATCCAAAAGTTGATCCTAATGCAATTCGCTTCGATACTATTTCGTATTTTGATGTATTACAAAAAGATTTAAAAATCATGGATCAAACAGCTATCACTTTATGTAAAGACAATAATATTGATTTATGTGTATTTAATATGTCTGTAGACGGAAACATTGCTAAAGCATGTAATGGCGATGATATCGGAACAACAATCTCAGGAGGAAAATAAAATGATAAATATGATTTTAGATGATACAAATGAAAGAATGACAAAGACGATTGAATCTTTCCAACGTGATTTATCATCTGTTAGAACTGGTCGTGCAAATCCTAATATGCTTGATCGAGTAATGGTTAACTATTATGGTTCACCAACTCCAGTGAATCAAATTGCTGGTATTTCGGTAGTAGAAGGCCGTCAATTAGTTATTAAACCTTATGACAAATCAAGTATTAAAGATATTGAACATGGCATTTATGAAGCGGATTTAGGTCTTACTCCACAAAACGATGGTGAGATTATTCGTATTATGGTTCCCGCTTTAACTGAAGAACGTCGTAAAGAGTTTGCTAAAAATGTTTGGAAATTTGCGGAGAATGCTAAGGTGTCAATTCGCAATATTCGCCGTGACAGTAATGATGAAATTAAGAAAACTGATGGTAGTGAAGACGAAATCAAAGCTGGTCAAGAAAGAGTTCAAAAATTAACAGATAAATTTGTTAAAGAAATTGATGAAATTGCAAAAGTAAAAGAAAAAGATATCATGACTGTATAATTAGATGGGCGTTTTAAACGCCCATTTTATCTAATTTATTTAGAAAGAAGAAAATATATGCATAAAAGACCATGTTCGGATTGAAATTTAGATAGCGAAATATTTCGTAGCTACTATTATTTGAAAGAAGAGCCTGTGGCATTTTGTCGAGTTAATGGATTACCTATGAGTGATGGTAAAGTGGAAATTACAGAGAGAATTGGTTATTTTTTAGATACTGGTAATATTTCGGATTTGATAAGTTCGAATAAAAGTAAATGTCAAATAGGAATTATAACAGAAGATAGTAAAATTGAAGAAAATTTTGTTTGTTCACAAAAACATCGTGTTTTCTTTAAAGAAAAAATAGACAAAACTTTTTCTTTTAACGTCCCATTTCAAAAATGGTTGAAGACGAACATTGGTAAAATATATCTGATGCAATTAAAGCATATTATGAGATTTTAGAAGCAAAAAAGTCAACAAAAACTGTAATTGATAAAAAATTTGAATATAATACATATATTCTGATTTCTTTAAAAATAACAAAGGAAAGACATTAGAACAGGCAATCAGGTGCTGGAATTATAAAAAGCTGTAAAGACCATAATCGTTATGAAGGTGTATATTTTCTTATTTTAATGTAGTAAATTAAATAAATAATTTATATGTACTAGGATGATTAAGTCTAGCAATGTTGCTTAGGCTTTTTTTTGTAATGAATTTATGGTATAATCTCGAATAGTTAAACAGGAGGACGACAAATGTTTTTTAAGAAAAAGAAGAATGAAGAATTTAATTATCATGTTCTTGATAAAGATAATATTCCTCAACATATAGCTTTTATTATGGATGGAAATGGTCGTTGGGCAAAAAAAAGGAAGATGCCACGCACTTATGGACATCATGAGGGGACTAAAACAATTCGAGATGTTGCTTTGCATTGTAATAAGTTAGGAGTCAAAGCTATGACTGTATATGCTTTTTCAACCGAAAATTTTGCACGACCAGAGCAAGAGGTACAGTATATTTTTAAATTACCAAAAGATTTCTTTGAATTGTATATGAAAGAACTGATAGAAAATAATGTAAAAATCTGTACAATCGGACATTTAGAAATGGCTCCTAAAGAAACTCAAGATATTATTAACTCTGCAATTGATAAGACTAAAAATAATACTGGTCTAAAATTATGTTTTGCTTTTATTTATGGTGGACGTGATGAAATTTTAGAAGCAACAAAAAAACTAGCAATGAAAGTAAAAGCTGGTGAATTAGGTGTAAATGAAATTAATGAAACTGTCTTTAATGATGAGTTGATGACTAAGGATCTACCGGAAGTTGATTTAATGATTAGAACTAGCGGGGAACAACGTTTGTCGAATTTCCTGTTATGGCAATTAGCATATGCAGAATTTATTTTTACAGATGTTTTATGGCCCGATTTTAATGAAAATGAACTTGATAAAGCGATTTGGATGTACCAAAATCGTGATCGTCGTTTTGGAGGATTAAAATAATGAAAGAAAGAATTATTACGGCAATCTGTTTGATGCTGGTTGCTGTTCCTTGTGTTATATTTGGGGGATATTATTTTAAAGGCTTGATTGGAGTGATTCTAGCATTGGCAGTGTATGAGATGTTACATATATGCACTCGTCCAAAAATAAAAATGTATTTATATCCAATCGTCTGTGGATTTTTTATCTATGGTTTTTTATTTGACCAGGATGATTTATTTTTAGCTTCTTATGGAATCTTAATCTATTTGATTGTCTTATTTGGAGCAACAATTTTTGATGATACCTTGACAATTGAACGCACTAGTTATATTTTTACGATGGGGGTACTAATATGTGCTGGTTTACACGCTTTAATGTCACTTCGTGATGTATATGGTTTTCAATATATTTTATTGCTTGCGTTAGCTACTTACGGTAGTGATACAGGCGCATATTTTGCAGGAGTTTTTTTTGGTAAACACAAGTTGATTCCTCGATTATCTCCAAAGAAAACAATAGAAGGATCAATCGGTGGGGTGCTGCTTGGGACTTTACTATCAGTTGGGTATGCTAGTTATTTAGGTTTGTTAGAAAATAATGTGATTTTAATTGCAGCATTTTTCGTTTTAACTTTCACTAGTCAAATTGGTGATCTAGTTTTTAGTGCTGTGAAACGTCATTTTGGAGTAAAAGATTACTCTAATTTATTACCTGGACATGGTGGCATATTAGATCGTATTGATAGTATTTTATTTAATGCAATAGTTTTTAGTTTCTTTTTAGTAATGGTGAGGTTATAAAATGAAAAAAATTACAGTATTAGGAGTTACTGGATCAATTGGAATGCAGACAGTTGATGTTGTAATGAATCATCCTGAACAGTTTAAGATTACAGCAATGGCAGCAGGGTATAATGTGGCTAAGGTTGAGGAAATTTTAGCAATGATTGATGTTGAGTATATCTGTATGGTAAAAAAAGAAGATGCTTTATATCTTCAAGAAAAATATCCTGATCTTAAAGTTGTTTATGGTGAAAGTGGATTGATAGAAATTGCAACTTTACCAGAGATTGAGATTGTATTAAATGCAATTGTCGGATTTGCTGGTTTAGTCCCAACAATTGAAGCAATTAAAGCAAAAAAAGATATAGCTTTGGCGAATAAGGAAACTTTAGTCGTAGCGGGGCATATAATTACTGAACTGGTAAAAGAATATGGCGTCAAACTTCTACCGGTTGATAGTGAACACTCTGCTATTTTTCAATCATTAAATGGCGAAGAACACAATAAAATTAAGAAGATTATTTTAACTGCTAGTGGTGGCAGCTTTCGTGATAAGCAACGTGATGAATTAGCAGGTGTAACTGTTAAAGAAGCATTAAATCACCCGAATTGGTCAATGGGAGCTAAAATTACAATTGATTCTGCAACTTTATTTAACAAAGGGTTGGAAGTAATGGAAGCAAAATGGTTATTTGACGTGGATTATGATCAAATTGAAGTTTTAATTCATCCTGAAAGCATCATTCATTCGATGGTTGAATTTGTGGATACTTCAATTATCGGACAATTAGGCAATCCAGATATGCGGTTACCAATTCAATATGCTTTAACTTATCCAGAACGTGATTATTTAATTGGTGGTGAAAGTCTTGATTTAGCAAAGATTGCATCATTAACATTTAAAAAGCCAGATTTTGAACGTTTTAGAGCATTAGCTTTAGCTTATCAAGCCGGCAAAAGTGGTGGAAGTATGCCGTGTGTGTTAAATGGTGCAAATGAACAAGCAAATGAGCTATTTAGAAATGGTAAAATTGAGTTTCTTGAAATTGAAAATTTAGTTGAGAAAGCATTGAATAAACATCAGTTAGTCAAAAATCCAACACTTGAACAGTTGATTGAAATCGATGCTTGGGCTCGAAACTTTGTTTTAAAAGAGATAGGAGAAGATTAATGCAGACATTAATTAATATTGTCGTTTTTATTTTGATTCTTGGAATCGTTGTGCTGATCCATGAGTTAGGACATTTTATTACGGCTAAATCATTTGGGGTTTATTGTAGTGAATTTTCAATTGGGATGGGACCAAAGATATTTTCGCGCAAAAAAGGTGAGACAGAATATGAAATCAGAGCTTTACCAATTGGTGGTTTTGTATCAATGGCTGGAGAGGCTGATAATGATATTGAGGAATTTAAAGATGTTCCAATTGAGCGTACTTTAAAGGGCATTAGCTGCTGGAAAAAGTGTGTTGTTTTTTTAGCCGGAGTCTTTATGAATTTTGTTCTATCATTAGTAATTTTAATTGGTGTTTATTGTGTAATAGATGTTCAAACTAATACACCTGAAATCGGGAAAGTTACTTCGGACAGTCCCGCAATGATTGCAGGCCTTGAGGCGGGAGATACTATTTCTAAAATTACTTATGATGGTCATGAAAATATTATTGCATCTTTTGCAGACATTCGTGAAGTGTTGAATAATGATAATCTTAAATCAAAAAGTGCTACAATAATGTTACAAGTTGAATTGGTCCGTGATGGTAAAACAATTACTAAAGAAGTTAATGCAAAATATAATAGTGATTCTAATTCATACACAATGGGTTTGACTCCAGCAACAAGAAATTTAAGCTTTTTTGAAGCTATTAATTATGGAGTAACTAAATTTGTAGAGATGGCGCTGTTGATTTTTACAACATTAGGTAAGCTATTTACAGACTCCGCTAATACAATTGGACAATTGTCAGGACCAGCGGGAATTTACAACGTAACGGCTCAAATTACTGAAACAGGATCAATTAGTCAATTATTAACATTGCTAGCTTTATTATCGACTAATATTGGAATGTTCAATTTATTGCCTATTCCTGGTTTAGACGGTTGTCAAGTTATCTTTGCTGTGGTTGAAAGAGTAATCGGGCGTGAATTACCGTTAAAGGTTAAATATGGTTTACAAATTGCTGGATTAGCCCTTGTTTTTGGTCTAATGATCTTTGTAACCTTTAATGATATTTCTAGAATATTTGGATAAAGGGAATTAATTTTCCCTTTTTTTATGCTATAATGTTTGAGTGTTATATTGATAAGAATAATGAAGGATGATTTGATGGAAAATAAATTATTAATATTATTAAAAAATTTAAAGATTGAAAGCCAAGCTAATATTTTAAAAGAAGGAAAAATCAGTAAAGTTGTTGTAGCGAGAGATAATAGTTATACTTTTCACTTAGTGTTTAATCAGATTTTGCCATTTGAGGAGTATCAATTATTAATAAATAACCGCGATAATTTTCCTTATCCTACTAAATATAAAATTAGTTATGAAACTGAATTTTTTAATCAAAATGAATTATTATTATATACCGGATACCTTTTAGAAAAATTAAAAAAAGATTATCCTGTTTGTGCTACTTTAACAGTTGAAAGTTTTAAAATCGAAGATAAAGTTATTAGAGTAGAAACATGTAATGAAATTCAGTTAGAACAATTACGTCAGTTAAGAGCACAAATTGAAGATATGTTCAATGATGTAGGTATCGATAAAAATTTTGATTTTTATATTGATGAAGAAAACGATGTATTTAAAGATATTAAAGAAGAGATGGAAGCTTATGAACCAGTTGAAATTGACCTTTCTTTAATCCAAAAGCCAGATAAACCGGCGTCAGAACAAAATAATTATAAGAATAATTATCGTCAAAAAAATGCAGCAATCGATATGAAAATTGAAGAGATTACTAATCAGACAATGGATAATAATATTGTAATAAAGGGCTTTGTTTTTAAAACAGAAATGATTAAAACAAGAGCGGGAAAACATATTCAAAGTTTATGGGTTACAGATTATACTGATTCAATTATTGTTAAACGTTTTGAAAACAATTCTAATAACTCGTTAGAAGAATTAAAAGTTATCGGTAAAGGCGGAGTTTGGGTAAAAGTTCGAGGTGAAGCCCGTTTTGATAGCTTTGCACGCGAAACAGTTATGATGGCTCGCGAGGTTGAAGTGATTAAGAGCCCAGCACCACGTAAAGATACTAGTGAAGCAAAAAGAGTGGAATTACATACACATTCAAAAATGTCAGCGATGGATGGGGTTGGAACAATTACCCAATATATTAACGCTGTAGCAAGCTGGGGACATAAAGCAATTGCTGTAACTGATCATGGTAATGTCCAATCTTTTCCTGAAGCTCAAATGGCAGCTGGAAAAGCAGGAATTAAAATGATCTATGGTGTTGAATTCAATATGATCGAACCGATTTTGAATATTGTTTATAACGAAATAGATACCTCAATTGAACATGCAACCTATGTTTCTTTTGACTTGGAAACAACAGGTCTATCAGTTATTCACGATGGGATTACAGAATTTGGAGCTGTCAAAATTAAAAATGGAGAAGTAATTGATCGACTGCAAATGTTTGTGAATCCAGGGAAGAGCATTTCCTCAAGAATCACTAATTTAACTAGCATTACTAATGATATGGTACGTAATGAACCGACGATTGATGCATTATTGCCTAGAATTATAGAATTTTTTGATGATTGTATTTTAGTCGCTCATAATGCTAATTTTGATATTGGATTTTTAAATGAGAATTTACGGCGAAATAATATGCCTGAAATTACGAACCCAATTATCGATTCATTGGCTTTAGCACGAGCAATTTTGAAACCGATGAAATCGTATCGATTGGGGAATGTGTGCCGCAGTTATCGAGTAAATTATGATGATGAAGTGGCTCACCGTGCTGATTATGATGCTGAAGTATTAGGTGATGTTTTTAACATGATGTTACATCAAATTATGCAAAGCGGTAAATATAATCTTTTAGACTTGTGTGAATTAACAGGGGATGATGTTTATAAAATTGTTTATCCTTATCATATGACCGCATTGGCGTTAAATAAAGCTGGTTTAAAAAATATGTTTAAATTGGTTAGTGAAGCAAATACTAAATATTTTCATAATGGATCAAGAATTCCTAAAGAACGTTTAGAACATTATCGAGAAGGCTTATTATATGGCAGCAGTTGCTATAACGGTGATGTTTTTGAGGCGGCTCTGAACTTATCTGATGAAAAATTAGAACGGGCCATGGAATTTTATGACTATATTGAAATTCAACCACTTGAGGACTACTATCACTTAGTTGATCGTGGAAAATTGCAAGATACTGATGAGTTAATCAAATCTTTACATCGGATTATTGATTGTGCAAAAAAACTAGATAAATTAATTGTAGCAACTGGTGATGTTCACTTTTTAGAAGTTCGTGATAAAATTTTTAGAGATGTTTTTATCTCTAATCCGACGATTGGAATTGGTCACCGTGCTCATCCGCTGTGTGATCGACGCAATCCTAAGGCTAAAAATCCCTGCCAATATTTGAGAACAACTAATGAAATGTTAGAAGGTTATCCTTATTTACCACAAGACGAAGTATTTGAATATGTTGTTACAAATACAAATAAAATTGCTGATATGGTTGAGGAAATCAAACCAGTGCATGATAAATTGTTCACGCCTAAGATAGATGGTGCAGACGAAAATCTAAAGAAGATTTGTTACGATACTGCGCATAAGACATATGGTAATCCGTTACCGCAAATTGTTGAAAAGCGCCTTGAAAAAGAACTTAGTAATATCATCAAGCATGGCTTTGGGGTCATTTACTATATTTCTCATCTATTAGTAAAAAAATCAAATGATGATGGCTATCTAGTAGGTTCTCGGGGATCTGTTGGTTCTTCATTTGTTGCAACAATGTCAGGAATAACAGAGGTAAATCCGTTACCGCCCCACTATGTATGCCTCCATTGTTCGCATAGCGAATTTTTAGAAGAAGGAATTGTGGCTGATGGCTATGATTTGGAAGATAAAGTGTGCCCTAAATGCGGTAAAATAATGAAGGGTGAAGGACATAATATTCCATTTGAGACCTTCCTTGGATTTAACGCTGATAAAGTACCGGACATTGATTTAAATTTCTCAGGTGAATATCAAGCTAATGCACATGCTTTTACTAAAGAAATATTTGGTGAAGATCATGTTTTTAGAGCAGGAACGATTTCGACAGTAGCAGAAAAAACAGCTTATGGATATGCAAAAGGATATGCTGAATTAATGGGGACTGATCAAACAATTCGTTCTGCTGAATTAGAGCGAATCGCAGCCGGCTGTGGTGGTGTTAAAAGAACAACAGGACAGCATCCTGGTGGGATCATCGTTATTCCAGGGGATATGGATGTATTTGATTTTACACCGTATCAATTTCCGGCAGATGATCTAAATGCTGCGTGGAAAACAACTCACTTCGATTTCCATGCTATTCATGATAATGTTTTGAAATTTGATATTTTAGGCCATGTCGATCCGACTGTAACACGATTTTTGCAAGATCTGACAGGTGTTGATCCTAAGGATATTCCAACTAACGATAAAAAAGTTATGAGTTTGTTTACTAGCAGTGAGGCATTAGGATGTAATCTTGATTTTATTGGTTGCAAAAATGGAGCTTTAGGGCTTCCTGAATTTGGTACCTCATTTGTACGTGGAATGTTAGATCAAACCCAACCTAAAACATTTAATGATTTAGTTATTATCTCGGGGCTATCACATGGAACTGATGTATATTTAGGAAATGCTGAAACGTTAATTAAATCTGGGACTTGTACACTTTCTGAAGTAATTGGATGTCGTGATGATATTATGGTTTATTTGATTGAAAAAGGTTTGCCAAACAAGGATGCTTTCGATATCATGGAATGTGTCCGTAAAGGTAAGTCACCGGTAGTTTTCCCAGAAAAAAAATATGAAGAACTAATGAAAGAATACAATGTACCGCAGTGGTATATTGATTCTTGTAAAAAAATTAAATACATGTTCCCTAAGGCTCATGCTGCTGCCTATGTATTATCTGCAATTCGAGTAGCTTGGTGGAAATTATATTATCCACGAGAATATTATGCTGTTTATTTTACAACGAGATGTGATTTTTATGATATTGAAACACTTGTACAAGGTAAAGATGCTATCATGGCAAGACGAGCTGAAATAACGCAGTTAAGAGCTGAACGGAGTTCTTCAAACAAAGATGAAGGATTATGGGATATTTTTGAAATCGCACTAGAAATGATTGAGCGGGGATTCCATTTTAATCCAGTTAGTTTAGAGTATTCACAAGCTAGCAAGTTTATATTAGATCCAAACGATGAAAAAGGGTTGATTCCACCGTTTAGTGCAATTGATGCATTAGGTGAATCAGTAGCTAAAACAGTTGTTGATGCTCGAGCAGATGGTCCGTTTTTATCTAAAGAAGATGTTATTAAACGAACAAAGTTGAACAATTCACATATTAAAACACTATCTAAAATGGGGGTTTTTAATGGAATGCAGGAGCGTAATCAACTTTCACTTTTCTAAGTAGTTGCAATAATTAAAAAAATGTGGTATTATTTATTTAGTTTCATAGAGAAGCGAGTGGGGTGACCCACTCTTTATTATTGAATAGAGGTGAAAGAATGGAACTTTTAGATACGATTAAAACACTGATAAAACCAATTTTAGAAAATAATGATGTATATCTTGATGATATTGAATACCTTCAGGAAAATGGCGAATGGTATCTTCGCATTTTTGTTGAAAAAAATGAAGGTTCCCTAGACATGGACACATGTGTAGCAGTTAGTGAAGCAATTAGTTTAAAGATGGATGAAGAAGATCCGATCAAAGGAGAATATTATTTAGAAGTTTCTTCACCAGGTGTAGAAAAGCCCCTAAAGACTTTTGAGCAAGTTAAAGCTTCAGTAGGTAAGTATGTCTACGCTAAATTCATTAATCCAACTGCTGGAATGGATGAAGTGGAAGGATTTATTAAAACAATTGAAGATGAAACGATTGAATTTGAATATTTAGTTAAGAATATTAAGAAAAGAATTAAAATTGACTATAGCAATATTAAATTTATAAGACTAGCTGTGAAATTTTAGGAGGATAAAAAAGTGGCAAGTAAAAAATTCATGGATGCACTAAATTTATTAATTGAAGAAAAAGGGATTGAAAAAGATGTCTTTTTAGAAATGCTTAAAGAATCTATTGGTAAAGCATATAAGAAAAATTATTTAAACCCTGATGCTAATGTCCGTGTTGAAATTAATGAAAAAACTGGAAAGTTTAGATTATTTGAACTTCGAACAGTTGTTGATGATCTAGATGATGAAGATATTGAATTATCTCTAGAAGAAGCTCAAGCAATCAATCCTAATTATCAAATTGGAGATGTTGTTGAAACCGAAGCCGATATCGAACATATTGGACGTTTGGCAGCTATTCAAACAAAACAATTATTTAGACAAAAGATTCGCGAAACTGAAAAAGAAACACTTTATAACGAATTTGCAGATAAAAAAGATGATATCATCACAGGTATCGTTGATCGTGTTGAGGATAAATTTGCAATTGTAAATATTGGTAAAACAGGAGCTTTCTTAGCTTCTAATCAACAAATTCCTGGTGAAAAATTAAATGAGGGTCAACATTTAAAAGTGTATGTTAGCGATGTTGATCGTGGAACTAAAGGAACTCATATTGTTGTTAGCCGGACAGAGCCGAGTTTTGTTAAGAGATTATTTGAATTAGAAGTACCTGAAGTATACGATGGAACAGTTGAAATCAAAGCAGTTTCACGGGAACCAGGTGAAAGAAGTAAGGTTGCTGTTTATACTAGTAATGAAAATATTGATCCAATTGGCTCTTGTGTTGGACCAAAGGGAAGTCGAGTTAAAAATGTAGTTGATGAGTTAAATGGTGAGATGATTGATATTATTTTATGGAGTAGTGATCCGGTTGTCTTTATTTCTAATGCCTTGAGTCCATCTGATGTTAAGTGGGTATCTATTAATGAAGAAAATCACAGTGCTTTAGTAGTTGTACCAGATGATCAATTATCTTTAGCTATCGGTAAGCGTGGTCAAAACGCTCGTTTAGCAGTACGTTTAACAGGTTGGAAGATTGATATTAAATCTGTTAGTGAGGCTGTTGAACTTGGTTTAATTGATCTTCAAACAGTTAATAATACAGAAGAATCATCACCTGTTGATGCTAGTTTTGAAGAAGAGTTTGCTCAAGAAATGTTAGATGAAGCAGTTGAGGAAGCTGTTGTGGAAGAAGCTGTTGAAGTTGCAGAAGAACCAGAAATCGAAGAAGAAGTTGTTGAGGTTGAAGAAGAACCTACTCAATCGAAAAAGGTTATTGAATACGAAGATTTTGAAGATTTAGATGATGAATATAGTAAATATGATGAAGAAATCGATTACGATGAATATGATGAATACTATGATAAAGATTAAGGAGTGATTAAATTGCGAAAAATCCCTTTAAGAAAATGTTTAGCAACGGGTGAACAGTTGCCAAAACAACAATTAATCAGAATCGTACGTAATAAAGAAGGTCAAGTAGCTGTCGATCCAACTGGTAAGATGAATGGACGAGGAGCTTATCTGAAACGTAGTCATGAAGCGTTCGTGTTAGCAAAAAAGAAAAAAGTTTTAGCTCGGGCTTTGCAGGTTGAAATTCCTGAAGAAATTTTCGTAGAACTGGAAAAATTTGCGGATGAATAATTATTTAAATACACTTGGCTTGGCTGCGCGAGCTCGAAAAATCGTTACTGGTGAAACTTTAATCACAAAGATTAGAAGTAACGAAGTAGAATTTGTTATTATTGCTAGCGACGCTAGTGACAATACTAAAAAAAAGATCACCGATAAATGTACAAGTTATAAAGTTGAGTATGTTATAGCTTGTACTATTGATGAACTATCCAGTGCAATCGGTAAAAAAAATCGAGTAGCACTTGGTATCCAGGATACTGGATTTGCTAAAATATTAAAAGAAAAGATAGGAGGGTGAACATATGGCAAAACAAAATAAACAAACAAAAAATAAAAAAGGTGCGCCAAGAAAGAAACAATTAAAGTCTAATTTTCCGACCAAAAAAGAAGAAATAGTTGCTAAAGATGGTGTCATTGTTTATGAAGAAGGTATTACTGTTGGTCAATTAGCTGATAAAATTGGACAAACGCCTGCCAATGTTATTAAAGTATTGTTTCTATTAGGAACGATGGTAACTATTAATTCATCTTTAAATGATGAGCAAGTAGAATTAATTTGTCTTGAATATGGTTTTGAAGTCGAAAAACATGTTGAAGTTAGTGAAGTGAATTTTGAGGAAATTGATATTCAGGATGATGAGAAGGATTTACAGCCTCGTTGTCCAGTAGTTACAATTATGGGACATGTTGATCATGGTAAAACTACATTGTTAGATACAATCAGAAAGTCTGCGGTTGTAGAAGGTGAATTTGGTGGGATTACACAACATATCGGTGCTTATCAAGTTGAAGTTAATGGAAAAAAAGTTACTTTCTTAGATACACCGGGCCATGAAGCATTTACTGCTATGCGTGCTCGTGGAGCTCAAGTAACTGATATTGTTATTATTGTAGTAGCAGCTGATGATGGTGTTATGCCACAAACAAAAGAGGCAATTGATCATGCAAAAGCAGCAGGTGTACCAATTGTCGTTGCGATTAATAAAATTGATAAAGAAGGTGCCGATCCTGAAAGAATCAAAGGAGAAATGGCTGAGCATGGTCTGCTTCCTGAAGATTGGGGTGGAGATACAGTATACTGTGAAATTTCTGCTAAAAAAAGAATTGGAATTGAAGAATTGCTAGAAACTTTAACTGTTGTTGCAGAATTAGCAGATTTAAAAGCAAATCCTAATCGTTATGCATATGGCAGTGTAGTTGAAGGTAAACTAGATAAGGGGCGTGGACCAGTTGCAACGTTACTTGTTGAAAATGGTACTTTAAGAGCGGGAGATCCAATTGTAGTTGGAACATCATTTGGACGTGTTCGTCAAATGCTTGATGATCGTGGAAAAATTATTAAAGAAGCACTTCCCGCTACTCCAGTTGAAATTACGGGTTTAAATGACGTTCCAGTCGCTGGTGATAAGTTTATGGCTTTTGAAAATGAAAAACAAGCTCGTAGTGTTGGTGAAACACGATTAAAAGCGAAACAAGATAAAGAGCGTAGTTCAGGAGCTGCCTTATCATTAGATGATTTATACTCTCAAATCAAAGAGGGCGAAATGATTGACTTAAACATTATTGTTAAAGCTGATGTCCAAGGTACTGCTGAAGCAGTTAAAGCTTCATTAGAAAAAATTGATGTTGATGGTGTAAGAGTAAATGTTATTCGTTCTACAGCTGGAGGAATTTCAGAATCTGATGTTCTATTAGCATCTGCTTCACAAGCAATTATTTATGGTTTTAATGTTCGTCCAAATGCAAAAGTACGTCAAAAGGCTGAAGAAGAAGGAATTGAGATTCGTTTACACAATATCATCTATAAAATGGTTGAAGAGATTGAAACCGCGATGAAAGGTATGCTTGCTCCAGAAATTAAAGAGGTTGTTACAGGTCAAGCAGAAATTCGTCAGGTAATTAAAGTTTCTAAAGTTGGAAATATTGCTGGATGTTATGTAACAGATGGTTTTATTCGCCGTAATTGTGGAATCCGTTTACTTCGTGATAGTGTTGTTGTATATGAAGGAAAATTAGGTTCATTAAAACGTTTCCAGGATGATGCTAAAGAAGTTGCAGCGGGATTTGAATGTGGTTTAAGTATTGAAAACTTCAATGATATTAAAGAAGGCGATATTGTCGAAGGATATATCATGGAAGAAGTCGAAGTTAAGTAGGTGAATTAAATGATTCTTAAAAAGGATAAGATGAATGGTATTATTCAACGCGAGTTATCACAAATCATTCAAGTTGAAGTACGTGATCCTAAGATAGGTTTTTGTACTATTACTGCAGTTGATACGACTACTGATCTATCAATTGCTAAAGTATATGTGACTTTCTTAGGAAAAGACTTTGATACGCGCAAAGGAATGGAAGCATTAAATCGTTCTAAAGGATTTATTCGTTCTTTATTAGCTAAACGTCTTACAATTCGTAAAGTACCAGAACTGATTTTTGTTAACGATACCTCTTTAGAGTATGGTAATAAAATCGAAAAAATTATTGATGATTTAAATCATCATGATAAATAATTCAAAAGAAGGTCAAATTGAAGTGAAGCCAATTTCTTGGACACTAATTTAGTTATGCTATTAATAAGGATTGATCCTGTATTGCACAGGAGTTGATCCTTTTAATTTTGTTGTTATTTTTTGAGTATAGTATTGTTTTATACATTCTTCTATTGCAATCTTTAAATTATATAACGATCTAAAAGTATATTCATAACCATAAAAAATTTCATTTTTCCAACGGAATTCTTCATTGGTGAATTATCTAAACAATTTCTTTTTTAATATTGACTGTGGAATTTATTCTTTTCAAAAATTTTTTATACACAATATTTTTTTATCTTGTGAGTTTAACCATAATAAAATGAACTCCACCATTTGAAATACCTAAATAATGGGACTACAATAAATCACCTTCTTTTTATTTGAGTCTTATTTGTTTCATCTAGATAGAATTGTGCTATAATACTATATAGATATAGGAGGACTAAAAGAAATGAAATACTGTATAACAAACGGGAAAGTTATTTTAAAAAATCAAGTAGTAGATGCAAATGTATATGTAGAAAATACAAAGATTACTGAGATTTCTAATCGTCAACCTGATGATGAAACAGTAATTGATGCAAAAGGTAGATATGTGTCACCAGGATTTATTGATGTTCATACTCATGGGCGTGGTGGCAGTGATACAATGTATAACACTTTTGAAGATCTTGATACAATTACAAGTACTGCCGTAAAAACAGGTGTAACAGGAATTTTACCTACAACGATGACGATGTCTAAAGAAGATACTTATGCGGCTATTAAAAATGTTGGAGATAACATGGATAAAGTTGGAGGAAGTAAAATCCTAGGAGTACACATGGAAGGTCCATTTTTTAATACAAAATATAAAGGAGCTCAACCTGAAGAGTTTATGATCAAACCTACAGCTGAAAATTATAGCAGTTTAGTTGGTGAATATGGTAAAATTGTAAAAAAATTAAGTTTAGCACCAGAATTAAAGGATTCTGATAAGTTAATCGAGTATTTAGTCAAAGAAGGTGTGGTTGTAAGTATTGGGCACACTAATGCAACTTATGACGAAGCAGTTGTTGGAATTAAAGCTGGAGCAACTTCAGGTACTCATACTTATAATGCAATGACACCATTAACACATCGAAATCCAGGAGTAGTAGGAGCTATCATGGAACATGATGAAGTTTATGCGGAATTGATTTTAGATGGAATTCATGTCAGCTATCCAGCTGCAAAAGTGCTTTTAAGGGCTAAAGGTTTAGATAAAGTGATTTTAATCACTGATTCTATTGAAGCTTCTGGTTTAGAAGATGGTCAATATAAATTAGGTAATCAGGCTGTATTTGTTAAAGATAATTCAGCTCGTTTAGAAGATGGGACTTTAGCTGGTAGTATTTTAGCAATGAATAATGCAGTAAAGAATGCATATCAACATTTAGGTTTATCAATTAATGAAGCTGTTAATTTAGCTAGTTATAATCCTGCTAAAAATTTGAATTTAATTGATTTAGGGGAAATTGCAGTTAACAAAACAGCGGACATTATTATGTTTGATGAAGAAATTAATGTTGATTTTGTAATGATTGATGGAAATGTAAAAATTGGAGGATAGTATGATTACATTAAAGAATGAAGTTTTAGAGGTTACTCTAGCTAATAAAGGTGCAGAAATTATTAAAATTGTTGGGCAGGATGATCAAATTAATTATATGTGGCGTCGTGATCCAATTCAATGGGCGAATAGTGCTCCAATCCTATTTCCTATTGTAGGTGCGCTACAAAATAATGAGTGTCGAATTGATGGTAAAACTTATACTATGACTCAACATGGTTTTTCACGTCATAGTGAATATGAGGCTAATCAAATTAATGATCAAGAAGTAGTTTTTACACTTATTTCAAATGAGGAAATAGCTAAACAATATCCATATTTATTTAAGTTAGATGTAACTTATAAATTGGATAAGAATGTACTTAGCTGTAATTGTAAAGTTACTAATACCGATAGTCAGACTATTTATTTCCAAATTGGTGGTCATCCTGCATTTGCTTGTCCTTTTATGGAAAATGAATCAAGTAATGATTACTATTTAGAATTTAGTGAGAATGAGACTGTTAATCAAAAAATTATTGATGTTGAACATAAAGGAATGTCAGATATAACATTACCGTTTTTAGATAACGAAAAGAGATTTTTTGTTCGTCAGCAATTATTTGATAATGATGCAATTGTTTTAAAGGACGTGAAATCAAAAACATTATCATTGAAGTCATTAAATCACAATAAATCTTTAGTATTCCATATGGAAGGTTTTAATCACTTAGGTATTTGGGCAGCTAAACATGTGGGTGGACTAATTGCCATTGAACCTTGGGTAGGTCATAGTGATTATGTTGGTTTCACTGGGGAATTTAAGGATAAAGAGGGTGTAGTTAGTCTAAATCCTAGTGAGATTTTTGAATGTACTTTTAAAGTTGAAATCAACCAATAATGACAAAAAAGGAATAAGATAAATTTTATAATTATCTTATGAAAGTAAAAATTATTGAAAAAACACACGAGTTAGATTTAGAAGATGAAATTAATGATTTTTTGGAAAAGAAAAATCCTAAAATTTTATCGCTGCATTATCAAGTGGCAATGACTTTTTCAAGTGAATTAGAATATAGTTTTAGCTGTTTGATTGAGTACGAGGATAAATAATCATATTTATCCTTTTCTTTTCGCATACTTTTAGTATTTTAGTTAAAACTATTTATGGAGGTGATTCCATGGCTAAAGGTGTATGTTGTCACGTTGATACTTGTGTTTACAATCATGATTGTAATTGTGAGGCAAAAGAAATTACAGTTTGTAATTGTAAATGTCACGAAGCGAAAGATATTCAAGAAACAGCTTGTGAAACTTTTAAATGTAAATAGAAAGTTTAATATGACATCACAAAAGGTAAGAAGTAACTTTTGTGATGTCTTTTGTTATAAGTATGAGCTTTACAAAAAGACATTTATATGTTTTATTTTTTGTATACATATAAAAACGTGATATAATAAAAAAGGTGATAAAAATGAAAAAAATAGCTTTGATTCTAATTTGTTGCCTAGTTTTAATAGGGTGCAAAAATAAAGACAATAACGATAATAAATTTTATCGACAATATAAAGAATATGAAAATAAAATAGATAATCATAATGAATTTTTGAATGCTACAAATGAATTTAATATACGTTTAGTAGTCAATAAAGTTGAAGATAAAAAATATCGGTATGATGTTATTATTGACACACCGACAATAAATATGTATCATTTACAAGCAATAGCAAAAGTTGCTGGTGATGATAATGAAAGTCTACCAACCTTAGGAATTCTTGAGGAAGATATTTTTTCATTAGTTCCTGAAGTAGTAGATAAAGCCAATGGAATTTATAAGGGTGTAAATCTATCTGGTATTACTAGTAAAAGTGAATTTAGTGTATTGGTTTATTTGACTTTTTCAACAGATAAACAATCTAATAACAAAGAAGAAAGGTATATTAAACTATATGGTAATGCGACTTGATAAATTGCTTGCAAACTATGGGATTGGTACTAGAAAAGAAGTAAAATCACTGATTCGAAAAGGTTTTGTAAAAGTAAATGGAATGATTATAAAGAAAGATGATTTTAAAGTTGATCATGAAATTGATGAAATAGTATTTGATGATGAGTTGATTGAATACCGGCCATATGTCTATATAATGCTGAATAAGCCAGCGGGATATATTAGTGCAACTAAAGACAATCTTCATCCTACAGTATTAGAACTGATTGAGGGCTATGAAAATTATGATTTATTTCCTGTCGGCCGCTTGGATTTAGATACAGAAGGACTATTGTTAATTACTAATGATGGTGATTTTAGTCATAAATTATTAGCCCCTAGTCGAAATCATTCAAAAATATATTTTGCAAATATTGCGGGAGTTATGGATGAACAAGATATTCAGGCATTTAAAGATGGGATTATTTTAAATACTGGCTATCACTGTAAACCTGCCAACCTAGAAATTATTAATAAAAACAATGATAGTTGTGATGTTAGAATTGAAATATTTGAAGGAAAGTTTCATCAAGTAAAAAAGATGGTTGAGGTTTGTGGTAAAGAGGTAATATATTTAAAACGCTTATCGATCCGCAATCTTGAACTGGATAGGAGTTTAGCATTGGGTGATTTTCGAGAATTATCTAATGAGGAATTAGTCGACTTGATGGAGGATTTATGATAGAATATTTTTATATGTAAAGGGGAGTAATAATGCGTTTAAGAAATAATCCAAAAGCATATGATATTATGAAAGAAAATAAATCTTTTGTAATATTGGAGCCGGAAAATTGTAAAAATAAATGGAAAGATATTTTTGGAAATAATCATCCAATATATATTGAAATCGGGATGGGTAAAGGTGATTTTATTTATGAAAATGCTCGTCAATTTCCAGAAATAAATTTTGTTGGTATTGAAAAATACCCAAGTGTTTTAGCAGCAGCAATAAATAAGATAAATGCTCGTGAAGAAAAAGTAAATAATTTGCGTTTAATGCATTACGATGCAATTGAATTGCATCAAGTATTTGAAAAAGATGAAGTTGATAAAATATTCTTGAATTTTAGTGATCCTTGGCCTAAAAGTAAACATGCTAAAAGACGACTTACATCAAGTAAATTTTTAGATGTATACAAGGATATTTTAATAGATGAAGGAAATATTGAATTTAAAAGTGATAATCGTGGACTGTTCGAATATTCGATTATTTCTTTAAACCAATATCCAATGGATATAGAGTACATTAGTTTAGATTTGCATAACAGTCCTGAAAGTGAAATCAATATTATGACTGAGTATGAGCGGAAATTTTGTGAGAAAGGGCCAATTTATAAATTGGTAGCAAGGTATCGTAAAAATGGATAAATTAGTAGAAATTAAAACAATCGAAGAATTTGACAATATTCGTGTAGGTAAAACGATTATAATGTTTACAGCAGACTGGTGTCCTGACTGTATGTTTGTAAAACCGTTCATTGGCGATATTGTTGATGCCAATCCTGAATACAAGTTTTATATGATTAATCGTGACAATATGATTGATTTGTGTAAGGATCAGGATATTTTAGGTATTCCTTCTTTTGTAGCTTATAACGATAAAGAAGAAAGTGGACGCTTTGTAAGTAAGTTACGTAAGACTAAAGAAGAAATACAGGCGTTTATTGATACGTTAAAATAAGAGGTGTAGGAATGATATTTCATGGATTTTATAATTTAAAACATGTTGGTGATATTTTATTAGCACGATGTGGAGAAGGTAGGACCTTTGATTATGATAAATATGATGATTTAGTCGTATTGAAAGATAGTAAAAATAGGATACTTGGTTTTAATTTGTTGAATGCTAGTAATTATTTGGGAGAATTAAATACTGGACTAGTTAATTTTTCAGATAATCAAATTGAAAAATTTAATGAACTTTTAACAACTCACGGACTTGATCCGGTTGTCTTAGACAAAGAACCTCGTTTTATTGTTGGTGAAGTAACTGCAATGGAAGAACATCCAGATTCTGACCACTTACATATTTGTCAGGTTGATTTAAAGAATACTACTACACAAATTGTATGTGGTGCCCCTAATGTTGAAGTTGGGCAAAGAGTGGTAGTAGCTACTATTGGCGCAGTTATGCCTAGTGGATTGGTTATTAAACCTTCAAAACTACGTAAAATTGATTCTAACGGGATGATTTGTTCAGCAAGAGAGTTAGGACTGCCTAATGCTCCCCAAATTAGAGGTATATTAGTTTTAGATAAAGATAAATATAGTATTGGAGATTCATTTTTCTAGAAAAGGGGGAAACAGTGATGTTTAGAGGCTTATTTAAAAAGCATGAAGAAGATGAAGATATTTTTGAAGTGGATCCTGTCGTTGAACAGCGACGTAAGGAAAAATTTAGCACGCCATTAATATATGATGAAGAATTTAAAGAGGAGCCAGAAGTGACTGTAACGCCTACCCCAAAGACTAAAGAAAAAACTAAGGTTGTTGAGGCAAAGCCTAAGGTAGAAGAAAAACCTCGTCAAATTTACCAAATGAGTGAAGTTATTTCACCAATGATGGGAATTACAAAAGGAAAAAATGATAAAAAAGCTGTAAAGCCAACAACTTCTTCAAAACCTAAAAAACGTAAAAATGTTGATCAATTAGTTCCTGTAATTAGTCCTTTTTTTGGAAATTATGAGGAAAAGGAACAAGTTGAATCAGAAGCAAAACTGACAACTATTAATGATGAGCCTAAAGAAAAAAAAGTTATTGAAGATTTGCCTACAGTAGAAGATAATTTACGTAATATAGCTAAAATTGTGGAAGAAGAACAGGATCAGCTTAAAATTATTGAGGAGCGAACTGGTGAGTTCAAATTAGATTTTGGTACTAACGATGTTGAAAAACAAAACTCTTTGATTGATGAAATTGATGATGATATGTCATTGGATGAATTAATGAGTTTGTATGAAAAGAAGTTTAAAGATTAACAATGATAAGTGGTATTGGTTGTGATATTGTTGATCTAAATCGGCTGAATTTAGATAATGAATGTTTTGTTTTAAAACTATTAACAAAAAATGAATTTTTAATTTTTAAAAATAAAAATTCTTTAAAACAAAAAAAAGAATTTTTGGGTGGACGTTTTGCTGCCAAAGAAGCTTTTTTTAAGGCTCATGGGATTGAACATGGCATGCTGTCTTTTCATGATATTGAGATATTAAATGATAAAAACGGCAAGCCAAAAATTAATTATCCTAATACTTTTATTTCAATCGCTCATGAAAATGATTATGCAATTGCATATGTTGTTGTAGAAGAAGGCTAAATTGCCTTCTTTTTCAGTATATATTGGTAAATTTATTAGATAATTATAGATTAGAGCAATAATAAGATATTTGTAAAATTAGTTTTGAAGATTTTATAAAATTATTATATAGTTGGTATATGATTCTTTTATGAGTTACTTGTAATTGGGCAATAATTATATACAAGATACAATAAAAATATTGCAATATTAAATGAGGTATATTTTTATTTTCAACAGTTGTTATAATTTCATTTTTTGGTATAATAACATACGTAAAATTTCAAGTTTGTGATAGGAAGCGAAAATCATGTATGAAGATAAAGTTAAGAAAAGTCTTAGAAAAATAATTATTTTTGCAGTCATTATTGGGATATTTTTAGCATCAATTGGAGCTGGATTTTTCTATGTGATAAGAACAGCTTTTGATCGTTCAACCGATGAAAGAATGATTGAAGAAACAGATAATTATAAAAAGAGATTAGATAAACAAATTAATAATAATTTTCAAATGTTAAATACCGTCGCAAGCATTATTGGAAATTCTAATTTGGATGAGTCTGCTGATTTTGATTCCATTTTGGAAAGGGCATATATTGAAAATGATTTCTTGACAGTTGCTTTTTTTTACAATGATGAAATGGGAACACTATCTACAGGTGATCATATTATTTCTAGTGATATTCATTTATCGTCGCTACAGCCTGAAGTACAAGAAGTTGTTCGTAAAGCTTTGCGGGGAAAGGAAAATGTTTCAGAACCATTCTATGGTGATTTTTCCGAAGAAGAGGTTTTTACTTTTGGCGTTCCAGTATATCGAAATAAACAAATTGTTGGAGCTATGATTGCTAGTAGTGTTGTTGATATATTTTCAGAAATTATAGATGGCGAAAAGGTCTTAAATGGGAGTGCTTATATCCATTTATTGGATGTGAATGGGAAATTTTTGATTCGTTCCTCACATGCAGTTGTTAAAGAAAAAAAGACTGATATATTTAAAGAACCGTATTTGTCTGGAGATGAATTAACAAAAATTAAAAAAAGTATGAAAAATTCTGAAATAGTCCGTTTTACATTTACCTATGAAGGAAAAGAGTATCATTCAATTTTAGAACCGCTTGATGTTAATGAATGGTATTTGTTTTGTATTAACTCTGTTCAAAATAGTAATAGTGGAATTTACTCGGTTGCTTATGCAGTAGCTTGTTTCTTTGTCATTATAGTGTTACTAGTAGGTTATCTTTTAATTTATGGTTATCGGACAATGAAAAAGAATAACCAGCAATTAATGGATTTTGCATATTTAGATCGTCTAACAGGAATTTATAATTTAAATCGTTTTGGGGAATTGGCACACCAGCATATTGAAGAACATTCTGAATATGCAATTGCTGCACTAAATGTACGTAAATTTAAATTTATAAATGAGATTTTTGGAAAAGAACAAGCAGATAGGTTACTGTGCTACATTGGAAGAATTTTAAATGATAATATCAAAGATGGTGAACTTGTCTGTCGTGATAGTGCTGATGTTTTTTATATGTTTTTATTAGAGACTGAAAAAAACATTCTTGAAGTTCGTCTTAAAGAAATTTTAGAAAAAATCAGAACGTCATCGAATGATTCTCATAGTAATTATAGAATTACTATGAGTTGTGGTATTGCAACAGCTACAGACAAGCAGGAACTACAAGTGTCAATGACACATGCAATGTTTGCCTTAGAAATATCGAAAAATAATTTTAAAATACCGCTGTGGTTTTTCGATGCGGCTTTACATGAGCAAGAAAAAATGAATGACTATATCGAAAGGCATATGTACGAAGCCATAGAAAACGGTGAGTTTAAATTGTATTTACAGCCAAAAATAGATTTAAAAACTAATTCTCTTGCTAGTGCTGAAGCCTTGGTACGTTGGATAAGAAACGATGGGACTACAATTTTTCCCTCACAATTTATCCCAATTTTTGAACAGAATGGATTTTGTGTTAATTTAGATATGTATATGGTTGAAAAGGTTTGCCAATTGCTTCGCCAATGGATTGACGAAGGATATCAAGCTATTCCGATTGCAATTAATCAATCAAAATTAGTACTTTATGAAATTGGATACGTAAAGAATCTTTGTGGAATATTAGATAGATATAATATTCCAGCATCATTAATTACTTTAGAAATTCTGGAAGAAATTGCAATCGAAAATGTAGATGACTTAAATAAAAAATTAACAGAATTAAGAGATATTGGTTTTAAAATATCTATGGATGACTTTGGAACAGGATATTCTTCATTAAATACTTTAGGAAAATTAAATATTGATGAATTAAAACTGGATCGTAGCTTTTTAGTTGAGATAAAGGATACTAGAAATCAAAATGCACGTTTAATAATGGAGGAAATTGTTCAACTATCTAAGAAACTTTCTATCTTTTCTGTTATTGAAGGAGTAGAAACAAGTGAAGATGATTTATTGGTTAAAGAAATTGGTTGTGATTATGGACAGGGATACTATTATAGTCGTCCTATTGATTCAAATGATTTTACAAGCAAGATGCTAAATAAGTTTAATAAATAATTTTAATTGGGAGAATTTTAATGGAAAATTTATTAATAGATAATATGCTGGAAAATGCTAAAATTGGAATTTGGGTTATTGAATTGTCACATAATAAAAAGAATGACCCTAAAATGTTTGGTAATACTCATATGAAATTACTGTTAGGAGTAGCGGATTCTTATTCACCGGAGGAAGTTTATCAATTTTGGGTAGAACGAATACATCCAGCTTATGTTTCTTATGTAGAGGAAGCAGTTGAACGTTTAATAAGTGGGAATAAGGCAGAAGTCGAATATCCTTGGAAACATCCTGAAAATGGCTGGATGTATATACGATGTGGCGGGTATCTCAATACTAATTTTACACAATGTTATCGATTGGAAGGGTATCATCAAGATATTAGTAATTTAATTTTCCGTTTCGAACCATTCTCATTTGATTATCAAATTCAAGATCAACTTTTATTTAAAGAATATTCACGCTATTATATGGATATATACGATGAATTATGTGAAATTGATCCGGTTACGAATACGATGGAGATTGTTTTTCAACGAAAAGATAAATATTTATCCATATTTTCGGGAATTAATTTTTTTGAATTTATAAAAAAATATATTTATTCTATGGATCATCTTATCATTTGTGAAACTTATAATGAATTATCTTCAGCAAAAAAACAAAAAGTGACGATTGATGTTCGTATTCATAATAGTAATGATGGGTATTCATGGATACGGCTTGTTTTTGTACTAGCACAAATGAACTATAGTCCTAAAGTTTTAATGGGAATTATGGACATTCAAGAACAAAAACGAAATATGGAGTTTTTTATTGATAGTGATGCAATACTCTCAACGATTATCGAGGAAAATGCTTATATTTTTGATATAGATATAATGACACAAAACATATCTGCTATTAAAGGTGAAAATTTATCAATTCATGATATGTCTTATAACAAATTTTTATCTTTATTTATGCAGAGATGCAGTGATATTTCTGAATTAGAATATCTTAATAGTTTTTTATCATTTAACCATTTAAAAGAACTTGTTTTTCAAAAAAAGAATGCACATATCGATATCCGTGAAAAAACAGAGCATTTTCTTTATGGCTGGTATCGGATCCATTTAATGGTTCCTAAAGCATTAGAAGACCGTATTTTAATTCTAATTAAAAAAATCGATAAAGACGATGTATTTCAAACGGTAATTACAAAATATGTACAAAAGAATTTTGAATCGCTCTGTTATATTGATTGCGATAGTGGCAAATATTTACAATTTGTTACTGAAGGAATGAAGGAACTAATTTTTAATGAAAATGAATTTGATTATAAAGATGCCTTAGATACATTTATTGAAAGTCAGGTGGTTATAGAAGATCGCAAAGTAGCTCAAACTAAAATGAATCTCGATTATATTTTTTTAACTTTGCAAAAAGATGGCGACTATTTTTGTAATATACGAATTTTGGATAGTTGTGGAGAATTTCACCAAAAAACAATACACTATTATATTTATGATGAAGATACAAAAATCATATTAATGATGGTTGCAGATACCACAGAACAATATTTATTAAATCAAAGTGAAAAAGAGCAAATAGAAAGATTAAAGCTAAAAGCAAATACAGATGAGTTAACTGGACTATATAATCGATATTATTGTAAAACACATATTAATGAATATTTACAAGAAGTACCTCAAGGACAGCAGGCGGTTTTTTTATTAATTGATCTAGATAATTTTAAAAATCTTAACGATTCTTTAGGACATTTAGCTGGTGATCAAGCATTAGTTGATGTAGCAAATGTTTTGAAAAATTCATTTTGTGATGATGCTATTATTTCACGTTTTGGAGGAGATGAATTTGTGGTTTTTGTAAAAAACATTCAAGACATCAAGCTTTTTAATCGTTTAATATCCAGACTTCTTCAACAATTAGATTTGTATTATCAAAGTGAAAAGGATCAGATAAACATCCAAGCTTCTATTGGAATAGCACTAGCACCTATTGATGGTAGAGATATGAATACTTTATATTTAAAAGCAGATAAAGCGTTGTATCAAGCAAAAGAAGACGGAAAAAATAGATACAAGTATTACAATAATTAGTTTTGTTTAGATAAGATGTTAACTAAATATTTAGCCCAATTTAATATTAATTGAACTCTAGCAAAATAAATTGGAATTCTAAAGATAAAGTATGTACAAGCAAGATGAGTTAAGGTACTATAATGGAGCATAATCAAAAATATATTTATTTCTGTGTTTAAGAAAGTATAAGAAAATATCTTTTTTATATTGTCCTCATTATGATGGGGTGGGAATAATAAAAAATGAATCTTAATTTGGGAATATTAAACTCTATTTTTATAGAGTTTTTTTTGTTATTGGAGGTATTGAAAAATATTATATAAAAATAAATATAGTAGTTATTTTGGGCGAAACAGGGATAAGATGGACTTTTTTTGCAAAATATGTATATTTTTTTCGACAATTTTTTATAGACTGATATAGTCTATTTAAGCATATCTGTTAACTTTTGCTACACATCTGAAAGAAAAAGTTTCACCAGTGACCCATTTTGACAATGTCGTTAATTATGGTTAATTTTACAGTGTTGTAATCTTTTTATAATTATGCCTATAATTTTGTCATAAAGGAGGGGTAAATAATGTTAAATACTGTAGCATTAGTAGGGAGATTAGTAGATATCCCGGAAATGAAAACAACGATTGGAGGTGTAAAAGTAGCAAATGCAACTATTCAAATCGAACAAGGTTTTAAAAATAGTCTTGGTGCATTTGAAAATGATTACATTGTTGTAAGTTTATGGCGCGGTATCGCTGAAATGATTATTGATTGTGCAAGACCAGGATGCATGATTGCAGTTAAAGGAAGACTGCATTCGAGAACATTAGAATGTGCCGAGTCAAAACAAATTACTTCAATTGAAGTAATTGCAGAACGAGTTTCTTTATTAGATAAATATTTCAAAAACTATGATTAAATATCATTTGAGTTTAACCGGCTTATTTGTTATAATGATTTAACGAAAGTGGGTGAAAAAATGACTATTGATCAAAGTAAAATTAGAAATTTTTCAATTATCGCACATATCGATCATGGTAAAAGCACCCTAGCAGATCGAATTTTGCAAATAACTGGAGCTGTCGCAGATCGTGAAATGAAGGCACAGTTACTCGATAGTATGGATTTAGAGCGAGAAAGAGGAATTACCATCAAATTAAACGCAGTTCAACTGAATTATACTGCTAAAGATGGTCAAACATATTTGTTACATTTAATTGATACACCAGGTCATGTCGACTTTACTTATGAGGTATCGAGATCGTTGGCTGCTTGTGAAGGTGCAATATTAGTTGTTGATTCAGTGCAGGGAGTTGAAGCACAAACGTTGGCAAATGTGTATTTGGCTCTAGATAATAATTTAGAAATATTGCCAGTTATTAATAAAATCGATTTGCCAAGTGCTGACCCGCAACGAGTTATACGTGAAGTTGAAGAAGTTATTGGTTTGCCGGCAGATCATGCACCGTTGATTTCAGCAAAGAGCGGTTTAAATGTTGAAGAAGTTCTTGAAAAAGTTGTACAGGAATTTCCTGCTCCTAGTGGAGATGTGAATAATCCAACACAAGCTTTGATTTTTGATTCTTATTATGATAGTTATCGCGGAGTAATTGTATTTGTTAGGGTTAAAGAAGGAACTATTAACGTTGGAGATCATGTGAAGTTTATGGCAACAGGAGCAACATATGAAGTAACTGAATTAGGTGTAAGAACTCCTCGTGAAGTAAAAAAAGAACAGTTAGTGGTAGGTGAAGTAGGCTGGTTTGCCGCTTCAATAAAATCCATCCAGGATATTCATGTGGGGGATACTGTAACTACAGTTGAAAATGAGTCTAATATTCAATTACCCGGATACCGCCAATTAAATCCGATGGTATATTGTGGTTTATATCCTGTTGATAACGCTCGTTATAAAGATTTACGGGAAGCGTTAGAAAAAATGAAATTAAGTGATTCATCATTAATGTTTGATCCAGAAACCTCACAAGCATTAGGATTTGGATTTAGATGTGGTTTTTTAGGCTTGTTGCATATGGATGTTATTCAAGAACGTTTAGAAAGAGAATTTGATCTTGATTTAATTGCAACGGCACCATCAGTTATTTATCATTGCTATTTGACAGATCGTAGTGAAGTAATCGTTGATAATCCAGCGATGATGCCTGAGCCGCAAGTAATTGATCATATTGAAGAACCTTATGTTAAAGCTTCTATTATGACTCCAAACGAATACGTAGGGGTTATCATGGAATTATGTCAATCTAAACGTGGAGAATATCAGGATATTGAATATATTGATGATACTCGACGTAATGTAATTTATGAAATTCCTTTATCTGAAATTGTATATGATTTTTTTGACAAATTAAAATCAGGTACTAAAGGCTATGCATCTCTTGATTATGAATTGATTGGCTATCGTACTAGCAAACTTCAAAAAATGGATATTTTATTGAACGGAGAAGTCGTTGATGCACTTTCAACAATTGTGCATAAGGATTTTGCATATGGACGAGGAAAAATTATCTGTGAAAAATTAAAAGAAATTATTCCAAAACAAATGTTTGAAGTGCCAATTCAAGCAGCACTACAAGGGAAAATAATTGCCCGTACTACAATTAAGGCGATGCGTAAAAATGTATTGGCAAAATGTTATGGCGGCGATATTTCTCGTAAAAAGAAATTACTAGAGAAACAAAAAGAAGGTAAAAAACGAATGAAGGCAGTTGGAAATGTTGAAATTCCACAAGAGGCATTCATGGCGATATTATCTGTTGACGATGAGTAGGATAAATTATCTATCCTACTTATTTTTTTGTTGTAAATAGTCTTGATAGCCATTACAATATAAATATATACGAATAAAGGAGAATGAAAATGACAATCAAATTACCAGACAATTTTTTCTTTGGGGCGGCTTTATCTGGTCCGCAAACTGAAGGTGCTTATAACGTTGGTGGTCGCCTAAGATCATACTGGGACATGTGGTCTGACCAGGAAATCAATGCTTTTCATAACAATGTTGGCTCATATGTCGGAAATGATATGTATCACCGTTATGAAGAAGACATAAAACTGTTCAAATCAATGAACTTTAAATCTTTTAGAACATCAATGCAGTGGACTAGACTGCTTGATCAGGATGGAAATATTAATCCAGAAGGAGCTGCATGGTATCATAAACTGATCGATTGTGCCAATGAAAACGGAATCGATATCTTTATGAACATGTATCATTTCGATATGCCTGAATATTTATATAAACGTGGTGGTTGGGCTAATCGTGAAGTTGTTGAAGCTTATGCAAATTTTGTTAAAAAGGCAATGGAGGAATTTGGTGGCAAAGTTAAATATTGGTTTACATTCAATGAGCCAATCGTTGAACCAGAACAGCAATATTTGCATGGGGTTTGGTTTCCCTATGAAAAGAACATTAAACGTTCATTGGATGTCCAATATAATATCACATTAGCACACTGTCTAGCAGTAATGAACTTTAGAGAACTGCAGGCTAGAGGGAAAATGGTTGAAGGAGCGAAGATAGGGATGATCAACTGCTTTGCACCACCATATACAAAAGAAGATCCAAGTCCAGAGGATCTGGAAGCAGTAAGAATGACAGACGGGTTGCATAACCGCTGGTGGTTAGATGTAGTAGCACACGGACATCTGCCAAAGGATGTAATTGATACAGTAGAAAATGAATGGAAGATCAAAATGAATCGTCGCCCTGGAGATGAAGCAATCTTAGCTGGAGGAAAAGTAGATTGGTTGGGATTTAATTATTACCAGCCGACAAGAATTCAGGCACCAGATCAGAAATTTGATGAAAATGGATTGCCATGTATAGCGAAACCATATATCTGGCCAGAGAGAAGAATGAACGAACACCGTGGCTGGGAGATTTATCCGAAAGGAATCTATGATTTTGGGATGAAGATTAAAAATGAATGTCCGGATCTGCCTTATTTCATATCAGAAAATGGAATGGGGGTAGAAGGAGAAGAAAAATATATGGATGAAAATGGATCGGTACAGGATGATTATCGAATAGAATTTGTAAGGGATCATCTGGAATGGATTGCAAAAGCAATAGAAGATGGATCAAACTGTTTAGGATATCATTACTGGGGAGTAATAGACAACTGGTCATGGGCAAATGCTTTTAAAAATCGTTACGGATTCATTCGTGTAGCATTAGATCAGGGATACAAGAGAATTGAAAAGAAGAGTGCTAACTGGATAAGAGAAGTAGCGAAGAATAATGAATTCGAGTAGGAAGTGAGTAATCACTTCCTTTATTTTTTATTAATAATATTTTAATGTACTATCTAATTATTATAGTTTATAATTAATAACGAATAGGATGATATCTCTAATTGTTGTATTAATATTTTTTATTATTAGGAAATTAGTAACATGTTTTGTCTTTAATCAATGATATTTTAATTTTTAAAACCTATTTTGTCATAAAATATTTTAATAAAATTATGGCAGTTATTTTTACTTTGTGGTAAATTTTGTTTTTAATTTACTTACAAGTAAATTTGTTTTATAATGAACAAATGATAAGGAGGCGTAGAAATGGCATTTAATTTTCGAAATAAAATACCTAAGGTACGTTTTTATGGGGCGTCAGAACAAGAACGTGAACAAAAAAATTTACAAGATAACATTGTTAGTCGGCGATTAATCGGACTACTTTGTTTTGTTATTGCTGTTACTTCCGTAATGGCAATACGTTTAGGAATTATACAATTTAAACAGGCTGATGAATTGGCAGTAAAGCTGGAACAATATGGTACTACTACATATACGAGTGATGCTCCTAGAGGAGAAATTGTTGACCGTGAATATGTAAAATTAGTGGAAAATACAAGTGTAATTTGTGCAACATATTATGCACCTAAAAAAATTGATAATGATGTTTTAAAAGAATCAGCTGCTTTTTTAGCAAAAAATATCAATATTGATGTAAATGATAAAAAAATCATTTCTGATCGAGCAAAAAAGGATTATTTTATTTTAGCTTTTAAAGATGTTGCTGACGGATTGATTAGCGATAAAGAAAAAGAAGAAATCAAAGCTCAAGAAAATGCAGACAAAAGATTATATAGTCTTAAATTAGAGAGAATTACTGATGAATTAATTAGTCAATATATGGATGAAGCAACATTAAAATATACTCACTTTTTATACTTGATGCAAAATTGTACGAGTGGTTCGTCAATTTTGGCTGAAGGTTTAACTGATGAGGAGGCTAGTATTATTGGTGAAAATGCAGATATTTTACCCGGGGTGACAGTTACAACAGATTGGGCACGTCAATATTCAAATTCAACAGAGTTTGCTTCAGTTTTAGGCAAAGTGACGACTAAAAAACAAGGGTTACCTGTAGAATTAAAAAATGAATTATTAGCATTGGGATACCAAAATGATTCTAGAGTAGGAACTTCGGGCTTAGAGGAGCAGTATGAAGATATTTTACGAGGGAATGATAGTACCTATACCTTAAATTATGATAGCTCAGGAAACCCAATAATAACAAGTACTAAAGCAGGAACTGCAGGTTCAAATATTCGTATTTCAATTGATTGGGAACTTCAACAATTGGCTAATCAAAAAATCGAAGAGGAATTAAAAGCTTGTAATAGCAGTAATAAATATTTTAATAAAATGTTTTTTATTCTAATGGATCCATATACGGGTGAAATTATTGTAATGGCCGGCAAAACAATCGATAAAGCAACTGGTGAAGTTAGTGATTATGCTTCAGGGAATTACCTAGATGCAAATAAAATCGGTTCAACAATTAAGGGAGGTTCAATTTATACTGGTTTCAAAGAAGGAGTAATTGGACCAAACACTTATTTTGTTGATGAGCCAATCAAAATTAAAGGAACAAAAGCTAAAAAGTCTTGGAAATCTTTTGGAACTATTAATGAAGTTGATGCTCTGGCTTATTCATCAAATGTTTATATGTTTAGGATAGCAATGCTTTTAGGTGGGGCAAATTATGTTTATGATGGGCCGTTGAAAATAAATGAAGAAGCTTTTGATACTTTAAGAAATGATTTAGGTGAGTTAGGGTTAGGAGTTAAAACAGGATTAGATGTTTCAAATGAAGCATTAGGATATCGAGGAAAACAACGTACAGGTGGGTTGTTATTAGATGCAATGATTGGTCAGTATGATACTTACACAAATATTCAATTAGCACAATACGCATGTACATTGGCTAATGGCGGGAAAAGAATCCAGCCCCACTTACTTTTAGACTCATATACTACTGATGAGGATGGAGAAATACAAGTTAATTATGAGGCAAATACAAATGTATTAGATGATGTTAGTAATCAAGCGACGGCGTTTAGCCAAATTAAACAAGGAATGAGAGCTTGTGTTACCCGAACTGAAGGAACTGCACATTCTTGGAATTCAAAACCATATGTAACTTATGCTAAAACCGGAACAGCAGAAGATTATACAACTGATGATGGTAAGACTGGAACAACCGATTATCCTAATCATTTACAAATAGGTTATGTGCAAACAACGGAGGATTCTAGACCAGAAGTTGCTTTTGCTTGTATGAGTTATCGACAAACTACTGCAACAAGCGGATCTAGTTCTGCTCCGATTGTTGCTCAAGCAGTAATTGATCGTTACTGGGAGAAGTATCACTCAACAAATTAAAAAAAGTGCTAGTAATTATTTAAATACTATGATAATATATTAGACGGAAGTTTACTAATGGAGGTGTAACTAATGAGAGAAAATATCATTTATAAATGTACTGAATGTGGTGAAGAAAACTATATCAACACAAAAAATAAAAGAAATCATCCAGATAGAATGGAAATCAACAAATACTGTCCAAGATGTAATAAAAAAACTGTACATAAAGAAAAGAAATAAGCCTTATTGGCTTTTTTTCTTTATAGGAGGAAGAAGATGAAAATAAAAACATTACTGCTAGGTAATATGCAAACTAATGGCTATGTGGTAAGTGATGAGAATCATCATTGCTTAATCATTGATCCTGGAGCTAATGGTAAGAAAGTTGTGCATTATTTGACGGAAAATGAACTAGTTCCAGAAGCTGTTTTATTAACTCATGGACATTTCGATCATATTGGTGCGGTTGACTATTTATACGAACATTACCACTGTCCTATCTATCTTCATCAAGACGATTTAGAAATGCTAGATAATCCTCAGTTAAATTTATCAGTGTATGAAAATCCTTTTACTGTTAAAGCACCAGTTCAGTCAAGCCATGAGGAGATGAAGTTTGGGGATTTTGATGTACAATGGCTACATTTACCAGGACATTGTCCAGGATCGTCAATGATTTATTTAAAAGATGAAAATATAATTTTTTCTGGAGATGTATTGTTTAAAGGGTCAATTGGACGCTTTGATTTTCCAAATTCATCAAAGTATGAAACAATCGAAAGCATAAATAAAATAAAGGAATATGATTTTGATGCTGTTATTTATCCTGGTCATGGACCAAACTCTACGTTAAGTGAAGAACGCCTAAATAATCCATATTTAAAAAAGTCGTAATTTTTATAGTGAACTGCCTTTGTTGGACAAAAAATAATTTAAATTAACTGTAAGGCTTGATTCCTAATTTGTATAGGGGTTAAGCCTTTTCTTTTTACTGTAATTATAGAATTATTATGGTATTCGATATAATCTATCATAGCTTGTTTTAACTCTTCTAATGATTTGAATGTATCTTCAAATCCATAAAACATTTCATTCTTCATTTTTTCCAAGAAGTTTTCTATTAGTAAATTATCCTGACCGTTCCCTTTCGAGACTTTGATTAAGTAATTCCTTTTTCTTTTAATTTATTTTAATATGAGAAATGTTGGTACTGCCATCCTTGATTACTATGGAAAAATTTAGAGAAAGCCATATCTAACATTCGGTATGTTTGAAATAAACTTGGTGTAGTTGATATATCGTATCCTACGATTTTTCTACTATGCATATCTAAAATTGGAGATAAATATAATTTACTCATAGCTGTTTTAAACTCAGAAACATCAGTTGTCCATTTTTGATTAACCGATGTAGTTTTAAGGTTTCTATTAAAATATGTTTTTCTAATATACTTATTCTCTTGTTTATCAAGAAGTAAGTTCTTACAAGTTCCATTCATTTCCCCCTTATAAGAGTTATAACGTTGCTTAGGAGTAGGATTAAGTGCATATAAACCCATATGTGACATAGTACCACTATTCTTTGTTTATTCGTAAGTTTGGACATATAAAAAGTGAACCGAATAGGTTGGACAACTTATTCGGTTCGCTATAATTTTTTACGATTTTTTTAATAATTCAATTATTGCAGTATTTTACAATAATGCGAGTTGATCGCTGTGAGTTTATTTTAGGAAAGAATCCCATGGTTGAAATAATAAAAAATGAGTCATGATATAATTATCTTAGTGTAAATATATTGCAACTTGACATTCTACTAGCTTATATAATTAATGAATATATTAACTTTTCTGCCTGCATGCTCTTTCAAATTATAGAACCTGCTTGCAAAAAATGAAAGCAGCTTGCATAAAGGAATGTGGCGTTCTTATTCCTTCTTCGGATAGAATGTTAGTGAAAGGAAGGGATAACATGAATAAAAAGAATTTGTTATTGTCAGTGGCATTATCAGGAACTATGCTAATGTCCAATGGTATTACCGCATTAACGGCTCAAAATGCTGTATATAGTCCGGGCGTAACGGTAGAGAAAAATACTAATCCAGACTGGGATGCCGATTATACCGCAACCTTTGTTTATGAAGACAAAGATGCACGTGACGCAGAAAGAGTAACAGTTTCAGGTAATTTTCAGTTTTACTCATTAAATGATCCGGTTGTTAAAAATTATGAAAAAACAGCTGATCCTACCGGAGCCAAGGTTTACAGTGCTTATGACTATGATAAGGATAACGCAATGTTCAATGTAAGCGGCGGACAAAATAACGATACACCCATTTATGAACTGGAGGAAACAGGAGACGAAAGATTCGAGATTACACTGCCGTTACCGGGCAATCAGTATTTTTATGATTATACAGTAGAGTATAGTGACGGTTCAAAAGTTACGATTCAGGATCCGGTAAATCCATCAAAGAAAAACAGCTTAACTGATCATGATTCGGGACACAGTGTTTTCTATGTTGGAAACAGTGAAAATACAACAGCAGGACAGGAGTATATTTATCCAAGAGCTGACGGTCAAACAGGGAAATATGAATTTATTGAATACAAGGATGCACATAACACAGATGAAGAAACACAGTCATTAGGTGTTTATCTACCATACAACTATGATCCTTCAAAAACATATAAAACGATTTATGTATCACATGGCGGTGGCGGAAATGAAGCCGAATGGATGGAAATTGGTTCATTGCCAAATATTATGGATAATATCCTTGCGGAAAAAGAAGCAGCAGAAAGTGTTGTTGTAACAATGGATAACAGTCACTTTGGATGGGATTATGATTTAATTGCGAAAAATTTCAAAGAAAATATCATTCCGCTGATTGAAGAGAGATACAGCGTATCTACGAAAGTGGAGGACAGAGCGCTGTGTGGTCTATCAATGGGAGCATTGACAACAGGGACAATCATGTTCAGTTATACAGACATGTTTGGAGCGTATGGAAATTTTTCAGGGACAGCAGATCCACTGATTTGTAAAGACTGGGAGTTATTAAAAACAAAGACAGTATATCTAACTGGCGGGAATCTAGATATGGCTATTCAGGCGACGCAGGAATCTGGAGATTCAGCATTTAACAGAGGGAAGACAGTAAGAGCACATGAATATTTAGAAGAGCTGGGAGTAGAGCATTTTTATGATTTAAAATACGGTTCACATGACTGGGGCGTATGGAGAGATGCATTTACAACATTTGTTAAAGATATTTTATGGGATGTTGAAAAGACAGAACCTAGTCAATATCCTACAGGTGTAAGTGTCACTGAAAATACAAATGAAAATTATTCTGCTGATTATATGGCACATTTTGTATATGAGGATGCAAATCCTAATAAAACGGCTATAAAAGTAAAGGTATACGGAGGTTTCCAATTCTATAAACCTGAAGAAGTTAAAGATTTTGTTGGTCTTGAAGATAACAGTAATATTCCAACTTACAGTGTATATGATTATGCTGATGGAATGTTTTCTACTGGATATGGAATCAACAACAATGATTGTTACTATACATTAAATCCAACGATAAAGGATGAGAGATTTGAGATTGATTTGCCACTACCGGGAAATTTATATGTATATGATTATAAGGTATATTACAATGACGGATCAGTAGAAACAATTCAAGATCCAACTAATCCGGCTCCGGGAAATGACAAAAATGGTAAAAATGCAGGGCATAGTTTATTATATGTTGGTTCTTCAAATGATACTGCTAAAGGACAAGAATATATTTATGCTCGAAATGATGATAAAGTAGGATCTTATTCATTTGTTACATATAAAGCAATTGATGGAACAGAACAGTATTTAGGAGTATATTTGCCAAAAGGATATGATTCATCAAAGACCTATAAAACTATTTATGCATCACACGGCGGTGGCGGTAACGAAGCTGAATGGATGACAGTCGGTGCTGTTCCTAATATAATGGATAACTTATTAGCTGATAATGAGGTTGCTGACTGTATTGTTGTTACTATGGATAATACTTATTTTGAATGGGATTATGATAAGATTGTTCCAAATGTAACTGATTATATTATTCCTTATATTGAAGAAAATTATAGTGTTTCTAAAGATGCAAAAGATAGAGCGTTCTGTGGATTGTCTATGGGTGGACAAACTACTTCTACAATAATTAGAATGTCCCCTGAGTCATTTGGGTATTATGGTGTTTTCTCAAATGGTAACCAAGATTTAAATCCAGCAAGCTGGAATGTTGATGCAATGAAAAATAAAACTATTTATATAACTGCTGGATGTGTTGATACAGCGTACAATCGTACCGTAAGTCCTGGTGGTCCAGGAGTACCACCTTCTAGTGCGTTAGGTTTTGTTGGCTTACTAAACGACTTAGGTGTAGAGCATTCATTTGAATTGAAAGATGGTGCTCATGATTGGGGTGTATGGAGAGACTCATTTACAACATTTGTAAAAGATTATTTATGGGATGTTGAAGAAGTAAAAGATGAGCCAACAGTAAATCCTGGAGATACGACAAAACCGGTTGTAAGTGTAAAAACAGGTGACAGTCTAGATATCATGCCTTATGCACTTGGAACATTGTTGGGAATTGCAAGTTTAAGTGGAATGTTAATAAAGAGAAAAAGAAGTCGCATGTAATTTTTAAATTTAATTATCAAAAAAGACCATGTTCTATTACTTATTGTAAATAGAACATGGTCTTTTTGGTTTATAATAAGTTATTAAGACAATGAGAGATGATTTTATCTACAACTTTATCAAGTGGTGCTTCATCATTAAATATAATGCTTTTTGCGGAAGGACTTCTTTGGTTTGGGGGAATTGGATAATAAGATTGCGTTCAGCCTTTTTACTACACCATTCATCTCTCAAGATGTTCGTTTAAAGTATCTAAGTCAATTTCAAGTATAAATACGTCATCGAATAAATCAATAAATGTATAAAAGTTTCGTGTTCCTCAAAAAAACACTATTTCCTCATCATTATTTGCAATTATCGTCTTAACCTTTTGGATATCTCGGATATGTTGTTTGTGAGTGAAACTGAGTATTGGCTTACCGGGTTGTGGATCACCTTGGTAGGCTAATTCATGATCGCCATTAATTGCATGGTAACCACGTCGTAATAATTCTTGACACACCGAGATTTTGCCAGTATATGCTCTCCCTTCAATGAGATAATTTTTAATTTCTATAAATCATAAATAAAGTAGCTTTCCTTTTTTAGGATTATATAATCTTTTATATTATAGCATTTGTTTTTATGAAATAGTTTGTTAGAATAGTGATAATTTAGAATGTTTTGAAAGTATTTCCTTCTGGTAATCGTACTCATAGTGAAGAGGAGGATTTATTATGAATAAAATTGGATATTTTTTTATTACAGGTTTTATAATGACAATAATGTCAGTACCATTGATTCAAACAGTTAAGGCAGATCAACCGGTTGGAACACAAGTGATAAGCTTATCACAACAAACGATTGAGACAACTGTATAATATTGCTCTTGCACCGAGGCTTGTAACGAAGAACAAATTTCACAGTGTTCATCAACTCATCATCAAATAAAGGTGCATCAAAAAGACGGCTGCCGTTTTCATTCTAGTCGCCATCATTAAATAATATCGATTAGAATATGTGAGGGACTTATGCGTACAGAAGAAGAAATAACCAAAGCCATTGATCAATATGCAGATATGGTAAAAAAAATATGTTTTATTCAGATGAAACAGCAATGTAATGTTGACGATATTTTTCAAACTGTTTTTATTAAATATGCAAATGGTCCGCATTTTAACAGTCCTGAGCATGAGAAAGCTTGAATTATTCGAGTCACAATAAATGCATGCAAAGATGTTTTTAAAAGCTGGTTTCGTAAAATTGTTGAATTCAAACAAAATATTGAAATATTATCAGTTGATGATTCATATTTAATCTATCATCAAAGTTCTGATTTAATGCAAGCTGTGTTATCGTTACCAAATAGTTATCGTAATGTTATTTATCTCTTTTATTATGAGGGTTATAAGGCTGTTGATATAGCACATATCCTTCATAAAAAAGAAAATACGATTCATACATGGCTTAAACGAGCCAAAAAACAATTAAAGGATAGATTAGGAGGTGATTATTTTGAATAACCCATTGAAAGAACTTGATCAAATCTATGCTAGTGAAGAGATAAAGAAACAAACTCTTAATTATGTAATTCATTGTAAGCATTATTCTAATTTGCTTCTTTTAGTGCCGTTATGCGTTTGTGTCTTATTGTTCGGTATATTTATTTTTCCTAAAGATGGCAAGATTGTTCCAGTAGCTTATGTTTCACTGGATATTAATCCAAGTTTAGAATTGCAGCTTGATGCAAAAGACATAGTTATTAAAGTAGTTACCTACAATCAAGAGGACCAAAGAGTTATCGATAAATTAACTCTTACTGGTGTAAAACTTCAAGCAGCAATACTTACCTTGCTAAGTGACGAGCAATATAATGATTATCTTCAAAATGGTTTATTAGAAGTTTCGGTATTTGCTAATAATCAAAGCTTATCATCAAGCCTTGAAATAACATTAAATAATTTATTATCAAAGCAGCTTGGAACTAATCGATATCATTGTTCACAAGTTGATCAAGAAACTCATCATAACGCTTCATCACATCATATGTCTGCGGGTAAATATCAAATTATTGAAACGATTATGTCTTATACTTCACAATATTCTTTTGCTGAACTTAATAAGTTTAGTGTTCAAGAACTGTATAATATTTTAGCTATATTTAATCAAGAGGAGGTTCCTGAAGGGTGTCAGCCAGGGCATAATCAAGATAGTCATCATAGAAATCATAATCAGCCTAAATAAAAAATCATAAACTATAATACTGTTTATGATTTTTTACGAGTTGATTTATCATTGTTGAAAAAATTAGCATATTTATAATTATACCAGATTTTCGAGTAATTAAATTTTTTGCCGTTTGAAAGGAAAACGTTATCATCGATAATTAAACCAAAGGCACCAGGTTCTAGGTTTAAAAGCTCTTGATCTTCTTTTGATAGTGGTTTAGCAAAAATGTATTTTTCAGAAAAGCCGATCGTAAGTTTTAAATCATTAATAATAAAAGAAAAAATTGATGTTTTTGCAATGTCTTCATTAAGATAAGGAATGATGTCTTTGTTATAGTAAGTATATTCAACAGCAAAAGGGATATCATCAATATACATTAATCGTTTTATTGCATAAACTGGAGTACCAACTTTACATTCTAAATGTTCTGCTAGATCAGTATCACAGTCAATTAATTTAAAACTTAAAATATCACGTTCTAATTTTTCACCGGGATGTTCAGCTGAAAAACCGATTGTGTTATTTAATTTGATAGTTCCTTTATTTGGTTTTCGAATGTAAAAACCACTACCATGAATAGCAAATAACAATCCATCATTAACCAGCAAATTAATAGCATTGCTGATGGTGTTTTTACTAGCATCATATTCTTTCATCAGCTGCCCACCAGTAGGCAGTTTTTTTGTTTCTTCAAATTCACCATTTTCAATTCGTTTCTTTAAATCAATGGAAATTGTTTCGTACTTTCTCATAATATCTCCCATCCTTATTTATAAAAATATCATTTAATTATTATTTTGTAAAGTGTTTGGTAACAATTTTGCATATATAGGACAAAAAAGAAACCCCTTACATTTTGTATTGACACTGGTATTAAAACGTTGTATTCTAAAAGTAGATAACAATAAAATTGTTTGGTAACAATCGCAAAAGATGTAGAAAAGGAGTGTGAATATTGATAATAAATAAATGTGTTAGTAGTTTGGGGAAATAAAGGGGATAAACGAATGAAATAGTGTTTATTTTGGAAAGGAAACTTTATTATGAAAAAGAGAGGTAAGATTGTTTCGTTATTAGTTATAGTGGCGATGTTTTTTAGTTATATTGTACCAATCAAGGCTCAAGGAAATTGGCAACAGCATTTAGATCAAACTATCTTGAAAGTGGGTTATACAGAGGTTTATAAAGATAATAAACCGGTAGTACCAAATGCTAATCTGACAATTACGATAACTGGAACGGGATTGAGTGGTAAAGAATATAACACAGTACTGATTGATGAAGAAGCAAGAGAAGTAGAAGCAACAAAGCAAAATGGGGTAATCAATGGTGACACTACTCAATTAGTGCTGCAAGTACCAGGAACATTGTCAGGGGGTCAATATCAAGTAAGAACAACGATTGATAGTGAAAGTGTTACAAATGGTCTAATTTTATTAAATAATGTTAATTTAAGCAGTAAGATCAGTACCAACGTTACTGGATATTCAGGAGTAACAGGCGATTTAATTGATGGTATTCAGTGGGCAATGTATACGCCCGTTACAAATAAGCCAACTAGAGAAAATCCAGGAATTTTTACATTTGATTATGGAGAGGATTTAATAGATGTGTATTCTTTAGATCTATATTCAACATATGGAAATGACCAAGGCCCTAAAGTTGCAGAAATATTATATTGGGATGATAGTAGTCAAACTTGGGAAAATATTTTAAATAATGGCAGTCGTGAATTTGAATTTAGGTGGGATAAGAATATTGAATGTGAGCCATTTCGAATTCAATTTGATCAAGTTTATTCAACTAATAAAATCATGTTAAAAACATTAGATTCATATACTAGTTGGGAAAATACGAATGATATTGTTGAAGTACAGGTATGGGGTTATAAATCTGGAGAGTTACCATCTATTCAAATAAGTTCTTCACAAGGAAATTATGGTGTGAAAAATATTGTACCAATGGTAATAAAAAATAAGAATAAATCTACTACAATAAATTTAGAGTTAGTCGATTTTAAATCTCATCAATCACTAGCAAGACCAGTCAAATATCAAGTTGAGATGAAAAATGGTAAATTAAATTATGAATTTGTAATTCCTAAGACAGTACCAGTGGGTACATATAGTATTCATGTTACTTGTGAGGGATTAGATCTTTATAGTGATGAGTATCGTATTTCGTTAGATCAAGATATAAATATTGAAAACTGTTCTAAATATTTAGATATTTCTTTGGTTAATGATCAAGCCTATAAAATTACAAGTATAACTGATGGTGACATAAAAAGCGGTTGGAGTAATAATGGGAATACGTCTTTATTGTTTGAAGTTAAACCTGAAAATAATAAGTTTGCCAATATTGCATTAAAGAAAATGAGAATTTATACGAGTAATAAAAACATTGAAACTGTTACCTTAAAAGGTATTGCGAATACTAATTATTATCGTAATGTTAATGTCAATGAAAATGGGATGATCAATGATTTAGCTGGTGATTTTAAACCAGACTGGAAAAGTGATAAAAATGGGGATTATTTTGAAGTTGATCCCGGTTATTTATCTTTGGGAAATATATTTATTTTAGAATTACAAAGTAATGAAAATATTGTAATCAATGAAATTAAAACAGAAGGTGTATATTTAAAAGATAATCTTTTATCAAATGCCCGAGTTTATCATAATGGTGAAAATATTGATGCAGCTGGAATGGTTGATAATAATGTAAGTAGTTATTATAAAACTACATATTCTGATAGTGATGAGTATATCTTAGATTTTTCACCACGGACAATTACAACTAATGAACTTGTTTATACGGCACATTTTCCTAATTCACAAGGTATTGGTAATTTGACTGTGGAAATTTGGGATGGTAATGGTTGGAAAAATGTTGATACATTTGATTTTAAACATAAAACCGATAATCAAATTAGAGAATCACAGCAGCTTATTTTTAATGAACTTACAACTAGTAAAATTCGCTTGATCGTAAATAAAGCTAATCTAGTTTGGGATAATTCCTATTTATTTACAGATTTAAATGCAATTGGAACAATAAATAATAATGCTCAGTACTATGCTGAAAGTATTGATACCAATATAGTTGTAAATCAAGGTGAAAGCAAATTTCCAATTCCTCATTTAAAAGGCTATGAGGTATCGATCAATAGTTCTGATCATGAGGAAATCATTGATTTAAATGGTAATATTAATGCACCTTTGACAGATACAAAAGTTAAAATAACATTAAAGGTTAGTAGTGAAGATGGTCAGGATGTTGGTATCACAGATGAGTTTGAAGTTGTTGTACCAAGAAGAGTTTTGTCCGGCAATAAATTGATTTCAACTATTGTTGATAATGAAACGATTTATAATAATCCGTCAATGGGATGGGTTCAATATTATGAATTCCAAGATACCGATGTTGATAAATATTGGGCTGAAATGGATGAATTATATGCTCAAGGTTTAAAGACAAATATTTTATATATTCGTAATCCTTGGAGCTGGTATGAACCATCAGAAGGAAATTATGCATGGAATGATCCTGATAGCAGGTTGAGTAAATTAATTAGTGGAGCAAGAGCGCGAGGTATTCAATTAGCTTTTAGGGTATTGGTGGATTCAAGTGATGCTTTTCAGCAGGCAACACCAGAATATGTATTTAAAGCAGGAGCAAGCTGGTATAAAACTGATCGAACTGATGATACGGCACCAGAAATCGATGCTAAAGATCCATATATTAATGATCCTGTTTTCTTAGAAAAATTAGATAAGTTTATTAAAGCATTTGGTGCAGAGTTTAATAATGATTTAGATATTGCTTTTATTGATGGTATGGGCTTTGGTAACTGGGGTGAAGCACATCACGTTAAATTTAGTACTGAGTGGGATGATAATGTTTATGATGCGGTTGAAAAAGTGATTAAAATATATGATAAATATTTCCCGGATGTTTTATTGGGAGCTCAAGAAGGACAACCAGAAAATTATGGGACTCAAGAAAATGATGAGATCATTAATACTGACAAACCTTATACTGGAGCATTTGACAAAGAATATGATTTTGTTGTTCGCCGTGATACATTTGGCTGGATGACGGATGCAATTAGAAATCAAACATTAGAATGGTTTAATCAAGGAATACCAGTTTTTGCAGAAAATTGTTATCATTCATTTAAAGTACGAGAATACTGGTATAATAATGCTGGTTATCCGACTTTGGATGGTATTTTACGTCAGGTCGTAGCTGATGCTTTGACATGTCGAGCAAATACTCTAGATGCTCGGGTTGTAATGGACTGTCAGAAATGGCTAGAGAATGATCAACAAAACGGTTCTTGTTTATTGAATAAATTTGGTTTGAATGGTGGCTATCGCCTCGCTTTGACTAGTTTAGAAGTTCCTGAGCTTTTCACGACTGGGGAAGAAATAACGATTAAACAAGCGTGGCGTAATTTAGGGCTAGGCATGTTGCCGAATAAAAATAAACATTGGGATAATAAATATCATGTTGCTTTCGCATTATTGGACCCAAAAACAAATCAGGTTATTTATCAATATAATGAAGATACTGATAAAGTAAACCCGGGTGATTGGCTTTTCGAAGATGGAAATAATCATTATGAGACTACATTTAAATTGCCAAATAGTATTAAATCAGGTGAATACAAACTAGCAACAGCAATTGTTAATGACAAAAATAATAATCTTCCGGAAATTGCTTTAGCCCTTAAAGATGCGGAAGTGACAGAGCAGGGCTGGTATGTTTTAGATAGTATTAATGTAAAAAATATAAATGATTCAGATACAACATTTGGTATTTTTATTGAAGATACTGTAAATGGTAAAGTTATAGCTGATAGGTCAACTGTTAACGCTGGTGAAAGCGTTACTTTAAAAGTTGTTCCTGACCAAGGCTATGAACTTGATCAATTACTAATCAATGAAAAGGCAGTTGAAATTAAGGATAACTCATATATGATTAAAAATGTTACGGCTGATATTCGTGTAAGGGCCTCATTTAAAAAAGCTGGTGAAGTAACCGTAAAACTTGATGAGTCTAAGGATAGTTCAGTAGTAGCAACGGGAGATGAGGTTCAATTATTTGGATATATAGGAATGTTTATCGGAGCATTAGTTTTATTAGCTGAGTTGAAAAGGAAATTTAAACATCAGAGCTAAAATATAAAAGCAGGTAATTTACCTGCTTTTTCCACATATAATTATATTTACTAAAATAATAATCTTTTATTAGTAAATTAATTGACATGGTTTACGTGATTAACTATAATTGTTAGTGCATAGGATTGTTACTATTTGATTAGGCAAGACCTGGTTGTTTAAAGCGTTTATAAGCGTGATGAACAATCAGGTCTTTTATATTTATTTGGGAACTTTAACTAATCAAAATAGCTATTCTATACGGGAAAAGGAGGAAGTTATGAAAGGAAGATGGAATCAAAAATTATGTGCTGTAGCAACTGTTTCAATGTTGTTATCATCAGCACCAGTTGGGGTATTAGCACAAGAAAATGCAAGAATTACTCAGTCAGACCCCGAAGAAGTATATGTTGATATCATTGGAGATGGGCAAAGAACCACGCTATTTAATGAAAATTGGAAGTTTCATCGTGGTGATATAAATGATGCTCAAAACAAAGATTACAATGATTCAACTTGGGAAACGGTGAATTTACCACATGACTATAGTATTGATCAAGATTTCACAACAAGCGGAGAAGCAGAGAGTGGTTTTTTACCAGGTGGCGTTGGCTGGTATCGAAAAACTTTTGTAGTACCTAAAAAATATCAAGAAAAACAATTGATGATTGAGTTTGATGGCGCTTATATGAATGCTGAAGTTTATTTAAATGGGACAAAATTAGGTGAGCATCCATATGGATATACTGCTTTTGCATTTGATTTGACTGAGGGCTTAATCTGCGATGGTGAGACTGAAAATGTTTTAGTAGTAAAAACTAATAATAAAATTCCAAGTAGTCGCTGGTACTCTGGAAGTGGGATTTATCGAGATGTAAAGTTAACAGTTACAGATAAGGTTCATGTTGGCTATAATGGAACTAAAATCATTGCTAAAGATTTAGAAAATACTAAGGACAATAATGTTAAAGTTGATGTTACAGCAACAATCGATAATGATAGCGATACAAATAAAACGATCACAGTTAAAAATACTTTATTGGATGCTCAAGGAAATGCCGCGGGTAGTACCGTCACTAATGAAGTTGAATTAGCAGCTAAAAGTACAAAAGATGTAAAACAGGAAGTGTCTGTTATTGCTCCTAAATTGTGGTCCACTGAGGATACAAATTTATATACAATGAAAACTGAAATCGTGGCGGATAATAAAGTTTTAGATACTTATGAAACTGAGTATGGTTTCCGCTATTTTGATTTTGATAATAATACAGGTTTTTCATTAAATGGTGAAAAAATAAAATTAAAAGGTGTTTGTCTGCACCATGATCAGGGTGCACTAGGAGCAGTTGCTAATCGTGATGCAATTGAACGGCAGGTCAAAATATTAAAAGAAATGGGATGTAATGCGATTCGTGTTACCCATAATCCTGCGGCATCAGTTTTATTAGAAGTATGTAATGAAAATGGAATGTTAGTTATTAATGAAGCTTTTGATGGCTGGACCGAATATAAAAATGGAAATGTTAATGACTACACTTCACATTTTAATGAAGTAATTAGTACCGATAATCAAATTGTTAATGGAAAAGCTGGAATGAAGTGGGGCGAATTTGATGTTAAAGCAATGGTTGATGGTGCTAAAAATGATCCAAGTGTAATTATGTGGTCATTAGGTAATGAAATTGATGAAGGAGTATCAGGAAATACCTCACATTATTTAAATTTAGTTGATGATTTAATTAAATGGGTTCAAGAGGTTGATACAACTCGTCCAGTCACAAATGGTGATAATCGCAAAAATACTAATCCAAATGCGATGCTCAGCCAAATTAATCAAAAAATATATGAAGCTGGTGGCGTGGTTGGAATGAACTATGCAAATGGTGATCAAACTATAGCTATGCACAATACTTATAGCGATTGGCCACTATACGGTTCTGAAACGGCAAGTGCTGTCCATAGTCGTGGAGTTTATAATACTACGGGTAAAGATGATAATACTTTACAAATGTCAGAATATGATAATGATGAGGCAAAAGTTGGCTGGGGACATTCAGCAAGTGATGCCTGGCAATTTGTTATTAAGAATGATTTCAATGCTGGAGAGTTTGTGTGGACTGGTTTTGATTATATTGGTGAACCAACGCCATGGAATGGAACTGGAGCAGGAAGTGCAAGTGGTCAGGGAGCTAAACCTAAATCATCATATTTTGGAATTGTTGATACTGCGGGATTTGTAAAAGATACTTATTATTTATATAAAAGTATGTGGGACGAAGATACAACTACTTTGCATTTAATGTCAACATGGAACAATGATGAAATAGTCAAAAATAATAATGGTAAGGTCAAGGTCGATGTATTTACTAATGCTGCAAAAGTGGAGTTATATTTAAATGGGAATAAAGTGGGGGAAGATACAGCAACAACGCATACTACTGCTTTAGGATATAAGTATCAAACATTTTCAAATGGAGAATTTTACCCAAGCTTTAATGTAACCTGGGCTTCAGGAACGTTGAGTGCTAAAGCATATGACAAAAAAGGTAATTTAATTACAGAAACTGAAGGAAGAAGCAGTGTAACGACTAATACCAAAGCTGCAAAATTAGCGATAAGTGCTGATAAAAAGGAAATTTTAGCTGATGGCAGTAGTTTATCTTATCTTACTGTCGATGTTAAAGATATGAATGGAAATATTGTCGCTGGAGCTGATAATCGTATTAATTTCAAGATTGAAGGAAATGGTAAAATTGTTGGGGTTGATAATGGTAATGCAGCTGATACTGATAGTTATAAGGGAACTTCACGAAAAGCCTTTTCAGGAAAGGCATTAGTGATTGTTCAATCTACTAAAGATGAGGGATCATTTACACTTAGTGCCAGCAGTGATGGTTTAAGTGGTTCAAATATTTCTGTCAAGACGGTTAAAAATGCTGTTGAGGGTGATGCTTATCTGCAAAGTTACACAATTGCTAAAAATTTATATGTTAATGTTGGTGAAGAACCTGATCTGCCTGCAAAAGTTGTAGGAACATACAATAATGGGGAGACAAGAGACTTAACGATTAAATGGAATGAATATGATAAAGAATCATTAAATAAAATTGGTGAGTTCACAATAACAGGAAAACTTCAGGATAGTGAAGCTGTAGTAACTGTAACGGTTCATGTAATTGGTAATGTCGTAGCCATGGAAAACTATTCAACAGTAACTAGTGCAGGAATTACACCGGTATTACCACAAACGGTTCGAGGACTTTATGAAAATGGAAATTATAGTGAGGCTTTTCCGGTTAAATGGAATATTCCTGCTGATGCTTTTAAAAATGAAGGAGTGGTAACAGTAAAAGGTACAGTCAATGTTCTAAATGAAGTAAAAGATGTTACAGCAACTGTTCGAGTAGCACCAAAATTAGCTGATTCGCAGAATATTGCTTCAAAGAATTATCAAGATACACCATTATTTACAAATGGGAAAATGGTCAATGGTGTTCCAAGTGAACCAACAGCAACGCCAATCAATGATTCATTGAGTGAATTAAATGATGGGATTACTAATGAAAGTGGACGCGAAAGCGCACGGTGGACAAATTGGAGTTTAAGAAATGAAAATCCTCCGGTGGATACTTATGTACAATTAGAATGGCAAAAAGAATACTTGATGCAAAATATTAAACTGTGGCATTTTACGGATAATCAATTCAGTGTTTTACCAGGTGATAACAATGTCCGGTTTGAATATTATGATGTTCCAACAAATTCATGGCAAGAAATTGAGTCTTCGCACATTACACAAGTACCATATACATCTGGTGATACTCCATATGGATTTATTCACCCGATTACAACTAATAAATTACGCATATGGATGAAGTCACCGCAAGTTAATAAATGTATTGGTTTAACAGAAATAGAAGTATATGATTATATTTTACCAGTAACTGCAAATTCATCTGCAAATCTAGATGATTTAAAATTAGATGGGGTTAATATTAAAGAATTTAATGGTTATCGAGGGTATGATAAGCTTACTAAAACATATACTGTTGATTTGAAAACAGCTGATACCCCATCAGTTATAGCTCAAGGTAATAATAATGAAGCAATTACTGTTTTACCAGTATATAATAATGAAGTAAAGATCATTGTTAGAGCGGAAGATGGTAAAACGATAGAAAATTATACTATTAAATATATTATCTCGGTAAACAAAGAGTTTCTTGAAAACTATATTGAAAGCGATGAAATAAAGAAAGTTTTTGAAACAAGTGAAGAATATACAGTCCAATCGTATCAAGAATTTAAGGAAGCATATGATCAAGCAATAGTGATTTTGAAAGATGATCAGGCAACACAAAAACAAGTTGATGATAGTTATGAAAAATTACAAACTATGTATCAAGCTTTAGTTAAAAAGACTGAAGAAAAAGTTGATAAGAGTCAGTTAGAAGCACTTTTAGCTATTGCTGATAAGATTACTGAAGATATTTTAAGTAGTCTTGATGCTGATTTAGTTAAAGAGTTTAAGACCGCTTTACAAGCAGCACAAGATATTTATACTGGAAATGATGTAACTCAAGCTCAGGTAAATGCTGCTATTACACGGTTAAATGTGGCAATTGAAAATTTAAATATTCGTGATTTCAATAAGATTAAATTACAGGAGCTAGTTGAGCGGACTGAAAAATTATCTGCTAAAGATTATACAAGGGCTTCTTGGGAACGATTAGAAAAAGCTTTATCAGCAGCCAAAATTGTCTTAGCAGATGAAAAGGCGACACTGGCAGCTGTTGATGAAGCCAAAACGGTTTTACAAAATGCTCTAGAACAATTAGAGAAAGTTGCGATTAGCGAAGAGTCTTCTCAAGGAGTAAAAACTGGTGATGCGGCTAATTTTGCTGGTATATTTGCATTAATGGTTTCAACTGCGAGTCTGGTTTTATGGATGAAAAGAAGAAAAGAAAATAATTAGTAATAATAGAAGGATGTTTTAATATGACATCCTTTTTTGGAAATTTGACATTTTTATGATTATCGTATTCGTTGTATATTCTTACTAAGATTGTATAATATAAGTATAGAAAAAGGAGGCGTTTAAAAATGAGTATACCAATAATTATTGTACTTATAGTAGTGGCGTTAATTGTGATTTACTGCATAGTTGCATATAACACATTAACTAAATTAAAGAACCGGGTTAAAACTAACTGGGCACAAATTGATGTGGTATTAAAAAGGCGGGCTGATTTGATCCCGAACCTTGTTGAAACAGTCAAGGGGTATGCTAGTCACGAAAAGGAAACGTTAGAAAATGCAATAAAAGCAAGAAATACTTATGTGACTGCCAATAGTCCTCAAGATCAGCTTGCAGCTTCTGGTGAATTAAATCAGGCTTTAAGCCGATTAATGATGTTAGGTGAAGCTTATCCGGATTTAAAAGCTAATACTAATTTTATGGAATTACAAAAAGAATTGACAGCTACAGAAGATAAAATTACGTATGCACGACAATTTTATAATGATTCAGTAAATAAATATACCAATCAAACAGAAGTTTTCCCTTCAGTGCTTATTGCAAAAATATTTGGTTTTGGAACTTTTGATTATTTTGAGGTTCAAGAAGCAGATAAAGAAGTACCAAAGGTTAAATTTTAAAATGAAACTTAAAAAATTATTTTTAGCACTCTCAATCTTTCTGGTTTCTTTGATGCCGTTACCTGTTTTGGCATCAGGGAATGACCTTCAAGCGGTTAATATGAACATTTATATTAATCAAGATGGTTCAGCAAAAGTTGAGGAAACTTGGAAGATGGATGCGATTGAAGGAACAGAAAACTACAAGGCATTTAATAATCTTTATGGGGCTACGATCAGTGATTTTTCTGTTGTCGATGAAAAAGGAACAAAATATCAATATGTTGATAATTGGGATATTGATGCTAGTCGTCAAGAGAAGAAAAATAAATGTGGGATCATTGAAAAGAGTGATGGTTATGAGTTATGTTATGGGATAGGTGATTATGGTCAACACACATATACGATGACTTATACGATTACTCCATTTGTTAATCAATATAGTGATGCTCAGGGGTTTAATTGGCAATTACTTAATCAGGAAATGAATCCTAAACCAGCTGAATTTGAAGCAACGATTAGTTCTGATTACAAGTTTTATGATCAAGATAGTGATATTTGGGGCTTTGGCTATGAAGGACAAGTTATTTTTGATGATCATGGAGCGATAATTATATCGAATCGTGATTTAAACAATAATCGTCGAGGCGATATTAATTATGTTAATATTTTAGTTAGAGTACCCGATGGAACTTTTAGCAATGCAATAACCAAAAATGAATCATTTGAAGCTGTTTTAGAAGATGCACGTGATGGCTCAAGTTATCAAGAAGATTCTAGTGATGGTTCAATATTTATGTTTATTGGTATTAGTGTTGCGGTACTTGCTGGGATAATTGCAGTAATTGTTGGAGTTGTATCTAAAGCAAACAAAAATAAACAATTATATTTTAGTGACGGTAACAATGAAATTCCGACAATGGAACATGTTAATCCGTTCCGTGATATTCCTTGTCATAAAGATATCTACTATTTTTATTACGTTGCAACAAAAGCAGGGATTATCCAGCAAGATGATCGTTCAGGTATCTTGTGTGCTATGTTGTTAAAATGGATCAGAGATGGCTATGTGAATTTTACCATGGAACCGAGCACTGGCTGGTTTAAAAAAGATAAATATGAAATTGATTTCAGTGGTGAGATTCCAACAGAAAATATTTTAGAAGAAAAGATGTTAGGTTATTTTCGGGAAGCAAGTGGTGATAATCAAATCTTAGAGAATAAAGAATTTGAACGTTGGTGTAAACGGAATTATGAAGAAATCGAAGATTGGTTTAATGATTTGATTGAATTTGAAGAAAAAGAATTAAAAGAAAAAGGCTTAATGAAAAAGCAAACAACTTATAAAAAGTTCTTAGGAATAGATATTGCAAATGAAAAAGTAGTTTATGAACCATCATTTAGAGATGATATCATTTATACTAAGGGATTAAAACGCTTTTTATTAGACTTTAGTAGTATTGAAGAAAAAGAAGTAATTGAAGTAAAACTCTGGGAAGAATATTTAATGTTTGCTTCAATTCTTGGTATTGCTGACGAGGTAGAAAAACAAATTGGTAAACTCTGCCCAGAATTTAATCAATATTCAAATATTGATTACACTTATACGATGTTAGCAACGAGAACATTTATGTATGGTGGTGTTCGTAGTGCAGCTAATGCATATAGTGCAGCTCATAGTTCATCGTATAGCGGTGGCGGTGGTTTTAGTTCCTTTGGCGGAGGCGGAGGTGGTTTCTCCGGAGGCGGCGGAGGCGGAAGCCGATAAAATAAAGAAAACCTGGAAGAATGAAATGAACCTCCTAAGTTGTTGCTTCAACTTAGGAGGTTCGCTTCAAAACTCCAGGTTATTTTATTGTTGTGCTTCTAATTCAGCGATTTTATCAGCAAATTGAGGTAAGTGTTTTTTATGAGCAATCAACATTTCATCTAATAATGTTTTAGCAATTTGACCACTTGGAACTAATGGATTAATTGTAAATGCATGTAATGCTTTACCATAATCACCAGTAACGGCGGCTTCAATTGTAGTTTCTTCCATTGCTTTCATAATTTGAACCATTCCCCGAGCTGCAGGTTTTAATGTTCCCCAAGAAATTGGCATTGGCCCTGCTGCTGTAATGATAGCAGATACTTCAGCTACACTATCATATGGAAGATCAGTTAATGCCCCTTTGTTTTGTGTTGATACGACCATAGTTGTACGTTTATCATTATAGATTGAGTTGATTAATTCACAAGCAGCATCACTATAATAAGTACCACCACGTTTTGTCAATTGTTCTGGTTTATAATCTAAATTAGGATCTTTATATAATTCAAATAATTCAGCTTCTGTTCTTTTTACAACTTCAGCACGAGTACCATTTTCTTTGAAGTCGGCAATTTCATCTTCAAGCATATCATCAGTGATATAGTAGTAACGGTGATACATACATGGCAGATATCCTAAATCTTGGATTTGTTCTGCAACAAATGAAATATTTTTAATATTTGCTACTCCGGCATCAGCGGCACGTTTAGCGGCTTTTTCCTCTTCTTCCTTTGCACGTGTAGCATTAGCCCCAAATTTTCTTAAACCATCGTTTTCAACATATAGTTTTTGAATTGCTTTATCAGTTAATTCAGTTCCATCAACATCCCATACTCGATGCCAGTGAAAATGGTTTAATCCAGCGAATTTAAAGAATAATTCTTCTTCGTTTTTATCTAAAGCTTTCCCAACCATTTTACGGCAAGAGATAGGTACATTACATAAACCAACAACTTTATCCCATTTACCATATTTGATAACAGCTTCAGTAACCATTCCACTAGGATTAGTAAAGTTTACTAGCCAGGCATTTGGACATAGTCTTTTCATATCTTCAACGATTTCTAAGATAACAGGAACAGTTCTAAATGCTTTAAACATTCCTCCGGCACCATTTGTTTCTTGCCCAATAATCCCATGACTTAAGGGAATTCTTTCGTCTTTAATTCTTGCATCCAATAAGCCAACTCTAAATTGAGTAGTAACGAAATCAGCGTCTTTTAAAGCTTCTTCACGATCTAATGTTAAATGAATCGTCATAGGAACACCCGCAGCTTTTACCATTCTTTGTGCCATTGCTCCAACGATTTCTAATTTTTCTTTACCTTCTTCAATATCAACTAACCACAGTTCTTTGATAGGTAGTTCATCATATCTTTTAATAAATCCTTCAACTAATTCTGGAGTATATGAACTCCCGCCACCGATGGTAGCAATTTTTACAGGTCTCTTTGCCATTTGTAAATCTCCTTTGTTTTTTGTTACAAGGCTATTATAACGGCAAAAGAAAAGAAAGTGGTCTTTTTTCAGGTGATGAAAACCGCTTTCATTTTATGAAAATAATATAATAAGTTATCGTGCTTATGGTAATAATTAATATATTATTTTAATAACAGGTTGTATGGATTGATAGTTCCGGGAATTACTTGTAAATAATCATTTTTTAATAATTCATTGATTACATTGCATAATATATTAATATCGGTTTCTTCACCAGTACATTCAAGATAGAGACTTTGACTGCCACAAGCATCACGTAATTTGAGAATGTAGTCAAACTGGCGTTCTTTTAATAAATTATTGATGTCTTGGACTTGGAAAATTGAAATTGTTTTCATGTTTTTAACTCCTTTTGTTAAAATAATGTTATAATTTCATTATATAAAAGTCAAGGAGGATATATAATGGCTGCAACTGAAAAAGAAAAAGCAACCAAGCTGGCTCATGAGTTAGTCGCATACATAGAGAGTGAACAAAGTGATTTGAAGGCTAGTGATAATGAATTTGATGCTTTATGGCAAAGCATTTATGATGTTTGTATGCTAGTTCACTTTAACATTTTAGATGAACTCTTGAGTGAAGAGGAATATTTAGAAGGAGTTACTTGGCTAAAAGACTATCAACATCTCACTAAAGATTACCAAGATAAAGAATTGGAATTATGAAAGGATAAAGAATAATGAAAAATTATTTAATTGTTACCGATACAACAAGTGCGATGAACGGGGTTCAAGCGAAAGAATCTGGAATTGAGTTAGTCTCACTAAGTGTACTGATTGACGGGATCGAGTACAAAGACCAAATTGATATTTCAACGGAAGAATTATATAAAAAACTGGAAGCTGGATGTATCCCTACGACATCACAGCCAAATACTGGATATTTACATGAATTAATGGCGAATTGGAAAGCTAAAAATTATGAAGCTATTATCATTATCACCTGCAGTAGTGATTTAAGTGGAACTTGGAGTGGATTTAATCTTGTGAAAAATCAGTTAGAAATGAATAATATGTATATTTATGATAGCCGCCAAGTTGGTGCACCTGTCATGGATATGGCATTAGCGGCTAAACAGATGGCTGATAATGATCATGATGTAAATGAAATTTTTGAAATGTTAGAAATGAAAACTAAAAATAGTTTTTCTTTTTTAGCCCCATTTGATTTTAAGCAATTGGCGCGCTCGGGACGGTTATCGCCGGTAGCTGCTAAAATGGCATCAATCTTGAAAGTAAAAGCTTTACTTTATTTGAAGGAAGATGGTAGTTGTGTCGATAAATATGCGATGAGTAGGACAGAATCAAAAATTGTTAAAACTGTAATTGACAAATTTAAAAATGCTGGTGTTAATGCTAAGGATTATACATTATACATCTCTCATGCTGATAATGAAGAATCAGCGCTGAAAGCAAAACGATTATTACAAGATATTTTTGATAATATTGAGGTTATCGTAAACAAGTTACCAGCTGTATTGACTTGTCATGGCGGGATGAAATGTATATCTGTGCATTATATACATAAGATGTAATAGGTGAGAAAATGAAAGTTGTTGATATGCATTGTGATACCATCTTGCGGCTTTATGATGAAGGTGGCTGTTTATCAAAAAATGATTTTAATATTGATTTAAAGAAAATGGTTAAAGGTGATTATTTGTTGCAAAACTTTGCGATGTTTGTAAACTTAAGTGATCATCTTGATCCGCTAACAAAGGCACAGCGATTAATTGATCTATATTATACAGAACTAGAAAAAAGTCCTGAGCTGATTAAACCAGTATATAGTTATGAAGATATTCTTAATAATCAAAAAAATGGTCTAATGTCAGCGATGCTTACATTGGAAGAAGGGGCAGTCGTAAATAATGATCTTGCAATCTTACGTAATTATTATCGTCTAGGCGTTAGGATGATTACTTTAACTTGGAATCATCCTAACGGAATAGGTTATCCTAATTTGATTAGTACTAAGGAATTTAAAGATTTATATCATTTAAATACAGAAGATGGATTAACTGATTTTGGGATTGCTTATGTCAAGGAAATGGAGCGGTTGGGAATCATTATCGATGTTTCACATTTGAGTGATGCGGGATTTTATGATGTATTAAAATATACGACAAAACCGTTTGTTGCATCACATAGTAATGCTCGTAGCGTTTGCGGAGTTGCTCGAAATATGTCTGATGATATGATCAAACAGTTAGCGAAACGTAATGGCGTCATGGGAATTAATTTTTGCGGAGATTTCTTAAAACCATCGAGTCATGGCGGGATGCGTTCATGTATTGAAGATATGGTTAAACATATTTTATATATTAAGGAACTGGTGGGGATAGATTATGTTGGCTTAGGTAGTGATTTTGATGGTATTGATCAAAACCTTGAATTAGCTGATGCTTCGATGATGCCCCAATTAGCTGCTGCACTGCAGGAAGCTGGCTTTAGTGAAAATGAAATTGAGAAAGTTTTTTATAAGAACGTTTTACGTGTTTATAGTCAAATTTTATAGAAACAGAAAAACGACAAGTGGGGAAATCACTTGTCGCTTTTATTATTAGTTATCAGGGAAAGGATACTAATAATACATGATATCAGGGAAGGATATCTTTATATATTGTTTGTAGTCATTATATTGAAGGGAAAATCGAATATTTCTTTTGACTACATTGTTAGTATATAACTAAACAATGGTGAAAATGTATATAGAATATCTTAAAATATGTGATAATTATTCGTTCGGATAGATATCGAGCTATTTTAAAATGGCGAAATATAGTGTATAATACACATAAGTGGAGGAATGAGGATGAAAAGCTTATTTTATCGTTTAATTATCTTTTTAGATACAGCTAGTGAAGCTGATACAAATTATAATATTGCCTGGTATATGGCTCATAATTTTTCGAAAGTGGCCAAAATGGGAATTAGTCAGCTTGCTAAAGAATGTTATGTATCCCCGGCAACGATTTCACGTTTTTGTCGTGCTTTAGGATATGAAAATTATGCTCATTTAAAACAAGAATGTTCTTCATTTGCTTCAGATAGCAAAAAGTTTAATAATTTAATTAATGTTCCTTTGGACATGATGAAAGATAAACCTCAAGAATGTACTAAATATTATAGTGATCAAGTATGTGATGCTATTTCAAAATTGTCACAGCGGTTAGACTGGAATGTGATTGATAAAGTTCTACAGGCTATTCATGATAGTGATTCAGTAGCTTTTTTTGGAACTCAGTTTTCTCATTCTGCAGCGTTGCATTTTCAAACTGATTTACTAATGCTGGAAAAGTTTACAATGGCATATATGGAAACAGAACGTCAGATTGATTGTGCGCGTTTGATGGATGAAAATAGTGTTGCAATTATTGTGACAGTAAATGGATTTTATGCACGGAGTAATTCGAAAGTTTTACAGTATTTAAAGAAATCAAAATGTAAGGTTGTTTTAATGACAAATAATCCAGGGATAGATATTGGAATAAACGTTAATTATACGATTGTATTAGGTGATAGCGAACAGCGAAAGATTGGTAAACATACGTTATTAACAGCAGTTGAATTGATGTCACTGCGATATTATTCTTTATATTATCCAGGAATTCAGGAAAAAATTATCTAAAAAGGTTTTAACCTTTTTTTATGGAAGGAAAAAGTTATGCGTGAGATTAAATGTGAAGATATTACAAAAACAGTAAAACAACTATGTATGGAAGCAGCTTGTAATTTACCCAGTGATGTGTTTAAGGCACTTAAAGATAAGACAGATACAGAACCATATCCCTTAGCTAAAAAGACTTTGGAAGTATTGATTGATAATGCTGATTTAGCTAAAGATAATATGATGCCGATTTGTCAAGATACTGGTATGGCTTTTGTGTATATTACAATTGGACAAGAAGTTCATGTAGATGGTGATTTAAAAGCTGCTATTAATGAAGGAGTGCGTCAAGGGTACGAGGAAGGTTATCTTCGTAAATCAGTAGTTGATGATCCATTATTTGAACGGATCAATACTAAAGACAATACCCCAGCAATTATTTATTTTGATCTTGTTTGTGGTGATGAATTTAAAATTGTTGTAGCTCCAAAAGGATTTGGGTCTGAAAACATGTCACAAATTAAAATGTTAAAACCAAGTGATGGATTGCAGGGAGTTAAAGATTTTGTAATGAAAGTGGTTAATGACGCTGGACCTAATGCTTGCCCGCCGATGGTGATTGGTGTAGGGATCGGAGGGTCATTTGACAAAGTTACGATGTTGTCAAAACAAGCAATGATGCGTGAAATTGGAACCCATCACGAAGATAGCCGATATGCTGCTTTAGAAACTGAATTATTAGAGATGATCAATGCTACAGGAATTGGACCAGCTGGTTATGGTGGAAAAACTACGGCTCTATCATTGAATATTGAGACTCATCCTACTCATATTGCTGGAATGCCTGTTGCAGTAAGTATTTGCTGCCATGTAGCGCGTCATAAGGAGGCTTCATTATGATTAAATTGACAACACCGCTTACCGTTGAAAAAATAAAACAATTACATGCTGGTGATGAAGTGTTACTAAGCGGAACTATCTATACGGGTCGTGATGCGGCTCATAAACGTTTGATGGCTTTGATTGAAGAAGGAAAGGAATTACCTTTTCATTTAGAGGATCAAGTAATTTTTTATGTGGGACCAACGCCAAGTAAACCTGGTAAAGTATTTGGGAGTGGAGGACCTACAACGTCTGGGAGAATGGATGCTTTTGCACCAACAATGATCAAGTTAGGATTACGTTCGATGATTGGTAAGGGATATCGTCAGCAGGCAGTTAAAGATGCAATCATTAAATATCATGGAGTGTATTTTGGTGCTATCGGTGGAGCCGGAGCGATGATGTCTAATTGCATTAAAGAATGTACAGTAATTGCTTTTGATGATCTTGGACCTGAAGCGATTCGACGTTTAGAAGTTGAGGATATGCCATTAGTAGTAGTGATTGATAGTAATGGTAACGATCAATATGAATTAGGGCGTAACGATTATTTAAGTACATGTAAATAAAGAGAAAGTATTAAAGAGGTAATATAATAATGTTTAAAAAGAAAAGAGATTATGGATATTACAGCAGTTATGGAACAAGTAGTCGAAGTCGCCTTAAGGTTGGACGCGTTGCTCTTGTTGGGGCTGTTGGGGTTGTCTTAGTTATTGGAATTGTTGTTGTGTTAAATTTGACACGGATTAAATTATTAATCAAGGGCTATTCATTTTCACAAGCAAGTGAAATTTTGTCATTAACAAAAGAACAAGAAAATGAAATTTTATCCCATGATAAACTTGATCATATTACTAATTGGATAGCAAATTCTAAAAAAGTTTCTTTATATGATGAATACGAAAAATATCTAGGCATGAATAAAAAGATGGAATATGCTGATGTTGTTACATATATTAATGGATTATTTAAAGAAGAAGTACCTAAACTAAAAAGTATGGGGTATAGTGAGAAAGTTATTTGGAATTTGATTAGTGATAAAGTATCAAAAGAAGATTTACAATATTTGATCGATCATAATTATACTGCCAAGGATTTAGAGCCTTATCGCAAAGTAAAAGGTTATCAAATTCAAAATCTTGAAGCGTATATCAACGCTTATAATAATTACAAAGACTATAATTATGCAGTATGTATTACTAACTATCCATTTTTGATTTCATCTAATGGTGAGCCTAAAGAAAGCTATACAATTACTAATCCTGATGATTTATTAGTTTTAGTAAAAAAAGGTTTCTATTTACCAGAAAGCTATGAACCTAAATTAGTAGATCCGGAAATTCCAGTAGCTCCAGATTGTCAAAATCCGAAAATGACTAAAGAAACATCAGATGCTTTAACTAAAATGTATGAAGCAGCTAAAAAAGAAGGATTAGAATTAGTTGTTAATAGTGCGTATCGTTCATATCAGACACAAGTTGATACAATGGCTGATTTTGAAAGACGTTTTGGCGGGCAGTATGCAAATGAATATGTCGCTCAGCCTGGAGCAAGTGAACATCAAACTGGTTTAGGAATTGATTTAACTAGTCAAAGTGTTGTAGAAGGTAAAAAAATCACTTTTGGTGATACTGATGAATATAAATGGGTAATTAAAAATTGTGCTAAATATGGCTTTATTATCCGTTTTGAAAATGGTACTGACGGAATAACGGGAATTGCTCATGAGCCTTGGCATTTACGTTATGTTGGTAAAGATGTAGCAAAAAAAATCGTTGAAAAGGAATGGACTTTTGAAGAATATTGTTTATATAACAATGTAATGCCAAAAGTTACGAAAAAATAATCTAGGGGTTACCTCTAGATTATTTTAATGAGGTAAAGAAATGAAAACATTAATTACTACTTTAAATTCAAAATATATACATAAGTCTTTATCGTTAAGATTGCTTTATGTAGCTACTAAAGAATATCATGAGGTGGATTTTAAAGAATATACGATCAAAGAGGATCTTGATACAATTGCAAATGATATTATTGAACAAAAAGTACAGGTTGTGGCTTTTAGTGTCTATATTTGGAATGTTGATTTAATAAAAATATTGATAGATAAATTAAAAAAAATGGACCCACAATTAGTTATTGTAATTGGAGGACCGGAAGTAAGTTATGAAATTGATTATTTTCTAGATAACTTTAAAATTGACTATTTAATTAGTGGTGAAGGTGAGGTGGCTTTTAAAGAACTGTTAGATTGTTTAGAAACACAGCAGCCGATTAATATTCAAGGAATTAGCAGAAAAGATAAGCGAGATTATCAACAAACTAAGCCGGTTGATCTACAATATCTTGAAACACTTGAATCACCTTATTTATTAAAACGTGATCTTGCTGATATGGATAAGCGGATTCTTTATTTTGAAACAAGTCGCGGCTGTCCATATCAATGCCAGTACTGTTTATCTTCATTAGAAAAAGGATTACGCTTCTTTAGTTTAGATTATTTAAAAGCGCAATTATCATTATTGCTTGATAGTGGAGTTAAGACAATTAAGCTGCTAGATCGGAGCTTTAATGCTAAAACAGCTCATGCTTTGGCGATTTTAGAATTTATTTTTAAGCATTATCGACCAGGAATTCAATTTCAATTCGAAATTAATGGTGATGTACTAGATCAGCGAATTATTGATTATATTAATGATTATGCTCCAAGAGGATTATTACGATTTGAAATAGGAATTCAGTCAACATATGAGCCGACAAATGAAATCGTTAAAAGATATCAAAATTTTGAACGGTTAAGTGAAGTAATTAAACAGTTACAGCAAAATCATAAAATTGATTTTCATTTAGATTTGATTGCAGGTTTGCCTTTAGAAAACCTAGAGAGATTTGCCCGATCATTTGATGATGTTTTTGCTTTTTATCCAAAGGAACTGCAATTAGGTTTTTTAAAGTTATTGAGAGGAACAAGTCTTCGAAAAGAGGCAGAAAAATATGGGTATGTATATGATGAAAATCCACCCTATGAATTGCTTTATAGTAATGATTTAAGCCCTGAAGATATTGGGAAAATTCATTTGGCAGAAGAAATGTTAGAGAAATTCTGGAATAGTGGCAAGATGCCAATAACAATGAATACAGTGATAAGAACAGTCGCTTCACCTTTTTATTTTTTCTTAGACCTGGGCAATTATTATTTGAAACAACAATTTAAAATGTTTAAATTTCAAAATGATGAATTATTTAGTTATTTAGACGAATATTTAAATCGGCAGTATCAGGATTTATTGATTGAAGACTATTTACGGTTATCAAAAATAAAACCTAAACGCTGGTGGAAGGCCCGTTTAGATAAAAGCGAAGCACGTGAAACAATGCATTATTTGATAGAAAAATATGACTTAGACCAAGAAGAAGTCTTTAGATATGGGGTGGTTGAAAAGGTAACTGATGGCTACTTATTAGCGATTTATCAAAATTATCAGGTTAGTGTGAAAAAGTATTCTTGATAATGATAAACGGTTATATTATGTTAGATAACGTTTTCCTGTAATGGGAGAGCGTTTTATTTTATGATTATAAAAAGGGCTGGGTAAAGGAGTATATAACATGAATTAAAAATACAAATAAGATATACTTAATAGTGCATGGAGGGATATAGAATGATAGAAAATATTCGTAAGAGAGATGGGCGCCTAGTCGCATTTGAGTTAGATAAGATTGCAGGAGCTATATACAAAGCATTTGAAGCAAGTGGTGGTAAATATGAATTAAAAAATGCCATGAATATTGCTAAAACAGTTGAAACAAAGCTAGAAAAAAAGAAGAGTGAATTACCAACGGTAGAATTAGTTCAAGATACGGTTGAAGAAGTGTTGATTGAACAAGGATATGTACGAGTGGCTAAAGCCTATATTTTATATCGCGCTAATCGTACGCGTGAAAGGGATATGAAGTCACGGCTAATGAAGACTTTTGAAGAGATTACTTTTGCTGATAGTAAAGATAGTGATCTAAAAAGAGAAAATGCTAACGTGAATGCAGATGCTCCGATGGGGACAATGCTGAAATATGGAGCTGAAGCAGCAAAACAGTTTAATGAGATGTTTGTATTAAATCCTAAACATGCACGTGCTCATATTAATGGGGATATACATATTCATGATATGGATTTTTTAACTTTAACCACAACTTGTTGTCAAATTGATTTAATTAAATTATTTGCAGGAGGATTTTCAACTGGCCATGGAGTTTTAAGAGAGCCAAATAGCATTAGTATCTATGCTGCTCTAGCTTGCATTGCTATCCAGTCAAACCAAAATGATCAACATGGAGGTCAGGCAATTCCTAATTTTGATTATAGTATGGCACCAGGTGTTGCAAAATCATACTTAAAGCATTTTTATCATAATTTAGCTAAAGCAATTACTTTATTAGTAAAATTAGATGGTGAAGATATTGCGACTAAAGTAAAGGGAGAAATGCGTTTAAAACCTACTTTAGATAAAAATGAGGCATTTGAAGAACAATTAAAAGAAACACTGAAAGCTAATAAAGTAGATAAATTTGTAGATGAAATCGTTGAATTTGCAATTACAAGCGCTTATGAAGAAACTGATCGAGAGACATATCAAGCGATGGAGGCGTTTATTCACAATCTTAATACTATGCATTCAAGAGCTGGAGCACAAGTACCGTTTAGTTCAATCAATTATGGTATGGATACTTCAAGTGAAGGGCGCATGGTAATGCGTAATATATTATTAGCAACAGAAGCTGGGCTAGGTCATGGTGAAACACCAATTTTTCCAATTCAAATATTTAGAGTAAAAGAAGGAATCAACTATAATGAAGGTGAGCCTAATTACGATCTTTTTAAATTAGCTTGTCGTACCTCTGCAAAACGTTTATTCCCTAATTTTTCATTTGTTGATGCTCCTTTCAATAAACAATATTATAAAGGAACGCCAGAAACTGAAATTGCTTATATGGGATGTCGAACACGAGTTATGGGAAATGTTTATGCTCCGGACAAAGAAATTAGTTTTGGGCGTGGAAATTTAAGTTTTACTTCTATCAATTTACCAAGATTGGCAATTCGTTCTAAAGGAGATGTAAATGAGTTTTTTGATAAGCTTGATGGAATGTTAGATTTATGTATTGAGCAATTGTTAGAACGTTTTGAAATTCAATGTCGTCGTAAGGCTAAAAACTATCCTTTTTTAATGGAGCAGGGAGTTTGGCTTGATAGTGATGAATTAAAACCTGATGATGAAGTTCGTGAGGTTTTAAAACATGGAACTTTAACAGTCGGATTTATCGGATTAGCGGAAACATTAAAAGCTTTGATTGGGGTACATCATGGTGAAAGTGAAAAAGCTCAGATCTTAGGATTACAAATTGTTGCTCATATGCGCAAGGCAATGGATAAAGCAACTGAAAAATATAATTTGAATTTTAGTTTGATTGCTACTCCGGCAGAAGGACTTTCAGGTCGTTTTGTTAAAATGGATAAAAAACTTTTTGGAGAATTAGACGGGATTACTGATCGTGAATATTATACTAATAGTTTCCATATTCCTGTATATTATCCAATTAGTGCTTTTAAGAAAATAAAATTAGAAGGACCATATCATGAATTAACTAATGGTGGTCATATTAGTTATGTCGAGATGGATGGGGATCCGACTAAAAATATTGCTGCATTCGAAAAAATTGTTAGAGCAATGCATGATAATGGAATTGGTTATGGAGCAATCAATCATCCAGTTGATCGTGATCCAGTATGTGGTTATAATGGAATTATTGATGATGTTTGCCCGTTATGTGGAAGAAGCGAGGAAGAACATCATGGTTTTGAACGAATCCGGCGAATCACTGGTTATTTAGTAGGAACATTAGATCGTTTTAATGATGGGAAAAAGGCTGAAGAAAGTGATCGTGTAAAACACGAAACCAAGGAATGAATAATTAATGGAAATTAGATTATTTGGTACGGTTAATGATTCTATTGTTGATGGGCCGGGCTTAAGATATGCGATTTTTACCCAAGGTTGTTTTCATAATTGTTTAGGCTGCCACAATCCTAAAAGCCATGATATTAATGGCGGGTATATTAGAGATACTAGTGAAATAATTAATGAAATTGATGAAAATCCTTTATTAGATGGAATCACGTTATCAGGTGGTGAACCAATGTTACAAATCGAGCCTTTAAAAGAACTTTGTAAAGCTGCTCGACTTAGAAAACTAAATATTGTTATTTATAGTGGTTTTACATTCGAACAAATTATGGATGATCCTAATAAAAAATCATTATTGGAACTTTGCGATATGCTAATCGATGGCAAATTTGAATTAGATAAAAAAAGTTTAGCTTTACTTTATCGTGGTTCATCTAATCAAAGATTGATTAATATTCAACAATCTCTAAGCCAAGGAGAGGTAGTTGAATATTTGGCTGATGAGAATAATGAAATTAAGATTTAAGGAAGCACAGCTTCCTTTTTTGTTTTAAAGATTGGTGATTAGTTTATAAAGCAAATAAAAAGGCACTATGCAAGTGTGCCTTTAGACTATACTTATTTAATTAATAAGTTAGCTTGTAACCAAGCTCTCTCTTCATTTGTTAAAAATGGTGCAACATGATCAAATACTAATTGTTGATAATCATTGATTTGTTTGATTTCATGATTAGATAATAATTCAAGATCTAAACCATCTAAATCAAATGGAACCATTGTAATTGGTTCAAATTTTAGGAACTGACCATATTCATTAGTTTCGACTTCAACACATAACAATTCATTTTCATGACGAACACCATGACTATTTTCGATATAAATACCAGGTTCATCTGTTGTGATCATTCCTGGTTCAAAAGCACACATTTTAGCAAATCCTGGACGATCATGGGGTCTGAATCCATTTGGTCCTTCATGGACGTTTAAGAAGTGACCGACACCATGTCCTGTTCCGCAGCGATAATCAAGATTGTATTCATAAACTATACCACGTGCTAATAAATCTAGGTTTGGACCAGTTGTTCCCGCTAAGAAATGAGCTGCTTGTAGTCTAAACATTGCTTTTAAAGCCACGGTAAAATCACGTCTTTCAATATCACTGATAGGACCTAAAACAAAGGTTCTTGTTGTATCGATCGTTCCATCTAAATATTGACCACCAGAATCGATTAATAGCATTCCCTCATTAGTTACTTTTGCACAATTTCTAGGTTCTGCTTTGTAGTGCATCAAAGCAGCGTTAGCTTTGTATCCGCAAATAGTATCAAAACTTAGATCAAAAAATTCATTTTGTTCTTTTCTAAATGCTGCTAATTTATCAGAGATGGTAACTTCATCTAATTCGATTTTTCCAACGTTGTTTTTTAACCAATACATGAATTTAGTCATAGCGACACCATCCTTGATATGGGCATTTTTGGTTGCTTTGATTTCAGTTTCATTTTTTATCGCTTTAAAATGTTGAGTTGGATTAGGTGCTGTTTTTATTTCACAATTTAGATTATTGAAGATTTGATAATTAACAATTTGATCATCTAATAAGACTTTTCCAGTTAGTTTTTTAACATCTTCATAAATATCATTATAAGCTCTGATGATAATACTATCCCTTTTTAAAATAGCTTCAGTTTTAACATCAACGACGTTATCTTGAACATATAGAATAGCATTATCTTGATTAATCAAAGCATAAGATAGTACGACGGGATTACAATCTACATCGTTACCACGAATGTTAAATAACCAGACAATATCATCTAAGCTAGTAATAATATGGTGTTGGCAATCTCCCATGGCACTGCGCAAACGTGCAAGTTTTGAAGCACGTGATTCACCGCAATATTCTTCATCATAAATAAAAGCTGGCTCATGAGAGATGCTAGGGCGTTCACTCCAAACTTCATCAACTAAGTCAACATCTGTAATTAGTTTATTACTTAAACGAGCAACTTCTTGATATGACATTACTCGTCCATCAAAACCAACAGTCTTATCAGTGTTTTGATCAAGATATTCTTTGATTGTTGGAACCCCAGGCATAGCCATTTTCATTAAAATAATGCCACTTCCAGCTAATTGTTGTTCTGCTTGGATAAAATAACGCCCGTCAGTCCATAAACGTGCTTCATCTAGACTGATTACTAATGTTCCAGCAGAACCGGTAAATCCTGATAAGAATTTACGTCCTCTAAAATATTCACCAACATATTCACTTTGATGAAAATCACTAGTTGGAATGATATAAATATCAATTCCATTTTCTTTCATTAATGTTTGCATTTTTGCAATATTTTCTTTTATCATATTCATAACCTCACTAACAATACTTTATCACAACTGATTAGCTCCCTCAATGAATATAAAAAAAATAAAAAAAAAACTTACACAAATAAATTTTTTATGCTAGGATAGCATTGCATTAAAAGAATATTACTAAATAATGGTAGTGATGATTAAGTCAGCTGACAAAGATTGTAGCGAAAGTTATGGTTTTGTTAACTGGCTTTTTTATGTTAAAAGGAGGAAAAATTAATGCCAACAAATAGAAAAGAAAGTTTAGTTTTTACAATGTTTATGTGTGCCTTTATGGTTTTTTGGATGAGTGTCTATAATGTCAGTTTACACTTCGGCTTTTCAAGCGAAGCAATCAAAGAAGCATGGTTGGGATTCCCATTAGCCTATTTATTTGCGATTTTATGTGATTGGGTAATAATATCTAAGTTTGCTAAAAGTTTAGCTTTTAAAGTTGTAAATCCTAAAAGTAAACCACTTATTAAGATTATTATGATCTCGTTTTTTATGGTCTGTGGCATGGTTATTTTAATGTCTTTATACGGTGCAGTTGAACAGGCTGGAATCAGTGAACAGACTTTAATGGTGTGGTTGACAAATATTCCAAAAAATTTTATTGCAGCTTTACCACTACAACTGTTAATTGCAGGACCTTTTATTCGAAGCGTTTTCAAAATCTTGTTTACTAGACAAATCGCATAGATTGTCTAGTGATTTTATCAAACTTAGCGCTATAATTATCATGTTAAAAAAGCATGATAATTATTTTTCACGAAAAAAATATAAGTCTTTAAAAAGTTTGTTAAATCGTTGTAAACCCTTGTCAGACTAGGGATACAGCGAAAATGACTATTTTTTTCAATTGATAGATTATTATCGTTGCATTTTTAAAATATAGGAGTATACTTATCTCAGGCAAAGGGGGCTTATACTATGGATGATGTAATTCAAAGGTTAGTAGAAATAGACCGTAAATGTGTCGAACGTGTTGAAGCTGCAAAAGCTAAGAAATTAGATGCGCAAACCAACATGAATGAAAAAAGAAAAGAGATATATGATGGTTTTGTCACCGAACAAAACAAAAAGATTGAGGCGCATAAAGCTGAATTAATGAATAAAAACAAAGAAGAAGCAAAGCAGCTTGATCAAGATTATAATGATACTGTAGCTAATTTAGAGAATCTTTATAATCAAAATAAGGACAAATGGATCAATCAGATTGTCGAAAGATGTTTAAAGTAAGAAGGTGAAGGTATGGCTTTATCGTCAAATGCACTATGTGCTAAGGCTAAAGCGATGTATGGATACCGCATTGGTGAGGAAGGTTATAGTGATCTATGCCGGAAACAGTCACTTAGTGAGATGGTAACATACTTAAAATCGCAAACAAAGTATAGTGGTGTTTTAGAAGATATTAATGTCCGTAACGTTCACCGTCGCCAAGTAGAGGCTGCTTTAAATAAAGAATACTTTGAACGTTGTGCGAGATTAATGAAGTATGCACCAAAAAAGAATCAAGATTTCTATAGCCAAGAGGTCATTGGAATTGAGGTTCAATTGATTGTTGATAAGGTTGTCAGTATTAAAGAAAAAGATCAAGCGAGTTTTTCTTTGGAGATACCTGATTATTTAGCAAGCAAAATGAGTTTCAATATTTATGGATTGATCAATGTTGATAACTATAAGGATCTAGTAACATATTTAAGAGATACTAGGTATTATAAAATATTAGCTGATTTTGATTTTACAGCACCGATTGATATTAATGCTTTAGAACGTCAGATGAAATCACTATTTTATAGTACTTATGTGGCTGCCATTAAAAAGAATTTTAAGGGTAAAGAACAAAAAGAATTATTAGATATTTTATCGACATCGATTGAGTTGATCAATATTACGAAGATCTATCGATTCAAAAAATATTTTAAAGAATCGAATGAAACAATTAAAAATTCTTTATATTTAGAGCATTGTCGAATGTCTTCATCAATGTTGGATACATTAATTGAAGCTCGTAGTGCAAAAGAATTGATGGAATTATTAGCTAATTCTAAATATAAGCTGTATTTAGGTGATAAAGACTATGCTTATATCGAATATTATGTTGAAGAAGTTAGATATAATATCGCTAAAAGATATATGCGTTTTTCTAGTAACGCACCGTTAGTATATTTAACATATTCAATCTTACAAAAGGTAGAGGTTGATAATCTAAAACATATTATTGAGGGAATTAGATATGGACGAGATGCATCTAGTATTGAAGAGATGCTGATCTTTGCATAGGAGGGATTAATGAATGGCTATTATAAAAACACATTTCTTTAATATTTCCTTTGAACATAAAGATTTGATGAAAATGCTAATTAAGATGACCGAGTATCAAGATGAAATGTTTCCTCAAGATTCTAAAAAAATAGCAAATAATGTTAAAGGGGTATCAGTTATGGATGAAGCTAATCCGTATAATGAACCACTAGATAACATTTATCACATCTTAAATCGTTTAAATCTTGAAAGTAATGTTCAAGATAATGAATTTAAAGAAATCAACTTGCATAATGCAAATAAATTAATAGATGATATTAATGATAAAATTGATAATATTGTCAAAATTAAAGAAGATATTACAAAAGAAAAAGAAGAAAATGATGAAGCAATCATTTTGTTGAAAAATCTAGAAGAATCAAAAATAAGTGTTGATGATGTTAAGAATACTAAATATATTACCTGTCGATTTGGAAAGATTCCTGTGAATGAATTTACAAAAATTCAATATTATCGTGATTATGAATTTATTTTTAGGGAATTGAATCGTTCTAAACAATATGTTTGGATCGTTTATGCTGGACTTACAAGCAGTATTTCTGAAATTGATAATGCATTTTCATCAATGTCATTTGAGCCAATTAGCTTACCGGAGTTTGCTCATGGTAAAGTTCATGAAGCAATTGACGAATTAACTGAAGAGTCAACAGCTATGGAACAATATATTGCTAAAATGGATTCTAAACTAGAGGATATAAAAAAGGAATATAAAGAAGAGGTTTTAGAAACATTTACAAGATTATATAACTTAAAAAGACTATTTGATAAATGTCGTTATGTTGTGGACTTTTCACAAAAAGCTTCGATCTACACTTTCAGTAGTTTTGATTTAAAAGAAGCTGAAGCAAAATTTGATGATATTGATAGTGTAAAAGTTATGGAACTACCAGTTAATATCTATGAAAATAGAAATATTGTGGCACCAGTATTAGTAAGAAATAATAGTTTAATGCAACCGTTTGAAAATGTCTTGAGTGTAACACTTGGTGACACTTTTGATCCAACAACGATAGTTGCTTTATTAACGATGCTTATCGGTGCTGTTTGTGTTGGTGATATTGGTGTTGGAGCTTTATTAATTGTATTAGGGTTCTTATTTACAATTAAAAAACCTAATAATTTTGGTGGCATGTTAAAACGTTTAGGAGCTGCTGTTTTAATTGGTGGTTTATTTTATGGAACGGCGTTTTATCGAATTGAATTGTACCAGCCGTTAGCAAGTTTACCATTACATGTTATTCATACTTTCTTATTTGGATTCAGTCTTTGGATCATTGCGATGGTGATTTTAATTATTGTGAAAAAAGTTACGCGAAAATCAATCAAGATATAGAGGAGGGATATAATGGCGATTTCAAGATTAAACTTAGTTAGTATTAATTTTGATAAGTATCGTTACAATGAAGTTTTATTAAAGCTTTTTAGCCATGATGACTTTCATCCTGAGTTGGCCTCTAAGTTTATTGATAGTGTAACGGGACTAAGTGTTTACAATCAAGATAATCTTTATGAAGAAATCTTGGTGCGATTGAATGATGCATCAAATAAGTATCATTTTAAGCTAGAAGAAGTGCCAGTTGAAACTAATCAAATCAATGTGCTGCGGGTAAAAGAATATTTAGATGATCTACTGCTTGATGTTGAGCGAATTGATGCTGTAAAAGTACAATTAGATCGGATGATTATTGAAAATCAGGAAGCAATCATTCAGTTACAACATGTTGCTGATATTGATGTCGATTTTGATGATTTGTTTAGCTGTAAATATCTTCAGGTTAGATTTGGAAAAATTCCAGTAAATAATGTTTCTAAATTAGATTATTATGAATCATTACCATTTGTCTTTAAAGCATTTCACAATGATAATCAATATACTTGGTGTATGTATATTACAACGCCTGGTGATGCACCAGAAGTTGATAATATTTTCTCATCATTGTATTTTGAACGGATTCATATTCCGGCCTTTGTTCACGGTTCACCAGAACTTGCTATTGGTGAGATTCAAGAAGAAGCTGATGTTGCTAAAGAACAAAGTGAAAAATTAAAAGAGCGAATTGATAAAATGTTTGCTAATGACCGTGATAAGTTGAATGAAATCTATACGATTGCAAAACATTTAAATGATGTCTTTATCATGCAAAAATATGTTGTTGTAATCGGTGATAAACTTTCTGTCAATGGTTTTGTTCCAACACGTAGTGTTAAAAAATTCAAAGAAGATTTTGAAACATTAGAGAAAGTAACAGTTGATATTAAACCAGCTAATAGTGATGTTCGTTTATCGCCACCAACATTGCTTAAAAATAATTGGTTTTCACGGCCGTTTAGAATGTTCGTCGAAATGTATGGGGTACCTAAATATAATGATGCCGATCCAACTTTATTAGTGGCATTATCATATACCTTGTTATTCGGAATTATGTTTGGTGACGTAGGACAAGGGGTTATTTTATCACTTGTTGGATTTGTGGCTTATAAAAAGTTTGGTTTACAATTAGGTGCGGTTGGAGTCCGTTTAGGAATTTCCAGTATGCTTTTTGGGGTTGTCTTTGGTTCGGTATTTGGAAATGAGGAAATTTTGATTCCGTTATTCAATGCAATGTCGCCAGACAACACGATGACATTATTGATCGCTGCGATTTGTTTAGGAATAATTTTAATTATTATTTCGATGGCGTTTAATGTTATTTTGAGTTTTAAAAAGAAGAATTTTGGAGAAGCAGTGCTAAGTCAAAATGGAATTTGTGGATTAGTCTTTTATATTTCTATTTTGGGATTAGTTATAAATATGTTTTTAGGATTAGGATTTGTTAATGTTATTTATGTAGTTGGATTGATTGCATTACCACTATTTCTAATTTTCCTAAAGGAACCACTAATTAGAAAATTTGAAGAACATGAAGCAATGTTCCCAAATGGTTTTGGTGCGTTCTTTGTTGAAGGATTCTTCGAATTATTCGAAGTAGTCTTATCTTTCATCACTAACACAATGTCATTTTTACGGGTTGGAGGATTTGTTTTATCACATGCCGGAATGATGTTGGTTGTATATACATTGGCTGAAATGGTCGGTGGCGTTGGTGAGCTAGCCGTTATAATTTTTGGTAACATTTTTGTAATGTGCTTAGAAGGATTAATTGTCGGAATTCAAGTTTTACGGTTAGAGTTCTACGAAATGTTTAGTAGATACTATGAAGGAAACGGAATTTCATTTAAAACTATTAAAGAGGATTAAAAATCGAGGAGGAAGTCATTATGACAGTTTTAGAATTTATTTTACCAGCATTAGTAGTTATCTTATTATCATTACCATTAATTAAAGTATTCACAGGAAAAGTAAGCGTAAAAAGCGCTAAAATTAGATTAGCAACTCATGTTGCTGGATTTGCTGGAGCAGTATGTTTAGCATTATATTTGGCTGCTGTAACTAACGGTGTATACGCTGAAGAAACAGCTGTAATTACTGGAACAATTGCTCAAGGTTTAGGTTTCGTAGCTGCTGCTTTAGCTACTGGTTTATCAGCTTTAGGAGCTGGGATCGCTGTTGCTGCTGCTGCTCCTGCGGCTATCGGAGCATTTTCTGAAAATGAAAAGAACTTTGGTAAATCATTAATTTTCGTAGCCTTAGGTGAAGGGGTTGCTATTTACGGGTTATTAATTTCTATCTTAATTATCAACAAAATCTAATTGAAAGAATGTGATCATTATGCGATTTTATTGTATAAGTGATAACGTCGATACCCAAGTAGGACTTAGATTAGTAGGAATTGAAGGCCAAGTAGTTCATAAAAGAAGAGAGTTTCTTGAATTACTAGAAACAAAATTAAAAGATGATTCGATCGGAATCATCTTGATCACTACTAACTTAATTGAACTTGCGCCTGATGTTATCTCAGAAATCAAGTTAAAACAACAAAAACCATTGCTTGTTGAAATACCAGACCGTCATGGTGAATCAAAAATTGGTGAAACGATTGACAAATATGTTTCAGAAGCAATTGGTGTGAAGTTATAGAAGGGGAATGCTATGGAAAAGAAAGAACAAGTATTTCTTTATATGAAAGAAGAGATTGAAAGATTAGCAAATCTTGAAGAAGAAAAAATCTTAGATGAAGCAAAGCGTCTTGAAGAAGAAGCATACAACCAAATTAAAGCTGAAGCTAAGAAAGATGCCGAAGCATTACTTGCTAAAGAGTTAGTAGAAATTTCTTCAAATGCTAGTGTTGAAGCTTCTTCATCACAAGAAGAAAAGACTAAGAAGTTAGTTGAAAAAAGAGATGAATATGTAGCTAATATCTTTAGTGAAGCTAAAGATAAATTAGTTGCTTTTGCAAATAGCAAAGATTATCAGGCGTATCTAGTTAAACATATGGAAGAAATTGGGAAATTATATCCAATGAGTGATTCAACTCTTGAACTTAGAGAAGCTGATATGAAATATAAAGATGAATTGATTAAAGCTTATGGTACAGCTTTAGAAGTAGAAGTAAGTGATAAGATTACGATTGGTGGATTTATTGTTAAAAATAAAGCTACTAATGTCGTTGTTGATGAATCATTAGACTTTGCTTTAGAAAACCAAAAGGATTGGTTCTATAAAACATCAGGATTAATGATTAAATAGACAGGGGGTTAATATATGAACAATAATGTAATTTATTCTATTAACGGACCCGTTGTAAAAGTAAAAGATACAGTGTCTTTTTCCATGTTGGAAATGGTATATGTAGGTAATGATTCATTAATGGGTGAGGTAATTTCAATTTCTAAAGAATTTACTACCATCCAAGTATATGAAACTACTACTGGTCTTAAGCCAGGTGAACCAGTTGTTTCAACTGGTTCGCCAATCTGTGCAACGTTAGGCCCAGGAATTTTAAGAAATATCTTTGACGGGATTGAACGTCCACTAAAAGCCCTTGAAAAAGAATCAGGAGCATTTATCCAAGCCGGAAGCAATGTTGATTCTTTAGATATTGCTAAAAAGTGGGATGTTACAATGACTGTTAAAGTTGGCGATGAAGTCAAAGGTGGAACTATTTATGCAACAACACCTGAAACTGATTTAATCGTTCATAAATGTATGGTTAGTCCATTGATTAGTGGTAAAGTGGTTGAAGTGGTTGAAGATGGTCAATATACAATCAATGATGTGGTCATGAAAATTGAAGATGCTCATGGTAAGATCATTGAATGTACATTATGCCAAAAATGGCCAATTAAACAATCACGCCCAGTCACAAAACGATTACCAATTGGAACACCTCTAGTAACTGGTCAACGGGTTATCGATACGCTGTTCCCGATTGCTAAAGGAGGAACAGCTGCTATTCCAGGTGGTTTCGGTACAGGTAAAACAATGACCCAACACCAAATTGCTAAATGGTGCGATGCAGACATTATCGTTTATGTTGGGTGCGGTGAACGTGGAAACGAAATGACTCAAGTTCTTGAAGAATTTAGTGAATTGATCGACCCTAAGAGTGGTAAACCACTTACTGACCGTACGGTTTTAATTGCCAATACATCAAACATGCCAGTTGCGGCACGTGAAGCAAGTATTTATACTGGAGTTACTTTAGCAGAATATTATCGTGATATGGGTTATCATGTTGCTATTATGGCTGATTCAACATCTCGTTGGGCTGAAGCACTTCGTGAAATTTCTGGTCGTCTAGAAGAAATGCCTGCTGAAGAAGGGTTCCCAGCTTATTTACCATCTCGTTTATCACAATTCTATGAACGGGCTGGATATATGGAAACATTAAATGGACAAGAAGGTTCAGTATCAATTATCGGAGCAGTCTCACCTCAAGGGGCAGACTTCTCAGAACCAGTTACTCAAAATACTAAACGTTTCGTACGTTGTTTCTGGGCATTAGACAAAGCTCTAGCTTATGCTCGTCACTATTTTGCAATTAACTGGACACAAAGTTATAGTGATTATGTCTATGATCTTGAAAAGTGGTATAGTAAAAATGTTGGGCCTAAATTTGTAAGTGATCGTCAAGAAATTGCTTATATCTTAGCAGAAGAAGCAAAATTGAACGAAATTGTTCAATTAATGGGTCCTGATGTATTGCCAGAAGATCAAAAATTAATTATTGAGGTTGCAAAGGTAGTTCGAGTTGGATATTTGCAACAAAATGCGTTCCATAAAGATGACACTTATGTACCAATGGAAAAACAATTAAAAATGATGGAAGTAATTTTATATTTAAATAAACGTTGTAAAGAAGCGGTAAATCAAGGTAAAGTCGTAAGACGTATCGTAGATACTGGAATCTTTGATCAAGTTATTAAAATGAAATATGATATTCCAAATGATAATATTGCAAAATTAGATACTTATTATCATGATATTGATGAAGCAATCAAATCTGTAGCGTAGGAGGAAAATGATTATGTCATTACAATATGTAGGCTTAAATGAAATAAATGGGCCATTAGTCGTTTTAGACCACGTTAAGGGTGCTTCATACGATGAAATGGTTGATATTCAACTAAAAGATGGAACAACTCGAGCTGGTCGAATTGTTCAAATCGAAGGTGAAAAAGTTGTTGTTCAAGTATTTGAGGGAACAAATGGCTTGTCACTTGAAAATACAAAAACAAGGTTATTAGGTAAACCGATGGAATTACCAGTTTCTAAAGAAATTCTTGGAAGAATTTTCTCTGGTGCTGGTCGCCCAATTGATGGTTTAGGTGAAGTATATGCTGAAGCTGAAATGGATATCAATGGATTGCCATTAAACCCTGTATCACGGGTATATCCACGTAACTATATTAATACTGGAATTTCTTCAATTGACTGTTTAACGACATTGATTCGTGGACAGAAACTACCAATTTTCTCAGTATCTGGTTTACCACATGACCGTTTAGCAGTTCAAATTGTAAAACAAGCGAAAATTGCTGATGAGGCGGGTAAAGGATTTGCTGTTGTTTTTGCAGCTATGGGGGTAACTAATGACGTAGCTGAATACTTTAAACGTAGTTTTAAAGAAGCTGGGGTTATGGAAAGAGTAGTCATGTTCTTAAATCTTTCAAATGATCCAATTATTGAACGTATTTTAACGCCACGTTGTGCTTTAACGGCTGCTGAATACTTAGCATTTAAACAAAATATGCATGTTTTAGTAATTTATACCGATGTTACTTCTTATTGTGAAGCTTTACGTGAATTTTCTTCAAGTAAGGGTGAAATTCCTGGTCGTAAAGGATATCCTGGATATCTATATTCTGACTTGGCTTCATTATATGAAAGAGCAGGAATCATCAAAGATGCTGAAGGTTCAGTAACCCAAATTCCAATTCTAACAATGCCTAATAATGATATTACTCATCCAGTACCTGACTTAACAGGATATATTACTGAAGGGCAAATCACTTTAGATGTTGATTTAAACTCAGCTGGAGTTTATCCTCCAGTAGGAGTATTACCTTCATTAAGTCGTTTAATGAAAGATGGAATCGGTGAAGGGTTTACTCGTGCAGATCATCAAGATATTGCAAACCAATTATTTGCATGCTATGCCCATGTTCAAGATGTTCGTTCATTGACATCAGTTATTGGTGAAGATGAATTATCAGATATGGATAAAAAATACATTAGCTTTGGTCGTTTATTTGAAGAATACTTTATTAACCAAGGTTTTGATACTAACCGTAGTATTGAAGAAACATTAGATTTAGGATGGGATCTAGTTTCAGTTCTTCCTCGTGAGGCCTTAGACCGTTTAGATAATGCTCTGTTAGATCAATACTATAATCATGAAAAAGCGGTTGAACGCTTTAACATTAAAGAAAAGAAGATTATTAAAGAATTACAAGAAGAAGGTGAATAATCATGGCCTTGAAAGTAGTTCCAACTAAAGGTAATCTAATTGCAATGAAAAAATCATTGCAATTAGCGAACCTTGGATATAATCTAATGGATCAAAAACGTAACGTTTTAATCAAAGAAATGATGACTTTATTAGATGATGTAAAACTTATTCGTGATCAAATTACTTCTTCATATCAAGAAGCATATGATGCACTTCAAGAGGCTAATATTTCAATGGGGTTAATTACAGATATTGTTAATAGTACACCTGAGGATTATGGGATTTCAATTGCTTATCGAAGTGTTATGGGGGTTGAGATTCCTAAGATTGCTTATGATAAACAACCCTTAAAGATGACTTATGATATTGAACGTTCAAATTCAAAAGTCGATTATGCTTATAATTGTTTTTACAACGTAAAACAATTAACAGTTTTATTAGCAGAGGTAGAAAATAGTGTTTATCGTTTAGCTAATACGATTCGTAAAACCCAAAAACGTGCTAACGCTTTAAGAAATATTTCGATTCCGCGCTTCGAATCAACTATTAAGGTTATTTCAGAAGCGTTGGAAGAAAAAGAAAGAGAAGAATTTACACGTCAAAAAGTTATTAAAGAAATGAAAAAATAGAAGCTATGCTTCTATTTTTAACATTTAATAAATTTAATTTGTTCATTTTTTAAAGAATATTCAAGATTAGCTGGTAGTTTAGAACGAATATGAATTAGTTTATTATCAGCAATAGTACCATTCCATGTTGCTACAACAATTATTTTTTTAGCTAATTCTTTTAAAAATGTTAACATATCGATATTTGAGTCCTTAGCATAAAGGACTCTTTTATTATCCAACAAAAGAACTTCTTTATCGTAGTTATCAATAAAGTCATTCATTACAGTGATGATTTCACTACAATCATCTTTAAAGATCTGATCAAGATTTAGAATTGGAATACCGGTTTCATTGCTATAGTCATGAATAAGTTTTGATTTACCACTCCCAGGACCACCGATAATTAAAATTAGTTTATTATCACTATTTTGGGCGGTGGCGATTTCTGCTGTTAACGGGTTCATGGGTCTGTCCTCCTTTTTATATTCTCTTTAATCCAAAAAACCTTGTTAAAATCGACTTATTATCTATTTTCATTCTATCATTTATATTTGTCATTTCCTAGCAATATCATAATTTTACTAGTATTTCCTAGGAAATATTGACGATTTATAGTCATTAAGTATTTCTAAAGTTTTTCTAAAAAGGTGTACTATCTATTGTGATACAGTTAATGCGATGATATAATGAAACTGTACTATAGGGAATGATACAGTTTTGTTATGAAACATGATATTAAAAGGAGATGCTTAGAATGAAGAAAATGCTTACTTTTTTAATCGCTACGATTTTGATTTTGGCTATGTCGTTGATGCCACTACAGGCAATTACCGGCATAAATAGCTTAGTTAGTTATGGTGAAGGTAATGAAATTGAAGGTGGCTGTAATGGGAAAAATGTTGATTTAGGCGAAGGACTAAGCGGATTGATGGTATCTAATCAATCAGAGTTAGTTTTTATTGGTAACGATGATTTTAAAATCAAAGTTGGTAAGCCGGTTAAAGAATTTGAAATAATTGATGATGTTGATAATGATGGTCTTAAAGATGTTGCTGTTTATATTGATAGTGAAGATGATTATGATGATTTTAAAATCGTTAGTTCAAAAACTTCAAAAGTATTATATGCTACAAAATATTCTTATAACACGATTAATGATAATAATGAGGCAGTGAATAAGAATGCCACAATTAGACAAATTCTATTTAATGATAATATTGTCTATTTAATTTATAATTATCATTTAGTAGGAATTAGTACAAAAGATTATCAGGTTGTATTTGATTATGAAGCGAAAGATAATATTTGGAAAATGGCATTAGTTAATAATCAGGTTATTTTTACGACACAATTAGGAGAATTGGGAAGTCTTAATAAAACTAATGGAAAATTAAATTATACAGTTGCATTAACAACACCTAAAGAAATTAAAGATCCTCGATATGATACTTCGGGGAAAGTCAATTTAAATATTTGGGATATTGTGTATATTAAAGATAAATTGTATGTAACTACAGAAGATGCCAAATTATATCAAATTGATCAAATGAATGGGAAAATTATTAAAACAGTAAATTTAGAAGAGGGTATTGATGAGAAATTAGGAAATTTATTAAAAAACAATAATAAATGGAGCGGTCAACTAGTACCTACAGGAATCCATAATATTAGTTTTATGAGTTATCGAATGGATTTATTAGATAATAATTTAATGTTGATAAGTGCTTACTTGGGGAGTCCACAAATTGAATTAAATGAAGGAGATAGTGAAAAAGAGATACCTCATTTAATACTTATTGATCTTGAAAAGATGGAGGTTAAACTGGATATTCCTGTTGAGCAATATAATTTAGATTATAGTAGAGCGGTTAAAGGTATCTTTGATAATCAGCCTGCTTTGGTTGTTCCAACGTATGCTAGTACTGGAAAGTTAAGACTTGTCGCTTATTCATTAAATGATGGTACAGTATTAAAACAAACTAATTTGAATCTTAATGGTATTAATAGTAAAAATGTGAAAATTCATTTTGCTAATCAAGGAGAACATTATTTATTACAAGTTGACGGGGGTGTGTCACTGCTTGTTAATCAAGATTTGAAAACAATAGAGTACTTAGGTAGTGCTAAAGTTGTTAATAAAGTTGTTGATCTTAGTGATGGTACAATCGTGTCTGTTTTGAATAATGGTAAAATAACGCAAATTAAAAAAATGGGTTTAGGTGGCCGTGATGATAATTTAGTTACGTTTAACATTCCAGATGGTTATCATAATAATGGTTTTGAAGCGATTAATTATGATGAAAAACATAATCATCTTTTAAGTTTAGTCAGTGAACTAAACGCTAATGGTGAGGTAATTGCTAGTCATATCGTAATTATGAATTTAAATGACGGAAATACGCTGGCAGATAAAAAGGTATTATTAGAAAAAGGCTATGATGAAAATAATAAGTATTATGAACATTATTTAATTGGTGAAACAATTAGATATTTTACAGATATGAATAATGATGGTAAATCAGAAATTATTGTTGATGAGAATATTCTTGATGGGGCATCGTTAACATTTAGAAGTGTTTATAATAAATCATTTGAAGGTGCTACTACGATTATTGACGTAGGTGATGTGAATAATGATGGAATAAGTGATCTAGTCAATATTGGTGAAAGTGAAATGCGATTATATTATTCGTTAAAGAATGGTTATGATATAACTTATCAAAAAACTAATATTGCTAAAAGTTATGATAAAAAATTGCAAAACAATATTCATGTTAAAGTGCTAGGCGATCTTGATCATGATGGAATCAAAGATTTTGTAATCAATGCTTATAATGATAAAGGCTGTCAATGTTTCCAAGTCATTAAAGGGAAAGACTTATCGGTACGATATTCATTATTAAAAGATGGTGTTGTCTATGAAAATGAAGAAGATAGTTTTAGTGTGACAGGAATTGATTATGACAATGATGGAGTTGATGATCTTGTTTATGGTATTTATGATGAAATGAGGACTGTTCTTAGTGGAGCAACTGGTGAAAAGTTATTTGAATACTTAATTACTGATTATCATAATGATTGGGATAATTCTATGGGTGATCCGGTTCCTTTGGAAAATATAGTTAGTTTTAATTTAATTGAAAATGGAAATAGTGTAGTTAAAATCAATGATCTTAATGATGACGGGATTCAAGAGTTAGCGTATTTAGTTAGGGATTATGATAATTCTGACTATGGTACAAAGAATATTCTAAAGATTTTAAATGGAAGTAATTATGAGGAGTTAAAAAGTAAGATCCTTGGTAAAGGAAACTATGATTCGAGTCAAATTACTACAGTGATCGGACAATCAAAATTAATCTATAATGATGGTACATTATCACAAATATATGATTATAGAAATGATAGTTTAGTAGCGGGATTAAAAATGGCAGTCACGAGTGCTCGAACTTTAAATAATCAGCTATTGCAGCTTGAAGATAATGTAGGGCAGTTATATAGTTTTACTGATCAACGAGATTTTGAATTAGTTGATTTTAATGAAAAAGATGTAAATGATGGGAATTTAAAAATAAGTTATAAAACAGAAAAGAATGGTTTGATGTATGTTTATGATCAAGGAAATTTGATTGAAAAGACAACAGCTAAAAACTTTAATGTTAAATTATTAGCAGGAGAGCATGATTTAATCTTTTCATATAATGATGGTCAAGGAAAGGTTACTCATTATGCTACTGTAATTACAGTGGAAAAAAGCACTATTAGTCGTTATTTGATTATGTTACTGGTAATAGGAATTGTTGCTGGCGGCTTTGGTTTAGTCTTCTACCCAAAATATCGATTAATGAAAATGGCAGGTGTTAAACATGGATAAATTAATTGTGATTGAACATATGGATAAAGTTTTTGGTAATTATAAAGCAATTGATGATTTGTCTTTTAGTTTAGAGGGAGGAAAAATTTACGGTATGATTGGGCCGAATGGAGCAGGAAAGTCAACAACTATGTCATTGCTGATGGGCTTGATTTTTCCGACCAAAGGGAGTGGTTTGATCAAAGGGTATCCGTTAGGTTCTAATGAAGCAAAGGCAATAATGGGATATTCTCCAGAATTTCCTAATTTTTATAGTGATATGAGCTGTTTAGAATATTTAGTCTATATGGGGATGTTGTCTGATCTTAGCTATGATGAAGCTTTAAAACGAACTAAGGAATTATTAGAAGAATTTGATTTAGTTGAACATCAGTTGAAATGTGTTGCTAAATTTTCAACAGGGATGAAAAAGAAAGTTGGATTGATTCAAGCAATGATGCATAAGCCAGAGATTTTATTACTGGATGAACCAACCGCTAATTTAGATCCAACTAGTCGTTATGAAATTATTCAAACTTTAAAACGTTTAGTAAAGCAGCGGAAGATGACGGTTTTAATTAGTTCACATGTTTTAACGGAATTAGAAATGATCATTGATCATGTTATTATGATCAATAAAGGTCATGTAGTTTTAAATCAACCTATTGATGTAGTTCAAAATGAATTTAATCAAGAAAAATTACTTGTAAGCTGTAATCATAATGAGCATTTACAAACATATTTAGAAACTAAAGGGTATTTTTATACGCTCAATAATGGAGTTTTAAGAGTAAGTATAGATGATAAACAAAAATGTAAAAAAGAAATTGTTAAGTTTATTTATGAAAATGATTATGAATTAGATTTATTAAAAGAGGATACGATTTCTCTAGAAGGACTATATCAGCAGTTAGTGGAGGAAAATGATCATGAAAGTACTATTCAGTAAGACATTTATTAAAATGTTTAAGCTTATTCCGGTTGTTGCGTGTGTGATTATTAGTGGCTTTTTTGGTTTTATACTATCAAATCAATATCTTGGTTTAATGAGTCAAAAGCCAACTTATCTTTCTTTATCACAAGATATTTTAATGTTTTATGCAGTTTTAGCTTTCGTTTTATTAGTAGGAATGTTGATCTGGATTATTTGTTCGAATAGTGGTTCGGGACTTTTCGCAAGTGAAATTCACGAGGGGACAATGAGATTATTATTATCAAAAAAAATATCACGTTTAGAGTTAGTAATCGGTAAAGTAGGTGGTATGCTAGTGGGCAGTTTTGTTTATTTGGTTATTTCTTTTGCGACATTCTTAATGGTCTTTATTATTTTAAGTGGTGTTGAAAAAGATATATTACGGATGGTATTAGCAGCTACTCTTGCCTTCATTAGTTATGGAATAATTTTAATTTTTATTCTTGGGGGATTAGCGACTTTTCTATCATCATGTTTTAAAAAGAAAGTACCTGCTATTTTAATTCTAGTAGCATTAGCTGCACTAATTTTTGGAATTATCCCTTTTGCCCGAATTTTCCTTACGAATACTGGAAAATATGATACCTATCATTTATATTTATTTGATATTAATTATCATCTTTCATTGATCTTTAATCAATTTTTAATGCTGGTTGGAGATTTTAATACAATGTTAGGTGATCTAAGCATGTTTGGAATGTTCACAAATCTTTACTCATATGGTGTAACTGATTTTGATTTAGGAAATCGTGCTGTTTATACATTGAATCAGTCACTAAATAGTGGTTTGATTATAGCAGTTTATCTAGCCTTAGCTAGTGGACTGTATGTTTTATCTTATCGCCGGATGGATAAAAAAGACATTTAATTTAGTACTATATAATAATACAATGAATCTTATTATTTGAGTAATGTTTTTGACTACCGCTTTTTTAGTAGCAAAGCTGTATATCCCTTTGAACAATAGAGGTTCCTTTACGGATTATAAAACTAGAAGTTATTTACATAATAATTTTCTAGTTTTTTTATGAGAACTTTTTTCAAAATAAGATTAATAAACATTCCGATTAAAATCTATGATATTATTAATTAGTAGGAGGATTGAGCGATGTATCTAGTATTTGATATTGGTGGAACAGCAATAAAATATTGCTGGATGAACGAAGCGGGAGAAATTTTTAATAAACAAGAAATTTTATCAACAGCAGTAGACAGCTTAGATAAATTTATAGAAACAGTTGCTAAAATATACCACGAAAGTAATAGGAAAGTTGAAGGAATTGCTTTATCATGTCCCGGTGTTATTGATGCAGCTAATGGAACGATCAAAGTCGTTGTTGCGTATCCATATTTACAGGGAATCTGTTTAACTGAGCTAATTTCTAAAGCTTGTGATAATATAAAGGTTTCTTTGGAAAATGATGCTAAGTGCGCTGGATTGGCTGAAGCCTGGATTGGGAGTGCACAAGCTTATGATGATGCAATAATTGTAGTTTTAGGAACTGGAATTGGTGGAGCAATTATAAAAAATAAACAAATTCATCATGGTGCACATTTATTTGCTGGTGAAATAAGTACCCTGATCGTTGATTATGATAAAGAGACTAATCAAGTATTGACCTGGTCGGACATTGCTTCTACAACAGCTTTATGTAAGCGGGCAGCGGAAGCTTTAGCAGTCACGTCAATTGATGGAAGACGTGTTTTTGAATTGGCTAACAATGCGGATGAAGTTGTTCTGGAGGTACTGAAAAATTTTTGTCTGGATATTGCAATACAGTTGTATAACCTTCAGTATAGTTATGATCCAGGAGTAATCTGTATTGGTGGAGGAATTTCTAAACAACCTCTATTGATCAAGCTGATTAAAGAGGCGGTTGAAATAATTGCTAACGAGACTAATCAGCTGCTTAAACCAAATGTAACGACATGTAAATTTTATAATGAAGCAAACTTAATTGGAGCGCTATCATACTTTCTTAGCATAAAATAATTTGTTTTTTTACCCTAAAAAAGTATCATATTATCATCAATAGTGTTATAGTATAAAAGGTGAATATTGGGGAATGTTCATTCAGTATTCTTATTAAAAGAAACATATTGATGTTAAAATGAATATGGTTTTTAGGAGGATGATTTATGGGTGTTTGTAAAGTTAAAAATATTGTAATTGGTGAGGGTATGCCAAAGATATGTGTACCAGTTGTTAGCAACAATCATCAAGATATCATAACAGACTTGATTAGATTACAGTCATTAGATATAGATTTGATTGAACTTAGAATTGATTATTTCAATGAACTGTTAGATCATCAAAAATTAACCGAATTATTTAAAGCAATTGCTTCAATGGCAATTAAACAAGGAATTATTTTAACTTACCGAAGTGTTCCTGAAGGAGGAAATGGTAAATTAAGTAATGATGAATACATGCAATTATATTCAATTGCTCTTGAAAGTGGAGCATTTGATATTTATGATGTTGAATTATCTAGTGGAACTAATACCATTATTAATTTAAGTAATTTAATTCATCAAAATGATAAAAAAATCATTATGTCTAGTCATGATTTTACTCGTACTCCTAGTATTGATACAATGTTAGGAAAGATAAAACAAATGGATTCTTTAGAAGCTGATATAATTAAGATTGCAGTGATGCCAGAAGACTATCGTGATGTTTTATTGTTATTAGAAACAACACTAAAAGCTAATGAGTTATATGATAAACCACTTGTTACAATGTCTATGTCAAGCAAAGGAATTGCAACAAGAATTTTAGGTGAACAATTTGGCTCAGCGATCACATTTGGAAAAGATAACAATAGCTCTGCTCCAGGTCAAATTGAAGTTCATGCTTTAAAAGAAGTGTTAAAAGTGATTCACCATAATAATTAAGGACTATATGTCCTTTTTTTTGCACCTTTTTATAATTTACACATAAAATAAAATAGGTGGTTAAATGTTAATAAATCAGAATGAATTAGAAAAATTATGTAAATATTTATATCCAAAATTTTTTGATTATAAAGATATTAGCCTTTATGACTTAAATATTAAGATCGACGACTATTTACATCTAAGTGCAAATTTAAATTATTATAATATAGAAACAAAGCTGAGAGCAATAGCTCGGGTAAGAGTCGAAGATAAGATTATTATTGATATAAACGGAGTTATTAAATATGGATTTATTAATTTAGATTTAAATAAAGTTTTAAAGGAAACGGTCAAGGATTTGCCATATTTAACAATCAATGATGAAAGTATTATTATTGATAATGAGTATGTTCGGGAGATATCTTTAAAAGATGAATATATAAATATAGAACTAAAATAATCGTAAGATTATTCTAGTTCTATTTCAACATGATAAATCCGACCCCAGAGATAAATCTGATAGAAATATGCTAATAATTGAGGACCAGTCATCAGTTGACCAAACCATGGATATTTAAAGGATTCTCCGCCACTATTAATTAAATCAATTAATTTATCACGGTTAAATAAACGTAGAAGTAGATTATTTTCATCATTTAATGATTCTTTTAACAATTCTATGATTAAATCACGATATAATGGTGAATGGGTTTTAGGATAAGGATTCTTTTTTCGATTATAGATATCACTTGGTAGAAAATCTTTAAAAGCATCTCGTAATAGACCTTTTTCAATATCATTGTGATACATATATTCCCATGGCACATTATATAAATATGAAACAATATCTTTATTAGCGAAAGGAACTCGTAATTCAATAGAACTACGCATCGTTTGACTATCAGAACGAGTCAATAAAGTCTGCATAAACCATTCCATATTTAAATAGATCATTTTACGTTTATTAGCATCTTCATAAGTATGATCATGATAATCAATTTCGTTTAATGTTTGATGATACTTATCCATGACATAGTTTTTGATATTCAGTGCTTGAATTTCATCAGAGAATAGTTCCATTCGTTTATCTAAATCACGCATCCATGGAAAGCCGTCAATACTGTAAAGTTCTTTTCGATAAAACCATGGGTAGCCACCAAAAATTTCATCCGCACATTCTCCGGAAAGTACAACTTTATGATTATGCGAAATTTCTTTTGAAAATAATAAGAAACTTGAATCAATATCTGCCATCCCAGGAGCATCACGCGCAATCAATGATTCTTTTAACGACATCACTAATTGTTTTTGGGATAAAGTTACTGTTTTATGTTTGGTGTTATACAGTGTTTTTACTTCATCGATATAGTGGTCGTCACGTGTTGTTTGATACTCATAAGGCTGGAAGTATTTATCTTGATCTTGATAGTCGACACTATAAGTTGATAATTTGGAAATATATTGGCTAGTAACACCAGTGATGATCGAAGAATCAAGGCCGCCAGATAGCATGCATGATACAGGGACATCGCTCAACAACTGTTGGCGAATACTATGATTTACGAGACAGCGGATATCATGAACTGTTTCTTCGTAACTCCGATTATGATTACGTCGCTCAAGTGCCCAATAACGATTGATTTCTTTGTAACCGTTAAAGACATTCATATAATGTGCTGGTCGAAGACTATAGATATCTTTATAAATAGTTTTACCAGGCGAAACACTTGGCCCTAGTCCTAATAATTCTTTAAGTCCTGTTTCATCAACGACACAACGCCCTAAATACATTAAAATACATTTTATTTCACTACTAAAAATAAATAAATCATCTTTTTGATAATAATAAAGCGGTTTGACACCAAGTTGATCACGAGCCACAAAAAGTTTATTTTGATATGAAATTACAAAAGAGAAAATTCCATCAAATAAATTAAGACAACGTGGACCGTAAGCAATAAAACTAGCAACAACTACCTCGGTATCACTTTGACTAGTAAAATGGTACCCTTCATCAATTAATTGCTCTTTGATCGTATTCATATTGTAAATCTCACCATTATATACAATCGTATACTCAATATCATTATAAGTATATTTAAATGGTTGTTTACCGCCATTTAAGTCAATAATTGATAACCGACAATGGCCTAATAAAACATGTTCACTACTGGCGATATTAAAATCATCAGGTCCACGATATTTTAATAATGTAAGCATCTTATTAAAGTTTTGAACTTGATTAGTTAAATCGTTCATATAGTCATACATACATAAAAATCCACACAAATTAATCACCCCGTATCATTATATGAATGATACTTTTTATTATGTCAAAAGATAATTTTAACCGTGTTTTCTTTTTTTGATTCTCCATAAAAATGCGAAAAATTAGGTATATCAAGGGTTTTGCACTAGCGTGAAAAATCACGGTGAATGTGATAAATAATAGAAAATATCACCTTGTCTCTAACTTTGGTCAAAGTATTGTGTAACGGCTTTCAAATTGATACGATGTATGTGTCAAGAGAAAAGGGAGGACAAAATATGTTGCAAAAAATTCAACGTTTTGGTGGGGCAATGTTCACGCCGGTACTGTTATTTGCTTTTGCAGGAACAACTATCGGGATTGGAACATTGTTTACAACTGAAGCAATTATGGGTGGTCTAGCTGACCCTAATGGATTGTGGTATCAAGTATGGAATGTCATTCTTCAAGGGGGATGGACAGTATTCAATCAGTTACCATTAATCTTCGTGGTTGGATTACCAATCGGTCTTGCGAAAAAACAACAAGCAAGATGTTGTATGGAAGCGTTAGTACTTTATCTAACATTTCAATATTTCTTAAGTACGATCTTAAGCCAATGGGGAGGAACTTTCGGAGTTGACTTCGCAGCAGAAACTGGAGGTACAAGTGGTCTTACGATGATTGCTAGTATTAAAACTCTAGATATGGGGATGATCGGAGCGTTAATGATTTCATGTATCGTTGTATATTTACACAATAAATTCTTTGATACTGAATTACCTGAATGGTTAGGAACATTCAGTGGTTCATCATTCGTAGTAATTGTTGGTTTCTTTGCTTTATTACCAGTTGCATTTTTATCTGCATGGTTATGGCCAATCGTTCAAGATGGTATGCGTGCATTCCAAGGATTTGTTGCTGGTGCTGGATCAATCGGGGTATGGATCTTTATCTTCATGGAACGTATCTTAATTCCATTTGGATTACATCATTTAATGTATTTCCCATTCTTCTACGATTCAGTAATTATCAACGGTGGAGTTTATTCAGCTTGGGCAACAGCTTTACCAGATTTAGCGGCTTCAAGTGATTCTTTAAAATCATTAGCACCTTGGGCATGGCCAACACTTACAGGTTTATCTAAAGTATTTGGATGTCCAGGTATCGCACTAGCATTTTATGCGACAGCGAAAGATAAGAAGAAAAAACAAATTGCTGGTCTATTAATTCCAATCACATTAACAGCTATTGTTTGTGGAATTACAGAACCAATTGAATTTACATTCTTATTTATTGCACCAGTATTGTTTGTAGTACATGCAGTATTAGCTGCTACTTTAGCTACAGTAGCAAATGCGCTAGGTGTTGTTGGGGTATTATCAGGTGGTTTGATCGAAATGTCAGCCCTTAACTTTATACCATTAATGGCTTCACACTGGCAAACATATTTAACATTATTAGTAGTAGGTTTAGTCTTTACAGGTATTTATTTCGTTGTATTTAGATTCTTGATTTTAAAATTTGACTTCAAGACACCTGGTCGTGAAGATGATGAAGAAGAAATTAAATTCCACACTAAAGCTGATTTTAAAGAAAAACAAGCTGGTGGAAAGGTAGAAAAACAAAGTTTAGCTGCTGCTATCCTTGAAGGATTAGGTGGTAAAGATAACATTGTTGATGTTACTAACTGTGCAACTCGTTTAAGAGTTAATGTAAAAGATGAAAAATTAGTTCAATCTGATAGCTATTTTAAATCAATTGGTACTCATGGTTTAAAAGCTACTAAGACAAATATTCAAGTAATTGTTGGATTAAAAGTACCAAGTGTAAGAGAAGATTTTGAAGCATTACTATAAATAAATGAAAAGGATGGTCTTGAAGATGGCAAAAAGAATTAATGAAAAGAAGTTAAAAAGATTAGATCGATATTATATGATCGCTAAAGTGTTCTTAATGGTTACACCGTTTATTGCTTATCTATATTTATCGTTGTTAGCGATGATGCGTTCAATTACTTTGCCAGAAGTGCTGAGCAGTGAGCCAAGTGTAGCAGTAATTTTCTTGATTGCAATGATTAATCCATATATTGCTTATTTACTAAATATTGCACAAAGAAAATTAAAAGAAGGTGACATTAAATTTGCTTGTATTAACTTCGTATTATTGCTTTTAGCTCAGGCCTTAACATTAAATAGTTTATATTTTATGATTATTGCTTACTTGTTCTATGTAACAGTTAAAACATATGATATTAAAGTATTCAAGACCCTTAAGGAATTTACAATGAAGTACACTTTCCAGTATGGTGGAGGAAGCTTCATTGTAGTAGCCTTTTCAACCGTTTGTTTATTTGCGACGCTTAGATTAATGTAAAACAGAGGAGAAAAAGAAAATGGAAAAGAAATATTCAGTTGTTATTGCTGGTGG